>Ga0265292_1000022_pt1 | contig 441866 bp, 413 predicted proteins | sample Munlanlewell296A_FD_189080 | JGI IMG/M metagenome (GOLD analysis project Ga0265292, IMG submission 189080) | Leachate microbial communities from a municipal landfill in Southern Ontario, Canada - Leachate well 296A | ecosystem: Engineered > Solid waste > Landfill > Unclassified | place... | reverse complement strand
ACACAAAGGATGATGGTAAATAATAATGATCGAAAAAAGGTAGCCCCTATGGGGCAAAGAAAAATATCCCGTAGGGATAACCGCTCTGTAGCAACATGATGCGGGAGAAGATGTAAGATGCCCCTTAGGGGCTACCCAAAGGATGATGGTAAATAATAATGATCGAAAAAAGGTAGCCCCTATGGGGCAAAGAAAAATATCCCGTAGGGATAACCACCCTGTAGCAACTTTCAATATATGGATAGCCGGAGTGAGTATTTAATGTCAGAGAGTGGGTGGTTTGCGGTTCTCAATGTACATATCGAGGCCGGTATATTTACCATTCACTTTTTTCAGCAGGGAGGTATCTACATAACCATATTTCTTCTGGATATTCATGGAGTCGTTGTGGGTGTAGGTGATCATGATCCACTTGTCTGTGTCGAGCGACAGGTTTTTTTTGATGGATATAAGGCTGTTGTTGGTTTCCGCTGTAATGGAATAGGAGCCCCTGGGAAATTTACGGGAACCCAGCTCCTGCAAACCGGGTTTGATGGTGTTGTTGAGGGTTTCCCCCGGTTCGCCTTCTATATTATTGGTAATGGATACATTGAGGGGAATGTCCAGACCGCTTTCATTATTAATGATCAAATGGGCCATGGGGCGGGATGAGCTGCAGGCTGAGAATACAACTGCACAGAGCAGGGTAACAGGAAATAATACGCGTGTGCGCATACGGATATTGGTTTTAAATGCATTACAGAAACGCCGCAAAAAAGCAGTGAAAGAAAAAAATTTCAACTACTTATTTAGGCGGCTTACTTAATATTGACCCCGGTAAAGCAATAATCGTTGCTTCTGTTATCATTTATTTTCTGAAGTGCCGTTTTTCTCCGGCACTTTCTCCATAAAACGGTAAAAATGCAGCAGGTTTGCACGGTCAGGGGTGGTATTGTAGTGTTTTTTGTTGGTTAGGCATACTTCTACACAAATTGACTAAAGTCATTTTTGGCTGCTGCCAGTGTGTAGATTTTTAAAAAGTAACTCAATACTTCGGTGCACTTTTGGGTGTAAGGGAACCTATAATTCGATTTAAAATAATAAAATACATTTTATTACAGTAATCATCCATTTTTACATCCTGCCTTAAACAAATCATTTCAGTTTTACTGTCCTTGTACCCCCAACTCCTAACTCCCAACTCCTAACTCCCAACTCTTTCCACCTTCCCTCTTCCCGAAAATTTCGTGCTATTAAAAATAGTAGCCATCATTTTCTAAAATACTACGTTTACGCATAGCTCTTAAGCATCAGCGGTAAAGCTTACCTGCTTCTTTACCGGGAAGTAAAACAATGGTTATCTTGTACTAATTAAAAGCCTGTTATATGTCTGAAGAGATACTCCCGCAATTAACTGCCATGCGCCGCTATTTTGAGAGCGGTGTTACCAAACCCTATGCATTCCGTAAACAACAATTACTCGTTTTAAAAAAGGCAGTGATAGCGCATGAGTCAGAGATATATGAAGCATTATACACCGATCTGAAAAAAAGTAAAGAAGAATGCTGGGTAACAGAGAACGGTTTTTTTCTGGCAGAACTAAATGATACCATCAGCCATTTACGTGAATGGATGGAACCGGAATCGGTGTCTACCAATTTACTCAACCTGCCTTCCGGCAGCAGGGTATTGCGTGAGCCATTGGGTGTGGTACTGGCCATTGGTCCGTGGAACTATCCCTTGCAATTATTATTCACGCCTTTATTGGGCGCGATAGCTGCCGGTAATTGTGTGGTACTCAAACCCAGTGAGTTTGCGCCGGCTACTGCCGCTGTGATGCAGAAAATAATTGAAGCCAGTTTTACCAATGACTATATTCTGTTTGTACCCGGCGATGGCGCCACTGTTATCCCCAATATGATGAACCATTTTACATTTGATCATGTATTTTATACAGGAAGTACCGTTGTTGGCAGGATCATTTATAAAATGGCTGCCGAAAAATTAGTGCCGGTTACTTTGGAGTTGGGAGGAAAAAGTCCTTGTGTGGTTGAAAGCGATGCCAATATCAATATTGCTGCCAAAAGAATTGCGATGACCAAATTTTCCAATGCCGGACAAATGTGTGTGGCGCCGGATTATGTGTTGGTGCATGCTTCTCAAAAAGAGGCATTGGTGGCAGCGTTAAAAAACAGGATCGTTCAGTTCTTTGGCGATAAACCGGAAGAGAATGAGAACTATGGCAAGCTCATTAACGAAAAACAATTTGACAGGGTAGTGAAGTATCTCAGCCAGGGTAACCTGATTCATGGGGGCCGCTACAACAAAGAAACTTTGTTTATTGAGCCCAGTTTACTGGATGGTGTTAGCACAGAATCTGCTATCATGAAAGATGAAATATTTGGTCCGGTGTTACCCATTCTCAGTTTCAATACAACAGAAGAGGCCTTGGCCATTATTGCCAAGAATCCAAACCCATTGGCATTTTATATTTTCACATCGAATACTATGAAAGAAAAATTATGGTTGGATGCAGTACCTTCCGGTGGGGCCTGTGTAAATAATACGAGCTGGCATTTAACCAATCCCAACCTGCCTTTCGGCGGCAGAGGATTTAGTGGATTGGGGGCATATCATGGCAGGTATTCTTTTGAAACATTCAGTCATAAAAAAGCAGTGATGAAAACGCCTACCTGGTTTGATCCTGCTATGAAGTATCCGCCATTGAAAGGGAAGCTGGGGATTTTTAAATGGATTATCAGGTGAGGAGGAATTGTTTTCTGCGGTGATAAGAACTTTAAAAGTACTGAGTGCTCAAAAAAAGTTATACAGGACATTTCTCATGATAGTTGATCAATTCAATCGGTGTTCGATCAATCGTAAATCCCTCATATTTTACTTTCACTTCATTTAATACTTCTTCCACTTCTTCCATTGTTTGTAAAGTAACCAGTCGGCTCCGGAAGTCTTTAATATTAGGGAGGCCTTTCAAATAATTAGCATAATGCCTGCGCATTTCATTGATGCCTGCAATCGGTCCCTTCCATTCGAGTGATTTTCGTAAATGTTTCCGGCATACTTCTACTCTTTCTTCAAGTGTAGGCGGGGCAAGTAATTCGCCGGTGGCCAGGTAATGTTTGATCTCGCGGAAGATCCATGGATAACCAATAGCCGCCCTTCCGATCATGATACCGTCAACTCCAAAACGGTTTTTATACTCCAGCGCTTTTTGCGGACTATCTATATCTCCATTACCAAATATCGGAATCTGTATGCGCGGATTATTTTTCACTTTCGCTATCAGGGTCCAGTCAGCTTCGCCTTTATACATCTGCGAGCGGGTACGTCCGTGAATGGCCAGCGCTTTAATACCGGTATCCTGTAAACGTTCGGCTACTTCTTCAATATTTTTGGTGTTATCATCCCAGCCTAATCTTGTTTTTACCGTTACGGGTAAATGGGTGCTTTTTACAACGGCTTTGGTTAGTCTAACCATCAGGTCCACGTCTTTTAATACACCGGCACCGGCACCTTTCGTCACCACTTTTTTTACCGGGCATCCAAAATTAATATCAACCAGGTCTGGATTTACGGCTGCAACAATTTTAGCACTCAGGGCCATAGCGTCTTCATCGCCACCAAATATCTGGATACCGATTGGGCGTTCATAATTATAAATGTCCAGTTTATGACGGCTTTTCATCGCATCGCGGATCAGTCCCTCACTGCTGATGAACTCTGTATACATCAGGTCGGCGCCATTATCTTTGCACACGGCACGGAAGGGCGGATCGCTTACATCCTCCATAGGTGCCAGCAATAAAGGGAAATCTGGTAATACTATATCGCCTATTTTAACCATATTGTGCCTGTAACGGGTGTGTAAGGAAACGGCTTTTTACCTTTTATCCTTTCACAGTCCTTTCAATTTTAAAGAAGTTGCAAATTTACAATCTTATTTTTCAATAGCATGAGCCAAAGGTCTACGATTAATTATCCGCTTCAGTTCGCTTTTTTATTGGGGTTGATGGGTGTTTTTATTGTGTTGACAGCTTTTCTGGTGCCTTTTATAGGTAGCCTGTGGATGGAGGTACCGTTTATGCAGGTAACCGACCGGCTGAACAGGCCTGAAAATATCCATATTTCGAGGGTATTGAATACGCTGGCGTCTTTAATGGTATTCTTATTGCCTGCCTTGTTCCTGGCGAGGATACTGAGTAAACAACCGTTTACACAGCTGGGTTTTAATACAGCCATCAGCAGGAAACAGGTTTTTTGGATATGCCTGATCCTGTTTGCAGGTATCATGCTCAGTGGTGCATTGGGCGAACTGAATGAAAAAATGCCTATTCCGGCCAAATGGTATGTTAAAGCCAGGGCCCTGGAAGAGGCATACAAAGCGGCTATGCTGTCGATGGCTACCATGAAAACGCCACTTGATTATGTGCTTACTTTAGGGGTATTGGCTGCGGCCCCTGCATTGTTTGAAGAAGTATTGTTCAGAAGCGGCTTTCAGCAGGTATTTATTGGCTGGACAAACAATAAATGGGCAGGCATCCTCATTGCCAGTATTGTATTCAGCGGTTTTCATTTTTCTTATTTTGGATTTTTACCAAGGGTGGCATTGGGGGTGCTGTTGGGATTGATTTTTTATTACAGTAAAAATATCTGGCTGAGCATCTTCCTGCATTTTCTAAACAATGCTTTCGTGGTAACCCAATTATATATTGCTTCGGGAATGGGTAAGTCGCTCAGTAAAACAATGGATGAGCGTATTCCTTTCTGGTGGGGTATTATCGCGGTACTATTACTGTTTGTATTTTTCCGTTCTTTTAAAAAAGAGAGCGATCTTGTATTGGCTAATAGGGAAAATAAACCAAACCTGATATTCTGATGGCATCCTGGCAAAAAATTTATGCGACCCGTAACCCTGCTGAAGCCAGTATTATACAGGGCATGCTGGAAGAAAATGAGGTACCGGTGCAGATCATGAACAAGCAAGACAGCAGCTATCTCAACTTTGGGGATATTGAACTCTATGTGCCCGGGCATTTGATGGAAATGGCGAAGCGGCTGTTAGAGAAGACCCCATTGCATGAATGATGTGCCTTAAAAAACATCTCCATCAACTCCTTATTGTATTTGGTGATCTTCCCCATACATTCGTACTTCGTATTTCAACAATGCTACCTGCTTTATGGCTTTTAATCTGCAAATATTCAGAACCCGTACACTAACAGCGATTGTGTTTGTGATGGTGATGTTGTTTGGGCTATTGTGGAACCAGTGGAGTTTTCTGCTATTGTTTTCTATTATTCATATTGGATGCTGGGTAGAGTACCAAAAACTGGTAGGCCAGATAGATAAAGATTACCAGGAAATCAGTTTCTTTCATCAGTATGGAATACTGTTTGTGGGATGGGGTTTACAGCTATGGATGACCAATGAGTTGTACCAGATAGGCCAGATCAGTATCCAGGTAGCAGGCCAGTGGATGTTTTTAATAGGTTTTCTGTTATTTATAGCTGGAGATTTTTTATCCCGCAAAGAAATTACACCGCGTTTATGGGCGTATTCTATGCTGGGGCTTGTTTATATTTCTTTAAGCTGGGGATTGATGATGCGTTTATGGAGCAACCTGCATCAAACAGTTTTTGCCGGGGAGAACTGGCTATTGCCGGTATTACTGATCGCTTCTATCTGGCTAAATGATACAATGGCTTACCTGGTTGGGTCTTTCATAGGAAAAACACCCTTATCGCCCATATCACCCAAAAAAACATGGGAAGGAACCATTGGCGGCGCAATATTAACAGTACCGGCAGTTGTGCTAACAGGCTTTTATGCGTTTCATCTTCCCTTCAAACCTTTGTTACTCATTTCCGTCACCGCCACCATAGCGGGTACTGCAGGAGATCTTTTTGAAAGTAAGCTCAAACGCTTAGCCGGTGTTAAAGACAGCGGCCGGATCATGCCCGGGCATGGTGGTTTTCTGGATAGGTTTGATTCATTACTGGTGGCCACAACTGTGTGTTGGATTATTTTTTACCTGTTTTATTGAGATAGGTAGTCTTTCAATATTCCGTTTTACATTTGCTGTTCAAATAGCTACCATGACCATTCATAGAGAAGGGTATAAAACGATTGCCATTACCGCTTTGATTTTCGGCTTATTCAATGTGGTTTCATTTACTTTTTTAAGCGCCTCCATTCCATGGCTTGCCCTGGCTTTATTTGTGATAACATTGGGCCTGTTTTTATTTATTGTATCTTTTTTTCGTATCCCCAACAGGGCATTTACCATCAATGATAAGCAGATTATCTGCCCGGCAGATGGCAAAGTGGTGGTAATCGAAGAAGTAACAGAGGTAGAATATTTTAAAGACAAACGCATCCAGGTAAGCATTTTTATGAGTCCGGCTAATGTGCATGTGAACAGGAACCCGATGAGTGGAGAGGTAATCTATAATCAATACCATAGGGGTAAATATTTAGTAGCCTGGCATCCTAAATCATCCACTGAAAATGAAAGATGGAGTATGGTAACCCGAAACAGTTACGGCGAAATCTTATACAAGCAAATTGCCGGGGCACTGGCTAAGAGGATCTGTAATTATACCAAAGTGGGTCAGCAGGTAAAACAAGGAGACGAATATGGGTTTATCAAATTTGGCAGCCGGGTAGATGTACTGTTACCACTTACTGCCAGGGTAAAGGTAACCCTTAACCAGGTGGTAAAGGGTGGGGTGACTGTTTTGGCTAGCTGGGAGTGAGGGTGGGTTTGGAGTTAGGAGTGGGGGGAGGGTGATGGTGTAAATTTGGCGCCGTTGGTATATTTTAACATACCTGAAAGCGTAACAAGCCATTTTTGTATTATTTTCATTGCTGATAATTTTACTAATTAAAACGAACAAGTATGAAAAAACTATTTCTGTTAGCTACCGCTGCTTTCTTATTTACAGGCTTTGCCTTTTCAAATGAAGGGGATGGTAAAAAATGTGCCAAAGGAAAAGAGTGCCACAAAGACGGTAAAGATAAAAAGGATTGTAAGGACATGAAAGATTGCAAAGACATGAAGGATTGCAAAGACATGAAGAAAGACACGAAAGCCACTAAAACAACGGCTAAAGAAGCCACTAAAGCTGTTGCAAAAGCATAGTTTTTCAGAACATATGTATAAGCCCTGTATTTTGCGGGGCTTTTTTTATGCAGTTACTCAGAGAATATTTTCCAGTTCTTTCAAGTGATATACGGTAAAGGTTGGCTTCACATGCGGCGTAATATGCAGGTGGTTTACAAATATGGTATCCATGCCTGCATTAATGCCACCTTGTATATCTGCATCCAGGTTATCTCCGATCATGATGCTTTCGGCAGTAATAGCGCCGGCCCTGGCCAGAGCATAATCAAATATTTCTTTATTAGGCTTCAGGCTACCACTGGCTTCTGAGGTAATTACCTGTTCAAAAAAAGGGTGCAGGTTGGCATTTTGAATTTTATGGCGCTGTACCGTTTCAAATCCATTGGTTACTAAATGCATCCGGTATTTTTTTTCTTTCAGGTATTTCAAAATCTCCAGCGTATAAGGGAAGAGGCTTTTTCTGGTAGGCAGGTATTCCAGGAACTGTATACCCAATTGCCTGGCCAGTGGCTCATCCGCCAGTTTAAAATCAAGCAAAGCCAGCCACATCCTTTTCCAGCGTAATTCATCCTGTTTTATGAAACCCTTTGTATACCGGTCCCATAGGCGGTGGTTATGGTAACTGTATCTTTCAAAAAATTGTTCAAAACCGGGTACCCCCTTTGCTTCCAGTGAATGGGTAATATAAAGTTCTGCAAGGGTTTGTTTGGCATTGGTCTCAAAATCCCAAAGCGTATGATCCAGGTCAAAAAATAAGTGCTGATACTTCATCTCACAAAATACGAACAAGGAACCAGTGGCCTCTAAAATGATAAACAAAAATTATTCATCCCCCCTAAATCGTACTTTTAACTCCAAACTTCCAACTTCTAACTCCCAACTAATGATAGTCCTCATCACCGGTGCATCCAAAGGAATTGGCAAAGCCATCGCGGCAAAATTTGCCGAAGCGGGTCATACATTATTGCTCTGCAGCCGTGGCGATAAACAATTGTATGATACTGTATCCATGTTACAAACGCAATACCCGCAATGTACCATAAAAGCGAAACCGGTTGATATGCGTGTGAAGGAAGAGGCTAAGGCGTTTGGCGTTTGGAGTCTGGAGTCTGGGGCGCCGGATATCGTGATTAATAATGCGGGACAATTTCTACCGGGTAGTATTTATGAAGAAGGGGATGGTGTATTAGAGCAAATGATTGAGGTGAATTTGTATAGCGCGTATCATCTTACCAAAACAGTATTACCTGCTATGATTGCTGCCGGGCGCGGACATATTTTTAATATCTGCTCCATCGCCTCATTGCAGGCCTACGCTAATGGTGGCAGTTATAGCATCAGTAAATTTGCACTGTTAGGGTTTAGTAAAAACCTGCGTGAAGAATTAAAACCACATGGCATTAAGGTAACGGCTGTTTGTCCGGGTGCCACCCTTAGCGCCAGCTGGGATGGATTTGAAATAGACACGCAACGCATTATGGAAGCTGAGGATATAGCTAAAATGGTGTATGCCGCTTCGCTGTTATCTCCACAGGCAGTAGTGGAAGATATTATTATGCGCCCATTGTATGGAGACCTCTAAGTTATTTGGCTATGGTGCGTTATCAACAGCCTGGCCGGCAACCTGATTAATGAAACAGGGCAGGTAACAATTCCTTCACACACAAATCACAATAGCTTAACACTATTCTAACATTGACTTCATACTACAGGGGGAATTTTGCTAAACCTCCACAATGGAAAGACGTCCGGTTGATGTTGTAGTAATGAGCGATCTTCATTTAGGCACTTTTGGCTGTCATGCCCAGGAAATCGTTAACTATCTCAAAAGCATACGGCCCCAGATACTTGTTTTAAATGGTGATGTGATAGATATCTGGCAATTCAATAAAAGATATTTTCCTGTGGCACATATGCAGGTGTTTAAAGAGATCATGAATCTGCTGAGCAAAGGAACCCGCGTTATTTATATTACCGGAAATCATGATGAGGCCCTTCGCCGCTATAGCGATATTGAAATGGGTAATTTTCAATTAACCGATAAAGTAGTGATGGAGATTGATGGTAAAATGACCTGGATTTTTCATGGTGATGTATTTGATGCAACCACTAAAGGGAGTGCAAAATTATTAGCTAAGCTGGGCGGACATGGATATGATTTGTTGATACATATCAACAGCTTTATCAATCTGTGCCTGAAGGCCATGGGTAAAGAAAAAATGAGTTTCAGCAAGAAAGTAAAAAACAGCGTTAAAAAAGCAGTGGCATGGATCGGCGATTTTGAACAGACTGCCGCTGAATTGGCTATCGAGAAAAAATATGATTATGTAATCTGTGGGCATATACACCAGCCACAGAAAAGAAAAGTGGTTACCAAAAACGGCAGTGTGATGTATCTGAACAGTGGCGACTGGATAGAAAATTTAACGGCACTGGAATACCATCAGAACGACTGGACAATTTACCAGTACGATGAAAAAGAATTCGCTTCATCAAGTACACCGGTAGTATCGATGGATAAAAAATTGCCAGAGTTAAATGTGATCACTAATGAAGTTGCTTTATTTCTTCACTCTTTAGCAATGCCGGTATGAAGATATTATATTCAGTACAAGCCACCGGTAACGGTCATATCAGCAGGGCCATGGAACTGATGCCCTGTTTGCAACAATACGGAGACGTGGATGTTTTTTTGAGTGGAAGCAATAGTCACCTGCAACCTCAGTTACCCGTTAAATACCGGAGTAATGGGCTTAGCTTATTTTATGGTAATACGGGCGGCCTGGATTACTGGCGCATGTGGAAAGAGTTGAATCTGAAACGTATTTTGAAAGAGGCGAAAGGATTACCGGTAGAAAAGTATGATATTGTTTTAAATGATTTTGACAGTATTACTACGATGGCCTGCCGTTTTAAGAAAGTACCCAGTATTGGTTTTGGTCACCAGGCGAGTTTTCAAAGTAAGCATACACCACGAGGCAGGAAAAAAGATATTGCGGGAGAATTTATCTTACAACAATATGCCAAAGCTACCGAGTATGTGGGCCTGCATTTTAACCCCTATGATAATTTTATTTATTCCCCGGTTATTAAACAGGAGATATTGCAGGCAACAGCAACTGATCAGGGACATATTACCGTGTATCTTTCTCATTACAGTGATGAAGTGGTATTGAAAGCATTGCATAATGTAAGAGATATACGCTTTGAAGTATTTTCAAAAAAAGTAAAACAGCCTGTGGTATCTGCGAATGTTACTTTATTGCCTATTAGCAATGAAGGGTTTACGCAGAGCCTGATTCATTCACATGGTGTAATTACCGGCGCTGGATTTGAAACACCGGCAGAAGCTTTATATCTTGGTAAAAAATTATTGGTATTGCCTATCAGGGGTCAATACGAACAGCTTTGTAACGCGGCTGCATTGAAAGATTTTAATGTGGTGGTGGTAGATCAGTTGTCTGCTGATTTTCATACAAAGGTTACTAATTGGTTAGCTACCGCAAATACCAAAAAACTTTTTTTATCCCAGGATACTTTTCAAATTGTTCAGATAGCCATTGAAAAAGGAAGGGCCTTGCAGGGTAGTAATTCTTCTTATAACCAGCACCCGCTTACTGAAGACGATTTACTGGCAATGTATTAAAACCAATTTAAATTTTCATTTGTCATCCCTCCGCGTTTAACCCATGTAGCGCAGAGTTAGTGCAGCGGGTTACCATTTGTCTTCTTCGGGAATATCATCTGCCTGCCTGAACTGTTGTTTTGATTTTATTTTCTGCAGTTGCCTTTCAATAATTAAAGCTGCAATTATTTTTCCCGCATCTTCATTTTGTATCTCATCAAGCATTTTCCGTAATTTGGCTTCATTGATATCCAGGCGATACAACAAGTTTAGGAGACCTGTAAAATCGCGCTGGATCATATCGTTTACCCAGGCCGCTAATTCATCAGCCGAAAAACGTTCCCAGGGTTGTAATTCGTTTGGCATGGTATAAAAGAAAGAGTTTCAACTCAGAGAAATGGTTATCCTATTGCTTTACTAAGATCTTCTATCAAATCATCCGCATCCTCAATACCAATACTCAACCTGATCAAAGTATCGCTTAGTCCGTTTTCCAGTCTTTTTTCGCGTGGGATAGATGCATGTGTCATGGAGGCCGGATGATTAATCAGGCTTTCCACACCACCCAGGCTTTCTGCTAACGAAAATAGTTTAGTAGAGGACAATACTTTTTTGGCAGCATCCATGCTATCATCTTTCAGTTCAAAAGAGAGCATGCCTCCAAAATCGCGCATTTGTTTTTTAGCAATAGCATAATTCGGATGATCTTCAAAGCCACACCAATACACTTTGGCGATTTTTGGTTGTTTGCGTAGCCAATGCGCAATTACGCTTCCATTCTCACAATGGCGCTGCATACGGATATGCAGGGTTTTAATTCCACGCAATACCAAAAAACAATCCATTGGGCCTGGTACAGCGCCACAACTTTTTTGTATAAAATATAATTGTTCCCTTAATTCCGCATCATTCATCATCAGGCAACCCTGTATTACATCACTATGGCCCCCCAGGTATTTAGTGGCAGAGTGCATAACTATATCAGCGCCAAAATCCAAGGGGTTTTGCAGGTAGGGAGAGGCGAATGTATTATCAACACATAACAAGGCTTTGGCTTCTTTGGCAATAACGGATACTGCCGCTATATCAGTAATATTCATCAATGGATTGGTAGGTGTTTCTATCCAGATGAGTTTGGTATTGGGTGAGATGGCATTGCGTATGTTGGCTACATTAGTTGTATCAACATAAGTAAACTGAATACCAAACTTCGCGAAAATTTTAGTAAATAAACGATAGGTACCTCCATACATATCATTGGCGGCAATTACTTCATCACCCGGAGATAATAATTTGATCACCGCATCGGTAGCGGCAACACCACTTGCAAATGCAAGGCCAAATTTTCCGTTCTCTATCTGTGCATAAGCGTCTTCCAATGCTTTTCTGGTGGGGTTCTGGCTGCGGGCATATTCATAGCCTTTATTAACACCAGGCGCTTCCTGTACATAGGTAGAAGTCTGATAGATGGGTGTCATGATCGCACCGGTAGAAGGATCGGGTTCTGTTCCGGCATGGATATATTTTGTAGCAAGTTTCATCATAAATAATTTAGTTGGATATAAGTGAGATAGGTAAAGTAACTTTTAGGTTATCCCATAAAATAATCAGGTTGGCGCCGGTTTTAATTTCATCAAAAAACATCGTAAAGGCTTCTATATTTTCAGTTGTTTTAGTCACTTGAATATCTGTTCGTAACAGATCTTTTTTACTGTCGTATGCATAATTGCCCCAGGAATAATTATCCCTGTTAACAATAAGGGTCCATTTATTTTCAGTTGGAATGCAATATAAAGTATAACGCCCTTTTGGCACCATTTTTCCTGCGATGCGTACATTTTTGTAAAACTCTATTTCTGTTGCCTCATTGGCCCCCAGCCGCCATAATTCAGCATACTTTAAAATGCCTCCAAAAAGTACCCTGCCATTTTGAAAAGGCCTGCTGTAGATGAGCCTTGCAACAGGCATATCTTTTGCTTTGCCACTAATTTTTAAGATTGGGTAATTAGCCGGCCAATAGCTCATATCCATTGGCGATTTATCCAGCTCAGTTGGCGTTTGCTGGGCCCGGGTGCCAAATGCAAAGATCAGTAGCAGCAGGCTGAGGAATAATTTCATGCAGTAAGTTTTCTCAAAGATAAATGCTATTATCTTACCAGCTCTTCGAATTGTGCCCCTGCAAATTTCTTTACTTCCGGAAAGAATACATCATACTGTTGCCTGAGTTCACTATAGTGTTTTGTGAAAAGGGCAAAAACAGGTGAAGCATCAGTTAAGTATCGGGCTCTTTTTACCAGTCCCCCAAAACTGTGCTCAATACCCCGGGTAAACCGATAATTGTACAGCCAGTCATGGGTAGTCATAAAAGGCAGTATCCTCGCAAAATTCTCCGGTAATAAATGCGCCTGGGCGGATAGGTGAAGATAAACCTGTGCCGAAAAATCTTTCGATGCCGATGCGGTTAGTTCACGTGTATCCAATGCGAGAAAATGGTCGTATACGATATCCATAAAAGCGCCGGCATAGAGCCCAACGGCTGGTTTAAAATAATGTTTACCCTCTTTGGTAGCCGGGTGCTGATCAGTAAAACCGTCTATCGCCCTGTGTAACTGTATGCCTTTTTGAATGGGCAGGGGATAATCAAATTGTTTTTTCCCTTTCACAAAATCACTGATCATATTCCCCACAAGAATATCGGGATGGTTGAATGAGAGATAAGCGTGGGCGAGATAATTCATAGCAGCAATGATGGAATAAAAGAATAGTAAAAAAATGTCAGTTAGCGCTGGAAGCCTTGTTTACAGAAGTCCTCAGATGTAATAAAATCCGCCTCCTTTTTCAGATCTTTTATCAGCCGGTTTAATCGTTCCAGAAGGGGTGAGCCATTGAGTCGTTTGGCGAAACCGGGCAACCCATAATTCCCTATATCCGTAAACTCCCAGGGATGAAAATACAGGCAGAGATACCCGTCTTTTTTCAGGGTTTGCAGCGCAAATAATTTGAATATAGGATAAGGCAGATTTTTAAAACTCAACCAGAATAGCGGTAGCCGGATAAAAGGAGATACCGATGCAGGTATGCGTGTAAGACCTTGTTCGGTATAAAGGGTTCTTGGTAAATGAAAGTTATTGTAACGACCGGGCAAATAAGTAGGGTTGATGGATGAATCATAAGCATACCCCGCTTTTTGTACCGCAGTAACGGATACTTCCCGCATCCTCGGCATACGAAGTCCGGTAATGGTTTTTCCGGTTATTTCCTGTAGCTTATTTTTTGATTCCAGTAAATGCGTCTCCTCAAAAACAGAATGATAAAAAGTATGAGAGGCAATTTCATGCGTATCGGATAGCTGTTTGATAGCCTGTGGATACTGCATGGCAAAATTAGCTGTGGTAAATAAAGTAGATGCAACGGATACATCCTGTAAAATGGGTTGAATCGCATCCAGCCCTTTTTTACCTATCAGCATTTGTTCTGCCCCAGTGATGGGAAAATTATATTCCAGCGGCATATCAAACTCTTCCACGTCAAAACTCAAAAGCACATATCGGTTCATCATAACTGGTTTGACTCCTTCACAATATAATGGGGCCTTTGTTTACTTTGCATAAACAGTTTACCGATATAAATTCCAATAATACCCAGGATCATTAACTGCAGACCGCTAAAAAATGCAATGGTTACCACAATAGATGACCAACCGGAAATGGTATGACCAAAATAAAAACTGTATAGGATATAAGGGATATAGAGCAAGGCAACCAGTGAACAAACAAACCCCAGGTAAACGGCAATGTATAAAGGTTTTATACTAAAGGAGGTGATGCCCTGTAAGGCAAAGCGGATCATCTTTTTTACAGTATACTTTGATTTACCTATTGTTCTGATGCCTGGTTCATATTCAATACCAATTTGCTGATAGCCCATCCATTTTACCAGTCCACGTAAAAACAAATCCGACTCATGTAAAGTTCTGAAAACTGTAACCACTTTCTTATCCAGCAACCTGAAATCAGCCGTGCCCTCTTCCAGCTCAATATCAGAAAGGCTATTGATGAGTTGATAAAACAGGTTGGAAGTTTTTCGTTTCAGCAGGGGCGTTTCACGGTGATCTTTACGGATGGTATATACTATATCATAACCCTCTTCCCATTTTTTTAATAATTCAGGAACCAGTTCGGGTGGATGCTGCATGTCTGCATCCATCATTATCATACAATCACCTTCTGCCGTATCCATACCGGCTTTGAGCGCATTCTGGTGCCCGAAATTTCTTGATAAGCTTATATAAAATACATTACTATAAATATGTGATTGGGTTTTTAATACATCCAGGCTATGATCGGTACTGCCGTCATCAACAAAGTTGAGGGTATAGATATAACTTTGCTGGTCCATGCTTTTTTTCAAAGCGGCAATCAGTTTGGGAATATTTTCCGCTTCGTTACAAACAGGTATCACAAAAGCTACCTTCTTTTTCATACAGGCTTTAATTTGGACAATTTAGTTTGCCATACTTCATATACTAAACAACACCAGATTAGTAAACAAGGTAATGCTTTTAGTGAATATGCTCTTACAAACCGCTCACGGATATAGAATGGAATCAGATCTGTCGGTGATAGTATGGTTAACAAAAAAAGGAGTACCAGCAAAGCTTTTACCCAAAAATGATAAGGTTTTTTCTGCAAAATAAACCAGATGGCCGCGCCGGATACGGCAATAATAAAAGTAGGGCTTTCCGCGGCCGAACTAAAAATAACAATACTGATCAATACAAGTGCCAGGTACCGTAATTGAAAAGATACCAGGTACAAAAGTTTATTCTTTACCAGGGGTAGCATGAAAAGTATGCCCGCTACTGCCACCAGTTTCAGGTCAGAAAAATCATAATACTTAAATATACGCCTTACCATACCCGGAACAGAAATATCCTGTAACCCTGCATTAACAGAGTTATCGATATTCTGCTGGTTTCTTTTGATTATTTGAAAATACCATTCGCCATAAGTTTTAATAATATAGTCTGCACTGGAAAAAGCCATGGGCAGAACAATCAGCGCGATTATCCATCCAATAAATGATAAGACAAACTGCATTTTATTTTTAGAGAAGAAAAAGAATACAAGGCCGGCCACCCCATATAACTTAGTAAGTATGGCCGCCGCTATGAATAGCGTTGCTATCCAATCTTTTCCCCGGTGGGTATAAACAAAAGCGAATATAAAGAAAGCGGTAAGCATCGGGTTGAACTGAACGCTGTGAATAGACGTCATCATTTCAATACAACAAATCCAAAAAATAATTACCTGCTGCTCCTGTTTGATGGGTAGCATACGAATGGCGGCAAACAGGCTGGCTGCATTGGCCATCCCCCATAAAAAACAGCCCACAAATACCGGAAGTATGGCAAAAGGGGCAATGATTAATGAAAAAGCGGGGCCATAGTTATTGAAAGAATCATATTCTTCGGGATAAAAGTTAAAAAGATTTTTTTCCTGCCAAACATGGGTAAAGACACCCCTGAAAACTAAAAAATTATCAATAGAATGAATACCTCTGGCCATTTCGGAAACAAGCGCCACCAGAGCCAGCGCAAACCAAACGATATAAACCAGTTCTACCTCGAGAGCGGCATAGATACGTACACGTTTAAATAGTATTTCCTGCAGAGAAAAAATCATTCGTTCTTATTGCTTTTTAAAAAACACCATAATAGATACACCCGCCGGAAAACGGATACCCCATTTTAATAAATAGTAATCGATGGTAAATAAACCGGCCAGCAAGCTATTCAATACACCCTCTGTTCCAAACACTTCATGATCTGACACAGCAGAAGGTACTTTTTTTCTTTTAAATGAACTGATCAATGCAGCTACTAATCTGAATGCGGTAATGGGTAAAAATAAAATAGTATTATAGTAAGTTTTATATACAACAGTACCCTTGTGTTGAGCTAATAAACCTAATAGTGGCCTCATGGTGTACCTGCGGAAATGCCGGTTAATCACATCATGCGGCCCCCAAAGAAAAGCATAGGCCGGAACAGTAATGGCCATATATCCGCCCGACTTACAAACCCGGTACATTTCAGCTATTGCTTTCGTATCATCAGCAACATGTTCAATTACATCGAATGCGCAAACCAGGTCAAAGCTGCCTTCTTCAAATGGTAAATCTGTTATCGTTCCCTGTATAACAGGGCTCGTTAAAAAAGTTTGGGTAAATTGGCAACAATCTTCATCATATTCTACCGACATAACCCGCCCAAAACCGGTTAGCATATCAGAAGTAGTGCCGGTGGCAGCACCAACATTTAAGGAATAGATATTTTGCGGGGTTTGTAAAAGATGCTTAATTCTATCCGATAATATCTTTCGCCTGACGGTAAACCACCAGTTTTTTCTTTCTAAATGATAATATTCTTTAAAATATGACTTATCCATGCAAATGACACAGCTGTTTAACTATCAGCATAAACGAATCAGGCAAGTAACAAAATTAAACTGAAAATAAATTAGTATTCTGCCTGATGCCGCTAAAGCCGGCTAAAAAAATTACTTTTGCCCCTCAAAATCAATCATCATGAGCAAAGGGCCCGTTTCACAATTTATTGAGCACCATTATAGACATTTTAATGCGGCTGCACTGGTGGATGCCGCCAAAGGCTATGAAACCCATTTGGCAGAGGGTGGTAAAATGCTGGTTAGCCTTGCAGGCGCCATGAGTACCGCCGAATTAGGCATCAGCCTGGCAGAAATGATTCGCCAGGATAAAGTGGCCATCATTAGCTGTACCGGTGCCAACCTGGAAGAAGACATCATGAACCTGGTGGCACATAGTCATTATAAAAGAGTACCTAATTACCGCGACCTGAGTCCGCAGGAAGAGTGGGACCTGTTAGAAAACCATTACAACCGTGTAACCGATACCTGTATACCGGAAGAAGAGGCTTTCCGCAGATTGCAGCAACACATACATAAATTATGGGCCGATGCAGAAGCTTCCGGTCAAAGATATTTTCCACATGAATATATGTACCAGATGCTGTTGAGCGGCGTTTTGGAACAGTATTATGAGATAGACCCCAAAAACAGCTGGATGCTGGCGGCTGCGCAAAAAAATATTCCGATTGTAGTGCCGGGTTGGGAAGATAGTACCATGGGAAATATTTTTGCTTCCTATGTAATTAAGCAGGAGCTGAAGGCAAGCACCATGAAATCAGGTATTGAATACATGGTTTGGCTTACAGAATGGTATCGCAATAATAGTGGTGGTAAAGGTGTAGGATTTTTTCAGATTGGTGGTGGTATTGCCGGCGATTTTCCTATTTGTGTAGTGCCCATGATGTACCAGGATCTGGAATGGCATGATGTACCTTTCTGGAGTTATTTTTGCCAGGTAAGTGATTCCACTACCTCTTACGGTTCTTATTCGGGTGCGGTACCTAATGAAAAAATTACCTGGGGTAAATTAGCTATTCATACACCCAAATTTATTGTAGAGAGCGATGCTACTATTGTAGTGCCGCTGATCTTTGCCTATCTGTTAGGTTGGTAACTAAGTTTTGTAACTTATCTGGCTGGCATATTTAAGGGGATATCTCTTTTCAGCAGGGCATCCCGATTACTTATTTCCCAGGCCGTATGAAAAATCATGCGTACTCTTTTTTCCATCAGTTCAAAATTAATTTTCTCGATGGTATCAGTTGGTTTGTGATAGTCAGCCTGCAGCATGCCATCATAGAAAAATAGAATGGGCACGCCTTTTTTTGCAAAATTATAATGGTCGCTGCGATAATAAATCCGGTTTTTATCGTTAGGGTCATCGTATGTATAATCTAATACCAGTTTGGCAGAAGCATTATTTGCCGCTTCATTGATAATGGGTAAATCGGAACTTAGCTTATCATGTCCAATCACATATACATAATTCAATGTATCTGCTGTTTTGCGTTCTGTATCTACCCTGCCTACCATATCTATATTCAGGTCTGCCGAAGTTTTATCCATAGAAACCGTTGGATGTTCTGAATAATAGGCAGAGCCTAATAATCCTTTTTCTTCGCCACTTACTGTCATGAAAACCATAGTTCTTCTAGGGCCTTTACCATTTTTTGCAGCAGCTTTAAAAGCTTCAGCCATTTGTACCACACTTACAGTACCGGAACCATCATCATCTGCTCCATACCAGATCACATCACCATTCATACCTAAATGATCGTAGTGGCCGGTTATGAAAACGTATTCATCTTTTTTATCTTTACCCGGCAGAATACCAATTACATTGCTACTTTCAAGCGTAACGGTTGATTTATTGGCAGTTAGTTTTAATTCAGAAGTATAGAGCCCTTTTTGGGTATGCCTGAGTTCTGCAAAATCAACCTTGTTTGTTCTGCCTAATAATGCAGCGGCTACCGCATCGGAAATAGTTGCTACCAATATACTATTCGTATTGATGGTTGCAGCAGTAGGTGGCAGGATAGACATACGGCCTTTTAAGCTAGTAGCGGTTTTGCGGGGCAGCTCCTGCGAAACAATCAGTAATCCTATAGCGCCATTTTTACGGGCGGCAGTAATTTTCCCCGCTGTTGGTCCACCAAAATTACGGCCACCAGCGCCTGGTGCCGGAGGGGTAGCGCCACCCTCTAATACCATTACTAGTTTCCCTTTTACATTTAAACCGGTATAATCATTTATGTTATTGGCCGAGTCTATTAATCCATATCCGGCAAACACAATATCTTGAAAAGTCCAATCACCATTAATGATGGTTTGCATGGTAAAACTGAAATCCTTATCCCACTCGAACACTTTTCCATTAACACTTAATTTTTTTTCGGTAAGCATATCCTGGTATACCGGAAACAATTGCTGGTAGCTATCTCCATTACCAGGTTTTAACCCAATGCTCCTGAATTGCGCTTCCAGATAGGCGGCCGCTTTTTTCTGTCCGGGAGAAGCCGTCTCACGTCCTTCCATATCGGCACTGGCAATAATGGCTAACTTTTCATATAAAGCATTCCGGGTGATGAGTGCTGCAAATTTTGTGGCATCTTCGCTTTTCTGAGCGAACGCTATGGTGCCGGCAAATGACAGACAGAGTAGTAGAAATTTTTTCATTGGAGATATTCGTTATTTTATGAGCAGGAAATTTTATTTACCCTTGTAGCATGACGGCCACCCTCAAATGCAGTGGTCATAAATAAATCCAGCATTTGCTCTGCCAGGGCAAGTGATACAAAACGGGCGGGGATACAAATAATATTGGCATCATTGTGTTTGCGAACCAGCAATGCCACATCGTTTTGCCAGCATAAACCGGCCCGGATATTCTGGTGTTTATTGGCAGTGATGGCTACCCCATTGGCGCTTCCGCAAAGCAGAATACCAAAAGCGGTTTCTCCATTCTCCACACTTGAGGCAGTAGGATGGGCAAAATCAGGATAATCAACCGACTCTGTAGAATAGGCGCCAAAATCTTTTACCTGGTAACCTTTATCAGATAACCATTTTACCAAAGCGTTTTTATAATCAATACCCGCATGGTCGCACCCAATGGCAATGGGTTTAGAAGGATCAAAGACATAACTCATGATGTAATAAAATTTACTATCAAATAAATCGATCTACTCCAGACTCCTAACGCCTAACTAATCTCAACTCCATTCCTCCTCTTCCTCTTTCCTCTTTGCCTTAAACACCCGGGCGGATACAATAATACTTAGTTCATATAGTAAAAACAGAGGGATGAATACAATCATCTGGCTCATCCAGTCGGGACTGGGTGTGATAAAGGCCGATACAATCAGGATCACAATTACGGCATACTTGCGTGTTTTGCGCAGGAAGGCAGGTGTGATGAGGCCGATCCTGGTAAGAATGAATGCGAGTACAGGTAATTCAAAAGCAATACCACAACCTAGAATAATATTCGTAAGGTTATCTATATAATCTGCAAAAGTGGGTAAGGTAACGATAGTACCCCCGGTACCTAACTGGAAGCTGGCAAGGAAATTAAATGTAAAGGGTCCAAGTAAAAAGAAACCAAATGCGGCTCCGCAAAAGAAGAAGAAAGACACCCAGAAGATCACAAATCTTGTGTTTTTTACTTCCCTTTCTTTTAGCGCAGGCTTTACAAAACGCCAGATCTCCATAAAAATAAAAGGGAAGGCCAAAATAATTCCCCCAACGATTGCCATTGAAATACTTCCCAAAAACTGTCCGCCAAAAGTATTACTCTGCAGGTTTACTTTTACCGGTGGCATGCAAAGGACATCGCCCAAATGTGCCCAGTGGCTAAAATCGCAAAGAAGACGGTAACTGATAAAGTTGGGGTTGATCGGGCCTTTAATAATATAATCAAATACCCAGTCGCGGTATACAAAAATTACTATGGCCATAATAAGAATGGCCAAAACAGAGCGGATAATGTGAACCCTAAGCTCTTCCAGATGATCTATGAATGTCATCTCAGATTTTACCGAACCATCGTTTCTGTTGAATAGTGCCATTTCTTGTAAGACTGTTATGAGCCGCCAAAGTTACGGGTATGAAGCAAATAAAAGACACCCTTATATGGATTTGATAACCCTGTTTAGCGAAGTATCTTCATTTTTACCATTTCAATCCTCGTATCAGTTACATTGAGAATATCGAAGCGGTAATTACCGATGATGATGGTTTCTTTCAGTTTGGGAATGGTTTGGTGTTCGGTAATGATATAACCGCTCAATGTTTCCGATTCGGAAGCCGGGAAATCCATTTCATATTTCTCATTCAGGTAATCCAGTTCCATACGCCCGCTTAACATGTATTCATCTTCCGACAGTTGCTTCTCAACAAATTCTTCCACATCATATTCATCCTGTATCTCCCCAAAAATTTCTTCCAGTACGTCTTCCATGGTTACTATACCGGCAGTGCCGCCAAACTCATCAACCACCCAGGCAATGCTTTTTCTGTCTTTGGTAAATTTTGCAATCAGGTCTGTGGCACTCATACTTTCCGGAACGGCCATAATGGGGTGCAGTACCGCTTTGATCGTATCCGGCTTTTTAAACAGGTCTATCTGGTGTATATACCCCAGAATCGAATCAATATTATCATCATACACCACCAGTTTACTAAGTTGGGTTGTAATAAAACGCTGTTTGGCTTCTTCTATCGGGGTATTGATATCAAGCCCTTCAATCTCTGTTCTCGGAACCAGGCATTGCCTGATTTTTACCATGGGCAGGCTCAGTGCGTTTTCAAAGAGCTCTGTATTTAATTCCTGGCTCTCTTCATCCTGCTCCTTGGTTTGCTGAAAAAAATGTTCCAGATCTACTTTGGTAAAAGCATCATTCCTGTTGTTTACCCGAACATTAAACAGATAGGTCAGTATCCATTGAGAAATGCTTACAAAAAACTTGGTCAATGGCAGAAACAAGTTATGAAAAAATTGTGCAATGGGTGCGAAGAAAGAAAGCAGGCTATCATTCCTGGCCCTGAATATGGCCCTTGGCAGGAACTCGCCAATAATGAGTACTACCACAGAAGAAAGAAAAGTATCGAAACCGAGTTTGAGGTATTCATTCTGAAAATGCAGGGGGTTCCATAAAGTCTCTTTCAGCAGTTGGTGAAACAATAATCCATAAAGCACTAAAAAAATATTCAGTCCTATCAAACAGGTACCGATAAAACGTGCCGGATGCTCCATAAAGCTTGAAAGAATTATCCCGCTTTTTCTTCCCTGCTTTTTTTTGAGCTCAATGGATAATCGGTTGGCAGATACAAAAGCAATCTCATAACCGGCAAAAAAGCCAATGATAACCAAGGTGGCAACTATCCCGATGATGGTGTAGTATATCTGTGCCATATATGAAAAATAACGCGGTAATTTTAATTGGCAAAGCTAAAGGATAATCGTGAAACGTGAGATGTGAGTAAGGTAGTTGCTTTTTGTGGCGGATCCCCACTTTTTTTAGCCTTTAACGTCTCACAAACCACCAGCGCCCCGTAGAAACGGGGCATTGTGCCGGATTGTAAAACACGAAAAACCGGCTGTGTGAGAACTTTGCTATTAATTTTTTATTTGAAATCTACCATACAGTTCGGGCATTTCAATTCTATTTTTAATCCTTTGCCATCTCCAACTGTGGCTATGAATTTGGATGGGTTATCATTGTAGCTGGCATAGGAATAAGCCCGGTTCCATGGTCGGAAAGTTCCACTTGTATTGCTTCCATTAACGCGGGCAGTTTGTCCGGCTATTATATTTTGCCCATCGCCGGAATTGAGCCCCCCGGGAAACGGAACCCCCGTTATTTTTCTCGTAACGTTGGTTGGAACTAGGGCTGGCTCACTATTGGTTGCTACAATATGTCCGGAAACAGTCAAATTAGTGAGGGTTCCTACAGAAGTTATAGTTGCCGTTTCAGTTTGTGTTGTCATTAGTTTACCAGAAGTTAAAGTGCCTGTTTCAGTAGGTGTGGTAACTGGTTTGCCAGGAGTTATAGTACCTGTTTCTACTGGCTTGGTCAGTCTTCCAACAGTAATCATAACACTTGGTGTTGAAGTAGGCTTATCGTTAAAGGCCAAAGCTTTCTTTTCAAAGTTTCCGTAAACAGCACTGTAGGCGCCGGTAAAATCAACAGAAAAATTTTGTACGGCCTTGAGGGGTATCCTGATATCAGCATACTTATCATTAATTTTGATCAGGCTTACTGAGGCGGTGATATTCCTTATCTTAATGTCTGCATTAATACCTTCCAGTTCTATACTTTTGGTAAGTTTGGTGATACGGAGGTTGCCATAATTTTTTATGCCATTGATCTCTCCGGCTTCTTCAAATTCAAATTCATCGTTTGCGCTACGGATGACGACTTTTTTTGTATTGGCCAGTTCTATGGTTGAATTTTTGGTGTCAAAATCTACTATATCAATATTTCTTGCGCTGAAACGGCCATTCGTTAATTCAATTTCTGCTTCTTTGGCATCGATTATATTAATATTGGAATATTTGGACCGGAGCATAAAATTTTTCAGGTTACCGGCCTCCAGGTTACCATAACTAATATCAACATTTAAATTACCCGGATAGTCGGGTATCACCATATCAGCATACTTATTTTCAATATCAAGTTTGCTTTCTAAAGGCACTGTGATGGTTACAGTTGTTTTCATATTCGCTTTTGTGCCAATGCTTTGCCCCGCGCCGTTAAAATAAGTTTCTTCACTTAAGGCTATATTCATAGTACCTGACCCAATTCCATACATTGATAAAACACTCCCTTGTATACCAACTGATTTTATTTTAACGGCATTACCGAGTGTTTTTAGAGACAGATTGATTTTTTCAAACCATTCTTCTTCTTTGATTTTGCTCTCACCTTCATAAAAAACCGTGGTGGTTATTTTTACTTTTGGCTGATTCCAGGTTTTTATCACAATGTTGCGGGAAGTATTATCTATATAGATTTCCCCATTTTTTGGCAGGGCCATCTCGCGACTGATCTCTTTTGATTTGAGATCTTCTTCATTTACTTTTGTGTGTGTATTAATACGGGTTAATGTACCAACGGTATTGGCTGAAGCGCCCGGCTGTTGTGCGTATAAACCAGTAAGAAGTATAATTAATGTGCAGAAGTACAGGATTATTTTTTTCATAATTTGTTCCATTTTGTGAATGGCTTTATATTGTCAGAAAATAGGTATTAACAGAATCAACAGGCCCTCTGGTTTGCTTGTAGCGGTTGTTGGTTTTGTTCATTTCAAGTTGTAACTGTTTTAATACTGATAATTTTTGTTGGTATAGGTTAATCAACTGGTTCAGAAGCCCATCATTAATTCCCTGTTTATGAATGTCTGTCTGAATACTTTTCTCATCTTTCTCCATCTGCCTGATCTGTAGTTTGAAATCATTAAAGTAATCCGGATTTTCGGCATACATCGGCATAGAGCTGATTCTTTCTTTTTGAAGGTTGATCACCTGTGTAAAGCTGTTCTCAAGTTCATGCAATGCACTCATTTCTTCTGAACTGATATAGGGGGCATATGGTAGGTAGGGTTTAACTTGTTTGCGGGCAATCTTGTTTTTGGGTATTACCCTTTCCGGTATTGGTTCTAAAATAGGTTCTTTTAATGTCTGTTGAACAGGTACCGGTGGTTCTATTTCGGTTGGGTTCAGTGCAATGGTTGCCGGTACAATTTTTTGATCACTGAATACATACCAACTTCCGATGCCTGCCAATACCAATACCGAGGCAGCCACAGCCCATTGAATAAATGCTTTTACCACAGCCCTTTTTTTAACAACAATACTTCGTTGCTGAATTTTTTGCCATACCTGTTCACGGGGTTCATCCCGGTCCAGTTCATCAGCATGATGTTGTAAATATTTTTTTAAATCATCCATGTAACAGTAATTGCTTTGTAATTCTTTCTTTTAATAATTGCCTGGCCCGGTGGTACTGACTTTTACTGGTTGATTCAGAAATAGCAAGTTGTTCTGCTATCTCTTTGTGACTATAATCTTCCACCACATAAAGATTAAATACCTGCCTGCATCCATTTGGTAAATCTTTGATCTCTTTGTATATAATATCAAAGCTTACTATTTTCCACCATTCAGTTTCTTCGTTTGCCAATTGGTTATGCCGATCATCTTCCCATTCGTAATAGTTAATTATCCTTTTACTAAAACGGATACACTCATTGATTACAATTCTTTTGAGCCAACCTCCAAATTGCCTGGATTCTTTTAACTGGAGGATACTTCGGAAGGCTATAATAAATGCATCATGCAGAATATCCTCTGCATCGTTGCGGTTCCCTGTCATGCGCATGCAGATATTGAACATGGCCTTGCTATACCTGTTGTACAGCCAAGCCTGCGCATCTGCATCGCCCTTGCAGGCTTTTCTCACAACAGCCGTTTGTATGGTGGTTGACTGCTCCAAATAGTTGGTCGGTGGTAAGAGAGAAGAAAGGAGAAAAGGTTGTAAAGGGAGGAGGATATATTTTTTATCCCAATAAAACGCACGACTCACGACTCACGTCTCACGAACCACCGGTTGCTTATCCCCCCCTATATTATATTACGCCAGATCCAGCACCGGCTTATTCTGTAGAATATTTTCTATTTTTTCTATCACCTCTGTTGAAAGAAGCTTAATAGCTGGTATAGCTTTCAAATTTTCTTCAAGTTGTTCTTTTTTGGTGGCGCCGAGGATAGCAGTGGTTACATTTGGGTTGTTAATGGTCCAGGCAATGGAAAGTGCAGCCAGCGATACCCCCAGCTCATCAGACAGTGCCGTTAATTTTTTTACTTTTTCTAATTTGGCATCCTGTATCCAGCGATCTTTCAGCCAGTCAAAACCCTCTATCGCCAAACGGGATCCTTCGGGGATGCCATTATTGTATTTGCCGGTTAAGAATCCGGCTGCTAACGGGCTCCAGATGGTAGTTCCCATACCTGCATTTTTGAAAACAGGTAAATAATCCTGCTCCATCTTAAAACGTTCAAACATATTATATTGAGGCTGCTCAACTGTTGGCGCAATCAGGTGAAACCTGTCTGCCACACGATGCGCTTCCATAATTTCCGCACCACTCCACTGGCTGGTTCCCCAGTATAATACCTTGCCCTGTTGTATCAAATTGTGCATGGTCCATACTACTTCTTCAATGGGTACATTGGTGTCGGGGCGGTGACAGAAATAGAGATCCAGGTAATCGGTCTGTAATCTTTGTAGGGCTTCATTACAGGCTTCCATCAAATGTTTGCGGCTTAGCCCGGTTTGATTGGGTTTATTGTCTTTGCCCCTCCATCCAAAATAAGCTTTCGAGGAAAGCGTATAGGAGGTTCTGTCCCAGTGCTTGTCTTTTAATACCCGCCCCATCATCTTTTCGCTTTCACCCAAGGCATACGCTTCCGCGTTGTCGAAAAAATTAATGCCGTTATCATAGGCTATGCCCATTAATTCATCTGCACTGCCATCATTAATTTGTTTGTGAAAAGTTACCCAACTGCCAAAACTTAATACACTTAATTCTAAGCCGCTTCTACCCATTCTTCTGTATTCCATGATATCATTTTTTAGGAAAGCAAGTTATAAAGAATATGCTATTGACTGACGTTATTTATTAATAAACCCTCCGCGGTTTACGCAGTGGATTGATACAGCGTTATTTCTTCTTTTTAGTAGAATCTACCGTCGGAAGAACAGGCGCTGTGGTAGTAGTTGTGTCTGAGGAACTACTATCAGAAATATAGGAAAAACTATTTGGCTCTATTTTAAAGAATGTGATGTCTGACAGATCCTGTTTGGCTGTCATCCCGTTAAGGCCAACTACCAGTGTATGCCGGTAGTTTCTGCTCATGACCACCCTTTTGTCTGTATAGAATTTTTGAAGGTTCTGATCCCACCATAACTCTTCACAAAAAAGTGTATCACCTTTTATATTAAAAACAACCACGCTATCCCTTAAAAATACTTTATTCTCCGATTCGAGGTAGCGGCCATAACGGGCATTTAACTGGCTTTCTATTTTTGTGCTGTCGTTATAAAAATCTACGTGTAATGATTTTGGAAACTCCGCTTTCCTGGCGCTATCGCCCTGGTAACGCAGCATCTGAGGCGCGGTAAGATGGGCCCGCATTTTTCCGTCCATACTAAGATAACTATCAATGAATTTTCCCTCCTCAATACCCGGTTTTTTTCTTCCGAGTTCGCGAACTTCATTTACATCATTCTCACAGGCATACATAAAAAAGCAGCCAGTGAGAATGGCTGCCAGGTAATATTTTGTATGTAAGTATGAATTAATCATATCTGCGTTTTGTAAACCAAATATCGCTCATACTAATGCCAAAAGAAAATTGTAAATAATTTTCAGTGATATTATTTACAGATGAACCGCGTTTGCCAAGTTGTAAGGCAGTATTGAGAATGGTAAACTGGTTGTCGTAGGTTCTCCATTTTTTAATGGGTAATCCGGCGCCAAATGAAACGCCATATTGCTTTAACCCATTACCATCTGCGTTGATATAATCTTTACCCAAATAAAAACCCGCACGATAATTCACATTGCTCCAATAGCCACGGCCCGATGAGGGATCAGGACTTAATTGCACACCCAGTTTATATTGCCAGCTATTTGATAATTTATCAGCCACATCATAAAAACGGTATTTGGTCCATTGAGTGGCTGTGTATTCAAGCCCTATTGACCATAATTCAAAAATACCCCTCGGACTACCAATTGTTTTGTGAAGTGTAATGCCAGCTGCATAGGTAGAAGGCATTAAAATTTGTCCCTTGATATCATATTGTTCTGCAACACTGTCTATCTTAACATCACCTGAAGTGCCTACAACATAGGTCTGCCTGATCAGATTTTGTGAGGCATTCAGTTTTTGCTGAAGGGTACCCGTGAGGCCGAAACGCAAGAGGTAATTTTCTATTGTTTTGGTTTCGGTTATATTTTTTTTATGCAGGGATATTTCATATTGCAGACCACCTGTTAAAAATACACCCCCAAAACCCGTTACCGCAGATGAGTTAGACTGATAATAGGAAACCGTGTCATTAATGAAGGCTTTCCTGGTATTAATTTCTTTCCGTCCAAAATTATATCCTGTATTGAACCCAATACTTAAGTCTTTCCATTTTTTTGAAAAACCCACAAAAAACTGGTTTAAGCCACCAGTACCCTCATATAAAGTTTGAAGACTGTCTCCGGCAATACGCTCACGGTTGGCAATAGAATAACTGATATTGGTTAAAGGCTTTAATCCAAAAGCCATACCCACACCCTTCGCTTTTTTTAGGGGTATGCCTATAGCAAGGTATGAGGGTACGAAATTATTAGTGGTAAACTTGCCGGTAGGGTTATTGCTGATTAATGACCTGGAATCGATGGTAAACCCCAGATCCAGGGTAACCATATAGAAACTGCTGTAGGTGGATGGGTTATTAAAGTTGACCGATTGGCCCACGTTATTATTCAGACCATCTGCATACGCTGCGGTAAGCCCACCCATTGACCGGCTTATCACATGCTGGTTGGTATAGTATTCGCCGAGCCCGTAACGGGAGAAAGGTGAATTCTGTTGAGCCTGGGTGTTTAACAGGAAAAAACTAAAAAATGCAGCCAGGCATAGCCTAGCAATTGTTATACTCACTAATCGCATACAAGCCTTTAAAAATTAAGTTAGGGTCGGCAAATATCTTGTTTTTTAGGTGAGGTACAAAAAAACCCATGTCGCCCCCGGTTAACAGCACGTTAAAGTTGTTGAATTTCAATGAGTAAGCTTCAATAATACCATCAATTTCTTTGGCCATTCCAAGTATCACACCACTTAATAAGTTGGTTTTTGTGTCAAAACCTACCAATGGGAAGTTAGTTTCAGCCTGAATAAGGGGCAGTAATGCGGTCTGCTCATGCATGGCCCTGAACCGCATATTCATACCCGGGGAGATACTGCCCCCTAAAAACTCATGGCGGTTATTAATGAAATTATAGGTGATACAGGAGCCTAAACCAATAGCCAGGTTATGTTCATGCGGAAAAAGATCCGCCGCAGCCACTACTAAAGCCAACCTGTCTGCCCCAATGGTTTCCGGTTTTCCTACTGGGGTGGTAATGGGTAATTTGCTGGCATGCCCCAGTTTATGAAAACGGGTATGTTCCGCTAATAGCGCTTCTATTTCCGGAGGATGGTTGATTACAGAAGATAAAATTGATTTGGCGGGATGGTATTGATCGATCAGTTGTTGAATACTGGAACCTGTTGCATCCCCGAGAATACACTCCTCTTTAAAATTCCCGCCTTCAAATACTGCACATTTTAGCCTGGTGTTGCCAAAGTCAAAACAAAGGGTAGTCTGCATAATAAGGGTTGATAAAATGAATCGGTAGGCAAGATGCAAAAGATTTCGGTTCTTTGACTAACAAATTTGTGACAGCATGAAAATTTCAGGGTTTACCATTATCAGGAATGCGGTTATGAATGACTATCCCGCAGTGGAAGCCATTCGTTCCATACTGCCGGTTGTGGATGAAATGATTGTGCTGGTGGGCGATTCTGCAGATGGCACCCTTCAATTAATGGAATCAATCAATGATCCTAAAATACAGATCCATCATTCTGTATGGAACCCCCACCTGCGCAGCGGGGGCGAGGTATTGGCTGTTGAAACCAATAAGGCTTTTCAATTAATAGACCCCGAATCTACCTGGGCCTTTTATATTCAGGGGGATGAAGTGGTACATGAAAAATACCATCCGGCTATTTATGATGCCTGCCTTGGGTATAAGGATGATTTGGCTGTGCAGGGACTACTATTCAAATACCTTCATTTTTATGGCACTTATGATTATGTGGGCGATAGCCGTAAATGGTACAATCATGAAGTGAGGATAATCCGGAATGATAAAAAGATTTCGGCGTATAAGGATGCACAGGGATTTCGCATGGGAGATGCCAAATTATGGGTGAAGCCAATTGATGCTTTTGTCTATCATTATGGATGGGTAAAAAGTCCGGAACAGATGATGAAAAAACAAAAAAATGCCAGCAAATTATGGCATCCCGATGAGGCGCTGAAAGAGATGATGGCGAGCGGCGACTTCTGGAATTTTAATGATTTCGATTCACTGCAAAAATTTGAAGGCACACATCCTGCTGTGATGCAGAAACGCATTGCCGCTCAGAACTGGCAGGTAGAAATGGATATTAGCCGGAAGAAATTTTCTTTTAAAGATAAACTGCTCTATTATTTTGAAAAGCTAACCGGTATCAGACCGTTTGATTTTAGAAATTACCGAATCAAAGAATACTAAATTGAACAACAACAATCCCTTAATATCTGTTGTAATGGCTACCTATAATGGTGAGCGGTTCCTGTCTGAGCAACTGGAAAGTGTTCTCTCTCAATCCTATTCCAATATTGAACTGATAGTAGTGGACGATGGCTCTGTAGATGGTACCGTGGCATTGGTGGAATCTTATAGTAAGCGATATCCCGCTATTCGTTTATATGTAAATGAAGAAAACCTTGGCTATATCAAAAATTTTGAAAAAGGGATGTTACTGGCTAATGGTGAATACATTGCCCTAAGTGACCAGGATGATATATGGCGTAAAGATAAACTGGCATTATTGCTGGAGCAAATAGGATCGCATGAAATTATTTACAGTAACTCATTATTGATAGATGATGCCGGGAACAGCTTAGGTAAATATATGTCCGACATCCGCAACCAGATTAATTATACTGATTGCCTGATGTATACCATTGGTGCCTGGGCCCCGGGGCATGCCATGTTGTTTAGAAAAGAATTAATTACACGCTGTTTGCCTTTTCCTCAATTGGTTACACATGATTTTTGGCTGGGCTTTGTGGCCGCTTGTAAGGGCACCGTTGCTTATATTAATCTTCCATTGGTTTATTACCGGCAACATGGTGCTAATGCAATTGGGGCTGATACACATGGGAATAAAGGCGGCGGGCGGGGGAGGCGACAAAAAAAAATGCGACAAAGCCGCGATCGTATGCAGTTACTTTATGAAAAATGTCCTTTGGAAAAAATCGAACAGAAAAAAATTCTGAAAACTATTTATAACAGTTACTTAAGTTTTTCTCTGAAAAATAATTGGACAAGAATGATCACTTTTTTTAAATACAGAGATCTCATACTCGCCTACAAAAAAAAATCCGCCCTGATGCGAATATTGTTTTGTTTGAAGATGTTCTTTAAAATAGATTAGGAACTAAGTGATGCCGGGTACTCATCAAAATGATTTGATGGCTACCCATATACGCTTAAACAGGTTTTTTAAACGGATGACAAAAGGGAAGGATTGCCCGGTTAACGGCCCGTCAAAAGGTTCACCCCTTCTAAGATAATACTTCGAAACAGTTCCCGAAGTCATTCCCCATTTTGAAATGTAAGTATAATAGCCATTATTTTTTTTCATTCGCTTTACCGATACAGAACCAAAATGATATACCCTGCTTCTCCCTATTCCTTTAAATAACCTAACACCCAGCTTCCATAGTTTATAGGAAAAATCAGGGTCGGAATACATGCCCGGACTAAACTCAATACTATATCCACCGGCCAAATCCCAGAGGTCCTTATGAACCAGGTTGGGTGGCCAGGTAGCGCCCTGCCAGTCTTGCCTGGGTATTGTGTTATATTCTTTTAATAAGAGGTCTTCCTTAAAATTTTCAGGGCCGGTACCATAATTTTTTTCAATCGAACAATTACTTTGCGCCCCTGGCTCAATGGCAGTAGCTGAAAAAAAGAAATAATTGTGATTGATTTTTTCAATTTCTTCTGTTAAGGCAATATCCCAGCCCGGACATACATACATATCATCATTTAAGTATAGAAGGTAATCGGTGCCGGCCAGGGAGCGGCAACTATTCAATGCATAACACACGCCAATATTTTCTTTGCTGTATGAATAACTGATATGGGGTTGCAACTTTACCCATTCCAATGTACCATCTTTGCCTTCATTGATGTGCACAATGATTTCATGCGTATATCCCGAATTTTTAAGGATACTATTAATACATAACTGTAAATAAGGAAGATTGTTCCAACTGGGTATCATGATAGAAAATTTGGCAGCAGCAACGGGGGTGGCCTTTTGTTTTTCTATATTTACAGTCATGGGTTCCGGCAATTGAGTACTACTTGTTGGTTCGTATATAAGTTTGGTTCTGTTCCTCTGACTGCTAAAAATAAAAATTGTTCATGACATTGCCTATTTCAGTTGTTCTATGTAGTTACAATGGAAGCCGTTTCATAACTGAACAGGTAGCCAGTATATTAAATCAAACCCATCCGGTAACAGAACTGATCATTTCTGATGATGCTTCTACTGATGATACAGTAGCAGTGGCGGAAGCGCTGGCAAAAAATGACAAACGGATCAGTATTATCCGGAATGTTCAGAACCTGGGTTTTACCGCCAATTTCGAAAAAGCCCTGCAGGTGGCAAAACAGGATCTGATAGCCATTGCTGACCAGGATGACATCTGGCATGAACAAAAAATAGAAAGACTACTAAAGCGGTTTACGCCATCTGCCCCATTGATCTATAGTGAGTCTGTTCGCTTTCATACCACACCGCCCCTACAGCCGGTGGCCAATAAAAAAAACAGGCGCATTGATGGAAAAGATCCTAAAAAGATCGCGATGTTTAATACCATCAGCGGTCATGCCATGATCATCCGGCGTTCCCTTTTACAAAACGCATTACCCATTCCGAAAGGGGTGTATTATGACTGGTGGCTGGCATTGGTGGCCATGTGTAATGGTGGTGTGCAGTTTGTGCCTGAAATACTGGTGTTTCAGCGTTCACACGGCAGTAATGTAACCATACAAAACCACCTGGGTGAAACAGAACTGCGCAGGCGTTTCAGGATAATGCTGGATGAGCATCTCCTGCATTTTAAAGAGATAAAGCAATTAACAGAAGCCGACAGGCTGTTTTTTACCCGTTTGTATGAACTATGGCATGGATCACTTATAAGAAAATGGAACCGGCCGCTCTTTATTTTTTTATGGCAAAACCGGCAGGTACTTTTCTTTTATAAAGTTCGGAAGCTGGCCATTTTCTCTCAGCTTAAACACTGTTTTCTTTTTTCTTTCAGGCTTTAAAGCTTTATTTTGTTAATTGCATATCCTGTAATCATTATCAAGCATGGCTTCCAGATTCAAACCCCTGATACACGCATTTGGTCTGGCAGACGGGATCAGGTTTTATATTCATTTGCTGTTTAAAAAATATGGCAGCTTTTCTTCGTCTCTATATAAAGCCGTTTTTCATCTTAGAAAAAATTTTTCTGATAAGTATACTTTCACGCAGGTTTTTTTAGATGATCAGTATAACGTTGTACTCCCCTTTATCCCTAAAACCATTATCGATGGAGGCGCTAATATTGGCCTGGCATCTGCCTATTTTGCCCATCGTTATCCCGGTGCCGCGATTGTTGCGGTAGAACCCGGCGGCGGTAATTATGCAATGGCGCTTAAGAATACCGCTTCTTTTCCTCAGATAAAAACGTACCAAAAAGGTATTTGGAGTAAAACGGTACACCTGGCTATTATTAACAAAGGAGATCACGATAATGCATTTATTGTAGAAGAAACAACGGCAGATAATCCTGATGCCATACCGGCTGTTTCCATCGAATCTATCATGCGTGAGCAGGGGTGGGCCACCATTGATATTCTTAAGTTAGATATTGAAGGCTCAGAGAAAGAAGTATTTGAATCGGGCTATGAATACTGGTTACCCAGAACCAGAGCAGTGATTATTGAAATACACGATCATATGCGCAAAGGGGCGGGCCATGCCGTTTTTAAAGCCATCACCCAATATCATTTTTCCTTTTCAATGCAACATGAGAACCTGATTTTTATTAATGAGGAGATGCTGTAGTTTTATGCTGTAAAATATTTTATTCACCCGGTTTAATGTAGCGATCATGTGGCAGGCATTATTGAAAGATATTCAGCAGGGCAATATAAAATCATTGGCCCGAACCATTTCTCTGGTAGAGAATGAAATGGAAGGGTATCGTAGTTTACTGGAGAGCCTGCCACCCTCTTCTACAAAAATTATTGGTATCACCGGCCCTCCCGGCGCAGGCAAAAGCACATTGGTAGATGCGTTGATTGGTGAAATGATTGCGCAGAAAAAAAAGATTGGAGTGCTTTGTGTAGACCCTTCTTCTCCTTTTAACCTGGGGGCGTTGCTGGGAGACAGGATACGGATGAGTGACTGGTATACTCATCCGGATGTATTTATCCGCTCACTGGCAACCCGCGGTAGCCTGGGTGGACTGCATCCTAAAATTATTGAGATAGCCGATGTAATGAAAGCGGCCGGCTTTGATCATATCCTGGTAGAAACAGTGGGTGTAGGACAAAGTGAAATTGAAATTGCCGGTTTGGCAGATACTACCGTGGTGGTGGTGGTGCCGGAGGCGGGTGATGAAGTGCAGACGATGAAAGCCGGGTTAATGGAGATAGCGGATGTATTTGTGGTGAATAAGGCAGACAGGCCGGATGCAGATACTTTTGTGAAGAATCTGCGGTTAATGCTGGCGCCCGCTTTTCATAAAACAACGGCAGAAGTGGCCATTGTAAAAACAGTGGCTTCACAAAAAGAGGGTATTGCTGACTTATTTGAGAAAATCATGCATCACCAGCAGTTTGTGCAAAGCACAGAAAGGAAATACTGGCTGCTGGCCGAAAAAGCATACTACCTGATACAACAACACCGTATGCGCGATATCAATAAAGCCGTATTAAAAGCAGCGCTGGAGAAATCAGGCGATACAAACCTGTATCAATTTATTAAGGCTTATGTAACGCCTTCTCATTCTTCCACCAACGCCAACCTATATAACCCATAATAGCAAAAGGAGCCGCGGCCAGGTATAAAATGGCTGAATTTAAAGCAGAAGCGGGTCCCTCGCCCAATTGAGAGGCCGTTTTGGTGCAGATAGAGCATTGAGCATGCAGAAGCTGAAAGCTGCAGGCAAAAAGCAGCAAACAAAGGAAGATGATCCGTTTAGTCATTTTTTTTCTTGTACTGCAAAGATATATAATCATCCAATAATCATTTAGGCTATTAAATGTGTTAGTCATTCCCCGGTTTTCTTTGTGATTCTTCGTGCCTTCGCGCCTTTGTGGTAAAAATGACTTAGCCCCGATCTTTTATCATAATTCCTTAACTTTCTTTTTCAAAAGCTAAGTTATGGAGCAACGCAGAAAATTTATACAGAAAATGGGTTTACTGGCTGGCGCTTTCTCGGCCAATAGTCTTTTTAACCAGGTGCATGCGGCATCCTGGGATGCGGCGGCCCAAAAAATTCAATTTCTTTCTCCGCTGGAAGCAGCAACAGATGAGGATTACTGGAGCGTGATTCAACAGTCCTATACCGTTAATTCAAATTTGATCAACCTGAATAATGGTGGGGTTAGTCCCTCACCAAGGGTAGTACAGGAAGCGGTAGAAAGGCTTAATAAGTTCTCAAATGAGGGGCCATCTTATTATATGTGGCGGATTATTGACCAGGGAAGGGAGCCACTAAGACAGAAGCTGGCATTATTGGCGGGTTGCTCACCCGAAGAAATCGCCGTGAACAGGAATGCAACCGAAGCTTTGAACACCGTAATTTTTGGGTTGGATATGAAAGCGGGAGATGAAGTGATTGGTACTAAACAGGATTATCCCAATATGATCAATGCCTGGAAGCAGCGGGTTGAGCGGGAAGGCATTGTGTATACGCAACTCAATTTTAAATTTCCGATAGAAAATGATGAAGAGATCGTAACTGCTTTTGAAAAAGCCATCACTCCTAAAACAAAATTCATTTACCTAACGCATATTATTAACTGGATCGGACAAATCCTCCCCGTTAAAAAATTAGCGCAGATGGCTCATCGAAGGGGATTGGAAGTGATAGTAGATGGCGCACACTCTTTTGGGTTACTGGATTATAAAATACCCGATCTGGAATGTGATTATTTCGGAACCAGTTTACATAAGTTCCTGAGCGCCCCAATAGGTAGTGGCATGTTATGGATACAAAAAGAGAAGATCGAAAAAATATGGCCACTGGTATGTAATGACAGGCCCCGTGGTACAGATATCAGAAAGTTTGAAACCCTTGGTACGCGCAGCTTTCCGATAGAACAGGGTATTGGCGAAGCCGTAAATTTTCAAAACGCGATTGGCAGTAAAAGAAAAGAAGAAAGAATACGGTATTTGAAGAATTACTGGGCCCTGAAAGTAAGAGATATCCCCAATGTAACCATACATACCTCCTTCAAACCAGAATATGCCTGTGCTATTTGCGGGGTAAGTATTGATGGGATGACTCCGGGTGAATTAGACAACGCTTTGTTCAATACCTATAAAATTCATACGGTAGGTATTGTTTGGGAAAATGTTTCCTGTGTACGGATTACGCCACATGTATATACTAAACTCCAGGACCTGGATAAATTGGTATTGGCGATAGAGGAAATTGCTTCGAAGAAAAAATAAGCGGGATAGTTTAGTTGTCTTCAAACAAAAAAATAAAAGCAGCGCTTTGGGCAAACTGCTTTCATAATTATTTGAACTGAAAAGAAAAGCTTAGGAAGCTTTTACTACTTCTACTTGTACAGGTTTCTTGTTTTTAGTTACTTTGGCTGGTCTGCTTTTGCCAAATGAACCTTGAAATCTTTTGCCTTTTGCGGTTTTTTTATCACCTCTGCCCATGGTTTGTTTTTTAAGTATGAATAATGTGTGAGCTGCAAAAATAGAAAAACCCCCGCAAACTGCGGGGGTTCAATTTCATTTAGCCTGAAATCAGAGCTTAGCGCTTAATTCTTTACCTGCCTTGAACTTGGCAACTTTCTTTGCTTTAATCTTGATAGCAGCACCGGTTTGTGGGTTACGACCGGTACGTGCAGCACGTTTAGATACAGAAAAAGTACCGAAACCTACCAATGTTACTTTATCTCCTTTTTTCAAGGTTTTGGTAACGGCAGCTACAAAAGAATCTAAGGCAGCGTTTGCCTGTGTTTTAGTTACGCCGGCATCTCCAGCGATCTGAGCAATCAATTCAGCTTTGTTCATAGAAGTTTTTTTTAATTGTTTTGTTAACAGTAACAAATTTATTCGCTTTTCTCAATAAGTAAAAAAAATTATTATTTTTTTTACTTGTATTTTTTCCGCAAAACACCTATGAATAAAGGATTTCAGAAGATTTGTGTTTTTTATATAACAGTTTATATAAGTATGTTTATCCTCTGAAATACTTGCTGGATAAGGGTTTCAGAAAAAAACGGCTGAAATTCAATGCCTGAGCGGGTTTTAAGGTAATATAACAAAGATTTGTGATTGACAAAATGAATTCGTGAAACTATCCACACTCAATTCACAAGTTCCATTAATGAGCGGAACCCAATAAAATGATTACCCCATTTTTTAAGGGCATCATTTCGTAAAGAAGGCGCGAAATGTTCTAAATAATGCGCATAATCCGTTTTGGTAGCGGCATACAACTGTACAGCATAGGTTGGGCCATCGCTATCGTCTGTTTCTAGTACCCGTACAAAGCAGTATTTGGTAAAACAGCCGGTATTCATCATTTCGGGGATATGTTTCTCTTTCATCCATTGCACCCAGTCTTCGTGTATACGATGGGTTACTTTGGTGGTTATGTTGTAGATGTACATTTAATTAATAAGTAATAATTGGGTTATTGATTGATTTCGGCGTAGATGGGACAGTGGTCGCTGTGTTTTACGTTGGGGTAAATTTTTGCTTCTACTAACCGGTCTTTCAGGTTTTTGGTGATACAGATATAATCTATACGCCATCCTTTGTTTTGCGACCTTACCGTTGGAAAACGCTGGCTCCACCACGAATAGGCCCCGGTTGTATCAGGATGCATCTGACGAAAACTGTCAACCCATCCTTTACTAAGAAATTCATCCATCCAGGCCCTTTCTTCCGGTAAAAAACCGGACGAATTTTTATTGCCCTTCGGATCGTGTATGTCTATGGTAGTATGTGCAATATTATAATCACCTACCACAATTAAACGGGGCCTGGTTTTTTTCAGCTCCTCTAAGTAGGTGAAAAATGTATCCAGCCAGTGATATTTAAAGGCCTGCCTCTCATCTCCACTGGTGCCGGAAGGGAAATAGGCATTAATAAGTGTGAGGTTACCAAAATCGGCACGTATGACCCTGCCTTCAAAATCGCTTTTTTCGTGTGCATGGCCATACTCAATATTGTCTGGTTTAATTTTAGTAAAAATGGCCACACCGCTATATCCTTTTTTGTGAGCAGAGAACCAGTAAGTATGATAACCCAGGTCCTCTATCTTTTTAAAATCCACATTTTCTTTTACAGCCTTGGTTTCCTGCAGGCAAATAATATCTGCCGGATCGGTTTGTAACCAATCGGTAAAACCTTTATTGATGGCGGCACGAATACCATTAACATTATAAGAGATGATGCGCATGTACGTATTTTACATTATTCAAAAAAGCGGTTAAACCCGATCATGAATAACCGGTTTAATAATTCAGGGGATAAAGATGCATCAAAAAGTACAAATTCAATCTTAACATTGGTGGTATCAGCCAGTGGAAGAAGCTGGTGTTCCACCAGGGTACGGCTGGGTTGCAAGGCAATTGTTTTGCTGGTTTCTACCTTTTGCCAGTAGGTTATTACAGGATCATTCACTGCAAACGAACGTATTTTTTCAAGCACAATTTTTTTCTGTGCAAAAACGGGCTGTGCAAAAAATAGCAGCAGTAAATATACAATACATTTCCCGGGGTTCATTACTCAGTAATTGTTTGTGTTATCTTTATAGTAGCAAATTTTATGCTAATTTGATTGAATATAAGCAAAGTATATGGCAAAAACGGAACGAATCATTCCAGCTAAAGAATCTCTCTATCTTGATGGCCCCAGATCCCGCTTACACGAATTTAGTTTTGCCTGGGGCGTGTTTATACAGTTTATTAAAGGATACAGGGCCCTGCATTTTGTAGGCCCCTGTATCACAGTATTCGGTTCGTCAAGGTTTATTGAGGGACATCCTTACTATGAAGCAGCGCGCGGATTCGGGAAACGGATTGCAGCGCTGGGGTTTACCACCATGACTGGTGGCGGCCCAGGTATAATGGAGGCGGCCAACAGAGGCGCCTATGAAAGCAATGGATTATCGGTGGGATGTAATATTAAATTACCCTTTGAACAACATCCAAATCCGTATATGGATAAATGGCTAACGATTGATTATTTCTTTATTAGAAAAGTGTTACTGGTAAAATATTCCTATGCTTTTATTATTATGCCCGGAGGGTTCGGTACCATGGATGAATTTTTTGAAACCATTACCCTGGCTCAGACAAAAGTGATCAAGAATTTCCCGATTGTACTATATGGCAAAACCTTTTTTCAGCCATTAATGGAAGTCTTTGATAAGATGGTACAGGAAGGTACTGTGGCGAAATCAGATAATAAATTAGTATTGCTAACGGATGATATAGAAGAAGCCATGCAATACATCCAGGCTTATATGGCAAAAAATTATCCGGTTAAGCCACGGAAAAGATTATGGTGGTTATTTGAAAAAGGTTGAAACAGCTTTTCAATTAATTGGTTATTTTTTTGCCGCCCTGCCAGGTATAGCCCAAACTAAGGATCAGTTCATAGGTACCAAAAGCCTGTTTTGCGGTACCCTGGTAAACTTTTAAGTTTGAGTAGCGGGCATAATCAACCTTGTTGGAAAATTCCAGGTATACCTGTTTATAGAATGTAGCGCGAACGGCGGTTTCAACCCCCATATTCCATCCGCCAAGCTGGAAACCCGCGTTATTATCTTTGCCAAATAACCTGTTCTGTACATGCGGAATTACCGGACCAATGCCAGCCTTGCCCAAAGCATCTATTGCAAAGCGCCCGTTTTTTGCTTCATACCAGCGCCAGCGTTTTACGAGATTGAATAATAAAAAATTAGCGCCGTTATTCAAAAAATAATAAAATCCGGTTGCTTCAGAAAAATGGATGGTACTGTCTACCTGCCGGCCATTGAGCAATCCGGTTACCCGCACCATTTGCCCGTCCTGAATAATATGTTTGGTATGGTCGAAGTTGATCTCGAATGCCAGCCCTTTTTTCTTATTAAAGAAATAGCCTAACCGGTAATTGTATTGTGGAATACTGAGCGGAATGCTGAATAAACCCTTATCCCATCCCGGATTATCATGCGATCTTACATTGTTGAGCGTATAATTACTGTTCAGGGATGGCTGGTTCACTTTCACATCTGAATGTGTATACCATTCCTTATTGTAGCCCCATGAAAAATAAAATTCTCCCTTACGTTCTTTTATTTTTTCCTGTGCATGAGCAATCATCGGGATAACCATTGCCATCAAAATTAGTAAGCGCCACATTTTCATTTTTACTTTTTTAAGTTATTCTAATACGGGTCGTAACCACTTTTCCGCAACTTCAACAGGCATGTTTTTGCGTTTTGCATAAGCTTCCAGTTGATCGCGTTGAATTTTTCCTACACCAAAGTATTGGCTCCCGGGATTGGAAAAATACCAGCCACATACAGATGAAGCGGGGTACATGGCAAGGCTTTCCGTTAATTGTATGCCTATCGTATCGGTTGCTTTCAGTAAATCGAATAATTTATATTTTTCTGTATGATCAGGGCAGGCCGGATAGCCCGGGGCAGGCCGGATACCATTGTATTGTTCCTTGATTAATGCTTCATTGCTCAGATTCTCTTCCTTATCGTATCCCCAGAATTCTTTCCTGGTTTGCAGGTGTAGCGCCTCTGCAAAAGCTTCTGCAAACCGGTCGGCCAATGCCTGCAACATGATTTTATTATAATCGTCGTGACCGGCTTCAAATTTTTCCAGGTGCTTTTCAATGCCATCAATGGTTACCGCGAACGCGCCGATAAAATCTTTTTTACCACTCGTCTTTGGCGCGATAAAATCTGCCAATGATAAATTAGGCTGACCGGCAGCTTTCTTTATCTGCTGGCGAAGAAATGAAAGTGTAACGATCTCATTCCCTGTTCTCACTTCTACCACATCATCCTCACTGGAAGCCTCCCAGAAACCGATAGTGCCTTTGGCCGTTAACCATTTTTCCGCAATGATCTTATCAAGGAGGTCATTGGCATCCTTATATAGTTTAGTGGCTTCTTTACCTACTACGCTGTCTGTAAGAATCGCGGGAAAATTACCATGCATCTCCCAGGTAATAAAAAATGGTTTCCAGTCTATAAACGGGCGTAAAACAGCCAGGTCGAAATTATCAAATACCCTGGTGCCGGTAAAACCGGGTGTTGCTGTTACATGATTATTCCAGTCTACCTTCACTTTATTCTTTAATGCTTCTTCGTAAGCCAGGTAATTTTTGACTGTTTTTTTATTATCAAATCCATGTTTCAGCTTAACATATTCTTCTTTGATACCGGTCAGGAAATCCATTTTCTGTTCCTTACTTAGCAGAGAGCCCGCCACCGTAACACTACGCGAAGCATCCAGTACGTGCACCACGCCTGATTCATATTCAGGCGCAATTTTTACGGCAGTATGTATACGCGAAGTAGTGGCGCCTCCAATCAGCAGGGGCTGCGTCATGCCACGGCGTTTCATCTCTTTGGCTATATGTACCATCTCATCCAGTGAGGGAGTAATCAATCCACTCAGGCCAATAATGGCTACTTTTTCTCTTTGCGCGGTTTCCAGAATTTTATCGGCGGGTACCATCACACCCAAATCAATAATATCATAGCCATTACAACCCAATACTACCCCCACAATATTCTTACCTATATCATGTACATCACCCTTTACCGTGGCGAGTAATATTTTAGCAGCGCCGGCGGCCTCTGTATTGGTAGTGCCCGCGGCTATATGCGCCTGTTTTCTTTCTTCTTTTTCCGCTTCTATATAGGGGGTAAGTATGGCCACACTCTTCTTCATTACCCTTGCACTTTTCACCACCTGTGGTAAAAACATTTTTCCCGCGCCAAACAAATCGCCCACAATACCCATACCATCCATTAAGGGGCCCTCAATCACTTCCAGGGGGGTGGCATATTTTTGCCTGGCTTCTTCCGTATCTATATCTATATAATCGGTAATACCATTAACCAGTGAGTGCGAGAGCCTTTTCTCTACCGGATCATTTCTCCATGCCTCATCCTTTATGGCTATTTTTCCTTTGGCTTTTACGATTTCGGCATGAATAATCAACTTTTCAGTGGCTTCGTTATTATCGTTGTTCCGGTTGAGTATCACATCCTCACAAAGCTGCCGGAGGGTGGGCTCAATTTCGTCGTAAACCACCAGTTGACCGGCATTTACAATTCCCATATCCATACCGGCATTGATGGCGTGATAAAGGAAAACGGCGTGAATGGCTTCGCGAACATGATCGTTTCCACGAAAAGAAAAAGACACATTGGAAACACCCCCACTCACTTTTGTCAGTGGCATCAAACGCTTGATCTCCCGCGTAGCTTCAATAAAATCAACCGCGTAATTATTGTGTTCTTCTATCCCTGTGGCAATGGCAAAAATATTAGGATCGAAAATAATATCCTGCGGGGCAAACCCCACTTTTTCGGTTAGTATTTTATAGGCACGAACGCATATATCTATTTTGCGTTGTTTGGTATCTGCCTGTCCCAGTTCATCAAATGCCATCACAATTACCGCGGCGCCAAAGGCTTTACAGGTAAAAGCCTGGTTAATAAATTTCTCTTCTCCTTCTTTCATGGAGATAGAGTTAACAATACACTTGCCCTGTACACATTTTAATCCGGCTTCTATGATCTCGAATTTAGAACTGTCAATCATAATGGGAATACGGGCAATATCTGGTTCACTCTGAACCAGGTTCATGAAAGTTGTCATGGCGGTTACCCCTTCCAGCATGGCATCATCCATATTTACATCCAATATCTGCGCGCCACTTTCTACCTGCTGGCGGGCAACAGACAATGCTTCTTCGTATTGATTATCCCTGATGAGGCGAGCGAATTTTTTAGAACCGGTTACATTGGTTCTTTCACCTACGTTCACAAAATTCGTTTCGGGCCGCACTACCAAAGGTTCGAGGCCGGATAAGCGTAGATAAGGTTTAATTGAAAGACTCATTTTATTTTTTTTGAACCACGAAGGCCCTTACATTAAAATTTTTAAAGTACCGCTTCCATCACAGGCAGCTCCCTTGTTTTTATCTTTCTCACATTATCCGCGATATGTTTGATGTGGTCCGGAGTGGTACCGCAGCAGCCCCCTACAATATTTACAAATCCCTGGCTGGCCCATTCTTCAATAAAATGCGCTGTTTCATGTGGCTGCTCATCATATTCACCCATCGCATTGGGTAAGCCGGCATTGGGGTAGGCCGAAGTATAGCAGGTTGCTAGCTGGGAGAGCTCTTCAATATAACTTCTCATTTCCGCCGCACCCAGGGCACAATTCAATCCAACACTTAATGGATTGGCATGCATAACAGAAGTATAAAAAGCTTCTAATGTTTGCCCGCTAAGCGTTCTTCCGGAAGCATCTGTTATGGTTCCGCTGATCATGATAGGTAGTTCCACTTTATGATGATCCCTGAAATATTTTTTCGCCGCATAAATAGCGCCCTTGGCATTCAGGGTGTCGAAGATGGTTTCGATCAGTAATACATCTACGCCACCATCAACCAGTCCCTTAATCTGCTCATAATAAGCGGCCACTACGTCATCAAAACTAACGGCACGGTAACCGGGGTTATTAACGTCGGGCGAGAGACTGAGTGTTTTATTCAGCGGGCCAATCGCGCCTGCCACGAACTTCGGGGTGGTACCCGGATTTTCCGCCATAAATTCCTGTATGGCTTCTCTGGCACATCTGGAGGCGGCCACATTCAATTCATAAGCCAGTGCCTGCATATCATAATCTGCCATGGCAATAGCGGTACTGCTGAAAGTATTGGTTTCAATAATATCCGCGCCGGCGGCCAGGTATAATTTATGGATGCCTTTGATAATATCCGGTTGGGTAATGCATAAAAGGTCGTTATTACCCTTTACATCTGAGCGCCAATCCTTAAACCGTTCACCCCTGTAATCGGTTTCGGTTAGCTTGTGGCGTTGTATCATGGTACCCATGGCGCCATCTATTACCAATATTCTTTTTTCCAGTTCTTTTCTGATATCCATAGTATTCCTTTTAATCCTGCACAAAATTCATGCAGATCAATCATTAAATACCGAACGGTAAACGCTTTAGAGAGTGTGGGAGGGTCACTTTAAAACGTTTATTAGTTCGATTGATCCCGGTAAAACCGGGATACAGGCTGAACAATAAACAAATCCACCTGCTGTAAGTACGGCAAAGATAAAGGGCTATGGGCTTATTACAAAATATAAGCCCATAGCCCTTTTGAGAGGAATATAAGGGGTTATTGATACTGGCAACTAACCTCAGCCGTTACTTTTGAAGTAACCGCGGATGCTTCTATACCAAAGTCTTTCATGACTATCGTAAACTGGCAACTGGCCAGGGGCTTGCCTGCTTTTATAGCCAGTTTACCGGTTACGGTAATATTTTTCGTTACCCCATGCATCGTAAGATCACCTGTAACCGTTACTTTATATGATCCGTCTTTACTGAAATTCACTTCTTTCAGGTTCACAATTGTTCCTTTGAAATCAGCCCTCGGAAACTTACTGCTTTCCACATACTTATCATTAAAATCTTCCTGCATTTCTGCATATTTAAACTTAAATCCTTTCAACAGCAAACTAAAATTCAACTGTCCATTATCCGCTATCCTGCTGGTAACTTCATTATTTACCGCCTTCACATCATCATCCGACGGCGCCATAAAACTGATCTTGCCATTGCGTGTGGCGAATACTTTTTGGGCCCGCGCTTCGGTTGCCAGTAACAAGATGCTTATCAAAAAAGAAATAAATATTTTCATGTCCTAAATTTATTTTACGAGTACCCCCCCCAACTCCTACCTCCCAACTCCTACCAGTACCCCTTCATTAATCACCACATTAAACCCGGGAATATAGCCTGTACAAATGCCTTTGAATGTAATGGTTTGTCCGGGTGCCAGTTCTCCCGGTTTTATTTTAAAAGTGCAATTGATCATAAATAAGGGATCATTCGTTTTAAAATTTACCACCGTATTGCCCTCCTGGTTAGTGGTTACTTCCGCTACTTCGCCCGTTAACGCTATCGCTTTGTCAAGGTATTTCGCATTCGCCGCCGCTTCATCGGTACGGAACGCGTTATACAGACTTTGCGCTGAAAGCTCAAGACCCTTTTCTGCCGATACATCCCTGTGTGGTTTGGTAAAAATCCGGTACGCGATAATGCCGCCCGTGATGATGGCAATGCCAACAATGAGTAATACGATTCTTATCCATTTTTGCATAGCCGGCTAATTTGATGTTACAACTGCAAATTATCTAATCTTATTGATAAAAAGAAGTGAAAAGAGGGTTTTATCATTTCTCATTTTACATATTGCTGAACAGGCAGGCGGTTGGCAATACTTCGTGAAAGGGTCATTTCATCGGCATATTCCAGCTCACCGCCAAAGGCAATACCCCTGGCAATAGTAGTGACGCGGCAGGGGAGATGGGCTATTTTTTTCTGTATATAGTAAATGGTGGTATCGCCCTGGATATTCGGACTCAACGCGAAAACCAATTCCTCGGTTTCTTCTTTAGTAATCCGGTTTACCAGGGATTGGATGTGTAACTGGTTGGGGCCGATGCCGTCTAATGGTGAGATAACACCGCCCAGTACATGGTAGGTTCCGCTTAACTGCTGGGTACTTTCAATGGCGATTACATCGCGGATATTTTCAACCACACAGATCATACGCTGGTTACGCATGGAATTAGCGCAGATAGAACAAATATCGCCATCGCTGATGTTTTGGCAACGCTGGCAAAACTTAATATCCCTCCGCATTTTCGCGATGGTTTCTCCAAAATGCCGCACCTCAGTCACCTCCTGTTTTAATAAATGCAATACCAGTCGCAATGCCGTTTTTTTTCCAATACCGGGCAGCTTTGAAAATTCGGCTACGGCGTTTTGTAAAAGGGAAGAGGGAAGTTGCATGGGGGATGAGGGTTCGTTTGTAAAGGTAACTTTAAAAGTGAAAAGTGAAAGGTGAAAAGTGAAAAATCAATCGTCAGTCGTGAGAATTTAAAAGAGCTTTCAGTGTTTCGCGTTCTACAGGGTCACCGTCACTTCATTATCCCAATTGCCCCTGATATTGATTGGTTGGGGCAGGCGTTGTACAATTTCCGGTTGTTGCTTCGTACCAAAATGGCCGGTATCCCAACTGCCATTTTTATTGGCATCAAATAAAACGCGGAGATCATAAGTGCCCGGGCGATACATCTTTCGCACAAATTCATGGTTAGTTAGTGTTACAGATTCTACTATTTTATCGCTTTGCACAATCTGTAAAACGGGATTTTTTGATAGATCCAGGTTCGTAAAACGGATACGGATACTCCCATAATCAGCGGCACGTTTGGTGAAAAATCCGATGGTATCTTTTTTTGTTAAACCGGTTCCCGCTGAATCCGCCACCGCGGATTTGTCTATCAAAACCACTAAGCCGGTATTCTCTTTCCATTTATTTTTTAGGGTAAGCGTTGTTTTACCAGTGTCCAGGCTAACCGTATAACCGCTGAGCTTATGATAGCCGGTATCATATACATTAAAACCGGAACTGTCAAACACAGACAGCTTTCTGTTAAAAGTTAAGGTAAGATCAGAGAGCAGGTCCTGTTGTCCGCTTTCAAGACTAAGCGTATATTTTAATCGTTTATCTTCTTTGTTTATGGGAGATGATTTTGTTGGTGAGGCAGCGGCACCTGGTTTTTCTTTGGGTTTATATTCCTGGAAAGCAAAGAGGGTATCGGGAATGGTGTTTTCGTTGATAACAACCCTGCTTTTCTTAAAAGCGAATAACCGGGTACTGTCGCTATAGGTTTTTGTAAAGTTATTCTGGCCCTCGATAACAAACACCGAAAAATCGCCGGTGGGCAGGTGCCTGAACATGAATTCTCCTTTACCGTTTATGCGTGTGTAGTAACGGGGGCGGTCTTTTAGTATGGCGGTGTCCGACATATTTTTATGTAACACTACTAATAAAGTGCTGTCTGTTTTTCCGGTCTCGGCCAGTATTACTTTTCCGGAGTAAGTTTGTTCCTCTATTTTATTGCCTGTTGAAAATGCATAAATAAGATTTTTGGCAATATTACTTTCATTTACATCCCTCACACTCTCGCCAAAATCGAATGAATAAGTGGTATTGGGTTCGAGTGAGTCTTTCAGTTTGATGGTTACATTCCGCAGTTTATAATCCATCTGCGGAAAACTTTTCAGTGTTGGCGAAATGATCAGGTTTTCCTGTGGGTTTAGCAGGGTAATGTATTCATCAAATGTTAGGGTGATATTTTTTGCAGTAACATTAATAGCCGAATCCTTTGGCAAAGCCATTACCAGCCTCGGTGGCAAACTATCTCTGGGCCCGCCGCCGGGGGGGATGATATTGGCGCAGGATGATAGAGACACTACTCTCAATATGCTAAAAAACACTATGCTGAATGGTAACAGGGAACGCTTCATGAACCGGATTTGTATACTTTTTAAAGACTGCCAAATTACGGGCAAATATAGAACTCAGGCCCGCTAATTACTAAAAAGGATTGTGAATGGAAACGTAAAACTAAGTTTAGTAAGGGTCACACCTATCAATCCGCTATCTCTTCATCCGTCAAATCATGCAATGCCACGGCCAGGTGATTGGTTTTTACAAAATTGCACCAATGGCATTCGGGTTTGCCACAACCGGTATAAAAGTCGCGGTCCTGTATTTTCTGCCATACGGTTTTTATCTGTTGGGTAACCGTGGTAATGTCTTCCGGCGTGATCACGATCTTTTCCCTGCGATACTGTTTTTTCTTATCCGGTTCAATAAAATCAAATTCAGTACTGGTTACTGTCCAGTTTTTTTGTTCGTAATGATCTACCAGTATTTTATAGAATACGGCCTGCCTCCAGTAATCTCCCCCATTCGGATCCTTTTCGTGAGGTGGTTTTAATTTGTCTTTCGCTTTATCAATATCACCTGATTTATAGTCAACCACATTCACCGTTTTTCCATCAAATTCCAGCTTATCCAGTTTACCTTTTAAAGGAATACCCTGCACTACCACATTGCGTATATTTCTTTCCACTGCCACAATTTTGTTCCAGGTACCAATGTATTGATCGTAATAATTACCCAGCACCTCCTGCCCATATTCCATTCTCCTGGCAAACTGTTCTTTCGTAAAACTTTCGCGGTGGCGGTTCATGTACCATTCAAAATCCAGCACGAATTCTTTTTTGGGCGGGAACCTTTCCATCTCCTGCATTTTCTCGAATAATTTCTGCAAAGCATAGTGAACAGCAGAGCCAAACTCTGTGGCTTCCGATTTGCCGGAGGGTACCCGAACCAGGTTTTGAAAATAAAACTGAAGCGGGCATTTCAGGTAATTATTCAATGCCGTTACATTCATCACAAATTTATCCAGCAATTGTGTGATAAAATCCGCTTCCGCTTTTTCAATTTCGGGCGACTGTACCGCGGTAAATTGTATCATCGAAAATTCGCTGATTACTTCCGTATCAAGTATTACTTTCTCAACCGGTAATGCATGCGCGTCCTGTATCTCTGCAATGAACATGGAGGGTTCCAGTTGTTTCCCGTCGTTTTTAAAATTACTATAGGAAATGTGTAAATGCTGCCTGGCCCGGGTAAGCGCCACATAGAATAAACGGCGTAACTCTTCTTCGTCTGTATGTTTTGGCAGAGAAGAGAACATCGTATCAGGAAAACCATACCCGCCGCCCGGCTTTTTTTTCTTTTCCCAATGGGCCGCATTACATCCAACCAGGAAAATATGTTCAAATTCCAGTCCCTTTGAACCGTGTACCGTTAAAAGATTTACTCCTTTCTCACTGCCACTTACCTGTACAAGCGGCAAACTCAACGCTTCTTTTTCCATCAACATAAAAATGTTGACTAATTGTTCAAGTGTTAAACCAGGGTTTCTTTTTGTCTCTTCTTTAATAAAATCAAACAAGCCGGTAATTACACGAAGGTGCTGGTGTTTATCCGGGCGTTGCATTACCCAACTCAACACGCCCGACTGTAAACAGTTTTCAAATAAGTTTACCAGGGTAACATTCGAAACATCTGCTATCAGTTTTTCAACAGCCAACGAAGCTGCTTTCATGCCTGCCGGTGCGCTTTTACTAAAAAGATCAGTAGCGGGTGCATTTGCTTTTTCGGCTAATAATCTTCGTAGTGATGTTTTATTTTCTCCAAATTTTCTGTCGGCAACCGCGTTGCTCAGCTTAGCAATTTCTATGGGCGGAATTTGAAACCAGTCGAAATGCAATATCTCAAATAACATTTCATCACCCCCATAACTAATATCATGTTCCGCGGCCAGGTATTGTAATAGCAGGATGAGTTTTTGGGCCAGTGGTATGTCTAAAATATTCAGGTTACGTTTACTATAAACAGGAATATTTCTTTGCGCGAAATACCGCGACAGTTCTTCTCCGTATTTATTTTCCTTATAAATAATTCCAATTGTGCCGGGTAAGGCGCCCTGTTGTAACAGTTTCTCTGCTTCCAGGGTAATATGTATCATTTCCTGCCGCTGGGTTTCGTATTCTTTCAGGAGCGGTTTATGGGTTAATTGGTTTATTTGGGTATTGGCCGATGTTAATGTTTTGGTTAATCCCTTAATTTGATTGATGAGGCGTTCCTCATTCCTGTCTATCAATGTTTTTGAAATATCCAGTATGGGTTGTGTGGAACGGTAATTATTGGTTAATACAATGGTGAGCAACTCTTTTTGGTAATGGGTGGCAAAGCCCAGCATATTCTCTACATTGGCGCCCTGGAAGCGATAGATGCTCTGGTCATCATCACCCACCACAAATACATTGGGCTGTTCCCAATAACTAATCAATAGTTCTACTAACCTGTTTTGTGTGCCGCTGGTATCCTGGTATTCATCAACCAGTATATATAAAAACTGTTCCTGGTAGCGGGCCAGTAATAATTTATTTTCTTCGAAGGCTTTAATCACCCAATTGATCATATCATCAAAATCGTAACGGCCGCGGCCGCGCATGAGTTTTTGAAAACGGTCGAACTCATTTACCGCCGCCCGCAGCTTTTCCATTTTCTCATTGGCTTCTTCAATCTTATTTTCTTTGCGATCGCCGGCTTTGAATTGTTTGTAAGTGCGTTTGTAAACAAATTCATCGCGGTTGGGAATATCAGCCAGGTATTCATCTATTTTTTGATTGATGAAAGCCGGCGTCCATCCTTCCCTTTTCATGGAACTGAATAATTGTTGCAGGTTTTTAATCTCAAAATATACATCGCCACGATATCGTTTTAACGGGTGGTTTTTGGGAAACCCGTCTATCAATTGTTTAAACAGGTCTATTTTTTCCAGGTCTGAAATAGGGTCCAGCGCTGTTTTTTCAAAGAGCGATAAATTCTCCTGGATAATATCATTACAGAAAGCGTGAAAGGTGTAGATATTTACCTTGTAGGCATCCGGACCAATAAAGCTTAGTAACCGTTTGCGCATGGCAACGGCGCCCGCGTCGGTATACGTGAGACAAAGAATATTTTCAGGTTGGGTATCGGTATCTATTAAAATTTTACCAATACGTGCGCCCAGTATCTGTGTTTTGCCGGTACCGGGGCCAGCAATCACCATCACAGGACCTTCAATGGTATCCACTGCCAGTTTTTGCTGCTCATTCAGGTTATGATAGATTTGGTTGAATAGTTCTTTTTGGTGCTGGGTGTTTGGCATAGGGTAAAGATAACTAACTCGTCTTTCCCTTTTCTGAATTTACCGGAAATGCCTGGTAAAGTACATTGCCCAATACTTTGCCGCCGCAGTACTACCCCTGTAAATCAGCTACCCGGAAACACCGGAAAATAATTAAAGACAATTTTGTCTTTAATTATTATATTTACTGATAATATTTATTGTATGGAAAAAACTAATTTCATCAGCTACCTGCTTAATCCTAAAAACTGGTGGCTGCCATTGCTGGTTATTTTTATCATTAGCATAGCCGGGGTAACTATGATTGGGATACATACTTACACTGAAGCGCCACCCATTCCTTCCTATGTTTCCGCTAAGAATGGAACTATTTTTTCGAAGGGGGATGTGTTAGACGGACAGGCCGTTTTTCAGAAATATGCATTGATGGAATATGGCAGTATGTTTGGTGATGGGGCCAACCGGGGGCCCGACTATACCGCGGAAGCGCTACACTATGTATCCCAATACATGAATGATTTTTATCAGTCACAATTGAAGGCGGATGAAAATACTGATATACTTAAGAAAGGCATTGCCGAGCAGGTGAAGGCAGACATTAAAAACAATCGGTATAGTAACCAAACAAATAGTGTAGCCATTTCCGATGCCCAGGAGTTTGCGATACAGGAACTGATAAAATATTACCATCAAAAATTCACCAACCCATCTTCACCTGGCGCGTTTAAACCGGCCGGTTATATTACTGATGTAAATGAACTAAAATCATTGACCGCTTTTTTTTATTGGGGAGCATGGGTATGTGGTGTAGAAAGGCCCGGTGAATCATATAGTTATACCCATAACTGGCCTTATGACCCTGCCGCCGGAAACACACCCAGCTCAGCTATTATACTCTGGAGCATCATAGGCTCACTGGGCCTGGTATTTGGATTGGGTATTGTTTTGTATTACCACGGGAAACTGGATAAGCTGGACGATGGCGCTTATACCAACAAGGCCGAACCCTTTATGACAAGGGGTAACATACAACAATTTCAACCTGATGCTGTTCAAAAATCAACGTACAAATTCTTTTATGTGGCTGTTTTACTTTTTGCCACACAGGTTTTAGCGGGTATTTTAACCGTTCATGATTTTGTTGGGTTTGTCAATTACTTTGGTTTTAATATTTCGGAAGTATTACCCATTACAGTAACAAGAAGCTGGCATGTGCAACTATCCATTTTATGGATATCAGCCTGCTGGATAGGCGCTTCATTTTTTATGATGTCGCTTGTTTCACCAAACCAATCAAAAAAACAGGTTGTATTAATCAATGCTATTTTCTGGCTAACCGTATTATTGGTGGCTGGCTCCTTTGCCGGTATGTTACTTGGGCCAAAAGGTGTTCTTGGAAAGAACTGGTACTGGCTTGGTCACCAGGGTTGGGAATATGTAGAGCCAGGAAAACTATGGCAGATACTACTCGGCGTAGTATTTATCACCTGGGCGGTTACCATCTACCGGGGTATTAAACCGGTGATGAAACTAAACCAACCCTGGGCATTGCCAAACTGGTTAGTGTATAGTACGTTCAGTATTATTTTATTATTGATTTCCGGTTTTATTGCCACACCTAAAACTAATTTTGTTATTGCCGATTTCTGGCGTTGGATGGTAGTACACATGTGGGCCGAAGCATTTTTTGAGGTTTTTACCACGGTGCTGATAGGATACTTTATGGTGGTGATGGGCCTGGTAAGCAGGCAGGCGGTTATTCGTGTAATTTACCTGGCTACCTTATTATTTTTAGGCTCCGGGTTGCTTGGCATTTCTCATAATTTTTATTGGAACGCGAAGCCTGTTTTCACTATGGCGCTTGGCTCTGTGTTTTCAACATTACAGGTAATACCACTGGTATTACTTACACTGGAAGCGGCAAGATTCAGGAAACTGCCCCATATTCTTGAAAATGGAAACAGACCCGATGGCGATTTGAGTAAACGATTTGGATTTTCAGAAGTGTTCCTGTTTTTGATAGCCGTTAATTTCTGGAATTTCTTTGGCGCCGGCGTACTGGGCTTCATTATCAATCTGCCCATTGCTAATTATTATGAGCATGGAACGTATTTAACCGTTAATCATGGCCATGCCGCGTTAATGGGGGTGTATGGTAACCTGGCGCTGGCTACTGTTTTATTTTGTTGCCAGTTATTATTTAAAGCGGATTGGTGGAAGCCGCGACTGATCAAAACCGCATTCTGGTCAATCAATATTGGTTTATTGCTGATGGTATTGCTCGATTTATTTCCTGCGGGTATTTATCAGTTTAAAACAGTAACCGAAAATGGGTTATGGTATGCCCGTAGCAGCGCGTTTATTGAGAGTACGGGTTTTCAAACACTTACCTGGCTGCGTATTATTGGCGGCTCCCTGTTTACGGTAGGTGGGGTAATACCGCTGGTTTGGTTTATAACCAGCGGAAGAAAGCGGTTGAAAAAGGGATAAAGGATATCACAATAAATTGTAAATAAAAGTATTTGTTTACTTTTATTTACAATTTATTTATATATTTGCATAATCAATTTAATTATCAAACACCTAATCAGGTGCTACAAGGAAAAATCGCACTTATTACCTGAACTTACATTATCTAAAAAATTGATATATGCAAATAACATCAACAGAAAACATCCTCAACGTAACCTTGCTGGAACCCCGGCAAAAACACCCCACTATTTTTGTGCGGTTTGATGAGCTGGCAGAGGGTGAAAGCTTAACCATTCATAACGACCATGACCCTAAACCGCTTTATTACCAGTTATTGGGAGAAAGGGGTAACATTTTTGTATGGGAATACCTGGAGCAGGGGCCGGAATGGTGGAAGGTGAAAATTTCCAAACGAATTGCCGGAGAAAATGATGAAACACTAGGTCAGATTGCCGCCAAAGATCTGCGCAAAGCGCAGGTATTTAAAAAGTACGGATTGGATTTTTGTTGTGGAGGTAAGAAAACAGTGAAGGAAGCCTGCGCAGAAAAAGGGTTAGATGTTACGAAAGTAGAACAGGAATTACAACAAACCAACCAATTACCCTCATCCCGTTCGCTGCCTTATAGCGACTGGAGTTTGAATTTTCTCGCAGATTATATTGTTAATACCCATCACAGTTATGTTACAAAAAATTTACCTGATCTAACTGCTTATGCAAAAAAGGTAATGAAGGTACACGGCAATCATCATCCTGAATTGGTACGCATCCATCAATTGGTGGAGGAAGTGACTGCTGAATTAACGGTACACCTGGTTAAAGAAGAAAAAGTGTTGTTTCCTTATATTAAAGAACTGGTTGCTGTAAAGAATAATACACAACCATTACATGCCGCACTTTTTGGTACGGTACAAAATCCCATCAATATGATGGAGATGGAACATGAATTAGTGGGAAAAAATCTTGCTGAAATAAGGGAACTTTCCAATAATTATTTATTACCGGAAGATGCCTGTGCCAGTTATAGTTTACTGTACCGGATGCTGGATGAATTTGAAGAGGACCTGCATTTGCACATCCATCTTGAAAACAATATCCTGTTTCCAAAGGCGCTGGAAATAGAAAAACAGTTAAATAAATAAATGAAGGACCATACTCCCCTGAAACGGCACCAGGCTATTGTCTCATTTTCAAAAGACCATCATTTTGGGTTATTGCTGGTTTGGAAAATAAGACAAGGCCTGGATAAAGCCGTCAATCCTGAACGGATCAGCAATTATGTATTGTTCTTTTTTAAGGAGGATCTTGAAAAACATTTTAGAGAAGAAGAACAATTACTTTTTTGCAAATTACCGGTTGATGATGTTTTGAGAGAACAGGGGGAAGCGGATCATCAAACAATCTACAGGCTGGTAGCCGCTATTGAAGAAACGAAAGATGATACCACGCTGCTCAGTCAACTGGCGGATGAGTTGGAGAAACATATCCGTTTTGAGGAACGGGAATTATTCAATCACCTGCAAAATGATATTAAAGCTGATGATCTGGAAGCGATAGCAAGTCGTTTTTCGAATAATAGTAAAGCAATTGATGAAAAATGGGAAGACGTTTTTTGGGATAGTAAAAAACAGTGAGATAAAGGTATATGAAAAGAGCACTAACAATGTTATTAGCAACAGGTCTCTTGCTGGCTTGTAATTCGCAAAACGAAAAGGAAAATAGTACAACCGCTGAACCTGCCACGGAAAATCATGAACATACAGAGAAGGCAAACGGGCTTGTATTAAATAACGGCGCCAAATGGAAAGCCGATTCAACAACATTGGCAAATGCAGCCGGTTTGCAGGGTATTGTTTCCAATGCTAAGAAAGAAAGCCTGGAAAACTATCTTCAAACAGCATCGCGGTTGGAGAGTGGCTTGAGTAAAATGGTTAATGAATGTAAAATGAATGGCGCTGACCATGATGCCCTGCATCAATGGCTGGAACCATTAATGCAGAAAACAAAAGAACTGAAAAAAGCGACTGCATCTGAAAATGCAGCGGCCGTCCTGGGCGATATTGAAAAACAAATTAGTCTCTTTGCGCAATACTTTGAATAATCATGACTATCAACGCCAATACAAAAATTGCCAGCTTGCTAAAGCACAATCCCGATGCGCTGGATGCTATTGTAAGCATTTCGCCAAAATTCTCAAAATTGCGTAATCCAATATTACGAAAAGTGATTGCCGGCAGAACCAGTATTGCTATGGCTTCAAAACTGGGTGGATGCAGTGTGGATGATTTCTTCAATAGGCTACAGCCATTGGGTTTCGAAATTGATAAAGCAGCGGTTGCAACAGATATGGATGAAGAAAAGAAACCTGTTCCGGAATTCCTGAAAAACAGTCAGCCCGGTAAAATTGTAGAATTGGATGTACGCCCGGTAATTGAAACGGGCAAAGATCCGCTGAACGTTATCCTGCAAAAAGTGAAAGCGTTGGAAACGGGCCACATACTTAAAATTGTAAATAGTTTTGAACCAACCCCATTAATGCACCTGCTTGGTAAACAGGGCTTTGAATCGCATGCCGAAGTTATCAGCAATGAACTGGTGCATACTTATTTTTATAAGAAGACAGACAGGCCTTTGGCCCCTGAAGCTAATGGAACCGCTTACTCAGAAGGCTGGGATGAAATGCTGGGCCGGTTTAAGGGGAATATTGAAACCGTTGATGTAAGAGCATTGGAAATGCCCTTACCCATGCACAGGATACTGGAAGCATTAAAAACCTTGCCCGCGGGTAAAGCGCTGTTTGTTTATCATAAACGTATTCCTGTTTTCCTCCTGCCTGAACTGGAGGAACAGCAATTCAGCTACCGCATCAAGGAGATCAGTGATGCCGAAGTACACCTCCTGATATATAAAGACTGATATGTTTGCTGCAACAGGAAATACCGGAACAACTAAAACCACTTCCTGTAAAGTGGTACTACCGTTTTACGGGTATGCAGCCGTGGCCTTCCTTGTGGCAAATATTCTTTTATTGTTATCGGCAACCGGTCTTATAAAACATTATTTCCATCCGCATACATTAGCTATCACACATATCATGGCGCTTGGCTGGGGTACTATGATGATTCTCGGCGCCAGTCATCAACTGGTTCCTGTACTGATTGAAGGTAAATTATACAGTAATAAACTGGCATATACTTCCTTTATACTGGCAGCGGCGGGTATTCCGTTATTAGCTTATGGCTTTTATGTGTTTGATATGGGATGGCCCGCCAAATGGGGCGGACGACTGCTGATAGTAGCCATTATCGCTTATCTCATTAACCTCGCGGTAAGTATGGTAAAAAGCAGGAATGAAAATGTACATGCCGTTTTTATTTTTACGGCTGTAGCATGGTTATTGGCTACTGCCACTGTTGGGCTCATGCTGGTGTACAATTTTACTTATCTGCTACTACCCGGAAATTCCCTGGATTATCTTCCATTGCATGCACATATTGGTATTGTCGGCTGGTTTTTATTGTTGATAATAGGCGTTGGCTCCCGGCTGATACCCATGTTTCTTATTTCTAAATACAATAACACTCAACAACTCTGGTGGATATATGGATTGATAAATGGAGGACTATTGGCATTCATTTTTATTTTTTTATATACAGATACAGGATGGCTATTGTTATTTCCACTACTGGCTGTTGCGGCGGCGATTCTGTTATTTGTAAACTTCTGTTATTTATCTTACCGGCAACGGATACGAAAAAAAGTAGATGAACAAATGGAAGTGTCGTTGCTTTCGGTACTCATGATGTTGTTACCGGTAATCTTCCTTATTATCATCATCGCATTACTGATAATGTCACCTAAAGAAAACAGCAGCCTGCTTATTACGTATGGGTTTATTATTTTTTTTGGATGGATTACGGCTATTATCCTGGGAATGACCTTTAAAACATTGCCGTTTATCGTTTGGAATAAAGTATATCATCACTTAGCCGGGAAAGGCAAAACACCCAATCCTAAAGACTTGTTCAGCAACACTGTTTTTAAATGGATGAGTGTATTTTATATTGCCGGCTTTGTATTATTCATATTGGGCCTTTTGCTTCATTACGCGATTGTTTTACAATTAGCCGCCGCGTTATTAGTACTTACCGCTTTATTGTACAACTGGAATGTCATAAAATTGCTGTTGCATAAACCTGCTTCTTTATGAATATAATTACCAACAGCAATATACAATGTACGATAGCATTGGCGGCCCTGCAAAATGTAATGGACCCGGAGATAGGGTTGAACATTGTGGATTTAGGTTTGATATATCAACTGGATTTCGATGAAGCGGGAAAGAAGATTTTTTGCACGATAACGCTTACCACACAGTTTTGCCCCATGGGTGAATCCATTACAAATGCGGTGAAGGAGACATTGAAAGTTACTTTTCCGGAATACGAAACAGGGATGAAATTAACTTTTGATCCGCCCTGGAATCATGAAATGATTTCAGCCGAAGGACGTGAATTTTTAAACGAAAGATAAATGCTTAGTCTTACCTGTAAAACAGCCATTAAAGCCGTCATTTACCTGGCCTCTAAATTTGAATCTACAGAAAAAGCCGGTATTAAGGAGATCGCAGAATTTATTAATGCCAGTGAACATACTGTTGGTAAGATGCTGCAAGTATTGGTAAAGGAAGAGGTGATTAATAGCGCGAAGGGCCCTACCGGTGGATTTTATATTACCGCGAAGCAAAAGAACCAGTCAATTATGAACATAATCGTTGCCATTGATGGCCATGAAGTATTTGATCAATGCGGGCTTGGATTAAGTAAATGTTCTGCAACGCATCCCTGCCCCATACATAATGATTATAAAATCATCAGGGATCAGTTTAAAGCCATGTGCCGGCAAAAAAAGTTAAGTGATTTGTGTGAGACGGTGAATGACGGGCTGGCTTATTTGATGGGGTGAGAACTATAAATAGTATTGGTTAATCGGTTTATCCACTTTTATAGTATAAAATCAACTTCTTTGAAGCTTCTAAAAGCATTGGTGCATATGCCTAGATACAGGGTTTGTTTTGCAGATTTAAAGTGAGCGTTTAAATAATTTAAAGCTGTATTTTAAATTTGCAGGAAAAAGGAGGAAAAAGAAACCTGTTTTCAGTTTCCCGGGCCCTTCCCCCCTCAGTTAGCTGTTTTCGACATAAAAATAGGGTAATGTCGAAAATTTGGATAAAATTCGACATGAAGGGTGTTGGCTAACCCTGTCAAATAATTAGTAGAAATCCCCCCGGTTAATTAAGCTGTCTTTGCAAATAGACTGCAAACTCACCATTCATCTTTGTTTTTATATCACTAAAAACAATGCAAGATGAAAAAATGCGATCTTTATCGCAACGGTATTTCTTATGCTAACCTCCTGTAGCCGGCAAGAATACCAGACAGGTGGTCGTGGTTTTGCGGATGTATCACTTACGCGTAATAGTAATGAGTATATACTAACTTTAATGTGAAAATTATTTTAGCGTTCTCAATAAATAACTTGCAATCTTAATTAAAACTATTAACTACTTACATAAAAAATTTGAACAATTATAATGGCTATAAGAAACTGGACACGAGAAGAATTAATCCTTGCTTTCAATCTTTACTGGCAATTAGATTTTGGTAAAATGCATAGTCGCACACCAGAAATAATTCATTTGGCAAACATTATTGGAAGGACTCCCGATGCAGTTGCAATTAGACTAACCAACTTTGCACATATTGACCCTTATCATCAGCAGAGAGGAGTCAAAGGCATGTCTGGTGGTAGAAAACAAGTAGAGCCAATCTGGAATGAATTTTTCAATAACAAAGAAGAATTGATTTTTGAAAGTGAGAAAATAGTAGCGGAAAAGGAACATGAAACAATCGAAAACAAATTTGCAGATATTCTTATGGGGACAGAAAATTTAAAGGGAGATACAAAAATTCGGGAAGTAAAAACAAGAGTTAATCAAAATTTTTTCAGAAAAATTGTAATGGTAAATTATTCGAGTAAATGCGCCATTACTGGAATTGATATCCCAGATTTACTTATTGCAAGTCATATTGTACCATGGTCTAAAAATGAAGATGAAAGATTAAATCCTGAAAATGGTATTTGCTTTTCATCTCTGTATGATAAAGCTTTTGACAAGGGGTATATAAGCATCAATGATAAGTTTGAGATTTTAATTTCCCCAGTCTTAAAGAAAAAGCAGAAGGAAAATTATTACGAAAAATATTTTGCTCATCTAACAAACGCACCTCTTCATTTGCCGAAGAAATATTTGCCCAAAAAAGAATTTTTAGAATTTCATTTCGATACAATTTTCAAAAAATAAATACCAATAAAAAATTATTTTATGTACAGACTACTCAAGCGTGAAATTTGTGTGCATCATGGAAAAAAGTCTTAATCCTTGTTATAATGGATGATACTCCGGCCGAAAAACAAACTATGACAAAACAAATAAACATCCTACAGCATTACTTCAACCATTGACGGAAGAAAGTTTTAATGCAAATACATCTTTTGAGTCGATTTGGACAGTAAAAGAATTAATTGAAAAGTCTGACAGTTTAAAAAATGACAACTGGTTCTGTAGAATATTTAAAAAGCCGAAGAGATAAAACCTAAACCAAGCGGATAAAATAATATGGCAAAGAATTTAGCATCAATAGTTGAGGAGGGGAGGCTTATAAAGTCTGGTGAAAAACGTTGGACTAAATATTCTATCAACAAATTAGTGTAAAATAACCTGAGTTTTGTTGATAGAAAGTTGATAGGATTGTGCTTACATATTCATAAATACTTGATAATCAGTAAACTAAATTAGATACTCTATCAACATTTTCTAATGTTTCCAATCCCAAACCCCGACCCACTATAAAATGGCAGTTCTTCAATAAATCTGTCAATCCAATTATTTGAATACTATAAAAGTTTTAAAAATATTTCTCTTATCTCAACTCCGTCATCGGGCTCACATTATTATTCAAATCAACCGACACCACAAAAATTCGTTTGTCTTTCGTATCCGGAATTTTGGTTAGATCAATTACGGCCATTTTATCGGCTACCACTAATTGTACCAATTGTGCCAGTACAAACCGTACTTCTGTATTCTGTGTTAAAGTTAAAATACCAAATGCCTTAATTTTTTCATCGCCTTTGTAAACCAGTTTCGCCATATTATTAGGCAACAATTCTACCAGCGGTTGTGCAGGCGCCGAATTATCTATCCAGGGCATGGGGGGCACCAACGCAGGATAATGGTAGTAACGGTTTCGGAGACTATCACTCCAGCCATTGGGATTTTTTTCAAAAGATTTACTGCTGAAATAAGCGCTTCCCTGTGTGGTTAGATAACTTCTTAATGCCTGTATCTGTTTGGGTAACTCATTCGGGTTTTTCCAGGCGGCATTACTGCCCGCCCTGTAAATGCCCTGGCCTATATACAAATGTTTGCCATAAGAATTTTGGTTCCACCAGTCAAGTAACACATCATAATCGGCCAGCTTATGCCCACGCTCCCAATACAGTTGCGGCACTACATAGTCTATCCATCCTTTCTGCATCCATAATAAAATATCGGCATAGAGATCATCATAATTGGTTTGTCCCGCTTTGGTATCACTGCCCATGGGGTCCTGGCTTTTATTGCGCCATACGCCAAACGGACTAATGCCAAACCGGACAGGCGGATTCGTTGTTCTTACAATATTATGTATCAGGAGGATGATGCTGTCGCAATTACTTCTTCGCCATACTTCTTTGTTTAGTCCCTTACCATATTTCTCATAATCTTTCTGATCAGGAAATTCCTTGCCTGCGATCCGGTAGGGATAAAAATAATCATCCATGTGAATGGCATCCAGGTGGTAGCGGGTTACCAGGTCTTTCACAACCCTGGCCGTATGTTGCCTTACTTCGGGTAAACCCGGGTTGAAATATTTTTTATCGCCATAAATTAAAAACCATTCAGGATGGATTTTGGTAAGATGTGAGGGGGAAACGGACGACTTTTTAATATTAAAAACGGCGCGGTAAGGGTTTAGCCAGGCATGAAATTCCATACCCCGTTTATGCGTTTCACTGATCATGAATGCAAGCGGATCATAATAGGGTGTTGGCGGTAAGCCCTGCTTGCCGGTTAAAAATTCGCTCCAGGGTTCATATTGAGAAGGATAGAAAGCATCACCCGCGGGCCTTACCTGCACAATAACCGCGTTCATGCCATTGCGTTGATGCATATCAAGCAAACGGATAAACTCTTCTTTCTGCTCCGCTACCGCTAATGTTTTCCCGCTGGGCCAGTCAATATTATCTACCGAAGCTACCCAAACGCCACGGAATTCATAATTGGGGGAGGCTGATTGAGCCACTATTTTTTCAAAAGCCAGGCAGGCCAGCAGGCTAAAGCAAAGGGTAAGGATATTCTTCATCTTGCGAAGATAATCACGGGAAGGGTTGGTTAGGTAATTTGTGGATGAATGTGTAGGGCTTAATAAGATAATTAACAGTAGTAGGGTATTAATAAGGTTCCCTTATCTTATCCAACAAACTGTTCAGGGCCGTAGCTTCTGCCGGTGTTAATCCTTCCAGGATATTGTCCAGCGCCGCATTTTTCTTATCCAATTTTTCCAGCAGGCTCAAACCACGTTTGGATAAAACCACATCTACCATGCGTTTATCCGCTGAACAGGTTTTTTTTTCGACCAATCCTTTTTTAAGCATTCTTTCTACAATACGGCTGGTATCGCTCATTTTATCGAGCATGCGTTCTCTTATCTGTAAAGTACTGATGGGTTTGGTAGTACCCCGTAAAATACGCAGAATATTATATTGCTGCAGGGTAATATCTTCACTCTCTAAGAAAAATTTAATTCTTTCTGTTAGCCAGTTGGCAGAAAAAATAATATTTACCATGGCTTTCTGGTAATCATTTCTGAAAACGGGTTGCTGTATGTCTTTTTCAATGCCCATGGATAGGTTTGTGTTCTTAGGTTATGTACTGGGAGCAAATATGAAAATGCAAAACTAAAGACCACGAACCATAAACCACAAACTCTTTTGCTTTAGTCTTCCCAAACAGAAAGCCCCTCGCTGCAATTGGCACAGATATCTATATTTTTACGGCTGGTAAGCAATTCCTTGCGAAATTGCCGGTAGTTATCGTTATGCCAGGTTTCTTTAAAGCTTTGTGTTTTCAGGTTACCTAATTGGTGGGTAGCGTCTTTATCAAAACAACAAGGCACTACCAGGCCATCCCAGGTAATTACATTGGCATGCCAGAGTTTCCAGCAATGGTTACCCTGGCCACTCTTTACTTTCATTTTACCGGACGCGTCTTTTTTATAGCGGCTGTATTTATTATTGCCTGGGATTAGTTGATGCGGGTCGTTTTCGTAATCATATACCTGTGCCGTTTTAAAACGAACCTGGTCTACCCCGATCTCTTTCCCTAATTTTTTTATTTCTTCTATCTGGTGTTCATTTGGTTTTACTACCAGGAACTGAAAAAAAATAAAAGGCGTTTTACTTTTCATCGCTTTTTTCCATTTCACTATATTCCGGGCGCCTTCCAGCACTTTTTCCAGGTTGCCCCCCACACGGTATTGCCGGTACACATCCTGGGTTGTTCCATCAATAGAAATGATCAGCCGGTCCAGTCCGCTTTCAACTGTTTGCCTTGCTTTTTCATCGGTGAGGTAGTGGGCATTGGTAGAGGTAGCGGTATAGATCCCTTTATCATGCGCATATTTTACCATGGTCAGAAAATCAGGATGGAGATAAGGTTCTCCCTGAAAATAAAAGATCAGGTAAAGCAGGTCCTGGTAAATAGTATCGATTGTTTGCCTGAAAAAATTATTTTCCAGCATACCGGTAGGGCGGGTAAAAGCCCGCAGGCCACTGGGGCATTCGGGGCAGCGAAGGTTACAGGAGGTAGTGGGTTCGAATGAAATGGAAATAGGGTATCCCCATTGAACCGGTTTGCCTGTTAGCCTGGTTAATTGGTAGCTACTATATACTTTAGCCGCATTCCATAACCTTCGGGGGGTAAGTTTGGTTAGAAAATTAACACTATCGTTCCAGTTGAAATAAGGCATAATGAGTTGTAAAAATAGGGCCGGAACGGGTAGAAACAGAGGTTTAACAAATAAGTTCCCAAATCCCGGCAGGGAATAGTCGGTTTTCCGGTTAGAAAAGTTATTTTTACGCTTTACACAGCTTATGGCTCATACGCATCCAACCGATCATCAGACCTGTCAATCCTGCGCCAACCGATTCAATTCCGTTTTTTGTAAAGCGAAGGAAGAATATGTTAATTTGATTAATGAACAAAAAGTTTGCAATATTTATAAAAAAGGCCAAACCCTTTTTAATGAGGGATCAAACCCCTTTGGCGTTTTTTGTATAAATGATGGCAAAGTAAAACTTTCTCACCAGGGCGATGATGGGAAAGAGCAGATTACCAGGCTTTTAAAGCAAGGTGATGTACTGGGTTACCGGGCATTACTGAGTGGCGAAAGATATAGCGCCAGTGCCGTAGCCCTGGAGGATACCCAGATCTGTTTTATTCCTAAAGATTTATTTATCAGTGTACTAAAACAGGATGCGGGCCTTGCTTTTGAAATGATGAAGCTGCTGAGTGATGAATTGCATAAAGCTGAGCTGAAAATTACCCACCTGGCTCAAAAACCCATTAGGGAACGGTTAGCGGAAACACTTCTTTTTATTAAAGAAACCTATGGTTTTGAAGAAGATGGTATTACCCTCAATGTTCGCTTATCACGCGAAGAAATAGCTAACCTGGTAGGCACGGCCACCGAATCTGCCATAAGATTGCTGTCTGATTTCAAAAAAGACGGTATGGTTGAACTGGATGGTAAAAAAATTAAAATTCTCAAGCACAAAGAACTCGTTCGTACTGCCAACCTGCAGGATTAAGCCCTTGGTTTACAGGTCCCCTTTTTTAAAATATGATAAAAATCATGTCCTGACTTGAGTATCATCATATATACCCCCATTCTGTAAATATATCTTGCAGTAAAATTAATCAGGCATGTTGCTGAATGAGTGGGATATAGAACTTCAGGAAGATATTACGCCGCTGGGTTTATGTGAACTTATCGAAAAAAGATGTCAGCCGGAGATCAAAGCTTCCTTAAGCAACATTGAACAGTATTTTTCACAGCTTACAGATATCGAAATACCCGAACCCGATTTTGAATTGCTTCAGTTGCTATACACCAAACTTCAGGATGAGGTACGGCATATTTTTCTTAAAGAATCCGGACTTATCTATCCCGGCATCAAAAAAAATCAATCCGGATTCTTTATTGAAGAAAGGGCCCATGAAACCATTCAGCATACGCAGCAGGTAATCGTTAACCTGCTTATCAAATTGCGTCATCTGCTGAATAATTATGTAGTGCACCATAACTCGAGTGTGGAATGGAAAGACTGTGTTCACGAATTTTTTCAGGTAGAAAATAAAATTCATCGCTGGATATATATTGAACAAAGCTTACTTTACCCTGCCATTACACATAATTCAGCCTCTACCCCTGATAAGGAACTTTAAAAGAGCGGTCATGTCAAAACTCTCAACATCGCCCACTGCTTTGCAATGTTATCATTGCGGGGAAGATTGTAATAATGATACCCTATTGGCTTATGATAAGGCTTTTTGTTGCAGTGGCTGTAAAATGGTGTATGAAATCCTGGATCAGAATGGTATGTGCGATTATTACAGCATCAGTGATAATCCGGGTACCAGCCAAAGAATACAGGTAAGGGAGGATAAGTTTAGTTTCCTGGATGATACTAAAATTGCCACATCCTTAATTCAATTTAAAGATGAGGCAAGAACGCATGTAAATTTTTATCTGCCACAAATACATTGCAGCAGTTGCCTTTGGTTACTGGAGAACCTGCACCGGATAGAAGATGCTGTTATAAGCAGTAAGGTAGACTTTGAAAGAAAAGAAGTGGATATCATATTTGATCACCGAAACATTTCGCTGCGAAAAGTTGCTGAACTGCTTACCGGTATTGGATATGAGCCCTACCTGAGTTTTAATGATATGGGTAAACAACTACCCGGCATACAGTCAGATAAAATTTATAAGCTGGGAGTAGCCGGATTCTGTTTTGCCAATATCATGCTCATGAGTTTTCCTGAGTATTTTGGCATTGATGCCAAAGAAAAGGACCTGCTCATTTTATTCCGTTATGCAAATCTCCTCCTGAGTTTGCCGGTATTTTTTTATAGCGCCACAGAATTTTATAGCAGTGCATGGAAAAGCCTTAAACATCGTTTTCTGAATATTGATGCGCCCATAGTGCTGGCCGTTTGGGTAACTTTTGCCAGAAGCGTGTATGAGGTATTAAGCGGTACAGGCGGTGGTTATTTTGATTCGATGAGTGGTATCGTATTTTTTATGCTCGCCGGAAGGGTGCTGCAGGATACCACTTTTCGTCAACTCAGTTTTGAGCGTGATTATACTTCTTATTTTCCTATCGCTGTTACCAAACTGGTTGAACAAAAACAGCAGTCTGTAGCCTTGCCTGATATACAATTGAACGATACCCTGTTGATCCATAATGAAGAACTGATACCCTCTGATGGCATTCTTACACGTGGTAAAGCGCTGATAGATTATAGTTTTGTAACCGGGGAAAGTGTACCCGTAGAAAAAGAAATGGGTGAGATTGTATACGCAGGGGGTAAGCAGATTGGCAGTAATATAGAGATACTGGTAATTAAAGAAGTGGCCCAGAGTTATTTAACCAAACTCTGGAATAAAGACGAGGCGGGAATTAATAAAGATTGGGAACATTCATTTGTTCATCTTCTCAGCCGTTATTTTACCTGGATTGTTTTTTCAATTGCTTTTACAGGCGCTGTCTATTGGTCGGTATACGATCCTTCCCGCATCTGGAACGTGGTAACTGCCGTATTGATTGTAGCCTGTCCCTGTGCCTTATTGCTTAGTAATACTTTTACCAACGGCAATATTCTCCGGCGTTTGGGAAGAAATCATTTTTATCTGCGCAATGCCCAGGTGATAGAAGATATTGCTACCGCGGATTGTATCGTTTTCGACAAAACAGGAACATTAACTACCGGCAGGTATAACGACATACAATATGAAGGCGACAATTTATCTGATAGACAAAAACAACAGCTTGGCGTATTGGCTTCTCAGTCAACCCATCCCTTAAGTAAAGCGATTGTTGAGTGGAGCGGTATTTCTCATAACCAAAAAGTAGTTGGTTTTAGGGAACTGCCTGGTTATGGTATTGAAGGAACGATTGATGGCGTGCTGGTTTTGCTGGGTTCAAAGTCTTTTGTTACCAAAGAAAAATCAAAAATACCCGGTGGCCAGGTTGTATATATCGCCTTCGGAGAACAGGTGATGGGTAAGTTCAGTTTCAGGAACCATTATCGTGAGGAGGTTCCGGCCTTACTCAAATTTCTTGGAGCCAAATATCAACTGGCTGTGCTGAGTGGTGATAATGACGGTGAAAAGAAGTTCCTGGAGAACCTGCTTGGCCCTGAAACCACGCTGCTTTTTAACCAGGATCCTTCCGATAAATTGAATGCCATTAAACGCCTGCAGGATAGCGGGAAAAAAGTAATCATGATAGGTGATGGCCTGAATGATGCCGGCGCCCTGCAACAGGCCAATGTAGGTATTGCCATATCCGAGAATAACAACCATTTTACACCGGCAAGCGATGCCATACTGCCGGCGCGGGAACTTCCCCGGCTTTACCGCTACATACAACTGTGTAAAGCCAATAAGAGGGTGGTACTTGCCGCTTTTGTGATATCGGTTTTATATAATTTCGCGGGCATATTTTTTGCCGTACAGGGGATAATGTCTCCAATGATAGCGGCTATTTTGATGCCATGCAGCAGTATCAGTATCCTGCTGATTACTTTTGGATTAAGCAATTATTTTAGTGCCAGATTGCAAATAAAGTAACTTAATTTTAACAAAACATGATAAATGTCATGCGCCCCATTGAGCAAAATCATAGACCGTGGGGTGGGGCATTTCTATTTTTACCTAACTTAATTTATAAACTGCCATGAGTGTTATCATCCTTTTGTTGATTGCCAGTATTTCTGTGGCATCGCTTTTTTTGCTCGCTTTTCTCTGGAGTGTAAAAAACGGCCAGTTCAGAGATGATTTTTCTCCTGCGGTCCGGATATTATTTGATGACCAACCCGTCCGGAAAAATGAACCTGTTTTACCCGAACAGGCAGTAAGTAAATAAGATAACCCCCGGATCCTTTACATAATCATTAAATCAATATTTCTATACTTCAAACCAAACTGATGCAAGTAGAAAAATTTTATTACGATAACAAAATTGTCAAGCTTTTCGCGTACGCCACTATTGTGTGGGGAGTGGTAGGTATGTTGGTGGGTTTGCTGGCCGCCGTTCAGGTATACCTGCCCGCGGCCAATTTCAACTTTCCCATGACAACTTTCGGGAGGGTTAGACCCCTGCATACAAATGCCGTGATTTTTGCATTTGTGGGTAATGGTATTTTTATGGGCGTCTATTATTCTTTACAGCGTTTATGTAAAGCAAGGATGTTCAGTGATGCACTGGGTAAGATCCATTTCTGGATATGGCAACTGATTATAGTTGCTGCCGCGGTTACTTTACTAATGGGTTATACAACCGGTAAAGAATATGCGGAACTTGAGTGGCCTATTGATATTGCCATCACCCTGGTTTGGGTAGTATTTGGTATCAATATGTTTGGTACCATCCTTACAAGAAGAGAGAGTCATTTATATGTAGCCATCTGGTTTTACATTGCCACCTGGGTTACTGTTGCCATGCTGCATATCGTTAACTCATTTGAGATTCCGGTTTCACTTTTTAAAAGTTACAGTTGGTATGCAGGTGTGCAGGATGCATTGGTGCAATGGTGGTATGGGCATAATGCTGTTGCCTTTTTCTTAACCACACCCTACCTGGGTATCATGTATTATTTTCTGCCTAAAGCGGCAAATCGTCCGGTATATAGCTACCGTTTATCTATCATACACTTTTGGGCGCTGATATTCATTTATATCTGGGCCGGTCCGCACCACCTGTTATATACGGCTTTACCGGATTGGGCACAAAGCCTGGGAGTGGTATTCAGTATCATGCTGATAGCGCCATCCTGGGGTGGGATGCTCAATGGATTATTTACTTTGCGGGGCGCCTGGGATAAAGTAAGAGAAGACCCTATTCTTAAATTTATGGTGGTAGCCATTACCTGTTACGGTATGGCCACTTTTGAAGGTCCTATGCTGAGCCTGAAAAGTGTGAATGCCATTTCGCATTTCACAGACTGGACTATTGCGCACGTACACGTAGGGGCATTGGGCTGGAACGGGTTCCTTACTTTCGGAATCCTTTACTGGATCATTCCCAGGATATTTAATACTCCTTTATATTCAAAAAAATTAGCGACTACGCATTTCTGGATTGGTACCATTGGTATTGTATTGTATACCATCCCAATGTATTGGGCAGGTTTTACACAAGCCATGATGTGGAAACAATTTACTGAAGAGGGTACCCTGAAATACCAGTTTCTTGAAACAGTAACACATATTATTCCAATGTATGTAACCAGGAGCATTGGCGGACTGCTATACCTGACAGGTGTGTTAATAATGGTATATAATATTATGAAAACGGTGAAATCGGGTAGCCTGGTTGCTGATGAGGCAGCCGAAGCGCCTGCTTTAACCAAAGATATTCAACCACATGGTAAACAATACTGGCACAGGTGGATTGAAAGAAGGCCCATACAAATGCTTGTAATCAGTTTGGTTTTAGTTGCCATTGGGGGCGCCATAGAATTAATACCCACCTTTTTAATTAAAAGCAATATACCTACCATCGCTGCCGTAAAACCCTATACCCCGCTCGAATTGCAGGGAAGAGATATTTACGTTAGAGAAGGCTGTTATGTTTGTCACTCTCAAATGGTTCGTCCCTTCCGCGATGAAGTGGCCCGTTATGGTGAATACAGTAAGGCCGGTGAGTTTGTGTATGATCATCCGTTCCAGTGGGGTAGTAAAAGAACCGGTCCGGACCTGGCCAGAATTGGCGGTAAATATCCGGATAGCTGGCATTACAATCACATGCTGGAACCGCAAAGCATGAGTCCGGGATCCATTATGCCTTCTTATGCATGGATGCATGATGATCCGATTGATACCGCGTCAACGCCTGCCAAAATCAGGGCCATGCAAACCATGGGTGTGCCTTATCCGGAAGGTTTTGATCAAAAAGCCAATGCAGACCTGATGGCCCAGGCTAATGTAGTTCGTGACCGGTTAAAGGCAGACAAAATAAGTACCCCTGCCAACAAAGAGATCATTGCTTTGATTGCTTACCTGCAAAGAGTGGGAACGGATATCAAATTGCAGGCTGCGATGGATGCGCTTCAATCAACCAAATAAGCTCAGAACTTAAAAATTATCGCATGAAATTTATTAACTATTTAGAAAAGATAACCAACGTTGATATTTATGCGCTCAGTTCTTTTTCCATCTTCTTTGTTGTATTTATAGTGATGGGAACATGGGCCCTGAAAGCGGATAAAAAAATGATTGAAGAAATCAGCCGGTTACCATTAGATAATTGAACAAACCATCATACTAAGTACTCAATAATTGTGATGGTAGCGGATGGCAAATTTTATAGCCTGCCCCAATAAACAGGGGGATGGTAAAAAATAATAAAAATACGCTCATGAAAATAGCTTCCCTGAAAAAACGCAATGGATTGCTGATGGCGGTAATCGCAGCAGTAGTTTGTTCATTCCCGCTGGGAGCCTTTGCTGCCGGCCCTCCAGTGCCTTCGGAATTGTCAAATACCCTTGCACAGGTATTGATAGCCATAATCGTTGCCTTATTATTGGCCATCATTTTATTGGCCAATGTAGTAACCGGCGCCGCGGAATTATACACACAACGATACAAAGGCGCTAAAAAGAACCAGACAGATGGTAATAGCGGCAAAATAGTATCTGTGATAGTCTTCTGCCTGTTAGGGACCGCCGGCTTTGCCCAGGTAATACCACCGGTTGTAACGGCAACACCTGTTTCGGAATTTAGCGGCTTGTCGGCTACTTCATTCTATATTTTGTTTTCTGTTATACTGCTTGAAGTAGTTATACTACTGGTTCTGCTGTTCAATTTAAAACGGTTATTGGCCAAAGAAGCGGCCATTACAGCAGGCGTTGAAGGAGTAGCCCCCAAAAAATCATTCGATTGGGGAAAATGGTGGTGGGAGAAAGTAAATAGTTTACGCCCTGTTCAGGAAGAATCTAATATTGATCTTGGTCATGACTATGATGGTATCCGCGAATTAGACAATCGGCTTCCACCATGGTGGTTGTACGGATTTTATCTCTGTATTTTGTTTGCCGGTATTTACCTGTGGCGTTTTCATATAGCGCAAACAGCTCCGCTAAGCAGGGAAGAATTGCAGATTGCGCTTACCGAAGCAGCCATCGCCAAAGAAGCATACCTGAAGACATCGGCCAATAAAGTTGATGAAAATACAGTAACTTACCTTACAGACGCCGCTTCAATGGAAGCGGGTAAAAAAATATTTATGGCCACCTGTATGGCCTGCCACCTGGCAGATGGCGGTGGTTCGGTTGGTCCAAATCTGACCGACAAATTCTGGATTCACGGGGGAGGCATTAAAGATATATTCAAAACCCTGAAATACGGCTGGCCCGAAAAAGGGATGAAGAGCTGGAAAGACGACTATTCACCGGTACAACTGGCACAGATAGCCGGCTATGTGAAATCGCTGGTTGGAACCAGGCCGGCGAAAGGAAAAGAACCCCAGGGTGAATTGTATGAAGATAATGTGCCCGCTGCCGCTGCAGATTCGGCGAAAATGGTTGATACAGGTAGCAAACCTGACAGCACGAAAAAATAATAATGAGTGAGATTAAGCATAGTAATGAACCGCTGACAGAGAAATTTCGTGACAGGATAGCTACGGTTGATGAAAGCGGGAAGAGAAAATGGATATACGCGTATAAACCTAAGGGTAAGTTTTATAGTATCCGTACCTGGTTAAGTGTTGGTTATTTTATTTTATTCTTTGGCCTGCCATTCGTTTATATTGATGGCAGGCCATTGTTTATGTTCAACCTGCCGGCCGGTAAATTTATCATCTTTAGTAAGGCTTTCTGGCCACAGGATTTTTTCATCTTCGGGATTACGATGATCACCTTCGTGTTCTTCATCATCCTTTTCACCGCGGCTTTTGGACGGTTATTTTGCGGTTGGGCATGCCCTCAAACCAATTTTATGGAAATGATGTTCCGTAAAGTGGAGTTCCTGGTATTGGGTGATGCACCCGCCCAGCGTCAACTAGAGAATGCCCCCTGGACCACTGGCAAAATAACCAAAGTGGTCACTAAACATATCCTGTTTTATTTGCTTTCCTTTATCATCGCTAATTTTTTTCTGGCTTATATTATTGGTATCAAAGATCTTGAAAAAATTATGACAGAACCGGTATCCCAACATGTTGCCGGCTTCACTTCCATTCTTATTTTCAGCGCAATATTCTATGCTGTATATGCTTTTTTCAGAGAACAGGCCTGTACTGTTGTTTGCCCTTATGGCCGCTTACAGAGTGTATTACTTGATAAGAACTCCATGATCGTTGCCTATGATTACAACCGCGGGGAGCCCCGCGGCAACGCCAAAAAAGAACAGGATAAAGTATTGGGCGATTGTATTGATTGCCATTTTTGCGTAAAAGTTTGTCCTACCGGCATAGATATACGGGACGGTGTTCAAATGGAATGTGTCGGCTGCACTGCCTGTATTGATGCCTGTAACCATATCATGGATTCACTGGACAGGCCACATGGTCTGATCCGGTATGCTTCAGAAAACTCTATTGCAAATGGTGAGGCATTGAAGTATACCACCCGTATGAAATTTTATACAGGCTTATGTGCACTGGTTCTTGGCGTTTTAACAATTTTGCTTCTTTCGAGAAAGGATATAGATGCAACTATTATGCGCACACCGGGTATCTTATACCAGGAGCGTGGCTCAGATAGCGTGTCTAATCTCTATAATATCAAATTGATTAATAAAACAGTAAAGCCACAGGAAATTTTTATCCGCCTGAAAGATGGTGACGGAAATGTTGAAATCATTGGTAAACCATATATCGCCGTTGAAAAAGAAGGGTTGGGTTCCGGATCATTTTTTGTAGTACTGCCTAAAAGCAGGATACACAACAGGAAGACTGAAATTAAAATGGATTTGTACAGCAATGATAGGCTGATTACTTCCCTCGAAACCAATTTTCTGGGGCCTGCCGATCATTAAAAAATTAAACCTCTAAACAATACTGTATGAGTTGGGGCAATAAACTGGTAGTAGTATTTCTTTTGTTTGCCGGGTTGATATTTACGTTGGTCTATAAAGCCGTGAATACAAAATTTGAACTGGTAAGTAAAGACTATTACCAGGATGAATTGCGTTACCAGGATAAAATTGATGGCGCTAATAACGCGCGCAAATTAAGTGGCATTACCATAACCCAGGATTCGGCTTTATTGAGTATTGAACTACCCAAAGAAATGAAAGGGACCGCTACCGAAGGAGATATTTGGTTGTATTGCGGCAGCGATGCCACCAAAGACAGGAAGTTGCCCCTGCAGGCAGATACGTTGGGGAGGCAAATGATCCGGAAGAATACGTTAGCAAAGGGAAGTTATTTATTAAAGCTTACCTGGAAATCGGGCGGTAATACCTATTACAATGAACAAAATCTGATCATTCAATAAGCGTATGTTTTGGCAACTGATTATATCAGGCTTTTTACTGGGTACCGTGAGTAGTTTTCACTGTGTAGGTATGTGCGGGCCCATTGCTTTATCATTACCGGTTCACTTTTTGGCTCCCAAACAAAAGGCCCCTGGAATATTTTTATACAACTCCGGCAGGGTTACTATGTATGCACTGCTGGGCCTGCTGTTTGGGTTTGTAGGCAGACAGGTTTATCTGGGGGGCTTTCAAAAAGGTTTTTCGATTGTATTGGGTAGCCTCCTGCTCCTTATTCTTTTACAAACCCTTTTTAATAAAAAATTATTTACCGGCAGATGGCTGCAAAAACCCACCGCTAAACTGCAACAGGTAATCGGGCTGTTTATGCGGCAGAAAAATGTTTACGGGCTTTTTTTACTGGGTGCGGCAAATGGTTTACTTCCCTGTGGTATGGTATACATTGCGATAACAGGTGCCATGGCGGCAGGTTCCATTACAGGTGGGGTTGTATTTATGGCAGCTTTTGGGGCAGGCACCTTCCCTGCCATGTTCGCACTTTCTTTTTTTGGATCAATGATCAGCCTCCGGGCCAGAAATACCATGAAAAAAGCGGTTCCCTTTGTGATGCTTACCATGGGTATCCTCCTTATTCTTCGCGGACTCAGCTTGAATATTCCTTATATCAGTCCTTCTATTCCCGGCGCTCCCGGATCGGAAATACCCTGTCATTAACGCTTTAACAATTCCTTGTTAAACCATTCACATTTTATTTCATCTCTACATAGGAACTTTGCTCCAGGCAACACAAAAAAGGTTACCGCATCTATCTTAGAAAGGTTTAACAGAAGTGATGTAACCGATGGCATAGGTTTTGCGTTATTATAATATAGCATTAGGTTAAAAATTTTCTCATAAGCAGTTAGTTTTGGTTGAGGTCCCGATTTCTATCGGGACCAATTTTTTTCTAACCCTTCCTTATAAATTTCCGGATACTATACAGGTAAGCTGTAAAACAGCCAATGCTGTCTGCTGCAATATCTCCCATCTCAAATGATCGGTTGGGTATCCATCTGTCCTGTACAAATTCCATAATGGTACCAAATGCTATTCCGCTAATGGTGAGCAGCATAAACCATTTTTTTCTTTGATGGCCGGTAAGACCCGATTGATTGAACGGCCAGGCAAATAAAAAAATTAAAATAAAAAACAGGGTAATATGTATCCATTTGTCTGCATAAATAACAGATAACCAGGGATATTTTGGAACTGAGGAGCCCGGTAAACCCAATAAAATAAGGCTTACGATAAACCAGGCTATCGCAGGAATAAAACGAATGAACGACAAATGAAATAGAGTTAGGGAAAAATTTATCCTACCAAAGCCTTATATGCTTCACTGGTCATCAATGCTTCCACTGCGGCAATATCGGCCACGGTTAATTTTATCATCCAGCCATCACCATAAGGGTCCGTATTAACGAGTTCCGGCTGTTTTTCGAGTAAGGCGTTCAACGCGGTTATGGTGCCTGCAACAGGTAAAAATAAATCACTCACTGTTTTAACAGCTTCAACCGTTCCAAACACTTCTTCCGCAGCAAGGCTTTTTCCGGTGGTGCTAATATCAACATAAACGATATCGCCCAACTCATGCTGAGCAAAATCGGTAATTCCAATAGTAGCCACATTGCCTTCTAAACGGATCCATTCATGGTCTTTGGTGTAGCGAACATCTGCTGGGAAATTCATAAAGTGTAATTTTAATACTGCAAATATTGCATAAAAAATGATTGAATAACATTATTTGTGAGGAACCCTTAAAATCCCTGCTGCTCAAAATATAACAACACATGATCTTTGATAAAATTCTCCTGTACGGGTAAAACCATTACGGGTAATTCCTTTATTTGCCGGTAATGGGGCCATCCATCGCCGTCATTCCCTTCCAATGCATAATAGCCACTTTGACTAAGCACTTTACAAACTGCCACATGCATCAGGTCCTGCTTCTGTTCTTTGGAGATATTTTCCTGTATAAATCCGGTTTCCTGCAGGCCAATTAAGAATAAAACGGCTTCCAGGTCGGGCTTTTTGCCAAAACGCTCCATTAACCTGGCCTCCAGGGTCCACCATCTCTGTTGTAAATCGTCTGAAATAAACATAATGCCGCAAAGGTAAACAGCAGAAGCATGCTATCATCAGCCCGCAAAAGTTATCTTTGCCGAAAATAGAACCGATATGTTACAGGTGAATGTATTGCGCAACAATACAGCAGACGTTAAAAAAAGACTGGCTATTAAGCATTTTAACCAACCAGAACTGGTTGATACCATCATTGCTTTGGATGATAACAGGAAGAGGCTGCAGGCTGAATTTGATACTATCCAATCTAAAGTGAATGCTACTTCTAAAGAAATAGGCAAATTAATGGGGCAGGGTAAGAAAGAAGCGGCAGAAGCAGCTAAATCGGATGTGGCTAACTGGAAAGCCAGCCTTGAGCCACTAAAAGAACAAATGGCGAAGGTAGAAAAGCAATTGCTGGATATGATTGTATTACTACCCAACCTGCCGGCCGCTGAAGTGCCGGAGGGACGCACCCCGGAAGACAATGTAATAGTTAGGGAAGGGGGCGATACACCCATTTTGCCGGCAGGTTCTGTGCCGCATTGGGATTTGATTAAACAATATGACATGGTTGATTTTGAAACCGGCGCCAAAATTACCGGTAGCGGTTTCCCTTTGTATAAAGGAAAGGGCGCCAAACTGCAAAGAACCCTTGTTCAGTATTTCCTGGATTATAATACGGCTGCAGGGTATACCGAATATATCCCTCCCTTTATGGTAAATGAGGCCAGTGCATTCGCTACAGGACAGTTGCCTGATAAAGAAGGACAAATGTACCATGCCACAGCGGATAATTTTTACCTGATACCTACCGCGGAAGTACCCGTTACCAATATTTATCGCGATACGATTGTAAAAGCGGAAGAATTACCCATAAAAATGACCGCTTATTCTCCCTGCTTCAGAAGGGAGGCGGGCAGTTTTGGAAAAGACGTTCGCGGCCTGAACCGTGTTCACCAGTTTGATAAAGTGGAAATTATTCAGATTGTAGAACCTGAAACCAGCTATGCGGTGTTGGATCAGATGGTTCTTCATGTAGAAAAACTCCTGCAAAGTTTGCAATTACCTTATCGTATTTTACGATTGTGCGGTGGCGATATGGGCTTTACCAGCGCCATCACCTATGATTTTGAGGTATTCAGCGCCGCCCAGGAACGTTGGCTGGAAGTGAGCAGTGTCAGTAATTTTGAGGGCTACCAGACTAACCGTATGAAATGTCGTTACAAAGATGCATCCGGCAAAACGCGATTATTGCATTCATTGAATGGAAGCTCATTGGCCCTGCCAAGAATTGTTGCCTGTTTGCTGGAAAATAATCAAACGGCGGATGGCATACTATTACCGCAAGTATTGCATAGTTATTTTGGAGCAGGCGTTATTAAGTAAATAACGGACAGATTATCAGAAAAGGCAGCATACATAGTTAGTGCCTTATTTCTACCGTAGTACCTACCGGAAGCAAGCCAAATAATTCCTGAATGTATATATTCTTGGTACTGATACATCCTTCGGTCCAGTTTTGGTACTGGTCAATGGCATGGTCTTCATGCGGCCATGTGCCATGAATACCAATTTCACCGCCAATTTTCGCGTTGGCAGGAATCATACCCTGCAGCTTACGCCGGTTGAATTTTTGATAGCTTTCCTGGTTAGGATAATCAATCAGCATAAAACTGTTCCATTTGTTATGCTTACGTTTGTTCAGAATATGAAAAACGCCTTCCGGTGTTCGCTTGTCGCCCTGCATCATTTTGTCTCCTAAATCCTTATTTCCGAAAACCACCGGATAAGTAACCATCCATTCGCCTGTAGAATCGTAAATCTGTAATTCGTATTTACTTTTTACAATAATTACCTGGTAGGTATTTCTCGTGGTTGTACGGTAACTTATTTTTTTGAATGAAGTATTCGTTACAGTAAATAATACTAACAGCAACAAATACACAGGTGTTTTTATTTTTGCCGGAATCATGGATGCTTATTTTGCAGCAAACTATTCCATCAAAATGTTGTGTAAGGGTTAATTAGCTAAAAATTAAGTTAATGCCTGCCCCGTACTAAAGCGCCCCCTTAGAAAAGGGGGCGCGTAATATATAACATGAGAAATAAAGAAGGAATTGTTTACCAGTTACTGAGGCGGATACCTACAGTATATGGGTATTGTTCTATACGGGTAATGTCTCTCTGTAAACGGTTCAGACTGTAGCTGCCATATAACCTTACAGGGCCAAGACCTATTTCGGCAATAGTAGCTAAGCGCCAGGGTTCAAAATTAAAATCTCCTTTTATCTTTTGTTTGCCTCTCTCGGAACTGATCTGTTTGTTGCGGCTGTTTAGCAAATAACCTGCACTGACTCCTGCACTGAAACTAAGCCCTCTGCGACTATCAGGCGTAGTATTAAAATTGATCATGAAAGGAACTGTCAGGTAGGATACAAATAATTTGTTTTTGCTAAAACCAATCGAATCATTGAATGCATAAGGTTGTGGGTCTTTGCGGTAACTCAGGCGTGTATCAAAACGATAATTGTACATCTCCATTCCCAAACCATATTTTAGATTCACCACATGTTTGCTCACATTTAGTTTTTGCATAAAGAACCAGATGTTTACGTTACTTGATTTGCCGTTGATTAGTTTAAAACTGTTTTGATTTACGGCTCCATCAGCGGGTCGAAATACTTTTAAATAATTTCCGGCCTGGGCCGGGGTATAATCTGTTTGGTCGCGCATATTCGCAAAACCGAGGTCCATAATCCACCAATTGGTACTGATATTGCTCCTTTTTCTGGCACGGCGCTCTACTTTAAATTCAAAACGGTTATTAAGGCGCCTGTCTGTATTTTCAGTAACCGTTTTGCCTTTATTTTTTTTGATGATGATGAAGTTGCCCACTTTCACGGTATCTGTGTTGGCAGTGGTACTATCTGTTTGCGCAATTCCTTTGCCTCCTATCCATACAAGGGCAAGTAAACATACAAGGCGTTTCATAGCTGACTTATTTTTTGTTATTTTAATATCCGTGTATTTGACGGGTTGGTATGCTCTGTTTTTTCATCTTCCTGCTTTGCCTTTCCGCGAAAAAGGCTGCCGGCTTTTCTGAAAAAACCACGAAGTTTATCTTTATTAATCTCTATAGAACCGAGGTACAAACTTTTGTCATCATCGTTTGTATCCAGTTCTTTATATACGGTTAACTGTACCAGGTTGTTGGTAGTATGCATTTCTTCGGAATCAGGCAGTTTTACCATCTCCGCCCGCATCATTGTATTATTTCGAAGGGGAAGTTGTTGGGTAGCGGGTATTTGTTCCGCTGCTTCAGCAGGGTTGGTAACAATAGCTTCCCGCTTTAATACTGAGTTATTTGTAACAGGGGTGTTTACTGCCAATAAACCGGTTGGTTCCCGCTTTTTAACTTCTGTATGGCTGGGTTGTATAACACTGTTCCTGGCAATCGGTTCTTTGGGCGTAACTGTTTTACCGCCTCCCGCAATCATTGCTGTGAGTATCTGAGGTGGTGGCTTGCTTTTCAGGCCATTCCCCGGCTCACCTGTATTATGTTGACCGGCGCCATTGATGACAGGCGATAGTTTCGCGATAGTTTGTTTGGATGTTTCAGCAGGAAAAAGTGTTCGGGCCAATACTACCATGCCGATAACTGCCGCGGCAACAGCCATCCATTGCAAATAAAATACCGGGCTTACTCTTGTTTCTTTTTTGTACAGTGATTCTTTACCAGGAAAAATAATGGTTTCGGCTTGTAAACGGGTTTGTTTGAGCAGGGTAAAAGATTCCTGTAAAGCCGGATGTTGTAAAACAAAGGTTTCAACTTTCTCTTTTGAGGCTGTATCCGGTTCATCGTCTACATACAGCAAAAAATGTTCTTCATAGTTGTTAAGGCTAATTTCATTAGCGGCATACCTGTAAAGACTGTGTTTATCATCAAAACTAAATACCTCATCAGGCAGTTTCATTCGCTGTAGTATCTCCAACTCATCAAGAAGGCCGGGATTTGCCTGTGCAAACTGTTCAACAGCTTGCTTGTCCGCGGCAGACAGTTCCCCGTCTGCATACAGCAGGAAAAACTCCTCGTAATTATGTTGGTTAATAAGCATTGTTGATTCCGCTGATTTTTGGTATGATTAATATGATTGCATTATTGGTTATCCCAGATTTTCAGGGCTTACTAAATACGTTCTTAAAGTAAGCCTTGCCCGGTGCAGGTAAACTTTTACCTGGCTTTCATTCAGTCCCATTATCTCACCTATCTCTTCATAACTGTACCCTTCGTAATCTTTTAGCATTACCAGGCTTTTCTGTGTTTCATTCAGCCTGTTCAGCGCTTCCATCAGCACTTTCTTCAGGTTAGCGTTTGCCGGTTGCTGGGTTCTGTTGTCTTCAGAAAAGTCATCTTTTAACTGTATGCGTTTCACCTTTCTAATATGGTCTATCATCTGGTTATAGGCAACGGTAAAAAGATAAGATTTTGATTTCTCGTTTTCGACTGCTTCCCTGTTGCGCCATAATTTTTCAAAAGCGGTTTGTACAATATCCCTGGCATCCTCTTCATGACGGAGATTTTTCACGATGAACCGATACACATTGTCTGCATATTGATCCACACATTGGTTGTACTCTTTTTCAGTCATAAACAGCAGGAATACTTCAGTTAATTTGGCTTGTAAAGTAGTTATACGGCCTCAAGGCACCTTTTGTTACAATACTAAGGAAAAAAAATCCCGCATTACTTTGATGCAGGATTTCTATATGTTTATTATTTTTTACTTCTATATTCGATATTCCCAGGGCTTAATAATCGATTACCTGCTCCTGAATCGTTTCTGGCAAGGTTCTCCACTCATATTGCTGGTTTCTCAGTTGCGGCTCAAAACCCGCTTCCCTGATGGCGTCCTGCATGGTTTTATAGGTAAACCGGTGTGGCGCGCCGGCCGCGCTTACTACATTTTCCTCAATCATAATGCTGCCAAAATCATTCGCGCCGGCATGCAAACAGATCTGTGCCGTTTGTTTACCAACGGTTAACCAGCTTGCCTGAATATTTTTTATATTCGGCAACATAATCCGGCTGATGGCAATCATTCGTATGTATTCATCGGGGGTAGTCAGGTTGTGTATGCCACGGATACGAGCCAGTAAGGTATCCGCATCCTGGAAAGTCCAGGGAATAAATGCCAGGAAACCCCTGGCACCAGCCGGCTTGCGGCTCTGTACTTCCCTTATTCGGGTTAAGTGTATAAAACGTTCTTCAATCGTTTCCACATGACCAAACATCATCGTGGCGCTGGTGGTGATATTGAGTTTATGTGCCTCGTGCATAATGGCCAGCCATTCATCGGCCCCACATTTGCCTTTTGATATCAGTCTTCGTACACGATCTACCAGTATTTCGGCTCCCGCCCCCGGTAAAGAGTCTAGTCCTGATTCCTGCAGGGCCTTTAAAACATCGTGGTGACTCATCTTTTCGAGCTTGCTGATATGGGCCACTTCCGGCGGTCCGAGTGAGTGTAGTTTTATGGCAGGATATTCCTGCTTGATGGCACGGAAGGTTTTGGTATAAAAATCAAGTCCGAGTTCGGGGTGATGCCCCCCTTGTAATAATAACTGATCCCCACCATATTTTAGGGTCTCCTCAATTTTTTTTCGGTAAACCGGCATATCAGTGATATAGGCATCAGCATGACCCGGAACCCTGTAAAAATTACAGAACTTACAGTTGGCAATACACACATTGGTAGTATTTACATTGCGGTCTATTTGCCAGGTAACTTTACCATGGGGTACCTGTTTTTTACGCATTTCATCGGCCACATTCATCAATTCGGTTAATGGGGCCTGTTCAAACAAAAACATACCTTCTTCAATGCTTAAAAATTCAAACTGTAAAGCTTTTTGATAAAGATCCCCTATTTGCATACGCGGCTGGTTAATGATAAGAAAACAAAGGTAAGCGGATAAGGTTGATTGCTGTTGCAACAAATACCGGATATTTATTGTCATGCTTAAAAACCGTTCATACAGGCCAATGCATCCGGGAGCATAATAAACCGGTAAGAACTGTTTTTTCAGCTTATTTTCAACTTGCATGAAACGAGTCCTTTTTTCGATTGTGTTATTTTGCTGCTGGTTAAGCGCCATGGCACAGGAAGAATTTGTGCCACCACAGGCTACATTGCTAACCCGGTTTCCTTTTACCCAATTTAGTGGAGGTATCGTAATTGTGAGGGCGCAACTGGATCATTATCCCGATACGTTGAATTTTGTTTTAGATACCGGCAGTGGGGGCATTTCATTAGATTCTACCACTACCAGTTACCTAAAACTCATAACCATCAAAACAGAAAGAACCATCAGGGGTATCGGTGGTATCAGAGTAGTAGATTTTACCAATGATCATACACTTGCCTTTCCCGGATTAAAAATAACAAATCTCGATTTTCATATTAATGACTACGAACTGCTTACCAGTGTATATGGGGTAAAGATTGATGGGGTAATAGGGTATAGTTTTTTGCGTAGGTATATTGTAAAACTGGATTACGACCACCATTTCTTAGAAATATTTTCCCCGGGTATTATAAAATATCCCCGGGGCGGTTATTTGCTCAAACCAAATTTTTCAACCCTCCCGTTGCAAACAGCGCTTATTCAGGACGACCATGCCGTAATCAGCCGTTTTATTTTTGATACCGGTGCCGGACTGAATTTTTTATTGTCAAAGGATTTTGTGGATGACAGTGTTATTTTTAAAAAGAACCGAAAATTTTACCCTACACAAGCGGAAGGGCTGGGCGGAAAAAGGCAAATGACCATTGCGGTTGTCAAAGAAGTAAGGATAGGACCCTATAAATTTAGAAAAGTACCCGTGCATGTTTTTGAAGATGATTACAATGTTACTTCCTATCCTTTATTAGGCGGATTGATAGGGAATGATATTTTACGCCGCTTTAATGTGATATTAAATTATCCGGAACAAAGTATTCATTTAAAGCCCAATTCTCATTTTATTGAATCTTTTGATTATTCCTATACCGGGCTGGGTATCTATTTGATTGATGGAGAGATAAGGGTAATTGATATATTACCCAATTCACCCGGCGATCTGGCGGGGTTTCTGCCCGGCGACATCATTTTTTCTGTAGAAACCAATGCGTCTAAAAACATTCAGACTTACAGAAACCTTTTTCAAAATAGTTTAGGTAAAATACGGGTGGTGGTATTCAGGGATCAAAAGCCCTATATATTAACCATGAATGTTAAAGATATCCGTCGATGAGCGGTTTTTAAAAATTCCCCGGCCTATTTTTGGGCAATGACCTATTTTGCACCTTCTTTTTAACTTTAGATATGATTCTGTACGATCGGTTTGTTTTAGATAATGGCTTGCGTGTTTTGGTACATGAGGACCCTTCCACTCCAATGGCAGTATTGAATATTATGTATGATGTGGGGGCAAGAGACGAAAACCCGGAAAAAACCGGCTTTGCCCATTTGTTTGAACACCTGATGTTTGGAGGCAGTGTACATATTCCGGATTATGACGAGCCATTGCAAAGAGCGGGTGGTGAAAATAATGCGTATACCACTAATGATATCACCAATTATTATTGCCAGCTTCCCGCGGAAAATATAGAAACCGCATTTTGGCTGGAAAGCGACAGAATGCTTGGCCTCGCTTTTAGTGAGAAAAGCCTTACCGTTCAAAAAAAGGTAGTGATCGAAGAATTTAAAGAGCATTACATCAACAAACCCTATGGGGATGTATGGCATAAAATGCGCGAACTGGCGTATACCAGGCACCCTTACAGGTGGATGACTATCGGGAAAGAACTTAGCCATGTAGAAAATGCCCATATTGACGATGTAAAACATTTTTTCTTTAAACATTACCGTCCGCTTAATGCCATTCTGGTAGTAGCGGGTAATGTAAAGCTCGAAAATATCAAACGCCTTGCTGATAAATGGTTTGGCAATATTCCCATGGGCGATAAATATGAACGTAACCTGCCTAAAGAACCCCAACAAACAGCAGCCCGGCAATCAGAAGTATATGCCAATGTTCCCCTGGATGCATTCATCAAAACCTGGCATATGGGCGCCCGTTTGGATAAGGGATATTATGTGATGGACCTGGCTACTGAAATCCTGGGCGGGGGTGGTTCTTCCCGTTTATATCAATCACTCGTTAAAGAAAAACAACTGTTTTCGGGCATAGACTGTCACCATTTTGGCAGTACAGATAATGGGCTGGTAGCGATAGAAGGCAAGCTGGTGAAAGGGGTTTCATTAGAAACCGCTGCGAAAGCAGTAGAGGAAGAGATCGAAAAAATACAGGCATCTCTGGTTACAGAGACAGAATTGCAGAAAGTAAAGAATAAAACAGAGAGCATTATCGCTTTTGAAGATATGGGTGTGATGAGCCGGGCCAATAGCCTTGCGATGTATGAATTGCTGGGCGATGCACAGTTAATGAATACAGAATTACAGCGTTACCAGGCAATTACGGCAGAAGATCTTCAGCAAACCTGTAAAGAAGTTTTCAGAAGCGAAAACAGCAACACCTTATTATATCACAGCAAGTAATTCATGATGATCAATAGAAAAAGCGCGCCGGAAATTATTGATGCAGTAAATATGAAACTGCAGTTGAAACCCTATGATCATTTTATATTAGACAATGGCGTACCTGTATACAGTATTGACGCGGGTGCACAGGATGTACTGTTAATTGAGTGGGTATTTTATGCCGGTAATTGGTATGAAGATAAAAATATTGTTGCCGCTACCACTAACTTCCTGCTGAAAAACGGCACCCAAAAAAGAAAGGCATTTGCTATTAATGAACATTTTGAATTTTATGGAGCTTACCTGAACAGGAGTTGCTACAATGAAACGGCCACCATCACCCTTCATTGTTTAAACAAACACCTGCCGCAGTTATTACCTGTTGTGGCGGAATTGATAAACGAGTGTATTTTTCCGGAGGAAGAATTGGCTATTTATAAACAGAACCAAAAGCAACGCCTGGAAGTTAATCTTAAGAAATGCGATTTTATTGCCAACAGGCTGATAGATGAATATGTGTATGGTTTTCATCATCCCTATGGCAGATATACGTCAACCCTTGATTACGAGCAGTTGAACAGACAGGAACTGGTGGAATTTTATAAACGATTTTATACTGAGGGTAAATGCCTGATTTTTGTTGCAGGAAAGCCACCGGCTGACCTTGCCCAACAGTTAAATCATTCATTCGGACAGCTATCTATTAATAGTCATACCCTACCTGAGATACAGTTTAACTGTGAGCCTGCTGAAACCAAAAAATACAATATCATCAATGACGCGGATGGTGTGCAGGGCGCCATCAGAATGGCAAGGCCCTTCTTTAACAGGCATCATCCGGATTTTCAGAAAGCGCAGGTGCTGAATAATATTTTTGGTGGATTTTTTGGATCCCGGCTGATGAGTAATATCCGTGAAGACAAAGGCTATACCTATGGCATTCACAGCTACCTGCAAAACCATATTCATAACAGCGCCTGGATGATCAGCACCGAAGCCGGAAGAGATGTGTGCGGGGCAACTATTGAAGAAGTATATAAAGAAATGGCCATTCTCTGTAATGAACCGGTTGATGATGATGAACTTGACCTGGTACGTAATTATATGGTTGGATCTCTTTTGGGAGATCTGGACGGCCCCTTCCAGATTATTGCCCGTTGGAAAAATTATATACTCAATGGATTAACGGATGCGTATTTCTATGATAGTATCCAGACTGTTCAATCCATTACTGCAGAGGAGTTGCAGGCGCTGGCAAAAAAATACCTCAATCCTGAGGAGTTTTATGAATTGGTGGTGGTGTAGATTCAATTTTAATGTTCCAATCCTGAAAGAAGGGATCAGAAGAAAAATAAATGGTAACTTGAAGCATAAATAAAACCGTATGGGAAAGTTCTTTGCCAAAACCATTGCAACAGCATTAGCTGTTTTGTTCGCAGCCTATGTTTTAAAAGGGGTAACGGTTGATAGTACAGTTACGGCCTTATTGGTAGCGCTGGTTTTAGGATTGCTGAATAGTTTTATCAAGCCCATTCTGATTATCCTGACTATTCCAATTACCATTATTACACTGGGCCTTTTCTTACTGGTTATCAATATTATTATAGTAAAATGGGCATCTGAGATTGTTCCGGGTTTTGTGGTGACCGGCTGGTTTACCGCTTTAATTTTCAGCCTGGTGGTGAGCTTTATTTCTTCTATCATCGAGGCCATCATCGGCACGGACCAGCATAAAAAATCATAACTCCTTCAGTAACTGTTTTACTTTTTCGCTAATAAAATCCCGTACTTTATTAAATGCATCCGGCTCCATATATTTGGGATCCGGAATTTGCCAGTCGATGAATTTTTTGGCAGGCATCCAGGGGCAGGCATCGCCGCAACCCATCGTAACCACTACATCAAAGGGGGCATATTTTTCTACTTCCTGTAATGATTTACTATCATGTTTACTAAGATCGTAACCGAGTTCTTGCATGGCAGCAATGGCTTTGGGGTTTACGATGCCGCTGGGTTTACTGCCTGCACTATAGGCTTCCACATTTTCTCCGCCATGTATCAGTGCAAAAGCCTGGCTCATCTGGCTGCGGTTACTGTTTTCTACACAAACAAATAAGATTTTCTTTTTTGATGGCATACTGTCTGCAATTTTTATGGTAAGCTGCTTATTTACAAAATCAGTTTATTGTGTTTCCAATGGGTAATATCTTTTCTTTAACCAGAAAGCTACATTCACCAACGCTATTAAAGCCGGTACTTCTACCAATGGTCCGATTACGCCTGCAAAAGCTTGTCCTGAATTAATGCCAAATACGCCGATGGCTACCGCAATGGCCAGTTCAAAATTATTTCCGGTAGCGGTAAAAGCGATCGCCGCGTTTTTCGAATAATCGGCGCCGAGGTATTTACCAATAAAGAAACTGGTAAGAAACATGATGGCAAAATAAATAACCAGTGGTATGGCAATGCGAATAACATCAGAAGGAATCTGAACAATTAATTCGCCTTTTAAACTAAACATGATAACAATGGTAAACAGCAATGCTATTAGTGTTACGGGAGAAATGAACGGTACAAATTTTTGCTGGAACCATTCTTCTCCTTTTAGTTTGATTAACAGGTAACGGCTGATGATACCCGCGGCAAAAGGTATACCGAGGTAGATGCCTACACTCCTGGCAATAGCGGGGATGGTAATGTTTACTTCAAGTCCTTTGATGCCAAAAAAAGGAGGTAATACCGTAATAAAAATATAAGCGTAAACACTATACAGTAATACCTGAAAGATGCTGTTGAGGGCCACGAGGCCCGCGGCATATTCTCTATTGCCTTCTGCCAGTTCATTCCAAACAACCACCATGGCAATACAACGAGCCAGGCCAATCAGTATCAGACCGGTCATATATTCAGGATACTCCTGCAATAAAGTGATGGCGAGAAAAAACATTAAAACGGGGCCAATAATCCAGTTGAGAAAAATTGAGGCGCCCAGTACTTTGGTATTTTTAAATACTTCGTGCATTTTTTCATAGCGAACTTTTGCCAGTGGTGGATACATCATACAAATGAGGCCCACTGCCAGCGGAATATTGGTGGCGCCGCTTGAAAAAGAATTGATGAAGGTGGCAGACGAAGGAATAAAATAACCAATAGCTACTCCCAACAGCATGGCTGAAAATATCCATAGGGTAAGATAGCGGTCGAGAAAACTTAATTTTTTTCGCTTACCGGCGGGTGCGCAGTTGTTTGCCAACATATTAAATGATTGTAGATAATAGTACTTGCATAGGCTGATAATTTAGTTGCAGCAACCTGGTGCGCAGCAAGGTTCTTTTGCAGCCGGTTTTTCCGCATACACGGTTACACTATAAATACCAATATGGCTGTTTTTGAATGATAGGATATCTTCTTTGCTGATATAGTTCAGCAGAATATCATCCGGCACGGTAATGATTTTTTCTTTTTGAACAGTAACATTAATAAATCCGGTTGAGGTAATCAGTTCCAGGTAAACTTGTTTTTGGATGGCGCCCGATACACAGCCCGCGTACATTTCCGCTGCCTGTTTCAGTTGCGCGGGTAATTCACCTTCCAGTACAATATCAGAGATGCTGAAATGACCGCCGGGTTTTAATACGCGGTACACTTCTTTCAATACATTGAATTTATTAGGTACGAGGTTTAGTACACAGTTGCTTACCACTACATCAGCCACGTCTGCCGATACGGGCATCTTCTCTATATCCCCGAAACGGAATTCAACATTGTGGTATCCTAATTTTTCCGCGTTGCTCCTTGCTTTCTCCACCATTTTGTCTGTAAAATCAATACCAATTACTTTACCTGTTTCGCCGGTTAACGCGCGGGCGATAAAGCAATCATTGCCGGCGCCGCTGCCCAGGTCAATTACGGTATCGCCTTTTTTTATTTTCGCGAATTCGGTAGGTAATCCACAACCCAATCCAAGATCGGCATCGGGGTTATAACCTTTTAGTTGGGTATAATCATCTGCCATCAGGTTATATACTTCTTCGCTACAGGCGCCCGAGCCACAGCAGGAGGATGCATTTTGTGTACGCGACTGTCCGGCAATCTCACCATACTTTTCTTTCACCAGTTCTTTCAATTCATTTTCTGTTTGCATATATTTTATTTTTAAAATTTAATAAGTAAAAAAGAATACGCTTCACTTCTCATGACTCACGTTTTACGACTTACGAATAGCTAACAACAGGCTTTTTCGTTTTGTGTTTTCAACGATGAGAAAAGAAAACTAAATTTTCCATTGATCTTTTCAAATGCTTTCCAGTTAATGCAGTAACAGCTTTTTGGCCCGTCTACCGTTCCGTTGATCAACCCCGCGTTTTTTAATTCTTTCAGGTGTTGCGATACGGTGGATTGGGCCAGGGGTAAAACATCTACAATTTTGCCGCAGATACATTCATTCTGTGCTGCCAGTATTTTAAGTATGGCGATACGTGCAGGGTGGGCCAGCGCTTTGGCAAAGGCTGCCAGGTCCTGCTCTGCCTGTGTAAATGCTTCTGTTTTTGCTGTTGCCATTGTTTTATCGTTTTATTACGATAATGCAAAGGAAAGGAGAATTTTTGATATAATCGTATTTTTACGATAAATATTTCTCTGTTTTTTTGTAGCTTACTATTCCTGTTTAAACTCTCCTGATTCAATAGAACGAACCTTTGTTTTTAGTATTGCATAGAAGAAAAAGATAGACTGAGCATTTTGTTTTGTAACAGTAGGCTGATTAAACATTTCAGTTATGAAGTTCTTACAGTCTTCGGATATTTTTTTATAATCTGATAATGATAATTCATTATTAATCAATTTTACAATTGATTAAATCTTTCCATGCTGCAATAGCCTATAATCAGGGATCGAAGTATCAATGGTATAGTCCAATTTTATAGTTGTACTATTATTATTATTGTAAATATCAAAGTGAGATATGGTTTTTCCTGCTTCCAATTGACTGGTAAAAAAGTACTTATCTTTACCGGAAATAAAAGAGACTGAATATTCTGTGGCAGTTTCTTTTATAATCTCAAACTTGTTATTTTGATAGTCGGTCTTTTTTAGACACGATATAATAAAGACAGTCATGAGAATAATAAAAAGAGCTGTAATGCTTAGTTTAACGGAACTTTTCAATAGTAGCAGGGATTTAAAAATGCGTTAACCTCAAAATAAATTCAGTAAAATGGAGCAAAAAAGTATAGTTAATATTAGTCGAATACATTTCTTACTAACAATAGTAGTTTGCCTATTTTGGATAACCGGCAACAAAACGAATGTATACAAATTTAGCGTTATAGGCGGTTTTTTTGAAATACTATCATTACCGATGTTAGGTTTAGCCCTAGGTCTTCCGATTCTAGCTATTTTTCTTATATTCAAAAATAGGGGTGCGGATAAATTATGGCCCGTAATATCATTGTTTATTGGCGGGGTAGCGATTCTTTTTCTCTCCTTGTAATAGCTCAATTATTAAGCGGTCAACCCCAAATCTTCTTTTAGTAGGGTAGTCTTGACCCACAAATAATTCTTAGCAGTTTCTATTTTCTCCTAACTCTACTCCTACTTAATACTCCTTTATTCTCTTGTCCTCTTAAGTTAAGTGATTCATCACCGCTTGTCAATAATTATTACCGCTCACCACATTGTCATTTTCAAGAAATTTCATAAATAATTGATTTACAATGAATTAAGCAAAATCAGTTACTGCTTTCTGCATATTACTAAAAAAAACATAGTACTGTGTGTTGCATAGTACCAAATAAATCCCCATCTTTGTGTTGTCAAAGGAAATGAAGCCCAGGAAATTTAAAAAGACAAGTCTTCAAAACCTAACCAATCATTAAAATTTTTTTAATACTTACAAAAATGAAAACGGACAACAGAACCTTCTTTCAATCACTGGGAAAAACGCAATTATACAACCTGGTAAAAGAAGTAAAAGAAACCATAGCTATAGAAATGCCCGCGTTAAAAAACAAAACCGCTTTTGGTGTTGTAGATTTATGGAACCTGGAGCGTAACAGAAAAAACAGAATTATAAGAAGGCATTTTGCATAAGAGTGGCTTTTAGTAATAGCAGTATTTATTCAATAACAGGCCTGCCATAAGAAGTAACGATGTATGGAACGGCCCCAAAAATTCGGGTTATGGACATTCAGAACACACAAAGTCAGATGAGAAAGGGCGTACTGGAGTTTTGTATCTTATCCATTATTCGCCAGGGAGAAGTGTATCCCAGTGATTTGGTAGAGCGGATGAAATCGGCTAATCTCCATATCCTGGAGGGTACGCTCTATCCTTTGCTTACCAGGTTAAAAAACGCGGGATTACTCACCTATCGTTGGGTAGAAAGTAATAGCGGCCCGCCACGTAAATATTTCGTAATGACGGACAAAGGGCTTGCATTCTACGGTGAACTCGAACGCACCTGGCAGGAACTGGCCAATGCGGTTCATGCACTTACCCAACCGCCACCCTATGCTTCATCCGAAGAAAACCCAAACCAACCTTAACCAACTATAAAATTGTCTGAAAATGAAAAAGGTAATTAATATAAACTTCCAGGGCAGGGTAATTCCTATTGAGGAATCTGCTTATGATATGCTGAAACAGTATGTGGAAAGTTTGCGCAGGTTCTTTGCCAACGAAGAGGGACGTGATGAAATTATCAATGATATTGAGGGCCGTATTGCTGAACTGTTTGGTGAGAGCCTTAAAAAAGGCAGCACCTGCATTACAGAAGACGATGTAAACAAGATCATTGCCAGTATGGGCCGCCCGGAAGATTTTGAAGGCGAGGAAGATAAAGTGCATTCACAGTTGGGTGGTGATGGGCATAATCAACAGCATACTGATGCATCCGATAATGCCCCACCACGCGGCCGCTTATACCGCGATGAATCTGATAAAATCCTTGGTGGTGTTTGTGGTGGATTAGCTAACTACCTGCGGGTAGATCCTACCATCATCCGATTGGTATTCGCGCTAATCACTTTTGGCGCGGGAACAGGTATCCTTCTCTATATATTATTATGGATAATCCTTCCTTCCAAATCATTACAACAAACCTCTTCTACCAAACGCCTCTACCGTAACCCGGAACAAAAAGTGATCGCTGGTGTGGCCAGTGGTATCGCTTCTTATTTTGATATCGCCGTCTGGATACCACGTTTGATATTCGCGTTCCCATTAGTAATTGGTATCATTACCTCCATATTCAAATCTGCTTTCTGGTTTGATGTGGATCCTTTCCCTGGTATCATTTTCGGTTCCTTCGGCGGTACCCTGTTCGTAGTGTACGCTGTATTATGGGCCGTAATACCTGAAGCGAAAAGCGCCTCTGAAAAATTAGAAATGCGCGGTGAAAAAGTAGACCTGAACACTATCAAAAATACCATACAGGAAGACCTCGAAGGCTTCAAAACCCGTGCTGAAAAATGGGGTGGTGAATTTTCAAACAAGGCAAAAGAATTTGGTGAAGAGTTTGGGCAAACCGTTGGACAAAAAAGCAGGCAGTTTGGTACAGAAGCCGGACATATTGCCCAATCCGGCGGCAGCAGGGTATTGAGAGCGATTGGGATCATGTTCAAAGCTTTCTTCCTTTTCATCGCGGGTATTCTCGCCTTCGCATTACTGGTAGCCTTATTAGCTTTCCTGGTAGCAGGTGTGGGTGTATTCCCGTTAAAGAATTTCTTTCTCGAAGGTTTCTGGCAGAATTTACTGGCATGGACCACACTTGCCTTATTCCTGGGAATACCCGTCATCGCATTCATTACCTGGATCGTACGCCGCATCATGGGTGTGAAACCAGGTAACCGTTACCTCGGCTTTACATTCGGCGGATTGTGGTTTATCGGTTTGGTTAGCGCTGGTATACTGGCCGGTTCTATTGCACAGAATTTTGATGCAAGAGCCCGCGACAAAAAAGAATACACAATAGCTCAGCCCGTTACCGGTAAAATGGTGGTAAAAGTGCCGGAAAGTAAAGTGAAAGTATACGGTCGCTGGTTTAAGATGGATGGGATATTGCAAATGAATGATGACAGCCTCGTACTCAATAATGTAAGGTTACATATAGTAAAGAGTACAGACTCCCTGTATCATATCAGCGCCTATAAATACAGCAATGGGGTTGATGAAAAGGCCGCTGTTAAAAATGTAGATGATATACAATATGGCATTAACCAGCAGGATAGTTTGATTTATCTCGACAGGGGATTTTCTTTAAAGAAGGGCACCAAGTTCCGTAACCAAAGTGTTACTGTTACCATACAGGTTCCTGTTGGCAAAAAAATAGTGATCACCAACAGCGTAAACCGTAAGTTTAATTATACTTTTGATTTTGGACATAATAATAATGACTGGGATTATGAAGAAGACTGGAATAGCCGTTATGAAAACTGGACCTCAGATGTGGAATATATTATGACCGCGGGCGGATTAGAAAAACTTCATAAATCTTCAGCTGACTATGGAAATGATGACGGCTCGAATAATGCCATCGAACAATACAAGAAAAGTAAAGAAGATTTGCAGAAAGAGTATGATAAAAAGCAGAAAGAAGCGGAAGAACTGAAAAAAGAACTGGATAAACCGGCTGATAGTGCAAAGTATCAGTACAAAAAATCAGTTTCCTATATCCCTGTACCCAAACCGGTGAAAGGAAAAGTAACAGGGAAAGCAGTAGTGGTTGAAGAATCCGGGCCCTCCCCAGAATCATCCAGGATCACCTTTATGCAAATGGTATTATAAACTTGGTTGAAGTTGGGAAAACAAGAACCCTGTACTGTTCTCAGGATGGGGTTCTTCCCTTTTTTATTTTTACAACACCCTTGCTTCTCTTATTTTTGCGGCTCGCTTCTATTAAACGACCACAAAATGAAATCAACACCTTTTACAAATAAGCACATCGCGCTCGGTGCGAAAATGGCTGAATTTGCCGGTTATAATATGCCCATCAGCTATACGGGTATCAATGATGAGCATGCCGCGGTGCGCAATAACGCGGGCATTTTTGATGTGAGCCATATGGGCGAATTTATACTGAAAGGTGGGATGGCCCTTGATCTTATTCAACGGATAACATCAAATGATGCCTCTAAAATAACCGATGGCCAGGCCCAGTACAGTTGCCTGCCCAATGAACAGGGCGGTATTGTGGATGACCTGATTGTGTATTGCATTGAATTCAACAAAGTATATATGCTGGTGGTAAATGCCTCCAATATTGAAAAAGACTGGAACTGGATAAGTAAGTATAACACCAAAGGAGTTGATATGCATAATATCAGCGATAAAACCTGTTTGCTGGCCATACAGGGGCCAAATGCCAACAAGATCCTGCAACCGCTGGTGGATACCGATATCATGAACCTGAAATACTACACATTTACCAAAGGAAAATTTGCCGGGGTTGACAATGTTATCGTAAGCGCCACGGGCTATACAGGATCTGGCGGGGTAGAGATTTATTTTGAAGATACAGAGGGAGCAGCCGATAAAATATGGGATGCCATTTTTGAAGTGGGCGCTCCACAAGGCTTACAACCAATCGGCCTGGGGGCAAGAGATACGCTTCGTTTAGAAATGGGCTATTGTTTATATGGAAATGATATTGATGATACCACTTCACCATTAGAAGGGGGACTTGGATGGATAACCAGGTTCACCAAAGCGTTTACCGCCAGGGAAATACTCGAAAAACAAAAAGCCGCCGGTGTTACCCGAAAACTGGTGGGTTTTGAAATGATCGACCGCGGTATTCCCCGCCATGATTACCTTATCAAAGATGCACTGGGAAACACCATTGGTAAAGTAACCAGCGGTACACAGGCACCCTCATTAGGTAAGGCCATTGGCCTTGGTTATGTGGCAACGGGACAGGCTTCAATAGACAGCGAAATTTATATCGATATCCGCCATACACTGGTAAAAGCAAAAGTGGTGAAAGCGCCATTTGTTTAACAATGAAACAATTAGTTACTTTTTTACTTTTGACTTTAGCGCTGGTTTCCTGTTACAGGAAATCAATACCCAATGCCGCAAAAAAAATAAGCGGAACAGAAACAGGCCTGGCTTCCTTCTATGCAGCATCTTACAACGGCAAAAAAACCGCCAACGGAGAAATATTTAAATCATCAGCCTATACGGCTGCGCATAAACAACTCCCTTTTAATACCAAAGTAAAAGTGACCAATCTCACCAATGGCAAAACGGTTAAGGTACGCATCAATGACCGTGGCCCTTTTGTGGCCGGACGAATGATTGATCTTACCAGGGCAGCGGCAAAGAAGATTGATATGGTTGGGGCAGGAGTGGTGAAGGTGAAGATCAGGTATTAGTCTTCTTCCGCACTATCATCACCCTCTCATCAGTCAGAACCAGGTACCCGTATTCATAACAATAGTGTACCGTATGCCCTTTCTTATTTTTTTGTGTATGCGTAAAATAACTGAATGCGAACCCTTTGCTGTGCAGTTTTTGTTTGGCGCATTTGGCCATGGTGGAATGGGGCATGGGTAGTAAACTTGATAAAATACGCCGGTTCCTGCGCAGGCAATGGTTAATGTTTCGTACATAATTATTGCCATCACTGTTCAGGTGGTTATTATGGGTATTCCGGCAATAGTCGTTACAGAATTTTTTATCTGCACGACCATGAAACACATGGTTACAACTGAGACAAATTTTAGCTTCTGCGATCATCTGATTGAATTTGAATACGGGTTTAAACAATTGCTAAAATAGGAAGGTTACCGTAGGATGGGTAGCGTAGAAATACTTTCAGCAACCACTTATTTCATCCTTTTCTAACGAGTATTTCTATACCATTTTCGTAAAACAATCAGGTGTATTGTTTACACAAAACAATTCATCCCGGCAAAAAAATAAGATCCCGCCGCTTTATACAATTCCTGCCAATAGTTACATCATTCACTGATTCATTATTAACAACGGTACCTCAGGAGAAAAGAATGGTTTGTTACAATCGGTTTTCCAAATAATACGACTTTATTAATTTTAAAGGAACCATTAATGATTCTCGACAATATACTATAATATGATATTAATCATATTATAGTATGATAGCTGTCATAATTAAAGTAAGCGGAATAACCAAAATTTGTATCTGTAAGTAAACAGATTAATTACTTAACTAAACTTCAAGATATGAAACTGCTACAATCAAAATCATTTTTAGTAATTACGATTATCATTCTCTTTTTGGGTTATGCGATAAGTTGTACAAAGAATGACCGGGTTTTAATTGTTGGGGAACCAACCGCTAATAATGAAACCGAACTTGTTTCTGTAAAAGTAACCACTGCCCCAACTATTGATGGTGTGATAGACGGCATGTGGGAAAACTCACCTAAACTCCAGTTTAGCACAGCAGTGCCGGATGTGACCGGTGATGTTTTCAGAGGGTATACCGGTAATATTATACCTACCGTTACCTTACGCTCGGCATATGATGCCACAAATATTTATTTCCTGGCAGAATGGATGGACCCAACCCAATCATTAACCCGTCTGCCCTGGTATTTTGATCCTGCTACCCAACTATGGGCCCAGGAAAGCGGCGCTCCCACATTCAGTACGAAAGGGGCTATCACAAGACTGGCATTTTATGAAGATAAAGTGGCTATGCTGTGGAATATTAATAATTCTGTTTCAGGCTGGAATAATGCCACTTGTTATAAATCCTGCCATACAGGGTTACCGGCCGTTGATGGTTCAAGCCGCCACTTTACCAATTTCGGCACTGAAAAAATTGATATGTGGCACTGGAAAGCTGTAAGAGGAGGAACAAATGGCGGTTTTCAATTTGAGGACCAAAACCAGATTAATAAATATCCTAATGGAAGACAAGGCGATCCCGGGAATGACGTATATACCAATAATGTACAAAGTCTTGTTATTACAGGGTCTTCACCAGCCGTTACCGTTTCTGTTCCTAAATATGTGATTCCTGCTAAATTGAATTATGGTTGGATTCTAGTATCTGAGATAACTGCCGGCACAGCCAAAACAGTTACTGGAGTATCAGCAACAGGGGTACTTACTTTAAGTGATGCCACCACAATTGACCCCAATGTTGGTACTGATTATCAGAGAGTGGGTACTGGAGTTGGCGCAAAAGCTATTCCCGGTCTTACTATTAATTCCTATACAGGCAGTAGGGGAGATATTACCTGCAAGTCTACTTATACAGGATCAGGCTGGATTCTTGAATTTAAAAGAGCGCTAAAAACCGCTGATGCCGTATATGATATAGATTTTTCTTCATTGGCAGATCAGTATTTTGGTTTCGCGATATTTGAAAATGCGCAAATTGCACACTCTATTAAACCGAATCTGTTATTAACCTTTAAGAAATAGTATTTGGCTGTTCTTTCAATCATTTTTAAAAACGAAGATCATGTCAAAGAAAATAGTTGGAATACAATCTTTAGGAGTAATCATTTGTATACTTACCATGCTGGGTTGTTCTAAAACTACAACGGTAGTTATAGATAATTCTCCCGCGGTAACAGGCATTGTAAGCTTTTCTAAAACGATTACTCCGATAGTAACAAAAAGCTGTGCCGGAAGCGGGTGCCATAGCGGAAGCATAGCCCCTAACCTATCTGAAGCAACTGCCTATAATGCGATGATAAATGGAAACTACATTAACAAAGGTGTACCCGCAGAAAGCGAAATCTATTTATGGATAACCGGAAAACGCACGCCGGCTATGCCTCTTGGCAGTGCAAATAATCCATCAAATCTGAATGCTTTAATGCTTGCCTGGATTAAACAGGGCGCTAAAAACAATTAAAAAAACAACTCATGAAAAAACAAAATAGTTTTTCCTCATCAATTTCCGGTTTTGCCAGAGTATGCTTATTAATTGTGCTCTGCGGCGGAATGGGTACTGTAATGGCACAGGATACAAAAGCCCCGGATCCTGTTATAAAAAAGAAATCTTTTGTAAAAAATACCTTTGAAGGCAACTTTATTTTAGATAACCAAACGGTAATGGTGCCCATAAAAGGAACTTTTGAATTTGATATTCAGCACAGGTTTGGAACTACGGATAAAGGGATCAGAGATCTGTTTGGTATTTTCGCGACAGCGAATACCCGGCTTGGGTTTAGCTACTCATTATTGAATGACCTGCAGCTTGGATTTGGTGCGATAAACGACAGGATGCAGGTTGACTTCAATCTAAAATACGCTTTACTAAAACAAACAAAAGACGGTAAAATACCTGTGAGTATTACTTATTATGGAAATGCCCTGATGGATACCAGGATAAAAGACAATACTACTTTGTTTGTAAGCACTTCTGACCGGTTTAGTTACTTTAACCAGCTTATCATTGCAAGGAAAGTTTCTGACAAATTCTCTCTGCAGGTTAGCCCCAGTTTATCACACTTTAATAACCTGGAAGGGTATTTGGATGCTTCCGGCAAAGTGTTACCTAAATTAAATAATGATCATTTTGCCATCTCGTTTTCAGGCAGGTATAAAATATCGCCTAAAACTGCTATTGTTGTAAACTATGATCAGCCGCTTACGCAGCATTCGATCGGTAACCCTCATCCTAATATCAGTTTTGGACTGGAGATGAATTCGAGTGGTCACGCATTTGAAGTATTTGCCGGCAATTATAGTAGCATATTACCGCAGAACAATAATTTGTTCAATCAGAATGATTTTACAAAAGGGCAATTTGTAATTGGTTTTAACATTACCAGGTTGTGGAATTTTTAAGAAACAATCATTTTTTCATACCTTCATGGTATCAACAAAAATTAATATAAATGAAAAAAATAGTTTTATTAGCTACCGTAGTTATCGGTTCTGTCGCGGTTAGTTTTACCGTATTTAGTGAGCAGCAGGTTAAGCCATGGCCGGTGCCGGAAGCCAGCAAGAAATTGAAAAGTACAGTAGCAAGTGATCCTGCAACATTAGCGGAAGCCAAAACTTTATGGAATACGCATTGCAAATCATGTCATGGTGGGAAAGGATTGGGTGACGGCTCAAAAGCGGCTCAATTGAAAACAGAACCCGGTGATTTTTCAACTGCCGACTTTCAGTCACAGACTGACGGATCCTTATTTTATAAATTATCAGAAGGCAGAGAAGATATGCCAAGTTTTAAAAAGAAATTACCTGATGTGGATGAAAGATGGGTGCTGATTAATTTTATGAGAACACTTAAAAAATAGCGGTTGGTATTGCAAAATCGGGAACCGGTTTGTATTATTACAAATCGGTTTTTTTATGCTGTTCTGCTATAATAATTATGACATTTATCATGCTCCCTGGTGAGTATGATCATTTTTTCACACAAACTACCACTGTAATTTGTGCTATCATTCAACCAGAAATCAGTTTATGGAACAAAAACAACCAATATCATCCCGGAAAAAATTTCTTTTATGGGGTGCCGCTATATTTTCCTCATTTACCTTTTTTAGATTTTTCTCTGGCAGTAATGCGGGGAAAAAAGAAACAGCTAAGGTAGAAACAGTTAAAATGTTAACAGAGGATGGCAGACTGGTAGAAGTGGATATTTCAAAACTTCCAACAGCCACAACAAAAATATCCAATGAAGATGTTCATGATTGGATAAAGGCCTAATTCACAGATCATTTAATATTTATACGTAATGGAAAATAAAGAAACAAAATCGCGCCGGGAATTTATTGCGGCTGGTTTGCTTGCAAGCGTTGCTGTGGGATGCTCTACCAAGAAAGATCCATTTACAGCAGGTGTTGACGAAGGTGTAACGGCATCCGGCGAAAAAGTAAAACTGCTTTCTGTTGATGGAGAAATTATTGAAGTAGATAAGGCGTTTTTAAAACCGGTACCTGTAGTACCGCCTGTTTCAATTGACGCATCAAGGATTGGTATAGAAGGCAAAAAATTTGTAATGGTGATAGACCTGGCCAGGTGTAAAAACCTGCGTAAATGCCAGGAAGCCTGCAACCATGTACACCATGTCCATTCTGATCAAAACTGGATGAAAATATATCCATTACAGGAGTCTGAACATACAGCTCCTTACTGGCAACCTACTAACTGTATGCATTGTGATGAACCGCCTTGTGTAAAAGTTTGCCCGGTTGATGCAACATTTAAACGCCAGGATGGAATTGTTTTAATTGATAATGAACGCTGCATTGGTTGCAGGTTCTGTATGGCTGCCTGTCCTTATTCTTCCAGGGTATTTAACTGGCAGGAATCAGATTATAAAGAGGTTGCCGGTACCGAACAGCCATATTCCCCTGAAACCAGTGTGCCACAAAAAAGAGGAACTGTTGGAAAATGTGATTTCTGTCCGGACAGGTATCGTGAAGGTAAATTACCTTATTGTGTTGAAGCCTGTCCGAATGGCGTATTCCTGTACGGCGATATGAATGAAGATTCTGTAACCAATGGCGCTGAAACTTTCCGGTTGAGTGAATTGCTAAGAGATAAAGCGGGCTATCGTTTGATGGAAGATCTGGGCACTAAACCAAGTGTGTATTATCTGCCCCCGGTAAGTCGCAGCTTTAAATTTGAGGATGGCATGGATGATGAATCAAAAGCAGACAAAGACATCAGCTCACATAAATAAATAGAGTAAACAGTGGAAAAACTAAAGATATCCCCGGAAAACATCACCAAAGATTTATTGCCCCAGGCGTTTGGAAAAAGAGGTATGATCTGGACAGCCTCTTTGCTTGTTTTATGCGGTATTGGTTTATTTGCTTACATACGGCAATTGACCTATGGTTTAGAAGTAACAGCCATGAGAGATTATGTTTCATGGGGAATTTATATTTCTAACTTTGTGTTTTTTGTAGCCATCAGCCTGGTAGGTTCTTTAATTACGGCAGTGTTCCGGCTGGCTGATGTACATTGGAGTACACCACTTACCCGGATTGCGGAAATTATTGCTGTCTCGGCCATCGTGTTTGCATCAATCATTATCATTGTGGATATGGGCCGCCCGGAAAGGTTTTGGTACCTGATGGTGTATGGCCGGGTACAATCGCCTATTATGTGGGATGTAATTGTGATTGCGACCTACTTTGTAATCAGTCTTCTTCTGCTATATCTACCCTTGCTTCCGGATTTGAAAATATTGTTGAAAGCAAAAGGAGAAGGTGTCAACAAATTTCAAAAAATGTACCGCTTTATGGGGTCATTCTGGAAAGGACTTGCTTTACAGGAGAAAATTAATAATAAAGCGGTAACCATTTTGTGTATTACCATTATTCCTGTTGCCTTTTCTATACATACCGTTACTTCCTGGTTATTTGCTACCACTTATCGGCCGGGTTGGGACAGTACTAATTTTGGGGCCTATTTTATTTCCGGCGCATTTCTGGTAGGGGCAGGTGGTGTGGTGGTAGCTATGTATGTATTTAGAAAAGCCTATAAACTGGAGAAGTATATCACAGAGATGCATTTTGACAAGATGGGAAAAATTGTGGTATTGCTGGCCCTGTTGTATTTGTATTTTAATATAAATGAATACCTGGTTCCTGCTTTCAAAATGAAAAAACCGGAAGAGGCGCATTTGAATCAACTTTTTGCAGGTGAGTTTGCCCCACTTTTCTGGTTTGCCATTTGTGTGGGAATGCTGATTCCGATTGCCATCATGCTCTTTAAAAAAGGCAGAAAGCCAATACCTATGTTTATTGCCGGCGTAATGGTAGTGGTTGGCGCCTGGTTTAAAAGATACCTGATTGTAACACCAACTTTGTTACATCCTTTTTTACCTATGTATAATGTGCCACAAAGCTACCATCATTATTTTCCAAGTTGGGAAGAATGGGCCATTGCCATAGGCTCTCTGGCAGGTGCATTGCTGGTAATTACTTTTTTTGCGAGGGTTTTTCCTATCATTCCTATTCATGAAACTATAACTGAACAACATGAAAATGCTGAATAATTATAAACTGCTGTTGGTAGGTCTCGCTGTTCTTTGTGTTAGCAGCGCAATAACACAGGATACCAAACCAAGTTTGCTTGTAACCGTATCCTACCGGCTAGCCAATAACACAGTTCCTTCAGTTTCTATTTTTACCAAAGTAAAAATCAACAAGAAATTTATAGATGTTCCTGGTATCACTGTAAAAGTGTTTTTGGGACAAGAAAAGGAGGCTAATTTGTTGGGTATTGTACAAACAAATAAATATGGAAACGGCGTGGTAAGTTTTCCTGTTAGTGTAAAATCTTTTTGGGATACTGTTTCACATTTTACACTGATTGCAACATCAGAAGCCAATAAGCAATACGAATCTGCCAGTGGCGAAGCCTCAGTAACTAAGGCAAAGATTACCGTTGATACAGTTTTTACGGATGGTATCAGGAGTATTGTTGCAACTGTGAAAGCAAAAAGCGGCAATGACTGGATCCCGGCTCCGGATGTTGAAACAAAGATAATTATCAAAAGAAGTATCGGTAATCTTTCTGTTGGCGATGCGGAAACATATACCACTGATTCAAGTGGTCAGGCAACCGCCGAATTCAAAAGAATTGATATGCCTGGTGATGCTAATGGCAATATTATGCTTGTTGCAAAAACGGAAGACAATGAATTATATGGTAATATATCTATTGAACAACCCGTTAAGTGGGGCGCGCCTTTTACGCCATTGAATACATTTGACGAGAGAACTTTATTTGCTACAAGAGATAAGGCACCAATTTGGTTATTATTTCTGGCTGGTTCCATTGTAGTTGGTGTTTGGTCAGTAATCATATACCTGGCCAGGCAAATTATTCAAATCAGAAAATTAGGCATGGAGGATACTACTGATGTAAAGCAATAGCAACATAAATACTCCTTTTAATAATCCAATATCATTTTATTTAGTGGCCCGCCGAATTGCAGTGGGTCACTTTTTTTTGCTGTTATGATCACTTACCGCTTCATCCTGTTCTTCACTTTACTATTCGTTTTTCTTTGTTCAATATTCGGTATTCCCTCCCCGTTTACAAACGCTTACATCCGAAAGTAACCGAATAAAAGCCGACTAATCGTTTTCCCTGCATTCATATTTGTATGGTTAACGGCAGTAACATAGCTGCCCATACATAATCAACAAAAAATTAAACTGAACCGTTATGAATGCGATCAAAAACAAAGTACAACTCATTGGTAACCTGGGCCAGGCCCCGGAGGTAAAAACCATCGGCGATGGGAAAAAAGTAGCCAACTTAAATGTAGCTACTAACGAAAGTTACAAGAATGCCAAAGGCGAAAAAGTGTCTGAAACGCAATGGCATAGCGTAATTGCATGGGGGAAGCTGGCAGAAATAGCCGAAAAATACCTTGTAAAAGGAACTGAAGTAGCCATAGAAGGTAAACTTGTTAACCGCAATTACACAGACAAGCAGGGCATCAAACGCTATGTTACAGAAGTACAGGCAAGCGAACTGTTGATTCTGACGAAGAAAGCCTGAGGAAGGTTGACTATTGGGTACGGAATTTTATTCAATACCCAATATCCCTTTCTGCTGTTATCTTTGCTGCTCTATGAGCCCCAAGCCTGTTCTGCATACTGTTCTCTCACCCAAACTGCTGGATATCTATGATATTAAAAACAGTATCGTGGTGGTGATTGATGTATTCCGCGCTACTTCAACAATCGCTACCGCGTTATATAATGGTGCGCAAAGGGTTATTCCGGTTGATTCGGTTGATCTCTGTATTCGGATGGGTAAAGAAACCAGTGGCATTACAGCCGGAGAACGGGATGGCAAAGTAATTGAAGGGTTAGCCTATGGCAATTCCCCGGCAGAATATCCGCGCTCATTTATCGAAGGCAAAACCCTGGTGCTAACTACCACCAATGGTACACGCTTGCTTCACCTGGCCCTGAACAATAGTGCCTCGGAGGTGATTACAGGGTCATTCCCTAATTTAACCGCGGTTTGTGACCACCTGATAGCACAACAAAAAAATGTGATACTTGGCTGTTCAGCATGGAAGGACCGTTTTAACCTGGAAGACACTTTATTTGCCGGAGCAGTGATCAACCGGGTAAAAGATTATTTTTCGATCCACTGTGATAGTAGCCTGATGGCTGCGGATATGTACACACTGCATAAGCAGGATATGTTACAGTTCATCAGAAAAACTACCCACTGGCACCGCCTTGCCGCTTACGGTCTTGAAGCAGATCTCGAATACTGTGTTACTCCAGATGTAGCTAATATTTTACCCATATATCATAAAGGCAACCTTGTATTGCTTTAATTTTACGCCCCTTCCTTCTATGTTCAAGTCTTCGAATTTTCAAATTCTTTCCATTCCCATCCCTTTTCAATTTTTTAAATCCTTAAATTTTCAAATTCTCCCCCTTTTCTTTTCGCAAACCATTTGCTTTCCTTTATTTTTGCAAATTGCCCTTTTCGAAGTAAGGAGCTGGTAACTAATTCCGGACTCCAGACTCCAAACTCCAAACTTTTCCATGGCTTTACCTTATTTGGTCAAACATATTTATAACAGCGGAACGGAAGAAGTAATCCGTCGTGGTAAAAAAATTCATGCACTCGGTAATGTTGAGCTGGTAGAATATGATGACCTGATGGCTGCTGTTATTTTTCGGGTGAAGGATGATGGCTATGCTACTTTTTATAAAGTACATGTTAATCAGTTCAAAGATCCTAAAACACTATCACTCCGTTGCAGTTGCCCTTATAATCTTTCTGAAATATGCCGGCATAAGGCCGGCGCCCTGTTTCATTTGCAGGATATGCTGGATAAAAATTTATTGGGGGATAAAGAAACGATTTACGATCAGCGGCACACGGTAGTTAAAATGAAACAACTGGAACTGAAGCTGATCAGGATGTTGTCTGCACAGACTAATTTTGAAATCGCGCAAAATTATTTACGCAGTTCACGTAGTAATATCCTGGAAGCGAAAGAGGAACGCGTACTGGCCGAGTTAGAGTATGAAGGGGAACAGTATAAAGTGGTGATCCAGAAAAATGAGGAACGCAATTTCGATACCAGCTGTGCCTGCCAAACTGATACGGAACACCCGCTTTGCGTACACAAGAATATTGTACTCTTGCAGTTATTACATAATTATGGTCCTAATTATTTCGACAGTATTCGTAACTGGGATAAAGAAAAAAATAAACTACTCGCGCTGTATGGCTACTCACTCACTGATGACCTCAAGGGGAAATTTGAGTTTACCTATACAGATGGAAAACCTTTTTTGCGGGTGCTGGATACATCCATTAAAAGAGTATCACTCAATTCCGCGGCAGAAGCCAGGCCGGGGCCTGTTGAATCGGGGATTGATCAGGATAGTATGCCTGCCGGAGAGGAGCCTGTAAAAACAACACTGAAACTGGGGATTGTGATTACTGCAAATGAATTGCAGTATCCCTATGTTCAATTAGAGGCAGTGCAGGGAGAGGCTGATGAAGCGCTTACTAAATACATCAGTAAAACGGCCAAACTGGATCTCGCCAAATTTATTAATACAGAAGTATTTAGTGAAGAGGATAAAATGCTCCTTCAGCAATTACGCAAACTGATGCCCGGAGAAGTGAGCCGTTACCTTAATAGAAACTCGCCATTCAGCGGTATCTGGGAAAATATCATTCAGCAGCATAATGATGAATTGCCTGAAGAAACCCGCCACCTGATTAATGAATTCCTGCATCCAAAATTCAAGAAATTCTTTACGGACCTTACGGTAAGTAAATTTGTTTTTTATCTGCCTGCCAGAAAAACATTCACCACCGCTAATCTTTTGCAGGCAGAACTAATGGAACCATTCATCAGTCCGGAATTTGAAGTGAGTTATGCCAACGGTGAGTATTTGGTAGATTGCCGTATAAAATTGCCATTGGCTGATTTAAATATTGCAGAGAATGAAAGTGAGTCTGCACTGATGTTCCAATACCATAACCAGTTTTATACCTGGCAGCGTTCCGAAGATATCATGGTGGTCGAAAAATTTCTGCCTTCCGGTATTATCCATATAGCAGCGGAAGACTGGGCAGTACAATTGCAGCGGTTTTTACTTCCGCTTTCCAAAGAATATGCGGTACACTTTACCAATGTACTGAAAGAAGAAGTAAAAGACATTAAGCCTGAACTCAAGATCATGCTGAAAGAAAAAGGCGATTATCTCCTTTTTCAGCCGCTCTTCAATTACAGGGGGTATGATGTGCGCACCACGGACAAGGAAAAAATTATTCTGCCCATAGCAGATAAATTATTAGTGATACAACGTAACCTGGAAGTAGAAAGAGAGTTCATACAAAAGATAGAATCCTTACACTCGGCATTTATCCGTCCTGCCGATGGGCATGTGCTGGCACTGAAAGGAACGGATGTATTGCGCAATAACTGGTTCTTCCTGTTTGTAGATGCTGTAAAAGAAATGAACGTACCTGTATTTGGGTTCGAAGCCTTAAAAAATTTCCGTTTTAACACTGCGAAACCCACTACTAAAATATTCATCAGCAGTAATACTGATTGGTTTGACGCGAAAGTAGAAATATTGTTTGGCGAGCAGAAAGTAACGATAGAAGAAGTAAAGAAAGCATTGGGTAATAAGCAACAGTTTGTTCAGCTGGATGATGGAACACTCGGCATCTTACCAGAAGAATGGATAAAAAAATATTCACTCCTCTTTAGGGTGGGCGATGGCAAGTCGGGCAGTATGAAGCTGAGCAAATACCATTTCAGCGTTATCGAAGAATTGTATCTCCAGCGGGATGAGGAAGAATTATTTTTTAAACTGGAAGAGAAGTATGAAAATTTAAAAGGTAATCATTCTATCAAGCCCATAGCGGCGCCGGCCCATTTGAAAGAAATACTAAGGCCTTACCAGGAAAGTGGTTTTCAGTGGCTGAATTACCTGCGGGAAGTGCAATGGGGCGGTATTCTGGCCGATGATATGGGTTTGGGTAAAACCATACAGGCCCTTAGTTTTATTCATCACCTGAAAGAAGAAAATGGCACCTTAAAAGCCCTGGTGGTTTGTCCAACCACCCTGATGTTTAACTGGCAAAATGAGATCAAAAAATTTACACCTTCTCTTACTTTCTCCATTCATCACGGGGGCAACCGCTCACATGAAATATTGGGTAGTGGAGAAATTGATGTAATCATTACTACTTATGGTACCCTTCGCAGTGATATCAAGCAGTTTGTGGATGTGAACTTCGATTACGTAATTCTTGATGAAAGCCAGGCCATTAAAAATCCGGGAAGTAAAGTAACCAAAGCGGCTGGTTTACTAAAAGCAAAGAATCGTTTGTGTTTAAGTGGTACACCATTACAGAATAATACGTTTGATATTTTTGCCCAGATGAACTTTCTGAATCCTGGAATGCTGGGCAGTATTGAATTCTTTAAACAGGAATTTTCTGTACCCATTGATAAGTTTGGCGAGAAAGAACAAAAAGATCATTTACGAAAACTCTTATATCCCTTTATTCTGCGCCGGACAAAAGAGCAAGTGGCGAAAGACCTTCCCGAAAAACAGGAGATGGTGCTGTTCTGCGAAATGGGGGATGAGCAAAGAAAAATTTATGAAGCATACAGAAATGACTACCGCGATAAAATTCTGGGGGTAGTTGAAAACCAGGGCATCCAAAAATCACAACTTACTATTTTGCAGGGATTGATGAAGTTGCGGCAGATATGCGATAGTCCGGCAATTGTAAAAGAAGAGGAGCGCTTCCCTAATGTATCAGTTAAACTGGAAGAGATCGGAAGAGAGATCACAGAGAATATCAGTAATCATAAGGCATTGATTTTTTCACAGTTCCTCGGTATGCTGGCATTGATCAGGGAAAAAATGAAAGAACTTGGTGTAGATTATGAATATTTTGATGGAAGCAGCACAGTGGCGGAAAGAGAGAAAGCCATCACCCGTTTTCAGAATGATGAAAACTGCCGTGTGTTCCTGATCTCTTTAAAAGCGGGTGGTGTGGGCTTGAACCTTACCGCCGCAGATTATGTATACATTGTTGATCCCTGGTGGAACCCGGCTGTAGAACAACAGGCTATTGACCGAACCCATCGTATAGGCCAAACCAAAAATATTTTCGCTTACCGGATGATCTGTACCGATACGGTAGAAGATAAGATACTCAAATTACAGGAACGTAAACGTAACCTTGCCAAAGACCTCATTACTGATGATGAAGGATTTGTGAAGAGCCTGACGAAGGAAGATGTGGAATACCTGTTTAGTTAATTAAAAACCAACCGCCTTTCAAATCCGTGTAATCCGCGATCATTTTTTTAATTCCGCCGCGGCTATCGCTGCATCCGGATTTTTCAGGAATTCATCTTTACATTCTTTAGAGCAAAACCCCAAAACATGATCTTTATAATGGGCGGTATCAGAAATACCAGCCGTAGTTGGCATGCCACAAGTGGGGTCTTTCTTGTTATCAACTAAAAGATGATCAAATACATGCGCACTATCCTGCTGCATACTTGTTGTATCTGCCATAGGAGCGTTTTCTGTTTTGGTATTGCCCGACTGGCAGGCAGTAAGTAAAAGGCACCCGGTTATTACTAAACTAAGGGTTAGCTTTATAGGTTTCAGGTATTTCTTTTGCATAAAGGCATGATTATAATGAATGTGTTTTGGAGGTGCAAAAATAGTATCTAAACCCTATACTGAGAAGCAAAATTTGATAGCAAAACCAAAAGTAGTAAAACCCCGCCTATCACATCTTTGTTTTCACCGATTTTCAAGTGATGATACCCAACTATCATGGTAGTTTTCCGTTAATCTTTAACAGGGTAATTTGCTTAAAGAAGAAAACTACATTTACTTTTCGTAAATGATCCTTGTATTATGCGTAAAATGCTGATAATAGTAACCTGTATCCTGCTGGCGATGCCCGCTTCTGCACAAACTACAGGATCCATCAAGGGTAAATTAGTAGACTCGCTGAACAAACAATCCCTGAAAGATGCTTCTATCATTGTGTTGGATGCAAGAGATTCTATTCTGGAAGTTTTTGGACTGGCTAATGCCGATGGTAGTTTTTCTATTCTCAATATTTCTATGGGGGCGAAGATTATACAGGTAAAGTTTCAGGGGTATGAACCGTTTTCAAAGGAGGAAGTATTCTCACAGCAAAATGTCAATGTAAATCTGGGTACCATCTACCTTAGAACCGCCTCTAAAGATCTGGGTAATGTAACCGTTACCCAGTCTGTAATACAGATGAAAAAGGATACGATGGAGATCAGCGCTTCGGCTTTTAAAACCAAACCAAATGCAGTGGCTGAGGATTTGTTGAAAAAAATTCCCGGTATGGAAGTAGCTAAAGATGGGTCCGTAAAATCACAGGGCGAATCGGTACAGCGTGTATTAGTTGATGGTAAACGTTTTTTTGGCGATGATCCCAGGATGGCCACCAGGAACCTGCCTCCGGATGTGATTGATAAGATACAGGTCTTTGATGACCTGAGTGATCAGAGTAAGTTCACAGGGTTTGATGATGGTAACCGGGTTAAAACAATTAATATCACTACTAAAAAAGACAAACGAAAGGGCTATTTTGGAAAGCTGGTTTTGGGCGTTGGTACAGCCGGTAATTATGATGAAAGTGTAAGCATCAACCGCTTCAATGGCAATGATCAGTTGTCATTGGTTGCGCAGGCGAATGATATAAATAAGCAAAATTTTACACAACAAAATCTGGGTGGTGGACGTGGTGGTGGTAATTTTAGCGGAAGCGGAGGTTCCGGCAGTGGTATCACTACTACCTGGGCATCAGGGCTTAATTACAGAAGTGCCTGGACAAAAGATATTGATGCCTATGGCAGCTATTTTTATAATAACCCGGGTACAGCAACTGATCAGGTAAGTTTTATACAGAATATTGTAAACAAAGATTCTTCCACGTATAATAATCGCTCCGCGGCATCTGTTTCTAAAAATGCTAACCATCGCATCAACTTTAACTTTGAAGACAGGATCGATTCTAATAATACAGTGATATTCCGGCCGAATATTACTTTCCAGGCAAATACACCCAATGCGTCTTCTTCAACGGTAACTACAGCAGGAACCCATGGGGTATTGATCAATCAATCCACCAGTAAAACCTCCGGTTCTTATAGCGGATATACCATCAGTGGCGCTAATCTGCAGTTCAGGCATCGTTTCGCAAAAAAATTCAGAACCGCATCGCTTGACCTGAATTTTTCGGCCAGTGAAAATAATGGGGATGGATTTAATTATGCCATCAATTCATTTTATAAACCTTTTGTGAAAACAGATACTATCAACCAGTATTATCGGGATACGTCAAGAAATTTTACGATCAGTCCTACTTTTTCCTATACAGAACCAATAGCCAAAAACCAGGTACTGGAATTCAGGTATACCTATTCCTATACCAATAATCATTCAATCAAGAATACGTATCGGTTTGAGGGTGCGGCACAGAAATTCAGTATGTTCGACAGTCTCTTCAGTAATTCTTATGAATACAAATCTGTTTCAAACACCGCTAACCTGGGTTACCGTTTGCAGCATGCAAAGTATAACCTGAATATTGGAACAGGACTGGAATACACAGGTCTTACCAGTAATAATACCACCAAGAATGTACTGGTTACAAGAAATTTTGTGAATCTTAGGCCAACGGTGAACTTCACCTATAATTATACAAAAACAAAAATCCTTCGGATAAATTATAATGGAAGAACCGGCCAGCCGGGTACTACCCAGTTACAGCCCATCATCACAACATCTGATTCTATTAACTTCCAGGTGGGTAATCCCAATCTGAAACCACAGTTTACAAATAGTTTGCGTGTATTGTATACCTCATTTGATCCTGTTACCCAACGAATTATTTTTGCAACCATTAATGCAAGCGCCACCGGCAATGATATACAGAGTTCAATCATACAAAACCCGAATGGCGGCAAAACTACTACCTATGCGAATTTAGGTGGTACCTATACTATATCCGGGTACTTTAACTATGGGTTTCCTTTAAAGAAACCAAAATCAAATTTGAGCTTCCAGACCAATATCAATTATAACCAGACACAATCTTTACTCAACACGAAAAGTAATTTCACATATAATACCGGTTTGGCAGAAACCATCCGATGGACCACGAATCTGAGTAGTCATTTTGATATGAACCTCAGCGCTTCATCAACCTATACTATTGCACGCAATTCTTTACAAACCGCGCAAAATCTGAATTATTATACACAGGTACTTTCTGCGGAGCTTACATATTATGATACAAAAGGATGGATTGTTTCGGGTGAGTTTGATTATACTTACAATGGCAATAGGTCTGCCGGATATAATACCAGCGTGCCTTTATGGTCTCCCTCCATTGCCAAACAGTTTTTGAAAAACAAAGCCGGAGAGATCAGGTTAAGTTGTTTTGATTTATTGAATCAGAATGTAAGTGTAACCAGAACCGTTTCTACTAACCAGGTCATCGATACCAAAACGAATACGCTTACCCGTTATTTCATGCTCACTTTTACCTATAACCTGCGCAATTTTGCGGGGCAGCAGCAACGTATGCCCGGAATGATGCGCGGAATGTTTGGAAAGGATACCCCACCCCCTCCTGGTATGATAGGAGGATTTGGTGGCGGAGGTAGTAGGGACCACTAAGGTTGATTGGCTATGCTTAACCAAACTTTTAGAAAAAAACAGACCCATTTTATACAAACTGTTATACTTTTACAAAAATTCAAGGTTATTTCATAAACTGATCAGTGAAACAGTCATTTACACATATAAAAAATTTACCCGCTATTGCTGCTGAGCCAATAGCTACCGTAATTACATTGGGTAACTCTCTTCTGCGACCCCGACGTGGTTGCTGATAGGACGAGCAACTGGCACTTGCCCCTATCAGTGAACTTTCTCCCGGAACTGATCTAAAAACACATAGGTGTTTTCTTTTTCACTCTCTTAATTATAACATGTTGGAAGATAAGATTATTGTTCGTATAGCGAATAGTAGCGACGTTCATTACGCTGAAACTGTAACAAACGAAATGGAGTCTTCGGCAAAAGCCCGTGGAACAGGTATTGCCAAACGAAGCCCGGAATACATAGCCGCGAAAATAGAAGAAGGTAAAGCGGTAATAGCAGTATTACCCGATGGTAAATGGGTGGGCTTTTGTTATATAGAAGTATGGGGACATGAACAGTTTGTAGCCAATAGTGGTTTGATTGTTTCTCCTGAGTTCAGAAAAAGTGGGATAGCCAAAAAAATTAAGCAAACTATTTTTAATTTATCCAGGCAGAAATATCCCAGCGCCAAAATATTTGGGCTGACTACCGGACTGGCTGTTATGAAGATTAACAGTGATCTTGGTTATGAACCGGTTACCTACAGCGAGTTAACAGATGATGAAGAATTCTGGGCAGGCTGTAAAAGCTGTGTTAACTATGATATACTGATGAGTAAGGATAGAAAAAATTGCATGTGCACAGCGATGTTATACGATCCGGTTGACCACTATGAGCCTGCCGAAACATCCGATGAGTTTAAACAGAATTCAAAATTGTACGAACGTTTTATGAAAATAAAACAGAGTAAATTATTAGGTTGGTTCAGAAAAAAAGAAACGGTAAGCGGAAATGGTAATGGGTTAAAATCAAAGTCTTTGTTTCATTATTTCCTCAACCTGTAATCCGGCATAAAATACGGATCATCTTTTCCGGAAGGATCCTTTAAATAACAGTAGCACAAACCTTTTATATCATGACAACAGATCAGACAAACAATCATAAAGCCCAATCTGCTTTGGTAGCCGGTTCGAAAGTGGTACTGGGTTTTAGCGGCGGACTGGATACTACCTACTGTGTAAAGTACCTGACAGATGACAAAGGCTATGAAGTGCATAGTGTGATTGTTAATACAGGCGGGTTTAGTGAAGAAGAGTTATTTCAGGTAGAAAAACATGCCTATTCGCTTGGTGTAAAAACACATACAACTGTTGATGCGGTGAAAAGTTATTACAACAGTATTGTCAAATACCTGATCTACGGAAATGTATTGAAGAATAATACCTATCCGTTAAGTGTTAGCGCGGAAAGATTGAGCCAGGCATTGCATATTGCGGAGCATGCTAAAAAAATGAATGCCGCTGCAGTGGTACATGGCAGTACAGGCGCGGGTAACGACCAGGTAAGGTTTGATATGATCTTTACTGTCATGATACCTGGTATAGCAATTATTACACCGATACGTGATATGAAGCTGAGCCGCGAAGCAGAAATTACCTACCTGAAAGCAAAAGGAGTGGCCATGAATTTTGAAAAAGCAGCTTACTCTATTAATAAAGGTTTGTGGGGAACCAGCGTGGGTGGTAAAGAAACACTGCAATCGAAAGGCCTCCTGCCGGAAGAAGCATGGCCCACACAGGTTACTAAAACAGGCAGTGAAGAGGTTAAGTTGCATTTTGAAAAAGGAGCATTAACCGGTATCAATGATCAACTATTTGATCATCCCGCAAAAGCCATCCGGTTCCTGCAAACCCTTGCAGGTCCTTATGGTGTTGGACGGGATATACATGTGGGAGATACCATCATCGGTATCAAAGGCCGTGTTGGTTTTGAAGCAGCCGCACCCATGGTTATTTTGAAAGCACACCATGCATTGGAAAAACACGTATTAACAAAATGGCAGTTGGGCTGGAAAGACCAGTTGGCGCAGTTCTATGGTAACTGGCTGCATGAGGGACAGATACTGGATCCGGTGATGCGCGATATAGAAGCGTACCTGGAAAACTCGCAGGCAAATGTAACCGGTGATGTATTTGTACAATTACACCCATATCGTTTTCAGGTAATCGGTATCGAATCCAGGTTTGATCTGATGAGTAGTCAATTCGGAAAATATGGCGAGATGAATACCGGCTGGAGTGGAGAAGACGTGAGAGGCTTCTCTAAAATATTTGGTAACCAGACAGCGATCTATCATACTATTCAAGAGTTGAATAAATAAATGTGGGGGATATCGAATATTCCCTCCCCCCGATTGAAAGTATTGGCAGAAGAACATTGAATCTTGAACACGGAATATTGAATGTTGAAGTGATTTTGAGAAGTTGAAAATTTATTAATTATGAATGTAGAAAACAAGATATATCCTGCTACCGATTCGCAACACAAGTTGGAGAATATCCGGGTTGGTATTATTGGCGGCGCGGGTTATACCGGCGGTGAGCTGATCCGATTATTAATCAATCATCCCGCTGTATCTATCTCTTTTATTCATAGTACCAGTAATGCAGGAAACCCGGTAAGTAACATACATACCGACCTTCTGGGTGAAACAGAAATTATATTTACGGATCTGTTGCAAATTGATATAGATGTTTTATTCCTCTGCGTTGGACATGGAGACGCGATTAAATTTTTATCAGCCAATAAAATGCCGGATACGATTAAAGTGATTGACCTGTCGCAGGATTTTAGGTTAACCACTAATGCGCAGTTTGATAACCGGGTGTTTGTGTATGGGCTACCCGAGCTGAATAAAGAAGCCATCAAAACAGCCAAAAATATTGCTAACCCGGGGTGTTTCGCTACAGCCATTCAGTTGGGTTTATTGCCCCTGGCGAAAGCTGGGGTGTTGGGAGATGTATATACAACGGGCATTACAGGCTCAACGGGCGCTGGTCAGGGATTGAGCGCTACTGCTCATTTTAGCTGGCGGGCCAGTAATATACAGGCATATAAATCGTTACAACATCAACACATTAACGAAATTCAGCAAAGTCTTACACAACTCCAGGGCAATGATGGCATGTGTGTAAATTTTGTTCCATGGAGGGGCGATTTTACGAGGGGCATTTATGTTAGTTCCATTATAGATTGCGGCTTGCCCCTGGCAGAAATTAAGCAATTATATAAAACATACTACAGCGAACATCCGTTTACACTGGTAAGTGATTCAATGATTGATCTGAAACAGGTAGTTAATACTAATAAATGTTTACTGTTTATTGAAAAACCGGGTAACAAAATGGTTGTTCATTCAGCTATCGACAATTTACTAAAAGGCGCCTGTGGTCAGGCTTTGCAGAATATGAATTTGATATTTGGGCTTGAAGAAACATTAGGCTTACAACTGAAAGCAAATTATTTTTAAAACACCGCGCGCTAAACGCTGAACGCTACATGCAGCGTTTAGCGTTCAGCGTTTGGCATTAAGCGTAAAAAAATGAAACTCTTCGACGTCTATCCACTCAATAACATCGCCATCACAAGCGCCAAAGGCTCCTATGTATGGGATGCGGATGGTATACAGTATTTGGATATGTATGGTGGCCATGCAGTAATTAGTATCGGCCATACACATCCGCATTGGGTAAAGCGGATTGAGGACCAATTAGAAAAAATCGCTTTTTATTCTAATTCGGTCATTATTCCCATTCAGCAGGAGCTGGCTTTAAAACTGGGCAAGCTCAGCGGTAAGGAAGACTACCAGCTATTCTTATGTAACAGCGGCGCCGAAGCAAATGAGAATGCATTAAAACTGGCCTCTTTTTATAATGGACGAAAAAAAATTATCGCTTTTAAGAAGTCATTCCATGGAAGAACTTCCCTGGCCGTAGCTGCTACGGATAATCCTTCTATCGTAGCTCCTGTAAATGAAACGGATAATATTATTTTTCTTCCTTTTAATGATGAAGCCGCTTTAAAAGACTGTTTTGCGGAACAGGGAAAAGAAATTTCTTCTGTAATTATTGAAGGAATACAGGGGGTAGGTGGTATTAATATTGCCAATGCCTCCTTCCTGCAACTGATCAGGCAATTATGTGATGAAAATGGCGCTGTATATATTGCTGATAGTGTGCAATGTGGCTATGGCAGAAGCGGTCAGTTTTTTGCACATGACCATGCAGGGGTTACTGCAGATATTTATACCATGGCAAAAGGTATGGGAAATGGTTTTCCGGTGGCAGGTATATTAATTGCGCCGCATATTCAACCGAAACATGGCATGTTAGGTACCACTTTCGGCGGTAACCAATTAGCTTGTGCTGCCGCATTGGCAGTGTTAGAAGTGATTGAAGAAGAGAATCTCCTCAACAATGCAAAAGAAAATGGGGAATACCTTATTAACAAACTAAAAGCGATTGCTATCTTAAAAAATGTTCGTGGCCGGGGATTGATGATTGGGTTTGATGTTCCGGAAGACCTGAAAGACCTGAAGAAAAAATTATTATTCGATTTTAAAATATTTACGGGCGAAGCAAAACCGACTGTCATTCGTCTTTTACCATCATTGGCAATAACCCGCAAACAAATTGATGATTTTCTGGAAGCACTGGAAGAGGCGATTGAAGAGCTGAGTGAAGAAAGTGTAAAGCAGAAGGCTGAAAGCGAAAAGCAGATGGAAAAGTAAAATGTTTTTTGAAAACGAGAGCGTATAAAAAATGAAACAATTTATTTCTGTTCACGATGTAACTGACATCAATGCCCTGGCAGCAAAGGCCCTGGCCTATAAAGCCAATCCATTTGCCGACAGGCAGCTGGGTGCCGATAAACGAGTGGGTCTGTTATTCCTGAATCCGAGCCTGCGTACCCGGTTGAGTACACAGATAGCCGCCAAGAATTTAGGAATGGAAGCCATAGTATTCAATGTAGATAAGGAAGGCTGGGCATTGGAATTTGAAGAAGGAGCCATTATGAGCGGTAACACAGCGGAGCATATAAAAGACGCGGCACCCGTTCTCGGACAATATTTTGATATTCTCTGTATGAGAACCTTTCCATCCTTAAAAAACAGGGAAGAAGATTACAGTGAAATGCTGATCAAACAATTTATTAAATATGCCGGTGTACCGGTAGTAAGCTTAGAGAGCGGCACACTGCATCCCTTGCAATCTTTAACAGATATTGTAACTATTAAAGAAAGTATGCTGCAATCACCTATACAGACTGGAGGTAAACCCAAAATCGTACTCACCTGGGCCCCGCATATTAAACCCTTGCCTCAATGCGTTGCCAATAGCTTCGCACAGTGGATCAATGCATGGGGAGAAGCGGATTTTGTGATCACACACCCACCTGAGTATGAACTGGCGGAATCCTTTACCAAAGAGGCCACTATTACACATGACCAGGATGCGGCATTAAAAGAGGCTGACTTTGTGTATGTGAAAAACTGGGGTACTTACACAGATTATGGTAAAGTGTACGAGAATGATCCTGCGTGGATGTTAACTGAGGACAAATTGAAATCAACTCACAATGCAAAAGTGATGCACTGCCTGCCGGTAAGAAGAAATGTAGAGTTGAGTGATGAAGTACTTGACAGCGCACATAGCCTGGTAACGCAACAGGCAGGAAACAGGGTATGGGCGGCACAGGCGGTATTGGCTGAAATATTGAGAACCCAATCATACAAATTAAAATGAACACCTTGTATGTTATAAAGATCGGGGGTAATATCATTGATGATGAAACCAGGCTTTCATCATTCCTCAGGTCTTTTGCATCCATTGAAGGAAAAAAAATATTAGTGCATGGTGGAGGTAAATTAGCTGCCAAACTAGCCGCAGCATTGGGTATTGAACAGCAGATGGTGGATGGAAGAAGGGTTACAGATACGGAAACACTCAGGATGGTTACCATGGTTTATGCAGGGGATATCAATAAAAATATTGTAGCGCAATTGCAGGCCAATGGTTGTAATGCGATTGGCTTAAGCGGCGCTGATGGTAACCTGATCAGGGCACATAAAAGAATTCATCCTACGATTGATTACGGATTTGTGGGGGATATAGATAGTGTGAATGCAGGACTACTGCATAACCTGCTTGATAATAACTTAACAGTGGTAGCGGCGCCAATAACGCATGATGGTAAAGGCCGGTTATTAAATACCAATGCTGATACCATTGCACAGGAAATGGCAAAAGCATTGAGTAACCTGTATCAGGTACAGTTGATCTATTCATTTGAAAAGAATGGTGTTTTGCTGGATGTGAATGATGAGCATTCTGTTATTCCTGAGATAAATGCCGCATACTATCAGGAATTAAAAAGGAAGCAATTGATATTTGCAGGGATGCTGCCTAAACTGGATAATGCCTTTGCTGCATTGCAGAATGGAGTAAACAAAGTAATTATTGGCAAAGCTGAACAACTGGATCAATTGATCGCGGGTAAAGCGGGAACAACTATTAAATATGAATGAGCAGTTGCAAAATATAGTTACTAATGACGCGCTTATACTGCTAAAACAGCTTATCGCCATCCCTTCGTATAGTATGGAGGAAGATAAAACTGCCGGGTTGCTTGCGCATTTTCTTCAATCAAAAGGGGTTTATGCCAACCGTTTCCTGAATAATATCTGGTCTGCCAACAAACACTTTGATGCAAACAAACCTTCGCTGTTACTCAATTCACATCACGATACGGTAAAACCGAATAAAGCCTATTCGCTCGACCCATTTACAGCTATTGAAAAAGAAGGTAAACTATTTGGATTAGGCAGTAATGATGCCGGCGGCTCACTGGTTGCATTGATGGCTGTATTTCTGTATTTCTATGAAGAAAAAGACCTTGCCTATAACCTTATTTTTGCCGCAACTGCCGAAGAAGAGATATCTGGTAAAAATGGCATTGAGGTATTGTTGGCAGAGTTGCCAACAATCGAATGCGGCATTGTAGGAGAACCCACCCAAATGCAGATGGCCATCGCGGAAAGGGGATTGTTAGTATTAGAGGTAACCGCAAAAGGCATCGCGGGCCATGCCGCCCGTGAAGAAGGAGAGAATGCATTGTATAAGGCCTTACCCGATATTGAATGGTTCAGAAATTACCGCTTTGAAAAAGTATCGCCCTTGCTTGGCCAGGTAAAAATGACTGTAACCGTTATTGAAACTGAAAATAAAGCACATAATGTAATACCCTCTCAATGCAGGTTTGTAGTGGATGTGCGGGTGAATGAATTGTATACGTTTGAAGAAATACTCACAACTATTCGGTCGAATATACAAAGTGAGGTAGCGCCCAGGAGCCTGCGTATGCGTTCAACGGCCATTTCTATGGAACACCCGCTTGTAAAGGCAGGACTGCTCCTTGGTCGCGGCTATTACGGATCACCCACTACCAGCGATAAAGCACTGATGCCGTTCCCCACCTTAAAAATAGGCCCGGGTAACAGTGCAAGAAGTCATACGGCAGATGAGTATTTATACATAGATGAGATAAGAGAAGGTATAGAATTGTATATTGAGTTATTAAAAAAAGTTATTGTTTAGTTTCCGGTAACCGGAAACCAGTAACCTGAAACTATTTCTATGAAATTGTGGAGTAAAGAAAATACAGACACTTCTAAACAGGTAGAGAAATTTACCGTTGGCAAAGACAGGGAATTTGATCTGCTGCTGGCTCCATTTGATGTGCTGGGTTCCATGGCACATGCAAAGATGCTGGCAACTGTTGGACTGTTAACAGTTGATGAAGCCGATTTAATTATTGCCGAATTAAAAAATATCTATCAGCTATCTCAAGACTCACGCCTCACGATTGACGAAAATATAGAAGACATTCACTCACAGGTAGAACTCCTGCTCACAAAAAAACTTGGTGATACCGGCAAAAAAATTCACTCGGCACGTAGCCGTAATGACCAGGTGCTGGTTGATGTAAAATTATTTCTTAGGAATGAAATAGAAGAACTGGCGCTGGCTGTGCAACCCTTTTTTCAACTGTTGCAAAAACAAAGTGAAAAATACAAACAGCACCTGTTTCCGGGGTATACGCATTTGCAACTGGCAATGCCTTCCTCATTCGGTTTATGGTTTGGCGCCTATGCAGAAAGTTTAGTGGATGATTTGATAACCCTGCAGGCTGCCTATGAAGTGGTTAATAAAAATCCCCTGGGTTCCGCTGCCGGTTATGGTTCTTCATTCCCTATCAACAGAACGCTTACTACAGCATTACTTGGGTTTGCAGATCTTAATTATAATGTAGTGTATGCTCAGATGGGCCGTGGTAAAGCAGAACGCATTACAGCAATGGCATTGGTTAATTTGGCCGATACCCTTGCCAAACTTAGTATGGATGCCTGTTTATACCTGAATCAGAATTTTGATTTTGTGGCGTTCCCTGCCAGCTTAACAACAGGGTCCAGTATCATGCCGCATAAAAAAAATCCGGATGTATTTGAGCTCATCCGTTCGCATTGTAACAGCATAAAAGCATTACCCAATGAGATATTATTGATGACCACCAACCTTCCTTCCGGGTATCATCGCGATTTGCAGTTATTGAAAGAACATCTTTTTCCGGCTTTTCAAACACTAAAAGATTGTTTGTCAATGGCAGAATTGATGCTGTCGGATATTACCATCAAAGAAAATATTTTAGCCGATGAAAAATACAAATACCTTTTTAGCGTAGAAGAAGTGAATAAGCTGGTATTACAGGGTATTCCTTTCAGGGATGCCTACAAACAGGTGGGTACCGCTATTGAAGAAGGCAGGTTTACACATACGGCTGATATACAGCATGTACATGAAGGTAGTATTGGAAATTTATGCAATCAACAGATACAGGGGATGATGCAAAAAATATTGAATAAATTCGCATTTGAAAAAGTGCATATCGCACTTGATACTTTATTAACAAAATAAAAACACAAATACCAACCAATGAACAAAGCGATCCTCATGATTACCTTTGGCCTTCTGGCAACAGGCGGTTTTGCACAGGTAAAAAAATCGGTTTCAACTACTAAGCCGGCTATTAAAACGGCGGTAAAACCAGTAAGTCCTTTTAAAAATAATATTGACAGTATCAGTTACGCGGTTGGGTTACGCATTGCACAAAGCCTGAAGGCGCAGGGGTTTGACAATATTAATATGACCTTATTTAATAAGGCCATGCGCGATCTGAAACAAAACAAGCCCTCCCTTCTTTCTGATATCGCTGTCACTGACTGTATCAGCAAGTTTCAGCAGATAGTGAATGCAAAGAAAGAAACGGCCCAGCAAAAAGAAAATTCAGTCAAATCTTTGGCAGCCAGGCAGGAAGGCCAGGCTTTTTTGGCGAATAATGGTAAGCGTGCGGGGGTGGTTACCTTACCCAGTGGAATACAATATGAAATAATTAAAGCGGGAACCGATACTACAAAACCCACACTAGCCAGTAAAGTAACCTGTCATTATACCGGTACACTTATCAACGGAACCAAATTCGATAGTTCTGTTGATAGAGGTGCGCCGGCCAGTTTTCCGCTGGGCAATGTTATCAGGGGCTGGCAGGAAGCCTTACAACTCATGACAGTTGGCAGCACATGGAAATTATATATTCCCGCGGATATGGCGTATGGTGAAAATGGCCCGCCATCTATTGGCCCGGGTGCCACCCTTATATTTGATGTAGCATTATTGGCTGTAGAGAATTAAGCCGGATATTCAGCTTTCCCTCTCTACCTTTGCCCTTCCACATTACTTCAAGTATGAATGAAAAATTTGTAGGCCGCATAGGCGAAGAACTGGCAGAAATTAAAACTGCCGGCCTGTTTAAGAATGAACGCATTATTACCAGTGTGCAGGGTCCTGAAATTATTGTAAACGGAAAGAAAGTATTAAACTTCTGTGCCAATAATTATCTGGGCCTCTCCTCTCATCCTGCTGTGGTAGAAGCTGCTCATAAAGCGATCGATTCTCATGGGTATGGCATGAGTAGTGTTCGTTTTATTTGTGGCACCCAGGATATACATAAAGAGCTGGAAAAAAAGATTGCCACTTTCCTTGGAACAGAAGATACCATTTTATACGCGGCCGCATTTGACGCGAATGGTGGCGTGTTTGAGCCATTGTTTAATGAACAGGATGCGATTATCAGTGATGCGCTGAACCATGCTTCCATCATTGATGGTGTTCGTTTATGTAAAGCCCAGCGCTTTCGGTATGAACACAATAATATGGATGATCTTGAATCCAAACTAAAAGAAACCGCTTCCTGCAGAAACCGCATCATCGTTACTGATGGGTCTTTCAGTATGGACGGAACCATTGCCAAACTCGATACCATCTGCGATCTGGCCGATCAATATGATGCCATTGTAATGATTGATGAATGTCATTCATCCGGCTTTCTGGGTAAAACAGGCCGTGGCACACATGAATATCGAAATGTGATGGGAAGAATTGATATCATTACCGGCACCCTGGGAAAAGCCCTTGGTGGTGCAAGTGGTGGATTTACCTCCGGCAGAAAAGAAATCATCGAATTATTACGCCAGCGCAGCAGACCCTATCTGTTCTCCAATACCCTTGCACCCAGTATTGTTGGCGCTTCTATTGCTGTGCTGGATATGCTAACGGAAACCACAGAACTGCGTGACAGGCTCGAATACAATACAACCTATTTTCGTAAAAAAATGACGGAAGCGGGGTTTGATATTAAACCCGGCGATCATCCCATTGTTCCCATCATGTTATACGATGCAGTGGTGGCGCAGACCTTCGCGGCTAAATTGCTCGACGAAGATATATATGTGATCGGTTTCTTTTTTCCGGTAGTTGCTAAAGGCCTGGCAAGAATACGCGTACAATTAAGCGCCGCCCATACACAGGAACACCTGGATAAAGCCATTGCCGCATTTACAAAAGTGGGGAAGGAGCTGAGGGTGTTGGGGGCAATAATTAAAAATTAGTAATTAATAATTTAAAAATCTTAGTGATGAAAGATTGGGGAATACTAACAAAGAGATGGGTTGCTTTAATAATAATTGCGGGTACCTTTTTACTGGTTGCGTGCTCACCCAATAATGTTAAGATCGATAACAGCCTGAAAACCTATTTTGATGAACAACAGGTAACAGGCAGTTTTGGTTTATTTGATAATGGCAGTGGTAAATTTGTGGTATATAATCTTTCCCGGTTTAAAGACTCCGCTTATATGCCGGCTTCTACTTTTAAAATAGTGAATGCATTGATTGGTATTGAAACAGGTAGGATTGTAAATGAAAAAATGGTTATTAAATGGGATGGGGTGGTGCGTATATTTCCCAATGGCGATACAGCAACAGCCTGGAATAAAGACCTGACCATGGAAGAAGCTTTCAAAGTTTCTGCTGTACCCTATTACCAGGAGATTGCCAGAAGAATTGGTAAAGATACTATGCAGCGCTGGCTGGATAGCCTTAGCTATGGTAACCGTAAAATTGGAGAAAAACCGGATGCTTTCTGGTTAGATAATACGCTTAAAATTACAGCTGATGAAGAACTGGGCCTGGTAAAGCGTTTATATTTTGGTCAATTACCCTTCCAGAAAAGAACACAGGATATCGTCAAAAAAATAATGTTACAGGAGTCCAATGCCAATTACAAACTGAGTTACAAAACGGGTTGGGGTTTTACAGAAAATGGGAATGCCCTGGGATGGATAGCAGGCTGGATAGAAGAAAATAATCATCCCTATTTTTTCGTGTTAAACGTGGAAGGGAAACCCGGTATAGCGCCATCTCTGCGACTTGATCTATTGAAAGCCATTTTGAAACAACAGGGTTTTTTTGAAGGGAAACGTTAAGCATAACCGTTAGATTTGTACCACATTTATTATTTATGCAATTATATTGTAACTCACTTACACAATATAGCCGTTTGCCAACCAGGGAAGTGAAGGTTGGCAACCTGTTATTGGGTAATTTCAATCCTATACGCCTGCAAACCATGACTACCACAGATACGATGGATACGATGGCCACCGTGGAACAGAGTATACGTTGTATAGAAGCAGGGGCCGAACTGGTTCGCATTACGGCGCCCAGTAAAAAAGAAGCGGAGAACTTACGCAATATAAAAAATGAATTACGTAAAAGAGGGTATTCAACGCCATTGGTGGCAGATATCCATTTTACACCCAATGCGGCCGAGATAGCGGCCAGGATAGTGGAGAAAGTGCGGGTAAATCCGGGGAATTATGTTGACAAAAAAAAATTTGAACAGATCAATTATACCGACCTGGAATACCTCGAAGAGATTGAACGGATACGTGAGCGGTTTACACCATTGGTTACGATATGTAAAGAATATGGCACAGCCATGCGCATTGGCACCAATCATGGCTCACTCAGCGATCGTATCATGAGTCGCTACGGCGATACACCCATGGGCATGGTAGAGAGTGCCATGGAGTTTTTGCGTATTGCCAGAGCAGAGAACTATCACAATATTATACTGAGCATGAAATCGAGTAACCCACAGGTAATGGTGCAGGCTTACCGTTTACTGATTCAGCAAATGGGTGCAGCGTTTGGAGAATCTTATCCACTGCATTTAGGTGTAACCGAAGCAGGCGATGGCGAAGATGGGAGGGTAAAAAGCGCGGCAGGTATTGGTACCTTATTGGAAGATGGCATCGGCGATACGGTAAGGGTTAGCTTAACCGAAGATCCTGAATTTGAAATACCCGTTTGCCGTGACCTGGTGAAGAGATATGCCGTAGCCGGTAAAGGGGTATCTGTTGCAAATATCCCTTCAATAGAAAAAATTCCTTATAGCCCTTTTGCTTACCAGCGAAGAGAAACTTTTGCCGTTACAAATATCGGAGCCAAACAGGTGCCGGTTGTGATTGCCGATTTGAGCAGGGTTTCAGCTATTACGCCCAAACAATTGGAAAGTATCGGCTACAAATATGATGAAGCCGCGGATAAATGGACCATCAGCGATGCTGCCGCCGATTATGTTTTTACAGGGCACCAGTTACTCAACTTTGCTTTGCCGGGCACATTAAAAGTGATAACATACCCTGCTACCTGGGCCAATGCAGCCGATAACGAAAAATATTTTCCTATTTATGATGCATCCGGTTACCTGCAGGCTGAAGTAAAAAGCAGTATATTGAATTTTGTGATGCTTGATTGTTTTAATGATGAAACCAACATCAATGATTATACCGGTTTAGAGGAACTGTCTAATGATAAAACAGTGGTACTTTGTTTAAGCAGCGCTAACCGGCATGCCATGCCTTCTGTACGCAGAATGTTTATGGAACTGATGATCAGAAAAATAAATAACCCCGCCATCCTGCTCACCGATAGTCATTGGCAAACTGCTGATGAACACCTGCTTCATTATTCAATAGAATGCGGCGCCTTATTACTGGATGGATTCGGTGATGGAATTTGTTTAGGGATGACCAACGAAAGTTATCAATCACAAATCAAGGGTTCGCAGGATACCAGTGGACGCAATTATGCCAGTAATGCCACCGTTGAGCAATTTATGAATGCTACCGCATTTACCATTTTACAGGCTACCCGAACCAGAATATCCAAAACAGAGTATATCAGTTGTCCCAGTTGTGGCAGAACATTATTTGATCTGCAGGAGACAACTGCGAAGATCAGAAGCGTAACCAATCATTTGAAAGGGTTAAAAATAGCGATCATGGGTTGTATTGTAAATGGACCGGGAGAAATGGCAGATGCGGATTTTGGTTATGTTGGAAGCGGCATAGGAAAAATTACCTTGTACAAAGGCAAAGACATCATGAAAAGAAATATTGATAGTGATATTGCGGTAGCAGAGCTGATTAATTTACTGAAAGAAAATGATGCATGGGTGGAACAGCCCGATGCTATTATTAAATTTTAAATTCTCCTTTCGGAGATTCAGATATGCAAACAGATTTTTTAGTAATCGGTTCGGGAATCGCGGGGTTAACCTATGCTTTGAAAACGGCCAGGGCTTTCCCTGATAAAAAAATAACCATTATTACTAAAACACAGGCAGATGAAACCAATACCAAGTATGCGCAGGGCGGTATTGCGGGTGTGTGGGATGAAGAGAAAGATAGTTATAACAAACATATAGAAGACACATTGATTGCCGGGGATGATTTGTGTAATCAGGCGATTGTTGAAATAGTGGTAAGAGAAGGTCCTGAACGCATCAAAGAAATTATTGGGTATGGCGCCAAATTTGATAAGGATGAAAAAGGAGACTATAGTTTGGGGAAAGAAGGAGGCCATAGCGAAAACCGTATCCTGCATCACAAAGATGTTACCGGCAAAGAAATGGAAAGAGCATTGCTGGAAGAGCTGGAAACGATTAAAAATATTGAACTCATCAATCACTGGTTTGTGATTGATATCATTACGCAGCACCATCTTGGGTACCTGGTTACCAAATCTACTTTGGATATTACCTGCTATGGTGTGTATGTATTAAATCTTCATACGCAGCAGATAGAAAAGATACTTGCCAAAATAATTTTATTGGCAACCGGTGGTTGCGGCCAGGCATACCGGACCACTACCAACCCGGTGATTGCCACAGGAGATGGTGTGGCAATGGTTTACAGGGCAAAGGGTAAGATAGAGAATATGGAGTTTATCCAGTTTCACCCTACTGCTTTATATGAACCCGGGGTATCGCCTTCCTTCCTGATTACAGAAGCGGTACGGGGTGATGGCGGAATCCTGCGTAATAAAAACGGGGAGTCATTCATGGAAAAATATGATGACCGAAAAGACCTGGCCCCGCGTGATATTGTTGCCCGGGCCATTGATAATGAAATGAAACGCACGGGTACCGAACATGTTTACCTGGATTGCCGCCACATGAATAAAGAAAAGTTCATTCATCATTTTCCGAATATTTATGAAAAGTGCCTGGGCATGGGTATTGATGTGATGCAGCAGATGATACCGGTAGCGCCGGCAGCGCATTATAGTTGCGGGGGCATAAAAACCGATGAATGGGGCCGTACCTCTATCAAACAATTATATGCCTGTGGTGAATGTGCCAGCACAGGACTGCATGGCGCAAACCGCCTGGCCAGTAACAGCTTACTGGAAGCAATGGTATTTGGCCATCGTTGTTTTATCAATAGCGGCCAGCTAATTGATGAATTATCTTTTGAAGATCGCATTCCCAATTGGAACGCCAAAGGAACCAATGAGCCTGGTGAAATGATTTTGATTACACAGAGTCAGAAAGAACTTCGTCAGATTATGAGTGATTATGTTGGGATAGTTAGAACCGATGTGCGTTTGGAAAGAGCCATGAAAAGACTGGACCTTTTATTTTCTGAAACAGAAGCGCTCTATAAATCTACCAAACTGTCGCCGCAGTTATGTGAGCTGCGCAACCTGATAACGGTAGGCTACCTGATTGTAAAAGGAGCAGAATTTCGTAAAGAAAGCAGGGGGCTGCATTACAATACGGATCACCCGAAAAAAAGTGAACTGCTTCAGAATATTATTTTATAAAATACAGGCAGGTAACTGGTTGCTTAACCGGCACTGTAATTATCAATAGCTTTATCTTCCTATTTTGGTAACTGTTCAATTTCATTAACATGTATTATATAGTATATGCTTTATTTTATACGTTCTCATTAATTCCCTGGCGGGTAATGTATTGGTTGAGTGATGGTATTTACCTCTTACTATATTATGGGGTTGGTTACCGAAGAGAAATAGTGAAAAAAAATCTGCTGATTGCTTTTCCGGAAAAAACGGAGGCTGAAAGAAAACGGATTGAAAAAGAATTTTATAAAAATTTCGTGGATACTTTTATTGAAACCATCAAGCTGGTATCCATTTCGAGAAAGGAGTTCGACAGAAGGTTACAAATCAATGCGGAAGTACTCAATGATCTTCTGCCTACCGGTCAAAGCGTACAAATTCATTCGGGCCATTTTTTTAACTGGGAGTTTATGAATCTGGGTGTGGCTGCCAATAGCGACTATCCTTTTTTGGGCATATTCACAGCCCTAACCAATAAAACCCTTAACCGGTTAATGTTAAAGGTTCGCGGGCAGTACGGAACCATATTAATTCCATCGAGTGATTTCAGAACCAGGTTTCATCAATACACCAATAAGCCCTATTTATTAGGATTAGTGGCCGATCAGAATCCGGTGGATCCCACCAACGCTTATTGGGTAAAGTTTTTTGGCAGGATGACTCCTTTTGTAAAAGGACCGGAGAAAGGGGCAAAGAATATGAATACGGCCGTTATCATGGCTGATATGTATAAATTAAAAAGAGGATTTTACAGAATTGATCTCACTTTATTAACTATTCAACCCAAAGAAACACCGGATGGGTATATCACCAAAACACTGGTTAATTTTATTGAAGAGAGCGTAAAAAAAAGGCCCCATAATTACTTATGGAGCCACAGAAGATGGAAATTCGACTATGATGAAAATAAGTTTAGACAATATGTGATTGATGAAAAATATTAGTTCAATACTTCCGCTGTTTTCTCAATCGTAAATTTTTCCTTCATTTCCTGCATCCTGGTCCATCCACCCAAAACATTATAAATGTTATGAATGCCCTGGCGTTTCATTAATGAGCAGGCGATCACACTTCTGTATCCTCCCGCGCAATGCACATAAATATTATGCGCCTCTTCGAGATTAACCATACTGGCAGGATCCATCATTTCTGATACAGGAATATTTATGGCCTCTGTAATATGGCCATCGGCAAACTCATTGGTTTTTCTAACATCTATAATCACCAGCTTTGGATCAAAAGGAATATCCATCGCCAGTTCATCAGCTTCCACATCAACAATCATATCAAATTTTTCACCTGCCGCAAGCCATGCTTCATAGCCACCATCCAGATAACCTTCTATCTTTTCGTAACCCACTCTGGCCAAACGGATAATGGTTTCTTTTTCTTTCCCCGGTTCGGTTACTAAAATAATGGTCTTATCAAAAGGTAAAATACTACCTGCCCACTCAGCAAAACGTCCATCCAATCCAATACTTACAGAGCCCGGAACATAGCCCTGTGTAAATACACCGGATATCCTGGTGTCGAGTATGATCACTTCATCTTCTTCCGCCCTTGCTTTGAAAGCCGCTATAGTTAAAGGTTGTAGCGCTTTTTGTAAAATGGTATCCAGGCTTACATACCCTTCTTTATTGATCCTCGCATTAATAGGAAAGTATTGTGGCGGAGCCGTTAAGCCTTCAGTAACTACTTTAATAAACGCTTCTTTCGTTCGCGCCAGCAATGCATAGTTTGTCTTTTTTTGTTCACCAATAGTACCCTGGGTTTCCGGCCCAAGGTTTTTTCCGCAACTGCTTCCTGCACCATGTCCGGGATAAACGATCACTTCATCACTTAACACCACAATCTTTTTCTGCAGGCTTTCATACATCATGCCCGCAAGATCATTCGTGGTGATCTCATTCGCTTTTTGTGCCAGGTCGGGCCTGCCCACATCTCCGATAAATAAGGTATCGCCGGTAAAAACAGCATGGTCTTTTCCGGTTTCATCTATCAACAGGAAACAACTGCTTTCCAATGTATGACCGGGTGTATGCAGCACTTCTATTTTTACCTTACCTATATCAAAACGTTCCCCGTCTTTTGCAACACTTACCGGAAGTGTAGTTATGGCATCAGGCCCATATACAATGGTAGCGCCGGTTGCGGCTGCCAGGTCTAAATGACCGCTAACAAAATCGGCATGAAAATGTGTTTCAAAAATGTATTTGATCCTTGCTTTCCGTTCTGCAGCCAGTGCCAGATACTCTTCAATATCACGGAGGGGGTCGATGATAGCGCCTATGCCATCGCTTTCAATATAATAGGCAGCCTCACTAAGGCAGCCTGTATATAATTGTTTTATAAACATGTCTGTTTTTTTGCGTAGATAACGTCAAGCTTCAGGCCAAAGAATGAACTTGGTCATTTGAAAGACTAAATTGTCAGCAAATCCGTCAACCTAACCTACCAGGGTTTCTACAAACTGCACTACTTCTGCCAGGCGGTTATAGTTAACGGAGTAGAAGATGAACTTACCATCGCGCGTGGTACTAACAATGCCCGCACGCCGTAAAATGGCCAGGTGCTGCGAAGCAACTGATTGCTCTAATCTAAGTTTTACATAGATTTCGGTAACTGTCATTTTCTGGTGTTCATCCAGTAATTTGATAATTTGCTGTCGAAGCTTATGGTTAATAGACCGAAGAATTAAGGAAGCTTTCTTTGTGTGAAGAAAATCAACTTTGATCGGGGTTTTACCATTTAATAGTACAACGGCTTGTAGGGACTGACTCATGAAATTAGAGTTTAAATTGGGGGGTGAAAAAACCTAACTCGTAACCATAAAGTTAAGAATTAGTTCGCTGATTCATAGTATAAAATTTATGAATATTTTTTAATCCATCTTTAAGCTGGTTTGGAGGGATGGTAAAAGGCTTTTACGTATAAAGGTTCTGCATAAGCGAGGTTAGCAAAATGCCGGGTTTGATAGGCGATGGCTGCCCGGATGGCCAGGTGGGAGGCATTATGTTGTATGTTCAGATAAGAGGTATTGGGATGTTGCATAACTCCTGCCAGTTTAGACTGCCCACTGCCACTAAACACCATGGGATGGTTGTAACGAGCTGAGCTGAAAGCATGTACATCAATAATTAATGCATTGGGAGCCTCTAATTCATCTAAGAAAATATTGTAAACAGCGGTAAATACCTCCATCCGCCTGGCATCAATCATCGGGCAAAGAAGGGTGTTCAGGTCGGGATGGGTTTGGGTTAACTGCCAATGACTTAGGATGGCCTGTGCCATTACCTCCAGGGTATTTACCATAATCAGGGGCTTATCTAAAGCATAGCAGATTCCTTTTGCCGAGGCAAGCCCTACCCGCAGGCCCGTATAACTACCCGGCCCGGCTGTAACAGCAATCGCATCCAGTTGATTCAGCGAATAAGGGCTATTGGCCATCAATTGCTGAATGGCAGGTTGTATAAAGGAAGCATGGTTCTTCTGTTCATCACTCTCAACCAACCCCAAAATGGTTGCACCTTCGCTTAGGCAAACGCTGGCATGCGCTGTGGCGGTATCTATGTGGAGGAGGAGGGGCATTTTTGGTTTATTGGTTTACCGGGTTATTTTGGGAGGCTTCTTTTTGGAGGTTGGGGGCGGGGGTGTAACGGGTGTCGGTTTCATTCAGTTTATGCAACAGGGCATAGATTTTATGTACGCCAATTTTCTCGCTCCATTCAAAAGGGCCATAAGGGTAATGGGTGCCTAATTTCATGGCGGTATCAATGGAAACTTTGGTACTGACTTCATCGGCTAATGCAAAATAAGCTTCATTCACAATCATGGCAATCACCCTTGCAGCTATCATGCCGGGTATATCCGGCACTACTATATGGGCCCATCCTAATCTGTCTAAAATAGTAGTTGCTTTTTTAAGCAGCTCCGATTTTTCGCTGTTGGCAGGTAAGTTTGCAGAGGCAATTTCAATCCTGTCTCTTTCCATAAAACCATTCCATGCATTGATACGAATGCTGTTAGATGGCAGGTTTTCTGTTGTTTCGATAACAGCATTTATAAAAACAGGCTTATCCGGCAGGGTTAAAAAAGCCGGTCCCTCTTCTTCAAAAAGCAGGTCGAAATAAGCATCCGCGGCAGGTATCGGCATAGTATCGGATAGCCAGCAAATGTCTATGCCCCTGGGAATACCCCTGGCGAGAAAGCTTTCTTTTTGCTGTGCATTGGCTTTAACTACTAGCTGCATATTACCGGGTTAGGCAGCAAATTTAGGTTGGCAGGTTGATAGAAATGCAGCAAATTGCTGCCAATTAAAACAATTCTCATGGCAAAGCAACTAATTAAGACAGATAAAGCGCCGGCCCCCATCGGCCCTTATAACCAGGCCATCAAGGCAAACGGGTTGGTATTTGTAAGCGGACAGGTAGCGTTAGATCCGGTAACCGGCGAACTGCAAACCGGTAACATACTGGCAGAAACCCACCAGGTAATGAAAAACCTGCAGGCAGTGCTTGATGAAGCAAAAATTACGCTGGAACATGTAGTAAAAACCAATATTTATTTGAGTGATATGGGTTTGTTCGCACAGGTAAACGAAGTATATGGTTCTTATTTTAAAGGTAACTACCCGGCACGTGAAACCGTTGCTGTAAAAGGACTTCCACGCGGAGTAAACGTGGAGATAAGTGTGATTGCGGTGGTAGACCTGTAGAAAAGCCAACAGTCATTTTCTCTTCATTACAACAACGCTATTTTGTAGCTGGTGGTAAACGTCTTGGGATTGCCGGGAGCTACTAACAAAAGCCCTATTCCATTATTAAAATTATCCGGCGCGCCACTCAGGTTTTCGATGGCAATGCTATTGCGGTGTTCGGGTATGTATAGTTGTAAAAGGGGATAGCTGCTATTGGGTTCAACGGTAAGTTGCAGGGTATCATTATGCAATACACATTTGGCAGGCAGCGCCCCGTTTTCCAGTTCGAATGCATTATCCAATTGTATATTTTGTAACAAACAACCGTTTACAAACCTTTCATCTTTTATTTTTTTCCCGGTTGGTAGCAGCGCCTTATCATATTCCAATTGGGTGCGGCTGTCAAATTGGATCTGCCAATCATCCACTTTACCTCCCAACTTAAAATACGGGTGCCATCCATCTGCGATGGGTATGGGATGGGGGTTGGTATGCATGATGGTAGTGGCCACTGTTAACTTATTTCCGGTTTCCAGTTTCCAGCTTATGGCAATCGTATAGGGGAATGGATAGCCTTTATCCGTTCCTTCATATTGATAGCAAAAGTATACGCGTGCATATCTTGGAGAAATCTCGGTATTCGTTACGCCAAATAAACCATCATACACCAAACCATGAATGGCATGTTTATTTAGCCGGTGTTTATTTACCTGGTATTCTTTATTGGCAAAGCGATATTTTCCTTCATGCATCCTGCATACAAAGGGACTGAGCTTGACGCTTTTAAAACCATTGGTTATATTTTTTATCACATCTTCTCTTCCGCTAAATCCATCTATCACATTGAATAATGTATTAGCAACCGGTATGCGAAAAGCATTTAACAATCCCCCAAAAGCATAGATCTCGGCTTCCGCGCCTGAAAGGGTATCTGCTATTGTAACGATGGGGAATCCGTCTTGTTCTTCAATGTGGATGGTAAATGACATAAGGGTATTTCAGGGTTTGAAAAGGGAGTTATGTAACACAAATTTAGCTGTAAAATGGGTAGATGGATTATTTAGCTGTCCTATTTTTGAAAGTATTTGAGCCCTCATTTGACAGAAAAGAATGTAGAACGATTGCGTTCATGTTGAATTCAAAATTTATTTTGTACACGATGGAATTGAATGATTGCATGACCTTCAACCAAATCAAGGCACTGCTGCTGAAGTGCAATCGTTCGATCACATCGTGTAACATTTCCCACCAATATTATAAAAACAATCTTCTCTTAGCAGATACATGAACCATGCACTGCAATTTTTTTATTAGTTTTCAATAATTGGCATAGCACAAACTGCGAACAGTAGTCCTTTCGGCTACAAAAGTCTCCTTGCGATTTTTTTGCTGTCCACAGCATCTGATTTACGTAGTTGTTCAATATTACTGGTAGGCACATCAGCGGGGTGCGCTACTTTACAATTTACGCCTTTTGCCGCAAATGCCCTTTGTATCCAAAAACCACTAAAGCCCGCTTCATACGCCAGATGGTAATTTGCATTTTTATAATGACTATCAAGGTAATTGTACAACCTATTTACGTCTGGCTCCTGGCTAAGTGATTTCAGTTCAAACTCATCACTATAAATATGGATCTTCCAGCTTTTGTGATGAACATCCATACCCACATAAATAGTTTGACCGCTAAAATCCCGTAGCTTAGTTGATTCGCTTTTCATATGTTTTAGTTTCTTTGCATTTAGGAAACGCTATTCGCGAATTCAAACATATAAACTGCGGAGAAGGGATTACTTATTAATCAGGGTAAAGAGGTGTTGATTACTTTTTTGGTAGCGAGTTTGGTAATTAACGGTCAACTAACATTAGGTGCCATGTTTAACAAGCGTATTGCCAATAGTGGGCCCGGACGCTGGAACTATTGGCGGCAAATCGCTATCAGCTTTAACGATATAATCCAGACAGCATGGACAAAACCACATTATTTGCCTTGATACTTATACTAACCAACAACGCTTATTCACAGGAATATGTAAACTCGACTAAATCATCTTCAAAAAAGTTTTTCAATCGGCTTCGGTTGCCGGGCTGACAGGTATAAAATACCAGCACAACAGCAAGCCGTCAATGTTAACGGTCATTATAAAAGATAACAGCGCAACAGCTAAACGACAATGAAATTAACAAATAACATAGACAAATTAGGAACGGCCGGACTTTTCCTGACGGCAATATTTTCACCTTGCTGTTTTCCGCTTTTTGCATTTGCGGCTTCCGCACTTGGACTTGGTAGTTTTGAACTTTTTGGCGGGTGGACAATGTGGATTTTTCAGGCAATGGTCTTAATTTCAGTTGGCGGTCTTTATATTTCGTATCGCGGACACCGCTGTGTGTATCCGTTAATAGTCGCTGTTCCAGGCGGACTTTTAATTTTTTACGCATATCACTTGAACGAAAGCGATTACTGGACATATTTTCTTTACGCGGGTATGTTCGGACTTTTAGCGGCGACCATTTGGAATTATAGACGAAATAAAATGTACGGGACTTGCAACACCTGCACAACATACAACGGCAAGACAGTTGAACTGCAATCAACGTTGACCTGCCCAAACTGCGGACACAAAAAAAAAGAGATTATGCCGGCTGATGCCTGCGTATATTTTTACGAATGTGAAAAATGTAAGACACGACTTAAACCTTTGCAAGGCGACTGCTGTGTTTATTGTAGTTACGGAACAGTAAAATGTCCACCAATACAAGCAGGAGAAAATTGTTGCTGATAGACACTTACGAAAAGGTTCACTACCCAATTGAATTTCCAGATACGATTGAGGCCGTTAAATTCAGAATGAAGCAGTTAGGCTATAATCAATCTGACCTTGCCGGCGTAGTTGGACTCAAAGGCTGAGCCGGACAATCCAACCCTTTTGTAACTCAGAACTGCAACACAAAAGCAGTTCCTTTTTCCGGAATTGACTGCACACTGATGGTACCCTTGTGCAGCATCATGACCTGTTTGCACAAACTCAAACCGATCCCGCTTCCATTTTTCTTGGTACTGAAGAAAGGGACAAAGATATTATTTATCAACTCTTCATTCATTCCCACACCGTTGTCTGAAACCTTTAAAGAAATCTTATGGCTGATCGATTCGGTTGCGGAAAGGATGATTCTCGGGCGGGCAACATCTTTTACAGCATCAATGGCATTTACAATCAGGTTGATCAATACCTGCTCCATCAAACTGGTATCCACATCAAGCATCAAAGCGGGGTCTTTCAAAATGATCTCCATCTCAATCCCTTTCTGATCTAAAGTAGGCTCCATCAGGTTATGCATACTTTCAAAAAGATCGCGCACAAAAACATGTTTCAGGTTGGGGTTGGTGATCTTATTCAGATTACGATACACTTCCGCAAATTTCAACAACCCCTCACTTCTTCTTTTGATGGTGGTGATACCTACTTCCAGGTCATCCACAACTCCGTTACTGTTATCAAGGTATTGAACGGATTCCTGTAAACGGGTTTTCAACGTATCAGCCAATGAAGAAATAGGAGCCACGGAATTCATGATCTCATGTGTCATTACACTTAACAGTTTTTGCCAGGCTTTGGATTCTGTTTCGTCAAGCGCTTCATTAATATTCTGAAAGGCAACCAGTTGAAAATTTTTTCCATCTGTATGAAAAGAAGTGGCCGATAATAATATCTTAAAACTGTTTTTTTCAAGATGTACCGTAGCAATATGGCTGTTGCCCGGTTGTAAACTGATTACCTGCCGGTATAACGCTTCATCGCGCTTACAGAGCGAATGGATGGTTTTTAAATACGGCACCAATAACATTTTCTTTAGTGATTCATTCATCCATACCACATCCCCGCTTTCTGTTTCATAGGATAAGATACCGGTATCAACCAGTTCCAGCACTTTTTGTAAATAATGATATTGGGTTTCTTTTTCCCTGGATATCACTTTGAAGGCGGAATTAATTTCATTAAACCCTTTTCGCAATGGTTTCAGGTCAAGTGGCGCCCGCGAAACATTGAAATTGCGTGAGAAATCCCTGTAATGGACGGCTTCTACAAACTGTTCCACCTCCATCTGTGCCAGTTTATGGAAACGGTAAAAATGAATTACCTGGTAAATAATCACCGGCAGCAATAGTAACGCGTAAACATACCATGCCGATACCAGCAGCCAGGAAGCGCCGGTAAGCGTTATAAATAATAATATAACGCGGATCAGAATAGCCCACTGAAATTTTTTAAATGTCATATTTACTTAGTCTCCTGTATAATGCGGTTCTTGTTAATCCCAGTTCCTTCGCCGCCTTGCTGATGTTTCCATTGTGTTTATCAATTACTTTAAGGATAGTATTTTTTTCAAGCGTACTCAGTTTCAATACCTCATCTTCCGGTATATCAGGTGTAGCGGATTCTATTGGGGAAAACAAAAGATCCGATGACTGGATCATTTCAGAATCAGACATAATGATGGCCCGTTCAATAGTGTACTGTAGTTCGCGAACATTTCCCGGAAAAGCATAGTGACAGAGCTTGTCCAGCGCCGAAGCGTGAAACTGAATATTGGGTTTGAGATATTTATTGGCATATACCATTGCAAAATGTCTGGCTAATAAAAGGATATCTTCTTTCCGTTTGCGTAATGGCGGAACAGTAATTTCTACCGTATTGATACGATAGATCAGGTCTTTCCTGAAACGGTTCTCATTGGCCAGTTCACCCAAAGGAATATTGGTGGCACAAATTAAACGGATATCAATAGGAATGGGCTGATTGACGCCCAACCTGGTTACCTGCCTGTTCTGCAAAACAGTTAATAATTTTGCCTGTTGTTGCAGGGAGATATTCCCAATCTCATCTAAAAATAGTGTACCGCCGTTGGCCGATTCAAAACGCCCCATCCTGTCTTCTCCTGCATCGGTAAAAGCTCCTTTTTTATGACCGAATAATTCGCTCTCAAATAAGCTTTCTGTTAATGCACCCACATCCACTTTGATAAAAGGTTGACTGGCACGAAGCGACTGTTGATGAATAGCGGTCGCGATCAGGTCCTTACCGGTACCGTTCTCTCCCAATATCAGGATATTAGCGTCTGTTGGGGCAATCTTATTGATTTTATAAAAAATATCCTGCATTACATCGCTTTCACCAATCATGCCATTTTCGCTATTACCGGCTGGTAGCGGCATATCCATCGCGGACGTTTTATTTTGTCCACGGTTTTTTAAAACATTGGTGAGGGCAGACAATAATTTTTCATTATGCCATGGTTTCACCACAAAATCCGCCGCGCCTTCTTTTAATGATTTAACCGCCAGGTCAATATCACCATAAGCCGTAATCATGATTACCGCGATAGCCGGCTTCAAGGTTTTTATCCGTTTTAACCAATAAATTCCTTCATTGCCTGTATTGATGGAAGCATTAAAATTCATATCCAGTAAAACCAGGTCGAAGCTGTCTTTTGACAATAAAAAAGGAATCTGCTCCGGGTTTTTCTCTGTTATCACTTCTTTAACCTCCGTCCGCAACAATAACCTTACCGCGGTAAGTACATCTGTATCATCATCTATTACCAGTATGCTTGACTTTTTTAGACTCATGTAGTAACTATTTTCTATGGCGGATGGGCGGTTTGCAGAATCAGTGGATTAGTTGGCGCTAAGATCACTAATTTGCCCATCCTCTGCACCATAAATATACCGGTTACCTGATAATTTGAAGAAGAACACCTTACCTGAAATCTGCTGAAAGAAACTGTATCAAAAGCGGACACTATGTGTACCGTATGCGAACAGCTTCATCCAAAATTGAAAAGTAATTCATTGATTATCAGTATAATTAGTTTCTGGCACAAAGGTTTCATATAGAAATCGGAAATTTTCCATGATGAAAACAGCCTGATCAAACTCATTTAAGTTCAACCCAAAACCAAAGAAGTGGACAGAATTATCAAAAAAAAGAAATGGAATGCCAAACGAATTCTTACCATTACTATCCCGGCGGCTATTATTGTATTATTTATAGCGGGTTATTATTTCACTTCCGGAAAATCTAAACTGAATGTAGATCTGGAACGGATTACCATTAGCGAAGTTAAAAAAGGACCCTATAAAGATGCCATCCCGGTAAATGGTATTGTTTTGCCGGTTACCTCTATTTATCTTGATGCAATAGAAGGTGGCCGTGTAGAAGAAAAATATGTGGAAGACGGGGCCATGATGAAACAAGGGCAACCCATCTTAAAGTTATCCAATACCAATTTGCAATTGAGTTTGGTAAACCAGGAAACTTCTGTTTATAATCTCTTAACCCAAATGCAGATATCGCGTAATGCTGCCCAGCAAAATACCGTTAACAAATTAAACCAAATGACAGATGTAGAAAGCCAGCTTACAGAAGCCGAACGTTTATACAAGTTAAACAAACACCTGTACGGGCAAAAAGCGATCGGGCTTCAGGAATTTAAGATATCAGAAAATAATTATAATTACCTGGTGCATAAAAAGCAATTAACCAATCAGATATTACAACAGGATTCTGCCTCCAACCGCCGGCAGTTGGAGCAGGCCAAACAATCTTATGAAGGTTCACAGAATGCGTTAACTGTTATGCGGAAAAAGGTAGGCGACCTGATTGTACGCGCCCCTATTGACGGGCAGTTGACATCCCTGGATGCAGAAAGGGGGCAAACAAAAAGAGAAGGTGACCGCCTGGGGCAGATTGATGTGTTGAGCGGTTTTAAAGTAAGGGTGGATATTGATGAACATTATCTTTCCCGAATCTTTACCGGACTTACCGGAGATTTTACTTTTGCCAATAAAACGTACAAACTTAAAATAACCAAAGTATTTACGCAGGTAACCAATGGCCGCTTCCAGGTGGATATGTTATTTGTGAGTGAAACGCCGCAGGGCATCCGCAGGGGACAAACCTTACAAATACTACTGGCATTAAGCGATGAAACAACCGCCATACTGGTACCCAAAGGTGGATTTTACCAGCAGACAGGCGGTAACTGGATATTTAAAGTAAATGAGAATGGAACGATGGCCTATAAGGCAGATATACAGTTAGGCCGCCAGAACCCGGATTATTATGAGGTATTGCAGGGATTGAAACCGGGCGATAAAGTGGTTACCTCCAGTTATGAAAACTATGGGAATATGCAGGAGTTGGTATTGAAGAAGCCGTGAAGAATTGCTGCCGGTAACTAAATAAATCAACTATTACCTTTTACAAACATAAAAACAGAAACATGATAAAAATTACAGAACTCGAAAAGATATACCGTACCGATGAGGTAGAAACCATCGCGCTCAACAAATTGTCTATGGAAATTAAAAAAGGCGAATTTGTTGCTGTGATGGGGCCATCCGGTTGCGGTAAATCTACTTTGTTGAATATTCTTGGTTTATTGGATGACCCCGATGCGGGTAGTTTTCTTTTCAACAATATTGAAATAGCGAAGTTCAATGAACGGCAACGCGCCGATCTGCGCAAACATAATATCGGCTTCGTTTTCCAGAGTTTTAACCTGATAGATGAACTGACCGTATTTGAGAACGTAGAACTGCCGCTTATATACCTCGGCGTAAAAAGTGATGAAAGAAAAAAGCGTGTAGAAGCCGTGCTTGATAAAATGCAGATCATGCACCGCCGCAATCACTACCCCCAACAGTTATCCGGCGGACAGCAACAGCGTGTGGCAGTGGCACGTGCCGTAGTGAACAACCCAAAACTGATATTGGCGGATGAACCTACCGGTAACCTCGACTCAATAAACGGTAATGAAGTAATGGAACTGTTAACGAATATGAATGAGCAGGGTACTACTATTATAATGGTTACACACTCTGAGCATGATGCAAGGTATAGTCATCGTATTATTCGGATGCTGGATGGACAGACTGTTACGGAAAATATTTTGATCTGAGCCGCGGAATATATCTCAACATCCGTTGCGTCGCACACTTGTACGCAAGAACGGCAATGGGCAGGAATTAAATCATTACTAAATAAAAAATCATGTTTACCGGGTATCTTAAAATTGCCTTTAGAAATGTTCTTAGAAACAAAACCCATGGTTTTTTAAACATAGCAGGGTTGGCTATTGGTATAGCTTGCGCCGCTTTAATTTTTTTATGGGTGGAAGATGAAATGAACTACAACCATTATTTCCCCAACAGGAATAACCTATACATTGTAAAAGACAAACAAACCTATGATGGCAACACGTTCGTGTTTGATGCAACACCCGGACCGTTGGCGCGGGCAATAAAAGCGGAAACTCCCGGAATTAAAACTACCGCGCGCACAACATGGGGAAATTCATTATTGTTTTCGTTGGGAGATAAAACTATAAATGAAAATGGTCGCTATGTTGATTCTGGATTTTTAAAAATGTTTTCCGTGCCTTTTATAAAAGGCAATGCCGCTACGGCTTTTACGCAATTGCATGCCGTTGTTGTATCTGAAAAGATGGCAATGAAATTTTTTAACTCAACGGATATACTTGGCAAAACTGTAAAGGTTGATAATAAGCAGGATTATGTTATATCAGGTATTTTTAAAGATTTACCGGAGAATGTATCTGTAAAATTCGACTGGTTAATTTCTTTCAGGGTTTTTGAAGAAAAAAACCAGTGGTTAACAAACTGGGGCGCTAATGCTATTATAACTTATGCCGAAACAGAACCCAATGCGAATGTACCGGCCATCAATAAACAGTTGTATGATTTTGTCTTAAGAAAAAATTCAGGATCCGGCACTGCCAAAATGATGCTGTATCCTTTTAACAGGATCAGGCTGTACAACAGTTTTGATAATAACGGAAATGAGAAGGAAGGTTTAATAAAAAATGTTCGTTTATTCGGTTTAATTGCATGGATCATTTTAATTATTGCCTGTATTAATTTTATGAATCTTGCCACTGCACGCAGCGAAAAACGCGCGAAAGAAGTGGGCATACGCAAAGTGATGGGCGCCGTAAAACAAAAACTCATCTTTCAGTTCATCGCGGAATCTGTTCTGTTATCATTTATATCTATGTTATTGGCAATAGCAATTATTTCATTGGCATTGCCCGCATTCAATGATTTGGTACATAAAAATTTAATGCTGCGGCTTTCCCTTCCGTTACATTTTACAGGGTTAGTTGCTATTGCCCTGGTATGTGGTATTATAGCCGGCAGTTATCCGGCGTTTTATTTGTCTTCATTTAATCCTGTGCTTGTTTTAAAAAGCGCGAAGATGAAAACAGGCAGCGCTGCATTCATCAGAGAAGCATTAGTTGTAACACAATTTTCTGCCTCAGTTGTGCTTATTATTTGCACGGTAATTATTTATCAGCAAATACAATATGGTAAGCAAAAAGACCTGGGATTTTTCAAAGATAACCTTATTACCACCTGGTTACAGGGCAATATGAAAGCGCATTTCCCCGCAATAAAAAATGAATTAATGAATACAGGAGTTGTTGAAAATGCCTGCATCAGCGACAGCTATGTATTATACATGGGTAGTAATACCGGCGATTTTTCATGGAAAGACAAAGCCCCGGATAAACAGGTTTTAATTACCGTAGAGGGAGTTAGCCCTGAATACATTTCAACACAAGGCATGCAATTAAAACAGGGAAGAAGTTTTTACGAAAACCTTAAGGCAGACAGCAATAATATTATCGTTAATGAAACGCTGGCAAAAATTATTAAGAATAAAGATATTGTTGGCTCAATAATTAACAGGGGCAATGCAAAATATACCGTTGTTGGCGTTGTAAAGGATTTTGTTTCAAATAATGCGTACAAACCCGCGGACCCTTTGATCTTGTTTGCGGATACTTCCCATACCAATATCATGTCTGTCCGGTTTAAAGCAAATACCGATTTAACTGCTGCACTCACCAAAGTAGAAAAAGTAATTAAAGCCGCTAACCCCGGTTATCCTTTTAGTTATGAATTCGTGGATGAAGTGTTTGGCCGATTTTTTAAAGCAGAAACCTTAATAGGGAAACTGGCAGGCATATTTGCCGCGCTGGCTATTATCATCTCCTGCCTTGGTTTATTTGGATTGGCTTCGTTTACAGCGGAAAGAAGAACAAAAGAAATTGGTATCCGAAAAGTATTGGGCGCTTCGGTAAGCGCCATAGCAGGTTTATTGTCAAAAGGCTTTTTAAAACCCGTTGTGTTATCGGTTCTTATCGCGTTTCCTGTAGCATGGTGGCTTATGTTTAACTGGCTGAAAGACTATGATTATAAAATAACCATTCATTGGTGGGTGTTTGCGCTTGCCGGATTATTGGTGTTGTTGATAGCATTGGTAACGGTGAGTTTTCAATCTGTGAGAGCAGCGGTAGCTAACCCGGTGAAGAGTTTACGAACCGAATAAATACCATTTTATGCTTAAAAATTATTTTAAAACAGCCTGGCGGAATTTTCAAAAAAACAGAATTCTGTCTTTCATCAATCTTGGTGGATTGTCTGTCGGAATCGCTGCTGTCCTGCTCATCAGTATGTATATATACAGCGAAACGGACTATGATAATTTTCAACAAAACAAATCTTCATTATATCGCGCGGGTTTCCAATTTTGGCAGAGTGGAAAATTATTGGGGGAGGGAGCGGATTTTACACCCCCTTTTGGTCCTGATGCAAAGAATGAGTTTCCGGAGATCACATCATTTACAAGAATATCCTCGGAACGGATAGCCTATATAACGTACAACGATAAAACGCTTAAGATTGATAATATTCATCATGCCGACTCTACCTTTTTTCAGCTTTTTTCTTATAAACTATTACAGGGCAACCCATCTACTGTTTTAAAAGAACCCTATTCAATAGTACTAACGGATGAGACTGCAAGGAAATTATTCGGGAAAGAAGAAAAAGCATTGGGCAATGTGGTACGTCTCAATAACCAAACAGATTATATTGTTACGGGCATTGTTGCGGAACCGCCTTCAAATTCGCATCTCAGTTATAACGCGTTACTTTCATTCACTACATTGTATAAAGAGCCCGGTAATTTTATGGACTGGAATGGCGGTCAGCAATACATTACTTATTTACAATTAAAAGAGGGATCAAATCGTGAATCACTCCAAAAAAAATTACCCGCTTTTATGTGGAAACACATCAACAGGGAGTATTCAAAAGTGGGTTTCAGAACTGATGTATCCTTGCAACCGATCCGGGATATTCATCTTTATTATAGTGACAATTCCGGCACATTGCGGGCCAACATTTATGTGTTCAGCGTAGTAGCCTTACTCATTCTTGTCATTTCCTGCGTAAATTATGTTAACCTAACTACAGCACAGGCAACAACAAGGCTTAAGGAAGTGGGCGTAAGAAAATTACTGGGCGCTGCCCGCGGTCAGTTGATCAAACAATTTCTTATTGAAACAGTACTGGTAACAACTATCGCATTCATTATGGCTATTGCATTGGTGATGCTTTTAACACCTGTTTATCAGCAAATGCCGGGAAAGAATTTGCCTTCTGTAAGCCTGGCTACCGTACCGGCTTTGTTGCTGTTGTTTATTATTATAATGATCGTGGGAGCAATTGCGGGAAGCTATGTTGCATTTTATCTTTCCTCATTTAATGTGATGGGAATATTCAAAGCGCTACTTCCTAAAAGCGGTCAAAGTATATTTAGAAAAGGGTTGATCGTTGCTCAATTTGCGATAAGCATAGGATTAATGTCCTGCACTTTATTGGTAACCCTTCAATTGAAATACAGTAAAAATACAAATCCCGGTTACGACAGGGACCATATGCTTGTGCTGCCCCTGGTAGGAGAGAAAACAAGGGAAGCTTATCCATTGCTGCAACAGAAATTATCACAAATACCGGAAGTGCGGCAAGTGTCAGCGCTTTCAGAAATTCCTTATGATGGTATTGCCAGTAATGGCTTTATTCCTGAAGGCGGTACCAAAGCCATGATCATTCATCAATTAGACGCGGATGAAATCTTTTTGAAGACATTTAATATTAAACTGGTAGCCGGCGATTATTTTTCAAAAGATCGCCCCGCCGTTAATGAAGGATATATCATAAATGAAACGCTTGCCAAAATATTGGGATGGAAAAATCCTTTGGGTAAAACCATTAGCAGGAATGGGGAGCATAAAGTAGTTGGCGTAATCAAAGACTTTCACTTTGCCTCATTACACGATAAGATAGAGCCACTGATCATAACCAACAAGCCATGGGGAAATCAGTATTCCTGTCTCGCGATAAAATATCAAACAGGCAATACATCAGCCTTCTTAGATCACATAAAACAAGTATGGAGAAATTCATTATCAGATGCGCCGTTCGATTATTGGTTTTTAGATGATGCTTTCAACAATATTTATAAAAATGAAGAACGGTTTCAGCGCCTGTTTCTATATTTTTCCGCATTATCAATTATACTATCCCTGGCGGGTGTTTTCGGATTAGTAGCGCTTGCGCTTAAACAACGTACAAAAGAATTTGGTATCAGGAAAGTGTTGGGAGCGGGAATGGCTGATATTATAGAACTTACGGTAAAAGATTTTATCTGGCTCATTGTAGCGGGGGCTCTGATAGCCACACCACTTGCATGGTACTATATGAACGGATGGTTGCAGAATTTTGCTTACCGCATAGCAATCAGTTGGTGGATGTTTGCTATTTGCGGTTTCATGGTTTTACTTATAACTGTTTCAACTATCAGTTTCCAGGCAATAAAAGCAGCTATGGCCAATCCGGTGAAGAGTTTGAGAACGGAGTAGCAATAGTTTCTGGGTTGTAGTTAGTGTACAGTTATTAGTTGTATCACAAACAGAAAGCATGTCTGTTTTCGAACAGTGCCTGTTTACAAATGGACACGTGAAACAGAAAAAAATGCAGCATACGGCAAACGCATTATCCATTTGCTGGATGGCATGGTCGAAAAAAAATAATTATACTCTAATGAAAAACAGCGTTCTTACCATAGCATTTACTTCCGCCATTTTACTGGCCGGAAAACTGTCTGTTGCACAATCCGTCCATCCATTAACCTTGCAACAATGTGTTGAAACGGCTATCACCCATAACCTGCAGGTTCGCCAGTCTGAATACCAGGCGCAATCTGATAAAGTAAGTTACCGGCAGGCAAAAGGAACCCAACTGCCTTTTATAGCAGGCAATATCAACCATGGGGTTAACCAAGGACGAAGCATTGACCCCTTTACCAACACATACGCCAATCAGCAGATAAACTTTGCCAGCTATAGCATTAATACTGGTATCACTATCTGGAACGGATCATCCATACGTAATAATATTAAACAAAGCGAACTTGCCGCTAAAGCAAGTGAGATGGACTGGCAGCAGGCAAAAGACAATATCACCATCAATGTGATACTCGCTTATCTGCAGATATTAAACAACCAGGAACAACTGACTATTGCCGGAAACCAGGTAGCCGTTACCAGGAGCCAGGTTGAAAGACTGGAAATTTTAAATAACAGCGGGGCAATAGCGCCTTCAGTTTATTATGATCTTAAAGGACAATTATCCGGAGATGAACTGAGTGTGATCAATCTTAAGAACAGCCTGGAATCTGCAAAACTCAACCTTGCAGAGCTGATGAATGTTCCTTATAATGCATTGGTACAACTGGAAAGCATCAACAACCAGTTAACCCCAACCTTGTATGATGGTACATCGGAAAATATTTACCAGGCAGCCTCACAGCAACTTGCTTTTATTAAGGCGGCAGAATTGCGCAGGCAGAGCGCCGCCAAAAGATTGCTTACAGCCAAAGCACAACTGCTGCCTGTACTCAGTTTTAACGGTGGCTTTGGCACCAATTATTCTAGTGTTGCTAACCGCCAGGAATTTATTGGTACCAACGATATCGCAACCAGCAGTTATGTTACTGTAAGCGGGAGTAAACTATCTGTTTTTGCTCCGCAAAGCAATTACCAAACACAAAAAATAAGTTATGGAAATCAGTGGACCAACAACCTGAATTCCTCGCTTAGCATTGGCTTACAGTTTCCGATACTGAATGGATTACAGGCTAAGAGCCGTGTTAGCCAGACACATATTGTTGATAAGCGCGCTGAGTTTGAACTGGGCGCCGTTAAAACCCAATTGAGGCAGTCCATTGACCTCGCCTATATCAATATGAATACCTCATTCGAAAAGTATCAAACACTTTTGAAACAGGTGGATGATTATACCAATTCCTATAAAGTAGCCGAAGTACGCTTCAATGCCGGACTCACAACAACGGTAGAATACCTGGCAGCCAAAAACAACCTGGACAAAGCCAGATCAAATTTTGTAACGGCCAGGTATGACTACTTTTTGCGTTCTAAAATATTGGATTACTACCAGGGGAAGCGGCTTTGGTAAACCGGGTTTTCTATGATACCCGCCTGATATCCGCCCCCAGATTCCGCAACCTTTCATCAATAAATTGATACCCCCTGTCTATCTGTTCAATATTCTGTATCACGCTTTTTCCTTCGGCGCTTAAAGCGGCGATAAGCAATGCCTGTCCGGCACGGATATCCGGACTGCTCATCGTTATCCCTCTTAAATTATTTTTTCTGCCAAGTCCTATAATCGTTGCCCGGTGCGGATCGCAGAGGATAATCTGGGCGCCCATATCTATCAGTTTATCTACAAAAAACAATCGGCTCTCAAACATTTTCTGGTGTACCAGTACACTACCTCTTGCCTGTGTGGCCACTACCAATACAATACTTAATAAGTCTGGGGTAAATCCGGGCCAGGGATGATCATAAATGGTTAAGATGCCACCGTCTAAAAAAGTCTGTATTTCATAAATATCCTGTGCGGGAATATAAATGTCATCTCCCTTGATCTCGAACTGAATACCCAGTTGCTGAAACTTTTCGGGTATGATACCGAGGTGTTCCACCCCGGCATTCTTGATGGTGATCTCACTTTGTGTCATGGCAGCCAAACCAATAAAACTGCCTACCTCAATCATATCGGGCAATAGGCGGTGCGTGGTTCCCTGTAAAGAATGTACACCCTCTATACTAAGCAGGTTACTGCCAATACCTGAAATTTTTGCACCCATCCTGTTCAGCATCTTACATAATTGCTGCACATACGGTTCGCAGGCGGCATTGTAAATAGTGGTTATGCCTTCCGCTAAAACAGCCGCCATGGTTATATTGGCGGTTCCCGTTACCGAGGGCTCATCCAGTAACATATATACGCCTTTTAGTTGCGGGGAGGATAATTTAAAACAGCCATGCAACTCATCATATTCATACCTGGCGCCTAACTTTTCAAAACCAATGATATGGGTATCCAGTCTTCTGCGGCCAATTTTATCTCCGCCCGGTTTAGGAATATAGGCTCTTTTAAACCTTGCCAGCATGGGCCCGGCAAACAGCACACTACCCCGCAGCCTGCCCCCTTTTTTTCTGAAAGCCTCCGAGCCCAGGTAATCCGCATCTATATTGTCTGCCTGAAAAGTAAAACTGTCTTTCGAATGATGAGTCACTTTCACACCAATATCTTCCAGTAATTCTATTAACAGGTTCACATCCAGTATATCAGGGATATTCGAAATGGTTACAGGCTCTGCCGTTAATAATACTGCCGATAAAACCTGCAATGCCTCATTCTTCGCTCCCTGCGGAATGATTTTTCCTTTTAGTTTATTACCACCGATTACTTCGAATGAACTCATAGCAGGGGGTTGATTTATTAATTTATTGGTATGTGTGGTTATTTATTGGCGGTATGTGTTGTGTATTTTTTATAGGGGGTTATGCTGCAAAAATAAAAAAGCACCGGGAAATTCCGGTGCCCTAAAAATATTTCTTTACCGCTAAACTAATAAACTAAGTAAACCATTATCAATACCTCTTCTTGAATCCGCCGCTTCTGCCTTCCGGTCTGCTGCCGCTATTTCGGTTATCCCTTTGTACGTTGCCGTTGGTATTACCGCTATTGCCGCGGTTTCTGCCATCTGTCCGGCCACCGCCACTTCGGTTATCTCTGCCACCTCTGCTGTCTGTTCGTCCGCCGCCACCACGTCCGCCAAAATTTTGCTGCCAGCGCCCGCCACCGCTACTGCGTGGATATTCATCGCGTTCGAAATTCTGGTTGCGGTGTTTGATATAAGGGGTGTTACTGAATTCCAGCTCACCTCCGGTAATACTGTTTAACTCGGTCCGAATGGTATCATCATGCACCAGTTCTTTGTGCCAGTTGCTATAAGCCAGCTTCATATAATAAGCAATAGCATGCGCGAAGCCCGCTTTCTTTTCAGGGTCCTCTTCTTTCAACGCCTTATCAATAACCACTTCCAGGTTTTTTCCTAAATGTGCATATTTTGGATGACGCTTCGGATAAGGCAATGGATCCGGCTTTAGCTTATAGGTTTCTTTTTGTGGGATAGGGTAAGGACTATCTACCTCCAGTTTAAAATCACTGATAAAGAAAAGGTGATCCCAAAGTTTATGCCTGAAGTCTTCTACATTCTTCAGGTGCGGGTTTACAAAACCCATTAATTCTATCACTGAATGCGCCTGTTGCTGACGTTTTTCTTTGTCCTCAATGGTTAATAAATACTCCACCATCTTCTGAACATGGCGTCCGTATTCTTTCATTCCCAGGTGGTTTCTCTCCGTATTGTATTCCATATAATTGTTCATCTGCAAAGACAAATGTATGCAAATAGCGCAGATTTCAGATGATTTAGGGTATGAATCATATCAAATCAGCGTTTATCTTTGCCCAATGGAACAGTTATTGCAACAGATTGATGCATACAAAAAGGAAGTTGCGGCATTTGAAGGGGCAACACCGGATGCCGCAGAGGAATTCCGTATCAAATACCTTGGTACCAAAGGTATTGTTAAAAATAGTATGGGTGAAATGCGGAAGGTACCCAACGACCGTAAAAAAGAGTTTGGGCAGCTTCTGAACGATTTTAAATTATTCGTTGAAGACAAATACGAAACCCTCAAACGAACTAACTCCCAACTCCCAACTCCTAACTCCCAACTAATAGACCTGAGCTTACCTGGTGATGCAGTGGCTGTTGGTACCCGCCATCCCCTGAATATCGTTAGAAACCAGGTAGTTGCTATATTCCGGCGTTTAGGTTTTGCTGTGGCAGAAGGGCCGGAGATAGAAGATGACTGGCATAATTTTGGCGCCATGAATTTGCCCGAAGATCATCCTGCCCGCGATATGCAGGATACTTTCTATATTAACCAGCTCCCATCCTGGCTGCTGCGAACACATACCAGTAGTGTGCAGGCAAGGGTAATGGAAACACAGAAACCACCGATAAGGGTGATTTGTCCGGGTAGGGTTTACCGTAACGAAACCATCAGTGCAAGGGCCCATTGTTTTTTTCACCAGGTAGAAGGATTGTCTATTGATGAGAACGTAAGTTTCGCCGATCTGAAACAGACTTTATACTTTTTTGTACAGGAAATGTTTGGGAAGGATGTAAAAGTTCGGTTCAGGCCCAGCTATTTCCCATTCACAGAACCCAGCGCTGAAATGGATATCAGTTGCCTGATTTGTGGGGGTGATGGATGTAATATCTGCAAACATACGGGTTGGGTAGAGATATTGGGAAGTGGGATGGTGCACCCGAATGTGCTGGATAATTTTGGTATCGACTCTAATAAATACACAGGTTTTGCTTTTGGTATGGGCGTGGAACGCATTACACAGTTAAAATACCAGGTGAATGATCTTCGTTTGTACTCACAGAATGATGTACGGTTTCTGAAACAGTTTACCGGCGTTGTATAATATGTAACAGCTATTTATTAAAAGGCCCGGCTTACAAACCTTTTTGTTTAACAATGGGTGTATCAGTCTTCATTTACCGTAAATATTATATCCAATAGACCATTACTTACAGATGAATAATGGGCTGTAGCAAAGTGCATACATAATAAAGCCTATCTTACCTGCCTAACCCCTGTAATTTTTAAATATGCTTGCTATTCTTTGCTTTTTTTTCGGACACTGGTTCCTGTCTTTGTTTTTTCACTCCTTCTTTTTACATCGTTTCTGTTCTCATAAAATGTACACAACAACCAGAAACTGGGAGAGAGCTTTTTATATGGGTACCTGGCTGGTGCAAGGTTCTTCTTTTCTCGTTCCCCGTGCCTATGGGGTAATGCACCGGATGCACCATACCTATAGTGATACCGAAAAGGATCCCCATTCGCCACATTTTTTTAAAGATGTGTACCAGATGATGCGGAGCACAGTAGTAATTTTCCGTGGGTTTGTTACAGGAAAAAATTTGCCTGAGGCACAGTTTACCAAAGAATACCTGCCCGTATGGGACCGCCTGGATAAATTTGGTCATCACTGGGTTACCCGTTTGATCTTTATGGTGGGATATACAGCCTTCTATATTTATTTCGCCCCCAATCCCTGGTGGTTTCTTTTATTACCCATTCACTTTTTAATGGGACCGATACAGGGAGCTGTTGTTAACTGGTGCGGACATAAATATGGCTACAGCAATTACAATAACGGCGATCATTCTAAAAACACATCGCCCTGGGGTATATTGCTGATGGGTGAGTTGTTCCAGAACAATCACCATTATGCAAAGGATGATGCCAACTTCGCGAAAAAATGGTTTGAGTTTGATCTTACGTATTTGATTATGCGTGGCCTGGATAGCATTCGGATTATCAGGTTGATTCCTGTGCCGGCTGGCAAACAGGATTAGTGAGTTATTGAGGACTTTTCCGCTTTATTTTTCAACATGGAGTACGCAGAGATTGGGAGTTTCACAGGGAGTTCTCTGTGTATCTCTGTTACCCTGTGGGCTCTGTGTTGAAAAATAGCGCCAATTCAAAACCAACCCAGTAATTTTACATAGCACTTCTCTCTCCCCCTAACGTATGGTTTACAAAACCAAAGGCATAGTATTACGAACAGTAAAATATGGTGATACCAGTATTATTACTACGGTATACACTGAGCTGTTTGGCATACAGAGCTATATAGTAAAGGGGGTAAGGCAAAGTACCAAAACATCTGCCGGTAAGGCAAGTTTTTTTCAGCCATCTGCCATGCTCGATATGGAAGTGTATCATAATGAACTGAAGCAACTGCAGTTTATTAAAGAGTATCAATGGGGTTACCTGTATGAGAATATTTTGTTTGATGTGGTAAAAAATACCGTTGCCTCATTTGTGATTGAGTTACTTCAACACAGTTTGCAGCAACCAGAGGCCAATCCCGAATTATTTTATCTGATAGAAGATACGCTGAAACAACTTGACAAAGGAACGGAAACCTTAACGGCCAATCTTCCCCTGTATTTTACCCTGCACCTTACCAGTGAACTGGGCTTCCGTATTAACGGAACGTACAACGCGCAAACGCCTGTGCTGGACCTGCAGGAAGGAATGTTCATAGCCGGAAAACCGATGCATCCCTATTATATAACAGATGCTATGGCCCAAACAACTTCTCAATTACTGGCTCTTCAGTTTTACAACAACCTGGAAAATATTTCGCTTAACCGTGTATTAAGAAGAGAATTATTACAAGCGTATCAAACCTATCTTTCACTGCATATCCAGGGGTTTGGTGAGTTGAAGAGCTTTGGTATCTTACAGGAGATATTGGAATGAATGAAAGAGTGAGAGCAGGGAAATGTTTTTATAATAAGCGGGTAATGGTAGATTTTTTAGTGAGCTGGGTATTCTCTAATTGGTTAATGATTAAAACACCGGGCTTTTTCCCAATGTCAAAACTTCCTAATTGATCATCCATTTGCAAAGCTTTGGCGCCATTGATGGTAGCCCATTGTAATAATTCATTGAGTGGGATGGCAGGAAAATATTGGTTGATGGTTTTTAACTCATCCAATACACTCAAATGCCAATTACTTGCCAGGCTATCCGTACCCACTACCAATTTGCCATTATTTTTTCGAAACAGATCAATGGGTGGTATAGCCTTTTCTATATACTGATTAGCATTGATGCAAACACAAAAAAATAACTCCTGACTCCTAACTTTTAACTCCTCACTTACAAAATTAAGGTCTTCTTCTTTCGTAAAAGTATTATGCACCAGTAATACTTTCCTTGCTCTTTCCAGTTGATGAAAATAAGATTGCAAACTGCTTTTGCCTGTTGGGTTAAAAAAAGAAGTATCCATATTCAACATCCCATACATACGCGTAAAATCGCCTGTCCCTTTTTGAAACAGGGCATCTTCAAAATCAGTTTCCTGGTTATGAATGGTAACGGTGTTGTTTTCAAAATAAGGCCCCATCAATTGCCATAAATCATCCGATACTGAATAGGGTGCATGCGGAGAAAGAGAAATATTCCGCTTTTTACTTTTTACGCTTGATTTTTGACTTCCCCCCAGGGCCTCATAAATTTCCAGGGACTTTTCAAACCTGCTTCGCGCAACAGACGGCAACCATCCGCTTATTTCTATGAAATTATAATACCTGAGTCGTTGTAATTTTTTTTGTTGAAGCGTGAGTAGGTTATTGCAGATATCTCCTACTGCCACTATTCCGTTGGCCAGCATCTCGTCTTCGGCCTGGCGTATGGCATCTAAAATGGCTTCTTCCCCCCAATGCCGTTCATTGACTACTTTACAAACAAAATCAACCAGGCCGGTTTGTTCAGGTATCAAACCTTTCATATGGCTCAGCTCGAGATGGCAGTGGCAGTTAATGAAGCCGGGGGATAATATACCATTGAATACCTGAATATCATCACCCGCGTTGGGCACCTCAATAATGTCTGCGATATTTCCCTGCTCATCCGTAATAAGCACAGCGTCAGGGCCGAGCATTTCGGTTCCGGTGAATAGTTGGGCTGACTGGAATTTATGGTAAGTCAAATGTTGGAATTCCTGCAAATGTATTTAACGTAAAGGGTTTTGCATCAGGTGGCAGAGATATGTATTAGTTGATGTGTGTATATCCGCCCTTTGAGGTCAATAATAAAGATGGCGGGCATTTTTTCAGCCAAAGAAGGGTATGAAGGAAGCTAAATCGCCCTAAAATCGTCTATTTTATCAGCATATATAAATAATTGTTCAAAATTATTATTGAAAATCAATCAGTTGCAAAGGTACGATAAAAAATACTTTCTAAAATCTTTGGAAAATTGAGTGGATGGGGGCTACCTTCGCCACCCGAAAATAATCGGGATATTTAGAACCGGCGGGATAGCGCGGGTTTCATTAAAACAGATATATTATGAGTAAACTTCATTTCACCACTAAGCATGCGAACGCGGCTACCGTACAGCACAACTGGTATGTGGTTGACGGTACTAATCAAACCGTAGGACGTATTGCATCAAAAATTGCCGCTGTTCTACGTGGTAAGAATAAAGCCTATTATACCCCACATGTTGATTGTGGCGATTATGTAATTGTGCTTAACGCGGATAAAGTTGTTTTTACCGGCAAGAAAGCGGAACAAAAACAGTACATCAATTATTCCGGTTACCCGGGTGGCAAAAAGGAAGAAACCGCAGAGGACCTGCTGAAGCGTCGTCCTGAAGTAATTATGGAAAGAGCTGTAAAAGGCATGCTTCCTAAAAACCGTCTTGGCCGCAAATTGGTTAAGAAAATGTTTGTATATGTAGGCGCCGCACATCCGCACAGCGCTCAACAACCTAAAGAATTAAAATTTTAAACCATTGCTTTCAGCGTTAAGCGTTAAGCATTAAGCATATCAAAAATGGAAAAACAAAAAAATGCAGTTGGTCGCCGTAAAGAAGCTGTTACCCGCGTGTTCATTAGCAAGGGTGATGGTAAGATCACTGTAAACGACAAAGATTACAAAGCTTATTTTCCACTGGTGTATTTACAGAACCAGGTTGAGGCCCCTTTAAAAACGGCCGAAATGGTGGGTAAACTGGACATCGTGATCAACGCGCAGGGTGGTGGCTTAAAGGGCCAGGCCGAAGCAGCTAAGCTGGGTATTGCCCGTGCCCTGCTCGAGGTAAATCCTGAGTTCCGTCCTGCTTTAAAAGCAGCCGGTCAACTAAAACGTGATCCACGGGGTGTTGAACGTAAGAAATTCGGTCATAAGAAAGCGCGTAGAAGCTTCCAGTTCAGCAAGCGTTAATCCGGTTCGCGGTCTGTGGTTTATAGTCTGTTGTATTTAGCAACTACAAACCACAACCACAAACAACAAACCACAGACAACAAACAAAATCTAAAAAAATTACAATGGAAAATAGCACTTCATTACAACAACAATTGCTGGAGGCCGGTGTACACTTTGGTCACTTGAAAAAGAAGTGGAATCCGAAGATGTTGCCTTATATCTTTGCCGAGAAAAAAGGTATCCACATTATCGACCTGAATAAAACGGTTGATCACCTGAAAGAATCTGCCGCTGCTATCAAGCAAATTGCAAAGAGTGGCAAGAAAATCATGTTTGTGGCTACTAAAAAGCAGGCTAAAGAAATCGTTAGCGAATGCGCCAAGCGTGTAAACATGCCTTATGCAACAGAACGTTGGTTGGGTGGTATGTTAACCAATTTCAATACTGTTCGTAAGAGTGTTAAGAAAATGCAGAGCATTGAAAAAATGCTGAACGACGGCAGCGCTGAAAGCCTGACTAAAAAAGAACGCCTGACACTTTCCCGCGATAAAGAAAAAATGGAAAAGGTATTGGGTGGTATCGCTCAACTGGGCCGCTTACCGGCTGCTTTGTTCCTGGTTGATATTGGCCATGAGAATATCGCTTTATCAGAAGCCAAACGCTTAGGCATCACTACTTTTGGTATGGTTGATACCAACAGCGATCCTAATAAAGTTGATTTCGCTATCCCTGCTAATGATGATGCAACCAAATCGATTGCCATCATTACAAACTATATCATTGCCGCTATTGCAGAAGGGTTGGCAGAACGCCAGGCTTCTAAAGATGAAGAAGAATCTGAAGACGGCCACAATGAGAACGAAACAAAAGCCCGTCGCCTCGAAGCTGAAGCTCAATCTGAAGCTGGTCGTGGTGGCAGATCACGCGGCGCCTCTGCCGGTGGTCCTGCAGGCGGAGCTCCCAAACGCCGTGTACCAGGTAACCGTCGCCCCGCGGGTGGTGGAACCGGAGGTGGCAGATAATTGATCGCTCATTGTGTTGATGTCTGAAAGGAATTAATAATGAAGAATTAATAATTAACCGTTATTAGTACTAATCAATAATTATTAATTCTTCATTATTAATTCTTAATTAATCAAAAATGTCTACTATAACTATAACCGCCCAGGATATTAACAAACTGCGCCAGGCAACCGGCGCGGGCATGTTGGATTGCAGAAAAGCTTTAACAGAAACCAATGGCGACTTTGAAGCCGCTATTGACTGGTTGCGTAAACAGGGACAAAAAGTGGCTGCCAAACGAAGTGACCGTGAAGCGAAAGAAGGGGTGATTATCGCAAAAACTTCGGCTGATCATACAACCGGTTTTGTGGTATGTGTTAGTTGCGAAACTGATTTCGTATCTAAGAATGCCGAGTTTGTTGCCTTTACACAAACCATTGCCGATGCCGCGGTTGCCAATAATGTAAAAAGCAAAGAAGAACTGAATGAGGTAGTGATCAATGGTACAAAAGTGTCTGATTTGATCGATGATAAATTAGCCTCTATTGGTGAAAAGATCGGTATCGCTAAATTTGAAAGAATGGAAGCCGCTTATGTAGCTTCCTATATTCATGGCGCAAACCGTATGGGTGTTTTGGTTGGGTTAACCGCTGCCGCTGAAGATGCCGGAAAAGACATTGCCATGCAGATCGCGGCAATGAATCCATTGGCTGTTGATGCCGCCAGCATTCCTGCTGAAACCATTGAAAGGGAAAGGGCCATTGTGGTAGAAACCATGAAAGCGGATCCTAAAATGGCCGGTAAGCCCGATGAAATGATCGCTAAAATTGCGGAAGGTAAACTAAATGCATTCTTTAAAGAACAAACTTTACTGGCACAGGCTTTTGTAAAAGACGGCAGTATTACTGTGGCTGATTACCTGAAAAGTGTAGGTGCGGATTTGAAAGTGACTGAGTTTAAACGAGTTGCATTGGGATAGCGGCTACATACAACTTATAATATAAAAGGGAACGCATTGCGTTCCCTTTTATATTATAAGGTAGTTCTGCCTTGATAAAACCGCAATAAGTAAAATATTGTTCTTTTATAAAAATTTTGTAGTTTCATACTTCCCTCTTATTACTCAGGTCCAATTTTTTAAAGTAGCGATTTGACTAGGTTAAATGGCATCAATATCGGATTACTTGCTTTAATTCAGTAAAAAATTTACAATGTATTTTTTATTGAAATGTGAGAATGGAAATTAGCCAGGCACATTATTAACCCGGTTTCAATTTAACGATTGACCTATGTTTAATCAATATGAACCCAATGTAAAGGCAGTAATAGTTTTCTTAAAATTATTAGGTGTCAAAGTTACTAATACAACTGTGGATGAAACGCTGCAAAATCATCCGGATTATCCTGGTTTACTTTCTATAAGCGATTCTTTAAGTCGCTGGAATGTGCCAAATGCCGCATTGAAAATAAACCTTTCACAAATTGATGAATTAGAATCCCCATTTATCGCTTATGTAAATAATGAATTACAGCCTGTTTCTATTGTTACCAGTGTTGATATGGTAACGAGTTTAGTACCAACAATAAAACCTAAACCAATTTTTTATCTAAATTCAGAAAAAATGAAAAAGTACGAATATCTCGGAAAATCATTAAGCCGGGAAGAACAAAAAAGTATTGGCGGGGGATTAACACAGGTTGCAAATACAGTCTGTATTTGTCTGGGTGGAGAAAATCGTTGCAACATGCGGTAGCACCTGTAATGATGTTTATGCTCAGTGCAATACTGAATGTCTTGGGAATGTTATCGATTATGGCACTTGTACATTTGCAGGAGCTTGTTGGTAAATTTCTACGATATTGCTGGTGTAAATGCCAGCAATATTTTTCAAAAGACTTTCAAATGAAATCAGCTTTTAGAAAAAAGATATTTATTCTAATACCTGCCTTAATTTTTGCCCATATTTCGGTTGCACAATTATTTTCAACGGTTGGGAAAGAGTTTTGGGTTTCAATTCCTAGACTTTATACCACTCCTACTGGTGCCAACGTTGCTGATGCAAAACTTTATATAACTGCCGAAAAAAATTGTACCGGAACTGTACAAGATAGATATGGCAACTATAGTCAAAATTTTACTGTAACAACAGGTAAACCAACGGTTATTGATTTACCGGCTGCATTGTTTTATGAAGGCAAATTTGAGACTGTAGAATTAAAGGGGGCCTATATACAATCTTCCGATAGCATACAGGCGGTTTTACGCATTGCAGGCATATCGAAATATTATGAAATGACCAACCTCTTGCCGCTACAAAGTCTTGGAAGCGATTATATGGTTATGACTTATGCTTATGGATCAATTTCTGTTACCAGGTCTCACAGTCAATTTATGCTTCTCGGTGTAGAAGATAGTACCGAAGTGGATGTGACCCCTTCTCAACAATCAATACTTGGTACGCTTGCCACAACTTTTACAATTACGCTAAATAAAGGAGAAACCTATTTGTATCAGGGTGACCAAGATTTAGACCTCACAGGGTCTATAATTCATGCTAAAAATTGCAAAAAAATAGTTGTTTATTCCGGTGCTGAAGCTACAGTTACTCCAATTGCTTGCTCAACAGCACGAGGTGCTAATATGTTAATTGAGCAAAGCGCTCCCATAAATACACTCGGTACCGCTTTTTTAATAACACCTGCCACAAATATGGAAAAGGAACTTTTTAAAGTATTGGCAACACAGAATAATACAAAGGTATATGTTAACGGGGTATTGGCAGCCGTTTTAAACAAGGGAAATTCTTATGAAGATTATTTTTCAATCCCTTCCTTTATTAAAACCAATAAACCGGTAATCACCGCTTATTTTGGGGTTGGTTTTTGTACTATTTCACAAACTAATGGAGGCCCTTTTATGGTATTGGTTACCCCATTAGAACAAGCGATAAAATCTTCTACCATTATTGCAACGGCATCACCTCCGGGTGTTAAAAAACAATATGTACAGATTCATGTAAGAACCAGGGACAAAGACCTGAGTTTTATGGATGGGCAAAATATTGGCAGCAAATTTAAAACATTTCCAACCCATCCAGAATATGCTTATGCACAAATAGAACTCGATTCAGGGGCATACACAATAAAAAATGCCAATGGTTTTACTGCGGAGGTAAACGCCAATTCTATAAATACTGTTACTGTATCTTCTCATGGCTACTCCGCTGGCAGTCTGCTCAATAAATCTAGCCAATATGCATCAATAAACGGCAATTCCACCAATCTTCAAAAGGAGTTTTATTTCTGCCCTTTACAAACCGTAAACTTCGAAGCTATTAGGCAGGATACTGTTTTCTCAAAAGTATTCTGGTATTTTGATGATGGTACCATAGATAGCGGAAATGTGGTGAATAAGGCATTTACCAAGCCTGGTTGCCATGATGTACAAATGATATCCTATTACTCAGGTTCATCAGGTAATTGCTTGCTTGGTAATGGCGCTACCGATACCACATTTATGAAAGTATGCGTGGCAAATTCCCTGCCATTGACTATTGGGAACGATACAGGCTTTTGCAGAAGCAAGCCCATTACCCTACAATCCAATATCAATCCCGATGGATTTAGTTATTTATGGAGTACGGGCGAAACCAATCCTTTTATTAGTGCCAACGCAACAGGTACTTACTGGCTGGAAATAAAGAATGGCAATTGTGTTATCAGGGACTCGGTTACAGTAACCGTGGTAGATAAGCCTGTAGTATCTATCCTGGGAGATAAACTATTATGCCTTGAAGATTCTGTGTTATTACATAATTCGGTCAGTATCGCTACCGTTAGCTATTTATGGAATAATGGGAAGAAAAATTACAGTCAATGGATTACCAGGCCAGGTACTTACACACTGTATGCCAATGATAGGGGTTGTACCGCTGAGGGTAGTATTACCATCGGAGCATTAACCTGCCCGGAAATATATGTTCCAACCGGATTTACTCCTAATGGAGATGGAAAGAATGATATTATCCGGCCCATTTGCGCGGGTATAGACCTTTTATATTTCCGGATCTATAATCGTTATGGTCAACTCATATTCGAGACCGGGGAGGAGGGGAAGGGATGGAATGGAAAATTGAATGGAATCCAGCAATCCATGGCAGCCTATGTATTTGTTGCGGAAGGCAGGGATAAAAATAAAAAGCCCTATTTTAAGAAAGGGACTTTTGTTTTGATCAGATAGCTGCTTTAAGCCCTGGCCACTTTACGGTGAAATAGGACATATTTTCAGATATAGTGCCTATTCAGTTTGGCTACTCCTGAAAAATTCAGGTTCTTTGCATCGAAATCAATCTACTGCAACCATGCTTCCAAAATTCAAACGCATCCTTCTTAAATTATCAGGTGAAGCTTTACTGGGCGATCAGCATAACGGCGATCCCTTCAATCCTAAGATTATTGAACAATATGCACACGATATTAAACTGGTAACAGACCTGGGTGTACAGGTGGCTATTGTTATTGGTGGTGGCAATATTTACAGGGGCATGAATGAGGCTGATAGTGGTATTGAACGCGCGCATGGCGATTATATGGGCATGCTGGCTACTGTTATTAATGCCATGGCCATGCAGGCCATGCTGGAACGGATTGGTGTATATACCCGCTTACAGAGCGCCATTCATATGGAACAGGTAGCTGAGCCCTATATCCGCAGAAAAGCTTTGCGGCACCTTGAAAAGGGGAGGGTGGTTATTTTTGGAGCAGGTACCGGTAATCCCTACTTTACAACCGATACCGCCGGCTCTTTACGCGCTATTGAAATGAAAGCAGATGTGATATTGAAAGGCACCCGCGTAGATGGTGTGTACAGTGCCGATCCGGAAAAAGACCCTACCGCTGTTAAATACGATAAGATCAGTTTCCAGGAATGCATTTCAATGAACCTGAAAGTGATGGATATGACTGCTTTTACACTTTGTATGGAGAACAAACTTCCTATCATTGTTTTTGATATGAACAAGCCCGGCAACCTGTTACAGGTAGTAGAAGGAACCAATGTAGGGACGCTGGTTAGCTAATCACCCGCTCGTGTAAATTTTTAGATACATTTTACCGGTATTGGTAATTTCACGGAACATGAAAAAAACCTTACTCTTTTATTTTTCTGTTATCAGCCTGTCTTGCTTTGCCCAACAAAGAATGTCTTTGGCTGATGCTATCCATACAGCCTTACAAAACAGTTATGATATCCGGTTAGCTAAAAATAACCTGGAAATAAGCGGTATCAATAACAATATCGGGGTAGCCGGTGGCTTACCGGTGATTACCGCAACGGGCAATGACAATGAACAGGTAACCAGTATCAATCAAAAATTTGCGGACCCCGCCCGTGATACCAGGAAAGATAATGTTGGTTCCAATAATTTAACGGTAGGCGTAACAGGTGGTATCCTGCTTTTCAACGGATACAGGGTAGTGGCCACCAAAAAAAGACTGGAAGAACTGCAGCAACAAAATCAGCAATTGCTTAATGCACAGATACAGGGTACTATTGCGGCGGTGATGACGAAATATTATGATGTTGTTCGCCAGCAGACTTACCTGAAAACCATTTTACAATCTATTGAGGTTTCCAAAAAAAGGCTCGAAATTTTGCAGGTTCGCAAAGAAGTGGGTCTTTCTAACCAGGCAGATATTTTACAGGCTCAAATAGACCTGAATGCACTATTGCAAACGCTGCAAAGCCAGGAACTGGTGATTGGTCAGGCTAAAACAGACCTGCTGAACCTGATTTTTTTGAAACCGGATTCTCCTATCTCAATCAGTGATACCATTATAGTAGACAAGTATGTACACCTGGATACTGTTTACAACCGGTTAATTCTTCATCCTGTATTGCTGGCTGCCAACCAACAGATACGTATCAATGAACTGATAGAAAGAGAAACGGCAGCCCTTCGTTATCCAACTTTACGTGCCACTACAGGGTTTAATTTTACCAGCAATAAAAGTGCGGCCGGTTTTAGTTTATTAAACCAGAGTTATGGCCCTTTTCTGGGTATCAACCTTTCAGTACCTATTTATAACGGCGCCATCAGCAAGCGACAGCAACAGGTAGCCGCCATTAATACCCGCAATGCAACACTTCAACGCGATAATTTATTACTGGATTATGAAACAGGGGTGGTTCGTACCTTTCAGGCCTATACAAATACATTAAGCCAACTGCAAACAGAACAGCAAAATTACCTGCTCTCTACTCAATTGCTGGACCTGGTACTTCAAAAATTTCAACTGGGTCAGGCAACTATTATTGATGTAAAACAGGCTCAGCAAAGTTTTGAAAATGAAGGATACCGTTTAGTAAACCTTAATTTTGCGGCAAAAATAGCGGAGATAGAATTGAAACGCCTGGCAAATCAATTAGCTTTATTGTAACACAGAGATAAGATAGGTAACTGATCCCCCAAAAGAAACCTTTCTATATTGTGATGGGATGAAACGTATTCATTCTTCAACCAGGCATTTCTATCATACTAAACCCGGATTAGTTATGTACAGGAAACTTTTATTAGTTGGATGTATGGTTCTGTTGTTTTTAACAGGCAATGTACAGGCACAACAAATTGATTCATTATTGGGTGTATATGAAGTAAAAGTTCCACAGGAAAAGATTCATATACATTTTGATAACAGTCAGTATATGCCCGGACAAACGGTTTGGTTCAAGGCCTACCTGCTGCATGGTAACGAACCTTCCGAACTTAGCAGGAACTTATATATTGATTGGTTTACTGAACAGGGTAAACTGCTGGATAGAACCATTGCACCTGTTGCAGGATCCTGTGCAGTAGGTAATTTTGTGGTTCCTGAAAAATATACGGGCAGTAGATTGCGGGTGTTGGCCTATACAAAATGGATGTTGAATTTTGATTCGGCCTTTCTATTCCATCAAACTTTACAGGTTGCACAAACTTCAGCAATAATTACCGGTTTACCTGCTATTCTGCCTGCCACTACCCTCCGGTTTTTTCCGGAAGGAGGGGAGCTGGTTGAAAATATTTCGGGTGTTATTGCTTTCAAAGCTACTAATTCAGAAGGCTTGCCGGTAAACATTCAGGGTACTATCAACAACAGTATTAAACAGGTAGTAGCTGATTTTTTTACTGAACATGATGGTATGGGTAAGATAATTTTTAAGCCCTTACCCGGAGAAATATATACTGCTGAATGGAAAGATCCACAGGAAAATACACAGTACACGCCCCTCCCTTCTGCAAAAAAAACAGGCCTGGTACTTAGTATTAATAATACTCCGGCCAACAGAAGACTAATCATTGAACGTCTGCCCTTACTGGAAGATCGGTATAAAAGGATAACGATTGTGGCCACTATGAACCAGCAGGTTGTTTTTAGGGCGGCAGCTAAACTAACAGATAAAAACAGTATAACAGCCAGTCTTCCCACCACTGATTTTCCATCAGGTGTATTGCGGTTAACCGTTTTTGACAATTACCGGCAACCGGTAGCAGAAAGAATTTTATTTATAAATAACCAGGAGTACCGCTTAGCCGCGGAACTACTTATGGATACAGTTAATCTTGAAAAGCGGGGAAAGAACACATTCCATCTGGCATTGGCCGATACAATTCCAGCCACACTTTCTTTATCCATTACAGACGGTAAAGGCAATTATGATTCTTCCCAAAACATAATTTCCAGACTGTTATTGTCATCCGAGATTAAAGGACATATTCATAATCCTGCCTATTATTTTGCTTCTGAAGAGGATAGTGTAAGCAGGCACCTTGACCTGGTAATGCTAACAAATGGGTGGAGAAGATTTAAGTGGGATGAGGTACTGACCGGTAAAACCCCCGTACTAAAATATGCACATGATAGCGGCTATCTAACCATTGAAGGCAAGATTGATAATCTGAGCGATAAAAAAATAAAGAAGGCTGAGTTGGTTAACCTGATATTAATGGCCAAAGACTCTACCAAACAATTTATTTTTACCGCATTACAGGCTGATGGAAGTTTTAGGGAGGAGAACATGATTTTGTTTGATACCACCAAAGTGTTTTATCAACTCAACAAAACATTTATTCCTGCAAGAAGCCATGTAGGTATCAATACCACTTTCCTTCCTTTTGATTCTACAAGAACGATAACCGCTTTAGCAAAATTTCTTGCAGATACTACAGGCATAACCCGTATCAAAGCCATTGCCAGGGAACAAAGAAGACTGGAAGAGTTGATGAAGGCGGTAACCTTGAAAGAAGTAGTGGTTAAAACCAGGATAAAAACAAGGCTGGAAGAAATGAATGATACGTATGCAAGGGGTGTATTTGAAAGTGGTCAGTCCCGCAATTTTAATATTGCCGATGATCCACAGGGAGGTGTTACCCTTACTGCTTTTGCCTATTTAGTATCAAGAGTACCGGGCCTGCAAATAAATGACCCCTATTCTTTAAATCCTTCTGCTATCTGGCGCAGGGAGCCGGTGTCACTTTTCCTTGATGAAATGCCGGTAGATGCACCAACCCTTGCCTCTGTTCCGATATCGAATATTGCCTATATAAAAGTGTTCAATCCGCCTTTCTTTGGTGCCCCAGGTGGAGGATCGGGCGGAGCAATTGCGGTTTATTTGAGAAAAGGAAATGATACTAAAGGAATTTTTACAGGACTTGACTATACTTTATTACCGGGCTATTCGCCTATCAAAGAATTCTATTCACCCAACTATGCCGAACAGCAGCTAAATTTTTCGCCAACTGATCTTAGGCGTACTTTGTTCTGGAAACCTAATATTCAGCTTGATGGTACGAATAAACAGTTGATACTCTCTTTTTATAATAATGATATCAGTCATTCTTTACAATTGGTAGTAGAAGGATTAACACAGGATGGCAGATTGATACAGGTAAGTAAATTATTGAAGCAATAAACTATTCTATTATCATGTCTAAACAAAGTCCCATACTACAGTCCAAGCTGCCAGAGGTTGGCACTACCATTTTTACAGTGATGAGTCAGCTCGCACGGGAACAGCATGCTGTTAACCTGGGCCAGGGCTTTCCTGATTTTATGATGAGCGAAGAATTAATCGCATTGGTAAATGAGGCCATGCAAATCGGGATTAACCAATATGCACACATGAATGGCTGGCCCCTACTACAGAGAAGACTGGCAGAGAAAGTAGAAAAATTATACGGCAACACTATTGACCCTGATACGCAGATCACCATTACACCAGGAGGGACTTATGCTATTTATACAGCACTCACCACCGTATTACAACCGGGTGATGAGGTGATTGTATTTGAACCCGCTTATGATAGTTATATTCCAAATATTGTAATCAATGGTGCGAAACCGGTATTGATCTCATTACAGTATCCTGATTATTCTATTCCATGGGAAGAAGTTCGTGCAAAAATAAATGCCAGAACAAGAATGATCATGATTAACTCACCGCATAATCCAACTGGCGCTGTTTTGCGTGAGCATGATATTCGTGAATTGCAAAAAATAGTGGCTGATACGAATATTCTCATACTAAGTGATGAAGTATATGAGCACCTGATTTTTGATGATATTCCACACCTGAGTATTTTACGATACCCTGATCTGCTTGCCAGAAGCTTTGTATGCTTCTCTTTTGGTAAAACCTATCATTGTACGGGATGGAAGCTGGGCTATTGTATTTCATCCCCCGAATTAATGAAGGAGTTCCGGAAAGTACACCAGTTCAATTGCTTTTCCTGCGATTCGCCCAAACAAGTGGCCATTGCCGACTATATTCAAAATGAGGAAGCCTATCTTTCTTTAGGTGGCTTTCTGCAAAAGAAGCGAGATTATTTCAGAGAACTGATGAAAGCCACCCCATTTAAATGTATCCCATCACACGGCAGTTATTTTGAATGTTATAGCTACGGCCATTTTACAGATGAGGCCGATAAAGACTTTGCTATCAGGCTAACCAAAGAATATGGTATTGCTACGATACCTGTTTCTGCGTTTTATCAAAACGGGGAAGACAATAAAGTACTCCGCTTTTGTTTTGCTAAAAAAGAAGATACATTGGAGAAAGCCGTTCGGAAATTGATACATCTTTTATAAACTCCACCAATAATTAAACTTCAGCACCAATGCCCGGTTTTTAACTGAAAAAGGGGATGGATAATAATTGTCTGTATATACGATGAACAGGTCTGAAGCAGGTTTATATCTCCACTGCAACCTGGCATTTACATTTACATTTTTCTGTTGTTCGTTGTACTGAATATAGGCGGTAATGAATAATTTATTGGTCATAGTTACATCAATCTTCGGACCAATTAAAAAGAACGAAATATTGCCCCATGGTTTTGGCAGCGTAAGCTTGTTATAACTGGTGCTGAGCGCAAGACTTACAAAGGGCTGGAAACGATAACCGATGTCGGAAATAAATGAAAAGCGGTTGCCATTTGCATAATAGCCGCCATACCGAACATAAGTAGCGTACGTAAATAATTTTTGAGGCTGTGATACCAGGTCAAATCCAAAGGTATTTACCGAATGCCTGGATCCTTTTGCCAAAGAATCCATTCCTGTATTTGTAGGATCAAAGGGTTTTAATAATTCAATATAATCATGCTGTGCCAATCCTGTAATGGTTAGCCTGTTTCGAAAAGTAACCAGATAGGATAGACTATACTGGTCATCCGTTTTCCGCATTTTTTCATCAAAATAAATGGTAGAACTCAATTGTGGGCCATGACTTAAAATGTTACCGGTTTTGGGAAAGTAATTCCGGATAACCAGGGGGTTGAGCTTAATATATCCGGTTCTGGGTATATAGCCTGTTTCGGCTGTGTAATTCTTTCCAATATATTCATGCTGCCAGACGATGTTCCATATTCGGCTGTTATAAGATAGTGTAGCAGCATGTGCCATGTTATTGCCGGATTTTCCGGGGCTGAATGATTTTAAGAAAAAGGTTTTACCCGTCCATACATTATTGGAGGAGGCAAGATTGTATTCTAATCCCAGGTTCCGGTTATATAAACTGTAAATGGGTTTGGAAGGGTAGCTGCCGGGTTGATAGTTAATAGAGTTTTTATCTATATACATCAGCCCAATACTGGAACGTTTGAAAACCTTTCGTTGTAAGGATAATACGCCAAAATTTTGTGCAGGCAAACCCGTTTCAGCTAACTCTTCAGTTTGAATATGCATGGCACCTAAGCGCCAGTTTTTATCCAGCTTGCCACTGAGCCGGGCGCCATACCGGATAGGAACACCCAAGCCTATCCGTCTTGAAAAGAATGGACGGATATTGATATTGCCAAAATTGCCAAACAGGTCAATATTCTCCAGAAAGAACTGTCTTCTTTCAGGAAAAAATAATTCAAAACGATCCAGGTTAGTTACCTGTTTATCTACTTCTACCTGTGAAAAATCCGGATGAACCGTGAGGTCGAGGTTCATGGATGAGGTGATGGCTATCTTGGCATCAATACCAATATCTGTTTTGTATTGGGTATTTTTTCCGGCAGTATAGTCTTTGGAGAGGCCGGTTAATGCGTATGGGATAACAGATATATTGGGTCCCTGAATGGGGGGTGGCTCATCCCAAACCAATACGCCGGTATAGGCTAAGGAGGAGGTGGGGAACTGGCGTGGAACCGGCGCCCAACTGGATTTTTCAGTAGTCTTCAGATCGTTCCTGCTGAAATTGATTCCCCATTCTTTGATTCCTTTTTTATAGCGTATGGATTTGAAGGGGATGGCTGCTTCAAATATCCATTTGTCTGTATAATCTGTTACTTCAGAAATCCATTTATTATCCCAGTTCAGATCCGATTTTCCGCCTTCATATAAAGCGCCATCCCATTGGGCGCCTGCCGCGTTGGCACCGAACGTAAAGCCATTGGTCTGGTCGTCGAATGGATCGATAAAAAAAATAAAATTATCATTCTTTCCAAAATTAAAATCACGTCGCAGTGACTCTACCATATTGGCTCCTGAAATCTTTTTATAACATATGGCAATAATGTATAGGTTTTGATTATCATAGCTCATCCGCACATCTGTTGGCACATTGGCAAAACTGGTATCCATGGGCAATACCATAAAAAAATTTGTGGCTGGCGCTGACTGCTGCCAGGCTATATCATCTATACTTCCGTCTACCCGTACGGGTGTGTTTGTTTTATGGATAGGGAGCCGGTAAGAAGCATTTTTCTTTTGAGCCTGAATGGTTTCAAAACTGAGTAGTAATAAAATGGTGGCGAATACCTGTTTCAATGCAAGTGGATTAAGGGCGATAAATGCCTACAAGATAAAAGCTTTTTCATCTCCAACCATCTCCATCCAATAAATTCCCCAATCCACTGCCTTCCTCTTTTCTGGAGGTAGTGGCATATGGTAAGATGCGGCCCGCTAAACGGCTGATGGGCAAGGTTTGTATCCAAACAGGGGTTCCATCTGAATGCCATCATCCATCATCATAAAAGCGCCTGGTTAGGCGATGGCCGTTTCGTTGGAATCCAGTTCTACTTCCACATACTGCATTTCTTCTCCAAAAATGCGAAAGTCTAATTCGTGGTTCTGTATCATACGGTTGTATCTTTCATCTTTCCCATCCACACTTTTTTACCTTGTATTTTTCTAACAAGGAACATGATTCCAACTGTAATAAAGAAGAAGGGTCCGGTAAAGCCCAGCAGGGCAACGAATTTTGTACCATAGAATTGCTGCATGGGCCTTCTTAGTCTTTCACTGATCAGGTACATACTTGGCACCATTACCAATGTTAAGAAGAAGGCGAAGATCAATCCGAAGATGATGGTCCAGCTTAACGGACCCCAGAAAGTTACACTATCACCGCCAAAGAAAATGTGCGGATTAAAACTGCGGAAAAGTGATACAAAATCTATGTTGAATCCAACCGCAAGTGGCAATAAGCCCAGCATAGTTGCCAATGCGGTAAGCATAACCGGAATGATTCGGATCTTACCAGCTTCGATAACTGCCTCTTTGGTTTTATATCCTCTTCCACGCAGTTCATCGGTGAACTCAATCAATAAGATTCCGTTCTTGATTACAATACCGGCTAACCCGATAATGCCTACACCTACCATGATAGTTGCCATTGACATACCGGTAATTGCATAGCCTATTAATACACCAATAATAGAAAAGAAAATCTCTGTTAATACGATGAAGGGTTTACTTAAACTATTAAACTGTAAAACAAGGATCAGGAAAATAAGTAATAAAGCGATTAAAAGGGACGTCCCCAAAAAGCTCATGGTTTCTGCCTGCTGTTCACTTTCACCGGTTTGTTTAATGGTAACATCGGAAGGAATCTTTGTTTTATTTTTAAATTCTTCGATCTTCTTGGCCAGTTCCGCATTGATGGGCCCTGTTAAGGAAGGGTCCGTTACATTCGATTGTATTTGAATGGTACGTTTTACATTTTTACGTTTTACGCCACCTGATGTATTTGTATAATCTACGGTAGCTACTGCATTTAATGGCACTTGTTTAATACCCATGGTAGACATATCGCGAAATGTAAGCCGCATATTCATCAGGTCGTTAATATTATTACGATGTAACTGGTTATAGCGTACCTGAATTTTATACTCGTCTTCGCCCTCCTTTAATTTACTCGCTTCTTTACCAAATACTGCTGCACGAATTTCCATTCCTATCTGCGCGGTACTGATGCCTTCGCGCAAAGCCCTTTCGCGGTCAATATTGATTGTGATCTCAGGGTTTTGCAGGTCAACATCCAGTCTTAACCCGTCAATTCCATTGATACGGTTGGTATCAAGGTGGTTCTGAAGGTCATAAGCCACTTTAGATATCTCATCAAAATTATCACCACTAACCTCAATATTTACCGGTGGATCTGTTGGCGGACCGGCATCTTCCTGCGCTACTTCAATAACGGCTCCCGGAATGCCTTTCATCTGCGCCCGTATTTCCTGCAGATAGGGAACAGTAGATTGACCATGTCGTTTTTCGTATTCAACAAAAGATACCTGTATTCTTCCCAGGTTACTTTGGGTACTTCTATTGTTATCCCTTGGGTTGTTGGCACTTACTGCAACATTGGTAATCACACTTTCCACAATGGAGCCATTGGCGCCGGGTTTTTCTTTTGCTAATATTTTTTGTACCCGCTCTTCAAGTAAATGTGTTACAGAATCGGTAATGGTTGTTTTAGTACCGATTGGCATTTTCAGGTATACATATACGAAATTGGGGTCACCGCTGGGGAAGAAAGGTTTTGGATTGTTACGTAAAACGAGCATAGCCAACGATATCGGGAATAGAAGGAACAGCCATAATAATAACCTTGAGGGCCTGGCACCCACTAGTACCCAATGGAGTAATTTTTCATAACGATTCATCAAACCGGGTAATACGTGTTCCTGAAAATAATGTATGATATCGCGAAGTACAAAACGGTTAAGAAGCATCAGTGCGGAAAGTACCAGTAAAAAGTTACCGAAACCATGCCAGGAGGTAAGATTGAATAATATGCCAAAGACAATCACGGTCCAGAAAAAAGGTTTTTTGAAAATCGCTTTCTTCGGTTCATCATATTGCCTTCCATCAGGCTTCATAAAGTTGACTGCAAAAACAGGGTTGATGATAAATGCCACAATCAGTGATGCTGCCAGTGTAAGTATTAACATGGTTGGCAGGTAGATCATAAACTTACCGATGATACCTTTCCATAGTAAAAGCGGGAAGAAAGGAGCCAGGGTAGTTAGGGTTCCCGCCAATACCGGAATGAATACTTCACCGGCCGCTTCTTTAGCGGCCCGGGTAATTCTTACTTTCCCGTTATTATATATCCGGTGCGTATTCTCAATTACCACAATGGCATCATCTACAATAATACCCAAACCAAACAACAGGGCAAATAGTACAATAAAATTCAGGGTGATATGCGTACCAACAATATAGTCGCCCAGCGGTAGGAAAAGGAAAGCCACAAATACACTTAAGGGCACACTTAATGCCACAAAGAATGCGTTGGTTACACCCATAAAAAACATTAAAACAAGCAATACCAGTATGAAACCGATCACAATGGTATTCACCAGTTCATTAAAGGAGGTTTTGGTTTTGATGCTCTGATCGCCGGTGATGACAATTTTTAAATTGGATGGCAATTCCTTTTTCTCTTTCATTTCCGCCACAATCGCATGTATCTTATCTGCCGCGTTGATCAGGTTTTCTCCACTCCGTTTTATAATGTTCAGTGTTACTACATTTTTTCCATCGAGGCGGGAGAAGCTTTCGGTTTCTTTAACGGTATCAATAATCCGGGCAACATCTTTCAGGTAAATAGGAGCTGCCTGTAAATTTTTTACTACAATATTTTGGAGATCAAGTGCATTCGCAAACTGCCCTTTTATCCGGATGGTTCTTTTCATTTCACCAACTTCAAGCAATCCGCCGCTGATATCCTTATTCTCATAGTTGATGGCATTCGCGATATCTGTAAAAGAAAGTTTGGCTGCCTGCATTTTAAAAGGGTCCACATTAATCTGTATCTCTCTTTCGGGAGCGCCTACGATGTCTGCGCGACTTATTTCGGGAAGCTCTTCGAAATGGTCCTGCATCTTGTCTGCGAACTTCTTCAAAGCCATACCATCAAATTCACCACTCACGTTAACGTACATGATAGGCATTTCGCTGAAATCAAATTCCTTTACATTGGGTAGTTGGGTAAGATCGGTAGGCAGGTCTGTTTGTGCCTTGTCTATCGCATCTTTTACTTTTTGTTTGGCTATTTCTGTTTTTACATCAGTATCAAACTCTACAATAATCAGTGAAAAATCCTGCTGTGAGGTAGATTGTATCTTTCTTATCTTGGCGCCGCTGATACCCTTTAATTGTTTCTCAATGGGCCTGGTAACAAGATTCTCCATATCTTTTGGGGAAGTGCCAAAATACACGGTACTTACACTAATGGTTGGAACCACAATATCCGGAAACTGTTCCCTGGGCAGGGTAGTGAATTTGTTAAAACCATATAGTGAAATCAGGATGGTTATAACATATACCGCCGTACGATTATCAACGGCCCAACTGGAGGGTTTAAACTGTTTGAATTTTTCGGCAATGCCTTCTATGAATGGATGCATGGATTTATTTTTTGATATCAGTTTTCAAAATCTGACCGTCGTAAATATTCTGGAAACCTTCTGTGATTAATTGTTCGCCCGCGGCTAACCCACTCTTCACTTCAATCAATTGATTGTATAGTTCCCCGATAGTGATTTGTCTTTTTCTGGCCACCAGTTTGGAGCCTTCTGTTGCCGCCATAAAAACATATTTGCCTTTTTCATCGGTACCTACCGTATTAACAGGGATGGCAATGGCGTTTACGGCTGCATAATCCTGTATTTTAACCAGGGCAATCTGGTTTTGACGGAGTGAAGCGTCTGAAGGAAGTTTTGCCTCTACATGAAATGAGCGGTTATTCGGATCAATCACTCTTCCCGAAACGGATATACGGGTATTATAGGTCTTATTAATATCAGGTAATGTGACAATGATCGCAGAACCCAATTTCACTTTTCCGCTATAGTTTTCGGGCACTTCTGTAATCACTTTCAAATTAGAAGTGTTTACAATTTTGATCTGGGCCATATTTCCAATAAAACCTGTGAAGAGTTCCCCGACCCTTACATTTACTTCTTCAGCTATTCCCTCAACATCACTATATATATTTGAACCGCTTAGTTGTTCCTGTTGTGTTTTGATACTTTCTTCAGCGCCTTTAATTTGCTTTTCCAGGGCTTCCACATTTGTTCTGGCGTTGATCAGGTCTATCTCTGTACCAATACCCTGTTTCCATAAATTATTTCTACGGGTATACACATCTTTCGCAAAAGTTAATTGTGTTCTGAGGGCTTCTGAATTTTGTTTGGCGGCAACAATCTGCTGTTTAACAATGGCATCGTCCAGTTTTACGAGAAGCTGTCCCTTCTTTACATAGTCGCCTTTCTTAACATAAATGGCCCTTACCTGGCCGGCGCCCAGCCTGGGCGAAATATAGGATATGTTCTCCGCATCTACCCTGCCCTGCAGATCAATATAGTGTACAAAATTTTGCGTTGAGAGGGTAGTGAGTCCCACCAGCTTTTCGTTTTCATTTTTGACTACTGAGCTATCCAGTTTTGCTACTGCTGATTCCAGCGAATGGATCTTATTGCCGATGTTGATCTGGTCTTTTTTCAGTTGTTCTATCTCTGCTTTTTTTGCAGCCAGTGATCCGCTTTCTGTTTTTGTGCCGCAGGAAGTGATTATTATGGAGGTGGTAAAAATAAGTATGTTTAGTGTCTTTTGCATTTTCTGAGTTTTGTATTTGGTGTGATTATAATTTTCCGGTTGCTTTCTGGTAATCTACTTTTGCTATAATAGCGCTGTAAAGCGCGCTGATGTAATTGGTTTGCGCGGTAATCAGGTCTGTTTGTGCCGCGGTGATCTCGGTATTGGATCCGGTTCCGGCTTCATACTTCTTTTTGGTTTGATGGTACACGGCTTCTGCCAGTTGCATATTTTTTTTCTGAAAAGACATCGTGGCCAATGAAGACTTAAAATTGATCTTCGACTGCTCCACTTCACCATCAATAGTGAGTTTAAGGTTATCTAACTGGTTCTCTGTCGCTTTCAGTTCTATCCTCGATCTGGAAACCCGTGCACTCCTGGCAAAACCATCAAAAATGGGGATGGCCAGGTTTAGGCCAACATAAGAAGTAGTGAACCAATCTCCTTTTCCGAAAAAATCGAATTTATTTCGTTGTGCGTTCTTGCTGTAGGAGCCTGTAAGTGAAAGTACGGGGATATAACTTAGCTGGTAGCGTTTGATATTGAACTCATTTAGTTTTTTTGCCAGCGATACATATTGAAAATCTTTCCGGTCCGCATACTGGTAAGCAGTATCATTAGAAAAATCTTCTCTTACCTGCTCCTCGCTGATTTTATCAACCAGCACCAATGTGTCTTTTACAGGCATGCCAATCAATGTTTTTAAGCCGAGGTAACCAATGCTTATGCTATTAAGCGCTTTTATTTTTTCTGTTTGCAGGTTGGAAAGCTGAACTGATATTTTATCGAGATCCAGTTTTTCCGCGAAACCATTCTTATATAATTCATTCGCATCATGATCCAGTTTTTGCAAACGGGCAATATTTGCATCTAATAGGTCTATCTGGGTTTTACTTAATACCAGCTGGTAATAAATTTTATAGATATTGGTTTTAATAGCCTCTTCTGTTACTTCCAGGTTTTTTGTCTGAAACTGTATAGAGGTGCTTCTTGCCTGTAAGGCAATGAATACCTGCCCGTCGAATAACATTTGCTGCAATTGAATATTGGCCGTAGAATTATATTTGGTCCCAAACTGAACCGGTATATAGGTTCCGGCAGGCTGGCCAAATATTTCTCCGGGTAATAAAGAGGTAGGTATTTTAATAAAATCAGTCATGCCAACACTTCCTGTAATAGCAGGCAGTGCGGAAGCAGTAATTTCTCTATTGGTTTGTTGCTGACTCTGAATATTTAATAAGGCATTTTTTACCTGCAGATTATTTTTACGGGCGTAGTCAACAGCCTGCTGAATAGTGAACGCGTGCCTGGTGGTGGTTTGTGCGGTTACAGTGCCGGCAATAAATGCCAGGCATAACAACCATAGCATTTTTTCGGGTCCTCGTTTGTTCATAAGGGTATGTTTTTTTGTCTTTGTTGCTTGTATTTTTGAATGAGTTTCAGGCCTTTGGCAGAAGCCAGTCCATATAAAAAATTATCCGTTATTTCGGCAAATACATTTGGTAAACTATGTTTGCCAACCAGGAAAAGTTCTGGGTTTAAAATCAAAAAAGTGGAAGCGAGCCTGAATCTTGCCAGGATGTCTGTCTTCACTTCTTCACGGTATAAGCCTTCTGATTTACCCCAATCCAGGTTCTCTTTAATAATACTGTAAAGGAATTTATTCATGAACTCATTGTGTTTCCTGAAAGCTTTTGTGTGGTATTTTTCAAGGTCGAATAGTACCGTTGGGTTTATTTTGCTGAGTACATCCAACATCATATCCACCGCCATAAATAATTCCTGTATGGCATTTTCGCTTTTTTGTTTGTGCAGGGTGCATTCACACTGGTTGGCTTTGATTTCAATATCTATTACGCCTTCCACCAATGCGTCTTTATCGGCATAAAACTGGTAAATGGTTTTTTTGCTTATGCCAAGATGTGTAGCAACATCATCCATGCTCACACTCCGTATGCCGTAGCGCATAAACAATTCGTGTGCCTTGTTGACTATTCTTTCCTGTGGTTCCATACTCATTAAATCGGGAGTGCAAAACTAAGGAAACTTAAAATGTAACCAAAGTTTCCAAATGATTTTTTTGATAAAATTTGTGTTAAGCGGTCTATTTCATGGATAAATGCGGAACGTTAGAATACTTACTGCCGTTAGTTTTAGGCATTTCATGTACCGCTTGATTCGAAATAGGGCTGATTACTACTGATTTCTTATTTATTTTACACTCTTAATACCACCTGCATGAGCCGAGCTGAACGTAAACTTACTTTTAAGGCCTATCTGAAAAAACTATTGCAATATTTTTTCCAGGGGCTGATTGTATTGGCGCCCATTGGTATTACCATTTGGGTAGTTTTGGGGTTATTTAATTTTGTTGATGATATCCTGCCCAATATTATGCACGTATTGGCGCCTGATTTTCTGCCGAGCGACAAAGACGGCACCCTGACTAAAATACCCGGATTGGGCTTTGTAGTGGTGATTGCGCTGGTACTGTTTGTTGGATGGATATCTTCTTTATTTATAGTGGGCCGCCTGGTGGCGGTACTGGATACGGTTCTTGAAAAAACACCGGGTATTAAATTCATCTATTCTTCTGTCAAAGATTTCCTGGAAGCTTTTGCAGGTAATAAAAAGAAATTTGATAAACCGGTTTTGGTTAATATTGATGCTCCCGACGTTTGGCGTATTGGTTTTGTAACCCAGCATGATGCACATGAATTTGGTATGCCGGAGCATGTAACCGTGTATGTGCCTCATTCTTATGCCATTTCAGGCATTACCTATATTGTTCCCATAGAACGCATCAGGCTGCTACCCAATGTGAGTGCATCCGATGCCATGAAGTATGCGGTGTCTGGCGGGGTTACGAATGTGCATGAATGAGAATTGCTTCAAATGAATTTACTTTGCTCTTTTAAGCGAGCAATATGAAACTTCATAATTTTAATTCTGGTCCGTCTATACTTCCGCAACCAGTTCTGGAGGAAGCGGCTCGTGCAATTATCAATTTTAATGACACAGGGTTATCTATCTTAGAAATAGGCCACCGTACCGACTGGTTTCAGGAGGTATTGAATGAGGCGGTTACATCAGTGAAGCAATTAATGCAATTGGATGATGCTTATGAAGTGTTGTTTTTGCATGGAGGCGCCACTACTCAATTTATGCAGGTTCCCATGAACCTGCTGGATGATGGAGAAACGGCCGCGTACTGTGATAATGGTATCTGGGGGAACAAGGCGGCAAAAGAAGCGGCTCTGTTCGGAAATGTGCAGGTGGTTGCTGATTCCTCAGATAAAAAGCATACTTATATTCAAAAAGAGTTCAATATTCCTGGTAATGCCAAATACCTGCACCTCACCAGTAATAATACGGTAGAAGGCACACAATGGCATAGCTATCCGGAAACCTCAGTGCCATTGGTGGCAGATATGAGTAGTGATATTTTTAGCCGACCTGCCGATTTTAAAAAGTTTGCACTGATCTATGCCGGGGCCCAGAAGAATATGGGTGCCGCGGGTGTAAACCTGGTGGTGATCAGGAAAGATGTTTTAGGAAAGGTACTGCGGAAAATACCCACCATCATGAATTATCAAAAGCATATTGATGCAGGTTCGCTCATGAATACACCGCCTGTTTTTGCCGTGTATGTAAGCATGCTTACGCTTCGCTGGATAATTGCCCAGGGTGGGTTAGCCGAAATGGCGGAAAGAAATGAGGCCAAATCATCTCTTTTCTATCATACACTGGATAGCCTCCCTTTGTTTACAGGCACAGTGGCAAAGGAAGACCGTAGCCAGATGAACGCGGTTTTCTTTCTTAAAAATCCTGCATTGGAAGTACCCTTTCTGGACCTCTGTAAAAAAGAGGGTATGATAGGGGTGAAGGGCTATCGTACCGTAGGTGGGGTTAGGGTTAGTATGTATAATGCCCTGCCCCTGGCCAGCGTTCAGGCTTTTTGCGACCTTATGAAACAGTTCTCCTCTAAAAACAGCTAATTTGACAGACGGTATGCCGCATTCGATTTTTTTGTAGTAATTTTGGACCTGAATACGAAATTAGTCTAAAATATGACAATTGCCAAAGATGATATTATCAGGGAAGAAATTCTAAAAGAGGCCCAAAAACTTTTCCGGCAATATGGTATCAAGAAAACCACTATGGAAGATATCGCTAAAGCGATGGGTAAAGGAAAAAGTACGCTTTATTATTACTACGGCAGTAAAGAAGCGATATATGATACAGTTATCCTGAAGGAAATGGGAGAGGTATTCGCTTGTGTAAAAGAGGCTGTAAGCAAGGCAACCAGCGCGGAAGAAAAATTAAAAGCGTTCACCTTAACCAAGATCAGGGCGGTACAAAAAAAAGCGAACTTATACAAGATTGTAACTGGTGAACAAAAGGATACCATGCGTTGTATGAAACACCTGCACACCGAATATGATACACATGAAACCCAATTGATAAAAGAGATATTATCGTTTGGGATTACCAATGGTGAATTTGCAAAGCATATCAAAAAAGAACTGGACATATTGCCATCTGTAATTGTGAGTTCGTTACGTGGACTGGAGCGGGACATCTTTACTGGTAATAAATACGCAAAACTTGAATCCAGAATTGAGTCAATCCTGGGCATTATGATGCGGGGACTAAAAACCAATTAATTCAAAAAAAAATAAATCATAAAAGTATAAATTCAAAAAAATGCAACCACACATCCAAACTGTTGAGGGAAAATTAGGAATATTACTGCCCGGGCTTGGTGCCGTGGCTACCACAATGATCGCCGGAGTGATAGCGGTTAAAAAAGGAATAGCTCAACCCATTGGTTCATTAACGCAAATGGGTAGTATCCGTTTAGGAAAGCGAACGGAAAACAGGTACCCTCTCATAAAGGATTTTGTACCCCTTGCCCACATCAATGATATCGCTTTTGGCGGATGGGATGTGTATGCTGATAATGTGTATGAATCTGCCCTCAACGCCAAAGTATTGGAGCCCGGATTACTGCTGTCTATCAAGCCGGAATTGGAGGCGATAGTGCCGATGAAAGCGGTATTTGATAAATCTTATATCAAGAACCTCGATGGGAATAATGTAAAAAAAGCAGCCACCAAATTCGAACTTGCAACAGCGGTCATGGATGATATCGAAAATTTCCGAGATGCAAATAATTGTAGTAGAATCGTAATTGTTTGGTGTGGTTCTACTGAAAAATATATTGAAGAGTCTGCGGTGCATCAAACGATTGAATCTTTTGAAGAGGGCTTACGAAATAATGATCCTGCTATATCTCCCAGTATGATCTATGCCTATGCCGCCCTTCATTTAGGGGTTCCCTTTGCCAATGGCGCGCCCAATCTTACCTGCGATATTCCTGCCCTGATTCAGTTGGCAAAAGAAACTGATACCCCCATTGGCGGGAAGGACTTTAAAACAGGACAGACACTTATGAAAACCATACTGGCGCCGGGTTTACATGCAAGGGCATTAGGCATTAGGGGTTGGTTCTCTACCAATATTTTAGGAAACCGGGATGGCTGGGTTTTGGATGAACCTGAAAATTTTAAAACCAAAGAAGTTTCCAAGCTAAGTGTACTTGATGATATTCTCAGGCCGGATATCAATCCCGAATTATATGGTGATCTGTATCATAAGGTTCGCATCAATTATTATCCGCCACATGGCGATAACAAAGAGAGCTGGGATAATATTGACATCTTTGGCTGGCTGGGCTATCCTATGCAGATTAAAATTAATTTTCTTTGCCGCGATTCCATTTTAGCCGCGCCTATTGTATTGGACCTTGCCTTGTTGATGGATCTTGCTAAACGTTCACATATGTCGGGCATCCAGGAATGGTTATCCTTCTATTTCAAATCACCGCAAACCGCTACCGGGTTAAGGCCAGAGCATGATATCTTCAAGCAACTGATCAAGCTACAGAATACATTGAGGCATCTGATGGGAGAAGACCTGATTACACATTTAGGGTTGGATTATTACCAGGATCTGGTAGAAGCCCTATGATCCGGTTGCACAAAACCATAGCATCATGCCTGGGTATCGGGTATAGTAAAGGTGGGGGAACCATTGCCGCCCTTTTAGTTTGTGGAGTTTGGTGGATGGTTCGGGCAAACGGACATTTTCAGCTAATCATGCCGGCAGTTACCACTTTATTAATTGTGGTGGGTATTTGGTCCGCTAATAAGGTAGAAGCAGTATGGGGCATCGACAGCAGCAGGGTAGTGATTGATGAGGCAGCGGGAATGTGCATCAGCCTGCTCTTCATACCTGTAACACTTAGTAATGTATTGGTTGGCCTGATTTTGTTCCGGTTTTTTGACATAGCTAAACCCCTGTTCATTCGTAAAGCAGAATCATTGCCAGGCGGGTGGGGTGTTATGGCAGACGATGTATTGGCAGGATTCTACACCAATCTTTTGTTGCAGGCAATCGTTTATTTTAATGTATTGTAATATATGGTCAAATTCATTAAAGCACAGGCCGCTTCCTTAACAGCTACCGGTGCTGATTTTACGGTAACTGTCTTACTCAAAGAATGGGTGGGATTCTGGTATTTGTTGGCCAGCATACTTGGCACGATCAGTGGAGGCATTGTCAATTTTAAGCTGAACAGGTCATGGGTTTTTAGTACCAGCGATCATCGGATTTATTTCCAGGCAATTAAATATTTACTCGTGTGGATAGGCAACCTGGTATTGGTTTCGGGCGGTGTATTTCTTTTAACCAATTACGGAGGCTTCACTTACCTCATATCCAAGATTACAGTATCTGTGATGATAGGTGTATTATATAATTATGTACTTCAAAAAAAATTTGTGTTTAAATAGTTTAATGATGAAAAGTAGAAAGATAAGGGGTGGATTGGTAGTGATACTCTTCCTTTTTGTTGGTTTAGCGCAAAATTTTGCACAAACTGTTGTTCAGGGTGTGGTTACGGATATGGTTAATCAACAACCGCTGCAATATGTAAGCGTTGTTTTTAAAGGTGGCAGGGGTACGGTTACCGATAGCCTCGGGCGATATACTCTACGGTCTTCCGGTAAAATTGCAACGATACTGGTAACCCATGTTGGCTATAAAGTCGTTGCAAAACCGATTACTATAGGTATTACACAAACTATCGATATTGCCCTTGAAACAGATCCTAAAACATTTAATAATGTTACGGTTACTACTAATAAAAGAGCTAAGTACCGTAATAAAAGTAACCCGGCTGTTGAGTTAATCAGGCGGGTAATTGATAACAAATCCATCAATAGAACAGAGCGATATGATTTTGTTCAGTATGAACAGTATGAGAAGCTTGAAGTATCCCTAAGTAATCTGAATGACAAGATTGTCAACTCGAAATTACTGAAAAACTATGCATTTCTTTTTGAGAACCGTGATACAATAAAGGTTGCAGGCAAATCATTATTACCCGTGTACCTGGAAGAAACCATATCTAATAAATTTTTTCGTAAAAAACCGGAAAAAACAAAAACAGTTGTTATTGCTGAAAAGCGTGTAAACTTTGGTGAGTACATAGATAATGCGGGTGTGAGTAATTACCTGAACCGGCTGATCATGGATGTGGATATTTATGATAACGATATCCCCCTATTTACCTACCAGTTTCTTAGTCCTATTGCAGATCTTGCACCTACCTTTTACATGTATTATATCAGGGATACCACTACTGATGAGAATGGACAAAAGCTGATCAAATTATATTTTACACCCCGTAATACAAACGACCTCCTGTTCAGAGGAAATATGTGGATCACCCTTGATGGGAACTATTCCGTTCAGAAGATAAACATGTTTCTAAGTAAAAATGTTAACCTGAATTTTGTTCGTGAATTACAGGTGGATCTTGATTTTGAAAAAAGTGAAGATAAAAGGTATCACCTGAGCAGGAGCCATATTATGGCAGATGCGGGTGTTACCAAGAGTTCAGGAAATGGCTTTTTTGGGGAACGTACCGTATCGTTCAAAAATTTTAAGATCAATATTCCTTTACAGGATAGTGTGTATGAAGGACAGGCGCTGGTAAAGCTGGATAAGGCGGCGGTTCAATCCGAAAATTTTTGGCAGACGGGAAGGCACGATAGCTTAACGCTTGCAGAAGAAAAAGTGTACAATAATATTGATAGCCTTGAAAAGATGCCTTCATTCAGAAGAACGATGGCATTCTTTACTTTTCTGTTAGCGGGTTATACCTCATTTGGCGCGTTTGACCTGGGCCCCGCTGCCGCCTTTTACGGCTTTAACCCGGTAGAAGGTTTTAAGTTACGGTTAGGCGGAAGAACCACTCCCAAACTTAGCAAGCGTATCTATTTTGAAGGTTATGGCGCCTATGGATTTAAAGATGAACAATGGAAATATTTTTTAAGTACAACCTATTCACTCAATAATAAATCTATTTATCAGTATCCATTGAATTTTATCAGGGCCAGTTACCAGTTTGATACCAAAATTCCAGGGCAGGATCTGCAGTTTGTATCGGAAGACAATTTTCTGTTGTCTTTTAAAAGAGGGCAGAATGATAAATGGTTATATAATACCAATATTAAATTGGAATATATCCGTGAGTTTGGCAATCACCTAACCTCAACAATTGGATTCAGGAACTGGAAACAGAAACCGGCAGGGTCAATTGTTTATACCAAATCTGAAAATGGGGCAGATGTAAATATCAATCAGTTGACTACTTCTGAGTTTTCCGGTGAACTTCGCTGGGCGCCCAATGAAAAATTTTACCAGGGCAAAGTTTACCGCATCCCTATTGTTAATAAATATCCCATTTTCACGCTACGCTTTATTGCAGGAGTAAAAGGCATTTTAAAAAGCGAATACAATTATCAGAATATCAGTGGCCGTGTAGAGAAACGTGCTTTCCTATCGCAACTGGGCTATAGCGACCTTGTGTTGGAAGGAGGATATATTTTCGGGAAATTACCTTATCCGTTAATGACTATTCACCGCGCCAATCAAACCTATGCCTACCAGTTGAATTCGTATAATCTGATGAATTTTCAGGAATTCGTGAGTGATCGTTTTATTGCCTTCAATATTGATCATTACTTTAATGGGCTTTTCTTTAACAGGGTTCCGTTATTGAAAAAATTAAAATTAAGGGAAGTGGTTTCTATAAAGCTATTGTATGGGGGGGTTAGAGAAGAGAACAAGCCTTCCAGTGATCCTTCCTTAATCAGGTACCCTGTTTTTCAGGGAGCTACTACTACATTCACCCTTGAAAAAAAGCCTTATATTGAAGGAAGTGTGGGTATTACCAATATTTTTAAGTTGATACGGGTAGACATGGTAAAGAGGTTTAGTTACCTCGAAAATCCATATGTGGCAACATGGGGCATCCGTGCCCGTTTTAAATTTGATTTTTAGATATTATACCATCGAAAAGAATTTTTTAATGGCAAAGACTCCTGTTAGAATACGATTACAAAAAGGGATATATACCATTATTGATCCTTTTGTAAAATTACTGGTGGCATGGGGCCTAACTCCCAACGTGGTTACAACTATTGGCTTTCTGCTGAATATAGGTGTAGCGGCAATCTTTGTTGCCGGTGCAGAAGAAGGTAACCGTGGCGACCTGTCTTATGTTGGATGGGCGGGCGCTTTGATATTGTTTGCGGGGTTATTTGATATGCTTGACGGGCAGGTGGCCCGCATCGGTAAAATGAGTTCTTCATTTGGCGCCTTATATGATTCTGTGTTAGACAGGTATAGTGAATTGGTAATGTTTCTGGGTATTTGTTATTACCTGGTAGCACATCATTATTTTCTGAGCTCTTTGTTTGCCTTTATCGCATTGATCGGTTCGATGATGGTTAGTTATACAAGGGCGAGAGCCGAGGGGCTGGGTATTGAATGCAAAGATGGCCTGATGCAAAGGCCGGAAAGAGTAGTAACCATCGGCATTTCAGCGATTGCTTCCGGGATAATCGGGTATTATGTGGGAGGTGATCATACATGGTATATCCCAGGGATTCCTTTCCATGTGCTGGAAACCATGTCTTTCTTTACCATACCTATTACAGTAATGGCATTGCTCACAAATATAACGGCCGTTAAAAGACTATTGTCTGCTAAAAAAACAATGGATTTGAGAGATGCCAAACAAGCATCCGGCACCGTTTCTGTAAATAAAGTATTGCTGGGTATGGGTTTGATTATTGTAACAGGATTTGCTTTTACAGATAAACCTGTTTCCGGAAAAGTTGTATCATCGGTTTCCCCTTCTTTCATACTTACTATCGAACCCCAGGATACGTTTCCGGTTCCTGCCGGTAATTCAAAGCAGTTATTTTATCTGCAACGAACCGCGAATACCAATACCATCGTTTGCGAACTCAACCTGAATAATAGGGGGCAACTGATAGAAGAAACACCCGTACATGTATTCTGGATACGTTATCCGGAGGGGGGTATGCGCAAAGAACTTAACTATATACAAAAATTTTTTGCGTATGGCATTAAATCACAATCATTGGGTAACGGATCGTATAAACTGAATTTTGTTTCCTATAAACAGCAGTCATTTCTGCTCATGCCCTCACCAAAAGATAATAAATATTATGTTTTCGCAACAATCAACAAAAAACAGGCTTTCCTAAAAAGGATTTTTGTAAAAGTAGATGGAGGTAGCTTTTGGGCGCCAAATATTGTTTACATGGAAATGAAAGGCACCGATGCCGTAACCGGCAAAGAATTGGTAGAAAGATTCAAACCCTGATATGAATAGGCAAGCAAAAAACCTGGAGATAGCGTTCTTCTCCAAAAAAAATATAGGGATATGCGCCGTTATTTCTATCGGATATCTATTGCTCTCCTATTGGTTAATTGGCTTTAAAAGCGAACAGGGGTACCTGGTACTATTGTTTAATGCCATGTATTTCTCGTCTGGTATTACCCGAAAATTTATTACGGGATTTTCTGTTTTTATCGTGTTCTGGATCATTTTTGATTACATGAAGGCTTTTCCTAATTACCTTTTTCAGCAGGTACATATCGGAGATCTTTACCTGGCGGAGAAAAGAATTTTTGGCATACCGTACAACGGAAAAATAGTTACCCCCAATGAATACTGGCAGCAACATCACACAAATTTTCTGGATATAATCGCAGGCATCAGCTATCTCTGCTGGATGCCCATTCCGCTTGCCTTTTCCGGGTATCTTTTTTTCAGTAACCGCTTAGCCTTCTTGCAATTTTCTCTTAATTTTTTACTGATTAACCTCCTGGGTTTTGCAATCTATTATTTATACCCCGCCGCACCCCCATGGTATGTTCAGCAATACGGGTTTCAGTTTATTTCTTCCACACCCGGCAATACCGCGGGATTATGGCGATTCGATGCTATGATTAATATGCCGGTTTTTCAGACATTATACAGTAAAAGCTCTAACGTTTTTGCCGCCATGCCCTCTCTGCATGCCGCTTATCCATTGGTAGTATTATATTATGGCATTAAAAATAAACTGGGAAGTGTCAATATTTTTTTTGCACTGATTATGGCGGGTATCTGGTTTGCCGCTTTGTATACCAGTCATCATTATATGTTAGATATACTGGCAGGTATTGCCTGTGCCATTACCGGAATCATTTTGTTTCAAAGATTTATCAGTCGGATTAATATGTTTAAATCATTTTTACGAATGTTTGTTAGTGTAATTGAATAAGATGCCTTAGGCTTTTATTTACTATCTATGGAGCAGGCCAAAAACACTTCCTATTTTTCATAACACTATGTTTATGATTATTTACGGATATTTGCGCAATGGCAAGTATCAAACCCTTTAAAGCACTGCGCCCACAGCCACAACTGGCAAAACAGGTAGCCAGCCGTCCTTACGACGTGTTAAGTAGTGCAGAAGCAAAACTGGAAGCCCTGGGCAACCACAGTTCATTCCTGCATATAACCAAAAGTGAGATCGACCTTCCTGATTCAGTTGATGTACATGAGGCGGCTGTTTATGAGCAAGCCAAAGAAAATCTGGCCGCTTTTATACAAAGGGATATCCTTTTTCGCGAGTCGAAAGAGTGTTATTACATCTATCAGCTGATTATGAATGGCAGAAGCCAAACTGGCCTGGTATGCGTAAGCAGTGTGGATGATTATGAAAATGGTATTATTAAAAAACATGAATTTACAAGACCGGAAAAAGAGCAGGACAGGATCAATCATATAAAAATTTCGGGCGCTCAAACCGGAAATGTTTTCCTTGCCTATCGCAACCACCCGGCAGTAGATTCCCTGATCAGTCAATGGAAAGAGACTAAATCACCGGTCTATGACTTTACAGCCGATGATGGAATACAACACACTATCTGGATTGTGAATAATGATGCCACGGCAGAACAGATCACTACCCTTTTCGAAAAAGAGATACCATATACTTATATAGCCGATGGGCATCACCGTGCAGCTTCGGCTGCCAAAGTGCGTAAGGCTTTGGGCGAAACAGCATCTGCAGGCGCCGACTATTTTCTCACAACTTTGTTCCCATCGAACCAGTTGTTTATTATGGAGTATAACCGGGCAGTAAAAGACCTGAATGGGTTAACCCCAAAGAATTTTATTAAGGAACTGGGAAAACTATTTTCAGTTGAACTTGTTAACCAGCAAGCCTATCGCCCGGAGGCTTTGCATACGTTTGGTTTATACCTGGATCATAACTGGTATAAGCTTACCGCCAAACCGGGTACTTTTACCATTGATCCGATTGGTATTCTTGATGTGACCATTTTGCAGAATAATGTGCTGGATAAATTACTCGGCATCAAGGACCCGCGTACAGATACCCGCGTCGATTTTATTGGAGGGATACGCGGTCTGAGTGAACTGGAGAAGAGAGTAGACAGTGGAAATATGGCAGCAGCCTTTAGTTTATATCCCGTAACCATTGAGCAGTTATTTGATATAGCAGACAGCGGCAATGTAATGCCTCCTAAAAGTACCTGGTTTGAACCAAAGCTTCGGGATGGGCTGCTCACACATTTAATTTATGTATAAGAAGTAATATGGGTTTACATAACCCGTACTGTTTTTTTGCAATAAGCGATAGTCATCGGATAATCACCAACCTTGATGATTATCAAGCGAATTTTCCGGAACATTGGTTGTGGCCAAAATTGAATAGAAATACCTATATGAAATATCTTCTTCTTCTTTGCTTTGTCCTTGTACCCGCCGCTGGTGAGGCGCAGGAGCAAACCGCAAAGCTACTGATAGAAACTGCCAGAACACTGGTACAAAAGGGCGATTATGATAATGCCGTATTGTTATTGGACCGCGCTAAGAAGCAGGAGCCAGATAATATTGAATTACTTCGCGACCTTTCTTTTGCCAATTACCTGAAAAGAGATTTTGCCAAAGCCATTGAGATAGGGAAAGAACTGACAGAAAAACCCAATGCAGACCAGCAATCCTTTCAGGTACTGGGTATGTCATATAAAGCCATTGCTTCGTACAAAGACTGCGGAAAATTGTACAGGGCCGCTTTACGAAAATTTCCGAATAGTGGTGTAATCTATAATGATTATGCAGAATTATTCGCTATTGAGAATGATCTTGAAGAAGCGATAGTTCTATGGGAAAAAGGTATTGAACTTGATCCTGGTTACAGTAGTAATTATTATAATGCTACCATGTATTATGTACAAAAGAATAATTGGCTGCGTGCGGCTATATATGGTGAGTTATTTGTAAACCTGGAGAGTTATTCCACAAGAACTGATGAAATAAAAAGCCACTTATTTGAAGTGTATAAAACCCTTTTTACACCCCCCTCAATTTCAGTATTGCAACAGGTAAAAGCCGGTTCTGTTTTTGAAAATTCGATACTTACGATACTGGCGAAATTGGTTGGAGAAAACAAGCATGAGAGTGGTATTGACTATTTTATCCGGATCCGTACCCATTTTATAGCTGAGTGGCTTCAGGGGAAGCGGCAAACCTATCCCTACCGCTTATTTGATCATCACCAATATTTACTTAGTCAGGGCCTTTTTGAAGCCTATCATTATTGGTTATTTAGTAAGACCACAGGGGGCGAAGAGGCTTTTAGGGTATGGGGTAAAAATCATCCCAAAGAATCTGAAGCCTTTACCAGGTTTCAGCAAAGCCGGGTATTTAAAATCCCGCCAGGGGAATACTATTTTACCCGATAAAATGTCATTATTAATCATATGTGCCGATGGTAATTGCCATTGGCTTTTTTATTTGTGGTTATTTGCCTAATTTGAAAGTCCAAATCGTTTATTATGGAACAATCAAATGATGAAAGGCTCTGGCGAATAGCCCGTAAAAGAGCTACATTTAGAAAAAGCCTATACAGCTACCTGATGATCATAGCTTTTTTATGGGCTGTCTGGTGGTTTACTTCCGGAAGGCATACAGGATTACAAAGCTATCCCTGGCCTATATGGGTAATGCTGGGTTTGGGTATAGTCCTTGGATTTCAGTATTTCGCTGCTTACAGTGGAAGCAAACAGGATATGGCTATCGAAGAGTTTAAAAAATTAAAGGAAGAAGAAGACAAATAGCCGTAACAGATTTTATTTGAACGATTAATGATTGCACATGACCATCAAAAGACTCTTTGATTGCCTGGATCATCAGCTTCAGCATTTTCCTAAACCTGATATGTTGGCTGCCAAGGAAAACGGCCTCTGGGTACCCTACAGTACCCAACAGGTTGCGGAAAAGGTGAACCGCCTGAGTGCGGGTCTTCTGAAATTAGGAATAAGCGCGAATGATATGACACCCGAGGGAAGTGATAAGATTGCCATTATTAGTAATAACCGCCCCGAGTGGGTGTTTACCGACCTTGCGGCACAGCAGTTGGGCGCCATATTGGTTCCTGTATATCCAACCACCAATCCGATTGAGCTTGAATTTATTTTGAATGATGCTGCTGTGAAATATATTTTCGTGAGTAATGAAGAACTGCTCAAAAAAGTAAACAGTTTGCTAAGTAAAGTGCCCTCCATCAAAAATGTATATACGTTCGACCGTATAGAAGGCGCCTTACACTGGAGCGATATAACTGTGCTGGCTGATACAGCTTCTTTGAAGGAAGTAGAAAGAATTAAGGTAACCATACCGGTATCACACCTGGCAACCATCATTTATACTTCGGGCACAACCGGTACACCAAAGGGTGTTATGCTGAGCCATAAAAATATTTATACCAATGTGCAGTTTTCGAAAAAAAGTTTTCCATTTAATGATGCACCGGATACAAGGGTCTTGAGCTTTTTACCACTTAACCATATTTTCGAAAAAACCTGTACCTATATTTATTTGTATAGTGGTATTGGCATTTATTATGCTGAAAGCCTTGAAACCATTGGAGATAATCTGCGTGAAGTAAAACCCAATGGTTTTACCACTGTACCCAGGTTGCTGGAGAAAGTATTTGAACGCATCATGTTGAAAGGCAATGAATTGACAGGGGTGAAAAGAAAACTCTTTTTCTGGGCCGTTAACCTGGCTGAGAAATATGATAACCGAATTAGTGGCGGCATCTGGTATAATTTGCAACTGGTTATTGCCAATAAACTCATCTTTACCAAATGGCGTGAAGCATTGGGAGGCAACGTATCTTTTGTTATTACCGGAGGCGCTGCCTGCCAGGTTAAACTACTCAGGATTTTTAATGCTGCCAAAATACCCGTGTATGAAGGATACGGCCCCACTGAGAACAGTCCGGTAATTAGTGTAAACCGCCAGGAAAAGGGGGGTATGAAATTCGGAACAGTAGGTCCTGTTCTTGATGGCATTAAGGTTAAACTGGCCGATGATGGCGAAATCTGCGTAACCGGACCCTGTGTGATGGAGGGGTATTATAAACGTCCCGACCTGACTGCGGAAGCCGTAATAAATGGATGGTTGCATACCGGTGATATAGGTGTTTGGGAAGAAAAGAAATTTCTAAAGATCACTGACAGGAAAAAAGAATTATTTAAAACAAGTGGCGGCAAATATGTGGCGCCACAGCCTATCGAAAACAAACTTAAGGAAAGCCCTTTTATAGAACAGATAATGATAGTGGGCGCCGAAAAAAAATTTGTTGGCGCATTAATTGTGCCTTCCTTTAGTACATTGCGTGACTGGATGAAAGAAAAGAGGATTAACTATACCACCAATGAAGATGTGATCCATCATCCCAAAGTACAGGAACTGTATAGGGAACTGGTTGAAAGTTTTAATCAATTCTTTAATCATGTGGAGCAGATCAAAAAATTTGAACTGCTGCCCAGAGAGTGGACGATTGATACCGGGGAAATGACCCCTAAAATGAGCCTGAAAAGAAAAGTAGTGATGGAAAAATTCAAGGATGCGATTGAAAGGATATATGCCTGATTGTGAAAAACAAAGCTTTGACTTGTAGTATCTTTCATCAACATTAATGTACTGTAGGCGGTTGAATCAAATATCCTCATGAAAAATATGGTTTTTACATCTGTATATGAATCTTTCTTTCAGAATTCTCTGAATGCTTTGGCCTTAATTTCAAAAGAAGGGAACTTCCTGGAGGTAAACAGAGCCGCCTGTGACATGTTTGGTTATACCGAAACAGAACTTAAAACCCTTTACAGGCATAACCTGATTGATGCTAATGAGCCTGCTTTTTTAAATTTTATGCAGGACCGTCTTGCGAATAACGGCGCCATCAAAGGGGTGCTTACCGGGATACGGAAAAATGGAGAACGATTTCCGATACAAATAACTTCTGTTCTAATTAAAGGCCCTGATGGAGAAGACATTTCAAGTGTTAGTGGGATAGATATGTCTGTTCATATTCTGCAGGAGCAGAAACTTACCCAATTATTAGAGCAGGCAAAAAGGCTGCATCAGCAGGAAGAAGATAGCCGGATGTTACTTGAAAATGTATTGGATAGTGTTACTGATGGTTTTTTTATTGTAGACAGGAACTGGACCATTCTTTTTATAAATAAAACCGCTGAAACTGTATTACGTAAAGCCGAGCCGGAAGTGATCGGGAAAAATTTATGGGATGAATTTCCCGATCTCGCCGTTTTAAAACAGCATGTAGACTACCAGACACTTGTTGGAAAAAATAAGTCCATTCGTTTCAGGGAATTTTTCCCCCTATATAAAATATGGGCCGATGTGAGTGTGTATCCTTCTGAAAAAAGCATTTCTGTTTATTTCAAAGATGTTTCGGAAGTAAGAAATTTACGTATACTGGAAAAGTTGGAAAGAGAAGTATTGGAAATGAATGCCCGTCCGGATAGTGTGCTGGAAGAAACACTGGAATTCTACCTGAAACAGATGCAGGAGCTTCATTCGGGTATGATCTGTTCAGTTCTAAAACTTAGGGGGAACCGTTTGTATAACTGGTCATCGCCCGATTTATCACTGGATTATTGCAATGCTATTGATGGTAGCGAAATAGGTGATAATAATGGTTCTTGTGGTACTGCCGCTTTTTTGAAAGAGAAGATAGTTGTATCCGATATAGAACATGATCCCCGTTGGGCATCATACATTGATCTTGCGCGCAGGGAAGGGATTCAGGCCTGCTGGTCGTTTCCCATCATGGACTCTCACAATAGGGTTATGGGCACTTTTGCTATCTATTATAAAAAAGTAAAATCGCCTTCGGCAGAAGAGGAAAGAACACTGGAACGCGCCAAAAACTTATTGATGGTTATTCTTGAAAATAAGATAGCTGTAGAATCAGTAAAAGCCAGTAACAGAAATTATGATATGGTTGCTCTTGCAACGAATGATGCGATATGGGATTGGGATGTAGAAACGGATGCTATTACCAGAACAGGTAAGGGATTAAAAATTCTTTTTGGGTATGATCCTGAAGAGGCAGCGGCAGAGAAAAATTTCTGGGACAAGAAAATTCATCCTGATGACCTTCCCCGGGTGATTGATAAACAGCTAAAAACATTAAATAATCCTGAAGCGCTCTATTGGGAAGACGAATACCGGTTTCTCAAAAAGAGTGGCAAATATGCACATGTATTTGATAAGGGTTATATCATACGTGATGAATCAGGGAATGCAATCAGGTTGATTGGCGCAACCAGGGATATAACAGAAAGAAAAGAAAGCGAGGCATTATTACTCGATCTGAATAATCGTTTAAAATATAGAGCAGATGAACTGGCCGCTTCTAATATTGAACTGGAACGGTTTGCTTATATCGCTTCTCATGATATGCAGGAACCATTGCGGATGATTACCAGCTTTCTGCAATTGTTCAAGAAAAAATATGAGGACCAGATTGATGATACGGCTGAGCAATATATCCACTTTGCGGTTGATGGCGCGGAGCGAATGAAAAAACTGATCATGGACCTTCTCGAATATTCAAGAGTGGGTTCAAATAAAGATGATTTTGCGGAAATAGATACCAATGTACTGCTGCAGGAAGTCAAAAATATATTCCTGAACAGGATTGATGAAATGAAAGCAACTGTTATCATTGATCCGCTTCCCCTGATAAAAGGGCATAGAACACAGATGTTTCAGTTGTTTCAAAACCTGGTTGGCAATGCATTAAAATATCATAGCGGCGAATCGGCAGAAATTCACGTGAGTGGAAAAGAAGATAATAATCATTTTATTTTCAGCGTAAAGGATAATGGCATTGGCATTAAACCGGTTTTTTTTGAAAAAATATTCATTCTTTTTCAACGACTTCATCACAAGAATGAATATAGTGGAACAGGCATTGGACTGGCTGTTTGTAAAAAAATAGTAGAAAAACATGGTGGCAAAATCTGGGTGGAATCAGAACCGGGTAAGGGAAGTTGTTTTTCATTTTCGGTAAGTAAAACACCGGATGATTACCGTATAAACTAGCGCTATTTAACTAATCTGAATTTTTAAATAATGGTGATACAGGACAATGCAGCTTTAATTTCAGTTCTCATAGTTGAAGATAATCCAGGTGACCTTTTTCTGCTCGAAGAAACCCTTCGGCTTACAAAGCTGCCTTTCGAACACGTATATAAGGCAACCAGCGCCGCGGAAGCCATTGCTGCTTTGAATAAATACCCAATCAGCCTGGTATTACTTGATCTTTCTTTGCCGGATAGTTCAGGCTTTAATTCTTATATCCAGGTACATGAACACGCGGATACTATACCTATCATTGTTCTTACGGGGTTGGCCGATACAGAATTGGCGCTTGAAACCATGGCCAAAGGGGCGCAGGATTACCTGGTAAAAGGAGAATATGATGAAAGGCTATTGGCAAAATCAATTCAGTATAGTATCGAACGTAACCGCATACGACTCAGTTTACTTGAGAGTAATGAAAGTTATCGTAACCTGTTTTTTAATAACCCGCTGCCCATATTTATCTGGGATATGCATACGTTGGCGATATTGGAGTGTAACGAAATGGCACAGGAGGAATACGGATATACCCATGAGGAACTCTTACAAATGAGCGTTTTGGGTCTCAGGTTGGAAAAAGAAAATGATAAACTTCTGGCTTTTGCGAAAGAATTCAGGGAAACAGCCATTCTTAAAAAGTCTGACATCTGGGAGCATCAAAAGAAAAGCGGGGAAAAAATGATACTCGATATCTCTTCGCATAGAATTGAATACAAAGGTAAAGCCGCTATTCTGGCTATCAACAATAATATCACCGAAAAAATCCGGTTAGAAGAAAAACTGAAAGAAGAGAAATTGCTTAAACAGAAAGAGATTAACGAAGCAATGATTCAGGTTCAGGAAAAAGAACGGTACGAGATTAGCTCAGAATTACATGATAATGTAAACCAGCAATTAACGGTGGCTATGATGTATATCGCATCTGCTGAAAGAAAATGTCCCGATGGCTCAGAATTATTGAAACAGTCTTCAGGCTTTATTCTGAATGTGATTGAGGAGATACGTAAACTATCTCAAACACTGGTAACCCCGCTAATCAAACACTTCGGATTGAGCAAGGCCATTGAAGGGCTGCTTGATGATGTTTCTGCTGTGAATACTATTCAAATTGATTTGACCGCTGATACTTTTTATGAGGAAGATATAAAATATGATTTCAAATTGAGCATCTTCCGTATTGTTCAGGAACAGATGAATAATATTATCAAACATTCAAAAGCAACCACTGTAAATATTGAACTGCTGCGAAACCAACAGATGATCTATCTGAAAATAGCAGATAACGGCGTGGGCTTTGATGTGAACCAGCAAAGAAAAGGAATTGGCATTTATAATATCATCAGTCGTTCAGATGTATATAATGGCATAGTTGATATCCAGACATTACCCGGTAATGGATGTGGTATCCATATTACTTTTCCACTTACCGAAGATATTCTGATATAGGCTTACATACCCGGCTGTTTTAATTGCCAGCCTGTTTTCTTTTTCTCTTTATCAACCATTTGCTTCACATCCAACAGTAATTTTTTGGCGTCATAAATAATTCCGTCTTTGATCGTGTATAATACACCGCCTGTTCTTACTGCCTTGTTTTCCTTCGTTAATTCGATAGCGCCGGTTCCATACAATACCTGCAAATTTTTTAATGGGTTTGCATTAATAATCATAATGTCTGCAAGTTTACCCACTTCTATACTGCCTATCTCTTTGTCTTTTCCCAATGCCTGGGCTCCGTATAATGTGGCAGAACGAATCACTTCCAGCGGATGAAAGCCAGCTTCGCGCAGCAACTCCAGTTCCCTGATATATCCAAATCCATAGGTCTGATAAATGTATCCGTTATCAGAGCCCGTTGTAACCCTTCCACCCCTGTTTTTATATTCATTGATAAAAGTCATCCACAAACGATAATCATTCTTCCACTCTACCTCCTGTTCTGTTCCCCAGTTATGCCAGTAGGAGCCGTGCGATTGCTGACTGGGCTCATAGAATTTCCATAGAGAAGGTAATGTGTAATTCTCATGCCATTCGGCGCGGCGTGTTCTATGAAGGTCGCGGTTGGCATCGTAGATATTGAAAGTGGGATCCAGTGTAAAATCAAGTGACAGTAATTCGTTCATCACTTTATTCCAGTGCTCACTATATGGTTCAGCAGCCTGTTTCCATAATTTACCCGCTTCTTCAAAACGGTGTTGTTCATCACTGTAATTATAGTCAACCGGAAAATGCTGAACGGTACGGTTAGTAAATAAAGCTTCCGGTAAACCGTACCAATGCTCCATGCTGGTCATACCGGCTCTGGCTGAATTAAGCACGTTCCACCTGGCCACATCTGTTTGTGCATGATGGCAGCAGGAACGCAGTCCCAGTTTTTTATTTTCACGTATGGCGGCATCCATCACTTCGGGTGAGGCCCCAAAAAATTTTATGCCATCAGCCCCTTTTTTGGCATTCTCCTGTACCCAGTTTCTAGCCTGGTCGGCAGTAACTATCGGGGTGTTGCTACCCATCCCAAAAGCGGTATATGCTACTATCCTTGGCGCAGTGATCTCATTGGTGGCACTCTTTTTTTTCTGGTCAAGTACCCAGTCTAACCCGTTACCTGATGACGGGTCGCGGATGGTAGTAATGCCATGCGCCATCCATAATTTAAAAACATATTCAGCGGGCGTGCCCTGCTCCATTCCACCAATATGGGCATGCATGTCTATCAGGCCCGGAAGAGCAAACATGCCTTCGCAATCGAGCTCTTTCCCACCAGCTTTGAGTTGTGGCCTACTGGCAGGATTGATTTTTGCATCAGGATTTCCCAATGCTTTTATCTGTACAATCCTGTTTTGCTCTATCACAATATCTACCGGCCCGATGGGTGGCGCTCCTGTTCCGTTTATAAGGGTAACCCCCCGTATAATGAGTTGTGTATAAGGGCCCATCCCTTCTTTGCGTTCGGGCGCTTTGATGATTTGTGCGGTAGATAGCATGCATATCATGCCAAACAGGATAGTTGCACAAGGGGTAACCAATAATTTTTTCATCATAATAGTTGCGTTTACAAAATGCTGTTTTCAGTAAAGGCCATCAGGCTTCATCCCTACGTTTTGCATCAGTATATTTCTGCCTTATAATCGTTTGTACAGGCTGGTTATTGATCTTGCTTTCGAGCCAGGATATAATATCAAGATACATAAAAGCCCGGCTTTCGAGGCGGCTTTTTTCTAATGGTTTCAGCGTGGCCAGTAATAATTCAAACTCCGGTTTTAACTGCCTGGGCGACAAACGGAAGGATTTTCTTAAAAAGCCGAACACTTTTTCCTCTACTATACTCAGGTTTTGCATTTTATACATAAAACGATATACCGATTTTAATAAATATTCCAGCAACTCAAAATTACCCAGTTCATAGTGTGCTATCAGATGCAGTAACCTGGCATAACATTGCAAATCAGTACGCAGGTCCACTTTCCAGTTGATGATCTTATTCAGATAGTCAATACTCCGGTCCCAATCGCCACTGCCAAAATACAGAGAGGCAATCTTATAATAGAATACCAATACACGGTGACGGTCAAGGTACAATTCATATTCCTGCAGCTTCTCTTCAATATAAGGTACCAATTGGAGGCCTTCACTAAAACTGCCCTCCATAAAATGTTTGTTGAGCTTTGATATATTGAGATAAATAAAAGTCTGAATTAAATTATTCCGGTTCTGCTGTATGACAGGCGTTTCAATGAATTTTTCAAAAACCTGTATGGTCTCATTGAATTTCTGATAATTACGTAAATCAAAATGCGCCCCCATCAGATTATGTAAACCCTTAATATAATGCGCTGTTTCGATCTCAATCATTTTCGGATTAGCGTCAAACAGGTCAACCCATTTCTGGCAATACCGGTAATATAAAAGGAAATTCTGTGTGATAAATGCGTGCCAGCAATAACATTGGTACAGGTACAGCCGTTCATAAAACCCTTTGGCATCCTGCGCCTGTTGTATGGATTCAGTAGCAAGGAAAGCAGCCACTACTCCCGCATCTGCAGCATTCCGGGCATGTCCGTTCTTTATATACCAGCTATATAATTGCAGTGAAATGTTTGATAAAGTGCCGATCAAAGCCAGCCGCTGGTTTATTTCATCCACTTCTGCGGTTAGTTTGTCTGCCCTGTCCTGCATACTCCTGGTAATATGCAGCGCCTCTATCTTTTTTTCAAAGAATAAAACCTGTAAAATATAGGTTACCTGGTTATTGGCCCTGGCCAGCTCCTTAACCCTGTCCAGCATCTTCAAACTTTGCAGATATAATCCTTTATTATACAGCAGCCGGGCAAAATCGAGTTGTTCATGTAATTGGAGATCAATATTATCTTCCTGGTTTAATAAGCGGAGGCTGGCCAGTATCTCCCTGTATAAATGCGCTTTCAGATTGGAGAGTTGTTGTTTTTGGATAGAGGGCGTTTTTGCTAATAACTGTTCTTCATCATACAGCTTCATCTTATCCAGTGTATCAAATAGCTGCACCACTTTCAGGTCTCCCGAACCTGAATTACGGGTGATATACAGTTTGAAATTCCGCTTTTCAGACCTTTCCAGCGACTGGATTAGTTGAAATAAGGCATCAGTAGAGCGGTTGGGCATCGTAATTTATTTATACTAAAATCCAATACAGGTAAAGGGTTTGGTCTGTTTTATCACTTTTGTGGAGTGTAAAATACCATCAATTTTGATCTTATAACCGATATAGACTGAACTATATTCGAAAATGACAGGCTATTTGTTTGTTATTAAAGGCAATCGGTAACAAAATTAAATAGCCTGTCTTTTCATATAGTCCATAGCATAAAATTAATAATTAATGGATCAACAGGTCTTCATATTCGATACCACTTTACGCGATGGCGAGCAAGTGCCCGGTTGTAAGCTCAATACCAAAGAAAAACTGGCGCTTGCACTTAAACTGGAAGCATTGGGCGTGGATATCATTGAAGCCGGTTTTCCTATTTCCAGTCCGGGCGACTTTGAATCCGTGACCCAGATATCAAAGCATATCAGGAATGCCACAGTATGTGGTTTAACCCGTGCGGTAAAAAAAGATATTGAAGTGGCGGCCGAAGCATTAAAATTTGCCAAAAGACCACGTATTCATACTGGAATTGGCACTTCTGATTTCCATATCAAGTCAAAATTTAATGCTACCCGCGGGGAGATATTACAGCGTGCCATACAGGCGGTTACCTGGGCTAAGAATTTTGTTGATGATGTTGAATTTTATGCGGAAGATGCCGGTCGTACTGATAATGAATACCTGGCTCTTGTTGTGGAAGCCGTAATTAAAGCGGGCGCTACCGTGGTGAATATTCCTGATACTACCGGCTATTGCTTGCCACAACAGTATGGTGAAAAAATTGCTTACCTGAGAAATCATGTAGCGAATATTGACAAAGCTGTTCTCTCCTGTCATTGCCATAACGACCTTGGTTTAGCTACTGCTAATTCTATTGCCGGTGCCGTTGCGGGAGCCAGGCAGATAGAATGTACCATTAATGGCCTGGGAGAAAGAGCAGGCAATACTTCACTGGAAGAAGTAGTTATGGTATTGAAACAACATAAACACCTGGGATTATATACCAATATCCATACCCAAATGCTCAATCCGCTAAGCCGCGAGGTTTCTGAAATTATGCGGGTACCGGTTCAGCTAAACAAGGCAATTGTTGGGGCCAATGCATTCTCCCATTCTTCAGGTATACACCAGGATGGGTTTCTGAAAGATTCTTTAACCTACGAGATTATTAATCCGGAGGAAGTAGGGGCCGAAGGCAGTAAAATTGTGTTAACTGCCCGCAGCGGACGCAGTGCGCTGGCATACCGTTTCCAGAAATTGGGCTATGATTTTAATCGTAATGATATAGATGTTTTGTATGATTTATTTCTGAAGGTTGCAGACACAAAAAAAGAAATAGAGGAAGAGGACTTGCACCAGCTGGCAAAGGCATACACGCCTGAACCGGCCCTCGCTTAGGATTTTCTCATCAGTATAGTTTTAGTTTGAGTAGCGTGGTGTTTCTACACCACGCTTTAATTAATCAGTATGGCAAAGACATTATTCGATAAAATTTGGGACAAACACGTAGTTAAACAGATTGAGGATGGTCCTTCGGTATTGTATATCGACAAACATTTTATTCATGAAGTAACCAGCCCGCAGGCCTTTAGTGGCATTGAAAAAAGAGGGTTAACGGTTTTTCGCCCGCAACAGGTTGTAGCAACGGCAGATCATAATGTGCCTACCCAAAACCAGCACCTGCCCATTAAAGATGAACTCTCCAGGTTACAGGTACAGCAACTCATTGAAAATTGTAAGAAACACCATATAGAATTGTACGGGCTGGGACACCCTTTTCAGGGCATTGTGCATGTAATTGGTCCGGAGCTGGGTATAACACAACCAGGCATGACCATTGTTTGTGGGGATAGCCATACTTCTACGCATGGCGCTTTTGGCGCCGTGGCTTTTGGCATTGGTACCAGTGAAGTAGAAATGGTTTTCGCATCCCAATGCCTGTTGCAAAGCAAACCCAAAGTAATGCGCATAAATATTGAGGGCGAATTACATAAAGGAGTACTTTCAAAGGATATTATCCTGTATATCATCTCAAAAATAACGGCCAGCGGCGCTACCGGTTATTTTGTAGAATACGCGGGTTCTGCCATCCGTTTACTTTCTATGGAAGCCAGAATGACCATCTGTAACATGAGTATTGAAATGGGTGCACGCGGAGGTATGATAGCGCCTGATGAAACCACCTATGCTTATATAAAAGGCCGGCAGTTTGCCCCGGGAGGAGAACAGTGGGAAGTGAAACTGAATAAGTGGAAACAATTACACAGTGATGAAGATGCCGTTTTTGATTATGAAATCGCTGTCAATGCATCAGAGATTGAACCCATGATTACCTATGGTACCAATCCCGGACTGGGTATTGCCATCAACGGATGTATACCCGTTACAGATAGCATACCCGATGAGGGGGAAAGAAAGAATAGTATCAAAGCCCTGCAATATATGGGACTGGAACCGGGTAAGCCCTTATTGGGGATGCCTGTACAAAATGTATTTATTGGCAGTTGTACCAACTCACGAATAGAAGATCTTAGGTTAGTGGCTGCCCTGGTAAAAGGCAAAAAGAAAAATGCGAATGTACAGGTAATGATCGTGCCCGGCTCACAGCAGGTAGCCAGGCAGGTTCAGGCAGAGGGTTTGGATAAAGTATTTACAGAAGCAGGATTTGACGTTCGTCAGGCGGGTTGCAGCGCCTGTTTGGGAATGAATGAAGATAAAATTCCTGCCGGTGAATATTGTATCAGCACCAGTAACCGTAATTTTGAAGGAAGGCAGGGTGCCGGTGCAAGAACTTTATTGGCGAGCCCTTTAACAGCCGCTGCTGCAGCCATAACAGGCGTAGTAACAGATGTGCGGGATTTATTGTAAGTGTAAGGCTATATGCCGAACACTGTATATTCTTTATTTAAAATTGAGTTGATTGATATGATTCCTTTACAAAAAATACAAAGCCGGTTTGTTCCATTGCCAATGGAAAATGTGGATACGGACCAGATTATTCCGGCAAGATTTTTGAAAGCGACTACACGCGATGGATTTGGGAAAAACCTCTTTCGCGACTGGCGCTATGTGAACAATGATGACACAAAACCTAAGCCTGATTTTGTATTGAATCAATCAGAATATACAGGTGAAATATTACTTACAGGAAAAAATTTCGGATGCGGTTCCTCACGTGAACATGCCGCATGGGCCATTCAGGATTATGGTTTTAAAGCTGTTGTATCAAGCTTTTTTGCTGATATCTTTAAGAATAATGCACTCAACAATGGGCTACTTCCTGTAAAAGTGAGCGATGATTTTTTGGCCCAGCTATTTGCATTGGGAAATGAATCAACGCTTTCTATTGATGTTGATAAGCAAACCATTACCATTGATGAAACCGGTAAACAGGAAATATTTGAGATAAGTATATACAAAAAAACATGCCTGTTAAACGGGTATGATGATATTGATTACCTGTTAAGTAATAAGCAGGCGATAGAAGATTTTGAAATGAATAGATGAGCAGTTTTAAAATAATACCAAACAAATAAAACCCGTAAGGGGAACATAGAAAAGCGATATGGAAAAGAAAATAGCAGTCATATTTGGAGATGGAATCGGACCAGAAGTAACCAAACAATCCATCAAAGTATTAAACGCTGTGGGCCACCGTTTTGGCCACGTGTTTCATTATACAGAAGCTATTATGGGCGCGGATGCCATTGATAAAACTGGTAATCCGCTGCCCGATGAAACGATAACCACCTGCTTAAATAGTGATGCCATTCTATTTGGCGCCATTGGTCATCCCAAATACGACAATGATCCTACTGCCAAAATAAGGCCCGAACAGGGGTTGCTTAAGCTGCGAAAAGAATTGCAACTTTTTGCCAATATCAGACCTATTACCACTTACCATGCCTTGCATCATTTATCGCCCTTAAAAAGCAAGCAATTAAAGAACATTGACTTTGTTATTTTCCGTGAACTTACCGGGGGCATTTATTTTGGTAAAAAAGAATTGAGTGTTGATCAAACAAAGGCTACTGATGAGTGTTCTTATAGCAGATATGAAATTGAACGTATCGCACACCTGGCTTTTAAATATGCACAAAAAAGAAAAAGAAAACTAACCCTGGTTGATAAAGCCAATGTGCTGGAAACCTCACGCCTCTGGCGAAAAGTGGTGCAGGAGACTGCAATACAATACAGTGATGTAACCGTTGATTATATGTTTGTTGATAATGCTGCCATGCAAATTATCCTGCATCCTGCCCAGTTTGATGTAATAGTAACTGAAAATTTGTTTGGCGATATTCTTAGTGATGAAGCAAGTGTATTAAGTGGTTCATTGGGATTATTGCCTTCAGCATCCGTAGGTAATACTACTGCTTTGTTTGAACCTATTCATGGTTCCTATCCGCAGGCAGCGGGTAAAGACATTGCCAATCCACTTGGTTCTATATTATCCGCAGCCATGATGCTGGATCATTTTCAAATGACGGAAGAGGCTACTGCAGTGCGGGAAGCTGTAAGCTGGACACTGGAGCATGGTTTTGTATCCAAAGACATTGATGCCATCAATAATTATGCAACAACTGCCATCGGTGATTTGATTACAGATCATATTGAACGTCATGCTGATGGCGACAGACTGCATGGTCACGCGAGTTTGAATCAGTCAACAATCATTTAACAGGAACATGATTTTTTAAAAAGTAGGACTAAATATTTGATAGCAGTATGGCAAATTATTACAACGAGAATACAATACTTTATCTCAATGGCGCTTTTGTAAAAGCATCTGAGGCGAAAATGGACCTCTATAGCCAGTCGCTACACTATGGCTATTCTGTATTTGAAGGCATCCGTTCTTATAAAACAGTTAACGGACAAACAAAAATATTTAAGGCGGTTGAACATTATAACCGGTTGAAAGTATCAGCGGAAGCGCTAAACCTGCCTTATACTTATCTTACAAATAAGCTGATAGAGGCCACGTATGAATTATTAAAAAGGAACGGGTTTCAGGATGCTTATATCCGTCCGGTTGTATATGCGCCGGCTAATATGAGCTTCAGTATTAACACAGAATCATTTATTGTAATTGAAGCCTGGGAGATGGCCCCTTTTCTGGGAGATAAGTTAATACGTGTTATGACATCCTCTTTTGAACGCCCCAATCCCAAAGGGTTTAAGATACATGCCAAAGCTGCCGGTCATTATGTAAATTCAATTCTTGCCAGCCAGGAAGCTAAATCAAATGGCTTTGATGAGGCATTGCTGATGGATATGAACGGTCATGTAGCGGAAGCGCCAGGCGCCAATGTGTTTTATGAAAAAGATGGCAAACTGTTTACGCCGTCTTTAGGTAATATCTTACCGGGTATTACGCGGGCTACCGTTCTGGAACTCTGTAATGAACTGAATATACCTGTTGAAGAAAAGATAATTCAAAAGCAGGAAATGTATAGTGCGGATGCCGCCTTTTTTTGCGGTACTGCGGCGGAAATAATCGGTCTGCAGTCTTTGGATGATAAAACCTTTGGATTACCATGGGAGAAAAGTTTGAGTAAACTTATTCAGGATAGTTATAAAAGCCTGGTTGTAGAAAATAAACAGGTGCTGGTTAATGAAATAGCTGGCGTTGAATAAATTAGCGGGAATGTTTCCGATTTTAAAGGGTACACACAGTTGCATTTGAAAATGAAAAGCTGTAAAGAATAAAGAATGGCAAACGAAATAAACAAGTACAGTAAAACACTTACACAGGATGTTACACAACCTGCCGCACAGGCAATGTTATACGGCATCGGCTTAACAGAGGAAGATCTAAAAAAAGCGCAGGTAGGTGTGGTTAGTATGGGTTACGATGGTAATACCTGTAACATGCACCTGAATGATCTGGCCAAACTGGTAAAAAAAGGAGTGTGGGATAATGACCTGGTGGGTTTGATATTTCACACCATTGGTGTAAGTGATGGTATGAGTAACGGTACAGATGGTATGCGTTATTCCTTGGTAAGTCGTGATATTATTGCCGACTCTATTGAAGCAGTTTGCGGTGCACAGTATTATGATGGACTAATTGCATTACCGGGTTGTGATAAAAATATGCCCGGATCTATTATTGCCATGGGCCGTCTGAACAGACCGGCAATTATGGTATATGGCGGAAGCATTGCGGCAGGTCATTACAAAGGCCAGGATCTTAATATCGTTTCTGCATTTGAAGCGCTGGGACAAAAACTGGCAGGTCAATTAAACGAAGCGGACTTTAAAGGCATTATTCAACATGCTTGTCCGGGTGCGGGTGCCTGTGGCGGGATGTACACTGCTAATACCATGGCATCGGCTATTGAAGCATTGGGTATGAGTTTACCTTACTCTTCTTCCAACCCCGCCTTAAGTGATGAAAAACAGAAAGAGTGTACAGAGGCAGGTAAGGCCATCAGGAATTTGCTGGAAAAAGATATCAAGCCAAAAGATATCATGACAAGGAAAGCATTTGAAAATGCGATCACAATAGTGATGGTGATGGGCGGAAGTACCAATGCGGTTTTACACCTGCTGGCAATGGCAAAGAGTGTGGATGTTGTATTAACGCAGGATGACTTTCAGATTATCAGTGATAAAGTGCCTGTACTGGCAGATTTTAAACCCAGTGGAAAATACCTGATGCAGGACCTTCATCAGTATGGCGGTGTTCCAGCCGTGATGAAATATTTATGGCAGAAAGGATTGTTGCATGGCGATTGCTTAACAGTAACAGGTAAAACCATTGCCGAGAACCTGGCAGATGCACCTGATTTAGATTTTGATCAGCAGAAAATAATACTACCGGTTGAAACACCCATTAAAGTAACCGGTCATTTACAAATATTATACGGAAACCTTGCAGAAGGGGGGAGTGTGGCAAAAATTAGTGGCAAAGAGGGAGAACGTTTTGAAGGCCCTGCCAGGGTATTTGACGGGGAACAGCAACTGATTGCAGGAATTAATTCAGGAAAAATAAAAAAAGGGGATGTGGTAGTCATTAGAAATGTTGGACCTAAAGGTGCGCCCGGTATGCCCGAAATGCTGAAGCCAACATCGGCCATTATTGGCGCCGGTTTGGGAAAGAGTGTGGCATTGATTACAGATGGAAGATTTAGCGGAGGTACGCATGGATTTGTGGTAGGGCATATTACACCCGAAGCATACCTGGGTGGATTGATTGCATTTGTAAAAGATGAAGATATCATAGAACTGAATGTGGCCACTAAACAAATGACCCTGAAAATAGCTGAAGAAGAAATTGCCAAACGAAAAGTTAATTGGCATCAGCCGGCTTTAAAAGCTACCAAAGGAATATTATTTAAATATGCGCGGCAGGTGAAAGATGCTTCTGAGGGATGTGTAACGGATGAGGCATGAGAGAAAATTAATAATTAAAAATTACTAATTAAAAATTATTGGTGATGAGTACTATTGATCTGGCTAAAGAAAAAATAGCGGAAGCTCCAAAAGAAATGATTACGCTTACTGGTTCGCAGGCCGTTTTGGAAGCTTTGATTGCTGAAGGGGTTGATACCATTTTCGGATATCCCGGTGGTGCCATCATGCCAATCTATGATGCTTTGTACGATTATCATGATAAACTGAAACATATTTTGGTCAGGCATGAGCAGGGTGGTATCCATGCCGCTCAGGGCCTTGCGCGTTCATCAGGAAGGGTGGGTGTGGTTTTTGCCACCAGTGGCCCCGGAGCCACTAATTTAGTAACCGGTCTTGCAGATGCTATGATCGACAGCACGCCATTGGTAGCAGTAACCGGTCAGGTATTCGCCCATTTATTGGGAACAGATGCTTTTCAGGAAACAGATGTAATCAATATTACTTCACCGGTTACTAAATGGAACTACCAGGTTACGGATGCTACTGAAATACCTGCTGTACTGGCCAAAGCATTTTATATTGCCCGTACCGGAAGGCCAGGTCCGGTGTTAATAGATATTACCAAGAATGCACAGCTACAGAAATTTGAATATGCGGGCTACCAAAAATGCAACCATGTTCGTAGCTATCGCCCCAAACCAATTGTTAGGAAAGCATTTATTGAAGAAGCGGCGGCCTTGATTAATGCCGCTGAAAAACCATTTGTTATTTTTGGTCAGGGTGTAATACTGGGCAAGGCCGAAAAAGAATTCAAAACATTTATTGAAAAAGCAGGCATTCCGGCTGCATGGACTGTTTTGGGACTAAGTGCCCTTTCTACAGATCACCCGTTGAATGTGGGAATGCTGGGAATGCACGGAAACTACGGTCCAAATGTATTAACCAATGAATGTGATGTGTTAATAGCGGTAGGCATGCGTTTCGATGATCGTGTAACCGGTCGACTCGACAAATATGCAAAGCAGGCGAAACTGATTCATCTCGATATAGATCCGTCTGAAATTGATAAGAATGTAAAAGCCACTGTTGGTGTTTGGGGTGATTGTAAAGAAACCTTACCCTTATTAACCAGGTTGGTTGATACAAAAATTCATACACAATGGCTGGAAAAGTTTAGAGAATATGACAGGGAAGAAAATAAAGAAGTGGTCGCTGAAGAATTATATCCCTCTACAGATATACTCACCATGGGCGAAGTGATCCGTAACCTGAATGAGCTTACCAATGGAGATGCGATCATTGTTACAGATGTTGGTCAACACCAGATGGTGGCCTGCCGGTATGCCAAATTCAATCAATCTAAAAGTAATATCACTTCAGGCGGATTAGGCACAATGGGCTTTGGATTACCGGCCGCTATTGGGGCCAAGTTTGGGGCACCGCAAAGAACCGTAGTTGCTATTATTGGTGATGGTGGTATACAAATGACTATCCAGGAATTTGGTACCATTATGCAAAGCGGGGTAGACATAAAAATCATGATCCTTAATAACCAGTTCCTCGGGATGGTACGCCAGTGGCAACAGTTATTCAATGATAAGCGCTATTCATTTGTAGATATTGCCAGCCCTGATTATGTGATGGTTGCAAAAGGGTATGGGATCAGTGGACAGAAAGTATCTGAAAGAGACAAATTGAAGAATGCCCTTCAAACTATGCTGGATCATAAAGGGTCTTATTTGCTGGAAGTGATGGTTGGCAAAGAGAATAATGTTTTTCCAATGGTACCACAGGGCTGTAGTGTGAGTGAGGTAAGGTTAAAGTAGGCTTCATCTGCCGAAGATAAAGCAGCGGCAAAAAAATTATTATAAACATTGAAGCCCGGGCTTCATAAATAAAAACCCTTTAGGGGTTGGGTATGAAAAAAGAATTTACAATTACCGTGTATGCAGAAAACCATATTGGTTTACTGGTACGTATTGCTACTATCTTCTCCAGAAGAAAGATCAATATTGAAAGTCTGAATACCTCTCCTTCAGAGGCGGAAGGTATACACCGTTTCACTATTGTGATTGATGAAACAGAAGAAGTAGTACGTAAGCTGGCACGCCAGATTGAGAAACAGGTAGAGGTATTAAAAGCCTACTATAATACCAATGATGAGATTGTTTGGCAGGAATTGGCTTTATACAAAGTGCCTACCGATGAGATTGCCGAAAAAGTAAAAGTAGAAAGGCTATTGCGTGAGCATGGCGCCAGGGCTGTTGTAATACGTAAAGACTATACCATTTTTGAAACCAGCGGCCATCGTGAAGAAACGGATAAATTGGTAGAAGTATTGGCCCCCTATGGATTAATTGAATTTGTTCGTAGTGCAAGAGTAGCTATCATCAAAGACAGTAAAGGGTTTCATGAAAAACTAAAAGAATTTGAACAAACAGAACCGGTAGAAGAATTGGTTGAGAATGAATTTTTAGATAAACAAGATGAGGTGTTTAGTATGTAGGGGGGAGGTTGGAATCGTGGGGCGGGAATCTTGAAGAGTGAGAAGTCAAAAATTAAAATCAAAAATCAAAAACAAGCAATAAAACAGAGAAACTAATAAACCAATAAACCAGTAAACTAAAAAAAATGGCAAAGTTAAATTTCGGTGGTCTTGAGGAAAATGTAGTAACCCGTGAAGAGTTTCCTCTTGCAAAAGCGCAGGATGTTTTGAAAGATGAAGTAGTAGCTGTTATTGGCTATGGCGTTCAGGGACCAGGTCAGGCGTTAAACCAAAAAGAAAATGGTATTAATGTAATTGTAGGTCAGCGTAAAAATTCTAAAAGCTGGGATAAAGCAGTACGTGACGGATTCGTTCCCGGCGAGAGCCTGTTTGAAATAGAAGAAGCTTTAGAACGTGGTACTATTATTTGTTACCTGTTGAGTGATGCTGCTCAAATAGCCATGTGGCCAACCGTAAAAAAACATTTGACACCAGGGAAGGCCCTTTATTTTTCTCATGGGTTTGGTATTACTTATAACGACCAGACAGGTATCATTCCTCCTGCCGATGTAGATGTATTTCTGGTAGCGCCAAAAGGTTCCGGCACTTCTTTGCGCAGAATGTTTTTACAGGGTCGCGGATTGAACAGCAGCTATGCTATTTTCCAGGATGCTACCGGTCGTGCTTTTGACAGGGTGGTTGCATTGGGTATTGCTATTGGAAGTGGATATTTATTTGAAACCAATTTTAAGAAAGAAGTATATAGTGATCTTACCGGTGAGCGTGGAACACTGATGGGCGCCATACAGGGAATTTTTGCGGCACAATACCAGGTGCTTCGTTCCAAAGGACATTCTCCTTCAGAAGCATTTAATGAAACCGTTGAAGAATTAACTCAATCATTGATGCCACTGGTTGCCGAGAATGGAATGGATTGGATGTATGCCAACTGTTCTACTACCGCACAGCGTGGTGCACTGGATTGGTGGAAAAAATTCCGCGATGCCACCTTGCCTGTATTTACTGAACTCTATGAAAGTGTTGCTGCAGGTAAGGAAGCAGCCAGATCCATTGAAAGTAACAGTAAAGCCGACTATCGTGAGAAACTGGAAGTGGAACTGAAAGAATTACATGACAGTGAAATGTGGCAGGCAGGCAGAACGGTAAGAGGTTTACGTCCTGAAAACCAGCCCGCTAAAGCCTAATCAGTAAACACATTCACCATCAGCGCCAGGCTGTTTTAACTCTCACAATACTATTGAGTGTATAGACAAGCATAGTGATGTTGGTGTGAAATAGATATATATGCAAGACCCATCCATCATATCAATACCTTCACTTGATTTTCAAACCGCGGCAGCGCGCTTGAAAAAGGTAGTGAACAGAACACCGCTTACCTACAACCACAATTTGTCCCGTAAGTACCAATGTGATGTTTTCCTGAAAAGAGAGGACCTTCAGATAGTACGATCTTATAAATTACGGGGTGCCTATAATATGATGAGCAGCCTGCCATTGGAACAGTTGCAGAAAGGGGTGGTTTGTGCCAGTGCGGGCAATCATGCACAGGGCTTTGCCTATAGCTGTAAAAAATTGAATGTAAAGGGGGTGGTATTCATGCCCATCATCACCCCAAATCAAAAAGTTAGTCAGACGAAAATGTTTGGGGAAGGTTTTATTGAGGTAAGACTATCCGGCGATACATTTGATGATTGCGCTGTAGCAGCGAAACAATATACAGAGGAAAATGGTATGACATTTGTTCCCCCCTTTGATGACCTGCGCATTATTGAAGGTCAGGCTACCGTAGGCATAGAGATATTGGAAGACAAGTCTGACATAGATTTTCTTTTTATTCCGGTTGGTGGTGGTGGGTTAAGCGCGGGTGTTGGCGCATATTTCAAAACATTCTCCCCCCAAACCAAAATCATAGGGCTGGAACCGGAAGGTGCTCCGTCTATGTTTGAAGCCATTAAAGCGGGTCATCCGGTAACTGTTGAAAATATTGAACGCTTTGTAGATGGCGCTTCTGTAAAACGGGTGGGTGATATCACTTTCAGTATTTGTAAAGACGTGCTCGATGATATGCACCTGGTGCCCGAAGGAAAGGTTTGTACTACTATTTTGCAATTGTATAATGAAGATGCCATAGTAGTGGAACCAGCCGGCGCATTATCGATTGCGGCATTGGATGATTATGCGGAAGAGATTAAAGGCAAAACAGTCGTTTGTATTGTTAGTGGTAGTAATAATGATATCGACCGCATGCAGGAGATCAAAGAAAGATCTTTGCAATATGAAGGATTGAAACACTATTTTCTGATTCGCTTTGCCCAAAGACCCGGCGCGTTGAAAGAATTTGTAAACCATGTATTAGGTTCGGGGGATGATATTACCCGTTTTGAGTATATGCAAAAACATAATAAGGAAACCGGTCCTGCCCTGGTAGGTATTGAGTTAAAATCAAAGCAGGATTATGAGGTATTGATCCAAAATATGAACAGTTTCCATATCAATTATACCGAGTTGAAACAGAATGATAATTTGTTTGGATACCTGGTATGATACATTTAATTTTTTATCAACATCCCATAGGATACAAGTATCAATTATATGCAGGTATTAAAATTTGGCGGTAGTTCAGTAGCGAATGCGGCTAACATACACAAAGTAATTGCCATAGTGCAGCGGGCTGTTAAAAAAGAACCCACAGTATTGGTGGTATCAGCGCTGGGTGGTGTTACAGATAGTTTATTACAGGTTGGACATCTGGCTTCCACGGCCCAAGAATCGTATAAGGCATTATTAAAGGAACTTGAAAAACGGCATCTCGATACCGTTCGTGATCTGCTACCCATTCAACAGCAGAGCGCAACACTAAGCCAGGTAAAACAACAGTTCAATGAACTCGATGGCATTTGCGACGGCGTATTCCTATTGGGTGAACTATCCCCCCGAACCAAAGACCGTATTGTGAGTTATGGAGAACTATTATCTTCTTTAACCATTTCTGCCGCCTTCCAATCCTTAGAGGCCGATCAGTTATGGGTAGACTCCCGTAAACTTATTGCAACTAATTCTAATCATGGAAATGCTGCCGTGCTATTTGCTGTTACTAATCAAAAGATAAAGGACCATTTTGTCGCCTATCCGCATCAATTGTATATTGCCCCCGGCTTTATTTCGAGTGATGAACTGCATAACACTACTACGCTGGGAAGAGGCGGCTCTGATTATACCGCCGCGATTTTTGCCGCTGCCTGCCAGGCTACTATTCTGGAAATATGGACCGATGTAAGTGGTATGATGACAGCCGATCCACGCCAGGTGCAAAATGCAAAACCTATTCAGAGAATTTCATACCAGGAAGCAATGGAACTTTCGCATTTTGGGGCCAAGATTATTTATCCGCCAACCATTCAACCGGTAATGACTAAAAATATCCCGGTATGGATCAAGAATACCTTTGCGCCGGATGAATATGGAACATTAATTGAAAATGAATCTGCGGTTACCGATAGTTTCATCAGAGGGATATCAAGCATCAATAAAATCAGCCTGTTAAGTTTGGAAGGAACTGGCATGGTAGGTATTCCGGGTTTTTCAAAACGCCTTTTCGAGGCGCTGGCGAATGAAAGTGTGAACGTGATACTGATTACACAAAGTTCATCGGAACATTCTATTTGTGTAGGCATCAATGAAGCGGATAAAAGCAAAGCAAAAAAATCGATTGATCATGCATTCAGTTTCGAAGTTCAGAGCGGCACCATCGAACCACTGAAAGTAGAATCCAACTTATCTATTGTTGCACTGGTTGGCGAACAAATGAAAAGCCATCCGGGTATTAGTGGTAAAATGTTTGGAGTATTAGGAAGAAATGGTATCAATGTGAGAGCCATTGCACAGGGGTCATCAGAGAAAAATATATCCGCGGTACTTTCCGGTTCAGATGTAAAAAAAGCGATTAATGTACTTCACGAAGAATTTTTTGAAACTACCTATAAGCAGTTGAATGTTTTTATAGCCGGCACAGGAAATGTAGGAGGTAAATTATTAGGGCAGATAAAAAAGCAATTCCAGTACCTGCAGGATACACTACGGATTCAGATTCAGGTGATTGGTTTGGCAAACAGTAAAAGAATCCTGATTAATGAGGAGGGTATCAACCTTGATACCTGGAAAGATCAATTACTGGAATCAGCGCATGGAAATATTAATGACTTTGCGCAATGTATTATTGATAAAAATTTACGTAACAGTGTATTTGTAGATGTTACGGCCAATACAGAAGTAGCGGGCGTATATGGCTCTTTGCTGGGTAAAAGTGTTTCTGTTGTTGCCTGCAACAAAATTGCCTGCTCATCAAGCTATGCGTCTTATCATAAACTGAAGGCATTGTCGCGTGAATTCAATGCGCAATTCTTATTTGAAACCAATGTGGGTGCAGGTTTACCGGTAATTGGTACATTGAATGACCTGTTACGAAGTGGTGATAAAGTAAACAGGATACAGGCCGTATTATCAGGTACGCTGAATTTTGTTTTTAATCATTATGATGGTACCAAACTCTTTGCGGAGGTAGTTAGGCAGGCACAGGATGAGGGCTACACAGAACCCGATCCACGCCTCGATCTTGGCGGCACCGATGTGATGCGTAAAATAATGATACTGGCACGGGAAGCCGGGCAGCAACTGGAAATGGAGGATATCAGTAATCAATACTTTTTGCCCCTATCCTGTTTTGAAGGGAGTGTAGCGGATTTTTATGCAGAGATGGCTAAGCAGGAACCACATTTTAAAAAACTTTACGAAGCCGCCGCTTCTGAAAATTGTAAATTAAAATTTGTGGCAACCTATGAAAACGGAAAAGCATCAGTAGGGTTGCGTCATATTCCTGCCGAATCGGATTTCTATCATTTGTATGGAAAGGATAACCTTGTTTTATTTTATACTGACCGATACCCCGAACAGCCCCTGGTGATAAAGGGTGCAGGAGCTGGCGCGGACGTTACTGCTTCAGGTGTATTCGCAGATATTATTAGAGTAGCAAGATAAAATTTACCATCACCCGAAATGTGTATGTAAGTTTTACGATAAGAATTTGTACTAAACATGAAACTACATTTTATTAATAGTTTTTGTTACAACCCACTCAGTGGGTCCGGTAGTCATGTGAAGGATCGTATTACTATTCAGGCCCCGGCCACAGTAGCCAATATGGTCTGCGGTTTTGATGTATTGGGTTTTGCCGTGAATGATCCCTATGATGAAATGAGTATTTGCTTTACCGGCAAACCGGGAATAACCATTATCAATGAAGATGAGTATAACCTCCCTACTGATCCGGAACGCAATGTAGCGGGCGCTGCCTTGCTGGCCATGCTGGAAGAAACCGCCGGAGATATTGGATTTGAATTGCGGATTTGCAAACATATCAAACCCGGCAGTGGTGTGGGTTCCAGCGCTGCAAGTTCGGCCGGCGCCGTTGTAGCGGCCAATTGGTTGTTGAATAACCCATTTACAAATGAGGACCTGGTAAGGTTTGCCATGAATGGAGAAAAATTGGCCTCCGGTGTTAAACATGCAGACAATATAGCACCCTGTATCTATGGTGGCGTTACTTTGATACGTTCTATTTTTCCGCTGGATATTATTCAGTTAACAGCTCCGCCTTTGTATGTAACCATCGTACATCCCCAGATAGAAGTTCGTACCTCAGATGCCCGCGGTATTTTAAAACAACAGGTATTATTAAAAGACGCCATCAGGCAATGGGGTAATATAGCAGGCCTGGTAGCAGGGTTATTGAAAAGCGATTATGAGTTAATCGGGCGCTCACTGGAAGATGTATTGATAGAGCCCGTGAGAAGTATTTTAATTCCGGGGTTCGATAAAATAAAACAGCTGAGTAAAGAAGCCGGCGCATTAGGTGGCGGCATTTCAGGATCGGGGCCTTCTATTTTTATGTTGAGTAAAGATGAAGAAACTGCCAAAGCAGTAGAACAACAAATGCATTCGGTGTATGAACGCCTCTCTTTAGATCATCATACCTATATAACTACCATTAATCAGCAAGGAGTAAAATTAATTGTCTAATCATTATTCAAAACAATATTCACTATTGATTATTTGCCCAATACATGAATTATTATAGTCTCAATAAAACTGCCCCTACTGTAAATTTCCGGGAAGCCACCATTAAGGGACAGGCGCCTGATAAAGGATTGTATTTTCCGGAAAAAATTCCTGCAATTGACCCATCAGTTATTGAGAATATTGAAAGCTATTCAAAGGAAGAATTGGCATTCCTGATTATGCAACCATATGTTGGTGATACTATTGACCCAAAAACTTTATACAGGATTGTGGCTGAAACCATCAACTTCCCTTTTCCTTTAGTACCCATTAATGAAAATATTTTTTCACTGGAACTTTTTCATGGGCCAACCCTGGCTTTTAAAGATGTAGGCGCCAGATTTATGAGCCGGTGCCTTGGTTATTTTTCACAGCAGCAGAAAGGAAAAGTAACGGTATTGGTAGCCACTTCCGGCGATACCGGCGGAGCTGTTGCGAATGGTTTTTTAGGCGTGGAAGGAGTAGAGGTTGTCATTCTCTATCCATCCGGCAAAGTAAGTGCCGTGCAGGAATTACAACTCACTACCTGCGGCCAGAATATTACCGCCCTTGAAGTAAACGGCAGTTTTGATGATTGCCAGGCCATGGTAAAAGACGCGTTCATGGATGCTGATCTCAATCAATCATTGGCGCTTACTTCAGCTAACTCAATCAATGTAGCCAGGTGGTTGCCACAACAGTTGTATTATTTCTTCGCTTACCAGCAATGGAAAGAAAAAAATCATCCACCCGTTATTGCCGTGCCAAGTGGTAATTTTGGTAATATCTGTGCCGGATTACTGGCGCATCTAAGCGGATTGCCCGTACAACATTTTATTGCAGCCTGTAATGTGAATGATGCTGTGCCCGAATATTTGCGAAGCGGTACCTACCAACCCAAAACGGCGGTACCTACTATTTCCAATGCGATGGATGTGGGAAGCCCCAGTAATTTTATTCGTGTGATGGAACTTTTCCGGAATGAGTATGCTTCCATCAAAGAAAAGATATCAGGGTATACGGTTAGTGATGCTATCACCAAACAAACCATAGCCGAAGTGTACCAACAGGATGGATACACATTAGATCCGCATGGCGCCGTAGGGTATTATGCATTAAATCAATACCTCTCAAAACATCCCGGACAAAAAGGAATGATTTTAGAAACGGCCCACCCGGTAAAATTTCCTGAAACGGTGGAATCCATGACCGGAAAAAAAATTGAGATACCCGCTTCTGTCCAATACCTCTTTGCAAAAGAAAAACAAAGTATTCAAATGGATGCTTCATTCAGTCAACTGAAAGAATGGTTATTAAATCAATAGCCTCTATTCAGGCTAAGACAATTTCCACGGTCCTCGAATGGCTGGATTCAGTAGCGCATTGGCTTCCGCATCATTGGCAAACTGCTCATTTACCGGATCCCAGTTCAATGGCCTTCTTAGCCAATAAGCAATATTAGCCAAACAACATACGCTGCTGGTTCTATGGCCGGTTTCCACATCAGCGATGGGTTGTTTGCCAGTTTTAATGCAGTCAAGCCAGTCCTGGTAATGATTGCTGCTGTTGTATAATCGTACAGCATTCTGTTCTAATACCGCCGTTGCTATATTGGAAGGGTCACTATCTAAAAAATCCCTGCTGATATTGATGGTTCCCTTCTCTCCGGTAAAACGCACTGCAAAGCCCCTTCCAAAATCAACATGTTTCATCACAATGCCATTTTCATAAATCATGGTAAGGCCCTTTACTTCATTTCCGGAGGGAGGAATAAATTTTACAGGGCCGCTCCTGTCCATACCCAATGCCCATTGGGCAATATCAAACATATGAGCGCCCCAATCACTTAATATACCACCCCCATATTCTTTGTAATTACGCCAGTTAGGGTATACATCCTGTTCAACAGGCGGTGAAAGTTCTGTATGGTAGGGTCTCATTACAGAAGGGCCCACCCATCCATCCCAGTTTAAATAATCAGGAACGGGCATACCCGGAAGATTAAACGCAATGGCGGGATTGCCAACAGTAACCAATACCTCTTTCACCTGGCCAATATATCCGTTGCGAACCAGCTCACAGGCGGTTCTGAATTTATCCCAGGAACGTTGCATACTGCCGGTTTGAAAGACTACTTTATTTTTCTGCACCGCGTTTACCATGGCTCTTCCTTCCGCTACTGAATGCGCCATGGGCTTTTCGCAATACACATGCTTGCCGGCATTGGCAGCCATCACTGTTTGTACGGCATGCCAGTGGTCGGGTGTGGCAATTACAATGGCATCTATATCTTTTCGCTCAAGCATCTCTCTGAAATCGGCATAAGCGGTAAATCCTTTATAGGTTGTTTTTTGGCCGGCTTCTGCATAATACTGCTCAGTAATCCTTTGAAAAGCCGCCAGTTTTTGTTTATCAACATCGGCCCCTGCAATGGTCTGTGCGATATCTTTAAACGAGTGCACCAGGCTTTTTGATTGCTTGCCTGTTCCAATAAAAGCTAAATTAATACGGTCACTCGGAGGTAAATATCCTTTGCCGCCTAATACAAAACGGGGTACAATGGTAAAAGCGATAGCAGCCTGTAAACCGTTTTTTACAAATGATCTCCTGCTGGAATGTTTGGAAGCGGGGTTGGTTTTGATTTCCATATAGCATCTTAAATGAGGTAGAAATTTACAGATTTCTTTCTGAATTAAAAATTAAGGCAACTATATAGGAGATGGGACTTATTCACGAAAATACATTAATTTTGTAACCCATTTCACAAATGACTAACGTCATATTTGAGTTGGTAGAGTGGTTTATTACAGCAGCCTCAGAAACTGCCGAGGTTTCAAAGCCTCCATGGGTTCGAATCCCGTCCTCACCGCAAGAAGCCCTTACACTTATCAAAGCGATAAGTGTAAGGGCTTCCCCGGTATTAGTGGTTAATGTATGGTTACTTACCTGTTAAAGTATCGTAAGTCAATCTTTTGCTATCAGCACCTTTAACTGCTGTTTCAAACTTCTCTACGCCCGTATCCTGTCTGTTATTATAACGATATTCAAACTCTGTGGCGTAACGTTGTAAGTGTTGAGGTGAAACATAGTGATAGATACCAATGATCCCCCGTTTAAACGTACTCCAAAAGTTCTCCATATTGTTAGTAGTAAAGCATCCGCTTGAGTATTGTCCTTCGCTGTGGTTTATTGAAACATGGAAGAAATCAGCATCTAATGATAAATGATATTGCCTTGCCTCATCTGTTACCATAATGCTTCCTTTATCAATCCATTTTTGAACTACCGGAAGTATAGTAGCTATTTCAGTATTGGGTATAACTAACGTTTTTACCTTACCAGTAATGCTACGAGCACCAAACACAATAGACTTTCCTTTGCCGCCCTGCGTATTCTTATGCTTCTTATCTGCGTGTCGATTTTTGTTCAATCCACCGACAAGCGTTTCATCAATCTGCACAACGTCACCAAAACTTTCAGAAGCACTATCTGTCAGCATAGCACGGATACGATGATTAAGAAACCAAGCTGTTTTTTGGGTTACACCTAATTGCTCTGCAAGCTGTAAGGAACTAACACCTTTCTTTGAAGTCGATATTAAATACATAGCACCAAACCAAATCCTCAAACTAACTTTAGTATTCTCGAATATTGTTCCGCTAATTACAGTAAACTTCTTACCACACAGTTTTTCTCCGCATTTAAAGCCTCTGTTTGTCCGGTATATCTTACCAGCATTACCACAATGAGGACAGGCAATGTGCCCACCCCAGCGTTGGTTCTCATACCAATCTTTACAAATTTGTTCATCCTTAAAGAAGTCTAATAGTTGCTGTAAATTCTTGAATTGACTTTCCATTTTCGTTAGTTGTTTAACAAAGATAATACCTGTCCCACTATCTACCAAATTATTTTGCTGTAAATTTCCATCAAAATGCTTGGTTTTACAGTTAAAATGCCATATTTTTGCTGTAAATCTACATCAATGAATTATAATACGTTTAATATCAATAAGTTATTGGAGGGTATCGTGACCGGAAGCGGAACGAACTTAGATCTTAATAAATTATTTGAAGATAAACTGGTAGAATATAATATAAGTAAAAGAAAGGCAAGCGATCTTTTGAATATTGATTTAAGAACGCTTGATGATACCCTCGCTGGCAATGCCAAACAACCAAGCATTATTAACATTATCAAGATTGCACACTTTTTAGAAATAACCGATTTGTACCAAGCTATTTCTGCAATATTAAAAAATCAGGAAAGTGAAAATATAGGTTCAATTGAAAGAGCAAGCGATGCTTCATTTATTGCCAAAAATTTTGATATAAAAAAACTAACTCAAGTCGGTTTCTTTAAACCAAAAGACGAACCAAAAAAATTGATAAATCGTGTATTAACCTTCTTCGGATATTCCAGTGTTTTTGAATTTGAAAGGGCTGTAAACGTGCCATTGTACAGTAGAACAAAGCGGGGATATTCAGACAAGATGAAAGATTTTTGGGTAAAATCAGCAATTCAATGCTTCAAGGATATTAACAACCCAAATGAATACAATAGGGAGGCATTAAAGGATATCATTACTAAAATAAAACCTTATTGTCAAGATGTTGAATTAGGATTGGTTACTGTTTGTAAAGCACTTTATAATGTTGGTGTAACTGTAATATTTCAATCACACTTGACATTAACGCAAGTTAGGGGTGGTACGTTTGTCATTAATTCAAAGCCATGTATTGTATTGACGGACTTAAACAAAAAATATACTACAATCTGGGAAACATTGCTACATGAATTACATCATGTTTTATATGACCTTGAGGCAATCGAAGCAAAAGGTTATCATCTGACTGGTGATCCTGATTTACTATTAATTGAAGATAAATCGGAAGATTTTTCAAGAGAATATTTTTGCGGGAGAGATGACTATGAGTATATAAAGCCACACATCCATACACATTTTTTGGTTGAAAGGTTTGCTAAAGAATTGGAAGTACATCCATCCTTTGTTTATTCATCTTTCAGACAGTTTGAACAATTATTGAATAATAGAAATTACTATGCCCACTTTAAAGAGTATTTTCCCCCTTATCAAACTGCATTGCAAAAGTTAAATCCTATTACCTGGAAAGAGAATAGCCTTGCGGAAATAGCAGAAAACATAAAATCCATTTTTGACTTAAATGATATAAAAAATGAAAAATCCAAAATTAAACAAGGCGAAAAAAATACTATCTAAGGAAGATTTAGAACGACTGGAATTGCTTGAGAAGGCAAGGCAAAAGAAAGGAAAACAATTACGTGTTGACCTTGAAAAAGGCGACTTAGCTGAAGTTGATGAATTAAGGCAGTTGCTTGGTAAGAAATCCGAAAATCCAGAAGAAAAGTATCAAATATACTATACTGGGATTACTAATCTATTAAAGAAATACTTGCCAAAAGGGAAAGAATTTAAAGAAGGAAGAGGCTTGATCTATGATGAGAAAAATGTTTTTCTAAATAGGGGCAAAAAGAAATCGGATAATCCCAATGGTATTCGCAAAAGTGATGGTAGAATGACGTATCAAGCAAAAATGAATGAGATGTTGGACGTAGTTTCAAAATGGGTTTCTACTTCTCAAAATTCAACTGATATATATTTACAACTTTACGAATTGAATGAGAAGCACGGGTACGGTCATGAGAACTATGATAAAACCTCAAAAAATAGTACACATCAAAAAAAGTTGTAAAAAAAGGACAGCTAAAGCCGTCCTTAATGTTGTTAGATGGAAATAACGGCATCAATGTATGTGCTGTGAGCCTTGTAGGGTTGTCCCTCTCATTAGGGGACTTGCTACGAGGATTTCCTCGTTAGAAAGATACGAAATAATTACTAACTTTACGAGTATGGCAAAAGCTATAAAAAAGAAGGGAAAAAAGAGGGCTACTAAGTACGAAAAGCCATTAACCTTTAATGGCTCATTCGAGGACATGATAGCCATATCCATTACAGGAGCAGGCGTTAAGAAGAAAGAGCAGCCCAAAAAGAAGTAAACAAAAAATTTATATATGGAAGAAGTAGCAAATAGACTAAAGGCAATCGAGGATAAGTTATCCCGGATGCATCATATAATTCTCGAACTTGGGACTAATACTGCACTAAATTTTGGGAGATTAGAAAAACTAATTGACGAGAAGTTAGAAAAATTAAAAACTGAAATTAAAGAGGGTAAATAACCCTCTTTTTTTATTTAGATTTGTCCCATCTGGTATATAGTTGCCAAAATTAATAAGATTATTAGTAACTTTCGTTTGATTGTAAAGCCTATAATTTATTCACATATGAATGTAAGGACTATTTTTCTACTAAGTTTTCTATTGTTTCTGTTTGTTTCAACTACGAGTAATACTATTGCACAACAAAAAACATACTGTAACCCTATCAATATAGATTATGGGTTTTGTCCGATACCCAATTTTGTAGAACAAGGTAAACACCGGGCTACAGCCGATCCTGTGATTACGGTATTCAAAGGAAATTATTATTTATTTTCTACCAATCAATGGGGTTATTGGTGGAGCGCGGATATGGTTAAATGGAATTTTGTACCGAGAAAGTTTCTAAAACCCTGGCATAAAGTGTATGATGAATTGTGTGCCCCGGCTACCCTGGTTTTAGGAGATACCTTATTGGTAATCGGCTCAACGCACGACAAGGATTTTCCTTTATGGATGAGTACGAATCCGCAAAAAGATGAATGGAAAGAAGCTGTTGATTCATTTCAGGTTGGGGCATGGGATCCCGGATTTTTTGTGGATGATGATAATAGAGTGTATCTCTATTGGGGCTCGAGTAATTTTTACCCTTTGTATGGACAGGAGATTGATCGTAAAACCTTACAACCCATCGGAGAAAAAAAAGAACTCATCCGCCTGCATGATGAGGTACATGGCTGGGAAAGATTTGGAGAGCATAACGATAATACTTTTCTGAAACCATTTATGGAGGGAGCCTGGGTAAATAAGCATAACAAAAAATATTACCTGCAATATGGTGCGCCGGGTACTGAGTTCAGTGGATATGGGGATGGTGTGTATGTGGCAGAAAAACCCATGGGGCCATTTATGTATCAATCGCATAACCCTTTCTCATTTAAACCTGGCGGGTTTGCTAAAGGCGCCGGACATGGGGCAACCTACCAGGATCCGTTCAAACAATGGTGGCATGTTTCTACGATGGTTGTTGCGGTAAAAAATAATTTTGAACGTAGAATTGGTATCTGGCCCACGCAATTTGATAAGGATGATATTCTGTATACGAATACTGCTTATGGAGATTATCCGCATTACCTGCCCAATGCCAAAGCCAATCATGATGCATCACAGTTTACTGGCTGGATGTTATTGAATTACCAGAAACCGGTACAAGTATCATCAACCATAGGTGCTTTCTCAGCCAATTTATCGGTTGATGAAGACATTAAAACCTATTGGAGCGCTGCTACAGGAAATAAAGGCGAATGGATACAAACCGATCTGGGTAAGCTATCCACCATTCATGCCGTGCAGATCAATTATGCCGACCATGATGCTACTTTGATGGGTAAGCAAACAGCTATTTTTCATCAATACAAATTATTTAGTTCCAATGATGGCGTGAATTGGAAAATGTTGATTGATAAAAGCGATAACCAAACTGATATACCTCATGAGTATCTTGAATTGACCACTCCTGTAAAGGCACGATACCTGAAACTGGAGAATATACACATGCCAACAGGTAAGTTTGCCATCAGTGGGTTTCGTGTGTTTGGAAAAGGTATTGGCACAGTGCCGGATACCGTTCAGCATTTTGTGGTACTCAGGGGCGATAATGAAAGACGTAACAGTTGGTTGAAATGGCAGGTAAATGCCGCGGCCACAGGTTATATGATTTATACAGGCATCGCTCCGGATAAATTATACACCAGTATCATGGTGTATGGAACAAATGAATATTATTTCTCAGCCATGGAAAAAAACCGGCCTTATTATTTTCAGATAGAAGCTTTTAATGAGAATGGGATTGGTAAACGAACCGTTATCATAAAAACTGAATAATCTAAATGCTCCGCCATTATCGGGGGCCTGAATGGATCAGTTCTTCTATGAAAGATCGGTGGGGTACAGGGTTTTCCTGGGAGAATATGGCATTGTTCGATTTTCAGGGCAATACCCTTCCTGCCATGGCGTTCATGCATTTTCCTTATCGTTTCTCAAGAATTTTAAATAAAAACTTCTTTTCCTTCATGTAATTTAGTAGTAACATAAAAAATATAAATCTACTCTAATGGAAAATAACATCAATCAACAGACAGTGTTGAACGAAAAAATCCTGAAAATCACCATGAGAATTAAGGATCAATATCCCGCATTGTCAAAATATTTAGAAGAGCTACCCATAACCATCCCTAACGAAAGTAAACCGGAAATAACGATTGACAATTTAAAAACTTATTTTGATTCACTGGAGACTATGTTAAATCAATACCTGTTAGAACATCCGGAAGATAGCATAAAAGAAAACTGAGTCAACCCAGTTGGAGGTCGGGAAGTCATTAATCATACAGGATGAAAATAATTAAATGATTTTATAGCTCAATTTTGGCCCCCATGATTCTCAAAAATTCCCTGATAAAACTTGGATGAGCCGGCCATGCCGGAGAGGTAACAAGGTTGCCGTCTACAAATGCGGCATCTACCGGAATAGCCTGGAATTCTCCACCTGCTAATGTTACCTCTGGACCAACTGCCGGATAAGCTGTTAACTTTCTCCCTTTTACAACACCGGCAGTAGTTAATAGCTGAATACCGTGACAGATGGCTGCAACAGGTTTATTCGTTGTAAAAAAATGTTTTACTATTTCAATCACTTTTTCGTTTAGTCTTAGGTATTCCGGCGCTCTTCCCCCGGCAATCACTAAGCCATCGTAATCGCTTACGAATACTTCACTAAAGCTGTAATTCAATGTAAAATTATGCCCTGGTTTTTCAGAATAGGTTTGGTCGCCTTCAAAATCATGAATGGCTGTTTTAATAGTTTCCCCCTTTTTTTTGTTAGGACAAACAGCATGAACAATATAACCTACCATTTCAAGCATCTGAAAAGGAACCATTGTTTCATAGTCTTCTGTAAAATCGCCCGTCAGGAATAATATCTTTTTCATTGCTTTGTTTTTAGATGTAGGAATGATTGCCTTAATGGCCGCTAACGATTCAAATTACGCAACTATTTCCGTGAATGCATATTAATTATTTGATCAGGCTGTTCTATTATTGTATGTATTTCGCTTTCATTAAACCTGCCGGTTAAATTCAGGTTTCGGGTTAGTTATCTGCTTGCCCACATAACCCCTGGGATCACGCCTCCCATTTTATTTATTAGCTGATGCAATGTTTAATGCACCAGGGTAACCCTTAGTTAAATTCGTATTTTTCTTCCCAAATTAGAATTAATTAAACGACTGATAAACAGGTATTTACGTTGCAAATTATGCGTAACAGGCGCTCCCAAAAGCCGGGTCACAGAAAAATCAAAAAATAGGGCAAATGCCGGTAACTTTGAAAGTGGCTGATTTTATTGAAAAATTACCGTACGCCAATGGGAAGATCCGTTGGGTATTCAAATCTTATAAAATCTAAGTACATCAAACGACTTTATACAAGTATATTCAAAAACAGTAAATCAGGTTCAATTTATTTATTGATTGGTTTTGTATGTATTATGGGCTGTAATAATCAACCAGGTGATTCTGGTCCTAAATACAGTGATTCCGCGCTAACCAAAACGGTTCCGGTTTATCGCTTCGCGGTACACCCACTTCATAATCCTGCTAAGTTGATACAAGCCTATCAGCCACTTATTGATTATCTGAATGATAGGATTAACGGAGTTGAGTTTGAGCTGGAGGCATCAAGGGATTATTCCAATTTTGAACAAAAGTATAAGAATCGAAAGCTCGAGTTTTTACTTCCCAATCCATGGCAAACAATTAAGGCAATCAAATCTGGTTATATTGTTATCGCTAAAGCCGGGTATCCGGAAGATTTTAAAGGAGTAATCATTGTTAGAAATGATGCGGGCATCCGCAACCCATCCGACCTTATCGGAAAAGCGGTCAGCTATCCTTCACCCACGGCACTGGCAGCCTGTGTGATGATTCAATACTACTTATTTAAACAGGGGATTGATATAAACAGGGATATCAACAATATTTATGTAGGATCACAAGAGTCTTCTATAATGAATGTTTATTTAAAAAAAACGATTGCAGGAGGAACCTGGCCACCACCCTGGAGGCTATTTCAAAAAGATCACCCAAAGGAAGCGGCTGAACTGAAAGTGATTTGGGAAACAGAGTGGCTCATCAATAATTCAGTAATGGTACGTGATGATATACCGGTTGAAATTCGAAACCAGGTTCAAAAATGCCTGGCGGAGCTGCATGAATCGAAACAAGGAAAACTTGTTCTGGCAGGAATGGAAACGGCCCGTTTTATACGCGCCAGGAACGAAGACTACAATATGGTAAAAGCGTTCACTGAAAAATTTGAAAAGGAAGTTCGAAAAATAGATCTGTATGATTTGGCTAAATAAATATTTTATTTTCGGTACTCTCCGGGGCCGGTTGATGTTAAGTGTGGCCATTATACATGCTGTAATGATGACAGCATTCATTATCGATCTTACTTTTCGGCAAAAATCTATGCTACTGGCCAGACAGGAAGAAATGGCCATTACCTATTGCCAGACGCTATCAACAAGCGCCTCGGTATGGCTTGCCGCAAACGATGTTTCTGGTCTTCAGGAGTTGATAGTTTCTCAGCGGCGGAACACGGAAATTATTTATTCAATGATTGTAGATAAAAGGGGCTATGTTCTGGCACATACCAGCAAAACAAATATTGGGAAATTTACTAATGACTTGCCTGGTCAGGCAAAGTTGACGATTATAAGCGAATCTCCGGAATTAATTGATATTGCTGTTCCTGTAATGCTTGCAGGCAGACATTTAGGTTGGGCGCGTATTGGTTTGGGTCAACAACTGGCCAATAAAAAGCTCACTGAGGTTATATATTCAGGCATATTCTATGTGATTGCTTCGATTTTAATTGGAGCTTTTGTGGCTTGGTTTATGGGGAGAAATATTAGTAATCGGCTTTATGTAATACAGAATACCATCAAAAAAGTTTCTGCAGGAAATTCCGGGGCACGTTCACATTTACCAGGCAATGACGAAGCATCTGTTCTGGCACAAGAGTTTAATATAATGCTTGATACACTTTCAAGAACAGAAAAAGAACTTCAGGAACATTTGAAAGATCTTAAAGATTATAAGTTTGCATTAGACGAATCTTCAATAACCGCGATAGCCGATGAAAAGGGGGTGATACAAACAGTTAATGGTAATTTTTGCAAAATATCGAAATATAGTAAAGATGAATTGATAGACAATTTCCATAAGCTTATCAACTCGAATTACTATTCAAAAGAATTTGGAGCAGATTTTTGGAATACAATATCGTCTGGAAAAGTATGGAAGGGAGAGCTTGTAAATACCGCTAAAGATGGGCAATATTATTGGGTATATGCCAACATTATTCCCTTTTTAGACGCTCAAAAAAAACCATTTCAATACCTTATCATATGTTTCGATATTACTGAAAAGAAAATAAGTGAAGAAAAATTTCGTGAAAAGTCAACTCAGTTGGAGATGCTGGGCAATAATTTGCATGATACTATCATGTACCAAATGATTCGTGAACCCGATGGGAAAATATATTTTGTTTATCTAAGTAAAAGTACAGAAAGTCTTATAGGAAAAACATCCGATGAAATTATTCAAAATTCCGCCGCCCGCTTAGATATTATTTATGAAGAAGACAAAAAAATAGTAGTAGCCGCTGAAGAGATATCTTTCCGTAATATGTCTGAATTTAACCTTGAGGTTCGCATCAGGCATTCATCAGGAAACTTAAAATGGGTACATATTCGTTCAGTTCCCCGTAAGTTGGTGGGAGGAAGAGTTATCTGGGATGGTATTTATACTGATATTACTGCCCGTAAAGAATCGGAAGAATCTATTCGTGAAAGCGAAGCGATGCTAAAAACCGTTTTTGATAATTCCCCGGTTGGGATAGCGATTTTCGATAAAAAAGCATTTTTGAAGAAAGCGAATAGGAAAATAAATGAAATATTTGGATTGCAGGCGGAATCTCTTATTGGTTCATACAATTTTAAAGATGATCCCAGCTTTCAATCTGGTGATATTTTGGAAAAATTTAATAGTGGGATTGACGTTTATCATGAAATTAAATTCAATTTCAACGAAGTTAAATACGGGTCAACGAAGACAGATTTTGCCTATTTGGATATAATTGTTACACCTATTTCAGACACTTTGTCTAAAAACATTGGTTATATAATTCAGGTAAATGACATTACCGACAAAAAACTTATTGAGCAGAAAATCGTAAAGGCAATTATACAAACACAGGAAAGTGAGCGTAAAGAAATTGGAGGCGAACTACATGATAATGTGTGCCAGATTCTTGTAGCGGTAACTATGAACCTGGGCATACTTCGTAAATCATTGCCCTCATCAGCTACGCCGGTGTTTAATGAAACTAAACAGTTTGTGAACATGGCTTTGGAAGACATTAGAAATATGTCTCATCGTATTGCCCCGGTTTTTTTTAAAGACATGAAAATTGAAGAAGCTTTCAGTAGATTATTATATACATTTCATTTTGATGAAGAAGTAAAAATTTTACTTCATATTGATGTTGATGCTAAAAAGCATCGCTTAAATCCTGAGCTTCAATTAAACTTATACAGAATTTTGCAGGAACAGTTAAGGAATATTCAAAAATATTCAGAAGCAAAATACATTAGTATTAATGTGAGTATAGAACATCCTACGCTTAAAATGGTTATTACAGATAATGGAATTGGCTTTGATAGTCATAAAAATATGGAAGGAATTGGCATGGCAAATATGAAAAGGAGGACCGAAATGTTTTTTGGCAAATTCGAAATAGTTTCATCACCCGGCAATGGGTGTGTACTAAAAATAGAATTCCCTATTTAAGCGCTGTAAAACCCGGATACTGGCAGCCGCCTGTTCAGGTTGATTAAAATTTCGCTTTATTTCCCAATGAAAGATATTTTTTTCTGAGAAAAAGCATATATTTATGAATAGGAACATTTTATTAAAAAAATCCCCTTATAATGAAAAACATACTACTTCTTACTTGCTTTGTTGTAGCTACCCTGGCTCTTAATGCCCAGTCTGTTACCGTTAGTGCATCTGAGCCGGATGCGAAAATTATTGTTGATGGCCAAAATTTGGGTACCGGTACTTTAAAAATTAAAGTACCCAAAGGTGAGTGTGTGAATGTAAAAATTCAGAAAGTTGGGTTTCTGAAATATGAACAGATTTATTGTAATAAAAAAGGAGGAACCCCCCCGCCAAAGCAGCAGTATTTTGAATTGAAAAGAGATGATGCGGAAGAAGCTTCTATCAAAACCGACCAGGCAAATGTTGACTTTTCTGTTGAAGTCAATAAAAAGTATGACGTTTCAGAAACATGGAAATTAACCACCCAGATTGTTACCGACTACTTTGACGCAATTGAAGTTTCTGATAAAGAAACCTCTTATTTGAGAACGGCATGGAGTGTTCAGTCTTTTCAACAAAATACAATAAGAACAAGATTGATCATTAAATTGGGTGACTCTAACCCACTTACCTTTAAGGTAAAATTAGTGAGTGAATACTCAGGAACATCAGGATCGAGTGTAAAGGCTGATGAGCAGTTTCGTGAGTGGGACAGGATACTAAGAAAATATCAGAATATTATCAGTGATTTTTCAACAAGATTGGGTATGAAGTAAATTTAATGGCGTTCATTCATACAACCGTAAAAAATCACCTTATTTCCTGATTTGTCTTAATCAGGAAATAAGGTGATTTTATATTGCAAATACAGTATAACGGCTTATGTCATTTATGGCAATTCCATACGGTTAACCGGTTAGACAACCAGGCCCCCCAAAAAGAGAAGGCGCCGGAAAAATCGGCGCCTTCGCGATAAAATGGTGGTACTGGAGAGGCTACTATATTTTTCTTTAGTCAAATCTATAGTTCTATGAGAATTATTTATTTGGAAATGATCATATCTTTTAATGACCAGAGAATGGCAAGCACATCTTTTTTAGATTCATCATCAGCTTTATGTTTATCCAGTACCCTCAAAATGTCATCAACAACATGCATGTATTCAGTTGGGCTAATATTCATTCCTTTATGCGTGGTAGGCATGTCTCTGCCAGAGTAGGTTACAGGGCCACCACTTCCGGCACTAAAAAAATCAATAGTATGTTGCTTAATTGCTGCTAATCTTTCCGGCTGCTCTTTGTAGGGCAAAAACCTTGCACTGATTGCAGGATTGTTCATATGTGCCTCAACAACATCGTCAACAAGAGTTGTGATACCTGAAGTACCACCAAGCCGGTCAAAAAGAATTTTAGTCATAATGATTATTTAAAAGTAAGGGTTAATAAGATATGGTATCAAATAAATAGGTGTGTTGGCCAAAGCTACACACAGATAAATTTGAAGACTGCAACATTTAGTTCAAATGCAGGTAATTTTGGTTCAAATCAGCTAAATAGCTAAACCTATTGTAATTGTTACCCTACTTTAGCGGGTAAATAATCAGAAGGTAAATGGCCATATCTTTTTTGAAAACATTTAGAAAAATAGGACGGGCTGCTAAAGCCTGTTTCAAAGGCAATTTCTGAAATGTTACCTGCCTTTTTATTCAATAAGGTTAAAGCCTCATTTAAACGGTATTCCTTAATAAAAGTATTGGGGGATTTACCGGTGAGTAAGATCATTTTACGATATAATTGAGATTTGCTGCACCCCATAGGTTTGCTAAAATCATCCACTTTTAAATTTGTATTACTCCAGTTAGATTCTGTATAATCCATTAAAAGGGTTAAAAATTTTTCATCTGTTTGCGTAAGAGAAAATGTGCTTTCGCCTTCATTTAAAGGAACTGAATTTTCGCTATTATATAATTCTTTAACTTCTGATGAAATTATAATTTCGCCTTTAATAATCTTACACATCTGCTCAGCTAATTTTATCGTGTCCTCAAAGATTGATTTCTTTTCAGTTACTGGCACCCCGGCGCTCAACCCTATTTTTAAAAGGATTTTATCATTATTTGTATCATTCCTGAATTCTTTTAATAACGATTGTATATCAAAAGCGGCATGCACAGCATTTGAGACCGATTTAAAAGAAACTAAAAAATGGTTTTCGCTTTGTTTAACGAGTTTACTCTCATAAACATTCAGTAGTTTAAGAACGGTATGAGTGCAATTATGTAATGAAGATTTAAATTGAGCAGTCCGGTTTTGTTTCAGTGATAATGGTTGTAAGGTAATAACCATTATTGTTCTAAAAGCAGGGTCATTAATAATATTTAATACTGTGTTTTTTGCTTTTTTAGGGTTTTCAATTCTGCCTAAAAATGATTCAACTATGCTGGCGTCTACTTCTATTATGCTGTTCGGTACCTGGCCATGAGCCTTGTTATGCATTTTTAAAATGGCTTTCTTGTCAGGCGCTTCAATTAAACAGAACGCGGTTTTCCTTTTGTTATCAAACCAATATGTTAATCCCCTGCAACCATGTTGATCCTGTATTTTTAAATCCTCCTGGTGTAATTGTGCCACGTTTTCTGCTGTAACGGTTTCAGAAACATCGTGGCGGTCCATATAAATTGGCATCGATTATTTTTTTAAATATTTTACGCTAATGTCTTTTTTGGTAACGCCCGTTCTTTAAGAGTCACCGGCCTGTACTCTCTATCGCATACTATACGGATAGCATTGTTATGGCAATTTTTTTCAATCGTTAATTTCTGGAATAATAAATATAAGATGTTTTAATGTAAACGGAACAGGAAAAACCTTCCTGGTAGCATTTGCCCCAAAAACCGGGAAAGATATTTTGAAATAGTAACTGTGTAATGCGTAACGCTACACCATACTATTTATGATGTGGGTGAAATACGAAAATATTGCAGTCAAAAAATTTACCATTTCTTCCCAACATTCAAATAAGTGAGATAGAAGGCAGATTTTACAATAGAATTATACAGCATAATAAACCCAGACCCTTTGATATTTAATTATCTATAGTAATTATTTACGGCATACTCGAATTGTTCAATAAATAACTGCTTATATAAGGCAATATTATTCTGCTCATAAAAAAGAATCATCGCTTTTTTATAGTCTATCGGCTTTACACTCCGGTAGGATAAAGGGCAATAGCCATTTTCAATCAGCAAACCATTGCCGGTGATCCGACCGGTTCTTTTATTACCGTCCTCAAATGGCTGGATATAAGAGATCAGGAGAACAGCTAGTAGCGCTTTTTCAAAAACATTCTTCCGTTTATTGATTAATTCACACGATAGTGTTGGGGTAAGTTGAAGTCGTATTTATCGCCCATTGTTTTTTTTTGAGGTACTATTCTGGAAATCAGCTATTTTGTTTAGTAAGATACAATTTAACCATATTACCTCAGATATTATTCTAAGAATTTGAAATGGCCTTTAATTAATGGCGGCTGATTTTGAAGAACAAAGATGGCTAAATCCAAATTTAAAACGGCCCGTTTTTCATGCCATTCTTGCCTACTATCCAGGTGAAGAAATTACAGATGAAAAAATGATCCAAATAGCAAAAGAATATCTGGAACAATTGGGTTTCAAAAATACCCAGTATGCCATAGTTAAACACAGCGACCGGAAACATCCCCATGTACATGTAGTTGCCAACCGGGTAGATAATGAGGGTAAGACCGTCAAAGACAACTGGCTGGGACTAAGAGGAAAAAAGGTTGCCCAACAGTTAACCTTGAAACACAAACTAATAGTGGCGCAAAAGAAAAATCTGGCACTAACGCACCTGGAAAGAATGAACGAATATGAAGCCAACCGGTATAAGATTTACCAGGCGATTTTGGACTATTTACCCAAAGCCAAAAATCTGGCCGACCTGGAGCAAAAATTACAAAGGCAAGGCATTGAAACGCTATACAAATACAAGGGTCAGACAGAGGAGTTACAGGGAGTGAGTTTTAAGATCGGAAAATTCAAGTATAAGGGCAGTGAAATAGACCGGCAGTTTTCCATTAAAAATTTGGAAAAAACAATCGGGCAAAACCTGGCGATGAAACAGGAGAACAGACAAAGTTTACAGTTAAGAGAAAGACAGCAAAAAACGATCAGTGCCATGTTAGAGATGAAACATTCCCGGCGGCCCACTATACTTGAGGAACTGATGCGCCCCGAACAGACCAATAATTATCCCCCTCATGAATTATTGCAGAAGAAGCGAAAACAGAAAAGACATCATTTATAACCAGTAATACATTTTATATATGAGCGAACAATTATTACAGGCTATGGTCGAGAAACTGGAGGCCATAGAGTTACTGTTAAAAGTTACCGATACAGATAAAGAGAAGGAAAACGCGGGTGCCGAAATAAAACAGGAACTGGAATTTTTGCGAAAGGAAATCAAAAATCTTCCCTCACAACTTTTGTTAGGAACAGTTAAGTTGAGTGAACTTTCTTTTAACGTAAATCGCTTAAACGAACAGTTGCAAAAACCTGTCAGCAGCCGGATTGAACATAAACATGAATTGCATAAAGGCTTTTTTATTTCAATAGGATTGTTCCTGCTATCTCTTTTTATGGCCTGGGGATGGGTCAATACTTACCAGTCTAAGCAACAGTATGAGGCCAATGATATGAAATATCGTTCTCTTAAGATCGGGGGCAATGAATGGCTGTTAAGATATTGTAACCTTACAGACAGCCTTTACCAAAAGGATGGGGTTGGATTCAGGAACAGTGTTGAACAGGAAGAACGGCGTTTGATTGAGCGGGCGGAATTGATTCGCCTTGCTGGTGAAAAGGAAAGAGAAGCCAAGACCCTGAAAGGTCGGGCTGGCCGATAAATTAATTATATCTAATGACCAAATAATGTTCGCCCATTTAGACACAGGTCATAATTGAAATATTCTTTTTTATTATCACTGTAGCCATTATGCTGGGTTGCTACGAAAGGTTGACAAACTATATAACGGCCCTTGTTTTTGAGATTTCTGTCAATGTGTCCATCTTCCGGTATAGATAAGAAGGTGTCGTAGAAATATTGGTTGATTTTATACAGCATAGTGCCTGCAAAGTCAGTTACGGTTTGATCATTACCTATTTTGCCATGAGATATTCCCCCTAAGTATAGATCATACAGAAGTGGTTCCTGTTCCAGAAAGTAAGACATGGCTCCGGGTGCAGTAAATTTCACATCATCTTCTGCAACGAGGATACTTGGTAGATTATTTTCTTTTGCGTATAAAACTATTTGTTTATGTGCCTTAGCAACACCCCGAAAAGGTATTTCCTCGTCAAGTATACCCGGCCATACCCTAAAATTAGTAATTTTCTGTGTTGCAAGTTCATTTTGAAGTAGTTGCCATCTGTCGTTTCTATGAAGTAAATGGATAATATGTAGCATCATTTATGTTAAATTCTCAATTTGCAATTCGCGTTTTGCAAATTGAGTTATGTAATGTATATTTGACTTATGAGAAAGCATAATGGGATGCGCCCCCAAGACATAGTAATATTACTAAAAATCATCGCTTTGGACAATAAGCCATGGCAGAACAAGGATTTGGCCCAATCGCTGTATATCAGTGGCTCGGAAATTTCGGAAGCATTACACCGCAATGAACTCGCAGGTTTGATTGATTATAAGAAGAAAAGAGTTAACCGCCAATCGTTAATGGAATTTTTGGAACACGGTCTACATTACGTTTTTCCGCAATATCCCGGAACTATGGTAACTGGAATGCCAACAGCCCACTGCCATCCCTTTATGCAGCAATATTTTAATGCCGAGTTACAATATGTGTGGCCAGACTCAGAATGGGGGAAAGTGAGAGGCTTAACTATTGAGCCTTTATATTCAGGACAGGTAAAAGCAGCGAGGGAAGATGCAGAATTATACAAGATGCTTGCATTACTTGATGTCATCCGGGTTGGTAGATTAAGAGAAGTACATATTGCTATTGAAGAACTTCATAAAATTATAAGATATGAGCCACAAGCAGAATTTAAATAGGATCAAAGGTGTTTATAAAGCCCTTGGACCTATGCAAAAAAAAGTAGTTTTCGTTGGAGGAGCCACTATTTCTTTATACATGGATAAGATTTCAGAGGAAGTAAGGCCCACAGATGATGTAGATATTCTTGTAGAAGTAGTTACTTATGCAAAGCTTGCAGAGGTAGAGGAGCAATTGCGGAGCATGGGGTTTCAAAATGATATATATGCAAAGCATGCACACAGGTATATTATCCAAGGAATCGTAGTTGACCTGATGCCTACAGGAAAAAATGTAACAGGTGTATCGAATATTTGGTATGCTGATGGGTATAACAACGCTATTGATTTTGCAGTAGATGAATGGACTACAGTCAAAATTTTTAGTGCTCCTTATTTTATTGCCACAAAATTAGAAGCCTTTAAAAGTCCTGCAAGAAAGTATAACAATGATGGCAGAAATAGTAGAGATTTTGAGGATATCATTTTTGTCCTGGAAAACAGAAGAGCGATTTGGGGTGATTTTGAAAATGCAGATCTGCCGCTAAAAGATTATCTGAAAAATGAATTTAAAAGACTGATGGCAATCCCCTATTTTGAAGAGTGGTTAGATGGACATGCAGGTTTGGGATCACCGCCGTTGAGTTATATGATATTGCGAAAACTAAAAGAATTTGTGGGGTAGAAAGGCAATTGTAGAAACTTAATCATGATTCATTTTTTTTGCTATTGAATAAAAAATACTTGCTATCCATCCCGGTGCCAGTTTCGCATCTTTTAAGATAGTTTCGGATCCTTCTTTTTTTAATACTTCCGTCAACCGTTTGATCACAGCATCATTAACTGCCGGCTTGCCCATTTCAAGTAATGCCTGAATAGCAAGAAAAGTTAGTTGCCCTTTGGCCGCCAGTTTCTTTGGCGGAACACGTTTAAAAGTAATTGTTCCGTTGCCCACTTTAATTTTACGTGGACTGCCATCCGTTAGGTAAGTTACTTTCATCGGAACCTGTGTGGAAAGCCCCAATTTATTAAGTGCACTCGCACCTGTCGGCTTGATCTTTACTTTCTCTTTTTCAGCTATTGCTTCTGCTACTGTTTCCAGGGAAGGGTATAGTGTACCCAGTTCCGGGTCTTGTTTGGGATAGAGATAAATCCCCTTTCCCAGTCTTTCCAGTTCCTTAGCCTTTGCCAATCTTGAGAAAGCCATGTTCACTGCTTCAGCACTTCCTATATGCATAAAATCATTTGAAAAAAACAACTTACCTGGTTTTTGCCGATGAATAGCTGTAATTAGCTGATTACCAATAGATTTTGATTTTATATTTTCCATTACTGTTATGTTTTTAGACAAATACATAACAAAAATAAGAAAAATTCAACACAAACCTGTTATGTTTTTGAGCAGAAACATAACTAAAATCAAGCAAAACCAACATGAAAAATGCCACTTTTGTAGTATTTATAGACCTAAAATGGCCTGTTTAGGTGTTCATATTAAGATACCTGCTGCTGGAGTTCTTGTGTCATTTTATGAATTTTTATTTGAAGCTCTTTCATATTGTTACTGATTTTCCGAGTAGTAACCTTTGCGTATATCTGCGTTGTACGGATGCTTTTATGTCCTAACATTTGGCTGACCGTTTCAATCGGTACATCATTCTCTAAAGTTACTGCCGTAGCAAAAGTATGGCGGGCAACATGCGTTGTCAGGTATTTGTTGATCTTGCAAATAGTCGCTATTTCTTTGAGATATCCGTTGTAGCGTTGATTGGAGTTTACTGGTAGCAAACAATTTTTAGTTTGACAGTAGTAATCATTTTTATAACGCTCTATTATTTCTAATGGAATGGATAATAACGGTACTTCGCGATAAAATGGTGTGGTCCCGGCGAGAATCGAACTCACATCTAAAGTTTAGGAAACTTCTATTCTATCCATTGAACTACGGGACCGGGGGAAGAGAGTTAGGGGTTAGGTTGTTTATTATCAACTCCTAACCCCTAGCTAACCTGCCGGGTTGCAAAAATAATAGATTCTGCCATTCCGCCTTCATTACTTTGCTTTAATCGGGTATTTCGGTTTTCTTCTGTACTTTACAACTATCAATCAAGCCATATGAAAATAGCCCGTCACTTTTTTTTATTGTTGATTACGTTAGGTTGCTATTCAACTTTAATTGCTCAGTCACATCCGGCTAAGCCAAAAGCCCTTCTGAACCATGTAGCCATATTTGTAGTAAACCTGGAAAAGACAAAGGCATTTTATCGCGATGTTTTCCAATTAGATACCATTCCCGAACCCTTTCACGATGGCAAACATACTTGGTATTCCATTGCGCCGGGTGTATCAATGCATGTAATACAGGGAGCAGGCAAGCCCAAAGAGTATTACCAAAATAACCATATCTGTTTCAGTGTTTCTAATACCCCCGACTTTGTAGAAAAATTAAGAGAACTGGGTCTGAACTGGTTTAATGCCTCAGGTGTAAAAAGCCAGATCACCACTCGTATTGATGGCGTAAAACAAGTCTGGATAACCGACCCAGATGGTTACTGGCTAGAAATAAATGATGCGAAATAGTAGGTTATTTCAACTCCCACTCAAAACTTCATTATTCAATATTCCGTGTTCAACAGTCAATATTCAATATTCACGCTATCTTTGCCCCTCTCAAAAACGGGTTATGAAGTTTTATAATGTATTGATCAAGTATCGTTTCTGGTTAGGATTACTGGCTGTCGCTTTAGCTGTAACCGTAAATATAATGAGTGGCTTCTGGCCATCTTTTGTACTGTATTTCATTGGGGTAATTGCCCTGGCAAGTCATTTCTTTATCGGGCCCATGCGCCTGATCCAGGAACCGATGGAAGCGGGTAATATAGAAGAAGTAGAAAGAATACTGAAGACCATCTGGTATCCTGGTCTTTTATACAAGCCTGTACGCTCTACTTATTATACCATTCTTGGTAACCTTGCCATGATGAAACAGGATTTTGTTGCTGCCGAAAAACACCTGAAAAAAAGTTCCGAACTGGGCTCACCCATGCCTGAAGCAGAGGGGGCTAATAAATTGCAATTGGGTATGATGGCCATGCAGCGTGGAGATCTGAAACAGGGCGAAAGTTATATCCGTGCCGCTATCCGTGCCGGCATTTCTGATAAAGAAAGTGAGGCAGTAGCCTACCTGAGCATGTCACAGATTTTTATGAACAAACGCGAATTCCGCGCCGCCAAAGAATTCTTCCGCAAAGCCAAAGCCTGCAAACCCAAAACCAAACAGGTGCTTGACCAGGTGAAGGAAATAGAAAAATATATATCCAGGATGCCCGGATAAAGTAATCTCATGAAAAAAGTAATCTTACCGCTATTACTGTTTTTTTCTTCCCCCCTCACTTTTTACCGCGGTAATGATCCGTTACAACATGGGTAAAGCGGCTTTTGTATTAAATTGCGAAAACCTGTTTGATTACAGGCAGAATAAGAATAATGCAGTAGTATTTGCACCTTATACCAATCCATCCTTTCCCGAAATCTGGGCTCCGCTGGATGGAAGAGTGATTAATCTATCGATACATGTAAAATTGTAAAACCGGCAGGTTAGTATACGTGCCTGCGTAATTTTAATTTTAGGGTATATCTTGTTGATAATATTTCTAAAAATCTTTCTTACATTCATCGTGTGAAAAGCAAATGGGTAAAGCTGGTAGTGTTGTGTATTGGCTGTTTGCTGTTTGCTGTTTGCTGTTTGCGGTGCTGATTGCTTTAGTAATCAGCTATTTCAACGAAAATTAAATCTGCCAATATGAAAAAAAACATGGGTAACACCGACCGCATCATCCGCGTAATTGCCGCAATCGTTTTTGCGGTACTTTATTTTACAGGAACAGTAACAGGCACCATCGGCCTAGTTTTAGTAGTGCTTGGTGCCGTCTTCCTCGCAACTTCTTTCATCAGTTTCTGCCCCCTGTATACTTTAATGGGTATGAATACCTGTGAGAAGAAGGAGTAAAAAAGAAGTTACAACTCCCAACTACTTCAACGCCCCATAAACGGCTACTTTAAATTTCTCCGCTATATCTCCATGGCTGAAAGGGTATTGCTGTAATACAAACTGGGCCACTATCTTTTCTTTCGGGTCTATCCAGTAATTTGAAGCGAACATGCCGCCCCAACTAAAAGTTCCGGGAGAGGTTATATTTGTGGCCGCATCTCCATCAGTCACTACCTGAAAGCCCAGACCGAATTTAATGGAATGCCCATTCTCAATTTGTGAGGTCTGGTTCATAGTCATTAAACGGACGGCATTTTTGCTCAACAGGTGTTTACCATTATAGTCGCCACCATTTAAAAGCATCTGCATAAAAATGGCATAATCATACGCTGTAGAAACCAGGCCACCTCCGCCGGAATAGAAACTGCCACCATCAAGTATCGGAAAATCACGGTAAAAAGTTCCGTTTACAGTAATAATCTCAGGCGTATTAACTACATGTTTGCTTTTATCATCGGAGTGTAACATGGCCAAACGGCTCCGTTTTTCTTTTGGGATATAGAAATAAGTATCATTCATACCCAATGGATCAAAGATGTTTTTACGGAAGAACTGGTCCAGGCTTAATCCACTCACAACTTCTACCAGATACCCCAATACATCGGTATTCAAGCCATATGTAAATTTTTCGCCCGGTTGGTGAACCAGGGGAAGCCTGCCTAATTTTTTTATATTATCCGCGAGCAATCCTCCTTTTAAACCAATACCGCCTACCACTCCGGCTTTAGCATAAATAGCATTCATGGTTTCACTTCCAATTTGTGCATAGCCTACTCCGGATGTATGTGTAAGCAGATCACGAATAGTAATCTCTCTTTTAGCGGGAACCGTTGTATACGTTGAATCAGCGGGGTTGAATGTATCCAGTACCACCGGTTTTTTAAATTCAGGGAGATACCTCGAGATGGGTTCATTCAGTAATATTTTACCATCATCATACAGCATCATCACAGCCACACTGGTAATAGCCTTGGTTTGTGAAGCTATCCGCCAGATAGCATCTTTTTGCAAAGGCATATTCTTTTCCTTATCATCGTAACCCATGGCTTTGTGGTAAACGATATTGCCATTCTTTGCAACAATAGCAATGGCTCCGGATATCCAGTTACTATCAATATACTGTTGTATCAGTTTATCAATTTTCTGCAAACGTTCCGCTGAAAATTGATTCTGCTCCGGCAGTCCCGGTTTCAATACCTGTTGTGCCTGCAATAAAAAGTAACTCACAAAAGGTGTAACAACAAAAAGCAGTAATTTTTTTCGCATAAATTAAGTATTGTAAGTTCAATTAATATTTCAATTTTCAAGATAAACGAATAAACCAATAAACTGCTACACTCTCCCGGCCTGTATCCATTTCTCAACTATTTCCGGATAATGCCGGTGCTCCAGTTTATGAACTTTCTCTGCCAGGCTTTGAGGGGTTTCGTTTTCCCCGATAGTACATTTTGCCTGAAAAATGATTTCACCTTCATCAAAATGTTCATCCACCAAATGAATAGAAATGCCGCTTTCTTTTACACCGGCTGCAATTACCGCTTCGTGTACGCGAATTCCATACATTCCCTTGCCGCCATAATCGGGTAATAATGCAGGATGAATATTGAGTATTTTTTTAGGATAAGCCGCTACCAGTGCATCAGGGATCTTCCATAGAAAACCTGCCAGTACAATAAAATTAATTCCCTGTTCTTTCAGATACGGCAGATAGCTATCCCCCCTGAAAAATGGATCCCTCTCTATCAGTAACACGGGTATTCCCTGGTTTTGCGCAATACTAATCACCCCGGCTCCCGGTTTATTACATACCACCAGCTTTACCTTGATGGAAGGATGATTTTTAAAATACAGGATAATCTTTTCTGCATTTGACCCTGCCCCAGACGCAAAAACAGCTATCTGTTTGGTACGTCTCACGATCCCCAATTTCTGCAACAACTTCTTCTCATATTTCCAAAAAAACGCCCACTGGCCCAGCAAAGCGCCATATAACAGTAAAATAAACTGGTAACCTAATAATAACATACCTATTCTTAGCAATAGTTTCCATAGCCAATAGGTATCGGTATCCATGCCCAGCCAGGCTGTTATATAGCGGGTAAGCAGGGCCGTGGTGGTACCTGTGAGGCCAAAAACAAGAAAAATGATACCGAATTGGCGGGCAGTTACCCCCCATTTCTGCTGCATTCGTTTAAACATGGGTCAAAAATGAGATAAATAATTGACTTATCTTTTAATGAATATGGCTAACCTTGCATATTCGAATTCGTTTGTAAAAGCATGACATGTTTTGAATCATTCCCGCGATAATTCGCTGAAATGCAGGCCAGGTAAGGCCAAAAAATTTTTTTGCAGGTTGATTGTTTGTCAGCTTCGTGTCATATTTTTGCACCCGTTCACGGATATTTTTCCACACCAAGAACCCTCGTTTGTGAATATGATATCTTTTAAACGTTTAGCCAAAACCTGCTTCACCGGAATCATCCTTTCCCTGAGTTTTACTTTGGGTACCTCAGCCAGTGCACAAGACGGGAAAACCTTGTTCCAGACAAATTGTGCCGCTTGTCATGCAGTACATAAAAAATTAACCGGACCCGCCCTGGCAGGTGTGGAAGATCGTTGGCCCGATAAGGCAAAACTGCGTTCCTGGATAAAGAACAGTGCAGCCTTCCTGAAAACAGGTGATAAATATGCCAATGACCTGTACATCGAGTACAATAAAACAGCGATGAACCTGTTTACCAGCCTAACGGATAAGGAAATAGACGATATGCTGGCGTATATTAAAACTGTTCCGGCCCCCGGCGCCGTTGCTGCAGGTGCAGCTACTGCCCCTGCAGCGGATGGTGATAATACCTTACTGTTTGGCATCCTTACCTTAGTTCTCGCAGTAGTAGCGCTGGTATTATTACAGGTTAATTCAAACCTTAGAAAATTGGCCGACGATCGTGACGGTCATCCTGCGGTAGAACCAGTTCCTTTCTGGAAAAACAAGAGTTATATAGCTTCTGTTAGTGTGGTTTTATTTGTAATTGGCGGGTATCTTACTTCCAAAGGCGCTATGGATTTAGGTCGTAGCAAAGATTATCAGCCCGAACAGCCTATTTATTACTCTCATAAAGTTCACGCCGGCATTAATCAGATTAACTGCCAATACTGCCATACAGGTGTTTACCAGGGTAAACAGGCCACCATCCCTTCAGTAAATATTTGTATGAACTGCCACCTGGCCATCAATGAATACAAAGGAGAAAAAATATATACGGAAGAAGGAAAAGAAGTAGATGGTACAGCAGAAATCAACAAACTATATAAATATGCCGGTTTTGAGCAAGGGCAAACCTGGGATGCCTCCAAAGCTAAACCGGTTGAATGGGCCCGTATCCACAATCTGCCGGATCATGTTTATTTTAATCACTCGCAGCACGTAAAAGCCGGCCAGGTGCAATGCCAGACCTGCCATGGTGAAATCCAGAAAATGGACGAAGTAAAACAATTCACCGATTTAAGCATGGGCTGGTGTATTAATTGTCACCGCACCACCCAGGTACAGTTCAAAGACAATGGTTTTTACAGTATTTATGAAAAATACCACCAGGATCTGAAGACCGGTAAAATGGATAGCGCTAAAGGAATTACGGTAGAGAAGATAGGTGGTACCGAATGTCAAAAATGTCATTATTAATAATTTGAAAATTTGAAAGTCGAAAAATTTGAAAATGAATGATTTTTGAATTCACAAATGCTCAAACGCTCAAATTGTATCATAAAATCTTAGAATAAAGAAGAAGAAAACTGAATAGCTGCCTCAGCGTTTTCAAATTATCAAATTATCAAATTGTCTCAAATTAGCATATGGAGCAAAAAAAACACTGGCAAAGTTTTGGAGAGCTGAATCAGTCTAAAGCTTACAATAAAGATGTAAAAGACGAATTCAAAGAAGAACTGCCTTTCGTTGCTGACGATGAGAGCAAGAGCTTTTTAAACGCCAAAGCGCCACGCAGGGATTTTTTAAAATACTTAGGCTTCAGTACAGCGGCAGCGGTAGCGGCGGCCAGTTGTGAAATGCCTGTAAAAAAAGCGATTCCGTTTGCCAATAAACCAGAAGATGTAGTTCCGGGTGTGTCTAAATATTATGCGACCACTTATGTTCAGGATGGGGATGTGGTGAGTGTTTTAGCTAAAGTGAGAGATGGCCGTCCCATTAAAATAGAAGGTAATGAGCTTAGCCCAATCACTAAAGGTGGTACTTCTGCCCGTGTTCAGGCTTCTGTATTGGATTTGTATGATACGGCCCGTTTACGCTTCCCAACTATTGATGGCAAAGAAGTAACTTTTGAAGCGATTGATAAAGCCATGGCGGCTTCTTTAAATGGCCCCGCCGTTATTTTAACCAGCAGCATTACTTCTCCTTCTACCAAAGAAATCATCAGTCAGTTTATTGCCAAATATCCCGGCAGCCGTCACGTAACCTACGATGCGGTTTCTTTTAGTGGATTGTTATTGGCCAACGAAACTACTTATGGCAAAAGAGCCATTCCTTCTTATCATTTTGATAACGCAAAAGCCATTGTTAGCATAGGGGCTGATTTTCTGGGTACCTGGTTAAGTCCGGTTGAATTTGCCAGGCAATATGCTATTGGGAAAAAATTAGATGAGAAGAATCCTGAGATGAGCAAGCACATTCATTTTGAAAGTGTAGCCAGTTTAACAGGTTCTAATGCGGATGAAAAATATTTACACCGCCCTTCTGAAACAGGTGCCATAGTTGCCGCTTTGTTGAGCGCTGTAAATGGGCAGGGTGCAACAGGCATCAGCGATCCTAAACTGAAAGCCGGTATTGAAAATGCCGCCAAAGCATTGGTAGCCAATAAAGGTGCCGCACTGGTTGTAGCCGGAAGCAATGATGTGAATGTACAGATTGCCGTGAATGCCATTAATGAAGCGGTTGGCGCGGGTGGTAAAACTATTGATTGGTCCACTCCCGTTAATTATCGCCAGGGTGTGGATGCAGATTTTGCCAGATTAGTGGAAGAGATGAATGCGGGTTCTGTTGGCGCATTATTGATTTCAGGGGCCAACCCCGCTTATACCTGGGTTGATGCTGAGAAGTTCAAATCAGGATTGAAAAAAGTAAAAACCACCGTTTCTTTTAATACTAAAGTGGATGAAACTACTGAGCTCTGCAAATTTGTAATCCCCGATCATCATTACCTTGAAAGCTGGGGTGATGCAGAAGCTAAAGCGGGTTATTACTCATTCTTACAGCCTACCATCTATCCATTATTCAAAACGCGCCAGTGGCAGGATAGCCTCCTGAAATGGACCGGTAATCCTTCGGATTATCTTGCATTTTTGAAAACATACTGGAGCGCGAAAGTAGGCGGAGAAACAGGTTGGAACAAAGCATTACAGGATGGTGTGTTACATCCTTCTACAGTAATAACTTCTGCGGCTGCCTCTTTTAATGGATCTTCTGTTGCCACTGCGGTTACCGCTTTACTTGCCGGTAAAAAAGGGGGTGAGATTGAATTGGTGTTGTATGAAAAAATTGGCATCGGTGCCGGCCAGGGAACAGCTAACCCATGGTTACAGGAATTACCCGATCCCGTTACCCGTGCCACCTGGGATAACTATGTAATTGTTTCCCCTGCCTTAGCCAGAACCTTATTGAACATTGATCTGAATAATAGCGGTGAAGCGGATGCATACGAGGTAAACCCACCTAAAAAAGTAGTAAAAGTTACCGTGAATGGTACATCCATCGAACTGCCTGCATTGATTATACCAGGTACACACCCCAATACCATTGCCATTGCGGTAGGGTATGGCCGGAGTGAAAAATTAGGTAAGTCTGTGATTGGCTCAGGAAAAAATGCTTACCCTTTAGCTAGCCTGAATGGTGCATCTGTAAACTTTGTAAACACAAATGTTACGATTACTTCCACCGGCGAAAAATATCCGGTTGCCTTAACGCAAACACATAATCGTTACGATACCCCACAAGGTAACCGTACCGAAGTGATGAAAGAAATAACACTCGCGGCCTATAAACATCACCCAACAGAAATTCGGGAAGAGCGTGAAGCTGAACTGAAACCCTGGGGTGGCCTCGAAAAATTTGAAAGCCAGGGAACCATTTATCCTGTTTTTGACAGACCGGGCATCAAGTGGGGCATGAGTGTGGACCTCAACACCTGTAACGGTTGCGGCGCCTGTGTGGTGGCCTGTAATGCAGAGAATAATATTTCTGTAGTAGGTAAACCCGAGGTTTTGCGTGGTCATGAAATGCATTGGTTACGTATTGACCGTTACTACAGTGGGGATATGGATAATCCTACAGTAGTATTTCAGCCAATGATGTGCCAGCATTGCGATAATGCGCCTTGTGAGAACGTTTGCCCGGTAGCCGCTACCAACCACAGCAGCGAAGGATTAAACCAAATGACTTATAACCGTTGTATCGGTACAAGGTATTGTGCCAATAACTGTCCCTATAAAGTACGACGTTTTAACTGGGCCGATTATACCGGCGCAGACAGCTTCCCTGATAACCAGGCAGGTATTGTGAATGATGTGGTATTGGATATGAATGATGATCTTACGCGCATGGTACTGAATCCGGATGTTACGGTTCGTTCACGTGGGGTGATCGAGAAATGTTCATTCTGTGTTCAGCGTTTGCAGGAAAGTAAACTTACTGCCAAGAAAGAAAGCAGACCGATGGTCGACAGCGATATCAAAGTGGCCTGCCAGCAGGCTTGTCCTGCTAACGCTATCAATTTCGGAAATGCCAATGATAAAACGAGTTCGATCACTAAAACAAGAATAGAGAATCCGAACCGTCAGTTCTATGTGCTGGAGCAGTTACACGTTTTGCCAAATGTAACCTATATGGCAAAAGTGCGTAACCTGGAAGAAGAAGCGAAAAATAATAGTTGATTCAATAAAAAAATACTATGGACCATTTACCATGGGCCATGGACCAATAAACAAGACCAGATGCATTTAAAGTACGAATCACAACTTAGGGAACCATTGGTGAATGGTGAAAAAACCTTTCATCAGGTTACAGAAGATATCGTTCGCCCCATTGAAGCAAAACCCAGCCGTTTGTGGTATATCGGTTTTTACATTGCGGTGGCGTTATTGTTATTTGGTATTTACTCCATCTACCGGGATGTTACCTATGGAATTGGTCAGTGGAACCTGAATAAGACCGTCGGATGGGGTTGGGATATCACCAACTTTGTATGGTGGGTAGGTATCGGTCACGCCGGAACACTCATTTCCGCCATCCTGTTATTATTCCGCCAGGGATGGAGAACAGGGGTAAACCGTGCGGCAGAAGCGATGACGATCTTCGCGGTAATGTGCGCCGGCCAGTTTCCGATCTGGCATATGGGTAGGGTTTGGATGGCTTTCTTTGTATTGCCTTATCCTAATACCCGCGGTCCTTTATGGGTGAATTTTAATTCACCTCTTTTATGGGATGTATTTGCGATCTCAACTTATTTTACTGTTTCATTATTATTCTGGTATAGTGGTTTATTGCCTGATCTGGCAACAGTTCGTGATCGTGCCTTTACTAAATTGAGAAAGCGTTTTTATGGGGTGGCTTCCTTTGGCTGGACAGGTTCTACCAAACACTGGCAGCGTCATGAAAGTCTTTCATTGGTTTTGGCAGGGTTGAGTACCCCACTGGTATTGTCTGTACACACTATCGTATCCTTTGACTTCGCCACCTCTGTTATTCCGGGCTGGCATACTACCATCTTCCCCCCTTATTTCGTTGCCGGTGCCATCTTCTCAGGTTTTGCTATGGTGCAAACACTAATGGTGATCATCCGCAAAGTATTTGAAATGGAAGATTATATCACCATCGGCCACATCGAGGCCATGAATAAAGTAATTGTATTAACCGGTTCCATTGTGGGTATTGCATACTTAACAGAACTCTTTATGGGTTGGTATAGCCAGAATAAATATGAAGGCTACACTTTCTGGTACAGCCGGGCTTACCTGTTTAGTCCGTATGGATGGAGTTACTGGGGTATGATGGCCTGTAATGTATTAAGTCCGCAGATATTCTGGTTCCGTAAAATGAGAAGAAACCTTTTCGTTACTTTCTTCATGAGTATTATTGTGAATATCGGTATGTGGTTCGAACGTTTTGTAATCATTGTAACCTCATTATACCGTGATTACCTGCCTTCCAGTTGGTCCGTCTATTACAGCCCTACCATCTGGGAAGTTGGTTTCTATGCCGGCACTTTTGGATTATTTTTCACCTGCTTCTTCCTATTTGCCAAATACTTCCCTGTAATTGCCATAGCTGAAATTAAATATGTGCTGAAGACAACAGGAGAAAGCTATAAAGACAAGATGGGGCATTTAGAAAATGTAGCGCCGGAAGTATTTGCACACAGTGGTCATGGACATACTGTGGTAGAAAACGACGGGGCCGCACATTAATAACCGGAAGATCATTTTTTAACAATAAATTCCTGGAGAGGAAGATTTATATGGCAAAAAAGAAATTCGTAGTAGGCTGTTTTAATGATGAAGCAGTTCTGTTTCCCGCGGTGAAGAAAATTCGCACCGCAGGGTATAAAATTCATGATGTGTACACACCTTTTGCGGTACACGGATTGGACCATGCATTGGGCCTTCGGGAAACCAGTTTGCATACAGCCGGCTTTATCTATGGTGTTACAGGTACATCAACGGCGGTGGGCAGCATTAGCTGGATACTGGCTAAAGACTGGCCTTTAAACATTGGCGGTAAACCCAGTTTTGCCTTACCGGCATGGATACCCATCACGTTCGAGTTAACGGTATTATTTGCAGCGGTAGGTATGGTGCTTACTTTCTGTTATTTATGCCAGTTGGCGCCTTTTGTAAAAAAACATCATTTTCATGCCCGTGCAACTGATGATCTTTTTGTGATGGTGATAGAGTGTACAGATAAAACAAATGTTGATGACCTGAAATCATTCTTATCTAACTGCGGAGCCATTGAAACCGATGTTCAGGTTGCAGAAGACGGATGGTGGTTAGGACGTTACGATAAGAATGAGATACTTTTTGAAAACAAACAAACTGTTGCCGCTTACTAATCACTTAGAATTGATGTATGATGAATAAATTATCAATCATAACTGTTTTGTCTGCCGCTGCTGTAATAGTAAGCTGTAGCGATATAAAACGTAAACCGGGTAGTGTGTATATACCGGATATGGCTTATAGCCGCGCCTACGAAACCTATGCAGACCAAAGCAACCTGGCAGAGAAAGGGATACATTATACCAGTATGCCGGTAACAGGTACTATATCCCGCGAGGAAGAAGTACCCTTTGCTATCGCTAAAGATGCGCCTGGTGATACTACCAATTATGTGGCCTCTAAACAGGTAAAGAGCCCTATCAACTCACTATCTGCCAAAGACGAGGCAGAAGCAGAAAGGTTATACCTGATAAACTGCGGTATTTGCCATGGCACCCAATTAAATGGTAATGGCCCCCTGTATAAAGACGGAACGGGTCCTTACCCCGTGGCCCCCAGAAACCTGATCGCGGATCCGATTGTTTCTGTGATGACGGAGGGACAAATGTTTTATTCAGTTGCCTATGGTAGAAACCTGATGGGTGCCTATGCGTCGCAACTGAGCCGTAAACAGCGCTGGCAGGTAATCAGGTATATAAAGAACAAGCAACTATTGGCAAAGGCAGGAGCGGCAGTAACAGCAGTTCCTGTTGTAGCGGTTAAATAATAAATAATCATCCCGGCATGTTCGGGCAGTACTAACTGATATAAAAGAGATTAAAGATGGCATCTATCAGACAGCAATTTGAGATTCCCGGAAAGATGAAAACCTGGTCACTGGCCTTGATTGGGGTGGGTTTGGCTGCATTCGTGATAGGCCTGGTAACCAAGGGTATCAGTGCCGATGAACATGAGCAGGCACAGTTCTGGGGAACACTCATGTACAACACCATTTTCTGGACACTGGTGTGTAATGCCAGCATGTTCTTTATCTGTGTAACTACCCTGGCCATGGGTGGCTGGCAGCAATCTTTCCGCCGGATACCAGAAGCCATCTCAACCCTGGTACCGATTTTTGGATCTATCACATTTGCCGTGCTGCTGTATGTGGTACTAAGTGATAAACACCATATCTATCATTGGCTGGATACAGAAGCGGTTGCAAAAGATCCGATTCTTTCCGGTAAAGCAGGTTTCCTGAATCCTACTTTCTTTATTATCTGGACAACCTTAACCATTGGATTGTGGAGTTTGTTGGGCTGGAGAATGCGCCAGATCAGCAAAGAAGCAGATGAAGCGCCCATGGATAAAGCGACAGGCGCCCGTTTTATTTTAAGAAATACGATTCGTGCAGCGTTGTTTACCGTATGGTTTGCCTTAACAGTCGGATCAACTATCCCCTGGCTTTGGATGATGAGTATTGATGCTCACTGGTATTCTACCATGTATAGCTGGTACACATTTGCCAGCTCATTCGTATCGGGTATGTCGTTGATAGCTCTCTGGGTAATCTACCTTAAAAACAAAGGCTATCTCGAATATACTAACCAGGAACACCTGCAGGATATCGGTAAATTTATGTTTGCCTTCTCTATCTTCTGGACCTATCTCTGGTTCTCACAATATATGTTGATCTGGTACGCCAATATCCCTGAAGAAACAGTTTACTTCAAACACAGGGTACAGGGGCCATATAAAGGCATTTTCTTTCTCAACCTGATCATCAATTTCATTTGCCCGTTATTGATTCTGATGAAACGTTCAGCTAAAAGAAATTATACCCTGGTTACTTTTATGGCCATCCTGATTATTTTTGGCCACTGGTTAGATTTTTACCAGATGGTAATGGGTAGCTTATCAAAGGACCATGTTACTTTAGGCTGGCTGGATTTTGGTATCCTGAGTTTATTTGTTGGATTATTGATATTCTTTGTGGGAAGATCACTGGCCAGTAAACCTTTGATTGTAAAACATCATCCATTTCTGAAAGAGAGTATTATTCACCAGGTATAATTTTTTTGAAGTATCATTGTTAGATATAAGATAATCTTGATAGCCTTATGACAATTTTTTTAACTATAGCAGTAGTTGTACTGATTTTTATTGTGATCTTCCAGATCGCAAAAGCCAGTGAGTATGTATCTATACTAAAGGGCGATGATATTAGCCGCAAACAGAATAATAAGATCAACGGCTTCTTAATGGTAGTCTTTTTAATACTTGGTCTTATTGGTGTTTGGTATTGCAACAAGCTTTACTTTGGTAAAACCCTGCTCGCGGTAGATGCTGCAAGCGTGGAAGGAGCCAGGGTAGATTCTATGTTATGGATTACCCTCGCCGTTACAGGTATTGTATTTATAGGTACACAGATTATCCTGTTCTGGTTCGCATACAAATACCAGGAAAAAGACAACCGCAAAGTTTTCTATTTTGCGCATAGTAATAAATTAGAAGCTATTTGGACGGTTATACCGGCCCTGGTTTTAACCGTTTTAGTGATTATTGGTTTGCGTAACTGGTTCCTGTTTACAGGCGAGCCCCCTAAAGACGCCATGGTAGTGGAAATTACCGGTAAACAATTTGGCTGGATATACCGTTACCCGGGTAAAGACGGCGCATTTGGAAAAAAATATTACAAAAATATTGATCCCGCTACCAATACTTTAGGGATACTTTGGGAGGATGAACTGGCTCATGACGACCTCATAAATGAACAGTCAATGGTGCTTGTAAAAGGACGACCGGTAAAATTGATTATCGGATCAAGAGACGTAATACATGATGTAGGGCTACCCCATTTCAGATTGAAGATGGATGCCGTTCCCGGTATCCCTACTACTATGTGGTTTACCCCCAAATACACTACAAAAGAAATGAAGGAAATGACCAATAATCCAAATTTTATTTATGAGATAAGTTGTGACCAAATGTGCGGAAACGGTCATTACTCCATGAAAGGAATTATTGATGTGGTTGACCAGGAAGAGTATGATGTATGGATAGCTAAACAAAAACCACAGTACCTGGTTACATTTCCAGACAAGGATCCCAGTAATGCTCAATCTGCCGATACAACCAAACTGGCAGTAAAGCCTGTTGAAACTGCCACAAAAACAATAGCCAAATTATAAATAATTTTATCACGCCGTAATGCGTGGTGTTACCCTTGATTAGCACTAACTAAAGAAACAGAGTATGAGTAATGAAGCTGTATTGCATCCACATTCAGTAGCTGCAACACATGAAGGTCATGGCGTTCATCACGAACACCACCATCATGAAACATTCATCAGTAAGTATGTTTTCAGCCAGGATCATAAAATGATCGCAAAACAATTCCTGATCACAGGGATGGTTTGGGCCGTTTTGGGCGGACTGATGAGTGTATTGTTTCGTTTGCAATTAGGATATCCTGATTCAAGCTTTCCATGGCTGGAAGATATTCTGGGTAAATGGGCCAAAGGCGGACATATTACACCCGAAGCTTATTATGCTTTGGTTACTACACACGGTACCGTACTGGTGTTTTTTGTATTAACTGCCGGATTAAGCGGCACCTTCGCTAATTTTTTAATTCCATTACAGATAGGCGCCCGTGATATGGCATCTCCCTTTTTGAATATGTTGAGTTACTGGTTCTTCTTCGCGGCCAGTATTGTAATGCTGTCTTCTATATTTGTAGAAACCGGCCCCTTCAGTGGCGGATGGACGGCTTACCCTCCTTTAAGTGCACTCGGTGATGCATCGCCTGGTTCTAAAACAGGAATGGATCTCTGGATAGTTTCTATGGCACTGTTCGTAGTGTCTTCATTGTTAGGTGGTTTGAATTATATCGCAACTATTCTGAACATGCGTACCAAAGGCATGAGCATGACGCGTTTGCCACTTACTATCTGGGCATTGTTCTTTACAGCGGTACTGGGTGTATTGTCATTCCCCGTATTGTTATCAGGATTTATCTTATTAATTTTCGATAGAAATTTTGGAACCAGCTTTTACCTCTCTGATATTTATATAAATGGAGTAGGTGCCTTACCCAATGAGGGCGGTAGTGCCATTCTCTTTCAACACCTTTTCTGGTTCCTCGGTCACCCGGAAGTGTATATTATTTTGTTACCTGCCATGGGTATGGTGTCCGAGATTTTATCTGTGAACTCACGTAAGCCCATTTTCGGATACATGGCAATGATCGGTTCATTATTCGCGATCGCTATCCTGGCCTTTCTGGTATGGGCCCACCATATGTTTGTAACCGGCCTGAACCCGTTACTGGGGTCTGTGTTTGTATTACTTACTTTGTTAATAGCCGTACCATCCGCCATTAAAGTATTTAACTGGTTAACTACTTTGTGGAGAGGTAATATCCGCTTCACCTCCGGTATGCTGTTCGCCATTGGATTTGTTAGTTTATTTATTTCAGGTGGATTAACCGGTATCTGGTTGGGTAACTCCGCATTGGATATACACCTGCACGATACTTATTTTGTAGTTGCGCATTTCCATATTGTAATGGGGGTGGCTTCTATGTTTGGCATGTTCGCCGGTATTTACCATTGGTTCCCTAAAATGTATGGCAGATACCTGAATAATACCTTAGGGTATATCCATTTCTGGGTAACTATCGCGGGGGCCTATATGATTTTCTGGCCCATGCATTACGAGGGATTGGCTGGTATGCCGCGTCGTTACTACGATTACAGCATCTGGGAAAGCTTCAAACAATTTGTGGAACTAAACAGGTTCATTAGCCTGGTTTCCATGATTGTATTTGCCGTTCAGTTATTATTCCTGTTTAATTTCTTCTATTCCATTTTTAAAGGAAGAAAGGTAACTTCCCTGAATCCATGGAGCGCCAATACTTTGGAGTGGACAACACCGCTTCGCCCCGGTCATGGAAACTGGCCAGGCGAAATTCCTGAAGTTCATCGCTGGCCATACGATTATGGTAAAGACGGACAAGATTTCATTTCTCAAACAACACCGGTAGGAGAAGAAGAAAGTCATCACTAATATTTTTTACCTGGTAAACGTATTACTATAATTATTCGGGTATTAATAAATGTTACATGCTCCCGATTAGTCGGGAGCATTGTTTTTAATCGTTGCTTAAAACAATTGAAATACAGGTTGAATCTTATTCAGTTATATTTATTTCAATCAGGATACTAACATGTCAGGTGCCAACAATACTCCAGGATCCACTTCTTTTTCCATCGCTGCCAAAGTGAAGGATTACTATCAGTTGATTAAGTTCACCCTGAGCTTCACAGTTGTGTTTTCAAGTGTTGTGTGTTATTTACTGGCGCCCAATGTGGTTGATTATAACTGGCTGATGATATTGTTATTGTTTATAGCCGGCATGTTAATCACCGGAAGCGCCAATGCCATTAACCAGGCCGTGGAAAAAGATACCGATGCGATGATGAAACGCACGGCTGCGAGGCCGGTTGCTGATGGACGGATGAGCCGGAATGAAGCCTATACTTTTGCAGTAATCGCGGGCCTGGTTGGCGTGTGGATGATCGGCTGGTTTTTTAAGGCGGATGATGACAGCTTTAACTGGAACGCGGCATTATTATCCGCCTTTAGTCTTTTCCTGTATGCATTCATATATACACCGCTGAAAAAAGTTAATTCCATAGCTGTATTAATTGGCGCTTTCCCTGGTGCACTCCCTTGTTTGATTGGTTGGGTAGCTGCTACCAATATGATTAATCCCTTAGGCATCATCACCGTTAATGGCAAAGAGTTTTCCAATGCCGGTGGATGGATCCTGTTTGCCATACAGTTTCTCTGGCAGTTTCCCCATTTCTGGGCCATTGCATGGGTTGCTCATGGAGATTATAGTAAGGCGGGATTTAAATTGCTTCCGGCCGATAAAGGCCCAACAAGGTTTACCGCTGTTCAGGGAATTATGTATTCGGTTTTAATGATACCGGTAGGCGTATTGCCGTATTATTTTGGGTTATCCGGACAGGCAAGTATGTGGATATTGGTGGTTGCCAATCTGTTCATGGTTGTACAAAGTATCCGTTTATATATTGGAATGGATGTGCAATCGGCAAGGCGGGTAATGTTCAGCAGTTATATTTACCTGCCGGTTGTGTTATTGGCATTGTTAGCGGATAAAATTAGATGATGGTGATACGTGAGTCATCAGTCGTGAGAGGATGTGTGAAAAGTGAAAGCTGAGTAGTCTTATAGCTATATAAAAAAAATTCTTAATTCTTAATTATTAATTAAACCAAAGTGATGACGACAACAGTGCCGGCCAAAACGCCCCAGCAGATACATCCACATAAATTTACTTTGTGGGTGGCAATGGGAAGTATTCTTATGATGTTTGCCGCTTTAACCAGCGCCTATATTGTAAAAAAGAACCAGTCGAGCTGGCTTGAATTCGACCTTCCTCAAATATTCAACTATTCAACAGTAGTAATGCTGCTGAGCAGTGTAACCATTTATTTATCGGTAAGGGCATTCAAAGCCGGTAAAATGGGCAATTACCGGACGCTTGTTACGGTTACCGCTTTACTCGGTATCTCGTTTATTGTAATGCAATGGATAGGCTTTAAGGATCTTGAGGCGCAGGATATTGCCCTTACGGGTTCAAAAAGCAATTCCGCGGCATCTTTTCTATTGGTGATAACGGGGATACACATGGTACACGTTCTGGGTGGCGTTATTGCCCTTTTAATAATTTTCATCCGGGCTTATGCGGTGAAAATCAGGAATTATAGTAGTTTGCCGATAGAACTGGCAGGTGCTTACTGGCATTTTGTAGACGTTTTATGGATTTATTTATTCATCTTTTATAACTGGATAGGGTAGTTGAAGAAAAAGTTGCAGTTTATTCAGCTTTTTTGACGGCTAGCCAATATTTTTGTCACGAAATTTTAGATTACAAATATGTCAACATCAACAACGGTTACACCAACCAAACTGTGGAGCGGCGGAAAAAGCCCTTTTAACGTAGAATACGGCAAATTGATGATGTGGTATTTTTTGATGAGCGACGCGTTCACATTTGGCGCTTTCCTGATCTCTTATGGCACCATCCGCTTCTCTACCAACGGATGGCCCGATCCCAATGAAGTTTTTAAGAGTTTTCCCTTTGCGCCGGAAGGGGTACATGCGCCATTGGTGTTTGTAAGTATTATGACCTTTATCCTGATTATCAGTTCGGTTACCATGGTATTGGCGGTACATGCCGGACAGAATATGGATAAGAAAAAAGTGGTAACCAACCTTATCTGGACCATTCTCGGCGGTATTGCTTTTTTAAGCTGCCAGGCCTGGGAATGGAATCACCTGTACCATGAAGGCGCCTGGTGGGGCAGCAATCCGTTTTTGAATCATGATGGTACTGCTTCTTCCACTAATTTTACCAATTACTTTTTTACCATTACGGGATTTCACGGGTTTCACGTATTCTCCGGCGTAATAATTAATATTGTAATGCTAATCATGACACTGATGGATAAGTTTGAACAGCGCGGCCATTATTTGATGATTGAGAAAGCTGGGTTATACTGGCACTTTGTAGACCTCGTTTGGGTATTTGTATTCACCTGTTTTTACCTGGTCTGATCATAATCAATTACTAATTCATTTTTAAGATAGATACTTTATGTCACATACAGCAACACACGAAGAACATAACGGAGGGGCGGTGAAAGAAATAGTCAGGGTAACCATTATCCTGTCTGTATTAACCGCTGTAGAACTGATATTGGGTTTCTGGATGATGGGTATGCCGCTTGATGGCAGATTACGTCTCGCCATAAAAGGAGCCATCATTATATTAATGCTCTCAAAAGCATTTTATATTGTTGGATATTTTATGCACCTGAAACATGAGGTAAAAAACCTGATCATGACCATCGTAGTTCCGTTGGGTTTGTTCATTTGGTTTATCACCGCCTTTTTAATTGATGGAAATTCTTTCAGGAATTTGAGAAATACCTATGACCCATATTTTAAAGAAAGAAGTACCATTAAGGTAGAGAAGAAAGCCGAAGCAAAACACGAAGAGAAAAAAACAGAAACCGTTGCGCCTGTTGAAGAAAAAAAAGTGGTGGAATAAGAATAGTTGGTGATTCCCTCTTTTCAAATATTTTCAAAACCATCGCATTTTATGACGATGGTTTTTTTGTACTTATCTGTATACTATGAATAAAAAAGCGCTGTTAGGTCTTGCTGTGGCGGTACTCTTACCCGTTTTCTGTTACCTGGTTTTGAAATATACCAGCGAGGGAGCGGTGGATTTGCCAAGAAAATATTTGTTGGATACTGTAGTAACGCGTGTGGATAATGGTAAAATGATTACAGATAGCATCTGGCACACTACTGCCAATATCCGTTTGCAAAATCAATTGGGTAATGCGGTTAGCCTGTACGATAAACCGGGCAAGATCATTGTAGCAGATTTTTTCTTCACCAGTTGCCGTAGTATTTGCCCAAGGTTAACAGCCAATATGGCAAAACTACAGGAATCTTTTTTACGGGGTGGTAATATCAGAAAAAAGGTAGATAGCTCAATAGTACAATTCATCTCGTTTACTGTAGATCCGGAACATGATAGTGTTTCAGTATTGAAAGACTATGCCGACAGGTTTCATGTAAATCATGATAACTGGTGGATGCTTACCGGCAGCAGGGATTCAATTTATAAATTCGCCTTTGAAGAACTGAAAGTTGATAAATTTAGTGAAGAGCCCATCAGTCCTGATTTTGTACATACCAGCCGTTTTGTTTTAATTGATAAAGCCTATAAGGTACGTGGTTATTACAATGGACTCGATTCAGTATCCATTGCTAAACTGGCACGCGATATTGGCCTGCTGATGTTGGAAAAAGACAAAACCCAAAAAAGTTCCGTCTTCACCGAAATCATAGACCTGAGCTGGTTATGGCTGATTGTTATTACGCTGATCATATTTTTTGTTGTGTATATGCGGGGTAGAAGAAAAATTAACGGATAAGATTAAGGAGTTAGGAGTTACTGGTTTTAGGGAATCAATCATACATATTATAATCATCCAGGTATCATGTTAAAAGCAGCCATCAACAAAAACGATACAACAGCCAAATGGCTGATTGGTATTTTTTCAGTAGTTGTATTCACAGCGGTTGTTATACTGAGCAAGTTTAAACTGGAACTTGACCTGGGTTTTAACGTGCACATTTTTGCGACTATAAATGCTTTTTTAAATTCAGTAATTGCTATATTATTGGTAGCTGCATTGGTTGCTGTAAAAAATGCTAAATACCTGTTGCATAAGCAATTGATGACAACTGCTTTAATTCTCTCTGTATTATTCCTGGTGTCTTATATCGCCCACCATTTACTGGCAGGTGAAGCAAAGTTTGGCGACAGTAACCATGATGGGTTGGTGTCTGAAGAAGAAAAGTTACTGGTTGGTAATATCAGAATCATCTATTATTTTATTTTAACAACACATATTATCCTGGCCGCGGTGATATTGCCTTTCATTTTATTTACCGCGTATCGTGCCTTAACGGCTGAGTATGCCCTGCATAAAAAATTAGCGCGTATTACCTGGCCCTTATGGTTGTATGTGGCTGTTACCGGGCCGGTGGTGTATTGGTTGATTAGTCCGTATTACGGGTGAGGTTGGATTGGTTAAAGTGAAAGCTCTTTAGCCGGATCCCAGAATTTTTTTGCAAAGTCAAGGATTACATCATCCACCACTTTAATTTTTTCTTTGTTGAGTAATTCTTCCATGCGGGTGGGTGTGCCAAAATGCATTTTACCTGATAGCATGCCATTGCGGTTTACTACCCTGTGCGCGGGAACGCCGGTTTGTGCATGCGCACCATTCATGGCCCAGCCTACCATGCGGGCACTCATTTTGGTTCCGAGAAATGCGGCAATGGCGCCATAGCTGGTTACGCGGCCCCTGGGTATTTGCCTGGCTACATCATATACCTGTTCAAAAAAGGAACTGTCTTTTTTGCCGCTGGGTAATACCGATTTTAATTTTTCTGATTTTTTTTGCGTTGCCAATGGGTGTTGGGTTTGTTATAACAATGTACAGCTATGTAGCGGAAGATTTTTCTTTTTGGGCCACTAATTCAGACCGGCGGGGTTCCGGCACAGATTCATATTGGTAGGGGCAATGCCGGCATCCATGGCCACAGCAATGGCCTTTTTCGAGATGATACTTTTCGGTAAGTACCATGTACCCCTGTTCATTGTGGTAAAAATCAATTCCTTCAGTCAGTGTCTGGCTCACTCAATAATTGTTTTAATTTGTCATCTTTTTCCAACGGCAGTTCTTTGTTCAGCCGAAAACAAATATAATGTACCCGGTTGCTTTGGGCTATGTCAAGACTTTCATAATGTGTTTTAATCAGCAACTCGGGCCTGACTATTTCCTGTTCGTATACCTGGTCCGTATGTTCTAACAATTCGAGATCAAATAAGCTGATAACCGCCAAAGTAAATTGGTATAGGTCGGGACTATCCGTTTTTACATGTACCAGACCGCCTTCCTGTAAAATTTTTTGGTATAGCCTGAGAAATCCGGGATGGGTAAGTCTTTTCTTTGATCTTGAACCGCGCAGTTGAGGATCCGGGAAAGTGATCCATATTTCAGAAACTTCGCCGGGGCTAAAATAATCGGTAACCTTATCAATATGCGAGCGAATAAAAGCCACATTGGCCAGCCCTTCATCCAGCGCCGTTTTGGCTCCGCGCCAGATGCGGTTGCCTTTGATATCAATACCAATAAAATTCCTGTTGGCATATAACCTGCCCAGCCCCACGGCATATTCACCCTTGCCACAAGCCAGTTCTAAGGTAATGGCCCCTTCATTTTTGAAAAAGTCATCCCATTTGCCCTGCATATCCCGCGGGTATTCCAGCACATTCGAAAAATGTTTGATGGCTTCGAAGCGGATGCGTTTTTTTTGTCCCATAGGGGGCGAAGATAAGGAAGTAAAGAAATTTTGTTATTCCGGACTTTGATAACTACCTCTTTCCGGAAGTCTAAGAAAATTGAGCAAAAAAGACGCGCCCAAAAAATTAGGAAAGAAAAAATAACCGAAATACGATCGATGCATTACCATTCTAATTGAAGAGTCCCCTGCCGGGAGACACTTTGTAGAAGGAAACAGTAGATCTTCAATGATTTCACCTGCAACGGTATCCAGGTAGTTTTTTTTCTTCCATACTTCCACATACCAATTTTTTGTTTCCTTGTCCCACCATATTTTTCCTGGTATACCCCATGCAGCAAATTCAGCAAAACGGTTTCTGTTTTTTATTTGCTCAACTGTTCGGTAATTTATAAGAGCAGTTAGGCCCCATGCGATAAATTTGGGATAGCGCGTAAAATGTTCGGGAAGGAGTATAGAAAATAGGCTGATCAGTTTAGAATGATGTTCCTAAAACGTAATCATTTTAGACCGCGGATAGCTCTTTTTCAATCGTATTCTGTATAAACTGGTTTAATGTAATACCATTTGTTATTGCGTAAGTAAATGCTTTCTGGTGAAGATCTGATTTGATGCGTACATTAAATGACCCTTTGAGTGATTTGAAAACAGGTTTTTTATGTTTTTTACATAATAGTATATAATCTTCTACCGATTGTATGAATGCCTGTTTTAATTCCGTAACACTGGTTCCTTCGTAGGTTACTACATCCGGTATGCCTTCAATGGTTCCGAATAAAACTTCATCATCTGTACTGTAATGAACAGACCCGATAAAACCCTTGTACGTTAGGTGATCTTTTTTCATAACAATTCTAATTTAACTAATTCTTCAACAATAATATTGATCTGATATCGCTTTAAAATATTTCCAGGATGCGGTTTATGTAAACTGATAATATGCTTTGTTTCTCCATGAAAAAAGGATACCCTTGAACCGGAGGTTTTACCCTTACTGTCTTCCTTATACCCGATGCCGGATAAAAATGTACGTAACTCAGCGTAAGTAAAATCCGTAGGTTTAGCTTTAAGTCTGGAAGCAAGTTTTCCCTTTTTCGACATTGCAACTGATTATCAGTTGCAAAATAAACAATTTTTTATTGTTTGAGGACTGGAAATAAAAAAGCCTTCGAAATGAATATTTGGCGCATGATCTGCAAACCGCTGAGATCAGGTCTATAACCGGTCATAAAACCGATAAGTCCTTTTACAAGTACATTTGTGTTACCCCACGGGAGAACGCTGAGAATGTGGCTAAGAAATGGAAAGAAAGGGAACTTAAAAAACTTCGTCTTGTTGAGAACACAGGGCAGTTAAAAGCGGTATAATTCAAACATTAGAACATTTACTTATGGAAACAGGAGAAATTGCCATATATCAGGCCGCAGATGGTCAAACTACTATTGATGTAAAGCTCGAAAATGAAACTATCTGGCTGAACCTCAACCAGATGGCAACTTTGTTTGAAAGAGATAAGTCTATCATTTCCAGGCACTTTTCTAACGTTTTTAAAGAGTGGGAACTTGACTATGTTTCAGTTGTTGCATTTTTTGCAACAACTGGAAATTATAGCCAGTTTAGCTTAAATATTTAATTATATTTCTTATATTTGTTATTATTAACAATAATAGGAAATAAAATGACTTACCTAGGCTTTAGAAGTGCTATGTACAGCTTTGAAGTATTTTCAACCAGGGATATTGAAAAGCTGTTTCCCAAGTTTGATACAAGACGCTTGGTAGAATGGCAGCGGAAGGGATATATCCATAAGCTGATCAATAAGTGGTATCTATTTACTGATATTCCTATGAACGACCGGCTCCGGTATCGGATCAGTAACTGCCTGCATCGTCCATCCTATGTTTCACTCGAATCCGCTCTTTCACACTATGGGCTGATACCGGAAGCTGTGTTTTCTGTCCAGAATATCACAACGAGAAAAACGATAGCCTACGAAACAATTGCCGGCACATTTAATTACAGAAGTATTAAAGCGCATCTTTTTTTTGGATATGAAGTTGACAACAGTCAAACAATACCGTTATTAATAGCTTCACCGGAAAAGGCGATCCTGGATTATTTATATCTTAATCACCAATTAAATACTACAGAAGATATTGAAGGGCTGAGGCTAAATCTGACCACGTTTAATGAAATCATTAATAAGGACAGGTTAACTTCTTATGCTGCATGTTTTGAAAGTAAAACATTGAATAAGCGAATTAACCTATTGAACAAAATCAATAATCATGCTGACACTATCTGAAATAGAAAAAAATTATCCCGAAAACCTTCGAGGGTTCAAACGATTTATTTTAAGAGAATATCTACAGCATAAATTATTGCAGATTCTTTTTGACAGTGAATATGCCAATGAGCTATGTTTCTTAGGGGGTACTTGTTTAAGGATTGTGCACGGGAACACTCGTTTTTCTGAAGATCTTGATTTTGACAATTTCACAATAGCAGAAGATACGTTTGCAAAAGTCTCAGGTATTTTAAAAAAGGAGTTAGAACAGGAAGGTTATGAGGTAGAAATGAAAACGGTTTTTCGTGGAGCGTATCACTGCTATATCCGCTTCCCTGAAATATTATATAAGGAAGGATTGTCAGCCCATCGAGAAGAGAAGATATTAATACAACTGGATACTGAGCCTCAGCATTTCGATTTTGTACCGGAAAAATATATTCTAAACCGGTTTGATGTGTTCACCCAGATCTTTATAACACCGCTAAACTTACTGCTAGCGCAAAAGTTCTATGCAGTATGCAATCGCGAAAGAAATAAGGGAAGGGATTTCTTTGATATAGCATTCCTATTGTCATTGATTGACAGGCCGGATTATAACTATCTGGAATTTAAAATGGGTGTGTCTAATGAGAAGCAACTCAAAGAAAAAATTATCGAAAAGTGTAACAGCTTAAACATGGAGGAAATGGCACAGGATGTTCAGCCATTTTTATTTAATCCAAGGGATGTACAAAAGGTATTGCTATTTCAAGAATTGATTAAACAAGCTAAGTTATGACCGGTAGGAATTTCCGAAGAACTGGAATTTTGACTTCCCCCCGAAAAACCGGAGCATTGCAAATTAGAAAAATGGGGTGGAATAATGGCTTCAATATCCTGCCGCGAAAAATAACGGCGTGACTGAATCTTGAAACTGGCAATTTTGTTTTGCTTTAGCCACTCATAGAGGGTGGGCTTGGAGACCTGGAAAATGGCGCAGACTTCCGTAGCTTTGAGGAGGGGTCTTTCAGGTAGCAGGGATGGAGCGATTGGGGTATTGGCACTGGTTAGTTTTGCTTCCACTACCTTTTCCACCACATTTGTCATCTTTTCCCAAAACTCCGCCTGGGAGTAAGGGAACATCATTGGAAACTCATTCATAAATAAATTGTTTCCAATACCAATGCAAATACGGTGTCGAATTCAATTTATGTATACATAAACTTTACTTAGGCTATATCCATTAACATATTTCCGCTAATCTGGCACTAATAAGTCGGGGGCTGTCTTTTTATACGTACATCCAGTTTAATACTGTCTAACAGTTTGACAGCCTGTTCGCTGCCAATGGCAGAAAAATATTCTTTTGCTTCACCAAAAGCGTCTGATATTTCCCTGTCAATGCGTGGACCCGATTTCCAGTTGGCTTTGAGAACAATATTTAGTGCATCGTGAAAGCTCCTTTCGGAGACCCCATACAACTTCGCCAATTGATCTTTCGTGATCTTGCTGCCTGTGGGTTTGGGAAACCCGGCCAGCTTATTTGTAACGGCCTGGATAAGCACAATTGCTACGGCGCTGTATTGTTCTTTTTTTACCCCGTCCAGCTCCTTTAAATAGGCACCGCTCAGTTTTTCAACAACGTGGTTTAGCAAGGGCAAATAATCATTCACATAAATGGGATGGTAAAGTATTGCGCGGAGAACAAAATAAATGATAACGGCAACACACATTACAATAACTGCAAATGAAGACAGGTTCTCGACTTTGAAGCGCAGTAAAAAAGAAACGATGATCGTTAAAAAGAGGAGGCTAAAAAAATGTAAGGGTACGATCCAGGTCCGGTAGGCGGACATTAATTTTTGTTTGGTGGATTCATAGCTCCATTTGGAGTACCGACTGGCCCATTTTTCATGGTGTCGCAGAACCATTGCTTCAATATAATCCGCATCCGAATATCCTGATAGGGTAATAAACCGCATCAACTCTTTAAAGTTCTTCATATACAGGCCAAGTTAATCGGATCAAAAATAATCAAAACCGGCTTATGGGGGCTATCGTTATGAAAACCGAACTTCAATAGGCATTTTGCAGCCAACGTGAGTTTGTGCAATTGGGGAATTAACCAACTGTCCGCCCGGAACTGAAGCTAAATTTATAATTGTACGTTCGCCCTTCTTCAGAGTGTGTCCACCAGTATACTGTGTCCTATTACTTAGGGTGTGTCCCGGAAGCGTAGGAACAAGACAGCCTCTTTTGCAAAGTTGGCTTTGTGTGCCTTGCAAATGAGCCTGACTTGTTGCGGTAGCCTTTTCTTTACTGTTCATTTCGCTTTATAATTTTTTCAACCTTTTCAAAGATACTTTTTTCATAAGTATCAAATTGCGCTTTTATTCCTTCGGCATTATTACTGTTTTCGTAATAGTCAACAATGGATGAAGGAACACCGAAGTCGCTTGCAATTCTTCCAGAAGTTGTCAAGGCATTGTATTCAAGTTTTGTTAGCAGTCGGTCTAATCCGCTAACTTCTTCAAATGTTTGATTTGTTTTTTTTGATTGAGACAACTTATACATGACATTGAAAACTCCTAAGTATTTTACCACTTGGTATTTCAGAATGTTGTAAACGAATTCAGATGTTTCTGAAATTGCATCGTCAACACTTTTACCTGAATCCAATTTGTATTTGATAGAACCTGAAAAGCCACTTGAAAGATAGTAGTGAACCAAATTCGTAAGTGCTGAATATTCGCCACTCACACCTTTGTATTCAATCAGGAATTTCATTTTTTGATTTAGAACAATTGGTTCAATAACATTCAAAACCGTTTGAAATCCCGCATAGTCAATATCCAATCTGAAATTTATCATTCTTATTAACGCTTTGATGGAACTCAACTCGGCTTGTGAAAGGTTTTCAATGCGGTCATAAATTTCAATCTTGTGCTTACGACTTACAACTTTGTAGAGTGAAAAAACAAATTCGGGTATTGCTCTTTCTTCCTGCATTGCTTTTATGTTTAAGATTCTCTGCTTGTCCTCGTTTTTGAGAAACTCATCACCTGTATAGAATAAATCAATTTCATCTTTCGGTGCTTCCAAATCATAGTTCTTATGTTTTATTCCTTCTGCCTCTGAATTAATCGCTTTCATAAAATCATTATTCAAAACGATTACCCTTCCGCTGTAATGATATAAAAACCTTCCTGCTCTTCCTGCAATATTTTTTGCATCAAACTTTTTAAGTTCCTTATTTCCTTTCTTGCTGTGCATTACAACTAAATTTTTTGCAGCAGTATTTACACCTTCAGTAATCGTAGTGGTGGAGATTAAGACCTTAAGTTGATTCTTATTAAATAGAGAAACTATTTCCTTTTGCAAATACTTAGGAACTAAACCATGATGGATTCCGATTCCTTTTTTTAATGCTTCAATCAATGTCCATTCTTTGTTGAAGTTTTCGGTGATATGAGAAATGAAATCTGCATAAGCCGAGCTATCGTGGTTGTTTAAAATATTAGAAGCAATCAACTTCTTAGCGTATGATTCAACTGAACTGATAGAGTAGCAGTAAACAATTGAGTTCTGATCAATACCAACAATTGACTTGACAATTTCAATAAATCGTTTTTCCTTATTGCCAATTTCAAAATTAAAAGTTAGTTGCTCGTCAATGGAATACTGACTTTTGGTTTTAATGTCGCTGAAAGATTTGATTACAATCTCATAGTTATTGTAATCAATCAACTGAATTTGATTCTCTGTAAGAAAGCGGTCAAATGAAGCATTATATTTTGGGTCGTCTTGTTTTGTAAAGTCAATGTATGGTCCAGCCAATAGAACATCTACATCAGTTTTCAATGAATAGAATACCGCTAAACGGTAAGCGACATCTCTTTCATTCTCTCTCACTTCTTCATCAATGATGTATTCGTTATCTATTTTGTAAACTTCATCAACGAAAGCAAAATCAAATTTTATTTCGTCAACTCTTTTTTCAATGAAAGAGAGAAACCTTTCAGGTGTGTAGATGAATAAATTTCTCTCGCCAAGTTCAGGAACTTCGCTTAAAGTATGGATGGAATAAGTATCTAAAAAATACAGATAGTTTTCATTTGAAGTTAGCCGTTCCAAATTTTCAGACAGAAGTGCAATCGTTGGAAAAATCAAAACCACGTTTTTATACCCCATCTTTTTTACGATGTCAAACACAATATGTGTCTTGCCAAATGATGTGCTTGCAGAAAGAAAATATCTGTTAAGAGTATCGGGAATAAATTTTTCTAAAATTTGTTTTTGGTATTTGTGAACCTTGTTCTTTTCGGTAAGATTCAAAGTGCTTTCATAAATAACAGCCGACAAAGTGTTGAGGTCAAAATTTTCAATGCTTGTGTTCTTGTCAAACTTTTCTAACAAGTCAAAGAAGTGTGGGATGCCTACAGAATTAGAAATGTATTTTAAAAATCGTAAGTCAGGTTCTGTAATTTCTTCCTCTTTGATTTTGTCAAAGAAACCGCATACGGTTTTAATCAAATCATAATCTTTGATTTGTTGTTTGCGATACCTATTAATATCAATTATGACAGAAGCGGCTTCTTTAATTTTATCCATGATAATACTTCTGTTTTAATTGTTTTCACATTTTCAATTGGAATGAAAACGAAAAATAATGAATAGGGAATAGTCAAATCAAATTTTTCAACTGTGTATTTCTCCTCAATATATTTCGGAATAGCTTTTATGCTTTCATCATATCCGCTTGAATTTTGTTGAAACATAATGATTACTGGATAAACCAATTCAATTTTATGTTTAATCAGTTCATCAAAAATTACGATGTTCGGATTTGCATCCCAACCATTCAGTATTGATTGTAAAGTTGAGTTTCCAGTATTCAAGTTGTCTTTGTTTTTTCTAAGAACCAGGAGATTCCTGTGAAGATAATTGTCAGATAATGAGATTTTAATTTTACCAAGAACATCATTCACTGCATTTGTGTAACCCTTATGGAATTTTGTTTCACCAAACCATAATTGAATTGTTGAATGACTTTCAATTAAGTGATAAGCATCATAACCTTTAGATTCAGAATTTTCAAGTGGATTATAGAAACAACCTTTTGAAATTATTGTGTCGGTTCCAAAGAATACTTTCAGGATTGCATGTAAAATTACTTCTCCGTAAAACCCATATTTAAGTTTTACTTCATCGGAATCATCTTCGTCAAATCGGATTCTATCTTGAAATGCTATTGTGTGCAAGTCGTTGTATTCTCGTCCATCAATTTCAAACTCATTGAATGAGTATTCAATTATTGAATTGTAAATTATTTCCACAAGGGCGTTTTTGTTAGTTGCTTCATAACATTTGTCATTTGCAGTTGAGAAAATTGTCTTTGGAATACTTGTAGGAGCATGGGGCAATTCATACTTGAAAAGTATTGTGTTATTAATTAGATCAAGTAGTTGCTGCCTCATTTTGGGTATTAGAAATTTTTATTCCAGCCGCTATTGAAAGTTACTGCTCTGGTATTCATATTCATTTGGGACTGTTTGTCACAACTTATTTATCCCACATTTAATAGTTCCTTAAACTTCTTCTCAAACTTAGTTAATGCATGATAGTTTTCCATCAACATTATAGCATTGTTCTGTTTCATTTTGTTTAAATTTCATCACCTTGTTTTAAATAGTAACCGACAACATTTAAACTGTCGTCTTTACGATAATATTCAGGGTCTTGGAATCTTACCTGATTTAGTTTTTTGACCTTCATCATAAAGCTGCTGTCTTTCTGCTTCATCACCTGGACACCTTTTGTAGTTCGACTTTCAACCGGATTTATTTTGCTTGTATTGAACAACACAACTTTATTTATGCTGCTTAAAGCAACTACGTCAATATCAGTGTCAATATGTTCAATGAAAATCAGTTTTGATTCTTCATTAAAAGCGTTTTTGAGTTTCTTCCTATTGTGTTCGGTCTGAAAACTTGTCATTGAAATTTTACCTGCCTTTCCATTTTGAAAAGCTACAATCAAATAACCTGAATAGTTTTTTGTTCCTGTAAAGTAGATTGGTTTTTCTCCTTCTTCAAATTCAATTGGTGAGAGGACTTGTGATTGACTTGTCAATCCTCTGTTTGCAACTTTGTAAACATTGTGCTGCGAAGTGAAAACTAAAATTTCGGGAAATGAAAACAAGTCAGTTGCAGTTTTTATTTTAGTTTGCTGCTCTGTCTCATTACTGAAAGTCATTGCAACTTGACTTTCTTTTCTGAACAAATCAGGTTGTTCAACTTTATTACTGTTCATTGCAGTTTGCCTTTTAACCTCTGTATGAACTGTCTCAACAACTTCAATAACAATTCCCTCTTGTTCATGCTGCTGCTGATTATTTGTTACCGACGGTTCTTCTTTTTGAGTATCATTTGCATTAAGTAGTTTCCAAAGTGGTTCTAATGCTTTCTTACGATTGGAATAATACTCACCACCTCTTACTCTAAAAAATTGCCAGCCACATCTTTCCAAAACTTTTTGTCGCATCAAGTCATTTGTAAATTGTTCTGCACCGTGATATTTATCTCCATCACATTCAATTGCTATCTTAATTCCATTTGATAAAAGAGTTACTAAGTCAATCCTGTATCTTCCTTTCGCAACCTCGTATTGAGGAATCACACTGTAATTGTTTGTAACAATGTCGTTGTAAATATCAACTTCAAACCAACTTTCAAAGGGTTCGGGTTGTGTTCCTAAAGTTCTTTCAAAAGTTCTTTGTGGTGGAATTGGTTGTGGCTTGTAATTAAGGAAATGGTCAAGCAATTTATAACGCAAATCATTTGTGTTACTCAAATCATCTAAAAGCACCGAATGGAAAAGCCAAACTTGTTCTTTTGCTCTACTGACTGCAACATTAAATCTCCTTTCGTCTTCGGGTTTTGTCAATGCTGCTCGGTTGTGGTTGTGAGCTGTAACCAAACTTAAAAACATAATGTCTCTTTCATCACCTTGAAAACTTGCGGAGGTTCCGCAAACTATTCCACGCTTCTTAAATTCAACCTCACCGATTTTTTTAATAATTAAACTTTCAATTATGGTTGCTTGCTTGTTGCCTTGTAATCCTATTACACCAAAGGATTTTCCTTTGTAGATTTCATCATCAATAAGTTCTGCAATTTTGTTTGCGATTGCTTCTGCTTCAATTTTGTTTGTGATGTTTTGATATGTTCCGTCAACATAACCACCCTGGCAATAAACTGCTCTCAAGGGTTCAATCCTGTTTTCAGAATATTGTTTTAGCGGATACAAACCTTTTCCGTCTGGAGCATAAAAATGTTTATTGCAGAACTCAATTATTTCAGGCATACATCTGAAATGCTCACGCAATACAGTCATTCCATTACAGAATCGTTTTGCATGGTCAAAGAAACTAAACTCTGTTCCGTAATAATTCGCAAAAGGAATGTTTTGTAAGTGTCGGTTAATATGCGGTGTCATTGTGTTGGCATCCACACCCACATATTCAGGAGAAGTTTGTTTGTCATCTCCCACAATGATTATGTTCTTAGAAATGTAGAGTAGAAAAATTGCATCTGCACCCAGTTGACTTGCTTCATCAATAATTACATAGTCATACATTCCCTGTTCCGGATTTATTGTTTCAGCAACTTTGTAGAGAGGCATAACCCAACACGGAACGGAATCTTTGCACTTCTCCATTTGATGTTGTGCTTCCTTTCTAAACTTCAATGCTCTCTTTCCTGTTCCTGTCTTGCCAATTTTCTTTACTGCTTGCACCCACGCTTGCAAGTGCTGACGCAACAAGAAATTATTATTCAGTCCTTCCAAAACGCTAAGCCACGCTTTCTTTGAAGCGATTGTAGAAATTAGTTTTTCCTCATGTCGTTCAAGGTCTGATAATTTTACAATAAGTTTTGTTTCGTAATCTTCGGCTAACAACTTTTCAATTTCAGCAAAAGCATGTTTGAAGTGAATTGCATTTTCAAGTTGCCTGAAATTTGTAAACTCAAAAGTGTTTTCCAAAATTTCATTCACTAGCGTTGGCAAATGCCTGTGAAGATTGTCTTGAAGTTTTTTATAGTTGTTATATTTTTCTTTCTTTGAAATTAGGTTGTCAATTTCTGAAAGATGCTGTTCGTATTTTTCTGTGTCAATGTTTGCAACTGTCTTAATTATTGTCGTTGCAATCGGATGAATGTTTTGAATTGAAAGGTGATTGTTTGCTTCAACATCTTTTACCTTAAATGTTATTGCTTGTGCAAGCAGAAAATTGTAATCGGTTTCTTCAATCAAGCCGTGAACTTTTGCACTTTCATAATCTTGAATTCTCACTGATGAAATTGATTCTATCTGTGATTTTATTTTGTTTGCTTCCGAAAGCAAACTGATTAAACCTTCTGTATCTTCTTTTAGTTGTCTGTAAAACTTTGCTCTGTCAGAATAGGATTTTGAATTTCCGATTGGTTCTATTTCCCAAATGGTTTTAAGTTCTTCAAAGTCCTGTTTTGTTTTTATGTCAGCCAATACAGTTTTAAATTCTTGTTCTGTATCACAATCGCTACCATTTACCTGAACGCCTTGAATAAAATATTTTCGTTGCTTCACATTAGCAGGTGCAAGTGGATTATTGAAAACAGAAAATAGTCCTCTCAATTTTTTCCCTTCACTCAATAACTGTAAAAGAAACTCTGCATCACTTTTTATCTGAATCAAACTTTTATCATTCGGATATTTTATTTCAACACTTCTGTCAAATTGTTTTAGTTTATCGTCTGGTAATTCGGCTAATGTGTTTGCTGTTCGTGAAAGTTTGTCCTTCCAAAGAAAAAGGTTGTTGCGATAATCAATTATGAGCTTTGCCTTCAATGGAAAAACATTGTTTTCAATTTCTAAAAACGATTTGTGAAGTGCTTGCAACAGCTTTTTTAATTCGGGATAATCTTTGCAGTTGATAGAGGTGTGTTCGTCTTTGGAAGAATATTTTTGAACTAACTCGTTTGCAACTTTGCGATACTCTCTAAGTTGTGAAAGCGAAAGAAGTTTTTCTTTCTGTGGAATTATGAAATTGAAAACACTGCAATCAATACTTTGGTAATATCGTGTTAGCGAATTGAAGTTTTCAGTGTCGGTAAGCAAATCAATTTTACTGATGTCGGTAAATTCATCTTTGAACCAAGCGAAAGCGGAAAGTTCTTTTTCAATTCGTTCTGCAATTTCTGAAAGTGTTCCCTGATAAATGCGATTTATGTTTTGCCGTCTTGTGGTTTTCTCTTTTACTTTCAGCCACTCGTTTTTTGTGTTCGCTTTTTGTTCTTTCAGCAAAGACAATTCTATTTTCTTTTCCTCAATCTCCCTTTTGTAACCGTCAAGATTTGTAATTCTTGAAAGTTCGTCATTAATTGCATTTACACTTGCATCAAGGTCTTGGATAGAAGATGAATCACCACTCAAAAGATTTACAGTAAGGTTTTGAAAATCTTTTGGCAATTGGTTTTTCAAAACTTCCAATGCTCTTTTGGTGTAAGCAGTAACTAAAACTTTTTTGCCGTTTGCTAAAAGGTGGCAAATCAAATTTGCAATGGTGTGGGATTTTCCCGTACCTGGCGGGCCCTGAACCAACACTTTGTTATTTCGTCTTGCTTTCTCTATGATTTCAATTTGCTCATCGTTGTATTTTTTCGGGAAGTAAATTGTTTCATCATCCAATGAGTCCGAATTTTCATTTTCTGAATCAGTTTGTAAATCTTCGGGGCTTTGCAAATAACCGATTATGTCATTTATTGAAGGAATATCTATTGAATCATTTGCAGTGCTTATGTTCTCAATTATTTTTTCATAGAGTGCTGTAAAACTTCTTGTGTTTCTTTTTCTCAATAGCAAAGCTGGTGCGAAAAAAACCGTAGGTTTTTTTGCAACTTCTTTTGACTTCGCTAAATCTTCTTTTGATTGTCCATCTGGCCGTATTCTATCAGCGAAAATTTGAATTGCTTCTTTAATCTGATTATCAAACGGGCTGTCAGTAATATTTTTCTCTTTGAGAAATTCAGCGACTTTTTTCTCTGCTTCAATTATGTCCGCTGAATCAAACTGCTCAAACAAATCAAGAATTGCATCTGTTTCAATTTGTATTTCGTTTTCAATGCTTGGAGAGACTTTTAAGAAAGATTCTCTTGCTGAAAACTCAAATGTGATTTCCGCTTTTGATGTCAGGATGTGTCGGCAAATTACAGGACTGTTCGCATCCTCTTGAAAATGCAAAAGTCCAACTCCAACAATTAATTCAAACTCTTCTCCAAACTGTTGGGCTTTGTTGTAAATACTGAAAAGGTGTTTGTATATCTTGCTTTGCTTTTCATACTCCGCAAGTTTGGCTTCATAAGTTTCAAGTTCCTTGTTATAAAGTTTTAAATCATCAATCCATTTGTTGTTCAAATAAGTTTGAAACTCTGCTTCAACTTCTGGTTTGTCTGCTAAGGAAATTGTCTGGCCATTTTTTATTACACTATCTTTCAAAATCGGGGTTCCGTTTTCGTCAGTCAAACTTTCTTTTAAAATCCAGTCAGTAAGTGTTTCGCTTAACTTGGCAAATGTTGGTGGTTGTGGTTCGCCTTTTGGCTTGGCAATCTTTAACCAGTAATCAGCATCTTGATTATAATTCGGAAAAGTGATACAATCAAAAATTTCATATTGCGGAATGTCAGCAAACCAAACCTTGTCAGGATATTGCGTTTCGGAACTCTCAATGTCTCTTACAGGATTACTCCTAAGTTTTGAAAACTCAAGTAGGTAATTAAATATCTGTAAGTATTTCTCTTTTTTCATATGTCCGTAATACTCAAATTTAACCAATAGTTTGAATGTCAACCGTGCGGCTTGCAAATGTGCCGCAATGTGCCGCAATGTGCGGTAGGCTGTTGATGTCCATATTCGTCCGCCAAATAGGAATACTGCTGCTTGTCGAAGGGTGTGTAGCGTTCGAGGCTTTGTGCAATTGGGGAATTGACCAACTGTCCGCCCGGAACTGAAGCTAAATTTATAACTAAAAGCCGAAGTTAAGAACTATTTCCCGGTAGAATTCCGTCCGCCGAATACGAAGCTGGGATATGCACTGCCGATGATTGTTCTTCCGTCAAGCCCCTATTGCACAAAACCTTTTCATGTTGTGCGTTCGTGCTCCAATCAGTATTTATTGTTTGAATATCCAGCTATTAGAAATCCCATATTTATAACTCCCGAAAATGCTTCTACCGAACTTAGAACTTTAAGCCAACCTGTTGGACTTAAATCTCCGTACCCCAAAGTTGTAAAAGTGATTGTGCTGAAATAAAAACTGTCACCAAAGTTAAAGTGCTTGTTACTATTTGTATTCAGCGAAATCAAGTCACTATTTAACCAATAAATAAAACCAAACAATATAATTATTCCTAAAGAAATATAAATAATTCTATGAGGTTTTCGCCCATATTCCCAATAGTAATAGCTTAAAGATTTTGTAAAGAAATTCCAACCTTTTAATCACGTACGAATGAATTCATTTTCCCTAATGAAATAAGATTTCGCAATATCATCATCGCCTTGGCTTTGGTATATTTTTTTAAATGTTTTATAGGCATGAAAATTATTATCTGGAATATTTTGGTCAACTTTGATATGGGTTTCAGACAAGTTGCAATCTTGAATAACTGGATTAAATCTTCCCCCGAAAATTCTAACGGTGTAGAGTTTTGAATTTATAAAATCACCAGAAACGTTGCAATCATAAAATGTCCATTGTTGAAGTTTAGAATTAATCAGTGTGAAGTTGCTAACCGAACAATGTTCAAGATTCAGAAGGGGCATACTAAAATTTTCAGCTTCCCAATTATCACATGCACAATATGAGCAACTAAGATTACCTTCTTCTCCAAAATTAACATGCCCTGTTAATTTTAGACCACAAAGATTTACAAATTCCATCTTCTTTCCACGGAGTAATATTCCAAACCCATTAACCGGAAGTGGAATTCCACCCATTTTTAATAACTCAAAATCGCTTTTTGATGCGTAAACATCAGCATGGATATAAACTCTTTCCATTTCATGTTTGGGTGCACTTCGGGAATTAATATTAAGTATTTCTTGTGTTTTGCCTTTACTTTTAAGCCAGTCCAAATACGGTATAAAGGTTTGGAGCAATTTAAAATTATATGTTGTAGAATATTCTTCTTTTCTCTCTCCTTCCATTTTTTCATAAGCAACAAATGTTCTTTGCTTGTCGTCCCATGTCTGCCTGGTTAAATAAAGGGTTTTATCTTTTTGGGAAAGTTTTTTATGTTCTAAAAAAGGCGTTATTTCTCCATTCTCAATTATTATTTCGTTTGTCAACTTGTTATCTGCTTTCCATTCTTTGAAAAGTAGTAAAGTCTTGTCAAAATGATTTAATAAGATAGGAAAGTCATTGAGTTTTCTCCATTCAATAAAACGGTTTTCCGATAAACGCCATAAATCATATATGTCTGGCTTGGGATTGTTTTTGATTTTTTCAAACAATCCCAAATCATTTTGTTCTCTATCCTTGAGCATCTGTTCTCTAAACTCGTTCATAGTTTAAGGGGTTCGTTTGCATGACGCACCACGTCCAGAGCTTTATACAGTTGGTGGGATATTTACTTCCGTCAGCCCAGTACCGATGCTAAATGTATAATTAAAAGTTCATTGTTTTTACTAAAGTTCAAAGATGTTGTTCATGCCGAAACTGAAGACTGGCTTTGCTTTTGGCTGAAGATTGTTGGTCAAGCCTCAATAGCATAAAGCCCCATGTAAGGTGCAGTTAATGTTTTATCGTCCTGTACAAATCCTTAATTAAGTGCTTGTCGTTAACCTGTGAGTATATCATATTTTTGTCTGTGTCTGTTGGTTCTTCTTCTGGGTGACGCCCGTTTCCATGAATTCCGATTCCTTCTGAAAATTGCTGGTCTTCTACACTCTTCAAAGACAATCTTACCGTTTCACAAATGTTGTCGTACTCGTAAACTATGTCATATAAATACCTCGTTTTAAATTCGGAGATAATATATCTGTGAACAACTTTGTTTCTCTGACCATAAAGCTGTTCAAGTTTGTCAAAAGTGTCTTGATTAATTATGCCTAAATCCTTTGCTTGTTTATAAATTTTCCGCTCAATTATTGGATTGTCATTTTGTCCTTGATACAAAAGTGCTATGTCAATTCGATTTGTTTTCTCTTGTAATTGCTTTTTCATAACTATTGCCATACGCAAGTAAGCATCAATTTGATTGGCAATTATTATAAGCAACTCGATAAGTGATAAGTTCTCGGCAGCTTTATTTTTTAGGTCAAAGGATGCTGCTAATGATGCCATGAACTTTTCATATTTGTCAAATTCAAGTGCAAGATTTATTTTGTCAGGAGAAATTAGTACAAGACTTGATAATGCTACCTCCACTTTTTCAAGTTCCGTTTTTACTTCTGGCTCGTTTTCCTTTTTTGCGTCATAAATATATTTTGCCATAAACATATGGTCTTCAACATTTGCATAGTAGAGATGCATATTAAAACCACCTCCATCCATACGCTGTTGTATAAACTCAAGTTTATCGGTGTCGAACTTTTGAATGGTAATACTTTTGTTTTGAGGCTTTTCGCTGTCTGAGTAACAGCTTATTTGGAATGCACCAACTACATTTTCATATAGTTGAAAACTAAAAGGAGAAGCTTCCTCATGTCCCACCTCAATGTTTTTGTATTGCCATTCAGTCGGTATTTTTATTACAAATTTTCCGCTTGGCTCTGTGAAATATTTCATGTCAAAGTCTGATTGAATATCGGAGGATTTAATTGCAGCCTACGGTAAGAGTTTTAAGTTGGGGCATGCACTTCAGTCGCCCATGGTTTACTGCCGCTGAATAAATGTACAAAAGCTTAATGACATATTCTACTGACGAGCCGAGTTGGGTCGCCCTGAAGCTGAAGCTTCGATTTGTATTACTGATAAAAGATATATTCCGGCAGCCCTAATTTCTGAAAGTCAATGTTGTGTGTTCATGCTTGTTAGAGATAGTGTCAGCTAAAAAGGGCACATGAATCTTAGTATGATTGTGTTCTACCTTTTTTTGTCGTTCATGACATATTGTCCTTTTAAAACAATCCGGCAATATGTTTGCAGCTAGGTCATTAAAAATACCATGACGGCAATAGAAACGTTTGACCAATTACATTCAGATTTTGACAAAACTCTTATTGCATTGCTGAATGTGAGAAGCATTAATGAAATTCAAACTGAAAGGAAAATGCCAGGATACGTTTATAACCAAGATAAAGGTATTCACGAATATTGGATAGCACTAGGGCAATATTCAGTAAGTAGTAATTTATCTTTTTTGGGGTTCGTTATCAATGCTGGTGTACAACTATTACCCACAACTCTAAATTCTAAGCAAGATATTGCAGACTATTGTTCTGCTTTTACGAAAAATAAAGATAAAGTAATCGTTACATTTGAATCAGTAATAGGGAAGCCGAACATATTATTTATTGGTTATACAAATCCCATTACAATGGAAGAATACTTACAAAATATTGTTTCCGATATTCATGATGAGGCACTAAATCTTGAATACAATTATAAAAAAATAAAAGTATAATGAATTATCTATTATTGGGGGTCCCCGTCGCAATAAACAGCATGCAGAAACCCAAGGGTGGGTTTGGAAGTGTATTTGAATTTTCAGGAAGTGGCCTTGAAGAAATAGGATTAAATGAAATATTCTGGTTTCGATGCAACCATGGGTTCAGTAATGAATTGCCGATTAGCGATAACCAAATAGAGATAGTTGAACCTCAAAATGATTACCAAAGAGTACTTTCTATTTTACTTGAAAAATGCATTAGAAACGGTAGATTAACTGGACAATTTGAAGAACCTCATATTTAAAATCAACAAAGCAGAATGGCGAATAGCATGACGCACAACTCAAAAAATGGAAAAAGATTTTTTGAAATTCCCGGTTTGCGAAATTTTCTCTTCCCTTTTTGATCATTATTCATTCAGGGTAAATTATATATGAGAAATAAACTTGCCAAAATAAACTAAGGCAGGAAGGATCAGGATTGAATAGAGGTAAATCATTTGATGGGATAATAATGGACAGACAGCCAATGAAAAATAGATTCTTACCGGAATTAACCCACTTCTTAGATGCGGATTAAAAAATTTATAAAAAAAATAATCGTAGGTTAACCTATTTTCTATCGCTCTTACTATTTGAAGTTTGGTTTTACCCAAGTTTTACCTTTAATAAAAAAGACCTACATTTTATATGTAAGTCTTTGATTATCAAGTGGAGAGTATCGGGGTCGAACCGACGACTTCTTGCATGCCATGATTTTTAAGGAATCTGTACCCCATTATGTACCCCAGACATAAAAAATGCGTTGCAAATTATTGATTTACAACGCATTATATATTAAAAAAGCTGTAGGGGGAGGGATCGAACCTCCACGAGGCAGTTAGCTATAGCGCAAAGTTCAGTGGTCGACCCTGGTCGTTCGGGTATTACTACCTGAACGGCTCTACACTACGTTTATCCTGGGCTCCTCACCCCCGAGACAAGGGGGCATGTCTGCCAAAAATTTCATCACCCCACAGTATACAAGAACCGGTTATTATTGGTTAACAGGACAATAGTAGTACAAAATTCGTATTTATTATAAATATTTCAAAGATTATTTTGATAATTTAGATAAAATATAATAAATTTGGCATTATATTAAAATAATTCTAAAATTTAACCGAATATGTCCGGTAAATTAAATCTTGACAAATTAGACCTGCAGATCATCCAGGAAATGATGGAAGATGCAGAGATATCCTATGCCGACCTGGGTAAGAAACTATTTGTTTCCGGCGGCACCATTCATGTTCGGATAAAAAAGCTCGAAGAACTAAAAGTGGTGAAAGGTAAAAAATTATCGGTAGATCTCAAATCTTTGGGATACGATGTAATTGCCTTTATTGGTATTTACCTGGAGAAAAGCTCATTGTACGACAGCGTAGCCAAAGAACTCCAAAAAATACCCCAGATCGTTCGCCTCAATTATACAACCGGAAATTACAGCATGTTTGCCGAGATCGTTTGTAAGGATATCCAGCAATTGCGTTTTGTGTTACACGATGAACTGCAAAAGATTAAAGGTATTGAACGTACCGAAACATTTATCTCTTTGGAAGAAAGCCTTGACCGTAATGTAGTAATAGCGCCACAATCCTGATACCGGGGCAATGATTTTTTTATAACTTACCCCGTACATTCAACGCATCTCTCAGTCCACTGCCTGCTAAATTAAAGGCCGGTACCTGTTCTCTTACCAACCTGGCCACATTTACCCACATGGTTGTTAAACCCACGGCAATGAATACCTGCCGGAAACCCTTACCTAGTGCGAGTGTAATGGCAAAAACCGATAGCAGGGTGGGAAAGCCCGGTTTTTTACTTCCTATCTCCGGAATCATCCGGTTGGTATTAGGGGAAAGAATCGGGCGGGATAAAATAACAAAGCAGTGCAGGCAGCAAACTCAGTGCCATCAGTATCAAACCAAAGGAAGCGCCCTTGTTGACCGGTAAGCGCCTGGTAAATGCTGAACAATACAATGGTTTTAACACACAGGGAAATTAAGAAATAATTGGCTCACCGATAAGAAAGGATATTTTGCCGAAAACCGTCAACGAAAATTAAACGTTGCCCCAAAATGATTGTCTACAATTTAAATAGGATGTATGCCATTAACCATAATCAACTAATCACATGAAACGGATACTTTACTTTTTCTTCGCACTTTTTGCGCTGATACCCCTTATCTTATATGCATGGTGGCCGGGAACAGAAGAAATAAAATAAGTACAAAGTTTTAGGTTACTCTTCTGCCCTTCCAATAGTAAGTGCCAAACTTACCAAGCCATCCGGCTATTACTGTATATATGATATGAACGGGCTGCATCAAAGGAAACCATATCAGCGCCCGGCTCTGCCGATAAAACCTGGCCACCGGAATCATCAAACTTAATTCTACCAAAGTTTTACATCCTGCCAGTAACAGCCAGTTGCTGAATCCATTTTCTCTGAACGGACTGATCAATAACAATACCAGTAGTAAAAGATTAACCGCATATACCAGGGCCAGTATCCAGAAAATTGTTTTATCCCGGTAGCTATCAGCTTTGCTGGCCCAGCGGATACGCTGGTTAAAAAAACTTTTCCAGTTGGGCATGGGGGCAGTAGTTACAATAGCTTCTTTGCAAAAAAGGTATCCCAGGCGGCCCGGGTATTTTTGTTTGATCTTGTACATCAGCAACATATCATCTCCGCTGGCAATCCGGTCAATACCACTAAACCCGCCCACCTCATCAAACACATCTTTCCGGTAAGCTATATTGGCGCCATTACACATGGTATGGTAACCCGCTGATACGGCAGCCGCGGTGATGCCCTGCAGGCTGATAAAATCCAATAGCTGAAATACCGACAGGAACGAATGATCATTCGTAAACATAACCGGTGCGGCTATAAATACGGGCCGCTTCTCACAGATATAGGCGTCCATGGCACTCAGCCAATGCTCCGTTACTTCACAGTCCGCATCTGTAGTAACTATCCAGGTTCCCGTACTTTGGGCAATGGCCAGTTCAATGGCTTTTTTCTTATACGCGTTTATCTGTGCACCCTGTAAATGATCGGTTAAATTGATTAAATGCAGATGGGCATATTCCCGCTGTAATAATCGGATGCTATTTTCTGTCTGATCGGTTGAATGGTCATTGATAACGATCACTTCAAATAATTCTGCCGGGTATTGTTGTTGTAAAACTGTTCGCAGGCGGCTTTGAATATTTTCTTCCTCATCCCTTGCCGGAATGATAATGGAAAAACGGGTGGCAGGTACCGCGTTTGGTTCGATCCTGAATAAGGGCAAACGCAAAAACCATTGCCTGTACCATACGATTAACAGACAATACACAGAAAGTAATACAACCGTAAGTATGATGGCTATCCAGTACATAGCGAACAAAGAAAGCTAATATAAAATGAGATTCCGGGGTTATTTGAAAAATTTAAGGGTTTATTCTTGGTGATGTCGAAGAAACCATCCAATTTTGAAATTAGTTGCATAACTAACTATATGCCAAACAACCAATTTAAAAGAGGGGAATTATACAGTGTCATCAATGGAATGGCTTCAACGGCTGTTGCCAGGAGGTTACAGAAGAATTTCAGGCAGGCAGGACTGGAAATTACCATCGAACAGTGGAGTGTATTATATCACTTATGGAAAGAAGATTGTTTGAGTCAGCAGGAATTATGTAACCGCACATTCCGCGACAAGCCAAGCATTACCCGTTTGATAGATAACCTGGAGAAACAGAAATTAGTAAGGCGGGTTGCTTCCAAATCAGACAGGCGCATTAACCTGGTCTGTTTATCAGACGCAGCAAAAGAGTTGCAGGAATTAACCATCACCCTTGCCAATCAAACCATGAATGAGGCTTTGATAGGAGTGAATAAAGAGGAGATAGAAACGGTGAAGCAGGTGTTTCAGAGAGTGTATGATAATCTTACATGAAGCGTGAAGCGTGGTTCACAAAAATAAATCTTTTAATAAATAAAAAATTCTATCATGGATGCCACAACACAAACCAAAGCGCTGCAGGGCGGCGAATGGTTGATCAAAGAAAGCAATCCCTTCGAAACCTTCATTCCGGGAGATTTTAATGAAGAACAAACCATGGTAATGGATATGTGTGCCCAGTTTCTGGATACAGAGATATTACCCATCCTGGACCGGATTGATAAACTGGAACCGGGCCTCATGCCTTCTCTATTGCAGAAAGCAGGTGAGCAGGGCCTGTTGTCTACCTCTCTCCCAGAGCAGTATGGCGGACTGGGTAAAGATTTTATTACCTCTTCCATTGTAAACGAAGGATTGGGCGGTGGCTTCTCCTTTTCAGTAGCAGTGGCTGCACATACCGGTATCGGTTCATTACCCATACTCTATTTTGGTACCGGAGAACAGAAACAAAAATACATTCCAAAATTAGCTACCGGTGAGTGGAAGGGCGCGTACGGTTTAACAGAACCCAATAGCGGCAGCGATGCCCTGGGTGCGAAAACCATAGCCAAACTGAGCAACGATGGTAAATACTACATTCTTAACGGACAGAAATGCTGGATAACCAATGGTGGTTTCGCAGATGTATATACGGTGTTTGCCAAGATTGATGGCGATAAATTTACAGGCTTTATTATTGAAAGAGGTTTCGAAGGGTTTACACAGGGGCCCGAAGAACATAAAATGGGTATCAAAGGATCCTCTACCGTGCAGTTGTATTTTCAGGATTGCAAAGTACCGGTAGAAAATGTGCTGGGTGAAATTGGTAAGGGACATTTGATCGCCTTTAATATTCTGAATATTGGTCGCTTAAAATTATGCGCCGCCGCATTGGGTGGTTCAAAAAGAGCCGCTACTACTTCAATCCAATATGCCAAAACAAGGGAGCAATTTAAAATGCCGATAGCCAAATTTGGCGCCATCAGGCATAAAATGGCGGAGATGGCTATTCGTATGTGGGTTTGTGAAACGGCGCTTTACCGCACAGCCAAATGGATTGATAATACAGAACATGAATTATTGAAAAGTGGTAAAACCTTTGCAGAAGCCCTGTTGGGCGCTGCCGAAGAGTTCGCCATTGAATGTTCCATATTAAAAATTTATGGTAGTGAGGTACTCGATTTTGTGGTGGATGAAGGTGTTCAGATACATGGCGGTAACGGCTTCAGTGATGAATATCTTATCTCTAAAGCCTACCGCGATAGCCGCATTAACCGTATTTATGAGGGTACTAACGAGATCAACCGTTTGCTTACGGTTGATATGATGCTGAAACGTGCCATGAAGGGTAAACTGGACCTGATGGGCCCGGCCATGGCCGTTCAAAAAGAACTGATGAGTATCCCTGATTTTGGCGCGGAAGAAGAGGGGGCCTTCGCGAAAGAACGGAAATACATCGCCAACTTTAAAAAGGCCATTTTAATGGTTGCCGGCGCGGCAGTGCAAAAACTGATGATGCAATTGGATAAGGAACAGGAAATACTGATGAATATTGCCGATATGGCCATTGAGACTTTCAATGCAGAAAGCGCTTTGCTGCGCGTAATGAAACTGGCCGACGCCAAGGGTGAGGCGGCCGTAAGTATACAGGCAGATATCATGCGAACCTACCTGTATGATGCTTCCGACAGGATTAATAAGGCCGGTAAAGATGCCCTGAACAGCTTTGCAGAAGGGGATGAGCTCAGGATGATGCATATTGGCCTGAAACGCTTTACCAAACTGGAGCCCTTTAATACCAAAGATGCCCGCAGAAGGATATCTGACCGCCTGGTATCTGATGACGGCTATCATTTATAATGAAAAAATAAATTATTAAAATTCATAATTTTTTTTAATATTTGGCAATTGTTTTTCGGTTGCTTGCTGAAATAACGCCTCATTGCCTTAAAAGCAATGAGGTTTTTTATTTGCCTATTGGCAGCCTGTATCCATTTTTTCCTCCGTAGATTACTACTATCGCGGTAATATTTTATCTTCATCTGATGAAGCTTACATTACTTGCCTGCCTGTTGTTGATTGTATGCCAGTCTGGGGCGCAAATAACAACTCCACCCTCCCTACTCGCCCGTTCTACAGGTAAACTGCCTGCCCTTGCCTATGGTTTGGGAGAAGACAGACTGGGTGGGGCCAAAATGGGATATATAGATACGAATATCCTTTTACGGGTAATAGACTCTGCAGAGAATAGGTACCAGGTACAATTGTCCAGGTATCATTCAGCATATATCGACAAATCATTTATTAAACCGGACAGCGCCCAAATAGAAAAATCTTTTTACCTCACCAATTCATTCATGGCAAAAGGTGATTCGGCTTTTGATTATGTGAGTATCAGTATGGAAGAGAGGTTGCCCTATAAAACGTATATGGAGATCAACCCATCTAAGATTGTGGTAGAAATTTTTGGGGTGCATAGCAATACCAACTGGATAACACAATTGCAATCTTTACAGGAAGTTAAAAATGTGTATTATAACCAGGTAGAAGATGATGTGGTGCGGGTAACCATTGAACTGCAGCACAGGCAACATTGGGGATACAGTATTGGCTATAAAGGAAAAGTATTGCAGGTAAAAATAAAACGACAACCGGCAAAAATGAATATCCGGTATCTCACCATTGCTATTGATGCGGGGCATGGCGGAACGAATTCGGGGGCAGGCGGGTCGGTTGCCATGTACCAGGAAAAGCAGTATACTTTACTGTTTGCCAGGGCCCTGCAAAAATACCTCAGGAAGAAAGGGGTGAAGAAATTGATTATGACCCGTACTACTGATACCACATTTGATAATAAAGACCGCATCCTGTTCCTGCAACAACAAACCCCCGACTATGTAATCAGTCTGCATCTCAATTCCAGCGGCAATACAGAGATCAATGGGGTGAGTACCTATTATAAACATATCGGGTTCAGGCCCTTAACCGTTACCCTCTTAAAAAGAATGCGGGAGCTGAAGCTCAATGAATTTGGCAATGTGGGCAATTTTAATTTTGCCCTGAACACACCTACCGATTTTCCGAATAGTTTACTGGAGATCGCTTTTTTAAGTAATGAAGACGATGAAAAGAAAATCATCAAACCAAAGTTTCAGGCAGATGTTGCAAAGAAAATTTATTTAGGGATAGTGGATTGGTTGAAGTTGGTAAAGTGACGGCTCATTTTTTTAATGTTTAATAAATCGTTCAAAAAATTCTATTGTCCGCAACATCTGATCAATACGTTGCCGGTTATTACCGCTTCTGGTAAGTTCGTGCGTAGCGCCGGGGTGACGAACATACTCTACGTTTCTACCCAGCACTTTCAAACTCCGGTAGAGCATTTCACTTTGTATCACACCTGTTCTCAGATCATTCTCTCCGTGAAAAATGATATAGGGAGTATGGATATTCTGCACATAGGTAATGGGCGATTCTCTTTGAATAATGGCTTTGGTTGCGGGCTCCCATGGGTAGCCTCCAAAATAATTAGGCACTAAACGCCAGGCATTTCCTTCTCCGAAGAAAGTACCCAGGTCATACACACCACGCTGTGAGCAGGCAGCTTTAAAACGCTGATCCTGTGAAATGATCCATGCCACCAGGTATCCCGCATAGGATCCGCCGGTTACGGTTAAGCGGGCTGTATCAATAAAACCTTCAGCGCCTGCTTTATCAAGCGCAGTCAATACATCAGCGGTTGGCCCCGTACCCCAATCATTCATATTGGCTCTTAAGAAAGCCGCACCATAGCCCCCTGAACCTCGTGGGTTACCGTACACTACTACATAACCCATGGCAGCATAATACTGAAACTCATGCCACATAGAACTTTCCCCCGGTCCCCACATGGCGCTGGGCCCGCCATGAATATTCAGGATGGCCGGATACTTTTTACCCGGCTCAAAATTGGTGGGTTTCATCACCCAGTATTCTATCGTTAGTCCTTTCTCGTTTACAAAACTTTTCTTTTCAGGGTAACTGAGTTTTTTGTTTTTTATCCAGTTGTAATTAAAACTACTGATGCGTTTGGTGTTTTTTAGGGTGGCATCCGAAACGTATAATTCAAATGGATTAGCCACTTCGGTTTTTACAAAAACGATGTTATTATTTTTTATATCAAAACTGCTGATACCCGCGTTTACATCAGACAAAGCTTCTACTTTTTTAGTTGTCATATCTGCGCGGTATACAGGCGCCCCTCCATTGCTTTGTGCCGCGAAATAAAGATATTTTTCATCGGCACTCCAGGTGATATTTCCTTTGCTTCTGTCGAATGGAATGGTGATCATGTCTTTATTACTTCCATTAACGGGCATAATGGCCAGGGCCGGAACATCTACAAACGAAGTATTGCCATATTGAAAAGCCAGCCATTTGCCTGAAGGAGATATCCTGGCGCTGGTATAGGTTTTTCCTTCCTCGCCTAATAGCAATTTCAAATTACTGCCATCCGTATCTGCCAAAAATATTTCACTTTCCAGCGATCGGTCGGGGTGTTGTGTATCATCCATATCACCGGTAATGAGCAGTTGTTTGCCATCCGGTGTGAACTCGGCGGCGGTAAAGCGATAAAAACCATGTGTTACCGCAACGGGCTGTGAGCCGGGTTCCACATTCACGATAAAAAAATGGTTAAAAGAAATTTCTGAACTGGTGGTTTTTTCTTCCTGAAAATTAAGTTTAGTAATTACTTTGGCTTTTTTGTCATTGGCATTATTCTCTAAATAGGCCCTGATTTCTTCCAGGTTACCATCCGGATCCGGTTTGGCTGTTTGGGTTTGCAACTGGCTGTTATGCTCAAATCCTGGTTTTTCATAGGGCCATTTGGGTATTTCTTTTTTGGGATTCAGTATGCTGTCTTTCAATAATGCCTGCAAAGGGATGCTGGTAGAAAAAAGAATTTTCTTGCCGTCTGAACTCCATTTGGGAGATCCTGCTCCGTATTTGAATTTTGTTAATTGAACGGGTTCGCCGCCATCTAATGAGAGCAGAAATATTTGTGGTTTGCCATCTACTGTTCTGATAAAAGCCAGTTGTTTACCATCCGGGGCCCAGGCGGGTTGCGAGGCCGTTTCCCTTGCCGTAAGCTGCCTGGGCGCCGAAGAGCCATCAACCGGCACAATGTAAATCTGGTTCATATAGTCAGCCTCCCATTTATTGTCTGCATCGGGCTCAATACGGGTAGCTACAAAAGCGGCTTTGCTGCCATCCGGACTAATCGTAACACCGGTAAGCTGCGTTATTTTTAGCATATCGGTTACTTTCATTAGTTCCGTTTTAGTTTGTGCAAACAGTGGCTGTGCAGCACCAAGGGCAAGTAACAGGAATAACTTTTTCATAAGTTTTGAAATGAAAGGGTAAAGTACAAAGAAATGGCAAGTTCTTGGGGGATGGATTGTATTTTTACATCCTAAAAATTAACATATGAGCCAATTAGTTGCTGCGTTTAATGAATACCGGGAAAAAATGAATGATGTGATCCTAAGTAAGGATAACCTGGTGATGAAGCGTTTATGGAATCTGGATACCAATACCTATGAGGCCGGGGCCCTGGACAAAAAAACCAAAGAAATGCTGGGCCTGGTAGCCAGTATGGTATTGCGTTGCGATGACTGCATCAAATACCATCTGGGGAAGAGTCATGAACTGGGGATGAATACGCAGGAAATCTACGAGATCTTTGCGGTAGCGAATATTGTGGGTGGTACGATAGTGATACCCCATACGCGCCGGGCCGCAGAATACTGGGAGGAACTCTGCATGATTAATAATTAGTAATTATTAATTACTAATTAATCAGGATATTTGCGCTTTATCTTCTCTAAATCAATTATTAATTATTAATTACTAATTATTAATTAAACAGCTATGTCAGAAACGTTAACACAAGCGGCGCCTCAATTAACAGCTAAGGATTTTGTAACGGACCAGGAGGTTCGCTGGTGCCCGGGTTGTGGTGATTATTCCATTCTTGCCCAGGTTCAAAAGATTATGCCGGGTATGGGTATTCCCAAAGAAAATATTGTAATCATCAGCGGTATCGGCTGCAGCAGCCGTTTTCCGTATTATATGAATACCTATGGTATGCACTCAATCCATGGCCGTGCCGCAGCGGTAGCCAGTGGGTTAAAAGCCGCCCGCCCGGAATTAAGTGTCTGGATTGTATCTGGTGATGGAGACAGTTTAAGTATTGGGGGTAACCACACCATTCATTTACTGAGAAGAAATTTTGATGTAAATATGCTGGTTTTCAATAACCAGATATATGGTTTAACCAAAGGGCAATATTCACCAACCTCAGAAGTACATAAGGTTACCAAGAGTTCCCCGATTGGTAGCATTGACCATCCCTTCAATCCATTGGCTTTGGCCATGGGGGCCGATGCCAGCCTTATTGCGCGTAGTATGGATCGCGATCCGAAACACCTGCAAAGCATGCTCACCAGGTCTTACCAGCACAAAGGTTCCTCCTTCCTGGAAATATACCAGAACTGTAACATCTTTAATGATGGTGCTTTTGAAATATTTACAGAGAAGTCAAGTAAACCGGAAGAAACCCTGTTTCTTGAGCAGGGCAAACCATTGGTATTTGGCGCCGCACAAAATAAAGGGATTAAGTTAGATGGGTTGAAACCGGTAGTGGCGGAACTGGGTAACGGAGTAAGCGCTGATGACCTCTGGATACATGACGAAAAGGATTTTTATAAAGCTCAGATATTAATCAGGTTATTCGATGATCCAACCAAAGAAACGGTTCATTTTCCACGCCCGTTTGGCGTATTTTTTGAAACCGACAGACCCTGTTATGAAGACATCATGACTATGCAGATTGATGAAACCATTGCCACTAAAGGCAAGGGTGATCTGGATAAATTACTCAGGGGTAAGGAAGTGTGGGAAATTTTGTAAAAGACACAAATATATTCAATAAAAACCCTTGCTTGTGCGGGGTTTTTTTATGACAGCTACTTAAACTTTTGCTATCTCATTTCTGATAGCAAACAGCACCAGCCCAATTCTTGAAACTACTTTCAGTTTAGTAAACAGGGCATCCCTGTAGCCATCAATGGTTCTGGGGCTCAGGTACATGGCAGCGGCTATTTCTTTATAGGATTTATCTGTACAGAGCCAGCGAAGAAATTCTTTTTCCCGCTCACTCATGGCTTTTAGTTTTTCCTGTTCTGTTTCTTCTTCTGCCGGGATACCATGAATGGAATCAACGATATGTTTATAGAGAATATGATTGATGTAAATACCCTTATGCGTTACATCGTGCAAAGCCTTTTTCAGATCTTCAATTTCGGCATCTTTCAATAAATATCCGCGGGCTCCATTCTGCAGCATTTTGATGATAGAACGCTCATCATTCATCATGCTGAGTGCTATAAACTTTACCTGTGGATAATGGGTATGGAGCCATAAAGCGGTTTCATGACCGTTCATTTCCGGCATATTAATATCCATCAAAACCAGGTCGGGCAGGTTAGCAGGGTTGAGCCATTCTGTGAATTGTTTTCCGTTATTGGCCTCATATATAACCTTATATCCTGCAAAGGAATTGATTACGGAGGCCAATCCCTGCCGTAATAAAATATGATCATCAACCATGGCTACCTGTATCATAGTAAAATCATTAATAGGGTATGCGCCAACTATTGGCAAAATGCCCTAAGTTCTGAATTAACAGAAATACAATTTCGGTAGTTTTTACGAAATAATAAACCGTTAAAACACCCAATTAATTGCGTACAAACCGGGTTGTACTGTTTGCGGGCGGTAGCTACTTTTATTTTTCAGTTTTCACAGGGGGTTACAAACAAACAGAAGGCGGCACAAGGCCGCCTTTTTGTTTTATACCAAACAGGGCTTTACAATTTTTAGTTTGTAATTTGCAGTATGTTTTTAACAATCCATCCTGATAATCCCAACCCGCGGCATATTAAAACCGTTATCGAATGTTTACTTGACGGGGGCATTATTATCTATCCTACCGATACCATTTATGGATTGGGGTGCGATATTTTTCAGCATAAAGCTATCGAACGGATTGCCCGGATAAAAAATATTGATCCTGCAAAAGCGCAACTCAGTTTTGTATGTTATGACCTGAGCGACCTGAGCAAATACACCAAGAGTATTTCAACGCCATTATACCGGTTATTAAAAGAGCACCTGCCCGGTGCGTATACATTTATTTTACCGGCAAGTAAAGAAGTACCCAAAATATTGCATAGTAAAAAAAATACCATCGGTCTTCGGGTTCCGGATAATACCATTGCCCGCACCATTGTTAGGGAGTTGGGCCATCCGCTTCTTTCCGCCTCCTTACCCGGAGAAATGGTGGAAGAATATACCGATCCTGAATTGATGTATGAAAATTTTCATAAGCTGGTTGATATTGTTATTGATGGTGGGATAGGTGGTATGATACCTTCTACCGTTATAGACTGCACAAAAGATACTTACGAGGTAATCAGAGAGGGGGCGGGAGTATGGGAGAATGAAGCGTTGAGGTAGTTATCCAAATTTAATCTCTCCCTCTCCTGGTAGAATACGATAACTCATCCGATGGTATTTACATAACCCGTACTTTTCAATCGCTTTCCGGTGCTCCCATGTTCCATAGCCCTTGTTATTATTCCATCCATACATCGGAAATTCTTCGTGTAATTGCCGCATATAGGCATCCCTAAATGTTTTAGCCAAAATGCTGGCAGCGGCAATACAGGCATATTTGCCATCCCCTTTAATAATACAGTGATGTGGAATTTTTTTGTACCGGATGAAGCGATTCCCATCAATTAATAATAAACCTGGCCCGGGTTTGAGCTGGTCAATAGCCAGGTGCATGGCTTTGAAAGAGGCTTTTAAAATATTGGTCCTGTCTATCTCAGTATTATCTATACTGGCCACTGCCCAGCTAATGGCAGATGATTGTATCACTTCTTTCAGTAGCTCCCTATCTCTGGCGGCTACCAGCTTACTATCATTTAACAGCGGGTGGTAAAAATGCTTTGGTAAAATAACAGATGCGGCAAAAACCGGTCCCGCATAACAACCCCTTCCGGCTTCATCAGCGCCTGCTTCCTTTAGTGCTGTTTGATAAAAGGGTTCTAACATTTTGGTAAAATTCATGCATACCGGCAATACTTCCCAAATTCATTTGTCAAAATTCCGGCAGGGCATTTTATACCTGTAACTTTGTGCCTGTTCCGAAACAACTGATATATGCATTCAACGAATCGTTCTTCCAGGCTGGTAGCCACCTGGCTTTTAATTGGGGTAGCCATGACGGTTATACAAATTGCCTTAGGGGGAATTACCCGTTTAACGGGTAGTGGTCTATCCATAACACAGTGGGATGTGATCACCGGTTCATTGCCACCACTAAATGAACAACAATGGTTAACTGAATTCGCTAAATACAAACAAACTCCCCAATATCAATTATTAAATTTCGATTTTACAGTTTCAGATTTCAAATTCATTTTTTTCTGGGAGTGGTTCCACCGCTTATGGGCAAGAACCATCGGTTTGGTATTCGCCATCGGTTTTGTTTGGTTTATGGTAAAAAAACAATTTAAAAAAGAAATGGTTCAGCCTTTACTTATTCTTTTTTTTCTGGGGGCGTTGCAAGGGGCCATTGGTTGGATTATGGTGGCCAGCGGACTCATCGGTGATGCCGTATATGTGAAGCCTACGCGGCTGGCATTGCATTTTATTTTCGCATTAGGACTGCTTTGTTATACGTTTTGGTTTTCCCTGCGGTTATTGGTTAAGGATGAACAAAGAATACAAAATAATTCTCTCAGGCAATGGAACGGGGTACTTTTGACGTTGCTGATTGTTCAGTTATTGTATGGCGCATTAATGGCCGGACATAAAGCTGCCGCTACTGCGCCAACCTGGCCCACCATTAATGGCGAATGGGTGCCGGAAAAATTATGGAATGATCAGTCGCTATTCCTTAACCTGGTTAATAATACCGTACTTATTCATTTCATTCACCGGGGATTAGCTTACCTGTTATTTGTGCTGGTATTGATATGGTCGCTGAAACTTTTTAAGACAAATGGATCTGATCTGTTTAAGAAAACCCGTTGGTGGCCATTGGCTATTGTATTACTGCAATTGATTTTAGGTATAGCAAGTGTGCTAACCAGCAACGATATTATCCCGGGTAATTGGGGTGTATTTGAATGGATGGCACAACTGCATCAGTTAACCGGGATGCTTTTGTTGTTGTCTTTGGTTTGGATGTTGTTTGTACTAAGAGGGGAACAGGGGTACACAGAGAGAAATGGATAAGGGGTGCAGCAACCTGCCTAAAATAATACTCTTAATTATATGAAGAAATACCTGGTGGGTTTGTGGTATTCGTTACCGGTGCAGCTTTTTTTGTTGCACTTTCGCCGTTACCAGGTGCTTTTAATTTTCTGGTATATCTTATTCGCGACTGTTGCCGGCAATTTTATGTACCCATTTGGCGCCAATTCACTTTTCCTGGCCCCTGAATATTTTGGTGAGGTAACCCTGCTGAGTACGGGTATTGCAGGATTCGCATTTGGTATATTTGTGATGAGCTGGAACATCACCACTTTTATCCTGCATAATAAGAACTTATTGTTTCTGGCTACCAATTCGCAACCTTTTTTAAAGTATTGTATCAACAACGCGGTGATACCGCTGGTATTTCTGGTATTCTACCTGGTTAAAGCGGTAGATTATGGTTATTACCAGCAACTATTACAGGGTACTGAAGTGCTTTTATTAATAGGTGGATTCTCCGGCGGACTTATCCTTTCGATCCTCCTGTCTTTTGTCTATTTTTTTGGCGCCGACAAAACCATTTTTTATACGATGGGATCCGTTATTAAATCGGCCAATACCCAATATGAGGTTTCTTTGCTGAAAAAGCATTTGCCTAAAGAAAAGACTGAATTACGGGTAGACTGGTTTTTGAGCGCCGGCTTTCGTTTGCGGAAACCGAGAGATGTACGCCATTATAGTGATGAGTTTCTCGCGACTGTTTTAAAGCGACACCATGTGGCCGCGGTACTGGCCATTACCATCGCTTTTGTTTTCCTGATACTTGTGGGATATATTTCTGATTCACGGCTCTTTCAAATACCTGCCGCGGCAAGTATTACCATACTTTTTGCCATTCTGATAGCAGTGGCCGGGGCCCTGTCTCTTTTTCTCCACACCTGGGGTATTCCCCTGCTGCTATTGGTATACCTGATTTCTAATTTCCTGTATCAGCATGAAATCATTGATCCGCGTAATAAAGCCTATGGCCTGAATTATCTTAATAAGAATGAACGACCGGCGTATACCAGGGAAAATATCAGTCAATTGGCCAGTGAGGCCAATATTGAATCCGATAAAAAATATTTCTTACAAATATTGAATCGCTGGAAGTCTCGCCAGGCAGAAGAGAAACCCATATTGTATATGATCAATACCAGTGGTGGTGGGCTTCGCAGTACGGCATTTACTATGCATACTTTACAAAAGCTGGACAGTATATTTGGTGGGCAACTATTGCGGCAAACTATTTTAATCAATGGCGCCTCTGGCGGTCTGCTGGGCGCCGCTTATTTCAGGGAACTGTATTATGAGAAGTTAAAAGGAGCTAATATCAATCTGCAGGATAAGCAGTATACCGAAAAAATTTCACGCGACCTGCTCAGTCCGCTCTTCTCTTCTTTTGTTTCCAGGGATATTATAGGGCCTGTTCAAAAATTTGAAATGAACGGCTTCCAATATGCGAAGGACCGGGGGTATGCATTTGAACAAAAATTAAATGAGAATACCGATGGGTTACTGCGTAAAACATTAAAAGAGTATCTGGTACCAGAGGCCAATGCAGAAATACCCACCATGTTTTTTAATTCGATGATTAACCGGGATGGGCGCAAGATGATTATCAGCACTCACCCTGTTAGGTTTCTCATGCGGCCGACACTTCATACAGCAAATAGTATGTCGGTAGATGCTGATGCGGTAGATTTTAATTCGTTCTTCAGTAAGCAGGATGGGATGAATTTGAATATACTTTCTGCCTTACGCATGAATGCTACTTTCCCGTATGTATTACCGAATGTATGGTTACCAACAGAACCAATTATTGATGTGATGGATGCCGGACTGCGCGATAACTTCGGGCAGGAAGCCTGTCTCCGTTTTATGGATGTATTTAAAGACTGGTTACAGGCAAATACCAGTAAAGTAGTATTGTTGCAGATTCGCGACCGCAGCCTGGGCAACTGGGATAAACCTTTTGAGAGCAACGACTTTATCAGCCTGCTTACGAAACCCTTTTTAGTATTGCAGCATAACTGGTTTAAGTTGCAGGATTATTACCAGCACGACCAGTTGCAGTATATGTCAGATGCCTATGGCCCCAACTTTTACAGGGTATGTTTTCAATATGTTCCTTCCAAAAATGAGGAACCCGCCAGTTTAAGTTTTCACTTAACGGCTGCGGAGAAAAAAAATATTGCGTTGGCTTTGGATAATCCGGCGAATAAGGAGCAGTTTGAGAAGCTCAAGCGGATTAATTCATATAGAAAATAATCGAAATAACAATGGGTGTTTTCACGGCAATTGCAAACGATAATAATTATCCAAAATGAACCTAAAATGAAATTATTTATTTTATTTTTTTTAATTATACTGATCCCCGCTTGTGCCATGGATTACAGTTGTTCTTCTCAAATTAAGAACATCTCATCTCACCAGGTCAACATATCAATTGTATATAACAGGGACAAGTTGGATAGTCTTTATAATTATAATAGAGAAAGTTATTTAATATATCTTAAAAACCTGAATGAAGAGTCGGGACTTCCTTACAATCTTGACACAATTACACTCATAAGTAATTATATTCTTCCGGTTAACAAGAATCTTAGAGTGGATCATAATGTGGGTGGACGTGGAGTTACTCCGGATCATTCTTTGATTAAAGAAATTAAGATTTGGTCGTTCAATAAAACGATTGTTTACAACCATTATTCGCTTGATACGGCGTTTAAAGAGGTAAACAGTGGTATATGGGAACTAACCATAAGATAAAAACATACCCGAAAATTTAAAAACCTTCTTACGAAATATTCGAAATAAATTTATAAACTTTTCCTTATACCTGTATCAACTCAAAACAATCTTTCAAAATTTCTATCCTGAATTCTTCCGCTGTTTCTCTTGGCTCTCCATCAATATGCAATGGCGCGTATTTTAAATTCCTGATGATAAGTGACGTGGTTTGGAAATAGATAATGTTTTTCTGGCTCATTGATTCTACCAGCTCCTGTATCTTATTATTGCTGCGGATATGCTTAAGCATTACAAACGGCAGTTTAGCCTTATTCATTTTTTGAACAATTACAATATCCAGTAGGCCGTCATGTAAATTAGCCTGCGGGGCAATGGTGAAATTATTTCCAAACTGGTTACTGTTGGCAATGCTGATAAAAAATGCATCAGTAAAAAAAGAAAAGCCATCTATGATAATTTCAAACTGATAAGGTTGCGCTTTAAAAAAATTAATAATGCTCTGCTGTGTATAGGTAAGTAAACCCCTGGATGCCTTGGTGGCAAAATCGTGTGCTACCTGTGCATCAAATCCAATACCGCTGAGCGTACAGGCATATTGGTTATTAATCAGGAAGGCATCTACTTTTTGTGTTTTGCCTGTAAAAATTAATGCCAGGGCCTGCTGCGGCTTGGTAGGTATCCCCGCGGTTCTTGCCAGCCCATTGCCTGAACCAACCGGTATAATTCCAATGCGTATAGAAATGCCACGTAATGCACTGGTAACCTGGTTTACAGTGCCATCGCCACCTGTAACAACCACATCAGTAATGCCTTCCTTTAGTATCTTATCTTTCAGCAGATCATAGTCGCCATCAGCATTGGTACTCTGAATCTCGAAAGGTATTCCCTGCGCGGTTGTTTCCCTTTCAATCAATTTCCTGAGACCTTCTTTTTTTGAAGTTCCTGAAATAGGGTTTATGAGATAAATTATTTTTCTGTCACTCATCACTTTAATAATCCTGTTTTATGGTGAGAACCATATTTACATACATACGTTCATAAGCAAAGAATAGAGATCATACATTTTACAACATATAAAAATCCGCGATCACCATTTAATCAAAGCGCTGGCCCAGGTAAAACCGCTGCCAAATGCTGCCAGACAAACCAGGTCTCCATTCTTTATCATGCCCTTTTCCCAGGCTTCACACAAAGCTATGGGAACGGATGCAGCGGTAGTGTTACCATATTGTTGAATATTGTTGTAAACCTGGTTATCGCTCAGTTTTAATGTATGCTGTACAAACTGGCTGATGCGCAGGTTAGCCTGGTGGGGGATGAGCATTTTGATATCAGAAGCCTGGTACCCATTTGCCTGCAAGGCTTCCATGATTACTTCCGGAAATTTGATGATGGCTTTTTTAAATACCAATTGCCCGTCCATATATGGAAAATTCTGGGCGTGATCAATCATGGCATGACTCATAAACATATTTGCTATGGGGGCATCATCAAAATCGGCATAATCCTGTGTACCCCAATGATTGGCATGGGTACCGGGATTATACATGGCCAATATTTCGGCCGACCCGCCATCGCTATGTAAATGTGTACTTAAAATGCCGCGGTCATCCTCTTCAGTAGGTTGCAATACCACGGCGCCGGAACCATCTCCAAAAATTACAGAGATATTTCTGCCCCTTGTGGTTAAATCCAGTCCGAAGGAATGTTTCTCACTACCCACCACTAAAATGTTTTTATACATGCCTGTTTTGATAAACTGATCAGCAACACTTAATGCATATAAAAAACCACTGCACTGGTTACGAACATCCAGTGCACCTATTTCTTTCATTTTCAGGGCACGTTGTAATAATACCCCACAACCCGGAAAATAATAATCGGGTGACAGGGTGGCAAAGACTATAAAATCGATATCCTGCGCGGTGGTTCCGGCTCTTTCTATGGCTATTTTGGCTGCCTCAACAGCCATGGTAGTGGTGGTTTCTTCTGTCCGGTGTGCATAGTGGCGCTCTTTAATGCCGGTACGTTCCTGGATCCATTCATCATTGGTGTCCATATACTGGGTGAGGTCCTGATTGGTTACTACGTTTTTGGGCACATACATACCAATACCGGCTATTTTACTGCGGGGCATAGACAATCGTTTTAGTTTGACCAGGGTGAAGGTAAAGAAGTTTGTTGTTTGATGTTGGTGGTTTCATAGATAAAGAAAAATGGCTTAAAACGATAAATCACCAGCAAACTATAGCCCCTTTACTGCTGTTTTGTTGGGATATGCAGCGTTTCTTTCATAAATAGCCCTGCTTCTCTTTCAACCGTTATAATATCTTTTGATTGAATTGGTGATCCAAGTACATGGTTGCCCGCTTCCGGTATGGCAACCATTTTTTTCCGGGATGGCGGTGTACCCAGATTTGCCATCATCGTTTTCATGGCCGATACTTTTACTACCGGGTCCTGGTGTTGCTCGTCTTTATAATAATACAAAACGAGTACAGGTTGTTTTACCCTCGCAAAAGTAGCTTTGGTCATAGTGGTTTCCAGTAACTCCTCTAACTGTACCGTGGCTTCCAACCGATATTGATGGTTCCAGTATTGATTATATTCGGGCGTATTTGAGCCCGCTGTATTAAGTTTAGATCCTTTAACCAGCCTGGCAATTTGTAACCCCCATGGATTATTAACCAGCCAGGCATTGGGGTCGTTGATGGCTATATTAGGAGAAAGTAAAACCAGTCCCGCTACTTCCGGATAGGCTGCTGCCAGTTGAATAGCCAGGGTACCACCGGTTGATGTACCCATCAGGATTACTTTATCGCCCAATTGTTTTCCAATAGCATAGGCCTGTTTGGCCGATTCCCAAAGATTTTCAGCCGACAAATTTGCAAGCGCATCTATGGTATCAATACCGTGTTGTGAAAGCCGGGAGAGGTATAGGTTAGATCCAAATTGTCTGGCAAGGTCGCGGTGAACAGGATTGCCTTCTTCCTGGCTGGCGCTAAAACCATGCAGGTAAACAATGGCATAGGCTGTTTTTTGTTTTACGGAATCATTGGCCCAAATAATCCTTGCTTCATTATCGGGCTTGATGGTATAATGGGATTCCTGTTCCTTAATATAATTTTCTAAAGTAGTGGCCGTTGCCGGAATAGTTGGAAGGGTAGTATTGTAAACTGGTGTTGTTGGATTTGGCCCAAGAAGATATAGGACCAGTAAGATCCCTAAAACAGCAAAAAATCTTTTTATAAAACGCATAGCAATTGATTTATTTAAAACTAACTTTTTTTTCATATATCCAGGTTGTCATGAGTACTTATTGGATAAATGGATGATTTATTGTAAGTAAGCAATCATTTAAGAAGCAGATTATCAGTTAGTTATATCATTTTCCTGTTAAGTTTAGCTTCTCCCCTTGCCCTCCGGCTGTAAAGACCTACCTTTGCAGCCTTAAAATTTTACATGGAAATAAGAAATATTGCCATTATTGCACACGTTGACCATGGCAAAACAACATTGGTAGACAGGATTTTGCAGACTACCAAAGTATTCAGGGATAACCAGGATGCGGGTGAATTGATTATGGATAGCAATGACCTGGAAAAAGAACGGGGTATTACCATCTTTAGTAAGAACGCTGCGGTAATTTACAAAGACTACAAAATAAATGTGATCGATACACCGGGACACAGTGATTTTGGCGGTGAAGTGGAACGCGTTTTGAAAATGGCCGATGGGGTAATTTTGCTCGTAGATGCTTTTGAAGGACCTATGCCGCAAACCCGTTTTGTACTGCAGAAAGCCTTGCACCTTAACCTGCACCCAATTGTGGTAATTAACAAAGTAGATAAACCTAACTGCCGTCCTGATGAAGTACACGATGCGGTATTTGAGCTCTTCTTTAACCTGGATGCTACAGAAGAGCAACTGAACTTCCCTACTTTTTATGGTAGCGGAAAGAACGGTTGGTTCAATGATACGTTAACACAAACAGAAGATATCATTCCTTTAATGGATGGTATCATTAAATATGTTCCTGCTCCTAAAGTAAATGAAGGCCCGCTGCAAATGCAGATTACCTCACTTGACTATTCTTCTTTCCTGGGCCGTATTGCCATTGGTAAAGTAACCAGAGGGGTAATTAAAGATAGCCAGCAAATTGCGTTGGTACAGGGGGATGGTTCTATCAAAAAGTGCCGGGTTAAAGAATTGTATGTATTTGAAGGGATGGGTAAACGTAAAGTAACGGAAGTAATTGCCGGTGACCTTTGCGCTGTGGTAGGACTTGATGATTTCAATATTGGAGATACCATTGCTGATACGGAAAATCCGGAAGGGTTACCAATTATCAGTGTGGATGAACCTACTATGAGCATGACTTTCAGCATCAATAACTCACCATTCTTTGGCAGGGATGGTAAGTTTGTAACCTCACGCCACCTGCGTGACCGTTTGATGAAGGAAACTGAAAAGAACCTTGCCCTGCGTGTAGAAGATACCGACAGTGCAGATAGCTTCCTTGTATTTGGACGGGGTATCCTGCATTTGGGAATATTGGTGGAGACCATGCGTCGTGAAGGATACGAATTGACTGTTGGTAACCCACAGGTGTTGGTAAAAACCATCGATGGGAAAAAGCATGAACCATATGAGAACCTGGTTGTAGATGTTCCCGCTGATTTCAGTGGAAAGGTTATTGACCTGGTTACACAACGTAAAGGAGAAATGCAGATCATGGAAAGCAAGGGCCAGATGCAGCACCTTGAATTTGAAATTCCTTCAAGAGGTTTGATAGGCTTGCGTTCGCAGATGTTGACTAATACAGCAGGTGAAGCCGTAATGGCGCACCGTTTTATTGATTATAAACCATGGAAAGGACCGATACCCGGCAGAAGCAATGGTGTATTGATTGCCAAGTTTATGGGTATCACTACTGCTTATTCCATTGATAAACTACAGGATCGCGGAAGCTTCTTTGTAGATCCGGGAGATGAAGTGTATGTTGGGCAGATAATAGCTGAGCATATTAAACCGGGTGACCTGAACGTGAATGCGGTGGAAATGAAAAAATTAACCAATCACCGCGCCAGTGGTAGTGACGATGCGGTAAGGATCGTTCCTAAATTGCAGTTCACACTGGAAGAATGTATGGAATATATTCAGCAGGATGAATGTATAGAGGTTACTCCAAAGAACATTCGTATGCGTAAAGTGGTATTGAATGAAGATGACAGAAAGAAGAGCAGTAAGAGCATGCAAAGTGAAGCGGTAGGATAAGCCTGTTTTTTAAATAGTTAGAAAGCCATCCCGCTTAACGGGATGGCTTTTTTCTTGCCAGGCTTTCAGGTTTGTACGTTTAGGTGCAGACACAAAAACACCGCTATTGAAATATCAATAGCGGTGCGGTAAAAAAAGGTTGTTTGGATATTATCCTTTGCTAACAATCACAGCATCGTATGAACTTGTTTTAACGTTAACTTCAAATTTTTCTTTAACAGAACCTTTTATGTCTTCAATAAGGAAGGTTACTTTACTAACTTCTGATTTAGGAAGTTTGAAGGTTTTATTGAATTGTTTATCGGAGTAAAAGCTTTTAAAAAGCTGCTCACCATTCTCGTCAAGTACCACCAGGCTAAAAGTATTTCCCGGAAGGTTATTGTATTTTACATTGAACGATAACTGGTTGAGGTGATCAACACCGATATAATTAAATTCTACTTTATTAGCATCGAATGAGTACGGTTTGCTAACAGAAGCGGGTGTAGCGGCATTGGCAGAAAGAAATAATGCCGCGGCTAACAGGTTGCCTAAGAAAAATCTTTTAGCGATTGTTTGGATAGATTGTTTTTTCATAATAATGTGTGTTGTTTGTGTTAAAATAATAATTGATTGGGCATACTACCGCCTTACAGACTTGCAAAAGAAAATTTTTACATGGTAACAATCAGAAGAGTTATACAGGTACCGTAGCGGTTGGATTGAATTGCGAATTCAAATTTAGATGTACATCAAAACCCGTATGTATACCTTTAATACCCGCATCGCAGAAAGGTAACCTTCTGCCCAATGTTAATAGAATGTTACGTGATTAGTTAACTAACGTTAGTTCTTTCTCTGTGAACCTCTGTTCCTCCGTGCCCTCCGTGTTGAAAAAAAACATACAGATGCTTTAGTGTTTTTTTTCAACACGGAGGGCACAGGGTACACTGAGTTGCACAGAGAAAATTTATACAACAGGTTTATTCAGGGTATGCCAGAGAAGATCCTTTAATTCGGTTAGTCCCTTATTGGTGATAGAGGATATAAAGAGGTGTGGGATACCCGCGGGTAATTCTTTGCTGATGGCTTCCTTCAACTCATCATCCAGCATATCACTTTTACTGATGGCGATGATAAAATCTTTTTGCAACATTTCCGGATTGTATTCTTCCAGTTCATTTCGGAGAATCTCAAATTCTTTGCGATGATCATTGCTGTCTGCGGGAATTAAAAAAAGTAGAATTGAATTACGTTCAATATGTCTTAAGAAACGATGTCCCAAACCCTTTCCTTCCGCGGCGCCTTCAATAATGCCTGGCAGATCTGCAATACAAAATGATTGCTGATCGCGGTATTCCACCATTCCTAATTGAGGTATAATTGTTGTAAATGCGTAGTTGGCAATTTTTGGTTTTGCCGCGGTGATCACAGATAATAAAGTTGATTTACCGGCATTAGGGAAACCCACTAAACCAACATCTGCCAATACTTTCAGTTCAAGATTTTTCCAGCCTTCCACACCGGGTTCTCCCGGTTGTGAATGTTCCGGTACCTGGTTGGTAGGGGTAGCAAAATTGCTGTTACCTAAACCACCACGGCCACCTCTGAGCCAGATAACCTCCTGCCCATCTTCCAGTATTTCAATTTCTTTATTGCCCGTTTCTTCATCCCGGGCCACGGTACCTAAGGGAACATCAATGATGATGTCTTTGCCGTCTTTTCCGGTACAATTATTTTTACTCCCGTTCTCGCCATTATCTGCCAAAACATTTTTAAAATATCTCAGGTGAAGCAAGGTCCACAAATTACTGTTGCCGCGAAGAATAATATGCCCCCCCCGTCCACCATCACCACCATCCGGGCCGCCCATGGCGGTTAGTTTGTTGCGCATTAAATGTGTAATGCCCTGGCCACCATGACCACTGCGGGCAAAAATGCGGATATAATCTATGAAGTTGTTTCTTTCTGACACGAATTACACGAATTAGGCTAATTGCACGAATTAATGGCAAATGTACGCCAATGTTATTTGTTAGCCGGTTCTCTTAATTTATTGCAGGCTTAATTCATGGTTTCCTGTTTTGGCAGCGGGCAGGTATTTCAATAATACTTCCTATCCCAAATTATAACGGTAACAATGCTTTTCCGGTTCTGAAACAGGTGCCCTTAAAATGTGCCACCTGTTCATTATGTTGGTTAGTGATCGTAATCTGATACAGTCCGGTGCTTCTTCCATTATGGATTTCTTTTGCCTCAGCAATAAGTGTGTCACCCACCTGAACAGCTTTGGTAAAGTTGATGGAAGTATCCAGCGCCACGGAAAGATTGTTGCGGTTATTGCAGGCAAAAGCAAAAGCGCTATCAGCCATCGAAAAAGCGATACCGCCATGCGCGATACCAAATCCGTTCACCATTTCATCTCTGATCGGCATTTGTATTTTGCTATAACCTTCTTTTATTTCCAATACAGTAATGCCCAGCCATTGAGAAAATTTGTCATGTTCCATCATATGGGTAACCACTTGTTGTGCTTGCATATCTCTCTCATTCATAGTTAGTCTCCTTTAAATTTAGGTAAACGTTTTTCCAGAAATGCCTGTACCCCTTCTTTAAAATCATTTGTGTCAGCCGCTTTTTGCTGATAAGTATCTTCCAGTAATAATTGTTCTTCCAAGGTATTTCCGGTTGAATTATTTAAAGCATGTTTAATATATGCCAAAGCCCTGGTGGGCATTTGAGAAAGTGTTGCGGCAATCTTTTTTGTTTCTACCGTAAATGTTTCATCGCTGAATACTTTATAAATCATACCCATTGCCAGTGCGTCATTCGCGGCAACTTTATCGCCCAGCATCATCAATGCACCGGCTCTCTGAAAACCAACCAGTCGGGGTAACTGAAATGTGCCACCGCTATCGGGGATTAAACCAATTTTCGAAAATGCCTGTATGAATGAAGCGGATTCTGTAGCTAGTACAATGTCGCAGGCCAATGCAATATTAGCGCCTGCTCCCGCGGCAACTCCATTCACCGCAGCCACAATGGGTTTGGGCACATTTCTTAAACGGGTTATGATTGGATTGTAATGCTCACTCAAAATTTTTTGCATACCCGGTCCATTGGGATCAGCCACTTCTGCAAGGTCCTGTCCGGCGCTAAAACCCTTCCCGGCACCGGTTATATAAATACATCTTACTTCATCAAGCGCTGCACATTCATCTAATATTGATTGAAGCCTGAGCGCCATTTCACGGTTGAATGAATTGAGTTTCCCGGGCCGGTTGAGTGTGATGGTTGCAATACTATCTTCGACAGATAAAAGTATAGATGACATATGCTGCTGATTTAAACGAATATACTAATTCCGCCCTGTTCCCCTATCTACCCTCTACACAGAGAATCCTTAGTGGCATTTGAAATAGTCAAAGGGCTCCTTGCAATCATGGCATTGATAGAGCGCTTTACAGGCAGTACTGCCAAATTGCGAAACCAGTCTTGTATGATAGGAATGGCAAAGTGGGCACTGTATGGCTTCTTCTTCCTGGAATGAATCTGGTGTGCAGACTGCCTGTTTATATTGCGGTGGCGCAATACCATATGCTTTTAGTTTTTCTTTTCCATGTTCACTCATCCAATCGGTTGTCCAGGCTGGTGATAAGACTGATGTGATGCTGATATCTGTAAAGCCGGCCTGTAACAATGCCATCCGGATAGTTGTTTTCATTACATCCATAGCCGGGCAGCCGGTGTAAGTAGGGGTTACTTGTACTATAATGCTCCAGCCACCTGATTCGGGATTCGGGTTTACTATGATATCTCTTACAACCCCTAAATCAATCACAGAAAGTACGGGTACTTCAGGATCAGTAACGCTTTCCAGCAGGAACAGTACCGCTTGTTTTACTTCTTCTGAAGTAGTAGTAACTATCCTATGTTTGTTCGGTATCTCCATTTCTTAGGTGTTCGATCTTTTACCAGTCAGCATCCGGATAGGCTCGTTGTAAAAACTGCATATCCGCTAAAATAAAACCCAGGTATTCTGTATGTTTGCCTTCTTTTCCGCCGGATTGCATCCAGGTATCAGCCGGTAAGGGAAGTGTTGCTTCTATACATACGGATGTTATTTTTTGAACCCAATTTTTTTGTATCTCAGAAAGGTCAACCGCGTATTCTTCACGTATACCCTGCAGCTCATAGCTTGCAGCCAGAAACATTTCTCCTGTATAACTCCATATTTCATCAATAGCCCGTAGCATTCTATTTTTACTCTCCAGGGTTCCATCGCCCAGGCGTATCACCCATTCGCTGCTCCAGCGAACATGATAGGTAACCTCTTTCAGGGCCTTCTCTGCAATAGCTGCCAATTGCGCATCTTTACTATTTTGCAATTGTTGGTAAAGAAAATATTGATAGGTACTAAAAAAAAACTGTTTTAAAATAGTTTGTGCCCAATCGCCATTCGGCAATTCTACCAGTAAGATATTTTTAAAATCAATGGCGTCCCGTAAATAGGCCAATGTGTCTTCTGTTGCACCATTACCGGAAACGGTTGCTGCATACTGGTAAAAATTTCTTGCCTGGCCAATCAAATCCAGTGCGATATTGGAAATGGCAATATCCTGTTCCAATACCGGCCCATGCCCGCACCATTCACTGTTGCGATGCCCGATAATCAAAGCGTTATCGGCCAGATGCAGGGTATAGTCAATTAGGGTTTTGTTATGCATAAAAATATTTTCCGTTTAGGAAAGCGGACTATTACATGTGTTTTACCTCATCTGGTAATGTATAAAAAGTTGGATGCCGGTATGCTTTATCATTTGCAGGATCATACAATGATTCAGCATCAGATGGGTTACTCGCATGGATATATTTACTTTCTACGGCCCATATACTAATGCCTTCCATTCTTCTGGTATAAACGTCCCGGGCATTCTCTATGGCCATTTGTGCATCTGCTGCATGCAAACTGCCCACGTGTTTGTGATCAAGGCCCTGCTTGCTCCGGATAAATATTTCCCAGAGGGGCCATTCTTGCTTGGGTTGTGATGACATTTCTTTTAGTTTATTAATGGATTCTTTTAGTAGTAACGTATCTATAAATTTCCTTAACTACCGGTTAACCGGTAAACTAATAAACCAGTAAGGCTTTCTTCCTTTCAATCTTTTCTGCATACGCAGAAGCCGCTTCTCTAACCCAGGCGCCTTCTTCCCATGCTTTTTTTCTTGTTTCCAGTCTTTCTTTATTGCAGGGGCCATTGCCTTTTATTACCTGCCAGAATTCATCCCAGTTAATCGGCCCGAAATCATAATGCCCTGTTGCTTCATTCCATGTAAGATCCTTATCTGGTATAACAAGTCCTAATAATTTTACCTGTTCCGCACACACATCAATAAATTTCTGCCTGAGTTCATCATTGGTAAAACGTTTGATTTTCCATTGCATACTTTGAATGGTATTCGGGCTTTCATCATCTTTAGGTCCAAACATCATGATACTTGGCCACCACCAACGGTTAAGCGCATCCTGTGCCATGCGGCGTTGTTCGGGGCTGCCTTTACCTAAGGTTAATAAAATTTCAAAACCCTGTCTCTGGTGAAAACTCTCTTCTTTACAAACCCTTACCATGGCCCTGGCATACGGACCAAAACTGCTCCGGCATAAAGGTACCTGGTTCATAATGGCTGCACCATCTACCAGCCAGCCGATAGCGCCAATATCTGCCCAGGTTAAAGTTGGATAATTAAAGATGGAAGAATATTTTGCCTTACCACTGTGTAACTGGTCATACATTTCATCACGGGTAATACCCAGTGTTTCTGCCGCTGAATATAAATAGAGGCCATGCCCTGCTTCATCCTGAACTTTAGCTATCAGAATGGCTTTACGCCGCAGAGTAGGGGCACGGGTTATCCAGTTCCCCTCAGGTAACATGCCCACAATTTCACTATGCGCATGCTGACTGATTTGCCTGATTAATGTCTGGCGATATTTTTCCGGCATCCAATCCTTTGGCTCAATCCTGATTTCCTTTTGAATCTTATCCCGGAATATATCAGTAAGACCTTTTTCCATGGTAAATTGATTAATCCCAAAAATAGGTAAAGAATAACAATGCTAACAAATGTTAGCCTGTAAAATCAGTTTAAAATTTTCTTTTACTAACAGGTAGCGCATGAAGCTATTTGATATCAAAGTCTACAACTACTTTCTCTGTTCGTGGATGCGACTGACAGGTTAAAATAAAGCCCTGTTCTATTTCATCCTGCTCCAGGCCATAGTTTACGTCCATGTCCACCTCACCTTCTACCAGTTTGGCGCGGCAGGTGCAGCAAACCCCTCCTTTGCAGGCATAAGGCAAGTCGGCGCCCTGGTTTATGGCAGCATCAAGAATGGCATCACCATCAAAACCCAAATTAAAATCAATACTTATCCCATCTATCTTAACAGTAATCCTGCTTTGTGTATTCTTTTTTACTGTCGTCTGTTGTTTGTCATCAGTAAGCGCTTTTCTCCCCTTTCCCGGTATAGTAAATAGTTCAAAGTGTATTTTTTTTTGATCAATTCCTCTCATTTCTAATGCTTCTTTCACCGAAAAAATCATATCCTCCGGACCGCATAAGAAAAAAGCATCCGTATGTTTGATCATAATGTACTTATCAAAAAGTAAACTGCATTTTTGTGCATCAATCCTTCCGGAATGTATAGTTGCATCTGTTTTTTCTCTTGATAAAAGATAGATTACCCGAAAGCGATTCATATACCGGTTCTTCAAAGCTTCCAGTTCTTCTTTAAAAATGATGGATTGCCGGTTGCGGTTGCCATATACCAGGGTAAAACTACTGGTAAGCTCTGTTTGTAAAGTGGTTTTGATGATAGACATAAGTGGTGTAATACCACTTCCGGATACAAACCCCATATATTCTTTTGAATCTTCAGGGTGCAGTTCCGTATAAAATTTTCCTATAGGTGGCATCACATCCAGCCAATCACCCTTTTTTAGCAGATCGTTTGCAAAACCGGAGAAAATACCTCCCGGCATTTTTTTTATGGCAATGCGAAGTTCCTTTTCCAGTGGGCTACTGCAGATAGAGTAGGAGCGACGAACGTCTTCCCCATTTATTCTTGTTCGAATGGTCAGGTACTGTCCCTGTTTAAAGTTAAAGGATTCTTTCAGATCCTCTGGAACCGAAAATGAAATGGAGACGCAATCGGCGGTTTCCATTCTTATATCAGCCACCTGTAATTTTTCAAAATGGATAGACATGATGCTGATGTTATAACTGCCCTTCAAACGGGCATAGGGATTACTTGTTTATGAGTCCTCCAACAAGAATAGTAACCATATTCTCTTCCAGCTCTTCTGCACTTATTTTTTGAACAGAACGATGCCAGCTTTCAATACCACTGATGGCATGTAACATAATTAATACTGCGGTTGGGGCATCAATTTTTTTAATCTCTTTATTGCGGATGCCTGTTTCTATGATAGCCGCGAAACGTTTGCGGTAAATGCGGCGCTGGTTCTGAAAGTTTGAAAGGTAAGGGTCGGCTAAATGTTTCCATTCCCTGTCGCATACATATACTTCTTCATAATGACTGATCATTTCATTGATGTGAAACCGAAGTAATTTTTCCACTTTGCCAATTGAAGAAGCAGGATCAGACTCTATTTCATCAATTTTATGCGTGAAACGGTTGGCCACACTAAAACATAGCTCATGTAAAAGATCAGTTTTTGATTTGATATGATTATACAGACTGGCTGCTTCTACCCCTACCAATTCTGCAAGGTCACGCATACTGGCAGCCTTAAAACCTTTTTCGCGAAAAAGGATGGCTGCCTTGCTTACAATCACCTCTTTGCGTGAGATGTTCTTGTCTGTTTTAATTCTGGCCATGCCGCGAAGATAAGAAGCTAACGTGTGTTAGCACAAGTTTTTAGCCTGAAATATTTTTCTGTTAGTTTATATCCGTATCCGCCAAACAAATAAACCCGCTGTTTATTCCCTTTTCCCCCCCAATGCCCTAATTTCGCCACCCGATAACAAAACCAACAGTATGTCTCTAGTAGTTGTAGGATCCATGGCATTTGATGCTATCGAAACCCCATTTGGTAAGAGTGATAAAATTGTGGGTGGTGCAGGTACTTATATCGCCTGGTGCGCGTCTAATTTTACACCCGTTAAGCAAATTTCTATAGTGGGGGGTGACTTCCCCCAGTCAGAACTGGATGCCCTTACTGCCCGTAATGTAAACCTGGAAGGGGTACAGATCAAAAAAAACGAGAAGACATTCTTCTGGAGCGGCCGTTATCATATGGATATGAATACACGGGATACACTGGAAACGCAATTAAATGTACTGGAGAATTTTCAGCCCGTTGTTCCGGATAGTTACCAGGACTGTGAATATTTAATGTTGGGTAACCTGGTTCCGGCAGTTCAGACAAGTGTGATTACACAATTAAAAACACGCCCTAAGCTGATTGTGATGGATACCATGAACTTCTGGATGGAGATTGCCATGGATGATCTGAAGAAAACGATTTCTATGGTTGATGTGCTGATGGTAAATGATAGTGAAGCAAGGCAATTGAGTGGTGATTTTTCATTGGTAAGAGCAGCAGGCACCATCATGAAAATGGGCCCAAAATATCTCATCATTAAGAAAGGAGAACACGGCGCTTTATTGTTTCATGAAGACAAGGTATTTTTTGCCCCGGCTTTGCCTTTGGAAGATGTATTCGATCCAACAGGCGCGGGAGATACTTTTGCCGGAGGTTTTATGGGACATATTGCCAAAACAAACGATATCTCTTTTGAAAACATGAAAACAGCCATCATAGTAGGTAGTGCCATGGCTTCTTTCTGTGTTGAAAAATTTGGTACCGAAAGAATCAGGGCCGTTGATAAAACAGAGATTGATGCCAGGCTCGCCGAGTTTGTTCAGTTGGTGAATTTTGATATTTCGTTGGTTTGATAGAGCAGGTGATCCATAAAATCCGTATTTTCGTACCGTAATGATGACAATAAAACATACAAAACGTATTAAGAAACCTCTCTAACGGGAAGTGCTGATTGTTTGTGTATGAATCAATATACTTAGAAGCCTTCCCAATCCGGGGAGGCTTTTTATTTACCAATAAACCAATAAACCAATGAAAGTAGCTGTTGTAGGTTCCACCGGACTGGTAGGCACTAAAATGTTGCAGGTATTAGCGGAGCGAAATTTCCCCGTAACAGAATTGATTCCTGTTGCTTCAGAAAAATCGGTAGGTAAGGAAGTGGAATTTAAAGGAAAGAAGTATAAGGTAGTTAGTATGCAGGATTGTATTGCCGCCAAACCCGCTGTGGCTATTTTTTCTGCAGGGGGAGGTACCTCCTTAGAGTGGGCCCCCAAATTTGCGGAAGCCGGAATTAGGGTAATTGATAATTCCTCAGCCTGGCGCATGGACCCCACTAAAAAATTAGTGGTACCGGAAGTGAATGCAGCTGTGTTAACCAAAGATGATTTGATTATTGCCAATCCAAACTGTTCCACTATTCAAATGGTAGTGGCTTTGCAACCCCTGCATCTGAAATATACAATCAAAAGAATTGTGGTAAGTACTTACCAGAGTGTTACCGGCACGGGTAAAAAAGCGGTTGACCAGTTATTTAATGAAAGAAAAGGAGTAGTGGGAGAGATGGCCTATAAGTATCCGATTGATCTTAATGTTATTCCCCAGATAGATGTATTCCTTGATAATGGCTATACCAAAGAGGAAATGAAAATGGTTAAAGAAACCAACAAGATCATGCAGGATGATTCGATCCGTATTACGGCAACTACCGTGCGCATCCCGGTGGTAGGTGGGCATAGCGAAAGCGTGAATGTAGAATTTGAAAATGATTTTGACCTGGCTGAACTGAAAAACCTTTTGAGCAAATCAGCCGGCATTATTGTGCAGGATGAACCCTCCCAGGCTTTATATCCTATGCCTTTATGGGCTCACGAAAAAGATGAAGTGTTTGTAGGCCGCTTGCGCAGAGATGAAACACAGCCTAATACCCTGAATATGTGGATCGTAAGCGATAACCTCCGCAAAGGGGCCGCTACCAATGCAGTTCAGATTGCAGAATATCTTTTGGCCAAAGGAATTATATAATTACTTTATACCTTTATTTCTTTACCATGAAGCTACTTTCCGCACAGCAGATTCGTGAATGGGATCAATATACGATTGCGAATAAACCCATTCCTTCCATTAATCTTATGGAGAAAGCCGCATTGGCTTGCATGACATGGATGAATGATAAGGGAATTGAGCGCTGTATCAGTAAAATTTTTTGTGGCAAAGGCAATAATGGAGGAGATGGATTAGCCATTGCCCGGTTATTAATTCAAAAAGGTCACTCACCAACCATTTATATACTCGAATCGGAAAATAAAGGTACTGTTGATTTTGAAGCCAACCTGCAATTTTTAACAGAGTATACCGATGATATTCACTTTATTAAATCTGTTGATGACTTTCCTTTCATAGAAGATACAGAATGGGTGATCGATGCCTTATTTGGGTCGGGACTGAATCGTCCTTTGCACGCGGTTAGTGCAGAGCTGGTTCAGCATATCAATCAATCCGGATCAAAAATTATTTCGATTGATATACCTGGTGGAATGGGTATTGATTTTAGTTGCAAAAATAAATCGGTTATCCGCGCAAATCATACCGTAACTTTTCAAAACCTGAAACGCTGTTTTCTAATCGCCGAAAATGCAGACTTTTTTGGAAAAATTTCGGTGCTGGATATTGAACCCGACAACCGGTTTTTAGAAACTGTTGAAACACTCTTTACCTGTATTTCCGGGCCACTTGTTCATTCAATGCTACAGCCAAGAAAACCTTTTTCACACAAGGGTAACCATGGCCATGCTTTACTACTGGCCGGTAACAAAGGCAAGATGGGCGCCGCCGTAATTGCTGCGAAAGCCTGTTTACGCTCTGGTGCTGGAATGTTAACGGTAAATGTTCCTTTTGCATTCTCATCAATCATACATGGCTCCATACCAGAAGCTATTTTAATAGCCAGGGAAGAAAATATTCAATTTCTGAATGTTTACAAGAGTATCGGCATTGGCCCGGGATTCGGTATGGACGGCGATTCTGAAAGAATACTTGCCTTAATACTCTCAGGCTTTTCCGCCCCAATGGTAATTGATGCAGATGCGATAACCATTCTCTCATTACACAAAGATTGGCTTACCTCTGTACCCAGGGGTTCCATATTATCTCCTCACCCCAAAGAGTTCGACAGGCTATTTGGAAGTTGTGAGAATGATTATGAAAGGGCAGATAAAGCAATGGCTTTATCTAAAAAATATCCTTTTATTATTATTTTAAAAGGGCACCACAGTTTAATTGCCGCCGATGGACGCGGCTGGTACAACCTTACCGGAAATGCCGGACTGGCAAAAGGTGGGTCGGGTGATGTGTTAACGGGCATGTTAACCGCTTTACTGGCACAACAATATTCTCCGCTGCATGCTGCATTGATAGGCGTTTACCTGCATGGACTGGCCGCGGATATTGCTATAGAAGAGCAGTCAATGGAAAGTTTGCTGGCCACCGATATTATTGAAATGATTGGAAAGGCATTTCGTAAAGTGTTGCATGACACAGTAGATAGTATCGCTGTTTAATTATTGAGATTACCCCGCACCTCTTACTATTTTCAAAAACCACATTACGATAATTTAAGCTTATTCGTTCGCAAGTTTTATGAATTCATCTTCCGAAATAATCTTAACGGTATTAATTTTTTTTGCTTTTTCTAATTTACTGCCTGCATCTTCTCCAACAACCAGGTAATTTAATTTGGCGCTTACCCCGCCAACAATGATTCCACCCTTTCCTTCAACCATGGCTTCCGCTTCACTTCGTTTTAGTTTTGCCAATGTACCGGTGAAGAGAAAAGTTTGTCCTGACAGGGAGCCTGCTGTAACTATATTTCTTTTCTCATTTCTCAATTGTAATCCTGATTTTTCCAATTGTTTCAGCATATGAATATTTTGTTCATTCTTAAAAAACTGGTGAATACTGCCGGCTACTTTTACACCCACATCTTCCAATTGAATTAATTCATCTTCGGTTTTACCGGTAAAATCAAAAATATGCGCTACTGCATTGGCCAGGGTTTTAGCAGTGGTTTCTCCAACAAAACGGATACCCAGGCCAAAGACCAATCTATGCAGTGGTTGTTTTTTAGACGCTTCAATCGCAGACTTAAGATTAGCTAAACTCTTTTTACCAAAGCCTTCCAGCTCACTAATCCGTTGATAGTTTAATTTGTAAATACCCGGAATATCTTTCAGCAGGCCCAATTCATAAAACTTCCTAACATTGGCCTCGCCAAAACTTTTGATGTCCATGGCATCCTTGCTTACAAAATGGATCATTTTTTCTACTACCTGTGCCTCACACTCAATATTGATGCAACGCCACACGGCTTCGGTTTCTTCTTTGTATAATTCACTTTTACAAACCGGGCACTCTTTCGGAAAAATAATATCCTGCTCATGTCCATTTCGCAGCTCGGGTAATGATTTTACAATTTGCGGTATCACATCCCCCGCTCTTTCTATCAAAACAGTGTCCCCGATTTTCAGATCTTTCTCTTTTATATATTCTTCATTATGAACAGAGATACTGGATACTGTTACACCTCCCAGAAATACCGGTTCTAATTTGGCAACCGGAGTTACGGCGCCTGTTCTACCCACCTGAAACTCAATTCCGTTTAATTGGGTAGTTGCCTGCCTCGCTTTGAATTTAAAAGCAATCGCCCAGCGTGGGTGGTGTGATGTCATTCCCAGCTTATCCTGCAAGGCGGTATCATTCACCTTAACCACCATCCCATCAATTTCATAAGGAAGCGTATCCCTTCCTGCTTCAAAAGCCAAACAATAGTCTATCACGGCCTGGATACCTTTTACTACCCTTTTTTCTTTTTGTGGTGAGCGAAAACCCAGGTTCCATAAGAGTTCGAGCGATCCACTGTGAGAGGAAAGCAAGTTGTTCTCCCCGCTATCATCTTTTAAATAATAGCTGATATGATACAAAAAGGCGTCTAAATTTCTTTGAGCCACTTCTTTGGGGTCTTTCATTCTGAGACTTCCGGATGCGGCGTTTCTTGGGTTGGCTAATGATGGCAGACCCTGAACAGCAAGTTGGGCATTGTATTTTTCAAAAGACTGCTTACTCATAATGATTTCACCCCGTATCTCTATCTGCCTGATACCATATTTTGAAAATGCGGCAGTTAAGGGGATAGATCGAACCTGTTTGATATTAGTTGTGATATCTTCCCCTTCTACACCATCACCCCTGGTGGCAGCCCTTATCAGTAAATCGTTTTCATAGATCAAGGAAATACCTGCCCCATCAAATTTGGGTTCAATGCAGTATGCTATATCATGAATGCCACTGAGCTCCCTGGCTTTCCTGTCAAAATCTATCAGGTCCGCGGCATTGTAACTATTATCCAGGCTCAGCATGGGAACCAGGTGCTGAACGGTTACAAAATGCTGATTGAGACTACTGCCCACACGTTGTGTAGGTGAATCGGGGGTTACCAGGTCAGGATATGCCTGTTCGGTTCTTAGTAGTAACTGGTATAAAAGGTCATACTCATAATCAGACACAAGCGGTTCGCTTACTACATAATACCGGTATTCATGAAATTGGAGAATTTCTCTGAGAATGGCAATCTTATCGGGCGCTACGGTTATGGCATGTCCGTTTATTTTCGATAAAAAATGGATAGATTGTTGTTGTAAATCTTGTATCTGTTTGGTGCTGTACATAGTTTGAAATTGCCGGATAAAGTTAAGCGCTTACATCATCAAAGAGAAACCGGCATGAAATTTATCATACAATAGCTAAACTTTGTATCTTTTCGGCGCCGATATCATTGTGCCCCCTGTCTAACGATTTGTTTAATATTGCCCATGACAAAAAAGTATGTACACCCGGTTTTACATGAAGCACATCTGATCAAAGATGCGGTGGAACTGGTTCAGTCTTATCCTAAAGTGCCCCTTACGGTTGACTGTGCCATTTTTGGCTTTGAAGAAAGTAAGTTAAAGATTTTGCTCATTAAAAGTGACCTGGAAGTATTTGAGGGAAGGTATACCCTGCTGGGAGATATGGTGCGTGATAATGAAGAACTGGATGCTGCTGCCTACCGGATATTGAAAGAAAGAACGGGTATGAATGATGTGTTCCTCGACCAGGTTAGGGCATTCGGTCACCCTAACCGCCACCCGGGTGGAAGGGTAATTACGGTAGCCTACTGTTCATTGCTTAACATTAATCACCATGAATTAAAGATACATGACAATGAATTGAACTGGCATACGGTAGCCAATCTGAATGAAATGGCTTTCGATCATATGGAGATTGTGGATTATTGTTATGCCTGGTTACAAAAAAGAATTCAGGAACACCCTCTTGGGTTTAATTTATTACCTGAAAAATTTTCTCTTCGCGAATTGCAGAATCTTTATGAAGCCATATTAGGTGTAACACTTGACCGGCGTAACTTCCGTAAAAAATTTGCTTCGATGGATCTGTTGATAGACATAGACGAGATGGAACAGGATGTACCACACAGACCCGGGAAGCTCTACAAATTTAATTTTGAAAAGTATGAGAAGAATAAGAGAAAATGGGTAGGGATTGATTTTTAGCAATTCTCCTTTCGTTCAACTACTTTTACGCAATAACGATTCAGATTATGTTACATTCCATGACAGGTTACGGTAGAGCAGAACAAACATTAGCGGATAAAACGTATTTGGCTGAAGTCCGTTCACTCAATGGTAAGCAGTTCGACCTTCGCCTCAATATTCCGGCATTACTCAAACCCTTTGAATTTGAAATAAGAAGTATTCTGAATGAAGGGTTACAGCGCGGAAGTGTAGAATGTAATATTAATATTAAACAAAATGGCGCCAGCAAACCAGTATCTATCAATACGGATCTGGCAAAAGCATATTTTGAACCCGTTGCCAGACTGGCCGAAGATTTGAAATTAGAAACAGGAGATATACTCAGCACCATTCTTAAACTTCCCGATGTAATTACGCCTTCTACTGAAATGCTCAGTGATGTAGAATGGATTTTTTTTGAAACAGTATTGAAAGATGCCATTCACCAGTTGAATGCACATAGAATGGACGAGGGTAAATCCATTGAAACTGACTTGCTTCTCCGTATCAGCAATATTGAATCTTACCAGGATCAGATTACCGTTCTGGAACCTTTGCGTAGAACCAAGATTAAGGAAGGACTGGTGAAAGTGCTCGAAGAAAATGTTGGCAAAGAGAATTATGATGCAAACCGGATGGAGCAGGAACTGATTTACTATATAGAAAAAATTGATATTAGTGAAGAACAGGTTCGTTTAAAAAACCATTGCAACTATTTCAGGTCAATTCTCTCTGAAAAAGAAAACAGTAAAGGAAAAAAATTATCCTTCATTCTGCAGGAGTTTGGCCGGGAGATCAATACAACCGGCTCTAAAGCATATGACGCCACTATTCAAAAATGTGTTATTTTGATGAAAGATGAACTGGAAAAAGCGAAGGAGCAGATATTGAATGTACTATAATTGCTTTCTTTATCTTTGCACAAATTGTCTTCCGTGAAAAAATTGATTGGATTCATCTGTTTCGCGTTGTTGTTACCAGGCTGCGGCACATTGGATGTGTTTGAAGAAATGACGGCCTTTCCTGAACATCAATGGAAAAACAGCGATACCCCTTCTTTTACATTTTTGATAGAAGATACCGCGGCTTCTTATAATATCTTTGTGATTCTGCGGCATGAAGATGCCTATCATTTTAATAATATTTGGCTGAATATAACTACGCTGGCCCCCAGGGATACTGCTAAAATACAGTTGGTTAATATTACCCTTGCCAATAATACCAAAGGCTGGTTAGGAACAGGTATGGACGATGTATTTGATCATCGTGCCCGTATTACCCGCTCCCCTGTAAAACTAAAAAAGGGGATCTATACTTTTACTCTCCAACATCAAATGCGGGAAGAACCACTCCAGTTTGTTTTGAATGCCGGCATACGTGTTGAAAAAGTTATACCATATAAAGAGCCATGAAAATGTTTAAGCAGCAGAAATTAGTCATGGTTACACTGGCCTATTGGGTATTATTCCTGTATATGGTGGCTGCTCTCGGATGGTGGTTTATTGAACTGGAAAAACAAAACAAGGATATTACCAATATCCGGTTAAGTGAGTTGCGCAAAGATGATCCCGCCTATTATTCAGCTACGCTTGCTATAGAAGAAGCCCGGAAAAGAAAAACAACCCAATATATTGGAGAGGGGTTCACCTTTCTGGCGTTAATTGTATTAGGTACCGTATTTGTATTCAGGGCAACCCGGCGTCAATTAAAATTGTCACAGCAACAGCAGAATTTTATGATGGCAATTACGCATGAATTAAAAACGCCTATAGCTATCACACAATTAAACCTTGAAACCCTGCAAAAAAGAAAACTGGATGAGGAAACACAACAAAAGCTTATCAGTAATACATTACAGGAAGCTAACCGGTTGAACACACTTTGTAATAATGTGCTTTTTGCCTCTCAACTGGATGCGGGGGCTTATACTTCCTCCAAACAACAAGTTCATCTTACAGATATTGTTGAAAGTTGTATAGATGATTTTAAGAATAGATTCCCCTCCCGGGTAATACTTGAACAAATTGCGGAGGGTATTTATTTGCACGGAGAAACCCTTTTATTGCAGATGCTGGTTAATAACCTGCTGGAAAACGCGTTGAAATATTCACCCAAAGAAGCCCCTGTTACGGTATCTCTGGGGGAAGCAGAAAAACAGATAAAACTGATCGTAAGTGATGAAGGACAAGGTATTGATGATAGTGAGAAGAAAAAGATATTTGATAAATTCTACAGGAGTGGCAACGAAAATACCCGTAGAACCAAAGGAACCGGACTGGGTTTATACCTTTGTAAAAAAATATTAGAAACCCATAATGGTTACATTACTGTAACAGACAACCAACCCACAGGCTGTAAATTTACAGTCGTATTACGAACCATATGAATAACGGCAAAGCCAATATATTAGTAGTAGAAGATGAGGAAAACCTTCATGAGGCGCTTAAACTGAACCTTGAGATGGAGGGTTATGAGGTTACTTCGGCCTATGATGGAGCGGAAGCTTTGCGAAAGATAAGTAATGAATATTTTGATCTGATCATTATGGATATCATGCTACCTGAAATAGATGGTATCAGCGTAACAGAGAGTGTTCGGGTAAATAATAATGACGTTCCCATATTAATGCTTAGCGCCCGCAATAGTGGTGCAGACAGGGTATTGGGTTTAAAAAAAGGGGCGGATGATTACCTCTCAAAACCTTTTAACCTGGAAGAACTATTGCTTCGGGTAGATAAACTTATCAGGAAGAATAAGAAGATTCAGGTAAAAGAAGGTATTGGAGATGTGTATACTTTTGGTGAAAATACAATTGATTTTAATGCACAGCATGCAAGCACCTGGAACGGTCAGCAAATTGAATTGAGCAAAAAAGAGGCTATGTTGTTGAAGTTACTCATCGAAAACAAAGGGGATGTGGTAACACGGGAAAAAATATTGCAGGTAGTTTGGGGGTATAATGTGTATCCCACCACCCGTACGATTGATAATTTTATACTCAGTTTTAGAAAATATTTTGAAGCAGACAGCCGCAACCCCAAACACTTCTATTCTGTTCGCGGTGTAGGCTATAAATATGCAGACTAGCGGATCGTGTAAACAATATTTTACCCTGTTTTACGTTTCAAGATTGCTAATAATATCCACATGTCGCTACAAACATTGATTGATTTTCTCGAACCGGTAAACATTGCCCGTCTTTCTAATGATGAAGGTTTCAAAGACACCCAGCTCGGCAAACATATTGCCGTATATGATGCGTCTTTCCCTGACATTTCTGATGCAGATATGGTACTGGTGGGTTGCGGTGAAATGAGGGGGGGCGGATTACAACATACCAATACCGGTTCGCCGGATGCTATCAGGGCCGAATTTTATGCTTTATTTCATTGGCATACCGAGGTTAGGGTAGCCGATCTGGGTAATGTAAAATGTGGCGCCAGTTTACAGGATAGTTATGCGGCACTTCGTGTAGTAGTAAGTGTACTGATAGAGATGGGCAAAAAAATAATCATTATCGGCGGCTCGCACGATAATACCCTGGCACAATACCAGGCCTATGGGTCATTATATAAAATTATCGATGTGGCTTCAGTAGATTCCCGTATCGACCTGGATATGGATAGCGTACTGGCAGCTGATAATTTTCTGGTGGAGATGTTTACCGGTGTTCCCAATTACCTGAAACATTATACCCATATTGGTTTTCAGAGTTATTTCATGCACCCGCAAATGCTTGAAACCATTCATAAACTGGGGTTTGATTGTTACAGGGTAGGTAAAGTAAAGGAAGCGCTGGAAGAAATGGAACCTTCTATCCGTAACAGCGAATTATTTAGTTTTGATATAGCCGCTATCCAGCATGCACATGCTCCGGCCAATCATATTACTCCCAACGGTTTTAATGGGGAAGAAGCCTGCACTCTCATGCAATATGCAGGTATGAGCCATACCTGCAGCAGTATTGGTATCTATGGCTATATCCCTGAACAGGACCATCATAGCCTAACCGCTAAACAGCTATCACATATGCTTTGGTATGTAATGGATGGTATTCATAAAGGCAAAAACGAAGCTACACTCGATAACCGCGCTGAATTTGATGAATTTACTATGGCATTTGCTGAAGTAGAAACTGTTTTCCTTCGTAGTAAACGTACCGGACGCTGGTGGATGCAATTGCATGATGGTAAATATGTAGCTTGCAGTTACCAGGATTATCTGATAGCGGGTAAAAACGATATTCCTGAAAGATGGCTTAGGGCGGTGGAGAGGAGTTAGAAGTTAGGAGCCTGGAGTTGGTTTGGTTAGATAAATATGACGGGCTCTCTCATAAAATAGTACCGAATGAAGCAAAATTTCTTTTTTCTACTTGTTACCACTTACTTTTTAGTAATCCTCCCTTCCTGCAGCATACAAAAAAAAATTGCCAGAGAAGCGCAAAATGATATACTGAATAATGCCGATTTTGCTCCTGCCCATGTGGGTATCAGCCTCTATGATCCGTTAACAGGTCAATACCTCTATAATTACCAGGGCGATAAATTTTTTGTTCCTGCAAGTAATACAAAAATTTTCACCTGCTATGCCGCCATGAAAAATTTAGGGGATAGCCTGGCAGGCATCAGGTATGTTGATAAAGGAGATGGAACCATCGAAGTGGAGGGCAATGCAGATGCCAGTTTCTTACACCCTGATTTTAAAAACCAACCCGTTTTTGATTTTCTTGCAAAACAAAAAAGAATTTTATTAACCGATGAAAACTGGAAAGAGGAGGCGCTGGGCGCCGGTTGGGCCTGGGATGATTATAAAAGCGACTATATGGCCGAAAGATCTGCCATGCCCGCGTATGGCAACCTTGCTGGTTTTACCATGAAGGGCGGATTCAGGGCAGTGCCTTCTTATTTTCAAAAACCTTTGGAAGAAGCCATTGCCCATTCAAATGGAGCCTTCCTGATTAACAGGGCGTATGGATCTGATTTGTTTTTTGTTACCGCTGCTGTCAATAAATTTTCATCTACTACGATACCATTTTATACCGCGGGTAACCTGGCAACGATTCAATTGTTGAATGATACACTGAAAAACAAAGTAACACCCATTCATTATAAAATTAACCAACACCCCGATCTTGGTAAAATCTATTCCCAGCCAACGGATTCATTACTCAAACTAATGATGCATCGTAGTGATAACTTCTTTGCAGAACAAACCTTACTCATGGTTAGTAATGAAAAGTTAGCCATGATGAACACTGCAAAAATTATTGATACTTTATTAAAATCCGATCTGCAAAATCTGCCGCAAAAACCAAAATGGGTAGATGGCTCCGGGCTCAGCCGGTATAACCTCTTTACGCCACAGGATTTTGTTTGGGTACTTACACAAATGAAGAATGAATTTAAATGGGAGCGTATCAAAGAAATTTTTCCAACAGGAGGAGAAGGAACTTTAAGCAGCTTATATAAAAATTATGGAGGCCGTATCCATGCCAAAACAGGCACACTCAGTAATCATGTAGCGCTAAGCGGTTATATCACCACACACAAAGGCAAACAAATTATTTTTTCGGTACTGGTCAACGCACATCAAACCCCGGCCTCTACTATCCGGAAAGGAGTGGAGAAGTTTTTATCCGCGGTGATGGACAAGTATTGAATAGTTCACCCTTACCTTCCAAACATCCTGTCCAGGTAATCTTCCTTAAACTCAAGATAAGTTGGGCTTCCTGTTGGGGTAATATTCGGACTGCTGCAGGTGAATAAATCTTCTACCAATACCAGCATTTCTTTTTGTGATAAGGTTTGTCCGGCTTTAATGGCCTGTTGTCTTGCCATACACCTCACCAGTTTTTCCCGCTTGCTAAATTTGATATCGCTGCTGAAATGTTTAAACTGTTCAATCAATAATTCAATGGAATGTTTTTCATTGCCAGGTAACACATCAGCGGGGATGCCCTGTATTACAAAACTGTTATTGCCAAAGGGCTCTACCTGGTAACCGATAGTTTGCAGATCCGGTAATAAATCCGTTAGTAAAGAAGCATCAGCCCCTGCCAGCTCCAGTGTGGCCGGAAATAAGCTTTTTTGTGTGGCCATTTGTTGGCCATGTCCTGCAATACTAAATCGTTCATACAATACCCTTTCATGCGCCAATTGCTGGTGAACCAGTAAGAAGCCACTATTGGTAGAAGCAATGATATAGGTATGGTGGAGTTGTAATAATGCAGTATCGGGAAGAATGTGAAGAGTCTGAAGTTGTTGCCGGTTCCCCGGCTCCGGATTCCCAACTCCAGGCTTAGCGCCTTCATAAAATTCTTTCCAGTGCTTAAGTTCACTCTTATCAGACTTCTCAATAAAATGCGCCTGATTCTTTTGGGTAAAGGTTTGAAAAAGACTGGAAGCAACAGCAGCATCTCTCTTATCTGTAGTAAAAGGTTTGCTAACTGCATCCAGTCCCTGTATCTCTGCATTCAACGTAAAGTCGAGTGAAGGTGCAATGCTGAATTGTGCCAGTGCATGCTTAACAGCAGCCTGCACAAATGCATAAATTATTTTTTCATCTTCAAACTTGATTTCCTGTTTGGTTGGATGTACGTTGATATCTATCTGCGATGGATCAAGGTCTATATACAACACATAACTCGGAAAACTGTCTTTGGCAATCATCTCATCGAAGGCAGTATTTACAGCATGATTTAAATAGGCGCTTTTGATGAAACGGTTGTTCACAAAAAAATACTGATCTCCTCTGGTTTTCCTGGCTGTTTCCGGTTTTCCTACAAAACCGTAAATATTCATGTAATCTGTTTCTTCATGTACACTTACCAGTTTGGCATTGTAAGAACTGCCGAGTATCTGTACAATCCGTTGTTTTAAACTGCCCGCTTCCAGGTGAAAAACTTCTTGCCCATTACTTTTCATCGAAAAGAATACAGAAGGAAATGCCATCGCAACACGAATAAACTCTTCTACTATATGCCGCGTTTCTGCCGCATTGCTCTTTAAAAAATTCCTGCGTGCCGGAACATTAAAGAACAGGTTCTTCATACTGATGCTGGTACCGGGGGTACCGGCACAGACTTCCTGTTTAATAGCAAAACTATTCTCAATTTCAATATAGGTGCCTAATTCATCCTCCGCTCTGCGTGTTTTCATGGCTACCTGGGCAACAGCCGCTATAGATGCCAGGGCTTCTCCCCGAAAGCCCATAGTCTTTATGCGAAAAAGGTCCTCAATATTCCTGATCTTACTGGTGGCATGCCGTTCAAAAGCCATTCTTGCATCCGTTTCACTCATGCCCTTGCCATTATCTATCACTTGTATCAATGCTTTACCGGCATCCGTAATTACCAGGCTTATTTCAGTGGCACCGGCATCGGCCGCATTTTCTAATAGTTCTTTCACGGCGCTGGCAGGCCGCTGGATTACCTCACCCGCGGCTATCTGATTTGCTATATTATCCGGTAATAACTGTATGATATCCGCCACTACAATGCCTTTTTTAATGAAGTTTGTAAAAATACCACTCTCTGCTAACTTTTAAAAAGTTTTAAAACTTTTCAAAAGTTAGCCCCTTACGCTAAATTCGCACCTTAAACAGCTATAAATGTCATTAAGCGCGGATATCAAAAAATTAGAACGTCATTTTGTACCCCTTGATTTTTTAGTTACCAATTGGGAATCTTTAGAGCCATTTTTTAAAAATCTTTCAGACAGGCCCCTGAACTCAGCTTCCGATCTGGAACAATGGCTGAAAGATATGAGCGAAATGGAAGCCGTAGTAAGCGAAGATGCCTGCTGGCGGCAGATTAAAATGACCTGTGATACAACCAATAAAGCGCTGGAAGATGCTTTTACTTATTTCTGTTTGGAAATTCAACCCAAACTGCAACCTTATGCCGATCTGCTGAATCGTAAACTGGTGGATTGCCCTCTTACCAATGAATTGGATGAGCAGACATATTTCACCTATCTACGCAGTGTAAAAAAAAATATTGATCTCTTCCGCGAAGCCAATATCCCTTTACAGGCAGAGCTAAGTGTGATGCAACAGCAATACGGCGCCATTGCCGGTAAGATGATGATTGAGGTGAATGGCCACGAATATACCCTGCAACAGGCGGCCAAATTTCTGGAAAGCCACGACAGAAATTTACGCGAACAGGTATATCGTAAAATTCAGGATCGAAGGTTGCAGGATCAACGGGCCATGCATGATCTATACACTGGGCTCATTCAAAAAAGAGATGCGGTAGCTAAAAACGCCGGCTTCGCAAATTACCGTGATTATAAGTTTGTTGAGCTGGGCCGTTTCGATTATACCAAAGAAGATTGTTTTCAGTTTCATGAGGCCGTAAAACTGCATGTGATGCCGCTGATTGAAAAAATAAACCAGCGGAAAAAAGAAAAATTAGCGCTGGAAACATTGCGTCCATGGGATACAGAAGCTGAGGCCGAAGGAACAGAACCCTTGAAACCGTTTACGGATGGGAATGATTTGTATGAAAAATCAGTTGCCTGTTTTGAACAGCTCAATCCTTTTTTTGCAGACTGCCTTCGTAAGATGAATGAGTTAAAACATTTCGACCTCGAAAGTCGCAAAGGCAAAGCGCCGGGGGGGTACAATTGCCCTTTAACAGAAAGTGGCGCCCCATTCATTTTTATGAATGCCGCTTCGCAAATGAGTGATGTTACTACCATGGTGCACGAGGGTGGTCATGCCATTCATTCTTTCCTGGCACATACATTATCGTTAAGCGCCTTTAAAGAATATCCGATGGAGATAGCGGAAGTGGCCAGTATGTCTATGGAATTGTTTAGCATGAATCATTGGGAAGCTTTTTTTGAGAATGCAGATGACCTGAAACGGGCCAAAGAACACCAATTAGAAAGAACCATCACCATTTTTCCCTGGATCGCCATCATTGATAAATTTCAACATTGGGTGTATGAGCACCCACAACATACTGTTGAAGAGAGAACGAGCAAATGGATGGAGATTCTAACTGAATTTTCTACCAGTAGTATCGATTTTACAGGGCTCGATGCCTATCGTCAAATAGGCTGGCAGCGACAGTTGCATTTATTTGAAGTGCCTTTCTATTATATAGAATATGGCATTGCCCAATTAGGGGCCATTGGTTTATGGATGCAGTACCAGCAAAATCCGCAGAAGGCTTTACAAAATTATATTAATGCACTAAGCCTGGGAGGAACCCAAACACTTCCGGCATTATATGCTGCTGCAGGATTAAAATTTGATCTGTCTCCCGAACATATTAAAACCCTTATGGAGTTTACAGCTAAAGAAATGGAAAAACTCAACTAATCATTTTGATCTGGTTGTTCAGGACTAATGTCAAATAAAAAAGCTACTCATGAATAGCTTTTTTTATATAATTAATTTTCTTTTGAAGTATCTGGTGCTGGCCCCTGTGGTGGTCTTGGACCTTGGTTTCTTGGTTCCTGTTGCGGCCCACGATTTTGTTGTGGCCTGGGCCCCTGTTGTCTCGGCCCCTGCTCCCTTGGACCTTGATTTCTTGGTCCCTGTTGCGGCCCACGATTTTGTTGTGGTGGCCTGGGTCCTTGCTCCCTTGGTCCTTGTGGTCTTGGCCCCTGTCCACCCTGTTGTGGTCCCCTGTTAGAGCGTTCCTGATCCCGGCGGCGCCTGTCGTTTTTCTCCAGCGTTTTCAAACTGATCTGACCCACCAGATCAACAAAAGCAGGTTCTGCTTCTTTTTGTTTGCCGCTCAAAATATCTACCGCCTGTAATTCGTCAACTTTTTGTCCCTGCTGGTTCAGTCTTTTAATTTCTTTTACCCGTACAATGGTTAATGGATAATGCTTGGTATTATTAGGCAGGATATACCACATCAGGTTCTTGAAAATATCTTTCTTAATCAATTGAGCGGTACCCATGGCCGTATCCAGTGTTTCTGCATAATCAGGAAACTGCTGTAAAGCGTCTAAATAGGTATCCAGCTCATAATTCAAACAACATTTCAAACGACCACATTGGCCACTGAGTTTGGTTTGGTTGATAGACAGGTTCTGGTAACGGGCAGCCGTGGTGTTAACGCTTTTAAAATCATTCAGCCAGGTGCTGCAACATAATTCGCGACCGCAACTACCAATGCCCCCTACTTTCGCGGCTTCCTGGCGTATACCTATCTGGCGCATTTCTACCTTTACTTTAAAGTCACCGGCATACATCTTAATCAGTTCACGAAAATCCACTCTGTCGTCGGCGGTATAAAAAAAAGTACCTTTTTTCCCGTCTGCCTGTATCTCTACTTCGCTCAGTTTCATTTGAACATTCAACTGGCGGGCAATGGCGCGACTTCTGGCCAGAATTTCTTTTTCCCTGCTTTTGCTTATTTGATAGGTTTCAATATCTCTCTCACTACTACGGCGTAATATTTTCTTCATCTCAACACTTTGCTCTTCAACGCCTTTTTTCTTTAGTTGTAACCTAACCAGTTCACCCGTAAGACTTACTTCTCCTACATCAAAGCCGCTAACGCCTTCAACGGTTACATAGTCGCCTTTCTCAAAATATTGTAAACTGGCATTGCGAAAGAATTCTTTGCGACTACCCTGCTTAAAGCTAACTTCTATTACTTTGCAGTTGCTCTCGGGGTCGCTGAAGGGCAGGTTTAATAGCCAGTCGTGCACATTCAAGCGGTTACATCCGCCTGTGCTACAGCCCCCATTACTTTTACATCCGCCCGGTTTTCCTCCCTCTTTAGAGGAGCTACATGATCCACATCCCATATCTTACTGAATAAGTGTTGGTTAATAATAAAAACAGGAGGATGTTTGGGTGGGCTTCTTAGAACTGATAGGATGCTTTGGTTGTGTCACTCACTGCAGCTTTCTGTTCACTGAGGAGCATTTGATATACCTATTGCTACTAATTAACCAGCATCATTGCCTACAAAATATATTGATAAGCATGTAACAGTTCAAGTGATGATTGGCCTGTTTCATATGGCAAACCAATAACACAATACCCTCTTCTCAAAAATCTCCCTCCACAAACCACTATCATCTATCAACTGACGACTGACGACTGACGACTGACGACTGACGATGGCTTATGCCATCAAAATTAAGGTTTTGTCCTGAATGATATGATAGAGTTTAATGGTTACTGCCTGGAACAGCATTTTGGCATTGGCATTTCTTTCTATATAGTAGGAGGCTTTGTCCAGTTCTTCGATAATGGCCTGTTGCTGACTAACCGAGGCGATTTTATTTAATCTCCGGGCAAAATCCCTCTCTTTATCACCAATAATCAGCTGGTCTGCCCCCAACACTTTAATGCGGATACTTTGTTCCAGCAGGTGGGTAAAATAGCGGAGGAACTGTTTTTGCTTTTCGCGCCCCAGTTTGCTCAGTTCTTCCACAAATTTTACCTGGGCAATGGGCCCTCCCTTCAGGGTAGCGTTTAACCATTCTCTCAGCAGGCTTTGCCAGTCTTCATCCGCGTGTTGCAGCAATTGTAAGGCTTCTCTGTAATTTCCTTCGCATATACCTGCTACCTGGCGGGCAGTTTCAGGGTTTGCTTTGGCTCTTGTTACCAGGGCCTGTTCCACTTCACTGGTTTCCAGAGAGGGAATCTTTACCAATTGGCACCGGCTTAAAATGGTAGCTAATATCTGATCTTCATTTTCTGCTACCAGTATAAACAAGGTATTGGGTGGTGGTTCTTCTATCAGCTTTAATAGTTTATTGCCTTCCTTGCCTAAATATTCAGGCATCCATAGTAACAATACTTTGTAGTCACTCTCAAAACTTTTCAGGCTTAGTTTCCGGATAATGTCATTACACTCATCCGATGTAATGTTTCCCTGTTTATTTTCGGCGCCAATAAATTGCAACCAGTCGTACACATTCCCATAGGGATATGATTTGATGAATTCGCGCCATTCAGCGATATACCCGGCGCTGGTAGGTTTATCGCCAGATTTTTTGGGGATGACTGGAAAAGAAAAATGAAGATCCGGATGTATCAATTGTTCTGCCCGTTGAAAAGCGGGTTGGGAGGCTATATCATCCGGATGAATAAAAGAAGGCTTGGGCTCCAAGGCTGTCATGCCGCCAAACAGGTCTTCTACAACAGGAGAGGGTGCAGGAAGCGATACCACATATTGGGCAAAAGCCAGTGCCATTGGCAATGAACCGCTACCTTCCTTGCCTAAAAAAAGCAAAGCATGGCTCAAGCGGTTCTGTTCAACCATTTCAGCTAAGTGTTGTTTTACTGCCTGCTGGCCAATTACTTCTCTAAAAAGCATCGTTGAATACACAGATTTTTATATGAATAAAGGAAAATACCGGAGAGCCAAAAGTAACGGGTATCAATCATATAAAAATCTGCGAATTCAGCAATCTATTTAAGGTATTTCAAAATCTCCTCACTATCCGGTTTCACATTACTTGGGAAATAAGCGATTAGTTTGCCATTCTCATCCAGTAAAAATTTAGTAAAGTTCCATTTGATTTCAGCATCCAGTACGCCGTTGGCCGTTTTACTGGTCAGCCATTTATAAATAGGGGCCGTATCATCGCCTTTTACACTCACTTTACTGGCCATAGGGAAGGTAACGCCATATCTGGCTTTACAGAATTCCTGTATCTCACTGTCTGCACCGGGCTCCTGCCCACCAAAATTATTAGCCGGAAATCCCACAATCACCAGTTTGTCTTTGTATTGCTCATACACTTTCTCAAGCGCTTCATATTGAGGTGTATACCCACATTTCGAAGCCGTGTTAACCACCAATATCTTTTTGCCTTTAAATTGGGCAAAGTCGATGGTCTTTCCTTCAATGGATTTTACTTTAAAACTGTGAATGGAGGGGTCGCCCGGTAAGCTGAATGCGCTTAGTATGGCAAGGAGGGTAATGGATAAAAAATATTTCATAACAGGTATTTTTAGTAAAGAACAACAAAATGCCGAAAAGGTTATAAAGTTTTTGATGGATGGGGGATCCCAGGCTAAACCGTATAGGCTGCTGTGGCAATACTTACCGAGGCAGCTTCCATGTTGAGTAGGGATGATCCGCAGGCTTCCAGGGTTGCTCCGGTTGTTATTACGTCATCAATCAGCAAAATATGCTTGTTTTTAAGCGCTTCGGGCCGGCTAACCCTAAAAACACCCTCCATATTTTGCCAGCGACTTACCCTGTTTTGGTGTGTTTGGGTTTCTGTAAACCGGATTCGGGTTACGGCATCTGTACAAACCGGCCTATGCCAAACCTCACTAATACCCTCACAAATCAGGGCTGCCTGGTTATAACCACGCATATATTCTTTTTTTGGATTCAGTGGTAAAGGCACCAGCATATCTGTCTGATTAAACCTCTTTGTTTTTAATAACGCATAACCCATCATTCTTCCCAAAAAATAGCCAGACTCTTTATTGCTTTTATATTTTAACTGAACCAGTACATGCTGCAGTAATGAGTTTTTGGTAAAATAAAACGCGGCTGCCGCATTGGTAATATTCAATCGCCCATAAAATAGTTTTTCAACAGGATTAGCTTCTTTGCCAAAGAACCCGGTTTCAGGTAATTTGTGTAAACAGCACGCGCAAAGAAAATAGTCATCCCGCAATATATCCGTACCGCACCCTTCACAATTATGTGGATAGAACAGGTGTGAAAAAGCAGTCAGGTATTTTTTTGACAAAACAGGCATTACACAAATTTCGGAATGCGTATGGATTTTGCATTAGGTATTAACCGCAGAGGGAGGGGGCAATTAATAATTATTAATTACTTAGGCTTTATGCTTACTGCTTTACCCTATATTATTAATTTTTAATTCTTAATTATTAATAAAACAGTGTGCTTAAAATAATAGTGAATACACTTCATCCACCCTGCTCAGCGCTGTAACCTCAATCTTATAGGCTTTGGGGTCAAAGCTTTTTTTATTGTATCGGGATACGATGATTTTTTCGAAGCCTAATTTTTCGGCTTCCGCGATGCGTTGTTCAATTCTGTTTACGGCTCTTATCTCTCCATTCAATCCTACTTCGCCGGCAAAACAAATATGTGCCGGTAGCGGTACATCTTCATAAGAAGAAAGTAATGCGCAAATAACTGCCAGGTCTATGGAAGGGTCCTCAACTTTAATGCCTCCTGCAAGATTGATGAATACATCTTTCATCCCGAATTGAAAACCTCCGCGCTTTTCCAGAACAGCTAATAATAATTGTAAACGTCTTAAATCAAACCCGCTTACCGTTCTTTGTGGTGTGCCGTATACACTCTGTGTTACCAGTGCCTGCACTTCTATTAAAAGGGGGCGCATGCCCTCTAATGTAGCGGCAATGGCACTTCCGCTCAGTTGTTCTTCTCTTTGCGCGATCAGAATTTCAGATGGATTGGAAACAATCCGCATCCCCTCGCCTGTCATTTCATAGATACCCAGTTCGGAAGTACTGCCAAAACGATTCTTCACTGTTCTAAGAATGCGATAGGCATAATGTCTGTCGCCCTCAAATTGTAAAACAGTGTCAACCATATGTTCCAGAATCTTAGGTCCTGCTATCGCGCCATCTTTTGTAATATGTCCGATAAGAAAGACAGGAGTGTTGGTTTCTTTGGCAAATCTTTGAAACTCTGCGGCACATTCTCTTATCTGTGAAACACTGCCGGCAGAAGAATCGATTAAGTTAGATTGCAGTGTTTGTATTGAATCAACAATTACTATTTGTGGTTTCAGTTTTTTGATCTCCTGAAAAATAGTTTGCGTTCCCGTTTCAGTTAACAGGTAAAAATTTTCGTTGTCGATCTTCAAACGGTCGGCACGCATTTTTATCTGTTGCTCACTTTCTTCTCCACTAATGTACAGTACCCGTAGTTGATTGATCAGTAATCCATTCTGCAGAAATAAAGTGCTTTTGCCGATACCGGGTTCACCTGCAACCAACACAATACTGCCGGGAACGATTCCCCCACCTAATACCCTGTTTAGTTCAGTATCTTTTGTGATGATTCTTTTTTCTTTGTTGCTGACCACTTCACTAAGGGCTATCGTTTTGGTATTTCTTTTTTCGGGCGAATAGGTTTCCCAGCTTTCTTCAGTTGCTTTGTCTTTGTGTATGATCTCCTGTGTAAAACTGTTCCACTCATTACATGCCGGACACTTGCCTAACCACTTGGCGCTTTCATGACCACAGTTACTGCAAAAAAAAGCTGTTTTGAGTTTGCTCATGACCTAAAGGTAGTAGTAGAAAAGAAAGAAGGCAAAATCGAAATGAAAAGAAGGGTACCCTTTTGTGCATTTGATTAATCAGCAGGTAAAACAAACGAAAAAGGCGGTTCAGAAAAAAAATTATTCCGCTGAAACGTAGTGTTGATGGCATGTAAAAGGGCCAACATCGCTGTTGACCCTGTTTACTTACTAACCCATTAAATTCTAAGACTAAATTACAATAATGGGGCAGATTCCAAAATTATTTTTTTGTTCTGTGGATAAATAACACCCCCCAAAGCCTGGATGCCTGGCCCTTTTTCGCAGGTTGGCAAACCTGTCTTAACCAGCTATTTTAAGGGCTATTTTAGGCAGCTTGGTAATAAATAAAAAAGGTATCAATTTTAATATATTGTTAATCAATTAGTAATAAAACTAATTATAATGGTATATAAATTTTCTATGCCAGCCTGTTATGGTCACTTACCGTTAATGGGTATTTTAAATATTTTCCCTACTCGTAAAAATGGAGTGAATAGTATCAGCTTATTTTCCAAAATGGGGTAAATCCCGGCTAATTATATAATAGGCTCCTGGCTGGCAGGCAATTTTGATAATGGATGCTTTTCTGATACAATTTTGACATTTATGGGATCGTCATTAATATATTTATTTATTTTAATATAAAAATTGTTAATTATTTTTTAACATTTAAATTTTTTTATGTTATTTTAACGGCTGGAAATAATGATAACCGGTTCTTTTTACCAAAACTAACAACATGAGAAAAAAACTACTTCTGAGTTTTTGTGTCCTGATGCTAACTACTGCAAGCATACTGGCACAAGTACCAACAGTAACCGGAAAGGTTACTGATGACAAAGGCAAACCGATCGAAGGTGCATCGGTTGTTGAGAAAAAATCCCTTAAAGGAAGCATTACAGACGCGAATGGTGTTTTTCGTATTTCTGCCAAAGCAGGAACCACTATTGTAATTTCCAGTGTTGGTTTTGCCAAACAGGAATTAGTAGTTAAAGAATCTACTAATGTTACGGTAGTACTAAAAACGCTTAGCGAAGATTTAAGTGAGGTAGTTGTTACTGCCCTCGGTATTCGTAAAGAAAAAAAGGCGCTTGGCTATGCGGTTTCTTCCATAGGCAAAAAAGACCTTGAATTAAAACCAGAAATCGATATTGCCCGTATTCTGAGTGGTAAAGCGCCTGGTGTGAACATTCTGAATACAAGTGGTTTGTCCGGTTCAGGTACCAATGTGGTTATCAGGGCCGTTAGTACTATCTCCGGTAACGCTCAGCCACTATGGGTGGTAGATGGCGTTCCTTTTGATGGTGGTAATAACCAGCAAACTTCATTTACCTATAGCAACTCTACCCCCAGCCGTTTTCTTGACCTTGATGCCAACAACATTGAGACAATCGACGTTCTGAAAGGTTTGAGCGCCACCACACTATATGGTGAGTTGGGTAGAAATGGTGTTATCCTGGTAACTACTAAAAATGGGTCCACCCAAAAAACAAGAAAGAAAAATGAAGTAACTGTTTCTCAGTCATACTTTGTTAACCAGATTGCTAACCTTCCGGAATATACCACTATGTATGGCGGTGGTTTTGACCTTAGTTTAGGGTTGGCTTTCTTTAGTAACTGGGGGGCAAAATTCACTGATCCTCCGGCAAAAGTGGCTCACCCTTACAGTAGGCCCGGTTTAAATGCCGCTTTCCCTGAATTTATAGGTAATAAAGAGTATGAGTTCAAATATTATAACAGTGTTCCCCGTTTCTTCAGAGACGGTAACTCTAAAGTTACCTCGGTTAACTTTGCAGGTTCTGGCGATAAAGTAAATTACAATGTCAATTTTGGTCATACCAATGATGAAGGATTTGTACTGGGTAACGGTACAGTTAAAACCAATATCGGTATGGGTGGAACGGCTAAACTATCCAATAAAATTACAGTGAGTGGTACCTTCAATCACGTTAATACCGATGTGAAAGCGCCACCTACCTCTACCTCATTTGGTAGTACAGCCTCAGCACCATCCTTATATGGTGATGTAATGTATACACCTACCGCGGTTGACCTGATTGGTCTTGCCTGGGAGAATCCCATTGACCACTCCCATGTATATTATCGGAATGGTAATGATATTCAGAATCCTATCTGGACCCTGCATAACTCATTTACACAGGATAAAATCAGCAGAAACTTTGGAAATATTTCCGCTTTATTTGATGTAAATGCCAAGATTAAATTAATGTATCGTTTTGGATATGATGATTATTCCAACTACCAGTTATATGCTCAAAACAAAGGAGGTACTTATTTCCCAACCGGATTTATGAGAACCTCAACCGGGTTCAATGAAATCCTGGATCATACATTTACGGCTACTTATAAATCGGATATTGGCAATGAGCTTAATTTAGATGTATTGGCAGGGGTTAACTCCAGGGGCATTAAATACAATCAAATGGGTACCACCAGTAAAGAGCAGTTGGTATTTGGTCTTTTAGATCATACCAACTTTGTAACCCATGATATTTTGAACGAAGGAGGAGGAGATCTTGATTATAAAACCGAATCAAAATCTATGGGCGCTTTTGCACAGGCAACCCTGGATTACAGGCAATACGCTTTCTTAAATGTGGGCGGCAGAAATAGCTGGACCTCTACTTTGGAAAAAGATAACCGAAGTATTTTCTACCCCAATGTAAGTTTGTCTTATGTTCCTACAGAGGCACTCAGCTTTCTGAAAGGCAAGAAAAATATCAATTACTTAAAGCTGCGTATAGGCTATTCAACCGCCGCGAACTTTGGTAGCGCTTATCAAACCAGGTCGGCCTTATCTATTTCTACCAGGAATTTTGTAACAAATACCGGCTCGGTAGTTAATACCAATGCCATTCCTAATTTCCTGCCCAATGCTAACCTGAAGCCTGAGTTGCTTTCAGAAACTGAATTTGGTGTGGAAGGTAAGTTTATCCAAAGCAGGTTAGGTGTTGATATCACGCTGTATAACAGGGTATCAAAGAACCAAATCCTGAACAGGGACCTGGATCCTTCAACTGGGTATACCGCACAACAAATTAATGCCGGTACCGTAACCAATAAGGGTGTCGAAGCAATGGTTAGTTATAAAGTAATCAGAAATAAAAACTGGGTTTGGGAATTAACAGGTATTTATACAAAAAATACCTCTTTGGTATCAGATATTCCGGCTGATTTAAAAGAAATTGCATACGCGGGTTATACTACGCTGGGTAATTTTGCCATCAATGGTCAGCCTCTCGGTATAATGAAAGGCTATTACTTTAAACGTAGTGCCGATGGCCAATTGATTGTTGGTTCCGCCGGTGATTATCTTTCTTCCAATGCGATTGGTATTATTGGAGATCCTAACCCTAAATACAAGGTATCTGGTATCTCAACGTTAACCTATAAATCGTTAAGTCTTAAATTTCAGATTGATTACACACATGGTGGAGATATTTATTCTTCAACAGCCCGGTCATTGCTGGCACGTGGTGTAACAAAAGATACTGAATTTGACCGTGCCGCGCCCTTTATTTTACCTGGTGTAAAAGAAGATGGTAAAACACCAAACGATATGCAGATCAGCGCCACACAGGGTTACTTTAACAATGTGTTTGGTCCGGATCAGGCGGGCGTTTTTGATGGAACAGTCGTTAGATTAAGAGACTTGTCGTTATCTTATAACTTACCGGAAAAATGGTTAGCTAAAACACCAATAGGTAATGTATCCATTTCTGCGAACGGAAGCAATCTTTGGTATTATGCGCCTAATTTCCCTAAATACATGCACTTCGATCCTGAAACCAATGGTTTGGGTGTAAGCAATGGTAAGGGATTGGAATTTATCACCGGACCTTCCGCACGCAGATTGGGTGTGAGTGTACGAGTAACCTTTTAATTCTATTTAACGTAAAAAGAAACGTATATGAGACATTTAAAAATAATATTAATCCTCGCGTTATTTTCAACTTCGGTTGCCTGTAACAAGCAATTGGATAGTCTGTTAGACAACCCCAATGCACCCTCTGCTTCTACCGCAGACGTAGACCTGTTGTTAAATACAGTTCAGCTTAGTTTCACCGGTTTTTTTGATGATGCTTCCAATACTGGGGGGCAGTTAACAAGACAGCAAACCTGGTTTGGTCCTTTATACACCAACGGTTTTAGCCCTAATTCATTTGATGGATTATGGGGTACCGGCTATACTGCCATCATTAAAAATGCGAATGCCCTGATACCTCTGGCACAGGCACAGAAAAGGTATATTTCTTCCGGTATTGCAAAAGTGTTAAAAGCCTATACAATAGGTACTTTGGTAGATAATTTTGGGGATATTCCTTACAGCGAAGCGATTTTGGGTATCGAAAATGCAAACCCGAAAGTAGATGCTGGTGCAACTATTTATGCAGCGGTGCTGGCTTTGCTGGATGATGCCATTGTTGATTTTGGTAAAACTGGCGCTAAGCCTGCCAGTGACCTGTATTATGGCGGTAATGCGGCCAGTTGGATTAGGGCAGCTAATACACTGAAGTTGAAATTTTTAATGCAGACACGTAAAGTAGACGCCACTGCCAAAGCAAAAATTCAGACAATATTCACAGCTAATAATGTGATCAGAACCATTGCGCAGGATTTTAATTTCAAATATGGTACCAACAGAACTTCACCCGATAGCCGTCATCCGGATTATGCTTCTAACTATACCTCTTCCCGTAGTGTGGGAGAATATATGGGAGACTGGTTTATGTGGGTAGTGGCTGCCGAAAAAAATGGCGGTACAGTGAGTGGACCCAAAGGAACCACATTGGATCCCAGGCAACGTTATTATTTCTACAGACAAAATACCAGTGGCGTTAATGTAAATGAAATAACCCTGTTTTGTATAACCGCTGCTAAGCCGGCACATTACGATGTAACTATGCCTTTCTGTTACCTGGGCGCCGGTTATTGGGGTCGTGACCACGGTGATAATAGTGGTACTCCTCCGGATGGTAGCTATCGTACTACCTGGGGTGTGTATCCTGCCGGTGGTGATTTTGACGGTAACCAGGCTAAATCAGTTTCTCTCGAAATGGGTGGAAAAGGAGCAGGTATCCTGCCAATATGGAACTCCGAATTTACTTCCTTCCTTGAAGCAGAAGCAGCAATTACCGGTGTAATTACCGGGGGTGCTACTTCTGCAAGGGCCGCATTAAATCTGGCTTTGCGTGCTTCTATGGCTAAAGTAACCGGGTTCCCCGCTACTGTAGGTGTTACGCCAAGCACTACCTATGCCGCCACTTCTGCTACCATAGAAACCTATGTTAGTTTAGTTCTAGCTCAATATGATGCAGCCGCGACTGATGAGGCAAAATTGCAGGTTATCATGAAAGAATATTATATCGCAACCTGGGGTAATGGTATAGAGGCATATAATAATTATCGCTTAACCGGGTACCCTGCAGGTATGCAGCCGGTGCTTACCTCTCCCAATCCCGGATTCTTTGTACGCTCTTTCTTCTATCCGTCTGTATACGTTAACCGCAACCTGAATGCTCCTGCACAAAGGACTTTGGGCTCAACGGTTAGTAAAGTATTCTGGGATAATAATCCTGATAATTTCATCAAATAATAAATTTGAAACAATGAAAAAAATCATCAATAAATTAATAGTCGCGATCGCCTTTACCGTCATCGCGGTCTCTTGTAAAAAAGCGGACCTGGCTTTAAATAACCCGTTCGTGGATGTAAATAACCTGGGGAAGGGAGCTTACATAACCTTTAATTCTGCCATCAATTACAATTTGAATTTCGCTGCCATCGGCACTTCTAAAGTGGGTGTAAAAGTAGATGCGTATGATAATGGTATCAAGATCAAAGAAATCAAGCTTTATGTATATAAAGGATCTTCTGCAGACCCTAAAGCATGGAAGTATATTAAAACCGTTCCTTACAATGGTACCACAGAGTTAAGCGCCACCGGTTCTGAAATAGCTACCGCTTATGGCACAACTACCGGGGCATTATTCAGCCCGGGTCAGTTTTATACTTTCTATAACCAGGTGGTTACTGAAGATGGCCGGACTTTTGATCTGTCTAATACCCCCGGCGCGTTGGAATCCAGTTCTAACTATAATGCCAGCTTTAGATGGACCGCTTATGTGGTTTGTCCGTTTACCGGTGGTATGACAGGTACCTATAAAGTAATACAGGATGATTGGGCAGACTGGGCCGTTGGCGACCTGGTAACAGTTACAGATGGTCCTGCGGTCAACCAAATAAATTTGACAAAGGTTTGGCCGAATCCTGCTTATGGTGATCCCAAAGATCCTTTGGTAGTTAAAGTTGATCCGGCAACCGGGGCAGCTACATTAGCAACCAATAATGTAATATTCGCGGATTATGGTCAATTAACAAGCGCCTATGTTCCCAGTTCGGGTACATTGGGGTATGTATTTTCCTGTACCGGCTATATTGGTTTGAAAATTGGATTAAAATACGGTTCAACTGATTATGGTCCAATGGCCTTGATTTTACAAAAGCAGTGATTTTACAAATGAATTGATAAAAAAAACCTCCTGATCGGGAGGTTTTTTTTATGTTGACTCATTCCTTTACTCTTTCAGGCACCTAACAGAATAGCCATCCTGTTTTCCAAAGTTACTTCTGTATACACCTCCGTCATCGTATCGTATAGAACGAAACCAGGCGCTATAGGTATAACTTTCAGAAGAAGTCCAGAAGCAGGTGAAATAATCTATCGCGTTAAATTCGCCATTCTTATAACGGTATCCCCCGGGAACAGCCGAAAAGCCACTCATATTATTGCCATTCCCATTTTCTTTCCATCCATGGGTACTTTTTAGTTTAGTTCCGGCCACTTCCATTCCTCCCAACTGTTCAACTAATTTTTTCCATTCTGCATCGCTGGCCACATGCCAGCCTTTAGGAGCCAAACCTCTTTTGTCATTTACTGCAAACCAATTATACAGCCTGCCATACTTTTCTCCATTAGTGGTATCATTATTATAATAACACCAGGCAGGTTTGCCGGCTTCTCCGGCTTTCTTCCAATCGTTTGCTGACGCGGCTTCCGGTATCAGATCGCCATTGCTGAAATGGGTTATGCGCAGGTTTTTTGTTGACCATATTTGATTACCTATCCTGATTTCTACCGGTTCATTTCCTGCCGGGAAATTGTTTATGGCCGAATCTGTTGTGGGCCGGATTGGATTCTCCCGGATACTGTCAGAATTATTACAGGATTCGAATAGTATGGCGGAAATGAATAAAGGGATGGTTATAAAAGGGTTGAATTTCATTGGTTAAATAGGCTTTGTTTGGATGTTTCAGGTGATAGACTAAGTTAATTAATCTCTGATGCAACGTACAGAAAATCCATCCCGCTTATCGGAATAATTTCTGGTTAATTTTTTTGTTGATTCACCCAGGTAACGGTACCAGGCACCACTGGAATCGAAGGAGGTATTGCTCCAAAAGCTACCGTATGCATATAGGCCATTAAAGTTCCCATTGTTATAACGATATCCACCCGGTAATCCATTAAAACCATTCTTGTTGGCGCCACTACCCTCCTCTTTCCATTCAACAGGGCTTTTCATTTTTGTACCCGCATCCTCTTCACCCAAAAATTCTGTCAATATTTTCCACTCATCATCATCCGGTATATGCCAACCCCTGGGGGCTATATTTCTCTTGTCGGTTACGGCATACCAATTGAACAGCATACCATATTTTTTTCCTAAAACAGGGTCCTGGTTATAATAGCACCAGGCTGGTTTTCCCTCTACACCCGCTTTCTCCCATTGAGCCGATGAATTGGCTTCCGGTATCAGATCGCCATTACTGAAATGGGTAACAGACAGGTTTGCCGTTGCCCAGAGCTGGTTGCCTATTTTTATTTGTTTGGCATCGGCATTGGCGTTGTTTACTACTGAATCGGATTCAGTTAAATTAGGGTTTGAAGAGGTAGAGGATGGCTGATGGCAGGCTATAAAAAAATATATAGCACCGCATGCACTGATCAAAAAAATTCGTGGTCTATTCATGTAAGCAAAATTTTATCCGTTCAATATACATAAAATACTTATTTGCCGCTGAGTGTTCATACGGCAACTGTTGTAATTTTCATTTTCAATCTTATCCTTTATGATAAAGACATTGTATGGTTTGTCTATGGTTGTTAGCCTGTTAAGCCTGGCCCCTTCCTGTTCGCCAGTTCCACCCAAAGTAGCATTGCAGGAAAAAGTAGTTGCTGATGCCGATGGTGCCGGGCTTACCCTGCCACCTGGTTTTGGCGCCTGTAAAGTGGCAGAGAACCTGGGTGGTACCCGCCATATTGCCGTTACCTCAACAGGCCTGATCTACCTGAAGATTATGGGTAAAGTAGCAGACGGGAAAGGAATAATCAGGCTAAAGGATACCAATGGAGATGGCAAATCTGATGAAGTTGCCGGCTTAGGTAATTATGGGGGTACCGGCCTGGCAATTAAAAATGGGTATCTCTATGCGTCATCTGATGAGGAAGTATTTCGATATAAACTAGACAACAAAGGGGAGGTAGTTAATACAATACAACCCGATAAAATTATTACGGGCCTGAAAAGTGAGAACCAGCATGCTTCAAAATCCATCACACTGGATAATGATGGTAATATTTATGTAAATATTGGCGCTTATTCAAATTCCTGCCAGGAACAGGATCGCACACCGGGATCAAAAGGAAGGATGCCCTGCTCTATGCTGGACTCTGCGGGGGGTATTTGGCAGTTCAGGGCCGATAAACTGAATCAGACCTATGCGAATGGGGTACGCTATGCCACAGGGTTACGCAATGTGGTAGGATTGGATTGGAATACCCAGTTGAATCAATTATTTGTAATGATGCATGGCCGGGATGATCTGTACAGGCTTTTTCCTGAAATCTATACTGAACAGGAAAATGCGGAGTTGCCGGCAGAAACCATGTATGCATTAAAGAAAGGAGACGATGCGGGGTGGCCCTATATATACTATGATCCTATGCTGAATAAAAAAATAGTATCACCGGAATATGGAGGTGATGGTAAAAAAGAAGGTGGGAAAGACGCCATTGATCCGGTAATGGCTTTTCCGGCACATATGGCACCCAATGGATTATTGTTTTATACGGGTGATTTGTTTCCCGCTAAATACAAGAATGGGGCTTTCATCGCTTTTCATGGCTCCTGGAACCGTGCACCTTTACCTCAGAAAGGTTATTTTGTAGTGTTTGTTCCTTTTGAAAATGGGAAACCAACGGGGAAATGGGAGGTTTTTGCAGATGGTTTTTCCGGAATGAAAGAAGTAAACGGGTTTAATGGTGTGCAACACCGCCCTTGTGGTTTGGCCCAGGGGCCGGATGGTTCATTATTTGTAACAGATGACCAACGCGGAACTGTTTACCGTATTTTTTATACAAAAAAATAAGGATTTGATTGTAGTAACTTTAAGTAATCAAATAATCCAAAATTTTGAGGTATTTAGTTCAGATACTTATCACGCTGTATTGTACCAGTACTTCACTGGCACAATACAATGGAGAAATCTTCAATGATAAAGGGCCCAGTCATGCGATGATGACAGCGACAAATAGCTGGCTTTTTGAAAACATACGCCCGGGAATTAATGGCTCGCCCTATTTTATGGATGACTATAAATATGCCGACATCAAATTAAAAAAGGGGAGATCTTTTGTTGGCGTGAGAGCTAAAATTAACCTGTATTCACAGGAGATCCTATTTTTATCTTCTAATGGTTTTGAGGGGTTGATTGAAATGGGTATGGTGAATGAGATTTCATTTTCGGATACCACCACAGAGGGTGTTATTCCTTATAAATTTCAAACGGGATTTCCGGCTATTGACAGGCAAAACGGTAATCATTTTTATCTGATCCTGGCAGAGGGACGCTGTAGCTTTATTAAATCTATCATCAAAATAGTGTCTGAGCGTAAGAATGATTTGTTAGACGAAAAAAACAAAGACTACGAAACCAGAGAAAATTACTATTTGTTTATTAATGGCAATATGAAAAAGTGGAAAAAGGATACAAACTTTTTTCTTAGTGAATTATCAGACAGGCAAACAGAGGTTAATCAGTTTATCCTGTCTAATAAAATAAATGGTAAGAATGCAGAACAGGTTATTAAACTGTTGAAATATTACAATTCTCTCTAAAATTTTATTTCTTCCTCGTGCTCATTAAAAAAACGGAACTCGATCAAATGATAATTTGTATTTGACAGTGCCTTGAGGTTAGTTTTAAATTTTCTTCTCCATTTTTTAATGATAGAGCTGAAAAGTCCCTTGGTTAAATAAGAATATACAATCGGATGTACCGATATCGTCAGGTTCTTGTGCCCGTGCGTAACCAGATAAGATAAGCGTTTTTCTATTTCGTCTTCCAGTAAGAGCGTAGAGGTAATTTTACCTGTTCCATTGCAGGCCGGACAATTTTCAGAAGTATTGATATTTACTTCTGGTCGCATACGCTGCCTGGTAATTTGTAATAATCCAAACTTTGAAACAGGTAATACGGAATGTTTGGCACGGTCTGTTTTCATAAATAATTCCATCGCATCCTGTACCTTACGTTTGTTATCGGGCAGCTTCATATCAATAAAGTCAACCACGATAATACCCCCTAAATCTCTTAGCCTAAGCTGACGGGCAATTTCTTCCGCGGCTTCCAGGTTTGTTTCGAGTGCATTTTCTTCCTGGTTATTACTTACACTTTTGTAACCACTGTTTACATCAACTACATGTAATGCTTCTGTGTGTTCAATAATGAGGTAGGCGCCGCTTGGAAGATTTACCGTTTTACCAAATGATGATTTTACCTGCTTGGTAACACCAAACTGATCAAAAATGGTTAACCCCCCATTTTGGTAGAGGCTAACGATATCTGTTTTATCCGGGGCTATTCGCTGAATATAACTTTGGGTAACGGCGAAAAGATTTTTATCATTTACCACTACTTTATTAAAATCCGCGCTGAGCAGATCCCTGAGTATACTGGTGGTTTTATTTTCTTCGCTCAGAATTCTGATGGGGGCCACAGCGCCCTTCAGGTTTGACTGAATACTTTTCCAGGTTTCTATCAGGGCAAGCAGGTCCTGGTGAAGTTCTGCCGTACTTTTTCCTTCAGCGGCTGTACGTACAATGACGCCAAAATTCTTTGGGCGAATGGCTTCTACTATTTTGTGCAGCCTTTTTCTTTCTTCCGATGAATGAATTTTTTTAGATACCGCTACTATTTCATTAAAAGGGGTAACTACTACAAACCTGCCGGGCAAAGATATTTCGCAACTTAATCTTGGGCCTTTAGCGGCAATGGGTTCTTTAAGAATCTGAACCAGTACATTGGGTTTGCCATTCAGTACTTCATTAATCTTTCCGGTTTTAACTATCTCCGGCTCAGATTGAAATTTAGCAAAGTCAACTCCACCCGGCTCTTTATTGTGCATAGCCAATTGGGTAAATTTAAGAATAGACTTCACATACGGACTCAGGTCAGTATAGTGCAGAAAGGCATCCTTCTCAAATCCTACATCTACGAATGCGGCATTCAATCCCGGGATTAATTTTTTTACTTTTCCGAGGTATAGATCTCCTACTGCAAAATTTGCATCCGTTTTTTCGTTATGCAGCTCTACCAGCTTTTTATCTTCCAGAAAAGCGATCTCAACTCCTGTAGGGCCTGCATTTATGATTAGTTCTTTGTTCACAAAATGGCAACTTTTAAATACAAAATCACGGCCGGTACGCGGCTATCATATACACACTTATCTCCGGAATACCCGCCACCGGAAAAGGAAGGAAAAGGATAAGTTGCAGCGTAGAAAGGTAGTGGCTAAATTCAGGAAAGTGTAACAAGCAGACACGACTGGCATGACTGCTTGTTTAATAACGGTCTGAGTAAAGAATTATTTATTCTTTTTCTTATGACGATTCTTTCTTAAACGTTTTTTACGTTTGTGTGTCGCAATTTTATGACGCTTTCTCTTCTTACCACAAGGCATACACTAAGTAATTTTATGTTGTTAATTAATAGATTTATTTTTTCAATTCTGTAATCCGCTTATCCAGTTCTATTTGAGCTTCGGGTACTTTTACCAGCTTTTTTACTACTTCATACCACTTTACCGCATTGGCTTTATCACCTTTTGATTCATAACATTCCGCAAGGTTAAAAACCGCTTCAATATTATCCGGTTGTTTTTGTACTACCACCAGAAATCTTTCAATGGCCTTATCAAATTGTCCGCTTCTCTTCCCGCCAAGTCCTAAAATCATCTGCGCATACACATTGCCCGGGTCCTTTTGTGCAATCTCCCTGATGGGTAACAGGCCCTGCATTGGATTGTCTGAAATGTTTCCGAACAGGTAGCAGGCACCAAGGCCTATTTTGCTGGAATCATTCACCGGGTTAATGGCTAATGCTTTTTCAAAAAGAACTTTCGCATTAGTAGCTAACCAGTTTTGCATGGCCGGCTGACTCTCTGTAATTAGGTTATCTAAGAACAGGCGGGCGGCAAAGGTGAGGCTTTTTTCAGAATTTTCCAACTTCGCGGCTTCCCCGGTGTAAAATGCATAGGGTTCGAAAAGATGTGCAGAATCAGCCCAGAATCGGGCCAATTGATGATATACGTGTATTTGCTGGTCTTTTACATTGCCCCTGGTTACCGAATTTTCTAGTTTCAACAGACGCTGAACCTGATCCGGACTTATTTTTTGCTTGGCTTTTAATAAAAGGTCGTCAAATGCAATTGCTTGATGCTCAGTAGATTGCTGCGCATTATTGGGTTGGGCAGCTTTTGGAGGAGGGGTGGTTTTACCCAAAAAGTATAATCCAATCATCAGTGCCAGGGCACCGGAAATCAATAAAACCTGCTGTTTTTTCACTTAGTAACGCTTTTGGCAAAGTTAGCCAGGCTTGCGTTTGCTTTTTACTTCGCTCACAAATTCTTTTGCGGGTTTAAATGCCGGAATAAAATGTTCCGGAATTTCCACTGCCACATTCTTTTTAATATTACGGCCAATTTTTGCCGCTCTTTTCTTGGTAATAAAGCTGCCAAACCCGCGTATGTATATGTTTTGGCCGTTTGAGAGGCTCTCTTTAACTTCTTTAAACATGGTTTCCAAAGTAACCAATACATCTACTTTGGGAATACCTGTTTTGTCTGAAATTTGATTGATGAGATCTGATTTTCTCATTTTATAGATTTTTATAAAGGGTATTAGGCATTAAAATAAGCTAAAAAAAATGAATAATGCAAGAAAGATAGTGTAAATTTTATAGACGTTACTTATTGATAAATAAATGGTTCAATCTGGTAACCTTTTTATATCCGACATATAGCTATTTTATTTTCTTCGTGAAATAACCAACCAATAAGTACGATTTGCTGTTCTTTTATCGAATATTTGCCCAAACCGATGAAAAAATATTTTTCCAATACCCTCTTGAACTGGCATAAGCAAACAAATACCCGGGAAATGCCATGGAAAGGGGAGAAAGATCCCTATAAAATCTGGCTGAGTGAGGTAATACTTCAGCAAACCAGGGTATCGCAAGGTTGGGCATATTACAATCGTTTTATCAGAAAATACCCCAGCATACAGAAATTAGCCGGAGCCAGCGATCAGGAAGTGTTTAAATTATGGGAAGGGCTGGGCTATTATAACCGGTGTAAAAACCTATTATTTACTGCCCGGCAGATTAATTCAGCGCAAAATGGAAAATTTCCGGATAACTACGAAGCCATTCTTGCTTTAAAGGGAGTTGGTCCATATACCGCTGCTGCCATAGCCTCCTTCGCCTATAATTTACCCTATGCCGTGGTGGATGGAAATGTATTCAGGGTGTTGTCGCGTTTTTTTGGAATGGCTGAACCAATCGATTCAACTAAAGGGAAACAACTGTTTACTGAATTGGCTACCCAGGTACTGTCAAAAAAAGATCCCGGTATCTTTAACCAGGCTATTATGGATTTTGGAGCCACCGTATGCAAACCATTTGCACCCGTTTGCAGTACTTGCCCCCTGCTAAAAAATTGTACAGCCTTTGGGGAGGGGAAAGTAAACCAACTACCCATAAAAGAAAAAACCCTACTTCGAAAGCATAGGTGGTTTTATTACTTTTTATTTGAGCATGAAGGTAAACTCCTCGTTCACCAGCGAAAAGCCAAAGATATCTGGCAAAACCTTTACGAGTTTTATTTGCTGGAAACCGATGAGTTGGTAAACTGGGATGAAGCCATGGTTACTGTTTGGCTGAAGGAGCAATTAGGCATTCAGAAAGCTTCTGTATCCCAGGTATCACCCGTAGGTGTTCAGCAGTTAACCCATCAGCAGATTAAAGGGCAGTTTATACAGATTCATTTAAAAAGCATACCGGCTTTCCTGCAAAAATACCAATGGCAGCCGCTAAATAGCCTGCGCAGGCTTCCTTTTCCTAAGTTTATCACTCAGTACCTTGAAACCGGGTTTAGAAAATAAAAGGTTCAGCTAAATTTTAAGCAGCTATTCTTTTATTTATTAAAAAAAGTTATTTTTAAGAGAGATTCAAACCGCGTCAACCTAAAAATCTATTCTATGAGAGGAGTTAACAGAGTAATGCTGATTGGCAATTTAGGAAAAGATCCTGACGTGCAGCACCTCGAAGGAAATATTGCGGTAGCAAAGTTTCCATTGGCTACTACTGAAACCTATAAAGACAGGACGGGGAAACTGGTATCGCAAACGGAATGGCATACGGTTGTGTTATGGAGGGGTTTGGCTGAGCTGGCGCAGAAATACCTTCATAAAGGCAGCCTGATTTATGTGGAGGGCCGGTTACGTACCCGCAGTTGGGAAGATAAAGAAGGCAATAAAAAATTTGCTACTGAAGTAGTGGGCGATAACCTGATTATGTTAGATAAGAAGGGTGAGGGGCATGGTGGCCATGGTACAGGTGATGCACCTGATGGATATACAACTGATGATATACCACCATTAGGCGATTCCGGAGAAACTTTACCATTCTGATCTTACACGAACAGAAACCATACTTTTGTATAAACAGATAATCCGGGAAATACGCTATCGGATGCATCTGATCTCTCAATTAAAAAACTTGCTTTGGATTATCACCCGGTTTTACAGCTATTGACTGGCCCTGCTTTATTATCAGCCATTCCGGCACAGGGTACTACGGCTTTGGTAGTAGTCTTATTTATTTTACTATTTCTTTCATTTGTTTTGTCGGGTTCGGAAGTTGCTTTTTTCTCTCTTACTTACAAGGATATTAATGTATTGAAAGCAAAGCAACAGCCGCCTTATAAACGCATAGTAGACCTGCTGGAAGAGCCCAAATTGCTGCTTGCCTCTTTGTTAATCGCAAACAGTTTTATTAATATATCCATCATCATCATTTCAAATTTATTGATTGATAACATGTTCAACTTTGAACAGTTTGATGCGGTATGGGTTGAGTTTGTAATTAAAGTAATCGCTGTTTCGTTTTTATTGGTTTTGTTTGGTGAGGTTATGCCTAAAGTGCTGGCCACCCAGAATAATGTGCGATTTGCCAAAGACTTTGGAGGTATTGTTCAGGCTATATCCTATGCCTGTGCCGGGTTAAGTAAACGCCTGGTAAAATATTCCAACATTATTGAAAAGAAATTGGCCAACCGGCCCAATGGCTCGTATAGTTTAGAAGAACTGGACCATGCAATTGACCTGACAACTAAACTCACTGCTTCAGAGAATGAAAAAAATATTTTAAAGGGAATTGTCAAGTTTCGGAATATCACCGTTAAACAGATCATGCAAACAAGGGTTGATGTTCATGGAATAGATCATAATATATCATTTGGGGAATTGATTGCTACCGTAAGAGATTTACATTACAGCCGTTTGCCTGTATACAAAGACGACCTTGATAATGTGGCGGGAATAATACATACAAAGGACCTGATTGTTTTTTTAAATGAACCAGATAACTTTAACTGGCATGGATTAATGCGTCAGCCTTTCTTTGTGCATGAACAAAAATTTATTGAGGACCTGCTCAAAGAATTTCAATCCAGGCGCATACACTTTGCCATAGTGGTTGATGAGTTTGGTGGAACCAGCGGTATAGTAACCCTGGAGGATATACTGGAAGAAGTGATTGGTGAAATAAAAGATGAGTTTGATGAAGAAGAAACCGGGTACAAAAAAGTGGATGAGTACAATTATATTTTTGAAGGTCGCTTCATGATCAATGATGTTTGTAAAATTATGGATCTGCCCAAAGACAGCTTCGACCGGGTAAAGGGAGAGAGCGATTCATTGGCCGGACTGGTATTGGAACTGGCTGGCGAAATTCCACAAACCGAAAAAATTTTGAATACAGGTAACTTTGAATTTACTGTATTGGAAGTAACTAAAAACCGCATACAAAAAATTAAGGTTACAATTAAGCCAAAGTCAGCAATATGAGTAAGAAAGAAAGTTCCTTGTTATTTAAGTGCAGGCTTAATTCTTTGTGGGTAGTTACAGCGATTGCCTTTAGTCTTTGTACCATGTTCTTTGCCTGCAACAGCAGTTATACTCCTAAGCCTAAAGGGTATTATTCCATTCCTTTTCCGGAAAAAAAATACCAGGTATTTAACCAGGAAGGATATCCCTATTCTTTTGAATTTCCAGTATATGCGCAGGTAGTAAAGGACAGTACTTTTTTTGGGGAGACTACTGAAAATCCCTGGTGGATCAATATTGATTTTCCACAGTTTAGCGGAAGGATTTATGTGAGCTATAAAGCGATCGGTAAAAATAAATTTGATACACTGGTAAAACAATCCTTTGATTTAACAGGGAAGCATACTTCAAAGGCCTATTCAATTGAAGATACCGCTATTGCCACGGCAAATGGGGTACATGGGGTATTCTTTACTGTTGGTGGAGATGTGGCAACTGCCAGCCAGTTTTTTTTAAGTGATTCTACCAAACATTTTCTCCGGGGCGCCCTGTATTTTAATGCTGCGCCAAACGCCGATTCATTGGGTATTGTGAATTCTTTTTTACTGGAGGATATGCGGCACCTGGTAAATACCTTTAAATGGCGGGATTAATTTTTTTTGAAACCCGGGATAAGCATTTGACAGCAGGTTCCGAAAAATGACTGTGATAGTAAGTTAACTTTGAAACCATCAATAAGAGAACCAGGAACTATGATAGCAATAGACAATGTATTGATCAGCGACCAGGTAATTGAGGAGCAGTTTGTTTGTGATCTGAACAAATGTAAAGGAGGCTGTTGCGAAGACGGCGATGCAGGCGCGCCCATGGAAAAATGGGAGTTGGAAAAGCTGAAAACATACTTTGAGGTGATCAAACCTTATATGACGGAAGAAGGTATTAAAGAGGTGGAACGTCAGGGTAAATATCTTTTTGATCGTGAATTTGGCTGGGTAACCCCCACCATTGCCGGGGCGATTTGCGCGTATGGGTACCGCGATAAATGGGGTATTATTAAATGTAGCATTGAGCAGGCTTTTATTGATGGCAAACTGGACTGGCAAAAGCCCCTGAGCTGTCATCTTTTCCCCATTCGAATTCAAAAAAGCAAAAGAGACCCGGATGTGGAACATGTAAATTATGAGCCAAGAGAGGACCTTTGCCAGGCCGCCTGCAGTTTGGGTAAAAAACTGAAGATGCCTGTATATATTTTTCTGAAAGATTCACTCATCAGAAAATATGGCGAAGAATTTTACCAGACACTGGCTGCTACAGCAGCACATATTCAATTGAATAGTGAATAAACGGAAGACTGAATAGTAATGAGGTATCCATAAAATTGACAAACACCTGATCAAATCTTAATTGTATGAGTAGGAAAGATAGTGCGGCTTCCTTTATTGCAAAGAGTACCATTAAGGCGGCAGACCTGGAGCACAGGCGCAAGATTAATTTTAATATCAATAAGTACAATGCGGTAGTGCCGCAAGGCAAGCAACAGTTTGGTAACCAGGTGATGCTCGCCCGTGAAAAAGCAAAGAACCGGAAGTGGGATGCGATTGAACACCTGGATAGATATCTCGAAGAATTTGAACAGAAAATTACTGCGCGCGGAGCCCGGGTAATATGGGCAGAGAATGCGCAGGAGGCTTTGGAAGCAATTGGTAAAATATGTAAGGAAAAGGATTGTAAAACACTGGTGAAAAGTAAGAGCATGGTTACAGAAGAAATTCATCTTAACCAGTATCTTTCATCCATTGGGGTAGACAGTGTTGAAACAGATCTTGGTGAATATATTCAGCAACTGGATGGGGAAGCGCCCTATCATATTGTAACCCCCGCCATGCACAAGAGCAAGGAAGATGTAGCCAGGTTATTTGCAGATAAACTGGGAACACCTTCGGGATTATCTCCTGAGGAGCTGACATTAGTGGCCCGTAAAATTTTACGTGATAAATATGTAGAAGCTGAGGTGGGTATTACCGGTGCTAATTTTATTATTGCCGATGTGGGAGGAATTGCCGTTACGGAAAATGAGGGAAATGCAAGACTTAGTTGCTCCTGGCCTAAAACACATATTGTAGTGGTAGGGATTGAAAAAATGATTCCCTCAATGGAAGATCTTTCTTTATTCTGGCCATTACTGGCAACCTATGGCACCGGTCAAAAAATTACCGTATATAATACGATTGTTTCAGGTCCGCGCCAGGCCAATGAAACCGATGGCCCCGAAGAAATGTATGTGATATTACTGGATAATGGCCGTACCAATCTTCTGGCCAATACTACAGCAAGAGAGGCTTTGTACTGTATCCGTTGTGGCGCCTGTTTAAATGCCTGCCCTGTATATAAAAATATTGGGGGCCATGCTTATGAAACAACGTATAGCGGTCCGATTGGTAAAGTAATTACCCCTTACCTGAGTGGCATGAATGAATATAAGCATTTGAGTTATGCTTCTTCTTTATGTGGTAATTGTACAGAAGTATGTCCGGTTCGTATAAATCTACATGAGCTATTATTGGATAATCGGCACGAAGCGGTAATGCAGGGCTCAAGTTCATTGGCAGAACGTATTGCCTGGAAACTATGGAAAACAGCCTGCCTCAACCGTACTATGATGAATATGGGTAATGGAAAAATGAAGAACTGGGTTGTAAATAAGGTTTTTAAAGGATGGACCACACATAGGGGCGACCTGGATTTTAGTCAGAAAACTTTTAATGAAATGTGGAGAGACGGTAATCGATCCTGAATGGCAGGCAACAAGAGGCGCAATAAATCAGGCAATAGCATTGGGGTCATTACATGGCGTCTGCATCCGACATTTCCATACGCCCTTTTTTTTGTTTCATACTTTTATTTACAAGCCATACACCTGCCAGGGTTATTACTGAGCCGGCAAGAATGTTGAAGGTTAGTTTTTCATTCGCAACTAATGAACCAACCAGTACAGCTACTATTGGATTGATGTAGGCATATAATGAGGCTATTGAAGGTTCCAGGTGCTTCATTGAGTAGATAAATGCCACAAAAGTAAAAATAGAACCCGCAATAATTAAATAGGCCAATGCACCCCATGTTTCTGCCGGAATCTTTGAGAGAGGAATATGGTCCCCTGAAATCAATACCATCCCAAAAAGGATGACTGAGCTGATTAACATTTGCCAGCCGGTTGCATAGTATGGATTAATGACAGCTTTTTTTCTGGCAATGAAAATAGTGGCAACGCTCCAGGTAATCATTGCAATGAGTGATAAAAAGATACCCCAACCAAAACCTTCTGTATGATTGTGGAAGGCATTATCGTAAAATACTACGCCTATGCCCCCTATGCCAATAAGTATTCCGGAGAAGGTGAGGAGATTGATATTTTTATTTTTAAAAAATATCATTTCAATCAGTACCACACAAAGCGGGTATAAGGCCGCAATAAGCGCCGCTAAACCACTGGTCACATATTTCAATGCCATAGTAGCAACGCCATTGGAAGAAACAAACATGAGTATGCCCATGATGGTTAACCATCCCATTTGTTTAAGTGTAGGTATTGGTAATTTTTTAACCAAGAAAAAGAAAAGTACGTAAATGATGCCTGCAACGAATTGACGGATACTTGCCACTTCAAGAGCCGGCGCTTTTTGAACGCCAATCTTACTGGCTACCCAGGTGGTACCCCATACAATACTGGTTGCACTTAAGGCGAGATATGCTTTCTGTTTAGTTGTCAATATTTTCTATTACTAGTGTTTGAAATGACGCATGCCTGTCATAACCATGGCCAGTTTATTTTCAACAGTGTAATCAATGCTGTCTTTGTCTCTCACAGAACCTCCCGGCTGAATATATGCTTCAATTCCGGCAGCATGTGCTATCTGCACACAATCATTAAAAGGAAAGAAAGCATCTGAAGCCAGTACGGCGCCATGCAGATCAAAATTAAATTGTTTTGCTTTCTCAATAGCCTGGCGTAAAGAATCAATACGGCTTGTTTGGCCACAGCCTTTTCCAACCAGTTGTTTATGCCTGATTAGGGCTATTGCATTACTTTTTAAATGTTTGCAAACCAGGTTAGCGAATACCAGGTCCGCTTTCTCAGCTTCGGTGGTTTCTCTGCCGCCAACTTCTTCCCATTTGGTGTAATTGCCTATATCGGAACCCTGTTCTAATACGCCATTTAAAATTGATCTGGAGGGCGTTTTCAACGCCTTACTGTTAGCCGTCAGTTGAAGTAATATCCTGTTTTTTTTGCTTTTTAATACTGCCAAAGCATCCGCTTCAAATGAAGGTGCAATCAGTACCTCAAAAAATATTTCATTGATAGCAAGCGAGGTAGCTTTATCAATGGCTTTATTACAAACCAATACCCCGCCAAAAGCGCTTTCCGGATCGCCTGCCAAAGCCGCATCCCAGCTTTCCTTTACAGAGCGGCGGGCAGCAATGCCGCATACATTGGTGTGTTTGATGATCGCAAATACTACGTCATCATCGCCTGCTATTGAGGGTGAAAACTCTTTAATTAACTGAACAGCAGCGTCTACATCAACCAGGTTATTATAGGAAAGTTCTTTGCCATTTAGCTGGTTAAACAATTCAGTAAGGTTGCCATGAAAAACCGCTTGCTGGTGTGGATTTTCGCCGTAACGAAGTACCTGCTGCTGCCCCGGATTGAAATAGCTGCTGATAGCGATATCATACTGCATAACCACTTCAAAAGCTTTGGCTGCAAAAGCTTTACGTTGATCGAGGGTTGTTTCGCCCTGCTGGTTGGTTAGTAATTTTTCAAGCGCAGCATAATCATCTTTGGCTGCTATAACGGTAACGTCCCTGAAATTTTTAGCTGCCGCACGTATCATTGCGGGACCGCCGATATCTATTTTTTCGATGATTAGTTTTTCTTCAGTTGTTGCGCGTAAGGTTTCTTCAAAGGGATAAAGATCAACCATCACAAGGTCGATCTCCGGAATATTAAATTGCTTCATTTCTACCAGGTCCTGCGGCTCATATCTTCTGCCTAAGATTCCGCCAAATACCGTGGGGTGTAATGTTTTAACCCTTCCTCCCAGTATGGATGGATAAGTAGTTAAATTTTCTACCGCAACACAGTTAACCCCGAGGTCTTCCAGAAATTTTTGTGTGCCACCGGTTGAGTAAATGGTAATACCCAGCTCTTCTAATTTTTTGGCAATAGGTTCCAGGCCGTCTTTATAAAAAACGGAAATAAGGGCAGATTGAATTTTCTTTTGCATGATTGATGGCTTTAACCTGTTGCAGGTTGATTGAAATGTAACGGAACAATAAAATTATCAAAGATCCACTTCAAAAGCGCCTTGCTCTGAAATGGTATGATGGCGCAAATGTAAGTTGTCGGCGTCTTTTTTCCAGTACCGTATTTTCCACATTGGATTACTGCTGTCAAACAGGTATTGCTTGCAGTCAAACACTGCCGCCAGTTGGCTCAGGTAGATACCCGGGTTACCGCTGAGGATGATGATATCCACCGGAATCTTTTCCTGTACCGGAGGGAAATGAGTGGATTTGTTAATGATAAGAACCGATTTGCCGGCAGAAAGTATTATTTGCCCGGTAATGACTGTATTAGGCAGCGACTCCCATTCTCTAACCCCATGTGCTACCCTTGAAGGGGTTAAATGAAAGCGTTGGAGAGGGCCTTTTTTCGCTAACAGTTGGTCACCTGTATATTGATATTTTTTGCCATCTATCATATCAATGGCGGTATGATTGGGAATATTGTATACAATTAATTTATGTTGTTGTTGTTGCCGAATGTTGGTAAGGCTGCCCAGAAAAATAAATCCGGTAATAAAAACCAGGCCGGTTACGAGGCCCTTAACTTTCTTAAGCATTAACCACCAGGCAAGATAGCCTATAGCCAAAAACAGTAGAATGGTTTGTAGCAGGCTTACCTGAATATGGTCGGTAACAGCAAAGGGCAGGCTGTCGGTTCTTTCAATCACTCCATTCATTTCTGTGATGAGAAAGGAAATTAATTTACCAATGTAAACATTCAAAACAGGTATCCTGGCTAAGACCATCAGTAATAGTTCGCCATACAAAATAAATCCGGATAGCGGAACTGCTACAAAATTAGTAAACAGGAAGAGATTCGGGAACTGGTGAAAATAATACAGGATTAGCGGCAATGTGAGTATTTGTGCCGCTATCGTAACCGCGTTTAGCTGCCAGATGCCATTTAAAATTTTGTTGGTAAAGTATAGCTGTTTATAAAGAGGCTTCATAAAAAGTACAATACTCAGTACCGCCGCATACGATAATTGAAAACCCACATCCCAAAAAAAATGGGGGTCATATACCAACAGGCAAAAGGCAGAGGCTGCCAGTGTATTATAGATATTTGTTCTGCGGCTAAGGCTTTCACCAATAACAATAAATGAAAACATGACGGCTGAACGTAAAATAGAGGCAACCGCACCGGCCAATAAACTGAACCCCCATAAAATAATTAAAATAATCAAGGGCCTTGCCCATGCTATCCAATTACGTTTTTTAAAGGGCTTGAGTAAGAACACCAGTAATCCATAGATCATACCAAGGTGTAAACCACTGATGGCAATGATATGTACTACGCCTGTATTACTGTACGACTGAACAAGTTCTTTATCAAGGTCGTTCCGGTATCCGATTAATAAGGCTTCTGCAACACCGGTTTCTTTCTGGCCCGGTATCCATTTTCTAAGAATGGAAAGTATATAGTTGCGGGATTGTATCAATGATTCAGAAAGTAGCTTTTTCTTCAGTCCTGCTATAACCTGGTAATCGTTTTTGGTAAGATAGGTCTGGTGATGAATATCCTGAAAGGCAGCATATCGTTTGTAATCAAAACTTCCCGGGTTACCTGAGTTGGTAATGGGCTGTAATGGTTTTCTGATGATCAGTTGTGTGCCATAGTCAACAGCGGGAGCCGTACTATCTTTCTTGAAGTAGACCAGCACATTTCCTTTTACCCGCTTCCACCCATCAGCAGTCTTCACCCATTCAGCTTTTGCAATGGTTTTATATGAATTGGGTTTGCTGGTGAGTGGTTCCTGAATGGTTGCATACAAAGATGTCTGGTTTTTTAGCTGATGCCCGATCCAATCAGGTTTTTTTTCAATATTCTGAAGATGGATGTTTGCAGAACCGGCGCAGAGAATGAACAGTTGTATGCATAAACCGGTTATCCATCTTAGTTTATATTTTTGTATAACCGGCAGGAGTGTTACAATACAGTATATGCTAAAACAGGCGGCAGCTATTGAGATGACAGGAAGCAGCGGGTAATCAAAATATTGCTCCAAAAGAATACCCGCCGTTAAAGGAATTAATAAACGGACAAAAGGAACCGTTCTCCAGAATTGTTTTCCATACTGCCTCATGATTTAAACCTAATAAAAAAAGCTACCTATTACGATGTAGCTTATTAAATCAGGTATAAATACTTGTTAGAAACCGATAGTACAAACCTTATTTACTCAGGTTCATACTTCTTTCCTTATACAAAGTGCGGAAGTAGGGATCTCTCAGGTCTTTGATGAAACGGATAGCTTCGCCGGTACTTTTCATTTCCGGGCCCAGTTCTTTATTTACACCGGGAAACTTATCAAAACTAAAAACCGGTTCTTTAATGGCATAACCGTCTAATTTTTTCTCCATGGTAAAATCGGTCAGTTTTGCTTCGCCCAACATTATTTTGGTAGCGATATTCAGGTAAGGTATCTGGTAAGCTTTGGCAATGAAAGGTGTGGTACGCGAAGCCCTGGGGTTGGCTTCTATCACAAATACCTTATCATTCTTTATGGCAAACTGGATATTGATCAGGCCTTTGATAGTTAGCGCCCTTGCAATTTTTTCGGAATAATATTCCATGGTTTCCACTACCAGGGGTGTGAGGTTGAATGCGGGTAATACGGCATTACTGTCTCCGCTATGGATACCCGCGGGCTCAATATGTTCCATTACGCCCATGATGTGAAAAGTTTCGCCATCAAAAATGGCATCTACTTCAGCTTCCTGGCAGCGGTCGAGGAAATGATCGATTAATATTTTATTGCCGGGTAAATGTTTCAGCAAACTGATAACCGCTTTTTCTACCTCTTCATCATTGATCACAATACGCATTCTTTGACCGCCAATTACATAACTCGGTCTTACCAATACAGGGTAACCTACGCGGTTGGCCACTTCAATGGCTTCATCTGCATTTAACGCGGTACCATATTCAGGATAAGGGATACTCAGTTCTTTCAGCAGATCGCTGAAACGGCCACGGTCTTCCGCCACATCCATACTGTCGAAGGAAGTGCCGATGATTTTAATATCATTCTCGTGCAGGCGTTTGGCTAATTTTAAGGCGGTTTGCCCGCCCAGTTGTACAATTACACCATCGGGTTTTTCCAGTTCAACTATTTCCCATAGATGCTCCCAATATACCGGCTCAAAATAGAGTTTATCGGCCATGTCAAAATCGGTCGAAACCGTTTCGGGGTTACAGTTCACCATAATGGCTTCATAACCGCATTCTTTGATAGCCAGTAAGCCGTGTACGCAACAGTAATCAAACTCAATTCCCTGGCCAATCCTGTTCGGGCCACTGCCTAAAACAATGATTTTTTTCTTCTGCGAGGGTATCGATTCGTTGGAGTTAAGTGTAGGGTTCATTTCTGTGAAGGATTGCGCAAAATTAGGGGTACAGGGGAATTTTGAAAGTTTTTTTTTGGATTCTTGGCAACATCCTTTGGCAGACACCGGGTTTGCACCGATTTTTGCCGAATAGGAATGTTTATATCAATCCGCCCTTATTTTATCAGGTCATTTTGTCAAATGATCATTTTATTTTATATAATTCTTCCCAGCGGGTGGTGTACTGCAGACTACATAGTTCCTGCCGGATTTTCCGGTTGCGGGGGGGGTAGCGCCGGAGGATATGAACTTTAATACATCATTGCGCATAGCATAATAAATTAAATTTTATTATGCTAAATAATTTAGTAATTTTATTTATGAAAACAGGCGTAACGGGTAACAGGTCATTGATGAGTAAAAAAGTTTACTATGGAAGACGAAATACAAAAGGAAAACACGTATCTGAAAGGCCGCGGCGCCCAGTTCAATCCTAAAAACCGCTTCCTGAAAAATGAAAAAATCAGGGAGCAGATTGAAAGCATTGACGACTGGACCGAACCTAACTCCGCCACTGTTTACCTGGAAGACCATGCCAAAAGCCTCGTTAACAAAGTAGACAGTCCGGATGTGGGCATGTGGTACAGCATGAACCCATACCAGGGTTGTGAGCATGGCTGTATTTATTGCTATGCCCGCAATGCCCATGAATACTGGGGTTACAGCGCCGGACTTGATTTTGAAAGAAAAATCATTGTAAAGAAAAATGCTCCCGAACTGCTGCGTAAATTTTTGATGAATAAGAACTGGGAGTGTGTACCTATCAGCTTAAGCGGTAATACAGATTGTTACCAGCCGGCAGAGAAAAAATTTGAAGTAACAAAACGGATATTGGAAGTATGCAATGAATTTAACCAACCCGTTGGCATAATTACCAAGAATGCGGGGATATTGCGCGACAGGAAACTGTTGCAGGAAATGGCGAAGAAAAAATTAGTGAGTGTACTGGTAAGTATCACATCGTTCAATGAAGATCTTCGAAGGGCCATGGAACCCCGCACTACCACTGCCCAGCAAAGGTTACGCGTAATTAAAGAATTAAGCGATGTGGGTGTACGGGCAGGTGTAATGCTGGGCCCGATGATACCGGGACTGAATGAGCATGAGATGCAACGCATTATGGAAGCGGCAAGTAAAAATGGCGCAACATTCAGCGCGTATACTTTTATCCGTTTGAACGGCGCCATCAAACTCATCTTCCACGACTGGCTATATAAGAATTTCCCCGACCGGGCAGATAAGGTTTGGCATATGATAGAGCATGGCCACGGCGGCAAAGTGAACGATAGCCGCTACGGCGTTCGTATGCGCGGTGAAGGTCCGATCTCTGATTTGGTAGGGCAGCAGTTTAAGAAGTATAATAAAATATACAAACTGAATGCGGAACGATGGGAGCCGGATTGCACTCAGTTTAGAAGGCCGGGGGAACAGGGGAGGTTGTTTTAAAAAAAGGTTCACTGTTTTTCAACAGGTTGTCAATACTAAATTTTTAATATCACTTTTTTGCATCTTAAATCATTTTCAGATACTTATTAAAATCTGAAGTTAATCTTACTGCCGATTTCATATCTTCATTCAATGAAAACAATCGGCATTATCGGCGGCATATCCTGGTTATCTACCGTAGAATATTATAAGTTTCTCAATCAAATGGTAAATGAAAGATTGGGTGGGGTAAATGCGGCTAAAGTGATTATCTACTCTGTTAATTTTGTGTTGAAATAATGAATATTTGCCTCAGCAAATAACATTATCTTTAAAACACTATCCTTTTTACATGGGTCAATTTAAAAGAAGCCTCTCATTACAAACTACCATTGCCATTGTAGTTGGCGGTGTTATCGGCTCGGGCATTTTTATGAAACCTGCCCTGATGGCATCACAGTTGGGTTCCCCGATTTTATTGTTAAGTGTTTGGGTGGTTGCAGGATTGATCACTTTATTCGGGGCATTATCTAATGCTGAACTGGCTGCTATGTTCCCTGAAACGGGTGGTCAGTATGTGTTCTTCAAAAAAATATATGGGAATGGCTTTGCCTTTCTGTATGGCTGGGCCGCTTTTGCTGTTTTTAATACCGGGGGCAATGCTTCTATCGCTTATGTTTGTTCGCAGTATACCAACTATTTTATTGAACTGCCCAGGTTCAGCGCAGCTACAGAACATGCTTTTTTATGGCATATTCCATGGGTAGGTAATATATTTCCTTTGGAAAATATTGGTGTAAAAGCGCTTACCATCTGTATCATTCTCCTGCTATCATTTATCAGCTACCGAAGCGTACAATACGGGGGCGCTTTGCAGCGTGTTTTTACTTTATTGAAAGTGATCGCTATAATTTTGTTAATCGGCGGGGTATTGGGATCTGGTAAGGGTTCGATGCATAATATGGTTGCTGTTCTGCCGGCCGCTCCACAGGGATGGGATTTACTCGGCGCCTATGTAGCCGCCATAGCCGGCGCTTTTTGGGCCTATGATGGATGGAATAACATCACGTTTGTAGCAGGTGAAGTGAGAGATCCGCAGCGGAATATTCCCAAAAGTTTGTTTGCAGGACTTTCCTTTTGTATCCTCATCTATGTGCTGATTAACCTGGCTTATATCTATGTGTTACCGATTGATCAGTTGGCCGCTTCCTCATTTGTTGCTTCTGATGCTGCAAAAGCTACCTGGGGTGCCATCGGGGGTAGTGTGATTGCTTTGATAGTGATCATTTCTACTTTTGGAACCACTAATTCAAATGTGTTGGCAACCGCCCGGGTTACTTTTGCCATGGGCGAAGAAAACCGTTGGTTTCATTGGGCAGGGAAAGTGCATCCCAATTATCAAACTCCGGGTAATGCATTATGGTTAAATGCAGTTTGGGCGGTAATACTCATCATCAGCGGATCATTTGACATGCTTACTGATATGTTGATTTTTGTAAGCTGGTTTTTTTATGGGATGAGCGCACTCGGTGTATTAATTCTGCGAAAACGCATGAAAGACGCCCCCCGTTTTTACAAGGTATGGGGGTACCCATATGTACCCCTTGTTTTTATTGGTTTTACTGCTTTCTTTCTGTGTTCTACTTTGTATAAGGATATTCATAATTATCAAAATGGTACCGCACCGGTAATCAATGCTTTATTAGGGGCATTAATTGCCTGTATCGGTATTCCTATATACTTCTTTTCCAGGAAAAGAAAAGGATAGTGTGCTTTCGATGCGAAGCTTTATTTTCGCTTCAAACATAATAGTTATATGGAGGGAGTGATTGAAGCCATTGGCAGATTATATGAATCAACGGGCAGACCCAAAGCCGGCAGGATTGAAAAACTACCCCAGAGTGGTAGCGACCGTATTTATTTTCGAATTTATTCCGGAAATGAAACCTGTATTGCCACCTATAACCTGAACAGGCAGGAGACAAAAACATTTATTTATTTCAGCCGCCATTTTATTCAGGCAGGGTTACCTGTACCCGCTATCCTTGCGGTGAATGAAGAGGATACCATTTATATCCAGGAGGATCTTGGTACAGAATCATTACTTAATAAACTGGAAAAAAACGGGCATGACGGGTATGTATATAGCCTGTTTCAAAAAAGTTTAGCTGCGCTGGCCCGTGTACAGATATTGGGTGATAAAGAGCTGAACTACGATTATTGTATTACCGCTAAAGAGTTTGGTAAGCAGGCAATCATGAGCGATCTGTTGTATTTTAAATATTATTTCCTTGATACGCTTCAGCTACCCTATGATAAGCAGGCTATGCTGGACGATTTTGATGCACTAAGTGCTTACCTCACAAGAACCGGGAACACCTATTTTATGTTCCGCGATTTCCAGAGCCGGAACATCATTGTAAAAAATGACGAAGTTAGTTTTATCGACTACCAGGGTGGTATGAAAGGCGCGTTACAATATGATGTGGCTTCCCTATTATGGCAGGCAAAAGCAGAATTGAGCGAGGATTGGAAAAACACGCTGCTCGATTATTATATGGATCGTATTGATCTCTTATTAGAGAAGCCGGTAAACAGGAATAGTTTTGTAAGTCAGTATAACGGCTATGTATTAATCCGTTTATTGCAGGTAATGGGGGCCTATGGGTTTCGTGGATTATTTGAACGAAAGGCGCATTTTTTGGCAAGCATTCCGCTTGCTTTACGTAACCTGAAATTTTTTATTGATCATAAAGAAGTGGGGATAGTAACCCCGGAATTTGATAGGGTACTTCATTTAGTGGTTGCGGATGATATGATTAAACGGTTTGAATCCACCCAGGCCAATGAACATACCCCCCTGGTAATTGAGGTTAATAGCTTCAGCTATAAAAAAGGGATACCACCGGATGCAAGTGACAATGGCGGCGGCTTTGTATTTGATATGCGTGGAATTCTGAATCCGGGAAGATTTGATGATTATAAAACTTCCACAGGAAAAGATAAACATGTTCAGGACTTTCTGGAACAGCGTACCAGGATGAACAAATATCTGAACAGTGTTTGGGATTTGATTGACATCACCGTAGAAGATTATTTGAATAGAGGGTTTAGTCATTTGATGATTAATTTCGGATGCACCGGTGGCCAACATAGGAGTGTTTATGCGGCTGAACAAACGGCAAGGCATCTGCGAAATAAGTATAAGGTAAAAGTGAAACTGGAACATATCAATAGTAAAAACTGGTTACGATAATATATAGTCACATGAAAGCTATGATCTTCGCTGCAGGCCTCGGTTCAAGACTCAAACCCTGGACAGATGCTCACCCCAAAGCGCTGGTATTGGTGAATGGTAAATCTTTGCTCCAGCGAAATATCAGGTATCTGCAAAATCATGGCATCTTTGAAGTAATTATTAATGTGCATCATTTTGCTGATCAGATAGTGGATGCGGTTGAAAAAAATAATGGATGGGGATCTGCCATTACTATTTCTGATGAAACGGATGCTGTACTGGAAACAGGCGGGGGCCTGCAAAAAGCATCCTGGTATTTTGAAGGCGAAGCTGATTTTGTAGTAATGAATGTGGATATACTTACAGATATGGATCTTTCTGCCATGATCCGTCAGCAGCGGCAACTACATTCCCTTGCCACCTTGGCTGTTAGTGACCGCAATACTTCCCGGTATTTTTTGTTTGATAAAGAGGCTGTTTTATCAGGCTGGCGAAATGTAATCAATGGTGAGGAAAAGATTGTGCGAAATGCGGATATACTTATACAAAAAGCATTTAGCGGCATACAGGTGATCAACAGTTCTCTTCTTTCCCTGATAAAAGAGGAAGGTAAATTTTCAATGGTAGCTGTTTACCTTGATCTGGCAAAAGACCATATCATTTTATCCTATGATCATACGGGTACGCATATGATTGATGTAGGTAAACCGGAAAGTATTTTAAAAGCCGAGGCTATTTTTGCTTAAGGGTTATCACACCTTAATATAAATTTTCTTCTTGTCAAGTACATACACAATCAACCAGTAGAAAGCTATCATGCATAGTGCATATAAAAGGGATCCTACCCTAAGATCAGTAGCTATATTTTTACAGACATGTTCGTAAAACCAGGGGAAAAATGAAGTGTATGCATTTTTCCCTTCAGGCGTAACATGATCAACCCACCTGAACATGGCCAGTACCCTTGGTAAAAAGCCGCTTAATACAAAAATGAATAAAGGATTTTTTCCAAAAACGTCAAAGAACCGGCTCCATGCCCCCTTAGCTCCCTTGAATTCAATCAGGTAAATCAAAGTACCCAATGAAAGAATGGCCAGGCCCGTGGTATATAGTACATAGCTGCTGGTCCAGATTTTCTTATTTACCGGGAAAACCATATCCCAGCAGTAACCTGTAAAGAATAAAACAAGTCCGGCTATCAAAAGATTTGACAGCATCTCATAATTCTTCCCCTTCTGCTGAATATACTGCCCAACAAAAAAACCAAATATAACCTGTACAATAGCAGCGGGTGTGCTGGATAAACCTTCCGGGTCGAAAGGAACCCCTTCGCCTTTATAAATATGGGTAACCCCCAGTATATTAATATCAATTTCTGTTCCAAACCAGCCGGCTAAACTATACGGATCTCCTGCATTGCCCAGCAATAAACTGATAACCCAATAGGCAAGCAACAGTATTCCGCTAATAACAAAAGCGCCCCTTGTTTTAGCGTAATAAACGATTATGGAAGCGAAAAAATAACAGAGGGCTATCCGTTGCAATACGCCCAGGATGCGAATGTTTTGCCAACCTTTCCAGATAATTTCTTCTCCCTCCCAACGTACAAAAGGGCTCCAGTTTAGAAACAGGCCTATTGCGAAGATCAGGACTGTACGTTTGATTACCTTTTTCCAGAAAAAGGAGGGCCCTGCCTGTTCAAAACGGGGCATTACAAATGCCATCGCATTACCTACTGCGAACAGGAAAAAGGGAAAAACAAGATCTGTAGGGGTTATTCCATGCCAGGGGGCGTGTTTTAAAGGTGGAAAAATAGTTGCCCAGCTACCCGGGTTATTCACCAGAATCATCAGGGCCACGGTAGCTCCGCGGAAAACGTCTAAAGAGTAATAGCGTTGGTTCATGGCAGGTTATTTCTGCGATGAAGATAGTAAAGAAACCAGGATATCGCCCAACTGTTGTCTTAACATTTATTATTCCTGATGTTTCTATGATTTGGCTTCTTTTATGCTTAAATTTGTACACTGCCTGTGCACCTTGTTTACGCTGAAAATTATCTTTATCCTTTATTTTAATTGCAGGAATTATGAGTAGGAATATACTGATTACCGGGGGAGCCGGCTTTATCGGATCGCATGTGGTAAGACTTTTTGTAAACAAATATCCCCAGGATACCATTATCAATCTGGATGCGCTCACTTACGCGGGAAACCTGGAGAACCTGGTTGATATTGACCAGAAACCCAATTACAGGTTTGCTAAAGTGAATATTCTTGACGCGGAAGCGATAGACAGTACTTTTGATCAATTCGGGGTAACCGATGTTATTCATCTTGCGGCTGAGTCGCATGTAGACCGGTCCATTATTTCCCCTTTGGATTTTGTGTACACGAATATTATCGGAACAGTAAACCTGTTAAACACCGCCAGAAAAAAATGGAAAGAAGATTATTCCAAACATCTCTTCTATCATATTTCAACGGATGAAGTGTATGGAAGTTTGGGTGATACCGGTTTCTTTACTGAAACAACCGCTTATGATCCTAATTCGCCCTATTCTGCAAGCAAGGCGGCTTCTGACCATTTTGTAAGGGCATACAGGGAAACCTATCATATGGAAACAATTGTTTCTAATTGTTCCAATAACTATGGGCCTTATCATTTTCCGGAAAAACTTATCCCGCTATTTATCAATAATATCATCACCGAAAAACCCTTGCCGGTGTATGGGGATGGATTGTATACCCGTGACTGGCTGTATGTGAAAGACCATGCATTAGCCATCGACCTTATTTTTCATAAAGGGGTTAACGGTGAAACCTACAATATTGGCGGATTTAATGAGTGGAGAAATATAGATCTTGTAAAATTACTCTGTACATTAATGGACCAAAAACTGGGAAGAGAGCCAGGGTATAGCGAGAAACTGATCACTTATGTAAAAGACAGGCCGGGGCACGACAGGCGTTATGCCATTGATGCCGGCAAGATTAATAAAGAACTGGGCTGGAAACCAACCGTAACTTTTGAAGAAGGACTTAGTGAAACGATTGATTGGTACCTGGGCAATGCCACCTGGCTTCAGAATGTAACCAGTGGAAATTATCAGAATTATTATCAGTCAATGTATACCAATAGATAGTTATGCGAATTGAAAGAACAATTTTAGAAGGATGTTATCTGATTCACGATACTTTTTTCGGGGATCACCGGGGTTATTTTTTTGAAAGTTTTAATCAGAAAACTTTTCTTGAACAAACAGGTGTGGATGTTACGTTTGTACAAGACAACCAGTCCGGTTCGCAAAAAGGGGTACTTCGTGGTTTGCATTTTCAACATGGCGAATTTGCCCAGGCAAAACTGGTAAGGGTTTTAAAAGGAAGGGTACTTGATGTGGCGGTGGATCTGCGAAAAGAGTCTGCCACATTTGGTAAGCATATCAGCGTAGAATTGTCGGAAGACAGCCATACACAGTTTTTTATTCCCCGTGGATTTGCCCATGGATTCGTGGTATTAAGTGAGCAGGCCGTTTTCTTTTATAAGTGTGATAATTATTATAACAAAGCCTCAGAAAGAGGAATTATTTATAATGATGCTGATTTGGGTGTTGACTGGCAATTAGCCCCCGGCGAGTTATTATTATCTGAAAAAGATACGAAGCTCCCCACACTGAAAGAAGTAACTGATACTTTACAATTCTGAGTAGTAAAAAGTTTTAAAATAGTTACATGAAAGGTATAATACTCGCCGGAGGATCCGGTACCAGGCTCTACCCAATCACAAAAGGAATCAGCAAACAATTAATGCCGGTATATGATAAACCCATGGTGTATTATCCATTATCGGTTTTGATGCTGGCAGGTATTCATGAGGTTTTAATTATTACTACCCCGGAAGACTCTCCGCAGTTTCAGCGATTATTGGGTGATGGCTCTGAACTAGGGTGCCGCTTCGAATATGCGGTACAGGAAGTGCCCAATGGGCTTGCTCAGGCATTTGTGATTGGCGAAAAATTTGTTGGCAAAGACAAAGTGGCCCTGATTCTGGGAGATAATATTTTTTATGGGGCCGGCTTCAGTAAACTGGTTCAATCTTTCAATGATGTGGAGGGGGCAGCTGTTTTTGCCTATGAAGTACATGACCCTGAAAGATATGGCGTTGTTGAATTTGATGCTAACCAGAAAGCAGTTTCTATCGAAGAAAAACCTAAACAGCCAAAATCAAATTATGCAGTACCCGGACTTTATTTTTATGATAACAGTGTAGTAGAGATTGCAAAAAATATGCAACCCTCTGCCCGTGGCGAATATGAGATTACCGATATAAATAAAGAATACCTGAGATCGGGTAAGCTGAAAGTTGGCATCATGAACCGGGGTACTGCCTGGCTGGATACCGGCACTTTCGATTCATTTGCCGACGCTTGTGAATTTGTACGGGTAATTGAAAAACGACAAAGCCAAAAAGTGGGTTGTATTGAAGAGGTTGCCTTCCGCATGGGCTATATTAATCGGGAGAAGTTGTTAATCCTGGCCGATAAATATGCCAAAAGCGGGTATGGGGAATATCTTAGAAGAATTAAATAGTAAACAAAATTGTATGTCCGCAAAAGCATTCAACCAGGTATTATTAAACAATACCGAGTTTTTGAAACCCTTTGCCTTTACGCTTACACATGATAATGAGATGGCTAAGGACCTGCTGCAGGAAACCCTTTATCGTGCTTTGGCCAACCAGGATAAATACCATGTGGGTACAAATATCAAAGCCTGGTTGTATACCATCATGCGTAATATTTTCATAAATGATTACAGGAGAAAAGTAAAGCAGGCAACTATTCTGGACAGTACACCCAATGAATACCTGATCAATCAGTACCAGGGCGCGGTTGTTAATTCTGCCATAGCAGGTATTAATCTGAAAGAAATTCAGCAAGCAATTCATAATTTGCCAGATATATTCTGTAACCCCTTTCTTTTATATTTTGACGGGTATAAGTACCACGAAATAGCCAGTATGTTGGGAGAGCCCCTGGGAACTATTAAAAGCCGTATTCACTTTGCAAGGAAATTGTTGAAGTCTCATATAGAGCGTTATTGAATCCATTCATTTAAAATTCCGATATTTGTAAATCGAGAAATGAAAGCATTATTATCGGAAGCTGATGGGAAAAGTGATCCTGGTAGATGAACAAGATGTTTCCATTGGAACCATGGAAAAAATGGAGGCACATGCGAAAGGCATCCTCCACAGGGCTTTTAGTGTTTTTATTTTCAACTCAAAAGGAGAAATGCTATTGCAGCAAAGGGCATTAACTAAATATCATAGTGGTGGGTTATGGACAAATAGTTGTTGCAGTCACCCGCATCCGGGTGAAGATACCCTGCAGGCCGCTACCAGAAGGTTAAAGGAAGAGATGGGTTTTACCACACCCATAAAAAAAATATTCGATTTTGTGTATCAGGTTCCTTTCGAAAACGGACTTACCGAACACGAGTTTGATCATGTTTTTGTGGGATATTATGATGGAAAGATCGAGCCGGATAAAAGCGAGGTGTGTAATTTTGTTTACGAGCCCATGCAAAAAATCAGGAAACGGATGGCAGATCACCCCGAATTCTTTACTGTTTGGTTTCATATCGCTTTTCCAAAAATGTTGAACTGGTATAATAGTAACAGATGATGACAACCTATCCCTGGTTATGAAAAAGATTATCACCCTTACCCTGAACCCTGCCCTGGATAAAAGTATTTCGGTACCTAAGCTGGTTCCTGAAAAAAAATTACTGTGTACAGACGCGAAAGTAGAACCGGGCGGTGGGGGCATCAATGTTTCAAGAGCCATTCATAAATTAGGGGGCAGCAGTATAGCCATCTATCCGTCGGGGGGCTATACCGGAAAAGAGTTTGATGCGTTAATGGCTGCAGAACATATTGAATCGGTAGTACTGCCTATGAAAGGGTCTACCCGTGAAAACTTTGTGGTATTGGATGCTTCCGCTAATCTTCAATACCGTTTTGGTATGCGTGGCCCGGAACTATGTGAACAGGAATGGCAACAGGCATTGGAATATATTAAAGAACAAAATAACATTGACTTTATCGTTGCCAGCGGCAGTTTACCGCCTGGGGTACCTGCTAATTTTTTTGGCAGACTGGCCATGATTTCGAAACAAAAAAAAGCGAAGCTGGTGGTAGATACTTCAGGAGAAGCCTTGCAGCATGCGGTGCAAGGGGGACTGTTCCTGATTAAACCCAACCTGGGTGAGCTGAGTACTTTATATGGTAAAGAAAAGCTTGCCAAAGAAGAAGTAGTAAGCGCAGCCAGAAGCATTATAGCCAGTGGCGGGAGTGAAATAATTGTAGTATCCCTGGGAGCAGAAGGCGCAGTGCTGGTAACAAAGGACATAGCATTGCAGGTTAAGCCGCCGGATGTTACGATACACAGTACCGTGGGTGCAGGAGATAGTATGGTAGGAGGAATGGTATTGGCTTTATCGAAAAGCTGGAGCCTGGCAGATGTATTGTGTTATGGGGTAGCTGCCGGTACGGCGGCAACGCTGAATCCGGGCACGGAACTGTGTAAAAAAGAGGATACTGAGCGATTATTTAAAGAATTGAAGCAACAATAGCCGGGTTCTATTATTTTTGCAGCCTTCCTCTGCGCAGAAAGGCACGGTTGAAACCATGCTTGCACCTTTCGTTACAGGTGAAGAAGATGATTGGCCTCGTAGTACAATGGATAGTATAAGAGTTTCCGAAGCTCCAGACCCAGGTTCGATTCCCGGCGAGGCCACAGTTTAACTTTATAATGATTGATTTATCAGTTATTAATAAAGTTTTTTTATTTTATGGGGTCAGTAGAGGGAATCCTATAAATTTAGCAAAAAATAGTTCGACTGAAATTAGTAGCTGATATTTTATCATTTTGTGAGCTGATTTTAAAAATAAATAATGAAACTTTTTATTTCTCATGATTATAAAGACATGTCAGGACAAGCCGCTGCCGACCTGATCGAATTGATGCAAATGTGGAAAGATCCGCTTGTCTGTGTTGCCTCAGGGGATTCGCCATCGGGCCTCTACAAAAACCTTGCAGATAAATTTAATAAAAACGAACTGGCTATTTCGAACTGGCATTTTTTGGGCCTGGATGAATGGGTAGGTATGAACGGAAATGATGAAGGGAGCTGCAGGTTTCATTTAAATAATCAATTATTCAATCCGCTACGGGTGCCGAATGATAAAATATCTTTTTTTGATGGAAGAGATAAAGACTTAGCCAAAGAATGTAATGATATAGAAACTTCCATCTTGCAACAAGGCGGTATTGATGTAGCTATTGTAGGCCTCGGATTGAATGGCCATGTAGGAATGAATGAGCCGGGAACTCCACTAACAGCACGTTCGCATATAACAACGCTCGATTTGATAACACAGCAAACCGGTCAGAAATACTTTAAAGAACAACAACAACTTAAGGAAGGTATTACACTGGGATTGGCAACATTAATGGAATCCAAATACATTTTATTATTAGTTAGTGGGGCTCATAAATCTGCAATAGTTAAGAAAATACTGGAAGGCGATATCTCGGAAGAAGTTCCTGGCAGCTTATTGAGAAACCATCCGGGCTTAATGGTTTACTTAGATACCGAAGCCGCGAAATTACTTGAACACAAAAATGGTTAGCCATCAAATAATCCCGGATAAGGCAACTATTTCCGGTTTATTGAAAATGGTCATAGTATAACCCCGCAGCTCCAAGAATTGCCGTATTTTCCAGTTCGGATAATTCAATGGTAAGCTTACTGATTGATTTTGTAAAAGCGAAGGTATTAATGCGCTGCCACATCTTTTCCTGAAAATAGGGATAAGCAAAACGAACGGATCCTCCTAAAATAATTAAGGATGGGTCATAAGTGTACATGATCAGTTTGATGGCATTGCCGAGGTGTGTACCCATTTCAGCATACCATTGCCGCGCCTGTAAATCTCCGGCTTTTGCTTTATCAAACACTTCTACTCCATCGGTATTATAAACATTGGTAAAGAACTGCCCGCTGGCATAATATTCATAGTAGTGATCCAGGTATTCCACCATACCAAATTCACCTGCGCCACAATTGGTACCCGAAAATAAATGATTATTGATAATGACACCCGCGCCTAACCCTGTGCCGATGGTAAGGCCGATCATATTATTTTTACCTATGCCTTTTCCAAAATAATATTCACCGAGTGCAAAACAATTCGCATCATTATTAACTAAAACAGGAACACTGTACCTTTCTTCCATTATTTTTTTTAAATGCACTTCTTTCCAGGAAGGGATATTTTGTACATCATATACGATGCCTTTCCCTGTATCCACTACACTCGGTACCCCGATGCCAATGGCATTTACTTCTTTATCCATTAGGGGATCTGCAATTAAAAATAAATCTCTTAACACCTCTTCTACCGAACCGGAACTGTTGATGCGTTTGGATTTAATTTCTGAAAGTTGAGATCCATGAACAATACCCGCACGAATATTGGTAGCGCCAAAATCAACCCCTATAATTTTTTTATCATTCATACTAATGTTTTATACCGGCTGCGCTGTTTTTTACTTTCCAAAAAGCCGGATGGTTTTATTAGTTACAATCGGTTTTGCCCAAAAGCCAATACTGAGTATGTATCCCATAGTCAGGTATAAAAAACACATACCTGCCCTTAACCCCAAATGATCTCCCAGCCAACCAATCACCAATGGAATGATAGCGCCGCCAATGATACCTGTAACAAGAATGCCTGAAAAAGATCCATGGTGTTCTTCCACGGAATTTAGCGCCAGCGAAAATATGACCGGGTAAATTACAGAGGCAAAAAATCCTACCATGGGAAATGCGATTAATGCCACCGGGGAAGAACCAAACAATCCGGCGCTGAGGCAAACAATGGCTAAGGCGGTAAACAGAATCAGAACAATACGGCTATCAATTAGTTTTATCAATAACAAGCCCAACAGGCCCCCGGCAGTCATAAGCCCCCAAAAATAGGCTACTGTTTCTGCGCCTTTTTTTTGCGGATCGTAATCATGATAGGTAAATAAGAATTGAGATATCCAATTGGCAACGCCCTGTTCCGTACCCACATAACTAAGCATAGCAATAAAAAATAAAATCACTTTTCGATTTTTAAATAACTCAATATGTATTGATAAAGGGCCACCCTTTTCATCTTTGTTTAACGCTACTTTTGGAAACCGTGAAAACAGAATAACGAGGATCATTGCAACACAGATAATAACAAAAAGGAAGTAAAGTGAAATCCATGGTAATTGAACAGGGACAAGCTTATTTAAAGCGGAAAAGAGTTGGTTATTGCGGGTATTTTGATGTAGCCGGAATACAAGCCCGGAATAAACCAAAGGGCTAACAAAAGAGGCAAAACCGAAAATAAGCTGCGCCAGTACTGAATAAAACGCATAATTTTCTTCGCCGCCGGCGGTGCGTAAAAGCGGATTGATTACAACCTGCAACATGGCCATTCCACAGCCTATCAAAAATAAAGAAAATACCGCTGATAAATAATTGGGGAAAAGAGCCAGCAGCAATGAGCCTGCTAAGGCAACGATAAAAGCGGCTATCATGACTTTTTTTTCTCTATAACGTTCAATGAGCATACCCGAAGGAATAGACATTACACCATAAGCTATAAAAAAGGCAAAAGGTAGTAATGCAACCAGTGTAAGGCTAAGGTTGAACCCCTTTATCATATCGGGTATTAGCGGGCCAATAACATTCGTTAAAAAAGAGATGACGAAGAATGTTAACATTATCAGGCCAACAGTGTAATAGCTTTTTTTCATATGCAACAGGTAGCTTTGATCATCGCTTTTGCCATCTCTTACCGGTATGAATAGATCATTGCCATACTTTCTCTGGCCATCCGCTGATTATATTCGAAAGTCAATTGCTTATGGTTAATAGTGTCTACTATGGTACCTATCAAACATAGTCCGCCTGTAAAAAGGTACAAAAGGCCCATGCCATTCTGGCCCACCATAAAACGTTGAATACCCCCAACACAAATGAATCCCAATACACAACCCAGTAAAACCTGGTCCGATTTTCTCCGTTTGCCATTGTATAGGGCAATAAAGTTTACCAATTGCTCTTCACCCAGTTCTTTGGTAATCATTTGCAGATAAATGAGTTCTTCGCCTTCAATGGAAGGCACCATGTTAATGAGGTTTGGTTGCATAGTAAGGTTTTACGGGAGAAAGCAGTTGTTTAATCCTGATAAATATAATCATTAGTCCGAAGATTCCCAATGGGTGATGCTGAAATGACGCGGCTATTTTTAAATGAAGCGCGTAATGAATGGCATGCCCCATACCACATCCCGGGCAATAGCCAAAACCAAACAGGCTAAACAGGCATAAAGAGGTTTCGGATTTATTTTCGGGCAGAAAGAATAAAACTGTGAGCGCTGTTACCCAGAAAAGCGGTTCTAAATGGGTCTGAATCCATTTAAATAAGCGGGGAAATAGATGCCTGGATAAATTCATCTGAGTAGTAATTTAAAAAATCTTTACAAACTGGCAGATTATTAACCGGGGATTCGCGGTAAGCTACTTTCCGAATGCCCCGATATTACTGCTGAATATTTTTACCGCGATGGCCAGGAGTATTACCCCAAAGAATTTTCTAACTGCCAATAATCCACCGGGCCCCAGGAATCGTTCAATTACTTTTAATGACTTTAATACGATATATACGACCACTAAATTGATTAAAATACCTGCCAGGATATACATTTGATCATAGTTCGCCTTTAGCGACATAATGGTGGTTAGGGTACCACTCCCTGCAATAATTGGAAAAGCAATGGGTACCACAGTTCCTGACCGCGCATTTTTATCCCCCTTGAATATTTCATGCCCCAGTACCATTTCTAAACCCAGTAAAAATATAACAACCGATCCGCCAACGGCAAAGGACCTGATATCCAGGCCTAACATGTTTAAAAAAGGCTTTCCCAGGTATAAAAAAAGTATCATTAATCCACCTGAAACAATGGTTACCTGGAAAGAACGGATGGCTCCCATCTTTTCTTTCAAAGAAATTAACAGTGGGATGGAACCCACAACATCTATCACCGCAAACAAAGTAAAAGTTACCGTTAGCAGTTCTTCGGGGTGGAAGTTCATGAAATATTTTTTGTAAAAGTAATAAGTTGTAATGTAAACAAATAATAAGTGGCAAGTAATAAGATAATTTAATGAATATCTGATACTCACGCCTCATGCCTCACGTTTCCCTCGGTCTATGCCATTCCTTGCCTGCCAATGAAATGTTATACAGCATTTCATGTGTATAGGCATCATTTTCTATAACCAGTTTTACAACGCAACCATAGTGGCAGGTAAAAACATCAAAAGATTCTTTCAGAGGGGTATGTGTGATATGTGCAAGGATGCTTCTTAATACGCCACCATGTGCCACAATCACTGCAGGTTTAGGTTGCAGGCTGATGTCATTAAAGCGGTTAATTACCCTGCTATGCATTTGTAAATAACTTTCCCCTCCCGGTGTCTGGATATTAATGAAATCGTCCATCCAGGGTTGTATCTCCGCTTTTGGTATTTCGCTCCATGGCTGCATTTCCCAACTGCCACAATTCAGTTCCATGAGATCGCCATGAAGCTGAACAGCCTGCTGTGGAAATAAAGCTTCGGCCAGTTTCCGGCATCTTTGTAATGGACTGCTGTAAACAGTTTCTATATTTCGGGGAATAAAAGGCTGAATACTGGCCACTTCCTCATTAAAGGTTTCTGTTACATCCAGATCAGATTGTCCATAACAAATACCTTTTTCAATTTTAGGGGTGGTATGTCTGATCAAATAAATCTCCATTACACGAATTACACGAATTAATACGAATTATCGAAAAAGATCTGAAAAATAATTGCCACAGATGGCAGATTAGCAATGAAAATCCGCTAAGCTGATCATCTGTGGCAATAAATTAAAACCGAAAAATATGATTCCTGTGAAGCCGGTACTGGAATTGCAAAGCCTGCAGGCATTGCCCGCACAGGCAGTCTGTATACTTTTCTTCTATGAATAATTGCTCTTCATACGTAAGCTGAACCTGTGTACACTGGCACTCGCTTATATTCCCCAATTTACATTCAAACGCTTGTGAACAGCGTGGACATTTTTTGGTTTCATGTAGCGGCATAGTAATTACCAGTTAAAAGTGACACCTGCATTAAAAAATGACGGGATACTGTTAAACCCACGTACTTCAAAGAATTTTTGATTTGTGATATTCTGTGCATCTGCGAAGAATATCACATGTGGGTTAACCGTATAACTGGCATTGGCGCCCAGTATGAAATAACTGTTTAAAGAAACATCGGCTTTTTTATAGCCCCCTATATCAAATCGTTTGCCGGCATATTTGCCGCTAACTGATACATAAAGGCCTTTCGCCAGATCCAGGCCTGCAGTAAGATGGAAGCTGTGTTTTGGCCTTCTCAACAGATAGTTATAGGTTATCGTATCTTTTACTGTAACACGATTCTGTGTAATCTCTTCCGTGCCAAGAAAAGTGTAATTAGCGGTAATGGTTAATTTTTCAACGGGTGTGAGAGACAATTCTAATTCTACTCCATTAACCGTTTGTTTTAAGTAGTTGAAATACTTATAGGTAATATAATTATAATCAATTCCGTTTTTGATTTGCCTGTTAAAATACACCAACCTTGTACTTATTTTTTTTTGCTGAAAGCTGATGCCTGTTTCATAGTTAACCGATTTTTCGGCCTCCAGTTTATCATTGATACTTAACTGGTATAAGGAAGGGGCCTTAAAGCCACTCGAAATACTGGCAAATAACTTTACCTGGTTTGTAATGCTGTAAGAAGGATTAAAAGTATAGGTGCTGTTATTGCCATAACGTGAATGACGATTGTATCTCACCCCCCCCTCAATATTTATTTTTTTATCAGGACTGTTATAAATGAGTGAAGCATACATTGCTTTCTGGTTCATGGATGTATCGCTGAAACTACTACTGTAAGGGCCGTAGCTGCTTACCGAATAATAATGCTGGTTATAGGAATGATAGCGATAGTCGAGGCCCGTTAAAAGGGTAAATCCCTTACCCAGCCAGGTTCCTGCATATAATTCTACGAACTGCGATTTGCCAAAATAAGCATTGTCTTCAAAAATGGTACCGGTTTTATGTACACTGTCATTCCGGTAGTTTCTGGAGATTTCACTAAACTGGTAGGTTCCAGTAATGGTAACAGGTCCTTTTTTATACAGGAATCCTGTACCGGTAATAAATGAGGTATGATGGATGTTATAATCCCTGTCGTCAGAAAAAACACCTGCATCAATGCCTGCGGTGTATTGACTGTACATAGCAAATGTTTTCAGCGAAAGGGCAGGTGATACCTGGTAGAGTAACTGTGCATTGGTAACTGTGCCGTTATAGGCATCATTATCAAAATTCCTGGTACCGCTGCTGTCATAGGCAGATGAAAAGCCTTTCGTAGCAAGCCTTGCAAATCTGGCAGTATAGGTTAGCTTATTTTTTTTGCCAAATACCTGCAAATTATTTTTGGATGTGCCCATGCTTCCCTGGCTAACCGTGCCCTTGATATTGAAAGCTTTTTGCACGTCTTTTTTTACAGTGATAATATTGATTACCCCGGCAATGGCATCGCTGCCATATAAGGTAGACTGCGCGCCTTTGCAAACTTCTATCCGCTCCACATCATTGATGGAAAATAAATTCAGATCAAAGTCGTTGGTAATGGTAGAAGGGTCGTTCAGGGGAATACCATCCATCAGTATCAGTGTTCGCCCGGCAGAGGCGCCGCGCATATAAACTGTTTGCACAGAGCCTGCATTATTCAGCGCCCCATTTACAGTAATCCCCGCCTGTTCATTCAATAACTGCGCAATGGTTTTACCATTGCTTTTTTCGATTTGTGCATGCGTGATAACGGTAATTACTTTGCCTGTAGAACTTTGTTTCTGTTCTATTTTATTGGCGGTAACTACTACTTCATCAAGTGTTCTGATGGGTAAACTGTCATTTTGTGCGTAAACTGCACTGCCCGCAAGCAGCGTAAAGAGGAGCGTTACTTTTTTGCTCATTGTTTTGTTGTTTTAAATGGAACAATGAGCTTTCAGGAAAATAAAAAAACGGAGAAATATAAATGGTTGCCGTGGCAGCCCTTTACATTCCATGCTTTTCACCCGAAAGCCGTGAATGGTTGATTGGCATTTGGCAGGTCTTCTGGCTCGCTCTCAGTTGATCACCTTCCCATTCCATTACAGAACAGTGGTTTGAAGATTCAACCGGCATGATTGGTGAATTAGCGATCATGAAAAATTACTCACGACTGATGATTCACGTCTCACGAAAACGCTTACAGCTACGGGGATAGCGCCGGAATCACACCGGACTTCCCTTTTAATCCCTCCTTACGGCAGGAACCAAATACGCAACAAATGTAACGGTGCGAATCAAATAACAAAATTTTGTACCGGTTAAGTTGTACACGCCACGTTGAAAACTTAAAGAAATTGTGTCAAGAAAACCTCAAAAGCAATTTCCTGTCTCTCACGTCTCACGATTCACCTTTGACTTTCCATTAAGTTTCCTACATTTAATCCCATACTACTAACGCTATGCGGGAAAAACAAAAATTAAATCTGTTCAGTTTCACCATGATCGTTGTGGGATTGGTGATAGGGATGGGTATTTTTAGAACGGCGGCAACCAGTGCCAAAGATGCCATTGAGCCATCTGTTTATTTTACAGCCTGGTTGTTGGGCGGATTCTTTGCCTTATGTGGGGCGCTTACCTATGCCGAAATTGGAAGCCGTTATCCGGTTACCGGCGGCTATTATAAAATATTCTCTTATGCCTATCATCCCAGTATCGCTTTTGCGATCAATTGTATCATACTCATCAGTAATGCTGCCAGTTTAAGCGGTGTAGCTTTGATTGGTAGCGGATATATTACCAAATTATTTCCACAGATTGCCTGGACAGATATAGATAAGGCCCTGATCAGTTGTGGCGCAATCATTATTTTTTACCTGATCAATTTACGTGGACTGCGGATGAGTTCAAGGGCACAAAATATTTTAATGCTGATAAAGATTGGAATGATCGTTGTGCTGATACTGGCACTTTTCTTTCCTCATCAGGATGTTGTACAAACAGCGTCCATCGTAACCGCTCCGGTAGTAGCTAATATGAGCTGGATACAAAGTTTGGGTGTTAGTCTGATTGCCGTATCATTTACCTATGGTGGCTATCAGCAAACCATCAATTTTGGAAATGAAGTGGATAAGCCGGCAAAAAATATACCCAGGGGTATATTTATCGGTATTGCACTCATCATTGGACTATACCTGTTAGCCAACCTTAGTTACTATACCATTGTTGGGTTTGACAGTATGAAAGGCGAGCGTGAAATAGCGTACGTTGTGATTAATAAAACATTCGGAAAAAGCGGTGCGGATTTGTTTTCTTTCTTTCTATTTTTTGGTGTATTGGCTTATGTAAATGCATTACTGATGAGTAATCCAAGGGTAATGTATGCGATGAGTGAAGAAGGTGTTTTACCAAAAGTATTCTCAAAACAAAATCCTTCTAACGGCGTATTGACCGTTTCATTAACCGTTTTTGCAGCCATGTGTTTTGTTATACTTTTCTTTGCGCAGACTTTTGAGAAAATTCTCAATTTTACCATATTCCTGGACTGTTTTGGTATGGTAGCTTCGAGTGCAACCATTTTTGTTTTACGAAAGCGAACCAAACACCTGGATGGTACGGGTATTTATAAAATGAGGTTCTATCCGGCAATGCCATTGATTTTTATGGGTTCCTATCTTTTTGTCGGGGTGAGTATCGCTATACAAACACCGGATACGGCGCTGGTTGGGCTGTTAGTATTGGCGGCATTCATGTTGATCTATTTTGTCGCAAAAAAAATTAATGACAAAAGCCTGACCATTACCGCAGGCAAGGAGGAATAATTGTATGGATATTTCTTATATCATAAATGAATTGGGGGAGGAGCGGGAAGATTATTTTAGGGCCATTGCGCCACCCATCATTCAAACCAGCAATTTTGCTTTTAAAAAAGTAGACGATCTTCGTAAATCATTTGAAGATGAGTATTCCACCTGGTTGTATAGCAGAGGATTAAATCCAACGGTAGAGATACTCAGAAAAAAACTGGCTGCACTGGATGGAGCAGAAGATTGCCTGGTTTTTAATAGTGGCGCCGCTGCCATATTCGCCGCTGTGCTTGCCAATATCAAAAGCGGTGATCATATTGTTAGTGTGAAAAGCCCATATACCTGGGCACAGCGCATGTTTGAAGTAATCCTTCCACGATTTAATGTTACGGTTACCTATGTTGATGGCTGTTCAACAGAAAATTTTGCGCTGGCTATTCAGCCAACTACCAAAGTAATATACCTGGAATCACCTAATAGCTGGTTCTTTGAGTTACAGGATCTTTCGGCTATTGCCTTATTGGCAAAACAACACAACATCATTACTATTTGTGATAACAGTTATTGCACACCTATTTATCAGCAACCTATCGCATTCGGGATCGACCTTGTTTTACAATCTGGCACAAAATACATTGCGGGTCATAGCGATACGGTGGCGGGTGTACTGTGCGGTAAGAGACAAATGATTGAACGTATTTTTAACAGTGAGTATATGAATATCGGCTCGGGTATTCAACCATTCAATGCATGGCTGTTAATTAGGGGATTACGCACTTTGCCGGTACGACTTGAACGCATCACCCGCAGTACGTACGAAATAGTTGGGTTTTTAAAGGCACATCCCCGGGTTGAGAAAGTGCTTTTTCCAATGGATCCATCGTTTCCCCAGTATGAACTTGCCCAAAAGCAAATGACAGGGGCCTGTGGACTGGTCACCATTTTTCTGAAAGCGGAATCTGCCCAAACCATTGAATTGTTCTGTGAATCGCTTAAGCATATCTTAATGGCAGTTAGCTGGGGGGGGCATGAATCGCTGATCCTGCCCAAATGTGCAGGAATGAAACCTGAGAACTTTGACCCTAAAAATCAGGATCACCGTTCCTTGCGGTTATATATAGGACTGGAGGAGCCTGCTTATCTGATAGCAGACCTTTTGGGGGCCTTTGAAAGCATTGCCAGCCTTTCATAACAGTTTTTAAACTGTTTAGTGCAGTTCCTTTCCGCCTGTCTAAAATTTAGGGAACTGGCAAGGAAACCGTTATTTTTGTTTAATATGAAGAAGTATTTGACCCTTATTTGTTGCGTATGTATTTCCCAGGCATTTGCGCAAAGGGCCTCGGATAACTGGGATCTTCGTCATTGTATCGAGCATGCGCTTGAATATAATATATCTATCAAGCAGGCAGATATACAGGCAAGGATTGCCGCTTTACAGGCAAAACAGGCAAAGAATAATATTTATCCCAGCCTGAATGGAAGTTCTTCAACCGGCGTTCGTTTTGGGCGATCCATTGACCCTACCACCAATAGTTTCTCAACATCACAGTTTTTATACCAGAATTTTGGTATTAATGCAGGGGCCCAATTGTATAATTTTGGCCGGTTAAAAAATACAACCCTGGTAGCAAAATTTAATGCCGAGGCGGCCCTTGCGGATGTAGCCAGAGCGGCCAATGATGTATCTTTTAATGTGGCTACCTACTACCTGCAGGTATTGTCTTCCAAAGAGCAATTAAAAATTAGTGAGGTACAGATATCTCAAACACAGAATCAATTTGATATTACAAGGAAAAGGGTTGAAGCAGGCGTATTGCCTGAACTGAACCTTGCCGAAGTAGAGGCGCAATTGGCTACAGACAGCAGTAACTATTATGCTTCAAAAGGAAATTATGAGCAAAGTTTATTAAATCTTCGCGCATTACTGAACCTGGAAACTGATGTTCTATTTGGCATTGAAACACCGGCAGTTGATCAAATTCCGATTGAATCATTTGCCGAACTCCAGCCTGAAATGGTTTACGATCTGGCCCTGCAATATCAACCATTGCAAAAAGCCAATGAGTTCAGGATTAAGTCTGCACAGAAAAGTATTTTGGTATCAAAAGCGCTCATGTATCCTACCATAAGTTTGGGAGGTAATCTTTCAACCAACTTTTCTAGTTCATTTAAAAAAATAACCGGCGGATCATTTTTAGGATATAGCCCGATTACAGGTTCTGAACCAATCATTACTTTGAGTAACGTAAATTATTATGTGCAGAATCCCATATATAAACTAACGCAGACCAGCCGCGGATTTGATCAGTTATGGGATGGTTGGTCCAGGCAACTGGATAATAATTTCGGACAAAACCTGGGTATTAGTTTAAGTATTCCCATTTATAATAATCACCAGGCGAAAATCAATATCCAGCAAGCCAAATTGAATCTTAAATCTGCCGAATTGCAAAAACAACAAAGTGACCTTACGCTCAGGCAGAATATTTATGCAGCGTATACCAATGCCATCACCGCACTGCAAAAATTTAATGCAGGCAAAAAGTTAGTAACCAGTGCACAGAAAGCGTATGATTTTGCCATTAAGCGTTATGAAGTGGGTTTACTCAGCTCACTTGACCTCATTACAAATCAAAATAACCTGCTGAAAGCAAAAGTGCAGCAACTCAGTAATCAATATGATTATGTTTTTAAAATGAAGTTGCTTGAATTCTACAAAGGGAGGGGCCTGAAATTATAAATCTACCAACAGCCTTTTGCAAATAGCAAAAAGCGTTAAAAGAAAAACTGTTTTATGAATAAGAAATTGATTTGGATCATTGTAGCGTTGGTTGTTGTGATAGGTGCTTTGATAGGCCTGAAGAAAGCCGGGGTGATTGGCAAAGAAGAAGGTTTAAAAGTATCATCTGAAAAAGTTACCACAAGAACCATCATTGAAACAGTAAATGCCAGCGGTAAAGTGTATCCAGAGATTGAAGTAAAAGTAAGCCCGGATATTAGTGGAGAAATTGTTGAATTGAATGTGAATGAAGGGGATAGCGTAAAGCGTGGGCAAATACTGGCAAGAATTTATGCAGATATCTACCTTACCCAGCGCGATCAGGTAGAAGCAGGCGTAAACCAGACTAAAGCCCAGTTATCTAACTCAACTGCCAGCCTGGCCGGATTGAAAGCTACTTTTGATAACCATAAAAATATTTACGACCGTCAAAAGAAGTTATTCAACGATAAAGTAGTTTCCCTTGCCGAGTTTGAACAGGCAGAACAAAATTATTTAACGGCACAGGCTAATTATACTGCTGCAAGAGAAGGGCTGAAAAGCGGGGAAGCCTCTATACAGAGCGCCGAGGCACAGTTATCCAAAGCAGATAAAGACCTTTCCCGTACAGTAATTATATCACCCATGGATGGTATGGTTAGTTTGATGAATGTGAAAAAGGGAGAACGTGTAGCGGGTAACAGTTTTAATGTTGGTACAGAAATGATGCGGGTTGCTGATATGCGCAGTATTGAAGTTCGGGTGGATGTTGGCGAAAATGATATACCAAAAGTAAAACTTGGTGATACTGCCATTGTTGAAGTTGATGCGTATACTAATCGTAAATTTAAAGGGCTGGTATACAAAATAGCCAACCCAAATACAGGGTCATCCGGCGCTTCTTCCAATACTGATGTAACTAATTATAAAGTTCATATCCGTTTGTTGCCAGAATCTTATAGTGACCTGGTTGCAACTGGCAAAGGTTTCCCTTTCCGTCCGGGTATGACTGCCAGCGCAGATATACAGACCAGAACCAGGGAGAATGTTTTGTCAGTAGCGTTAAACGCCGTTACTACCAGGGATAAGAAAAGCGATATTGCACCGGGAGAAGAAAATAAGGAGGATAAAAAACCTGAGCAGGAGAAGGCAAAATCTACCAGCTCGGATGATGATATTGAAGAAGTTGTTTTTGTATTACAAAAAGACAATAAAGTAAAAAAGGTTAAGGTAAAAACAGCTATTCAGGACCTTAATTATATTGAGATTGTTGAAGGATTACAGGAAGGCGATGAAGTGATTACCGGGCCCTATTCCATTGTAAGTAAGACGCTGAAAGAGGGAACTTTAGTTAAAGTTGTACCGAAAGACAAATTATTTGAAGAAAAGAAATCGAATTGATCCCCTTCCCCCTCTCTTAAAGAATGATCTATACAACGGCAGGTTTTACCTGCCGTTTTGTTTTTAATAACCTTGTTGGTGATTATTCGGATAGGGACTCATTTCGTATGTTTGCATAAATATTCATTTTAGTAATGCAGTTTGGAATAATAGGTAGCGGAAGTTGGGCCACGGCACTGGCTAAAATATTGACAGATAATGGCAATACTATCCATTGGTGGGTTCGCAATTCGGATACCATTCATACCATGGAGAAGCGCAGGCATAATCCACATTACCTGAGCAGTGTCTATTTTAATCTTTCACAAATACGATTAAGTGATGATATTCAGACTGTGGTAGCACAATCTGATGCGCTGGTTATTGCAGTACCCTCCGCCTTTGTAGAAAAGGCCCTCCGGCAATTACCGGCGGATGCGCTGCATGGAAAAAAAATAATTTCTGCAGTAAAAGGAATGCTACCCTCCGGTAACCAATTGGTTAATCAATATGTAGCAAATAATTTTGAGGTGGACATAGCAGATTATTTTGCTGTATTAGGTCCCTGCCACGCGGAAGAAGTAGCATCAGAAAAATTATCTTATCTCACTTTTTCCGGGATGGATGCAGCTACTGCCTCAGTGATTGCCTCACATTTCAAAACGGAGTATCTTAATACACTGGTGAATAATGATGTTTGGGGTGTGCAATATGCCGCGGTACTTAAAAATATTTATGCGTTAGGGGCAGGAATTGCACACGGACTGGAATATGGCGATAATTTTTTAAGTGTTTACATAGCCAATGGGGCCAATGAAGTAGTGACTTTTCTCACACAGCTCAATAATAATCAGCGAACAGCATCACCTAATTTTGCCAGTTCTGTTTACCTGGGTGATTTGCTGGTTACCTGTTATTCTTTATTTAGCCGGAACAGAACATTTGGGAACATGATAGGCAAGGGCTATTCCGTAAAAGCAGCTCAGTTAGAATTAAATATGGTGGCAGAAGGGTACAATGCCAGTAAGTGTATACTAACCTTAAACAAGTCGGTAAAAGCAGCAATGCCTATCGCGGAAACTATCTATGAAATTTTGTGGGAACAACTTCCTGCTGCGGAAGGATTTAAGCGGATCGAAACATTTCTTATATAGTAACCAGGAAAACCGTTTTACCCGCACTCACTTCAAATTTATTTCGATACAATTATTGGCGGTTAAAAAGTTTGTTGAGTTTCATTGGAAAAAAGATCAGCCGCTATCCCGTCTGCCAGAAATTGGCCGGTTCCGGTAAGTTTTACAAAATCATTTACATGAACTAAGTGCCCAAGAAGGATATGTTTTTGTGCCGTCTCAATTATTTCCATCGCTTTTCCTTCCCCCCAACCTGTTGTAACCTGTTTCAGTGGTATGCCTTCCATGGTTCGCAAACGCGTCATAATAAATTCATTCAATTGCTGCCCCTCACTCAATAGTTCAATTTCAAAAGGAACGGCAGCATTTTCGATACTTTTCAGATACAGACTATTATTGGCAATATTCCATTGCCTGCTTTTACCATTGAATGAATGGGCAGAAGGTCCCAGTCCGAGGTAGGGCTTACCCTGCCAATAGCTGCTATTATGCTTACTGCGAAAACCGGGCAAGGCAAAATTTGAAATTTCGTAATGCTCAAAACCTGCTTCTGCCATCCACTCTGTAAGTAACGTAAAATGCCTGGCCTGTTTTTCCGGATCCACATCTGGTAAGCGTTTTGTGTGGATCATCTTTGCCAATGCAGTTCTGGGCTCAACCGTTAATGCATAACAGGAGAGGTGTGGAATGTTTAATGAAATGGCAGTGGTTACATTCTCTTTCCAGGCAGCATCCGTTAATAAAGGTGTTCCATAGATCAGGTCAATAGAAATAGTTGTGATTCCCTGTTTTTGTGCTAATAAAATTGCTGCTTTTGCCTGGGTAACCGTATGAGCGCGGTTCATCCACTGTAGGTCCGATTCAACAAAAGACTGGATGCCGATACTTAAACGGTTGATCCCTGATTCTTTCCAGCCTGCAACGGTTTCTTCTGTAATGTCATCCGGGTTGGCTTCTAAACTTATCTCTGCCCCTTCCTCTACTGTAAACAAGCTTCTGATTACAGACAGGATACTTTGTATTTCGCAGGTAGATAAGAGTGAGGGCGTTCCTCCTCCAAAATAAATGGTATCTATTTTTTCTGAGAGGTAAAAGCGTTGTATTTCAGCCTCTTTATTGATTGCCCTAACCATTTCAGGGATTCTTTGCCGGGAAGTAGAGAAATGAAAATTACAGTAATGGCAGGCTTTCCTGCAAAAAGGGATATGAATATAGATGCCTGCCATCGAAAATTTATTTAATAAATCAATACAAAAGTAATGTTATCGGTATTTGTTCTGCGATTAATGCCGCTGCCTCCATATTTTTGCCACAAATCACCGGTTTGAAGAGAGTTTCCCTGATATGTTTCATGATTTGTTTTGCCTGTACCGCTTTTTGCCAGGCAGATTCAATGAACCGTCCTGAGTCTACACGCAAAGCCCCCCCCACTATTTCGCGGTCTGCACCCTTGCCCTTGAAGAAAAAAATGATTGATACCGCTGAAAGTAAGCACCCGGATAGGTTTATTAAAAACAACCGTTTACTGATTGTCAGAAAGTATGTAGATAGTCTGAGGGCCGATTCAATAAGCAAAGCAGCTTTACTTATGCCAGCGGTAGAGAGATATGATACATCAACCTATCAAAAATTTGCAACGCATCCATTGCTGCCGCTGAACAAGCCTGCCATGTTTATGATCATAGATTACCATAAACAAATCATAAAGGATGAGCTTTTTTACCTGGTGGCGGGCGTAATTTTTATTCTTGCGTTCTTTCGGGCAGCTTTTCCAAAATATTTCAGTAACCTTTTTTTACTTTTCTTTCAATCCTCCCTTCGTCAAAAACAAACCCGCGACCAACTTTTGCAGGATAACCTGGCTTCCTTGCTGGCAAACCTGCTATTTATCATCAGTGCCGGTTTATATATCAGCCTGCTTATACAATACAAAAACTGGATAGACCTTTCGTTCTGGTGGCTGGCAGCAGGCTGTGCCGCTGTTTTACTGCTTACCTATCTTCTTAAGTACCTTTTCCTCCTTTTTGCCGGATGGGTTTTTAATACAAAAGAGGCAGCGGGACTATATATTTTTGTGGTTTTTATGGTAAATAAAGTGCTTGGGGTTATGTTGATCCCCTTCTTACTTATATTGGCTTTTGCTGAAAAGCAGGTAGTGGAAGTGGCCATTAACCTGTCTGTCGTACTGCTGGCAATATTACTGGCTTACCGCTATTGGGTATCTTATCATACCATTCGGAATAAACTGAAAGTGAATGCGTTACATTTTTTTCTCTACCTTTGCGCCGTTGAATTGCTTCCGCTGGTATTGATTTATAAGGGATTAATCAATTATTTTGCCGGAAGTTTTTAATTTTGTATAATCTTAGATCAGCAGTATGTTAAAGAACGGTCCAAAAAAATCAGTTACTGCCAAAGCAACAAAGAGAATTTTGATTTCCCAACCAAGACCGGAAAGTGAAAAGTCTCCCTATTTTGATCTGGAAAGAAAATACAATGTGGAGCTGATCTTCAAGCCTTTCATCAAACTGGAAGGTATTGCGGCACGGGATTTCCGAAAGCAAAAAATTGATATCATGTACTACTCGGCCGTTATGTTTACCAGCCGAAATGCGATTGATCATTTTTTCCGTATGTGTGAAGAAATGAAAGTAATCATTGGACAGGATACCAAATATTTCTGCATAACCGAAGCGGTAGCTCTTTACCTTCAGAAATTTATCCTGTATAGAAAGCGAAAAGTGTTTTATGGTGCCGATGGCACCAATAAAAGCATGTTTGATGTGATTAACAAGCATAAGGAAAATGAAAAATTCCTATATGTATGCAGTGAGAACCAACAGGATAATGAAATTGTGAACTGGCTCAAGACTAACAAGTGTGAATATCAGCTCGGGTTCATGTACAGGTCAATCAGCAATGACATTAAAGAAGTATTAGGCGCCAAAGATTTTGATGTGATCTGTTTTTTTACACCAAGTGGTGTAAAAAGTTTGTACGATAATTTTCCCGGGTTTAAACAGAACGGAACAGTGATTGGCGCTTTTGGCAGTAATACATCCAAAGCCGTAGAAGAAGCCGGTTTACAACTGGAGATAAAAGTACCTTCTCCCCAAAAGCCCAGTATGTGCGCCGCACTGGACCAGTTTTTATGCGGTGAAAAGGTAATAAAAAAATAATTTCGATTTACGACAAATAAAAAGCCCCTGTAACAGGGGCTTTTTATTTGTCGTAATATAGCTAATCAATTATTGGTTGCATTTTAAACAACCTGACAGAAAATTTTATGGCCCATCTATATACCAATCACCTCATTACTGAAACCAGTCCCTACCTGTTACAACATGCGCATAACCCTGTTAACTGGTATCCATGGGGGGAAGAAGCTTTACAAAAAGCAAAAGCAGCAGACAAACCCATATTAATAAGTATTGGTTATGCGGCCTGCCATTGGTGTCATGTTATGGAAAGGGAAAGCTTTGAAGATATGGCTACTGCTGCATTGATGAATGAATACTTTATCAATATTAAAATTGACAGAGAAGAACGCCCTGATCTTGATCATATTTATATGGATGCTGTTCAGGCTATAACGGGCAGTGGCGGATGGCCACTCAATGTATTTCTAACCCCGGATGCCAAACCTTTTTTTGGCGGAACTTATTTCCCTCCGGAAAGGGCCTTTAACCGGGCCAGTTGGAAAGAAGTACTAACCGGCATTCATAAAAACTATCTTGTAAAAAAAGATGAAATTTTCTCGCAGGCAGAGAATCTGACGGTACACTTATTGTCTGCCAATGGTTTCGGAATTCAGCAACCCGGAACAGCAGACAACCTTTTTTTTTCTGATATAACCTTGCAAACTATCGCCGATAACCTGCTTGCCAATGCAGATACCGAATGGGGGGGATTTGGCAAAGCGCCAAAATTTCCCCAAACATTTTCTATCCAATACCTGCTTAGACACTATCATTTTACAAAAGAACCGGCAGCATTGCAACAGGCTTTACTGAGCCTGGATAAAATGATGGATGGAGGAATTTACGATCAACTGGGCGGAGGTTTTGCCAGGTATAGTACCGACAATGAATGGCTGGCCCCGCATTTTGAGAAAATGTTATACGATAATGCGTTATTGGTTGGTGTGCTGTCTGAAGCCTATCAGATTACCGGCAATGACCGTTATGCGGAAAAGATTGAGCAAACCATCGCTTTTATTGAAAGAGAAATGCTGGGTACTGAAGGAGGATTTTACAGCGCTATTGATGCAGACAGTGAAGGCGTGGAAGGTAAATTCTATACCTGGTCAAAAGAGGAGGTTACGGCTATTCTGGGTGCAGATGCCGGGCTATTTTGTAATTTTTACAATATAACAGAAAAAGGTAACTGGGAGCATACCAATATTCTCTGGAAAAAGGAAGTAGCGGAAAATTTTGCAGTACAAAATGGCCTTTCAAAACAGTTACTTGCCGGGAAATTAAGTGATTGCAGGGAAAAGCTGATGCAGTACCGCAACAGAAGAATTCGCCCGCAATCAGATGATAAAATACTGCTTGGCTGGAATGCCCTGATGAATACGGCTTATGCCAAAGCCTATGCCGCACTGGGTAAAAGCGCATACAGGGATAGGTCAATACAGCATATGCAGTTTCTTGAAGCAACCTTTTCCGGTGTAAAAAATGGTTGGCTGCATACCTATAAGAATGGCCAGGCAAGGATACCTGCTTTTCTGGATGACTATGCCTATCTGATCCAGGCTTATATCTATTTGCAGGAAATGACAGGGGTAGGCGCCTATTTACTGAAAGCAAAAGCACTTACAGAATGGGTGGTGGAAAAATTTGGAGAGGTGGATACGGGCTTCTTTTTTTATACACACGTTGATCAAAAGGATGTAATTCTCAGGAAAAAAGAAGTGTATGACGGGGCAGTGCCAAGCGGTAACTCGGTAATGGTATACAATCTACTTTACCTGTCTATTGCTTTTGATCAACCGGTATGGGCCCAACAATGCCGGGATCTTCTCAGGTCGATGGGGAAAGCGATTCTGCAATATCCGGGTTCATTTGGGGTATGGGCCCTGTCTATTCAATCAATAACCAGGGGGATGTTGGAAATAGCGGTGGTTGGGCAGCAGTCTGCTAATTTCCTGTGTCCTGTATTACGAAAGTATCTACCTAATAAAATTCTTCAGTCCCAGGAAACTATTTCTCATTTTTTTCCGTTATTAGCAGGAAAAGAAGGAGCCGAAGGGGGAGGTGTCGCATTTTATTTATGTAAAGAATATAGCTGTAAGGCGCCTTTTTTTACGGTAGAAGCTCTTTTAGCAAATGTGTAACATAGTTTAAAGTAATTTGCCTTTTATGACAGCGGCCTCAGGCCCACATGAAAAAAAATCAAATTATTTGTAGTAACCCAACTTTAATCTTGTAGTATCTGACATCATCTTTACCCAGATCATAAATTTATTGGCAACAAAATCGCAAAATCGACACAACTGCCGATGGAAAACTTATATTTGTCACTGTCATAAATCAGTTTCATAATGAGAGGTTATTTAAGTAATATTATTCTGGTTGCTTTCTGTTTAAGCCTGGGATCCTGCTTTTTGAAAAAAAATGCGAAGTCTAAAGGATTGCCCGATGATGGACAGCTACATGGCGTAGCGCCTACTGCTAACAAAAGCATGAGTCCCCCGCGTAACATGGTATACATCCCACCGGGAACCTTTCACATGGGCCCGAGTGATGAGGATATCAGCTATAATTATACAAGCCGTAACCGGCAGGTTTCTATCCCCGGGTTCTGGATGGATGCAAAAGAAATCACTAATAATGACTATCGCCAGTTTGTAAATTGGGTACGTGATTCTCTCGCGTTTAAAATTCTGTTTGGACAAGGCATTAATAAAGCCGATGATACCATGGCAGTGGATTCTAAGAAAATGGCTGCCATTAAATGGGACAGAAGTACCATTGAAAAGCTGAATGAACTTAACCTGGCCCCGGATAATCGTATTTATGGCAAACCGGAAATTGACCCGGAAAAAATTGTTTACCGAATAGAATATTTTGATCTGGCTGCAGCGGCTAAACGGGAAAATGCAGGTATTCCCAGGAATAATTTTATCAGAAAAGGCGATCAGAAAGTGTATCCTGATACATTGGTTTGGATGAGAGATTTTTCTTATTCGTATAATGAGCCAATGACCAAAAGGTATTTCTCTCATCCCTCTTATGGAAATTATCCTGTGGTAGGTGTAAATTGGAAACAGGCTGTGGCTTTCTGCCATTGGAGAACACATATACAGAATTCCTATCTTGAAAAAAAGAAAATGGCGATAGACGGTGATTACCGTTTACCCAGCGAAGCTGAATGGGAATATGCCGCACGTGGTGGTCTTACTAATTCCATGTTTCCATGGGGAAGTCCTTACCTGAGAAACAAAAAAGGCTGTTTACTGGCTAACTTTAAACCGGGTCGTGGTAATTATGCAGAAGATGGTGGTTTTTATACTGTACCATCTAATGCTTACTGGCCCAACCAATACGGACTGTTTAATATGGCCGGTAATGTATCCGAGTGGACCGGTTCTTATTTTTATGAAGGGGCCTACAATTTTATGGCCGATATGAGTCCTGATATCAGGTATGAGGCAAAAGATTCTGACAGGCCAAGAGAAAAAAGGAAAGTGGTTAGAGGAGGCAGTTGGAAAGACATCGCTTATTTCCTTCAGGTTAGTACCCGCAACTATGAATACCAGGATACTGCAAAATCGTATATTGGTTTCCGTTGTGTAATTGACCTTGCGCCTAAAATGAAAAAATAATTTTTCAGTTCATTATTTCTGAAATAAATGCTACCGGTTATCAAATGATGAACCGGCTTAAAAAACTAAAAACGTACTAAAATGGCAGCTGCAATCCCCCCCCAAGTTTCCAAATGGTTTGATGTATTCGTTTCTATAGCTGCCGCGGTAGTTATTTACGGTGCGTTACAGAAATTATTGCATACTTCTATTGCGGATACTATGCTAAAAATCGGGTTATCGGTAGAGGCCGTCATTTTCATGGGCTATGGCGTTTTATACCTTATTTATCCAGCCATCGATGATCATGAGGTACACTTACCAGGTAAAGTTGATAAAGGTAATCCTGCGCTAAAGACTTTGGAAATGATGATGCAGGAAGCCAATATTACCCCGGTAAATCTGGCAACATTGGGACAAAGTTTTCAGAAATTGAATACAACTGTTCAGAACATCGGAGAGCTTGGCGATGTGGTAAAGTCTACGGGTGATTTCTCTGCTAAAACCAAGGAGGCAACCATTGCCCTGGCTGGTATTAAAGATGCAGTGAATAACGCCTCCCATTCCTTGTCTGGTTTTCATGGCGCTTCTGAAAGTTCCAAACAATTTCATATTCAGATGCAGTCATTGAATAAGAATCTCGCCTCTCTGAATACTATATATGAATTGGAATTACAGGAAGGTAATAATCACCTGAAAGCCCTGAACCAGTTTTATGGTAAACTTACACAGGCGTCTACTGCAATGGCCAGTAGTGCAGATGATGCCATTAAAGCAAAGGAACAAATTGCTGTATTAGCTACCAACCTGGGTAAATTAAATCAATTGTATGGTAATATGCTTACCGCCATGCAGGGCAGGTAATTTAAAAGCGCAATGAGGATAAAACTATTTGTATAAAATGTATCTATCAAAATAATTAAGAATGTCATTACCTAAGGAGCCGCGGCAGAAGATGATCAACATCATGTACCTGGTGCTTACTGCACTACTGGCACTGAATGTATCATCAGAAATTCTGAATGCGTTCAAAACAGTAGATCGGAGTTTAATGACAGCCAGTGGAATTGCTGAACAGAAAAATTCGGATATATTTAAATCTTTCCAGAGAAAAATAGAAGATCCGAAAACTAAAGAGAAAGCAGAGATATGGTTGCCAAAGGCACAGAAAGCCAAGTTACTTGCCGATGAAGTGTATACTTATATTGAGGCACTAAAAGTCGAATTAAAAAAAGAATCTAATCTGAAGGTAGTAGGTGGTATAGAAGAGTTCAGAGAAGATGACCTGGAGGCAGGTACCCGTTTATTTATTTCTGCCCCACCAACAGGTAAAGCCAAAGGAAAAGAATTGTTTAATAAGCTGAAAAATTTTAAAGACCAGTTACTGGCTATTGATGAAACCCTGGCTAAAGAAATTGGCCCTACGTTACCACTTGATCTTCGTGTGCCCAAAATGAATGTTGATCCAAAGGATGAAAAGAGCAAGGAAGATTGGGCCTATGGATATTTTCATATGACGCCAACCGTTGCCGGTATTACTATGCTAAGCAAGTTTCAAAATGATATCAGAAACAGTGAAGCCCAGGTTGTTGAATACTGTCATAAAGAAATCGGTGAAGTAGAGATCATTTATGATGAATTTCAGGCTTTTGCTCAATCCAGTACGCAATATGCCATGCCTGGTGAACAATTGATCATTACTGCCGGCATCGGCGCCTTTAGTAAAGCTGCCAGGCCAACCATTACGATTGATGGTGCAAATGTACCCCTCAAAGAAGATGGTTCCGCGGAATATAAAATGAATGTGGGTGCATCCGGTTCATTTGCCAAAAAAGTAAAGATATCTTTTCTGAAACCGGATGGTACCACGGCCACAGTAGAAAAAGAAGTGAAGTATACCGTGGGTGTTCCCTCAGGATTGGTAGTGTCTACCGATAAAACAAGGGTATTTTACCAGGGCCTCGATAATCCCCTTAGTATTACAGGGGGCGGAGGAGATGAAAAGGTATCTGTAAATGTTGAAGGCGCCGGCGTAACCAGTAGTAAAGCGGGCCCGGGCCAATACATAGTAAAATGTGCCAATACTGGATCGGCTACTGTTACTGCCTCTGATGGCAAGAGCAATCAAAAAATTATCATCCCTATTAAACGTGTTCCCAATCCTTTGGCGACTATTGGTAGTAAAGCGGGTGGCCCGATTGCCGCTAATGTGTTCAGGGTGCAGAAGGGTGTGGCAGCAGAACTGAGAGATTTTGTTTTTGAAGGTGTTAAATATGACGTGATCTCCTTTACATTGTATTGTACCGGAAAAGGGTTTGAAGAAAATATAGGACTGGCAGAAGTAATTGGGCCTTACTTTAATGCTGAGGCACAAGCACTGATTAAAAGATGCCAGCCGGGTTCAACAGTAGTTATTGATGAAATTAAAGTACAAGGTCCGGGTGGTACCAGAATGTTAGATCAGAATATTTCATTTACGCTTCAATAAAAGTATATGAAATGAGCCAGAATCAAATGCGGGTCACCAACCGGCATGCGTATCGGGTGAATTAGGTGTGGCCAAAAAAAATAAAATAGAATCACATGAAAAAGTTTTTTATTGGCGGATGTTTGTTTATACTGGCTGTTTCTGTTGAGCAGGTTAATGCGCAATCCGGATACAGAAGAAAAACAACACCTGCAAACAATCCAGCGGCTATTGTTAAAAAAGCCGACACTACCAGGCAGGTGCCTGGGGGAGCGAATAACAATACGAGGGGTATTGTAAATGCGCCGGCTATAACACCAACCACTACCAATAGTTCAGGTGCGGCTACTGTAACCGTAAAATTCGATACCACCAATCCGGGTGGGTTTGATGCAAAACCTGAGATTTCGTTGCGTAATAATTTTGCGGTAGACAGGAGTCAGGTAAAAGACAGAAAGCCACTCGAATACGAAAACCTGCGGGATGACGATAATCTGTGGAGTGAATTTATCTGGAGAGAGATCGATGCAAGAGAGAAACTGAATCAATCATTCATGTACCCTGGTAAAGATGATAATGGAGATCAACGTTTTTTCTCTATTATGTTGAATGCGATCAAGAATGATACCGTTACCGCCTTCTCTGCTGATAATGACAGGTTCACTATCCCACTTACTTTTGATCAGGTATCGAACATGACTGCGGGAGCTAATGATACAGTTGATGTTACTGATCCCGTAACTGGTACGGTAGAGCGTATTATCACCAAAAAACCCAAATTCAGTTCCGATTCTGTATATACGTTCCGTATTAAAGAGCAGTTGATTTTTGATAAAGAGGCCAGCAGGTTATTTACCAGAATCATTGGTATTGCCCCAATAGCTAAACAGGTAATTGGCGGAAAATCACAGCCTCGTATTTTGTTCTGGATATACTACCCTGATCTAAGGAAAACGCTTGCTAAAGTGGATGTATACAATCCTAAGAATTTTGCCAGCCGTATGACGTGGGAAGAACTTTTTGAAAGTCGGTTCTTCAGTAGTTATATTATCAAATCGAGCGCTAATAATCCTGGTGACCGGTTCCTGAATGCCATGATCAAAGATCCCCTGTTCCGTTTATTGGAAGGAGAAAATATTAAACAGCGGATTTTTAACTACGAACAGGATCTATGGCAATATTAAAATAGGCTTAAAATAGTAGATATAATAATGAAAAAGAGGCCATTTGGCCTCTTTTTCTATAAAATAACTACAAGAGGCAGTAATTTATTTACATAAACTATTGGATAATCCATTACAATCCGTAAGTTTGTTACGGTTTTTCATAGGATATTGGATTTTAAAACGGGGCTGGATTTTTATCCTGGCCCCTTTTTTATTTCAGATCGGGGGCCTTATTAAAATGATCTAGTAAGGATTTTGCTTTAGACAGTCCTACCACTTTCACTAATTCCGCTTCTGTTACCTCTTTTATTTTTTTTACCGACTTGAATTCTTTTAATAACCGACGGGTGGTTTCAGCGCCAATGCCGTTGATTATTTCGAGCTCATTTTTAAACGTTCCTTTTGACCTTTTATTGCGATGAAAGGTAATCCCATATCTATGCACTTCATCCCGTATGCGGCGCAGCAGTTTTAAGCTATCGCTGTTCCAGGGTAGTTTAATGGATTCACTGTCGCCGGGGAAGAATAATTCCTCTTCATTCTTAGCCAAACCGATTACCGTTAACTTACCTGCCAGATTCAATTCCCTGATACTTTCCATTGCGGAACTTAGCTGGCCCTTACCGCCATCAATGATTACCAGTTTGGGTAAAGGAAGTTCTTCTGCCAGCAGCCGCTTATATCTTCGAAAGACCACTTCTTTCATCGTTGCAAAATCATTGATGCCTTCTACCGTTTTTACATTAAAATGGCGGTAATCATTTTTGCTGGGCATACCATCCTTAAAACAAACCATCGCAGAAACAGGATAGCTACCCTGAAAATTGGAATTATCAAAGCACTCAATATGATCCGGTAATTCAGGTAATTGTAAATAAGACTGCAATTCGTACAGCACTTTCTTTTTTTCTATATCGGTTTTACCTTCGAGATGAAGGATTCTTTTCTTTTTTAACTCCTCTCTGAAATAAGAAACATTTTTTACTGAGAGGTCAAGCAGTTTCTTTTTATCGCCGGCTTTTGGAATGGTGAGAATGATATTTTTATCAGGGTACTCAATAAAAAAAGGAACAATCAGTTCATTGGCAAGGCTGTTAAAATCGCTTCTCAGGTTAGCAATGGCAAAGCTAAGTACCTCTTCTTCTGTTTCTTCCAGCTTGGTTTCAAGCGGTACGGTATGTGTTTGTACTATGGTGCCGTTCTGTACCATCAGGTAATTCACATAAGCCAGGTTATCTTCTTTTAAGATTGAGAATACATCAATATTGGAAAGATGGCTGCTTACGATAACCGATTTTGACCGGTAGTTCTCAAGGTGTTCAATTTTTTTTCTTACTTCATTTGCTTTTTCAAAAGAAAGATTCTTAGCGTGTTCCCGCATCTCTGCTTTAAAATGATTGATTACCGAGGCAAGATTACCCTTCAGTATATTCCTAACCAATTGAAGCCCTTCATCATATTCAGCGGCAGATTGCAAACCTTCACATGGGCCTTTGCAATTTCCGAGATGATATTCCAGGCAAATTTTAAACTTTCCTTTCTGTATATGCTGTTCAGATAAATTAAGTTTACAGCTTCTTAGGGGTACATATTGTTTAATAAAATCTAACAGTTCTCTTACTTTACCTGCCGAAGTGAAAGGTCCCAGGTATTCAGCCCCATCGTTTATTTTCTTTCTGGTAAAAAGTATCCGCGGGTAGGCCTCTTTTTTAATTACTATATAAGGGTATGTCTTGTCATCCTTCAGGTTAATATTATACCGGGGCTGGTATTCTTTTATCAATGCATTCTCGAGTAAAAATGCATCATGTTCCGAATCTACAATAGTAAATTCTATCCGGTTAATCCGCTGAACCAGTTCATGGGTTTTATAGGTGGTGAATGTTTTTGAGAAATAGGAGCTAACTCTTTTTCGCAATTCTTTAGCCTTCCCTACATAAATAAGTTTCCCATCGGCATCATAATATTTATAGATGCCGGGTTGTAGGGGGATGGTATGTGCCAGTTGCTGAAATTGCCGGGCGGTCATGGTGCTTGCCGTTTATGGCTTATCGTTCCAGTTAATAAAATTTAATTCTGTTCGCCTGTATCCATTCATGGTAGTGAATATCCTATTCACCTGAAAGCTCTTATTGGCTTTCCAGTTGCATTGTTCTGTAACAAGGGTGTCTCCACGGGTATAGATTGTTTTGATGAAGATACGTTTTACGAGGTTGGTTTCTTCCGCCAGTAATACTGCCATGTTTTGTATGGGGGCATCCGGGTTAACGGGGGTATAATTTAAAGTAAGGCTACCGGTACTCAGATCCTGAAATACATCTTCCTTATAAAGGCCTTTTCTGCCAGGTAAGGAAATGTCCTTATCCAAAAAAATAGTGGCCCATTCAATAAACTGATCTTTGGTAATTGCTGTAGAATCTTTTTCTCCGTTTGTAACAGTGACTTTATAAATATAAAAATTACGAAGGTCAACATATTGTATCTGTTCCTTTATAAATAGGCCGGTTGGGTAAAATTTCCCGGTATCTGAGACAGGTATTTTTTTTCCTGTATCCGTTTGATTGGAATGACAGGCTATGGTTTGCAGCAATAAAAAAAGAAAGGTGGGAGTTATCGTTCGCATCGTGTATCAAAAATTTAATCACCGCAATAATAAAGCCGCCCGAACAGTTAATTCAGCGGCTTTACCAATGTATAAAAGTTAGCTTAATTGATTTGTTTGGTAAACCCTAAACGAACTCCGTAATCCATCAGGTATTCCTTAATAGGGTAAACATTAGAATAAGTTGGCAAATGCTGGTACCTCACCTGTGGTCCTAATTGCCAGGTAACAGAACCTGATTTATAACTGATATTTAATCCTGCACTGCTGTTAATATTCCATTTGCGCATCAGGTTATTCCCATCCGCATAATGCTGGTAATCTGTTGAGAGCAGGTATGTGTTATTATTAAGCGTAAGGGTAGGTTGTATAGAAGCTTCTGTGCTGATACCAAAGTGTTTGCCCTGAATGATTTCCCACTGAATACCAATTGGCACAGAAACCTGGTAAACTTTATTATCAAGCCGTGTTTTTTTGTAACCTGTGTTGTTATTATAAGGAGAATAGAAACTAATGGTTTCAATGCCCCGGTTATTGATCAGTGAGAGAGAGGAAAGGTCATTGGTTGATTGGAATGTTTCAATATAATATTGTCTGATATTCAGTTGAACGCCTGTTTTGAATTTTAATTTTCCCGAAATATTATAGAGAAAGGCGAATCCGAGTTCGAGCCCCATGGCTGGTTTATGCCTGACAACATTATTGACATCTGCGGCATAGTTAGGACTCAAAGGAATATTTTGAGAGGGCGAAGCTGCAGCTGCTGTGGCAGGCTGAATGATCTCTTTTACTTTCGCATCTGATAACTTTCTGTAACTGGTAGAGGGAGTGATATAGAATTGAAAGCCAAATTTTGAATTTCTTTTTTGAGGGCCACTATAGATAACCGGCGAAAAATCTTTTAAGAAATCATCAGCGGAAGCATGTACATCACCGGTAGTTGCCTGTTCAGCAAATACAGGTACATTAGCTATTTTACTGCCTGTTGATTTATTTGTCTCATACAGCCTATTTTCTGCATTCTCCAGAACTACTGCAGCCAGCAGGGTATTTCGTATTTCAGGCTTTGTGGTAGCTGGCAATTCTTTGATAACTACTTTTCCAGTGGGTATATAGGTGCCGGGTATTATTTCAGTTAAAAGGGGCCTTTCAATAAATGCATCAATGCCACTGCTACTTTCGGTTGAAATGAGTACAGCGCTAATTTCGTTCCGGTTAGAAAATGTTTCTGCCGTAATCTGTTCCGGAGCAATCTGTTGAAAATAATCATCCTCTGCCGCAACCGCGGGCGCCACTACAGGGTTACGCTGGTGAACGGCTACTGTATTAGTAATTGATCTGCCGGGTAGCTTTGATACAGGCTTGTCTGGATGATGGATAAGCAGCGTAGAGATGGTTAATGCGGTTATCACAAACAAAGAAATAAAAGTAAGTGCGGGCCATGCGGTATACCCATGAATTTCCGTACGGATATTCTTCCATATATGGTCGGAAGGATACATACGGTGCTGTTTTACCTCTTCTTGTAAAAACTGCTCAAATTCGTCCTGGTACATCTTATTATCCATATACTAACATAATCAACACTACTTATTTTTAAAAGCCGCCAGCCAGTTGAACGCTTCTCTCGGTTTCTCGATGATCTTTTTTCTGATCAATATCGTTTCCAGCATGGCTTTTGAACGGGTATACTGGCTTCTGCTCGTACTTTCTTCTATATCAAGCATTTCTCCAATTTCTTTATGACTGTAACCTTCCAGTGCGTACAGGTTCAAGACCGTTCGATACCCTACGGGTAATAACCTGATACATTCAATAATTTGCCTGGCCTGCATAATGGATGGTACGGTTTCCTCTCTAACCTGAATATAATTGGCATAAGCCAGATCAACACTTTCGTTGAATTTCTTATGCTTCTTCAAGAAATTGATACAGGTATGCACAACAATCCGCCTTATCCATCCTTCAAAGGCGCCTTTATTCTGAAAAGTATGTATCTGGGTAAAAATTTTGATGAACCCTTCCTGTAACATATCTTCTGCATCCTCGCGGCTCTGCCCGAAGCGGTAACAAACGCTTAGCATTTTAGGACTATAGCGGTTATACAATTCACGCTGTGCTGATGCGTCATTATGTAAACAGCCTGTAATAATGGCTTGTTCCGTCATGAAGGGGCAATGTTTACCCTAAATATAAGACATTTTAGAGTTTCTAATGCTGCATTACCATTAGAGAAATTTAATTTATTTAATGGGGGGAAGTAGTTTTTTTTGCAATATTTGTTCTGTTTTACAGTTGATTAGGCAACAAAAATTAAAATAAATGTATCATTTGTTAACCAGATAACATAGTATAATGGATCGAAGGACTTTTTTATCATCCAGTATCCCCGCTGTTCCTGAGGAAGTGGTGGTTGAATCTGCACCACCACCTCCCTCAGGCGGGCTTGGCTTGTATACGGGGGCCTGGACGGAAAATGAAGTAATCCACTTACTCAAAAGAACGATGTTTGGTGTCCGAAAGGCTGATGTCGATTATTTTGTGTCTAAAACCTTTCTTCAGTCTGTTGACGAAATGCTGAATCCAACAGCAGGACTTCCGGATTCCCCGGTAAAAGAATATACAACCCCAGTAACTGCCACCATTCCGGATAACAATATCAGTCAGGGTACTACCTGGGTATTGGACCCCAATACAGATGGAGCGGTGAATAGTTTAAGAAGGACTTCTTTTAAAAAATGGTGGATGGGGGTTATGATTAACCAGGACAGGAGTATTCGGGAGAAAATGACACTTTTCTGGCATAATCACTTTGCCACTGAAACCATTACAATAGAAAATGCCCAATATGTTTATAAACATCATTTGGCATTACGTACCTATTCGTTGGGTAATTTTAAAGCGCTGACCAGGGCAATCACAATCGATCCCGCCATGTTGGTATACCTCAATGGAGACCGCAATACGGTTAAGGCCCCGGATGAAAATTACGGGCGGGAGTTGCAGGAGTTATTTTGTTGCGGTAAAGGCCCCGGGTCACTCTATACAGAAGCGGATGTGATGGCTTCAGCCAGGGTATTAACCGGGTGGAGAAATGACCAGGCAACTATTTCCTCTTATTTTGATGAGAAGCGTCATGATACGGGAAACAAACAGTTTTCTGCTTTTTATAATAATACCATCGTTCAGGGCCAAACGGGTTCAACAGGGGGTGATAAGGAATTAGATGCCATGCTGGATATGGTATTTGCAACGCAGGAAGTTGCCAAATATATCTGCAGGCGTATTTACCGTTGGTTTGTTTATTATGATATAGATGATACAATTGAATCAACCATTATCGCACCCCTGGCAGCTATTTTTCGTACAAATAATTATGAGATTAAACCGGTACTGGATACTTTATTAAAGAGTGAACATTTTTTCGACATATTGGCAAAGGGTTGCCAGATAAAGAGTCCGGTTGATCTGGTAGTTGGCTTATGTAGGGAATTTGAAGTTCGCTTTCAACCCGCGAGCGATTATCTCACTAATTACGGAATGTATCATTACCTGGTTAACTGGACATCCAATATGCAGCAAAGCATTGGTGATCCACCGGATGTAAGTGGATGGAAGGCGTATTACCAGGTACCCCAGTTTTATGAGATATGGATTAACAGCGATACATTACCCAAGCGTAATCAGTTTACGGATACTATGATTGTGAATGGGTATACGTTTAACGGAAAAAAATTACAGATAGATGCGGTATCCTTTGCAAAAACATTGCCCAATCCTGGTGATCCCAACAGGTTAATAGATGATTTGTTGAAGGCCATCTACCGGATTGACATCTCTCCTGCCTCTAAAAACCAACTCAAGACCGATATATTATTAGGTGGTCAGTCTCTTGATCATTATTGGACAGATGCCTGGAATTTATATGTAAGCTCCCCGGGAGATATGGCTAATACGGCAACAGTTAAAAACAGATTGCGAGACCTTATCAAATATTTCATGGATTTGTCAGAGTATCAATTAGCTTAAAACCGAATGATGAAAAGAAGAGATTTTTTACGCAATACAGTACCTGCCGGCGTAATCCTGCCATCTTTGGTGGGCGGCTTTTCTTTCAGGGCATTCAGTGCCAACTCTTCCATTATGCAGTCATTGCTGCTGCCTGTAACAGAAACAGATCATGTTTTTGTAATCATACAGTTGAATGGTGGAAATGACGGATTGAATATGGTTGTGCCGATCGAGAACTTTAGTAATTATGTAAATGCAAGACCCAATATTTATATTCCCGAAAATAAAGTTTTACAACTGAATGGTAAAGCGGGTCTGCATCCTTCTATGACAGGCTTACATGCAATGTATACTAACGGCATGTTGAGGGTGATACAATCCGTTGGCTATCCCCAGCCCAGCTATTCACATTTCAGGGCAACTGATATCTGGATGAGTGCGAGCGACAGTAACAAAGTAGTAAACAGTGGCTGGGCAGGACGATATCTGAATTATGAATATCCTAACTTTCCCAATGGTTATCCAAACGCCACCATGAAAGATCCTTTGGCTATACAGATAGGATCGGCCACTTCTTTAACTGTTCAGGGGCCGGCTGTTAGTATGGGTATGAGTATCAGCAGTACCAGTAATTTTTATAATTTAATCAATGGAATACAAGATCCTGCACCGGATACACCGGCAGGTAAAGAACTAACTTATATCAGAACGGTTGCTGAGCAAACTCAGCAATATGGAACGGTAATTAAAGCAGCGGCTGTTCAAACAGTACAACAGGTAAGCTATCCTACCAATAATTCATTGGGCGACCAGTTAAAGATTGTTGCCAGGCTAATAAGAGGTGGTCTTCAAACCAGAATTTATATGGTTAATTACGGTGGCTTTGATACCCATTCCGGCCAGGTAAACAGCACCGATACGGCAACAGGCGCCCATGCCAGGCTACTGCAAAATGTGAGTGATGCTATTAAAGCTTTTCAGGATGACCTGAAATTTTTAGGTGTGGACGACAGAGTAGTAGGCATGACCTTCTCTGAATTCGGAAGAAGAATTAAAAGCAATGGAAGTGTTGGCACAGATCATGGGGCTGCAGCGCCGCTTTTTGTTTTTGGCAAGAATGTAATGGGGGGTGTTTTGGGTGATACGCCTTCTATTCCGGCAAATGCAACAGTAAATGATAACCTCCCTTTTCAATATGATTTCAGAAGTATTTATGCAACCATTTTATCTAATTGGTTATGCGTAAATGAGGAAGACCTGCAGCAGATTATGCTGAAAAATTTTCAGGTGTTGCCTTTAGTAAATGCCAGCGGATGTAAAAAACCTATTAATCTGTCGGGAGAACTCCTGATAAGTAATTATCCCAATCCATTTGCCAGTTCAACTGTGATAACTTTTAAAACAGAAGGGGGCCACACACTTATTCAAATCATCGACACGATGGGAAAGGTAATCGCCAATCTCGCCGATAAAGAATATACCGCTGGCACTTATTCAGTTGTTTTTGAGAGTGGATTACTTCCCCCCGGCGTTTATTATGCCCGTTTGCAGAATATGGCCACGCAACAGGTACGTAGTATGCTTAAAATGCGGTAGGCATTCCCGCTTCAAATATTGGTTGGCAAAAAATCTTCAAAATTTGATGAGCGGCATCCGGCTGAATTTAAAAATGACTATATTTGCAACAACGTAACAATTATTTAGTGACCCAAAAATCACGTATACGAAGTGTATTGGCCGGATTTTTTCTGCTGCCTACCTCATTCGATATTTATGAAGCTATTTACTATCTATAAATTTTTTATCATATTATTGATTCCCGGTGTATGGCATTCTACTTCATTTGCGGCATCTTTTGAGAATGATGACGGAAAGGGTGCCACTTTTTTAAGTGGTAAGGTTACCGATTCAAAAACAGGGTTGCCTTTGGTTGGTGCAGTTATTTATTTACATGAGCTTAAAACCGGAGCTATTTCAGATGTTGCGGGCAATTATCGCACCGCTTCCATACCAGCAGGAAAGTACCTGGTAGAAATTTCATTCCAGGGATATTCTTCTGTATTGGAAGTAATTGATGTAACAGGTAATCCCGTAAAGAATTTTGCTTTAAAAGAAACCTTTATTGAGAGTGAAGCAGTAACAGTTACAGGGGTTGCTTCTGCAACCAAAGTGAGGCAGTCTGCCCAACCGGTTTCTATTGTTAAGCGAAGCGATTTACTACATTCCAGTTCAATGAATGTAATTGATGCTTTGAGCAAAATAGTTCCGGGAGTAGCAAGTTTATCAACAGGTCCTGCCATTTCCAAACCGGTAATACGTGGGTTAGGATATAACAGAGTAGTAACTGTACATGATGGTGTAAGGCAGGAGGGACAACAATGGGGTGATGAACACGGAATAGAAATTGATGAGTACAGTATTCAGAAAATAGAAGTACTAAAGGGGCCAGCTTCGTTATTTTATGGAAGTGATGCGATGGCAGGGGTAGTTCACCTGATTACAAATGTGCCTGTTGAGCAGGGTACGATCAAAGCCAACCTGTTTGGCACGTTTGCAGATAATAATGGCTTGCTTGGTGCCAATGGCAATATAGCCGGGCACCTGACTAATGGATTTAACTGGAACCTGTATGGCACTTCTAAATCCGCTGCCGATTATCAGAATAAGTTCGATGGTAAAGTCTTTAACAGCCGTTTCTATGAGAAAAATTTCGGGGGCTATATCGGCATCAATAAGGCCTGGGGGTATAGTCATTTACTGATTAGTAATTTTAATCAGCAACTGGGTGTTATTGAAGGTGTTCGTGATCCTGTAACCGGTGCTTTTCTGGTGTATGCCGAAACACCGGATTCGCATTTAGTTACGATTGACGAACTCAATAGCAGAAAATTATTTAATCCGGCTCAACACATTTCGCATTTTAAGATTGCCAGTGATAATAATTTTTCGATTGGAAAAAACAGGCTTGCCTTTAATATAGGTTACCAGCGAAATCAGCGTCGCGAGTTAGGCGATCATACTGCGCCGAACACACCCGGCCTGCACTTTGATCTTCAAACGATTAATTATAGTGTGCAATATAACCTGGAAGAAAAAAATGGATGGAGAACATCGCTGGGCGCCACAGGCATGTATCAACAGAACAGAAATTTGGCTGAAGAAGTACTGATACCTGCCTATAACCAGTTTGATGCAGGCTTTTTTGTATACACAAAAAAAACATTTCATAGTAATCTTACGGTAAGTGGCGGATTGCGTGGCGATAACAGACAGGTTAGCGGAAAGCAATACATCGAAAATGGTGATGTTAAATTTATGGCATTTGACAAATCATTCAGTAATATCAGTGGCAGCGTTGGGCTTAGTTATTATGCCAGTGAAGCTGTAACACTTAAACTTAATCTGGCACGTGGTTACCGGGCACCCAGTGTAAGTGAACTTTCGAGCAATGGCGCTCATGAAGGAACCAACCGCTATGAATTTGGTGATAATCATTTAAAAACAGAAACATCCTTTCAGGCAGATGCGGGGTTGGAATTGAATACGCCCCATGCCGGTCTGATCCTAAATGTGTTTTATAATAATATTAGTAACTACATTTTTTACAGCAAGCTCGAAGCGTTGGCCGGTGGAGATTCGTTGGTGAATGTGGGTGGAACGGATATTCCGGCTTTTAAATTCAGGCAATCTTCTGCTACCCTGGTTGGGTTTGAGGTAAAATTAGATATTCATCCGCATCCATTTGACTGGCTGCATTTTGAAAACAGCTTTTCTTTGGTGGCCGGGCATTTTAATGAAAGTATCGAGGGAGCCGACAAATTGCCTTTTATCCCGTCTCCAAGATTGGAAACTGAGTTGAGGGCAGATTTAAAAAAAACCGGGAAAGGAATTCGAAATCTTTATTTTAAAATTGATATGGACAGGATTAGTTCGCAAAACAGGGTATTCACGGCCTATCATACAGAAACCCCTACTGCCGGCTATACTTTATTTAGTATCGGGGCTGGAACAGATCTGACCAATGAAAAAGGGAAAACGATTGCCGGCATCCATCTATCATTTAATAATATAACAGATGTTGCCTATCAGAACCATTTGAGCCGGCTAAAATATGCGGCTGTAAATGCAGCTACCGGCAGAACCGGCGTGTTTAATATGGGTCGTAATCTTAGTTTAAAACTGACTGTTCCATTGGAATGGAAGGTTATTTAAGCAGGTTGCCGGAACAAGACCGGTTTTTAGAATCAGCTTGTTCCGGAGCCTTTTACACAGTACTATAGAAAATATTGTAATTTGCCTGAATGGATATTTCAATTAATACGCCAGCCTTACTTTTTCCTGCCATCAGCCTAATCATGTTGGCGTATACCAACCGCTTTCTGGCCTTGTCTAACAGGGTTCGCAGCCTGCACGATAAATACCAGAACCATGAACAGAAACTCATCATCCACGGACAGATTAAGAACCTGCGTTATCGTTTAAAGTTGATAAAGAATATGCAGGCACTGGGCGTACTCACTTTTCTGAGTTGCATACTTTGCATGTATCTAATTTATGTGGAGGCCATGCCCTTTGCACATATAGTATTCGCCATCAGCCTGGTTACTTTCTCCGCCTCCCTGGCTTTATCCCTACTCGAAATTCAACTCAGTACCAAAGCGCTTGAATTGGAGTTGAGTGATATGGAAGGACTGGAAGATCCTTCGGTGATAGACTATTTGAAGAAAAAGTTTGAAAAGGATTAGGTTACATTAGTCACCCCCACCACAGCCATCACTTTTCTCTCCCCAATCTGTTGCCTCCACATGGCATAGTATAAACCTTTTTCAATTAACAGTTCCTGGTGACTGCCGGTTTCCACTACCTGCCCTTTTTCAAGAACATAAATCCGGTCGGCGTGCATGATGGTACTTAACCGGTGTGCAATCATCACGGTTATCTGTTCTTTTTCTTTAGAAATTCTTCTGATAGTACTGGTAATCTCTTCTTCGGTAATACTGTCGAGTGCCGAAGTAGCTTCATCAAATATCAACAAATGCGGATGTCGTAAAAGGGCACGGGCAATGGATAAACGCTGTTTCTCACCGCCGCTTAATTTCAGTCCGCCTTCCCCTATCATCGTATCAAGTCCTTTTTCTGCTCTGAATAAGAGGTTATCGCAGCTTGCTTTATGCAAGGCTTCCTTAATATCATCTTCAGTAGCTTCCGGATGAACGAATTGAAGGTTTTCCCGAATGGTGCCTGCAAATAATTGTGTATCCTGCGTAACAAAACCGATCTGGTTCCGCAGCTCATCAAATTTCATATCGTTTCCGTCAATACCATTATAATAGATGGCGCCTTCCTGTGGACGGTACAAGCCTACCAGTAATTTTACCAGGGTGCTTTTGCCGGCACCTGAAGGTCCAACAAATGCAACTGTTTCACCTTTCTTTACATCGAATGAAATGCCATCCAGTGCACGGTATTGTGCTGTCTGGTGCTTGAATATTACATTTTTAAACTCAAGTTCCTCAATCAATCCTACATGTTTTGGCACATCAGGATTGGGTTCTACTTTCTTTTCCATTAATAGATGAAAATTGTTAAGGGAAGCTTCCGCTTCACGATAACTCATAATGATACTGCCTATTTCCTGCAAGGGACCGAAAATAAAGAAGCTATAAAACTGTAGAGAAATCAATTGACCAACCGTAAGTACTTCTTTGAATATCAGCCACATTAAAGTAAATGTGATTACCTGCCTCAGAAAATTAACCATCGTTCCCTGTATAAAACTCAGGGAACGGATATTTTTCACTTTGCGTAGTTCCAGGTCTAATATCTTATAGGTATTATTATTTAACCGGTTCACTTCCTGATTGGTTAGTCCCAGGCTTTTCACCAGCTCAATGTTGCGTAAACTCTCTGTGGTAGTTCCTGCCAGGGAAGTAGTCTCTCTCACAATATTTTTCTGGATAATCTTTATTTTTTTACTGAGCAGATTGGTTACAAAAGCGATCAGTAAAGCGCCACCCAGGTAAGTGGGTACAATGGACCAATGCAGGCGGGTGGCATAGACAGATACAAATACCACACTTACTATAATTCCAAAAAGTACATTAATTACATAGCCTATAAATTTTTCTGTATCAGTTCTAACCTTAGAAAGTATGGATAAGGTTTCCCCGCTGCGTTGGTCCTCAAATTCCTGGTAAGGTAAACGCATTGAGTGTTTTAAACCATCTGTAAATATTTTGGCGCCAAATTTCTGGATCACCACATTTACTGTATAGTCCTGAAATGCCTTAGCAATCCGGCTCACCATTGCGGTACCTACCAATAATAGTAACATACCCATGATGCCATTGATATAGTCGTTCTCATTTCGAAGTGTGCCATCCGGGGCCAGTTTTGGATTTTTGGCGTAATAATCTATGAGTTTACCAAATATCATCGGATCAAACATAGAAAAGGTCTGATTGATTGCGGCCAGCAATAAAGCCAATGCAATCAGCCATTTATAGGGTTTCAGGTAATGTAATAGTATTTTCATGTACTGTTTGAATTAAAAATTTTGAATTAGGGGTATCGTTTATATGAATGTAATTCTCATTCATTTTTGTGCCGAAGATACCAAAGAATGCCTTAGATCGGGAGCTTAGCCAGGTTTTCCACGGCTGTTAATAATAAGACCATACTGATTTACCAGTTGGCTTGCCTTTTATTAGTAAATTACAGAAACACTCAAACTTATGCTTTGGAGAAAATTTAATGGTGAGCCAATCAATCTTCCGATTATAGAAGCTGTTGAAGAAGCGATTACCAGAGAAACGGCCATGGGTACTAAACTGAAAGTATGCATAGGAACGGATAGCCAGGTTAAAGGGCTGGATACTGAGTTTGCCACTGTGATTGTATTTTTGCGTGAACACAATGGGGGCTTCATGTATATCCACAATGAAAGGACTAAACAAAAATTCCATATAAAAGAACGGATGCTGGTAGAAGTAGCCAAGAGTATTGAAGTTGCGTATGAACTATGCAATCTTTTCATTAAATACCAGGTTGATATGGAGGTTCATGCCGACATAAATACCAACCCGCAATTTAAAAGCAATGATGCTTTGCGTGAAGCGATGGGATATATACTGGGTATGGGATTTGCTTTTAAAGCCAAGCCGGAAGCCTTTGCGAGTAGTTGCTGTGCGGATAAGGCGGTGAACTGAGAGTGTGAGTTAGGAGTTAGGAGTTTTCTTTGTTGCATCCTTCAATGTATTGCTGGAGTTCTTCCCTTCCCAATTTTTTTTCGGCACTGGTTATAAAATGCCGGGGTAAGAATTGCCAGGTTTCCCTGAGGGTATCTAAGAATGCTTTTACATTTCGTTCTACCACTGCAGGTTTTTCTTTATCGGTTTTGGTAAATACCAAACTAAATTTTACGCCCCAATGATCTAGTTGACTCACAAATTCAAGATCATTTTTCTGAGGGGTATGCCTGCTGTCAATCAATACAAATACCTGTACCAGGTTCTCTCTTTTACGCAGATACCCGTTAATCATTTCCTCCCACCTTTTCCTTTCAGTTTGAGAGCGTTTGGCATAACCGTAGCCGGGTAAATCAACCAGGTACCATTTTTGTTTTGGTCCTTTTTCACCAATACTGCTTTCTATTTCAAAATGATTAATCAGTTGCGTCTTGCCGGGAGTGGCTGATGTTTTAGCCAATCCTTTCATATTCGTAACCATATTAATCAGCGAAGACTTGCCCACATTACTCCTGCCAATAAAGGCATATTCAGGTTTATCTGGTTTGGGACATTGGGTTATCAGCGCGGACGAGATAACGTATTTGGCAGATTTGATTTGCATCGAGAACTATTTCTTCTTCTTAAGTATGAGACTATCTGCCGGATATTTTGCTTTGATGCTGTCCCTTACAGAGGTAAACCAGGTAGATAGGGTTTGTTTTTCTGTATCAGATAAGACAGCATTTTTGTGAATGATGGTATATGATTCCAATGGCATTTCGTTCTCTTTTACCAGCTTTAGGCATTCCTCTAATTTTTTGTATTGTCTGCCAATACGATACGTGGAGAACTCATTAAAATTTATTTCACGCTTACCTTCTTTAACATGATCGTTTAACCACCAGGCAACAGGTTGTATTTCTGCATACCAGGGATAGACAGTGTTATTGCTGTGGCAATCAAAACAGGATTTTGTTAAAATTGTTTTTACTTCTTCCGGTACCGGGTATGATTTGGAAATGTCATTCGTTGTATCTGCGGAAGTATTTTTGGCAGGTCTGAATGCCTGCAATACAACCAGTACAAGTAGTAAGCCGATCAGGATTTTTTTTACGATTTTCATCGAAGTAGTATTGTATGTTTAGATTAAAATATTTCCAGTCATCTCTTTAGGTATCGGTAAACCCATTACTGTTAGAATAGTGGGGGCAATATCACCCAATTTACCGCTTTTAACTTTCCCTTTCCACTCTTTATCAATAATAAATAACGGAACAGGATTTAAAGTATGAGCCGTATTTGGAGAGCCATCTTCATTAATCATAAAATCTGCATTGCCATGATCGGCAGTTAAGAAAATTGTATAATCATGTTCCAGTGCGGCATTTATTACCTTTTTTACGCAGGCATCTACGGTTTGTGCGGCAATAATAGCAGCGCTGAAAATACCTGTATGGCCCACCATATCCGCATTGGCATAATTTAAACAAATAAAATCGGCAGTTTCATTTTCAATTTCAGGAATGAGTTTATCCGTTACTTCAATAGCGCTCATTTCCGGCTGTAGATCGTAGGTGGCAACTTTTGGAGAAGGCACCATAATACGGCTCTCTCCCTGAAAAGGTTTTTCACGTCCCCCACTAAAGAAAAAAGTAACATGCGGATATTTTTCTGTTTCAGCAATGCGTATCTGTTTTTTTTGATTGGCTGCCAGTACTTCTCCTAAAGTATTAATGAGATTGTCATTCTCAAAAATCACGTGTACATTTTTAAAAGTCTGATCGTACATGGTCATGGTGGTATAATGCAGATCCAGTTTGTGCATATCAAAACCGGCATGATCATGCTGTGTTAATACATCTGAAATCTCGCGGCAACGGTCTGTTCTGAAATTGAAACAGATAGCTACATCACCATCTTTAATCAGGGTAAGTGGTTGTTGTACCTCGTCAACAATTACCGTTGGTTTAATAAATTCATCTGTCACATTGGCTGCATATGATTTTTCAATGGCAGCCAGTGCATCCGTGGCTTTCAGTCCTTCGCCTTTTACCAGACAGTCGTAAGCTAATTTTACTCTCTCCCAGCGTTTGTCTCTGTCCATCGCAAAATACCTTCCACTAACAGTGGCTATTTTTCCTACGGATACATTCAGGTGTTTTTGCAGATCAGTAATAAATCCCAACCCACTTTTAGGGTCTGTATCACGTCCGTCGGTAAAGGCATGTATATATACTTCTGTTAATCCTTCTCTTTTACATACATCAGTAATCGCCTTGATATGGGTTAGGTGCGAATGCACCCCCCCCTCACTAACCAGTCCAAGTAAGTGTAATGGTTTCTGTTGTGCTTTTGCAAAACGGATGGAAGCCAGTAATTGTTCGTTTGCAGCAAATTCGCCGGTACGTATGGCAACATTAATCCTTTGAAGTTCCTGGTAAACAATCCGGCCCGCACCAATGTTCAGGTGTCCTACTTCGCTGTTACCCATTTGCCCTTCTGGTAATCCCACCTCTTCTCCGCAGGTAACCAAAGTAGTATTTGCATATTTGCCATATAAAGAACTTACAAAAGGAGCGCTTGCATTTTGAATGGCATCGGCAGACTTTATTTTTCCAAGACCCCATCCGTCCATAATTACCAAAATAACTTTCTTACTCATAAGATTTAACAATATTTATATTTGATCAATTAACAGTAACTTTAGCTAAAAACTGTGCCAGGTTCAAAGTTGGCATGTTTTTCGCAATTTCAACGTAAGAATATCAGGGATTATCTCCTTAAACCTATTTTATGAAAAGATTATTTTTACTGGCAATAGCAGGATTAGTGCTGAGTTCCTTCCGTTTTCAAAGCGATACGGAAGCAATTATTTCTGCGCTCAAAAGCGCTGATGCACAGCAGACGGGCAAATATTTTGACAATTATGTAGATATTAAGTTGCTCGATAAAGACGAGGTAAAAAGTATGGGCCGGAACCAGGCCACGCTGGCTCTGAAAGCTTTTTTTGCTGAAACAGGCGTAAAAGGCTTTGAAAAACTATCGGAAAGAGAACTGGGTAATACGATGTACCTGGCAGGTAAGCTGTTGAATAATGGCAAGGGTAACAATATAACAATCATGTTGCGGGTGAAAGATGGCCGAAAGCAAATTATTACCCTGCGTATCAGTTAAGAAATCACTAACTATTTTTATAAAGAACCCTGCTTTTTGCGGGGTTCTTTGTTTTACTGATTAGTTTTGTCTTATGGCCTCATTTGATGAATCATTACACATTTTACTGGAAAATGCCTTACTGGAAGATATCGGTGATGGTGATCATTCAACACTCAGTTGTATTCCTGCTGACAAAAAAGGGAAGGCAGTTCTCAACATTAAACAGGATGGCATACTGGCCGGAGTGGTTGTGGCCGAAAAAATATTCTCATTTGTTGAACCGGATAGCCGTTTTACCGCCTTTAAACAGGATGGGGATACCATGACAGGTGGAGAAACCGCATTTGAGGTAGCCGCTTCAGTGCATACTATTTTAAAATGTGAACGCCTGGTACTTAACTGCATGCAGCGGATGAGTGGTATTGCAACACTTACCCGGAAATACACAGACATACTGAAGGGCCATCATACAAAATTACTTGATACACGTAAAACAACACCTAATTTCCGGTTACTCGAGAAGGAAGCGGTTCGTATTGGGGGAGGTATCAATCATCGGTTTGGTTTATATGATATGATTATGCTGAAAGACAATCACATTGATTATTGCGGTGGACTGAAACCCGCTATTGAAGCTGCTTTTGACTATGTACAAAGGTTACAACTGCCCTTGAAAATTGAAGTGGAAACAAGAAGCCTGGATGATGTGCAAATGGTCTGTTCCTTTGGAAAAGGGAAGGTTTTTCGCATTATGATGGATAATTTTCAACCCACGATGATTGCGGAGGCTTTACAAATTATCAACGGTTCATTTGAAACAGAAGCAAGCGGCGGTATTAACCTTACTACCATAGCATCTTTTGCCAGAACAGGCGTTGACTATGTTAGTGTAGGCGGATTGATTCACCAGGCACAAAGTGTTGATTTAAGTTTGAAAGCGGTTTAGCGCTGATGGGTACCGGCTGGTATTTTCTATAACACTTACTAAGAAAACGTATGCGTAAAAAAAATAAACCAGATCTAAGTGGATTTGTATTCAGCACAGATCCTTCTTTTCAATTTGAAGCAGCTGATCAGCCTGAGCCGGAAACGATCAGCGCTGCCCACCAGAAACTGCGTATCCGTTTAGATACCAAACAAAGAGCCGGCAAGGCAGTAACACTGGTTACAGGATTTACAGGGAAAAGGGATGACCTTGCTATACTGGGTAAACAGTTGAAAAATTTTTGTGGAACCGGCGGAAGTGTAAAAGACGGAGAAATAATGATACAGGGTGATCAGCGTGACAAAGTATTGCAATGGTTGCTGAAAAATGGCTACCGTGATACGAAACGGATTTAGTAGTCAATTTCCAGTTTCAACCTGTCTTTCAGTTCTTTCACTAACGGGTATTGGGCCGCGATATGTTCAAATTTCTGTTTACTGTTCAGGCGCATATGTAAAGGGATATCTTCTTTTTCTCCTGCTTCAACCAACACTTCAAATACGATGGAACGGTTATTAAATTCTTTGTGCAGGTGATCAACCAACATCGTCCGTTCCTGCTCAACAAATTTTTGTGAGGTAAGCGCTGAAACAGTAACTGTAAAACGAATGTCAGTTTCTATGGCCAGCCTGGCTAACTTAAAAGTGCCTGCTGATGAATGTTTTAGCTGTTTCTCCAACTGGGTTGTATATACATCCCAACACTGCCGTAACTTTTCCATCGTTAATAGTTCTGCCTCTTTTACTTCTTCAATCGCATACTGGTCGCCATATTTGGCTCGTAAAGTATCTAATAAATTCTTTTTAGAACCATTGCCAGGATTAGCGGGCCTTGGTGCCGGTTTATTTGAGATTGCCGGTGTAGTTACTATTTGGTTGGTTTGATCAGCAACCTGCCGGCTTATCGGTTTTTGTTCTATGTACAGTTTTGATTGGGGAATACCAATTGCCGCGGGTTTAATTTGAAGAGGGACTAATAATTTTGTTTTGAAGGCAATGGGTGCATCAAGTTGTTTTTTTTTAACCACAGTTCCGTTTTCACTGGCCAGTTCGATGGCTTGTTGCAAAAAGTTGAGTTTGATAAGGGTTAGTTCAACATGTAATCTTTTGTTACGTGCCATTTTATAATTGATCTCGGCATCATTCAAAATATTCAGTGCACTCACCAAATAAGACATGCCTGTTTTGGCTGCGGCTGTAATATATTTTTGCTGCATGCCTTCTACCACTTCCAGCAACGCGGCAGATTTTTCATCCTTGCATACCAGCAGGTTTCGGATGAATTCAGCCAGACCATTCAGCACCAGATCGCCTTCAAAACCTTTGCGGTTTATTTCATCAAACAATAACATTGCTCCGGCCATATCCTGTTCCTGCATGAAATCGATCATACGGAAATAATAATCTTCATCCAGTATATTCAAGTGCTCCAGTGTATTCTGGTAGGTAACGGCTCCATTGGTAAAACTCACTATCTTATCCAGGATACTGAGCGCGTCGCGCATGCAACCTTCACTCTTTTGCGCGATTACCTGCAAGGCTGCTTTTTCTGCTTTGATCTCTTCTTTATCAACAATTTCCTGCAAATGCGTAACAGTATCATTATTCGTAATCCGCTTAAAATCGAATATTTGACAACGGCTTAAAATGGTAGGTATGATTTTATGTTTCTCTGTAGTAGCCAGGATAAAAATGGCATAGGGGGGTGGCTCTTCCAGTGTTTTCAGGAAAGCATTAAAAGCGCTGGCGCTCAGCATGTGTACCTCATCTACAATATACACTTTGTATTTTCCGGCCTGGGGTGCAAACCTTACCTGTTCAACCAGTGAGCGGATATCATCTACTGAATTATTACTGGCGGCATCCAGCTCATGAATATTTAGCGATGTGCCGGCATCGAAAGATATACAGCTATTGCAGGTATTACATGCTTCGCCATTAGCAGTGTGATTGGTACAGTTGATTGTTTTAGCCAGTATGCGCGCGCAGGTAGTTTTCCCCACACCTCTTGGCCCACAAAAAAGAAAGGCATGTGCCAGTTGATTATTTTTGATGGCATTTTTTAAGGTAGTAGTAATATGCGACTGCCCTACCACAGTATTAAAATTCTGGGGTCTGTACTTCCTGGCTGAAACGATGAACTTATCCATAGCTGGGTTGCAAGATAGTGAGAAGGGACAAAGTTAAGATGCGAAAATGGAATAGAATTTTTGCACAATCCTATTTATACTCCATCTCCGGATGCCGTTCAAATGCCTGGTCGCGGTCGAATAAATATCGGAAGGTGATCATGTGTCGGCTCTGTTTACCCCCCAGGCTTTTATAAATATTGATCATCTTGGGATTCCAGTCTCCGGCCCATCCCATTTCATATTGGCTGTACCAGCCTTTATTCTGAATAAATAGGGCAGATTCGTAAATGATAAAACTATCAATACCCAATGACTGGTATTTGGGTACCACACCAAAAGCAAGCCCGGTGAGGCGTTTATTATACCCTGTTTTTTTCATCCATACTAAATGAAGCTTTTGTATCCAGCCGAACTTTCCATTAAAGTGTTTGAAGTATTGGTTCAGATCCGGAATATTTACGAACATGGCAATCGGCTCTTCTTTGTAATAGGCAAACCAGACCGTACGCTCATCCATGATGGGCTTCATGGTTTTGAAAAGTTTAGCAACCTGCTCCCTGGTAATTTCTTTGGCTTCTCCGTGTTGTGCCCATGCCGCATTGTATACGGTTGCAAAGTCTCCCGCATATTTATCCAGCTCTGCCAACTTCACATGTTTTGCCTCATACCCTGCTTTACCCTTGAATTTAGCATGACGTTCCGGAAACCTTGCAGGAAACGGATCATCTACATTCAAGTAATAATAATACTGGTTATAATAATTCTGAAAACCATAGCTATTAAAAAGCGCCTCGTAGTAGGATGGGTTGAATGACATGCCATACATGGGTTCGCTATCAAAGCCTTCTACCATCAGCCCCCACCATTTATCACGGTCCCCGAAATTGATGGGCCCGTCCATTGCTTCCATACCCTTGCTTTGCAGCCAGTCTTTTGCAGTATCAAATAAAGTATTTGCAACTGATTGGTCATTGATACTGTCAAAAAAACCAACACCGCCTGTTTTGAACCCGGTACCCTTGTTAACATACTTTGTATTCGTAAATGCGGCAATACGCCCAACCAGGTTCCCGTTATCGTCTTTTGCTATCCAGCGTTTTGTTGCCCCGTATTTGTAATTTTTATTTTTTGAAGGATTAAATACATCATTCACTTCATTATCCAGTGGACGAATATAAACGGGGTTTGACTGATTTAATAAAGCATTTACTTTTAAAAAATCTTTGGCATCAGGGGTGGTATTTACTTCAATCACTTGCATGGCAAAAAATTATCCGAATAAATTATAGTCACGAATGTAAGGAATATGCAAATGATATAAATCTTTAGCGGTTAGCTAATAATGTTGCGGCAACTATCCCTGCGGTTTCTGTACGTAAACGTGTTTCGCCCAGGGTTACAGGCAGGTAGTGGTTAGTAAGGGCAAGTTGAATTTCTTCAGGACTAAAATCTCCTTCCGGGCCAATTAATATTTGTGTATCGGAGGAGGCGGATAGCTGATGTATGAATTGTTTTTTATCCGCTTCGCAATGGGCAATTAATTTTTGCGAACAAACAGATTGCCGCACTAAATTATTAAACGGAACAGGCTCATGTAAAAGTGGTAACCATACTTGCTGACTCTGTAACATGGCGGCAATTAATATGCCGTTCATTCTCTCGTGGCGAAAGCGTTGGTGTTCGGTGCGGCTGCAGATAATGGGTTGTATCCCGGTAACGCCTATCTCAGCCGCTTTTTCTAAAAACCATTCCAGTCGGGTGGCGTTTTTTAATAAGGAGATAGCTATATTTATTTTTTTTGAGGCACAGGGAATTTGCGTTTTTTCTTCAATCAACACAACTGTTTTTCTTTTGTCTTCACTAACAATACCCGCCCTGAGCAACCTACCCATTCCATTGGTAAGCTGTAAAGCATCACCTGTTTTCATCCGCAATACCTGTGTACAATGTTTACTGGTTTCTTCACTTAGTGTAAAGTGCGAAAGCGTTTCAGGGATCAGCCGTTCATAAAAAAAAGGGAGGGCCATAGCGAGCATTAAAAGGGAGCATCGTTTTCAAAACCTTCATCAAAATCTCCGCCATTCATTTTACTGCCTTTCTGAATGTAGAGTTTGCCGGCATCACCTGTTCCCCCGGCCGATGGCGTGGTAGAAGGGCCAACGGGTTTCCAGTTACTGCCCAAGCCGGCAATACCGCCGTCTCCATCCCATTCTTCAAATTTCTGGATATCCAGTTTAGCCCTTAGTTTAATGGTTTCCAGCGAGCCATTTCTATGCTTGGCAATACGTATATGGGTTTCACCATGGGTGCTTTCTCCATTTTCGTTACTCATTACCTCATAGTACTCCGGCCGATAAATAAACATAACCATATCAGCATCCTGCTCAATGGCACCTGATTCCCGCAGGTCGCTCAATTGCGGCATCTTACTCTCTTTTCTGGTTTCCACAGCACGGCTTAACTGGCTCAGTGCAATGATGGGAACATTTAATTCTTTCGCAAGTGCTTTCAGGTTTCGGGAGATATTACTGATCTCCTGTTCACGATTGCTTCCTCTGTCGCCGGTGCCACTCATCAGTTGCAGGTAATCTATGATGATCACACCAACATTGTGTTTGTTTACCAGGCGTCTTGCTTTGGCACGGAATTCAAAAATATTCAGGGCAGCAGTATCATCAATATAGATAGGAGCCACTTCCAGTCTCTTGATGCCTTTGCTGAGCAATTGCTCATATTCGTGGTTTTCTAATTTTCCCCGGCTGATCTTTTCCATCTTGATTTCACTCTCAGCACTCAGAATACGTTGCACCAATTGTGAGGCGCTCATCTCAAGGGAGAAGAAGCCAACAGGAATAGGTTTGGTAGGATGTAAGGCTGCATTACGGGCCAGGTTTAATGCGAAGGCGGTTTTACCCACAGATGGCCTGGCTGCCAAAATAATCAAATCAGTAGGTTGCCAGCCATAGGTAACCCTGTCGAGTGTGGCAAAACCACTTGGCACACCTGATATATCTTCTGTTTTGGTTCTTAATTCATCAATCCGGTTGATGGTTTTAGCGAGTATATTCCCAATATCTTCGAAGTTTTTCTTCAGGTAGTTGTTGGTGATATTGAACATCTTCGTTTCACTTTCATCCAACAGGTCAAATACATCGGTACTGTCTTCATACGCATCTCCGATGATCTCACCACTAATACGAATCAGTTCACGCTGAATAAATTTTTGGAGTACTATCCTGGCATGTGCATCAATATTAGCAGTGGAAACAACCGAATTGGTAAGCTTGGTTACATAATAGGGGCCTCCAACGGCATCCAGTTGTTCACGCATTTTCAATTCTTCTACAACAGTAAGAATATCTATGGGCATACTTTTCTGCTGCAGGCCCTGCATGGCTTTATAAATTAGTTGGTGGGCTTCAACATAAAAACATTCTGGTTTTACAATTTCCGTAACGGTGTCAAAAGCGCTTTTTTCAAGCATAATGGCACCCAGTACCGCTTCTTCCAGTTCTTTGGCCTGTGGCGGTACTTTGCCATACATCATCGTACTCATATCTAGCGAGGTCTTCCTTCTTTTTCGGTCTTTATTCAGGCTGGTTAAATCCATTGTCAGTTCAATTCAATTAGGGTTAGTAAACCTTATTCAGTTCTTCTTTGCAGGTTTCAGTTCAATGTTACGAAATTGTTACCAGCCAGATAAGGGGAGCGAATATATGTGTTAGAAGGGGGTGCGAAAAAATTTTTTCTTTCATTATTCATCCACAGGTTTTCCGAGCTCTGTTCACAACCTTTGCTGCCCTATTCACACAATTTACTATGCTTATCCACCAAATTCAAAAGTTTTTCGACCTGTAAACGGATTAATTAACAATTTGCTGTGAAGAAAGATTTTCAGAAAAAACAGGGTTAAATAGCATGAAAAGCTGTAACTGATGAGGGTAAAATGCTGAATTTCAGGCACTCAAATCGTCAATCAACTTTATCACCTATTTTTGATTCCAGTAAAGAGCAAGCAACTATGACGATTAGTTATAACTGGTTAAGTGATTACCTCCCCGAAATAATTGAACCCGAAAAGCTTTCAAAAATCCTTACTTCTATTGGATTAGAGGTAGAAAGCCTGGAAAAATTTGAAAGTATTAAAGGGGGACTGGCAGGATTGGTAATAGGTGAAGTACTTGAATGTCTTCCGCATCCTGGTGCCGATAAATTAAAACGCACAAAAGTAGCTGTAGGGTCTGCTGATCCTTTGCAGATAGTATGTGGGGCAGCAAATGTGGCAGCGGGCCAGAAAGTAGTGGTAGCAGTCACCGGAACAACTATTTATCCCTTAACAGGAGAGCCTCTTACCATGAAGGTTGCAAAAATACGGGGTATTGAAAGTTATGGAATGATCTGTGCCGAGGATGAAATTGGCATTGGCCATAGTCATGATGGGATTATTGTATTACCTGCAAATGCAGTAGTGGGGTCACCTGCCGCCGACTATTTTAAACCCTATTCCGACTGGATTTACGAAATAGGCCTGACCCCTAACCGGATGGATGCAATGAGTCATTTAGGAGTAGCCAGAGACGTATGTGCCTATATCAATTTTCACCAGCAGGAAGCCAAAGCAAGATACCCGTTCAGCCATGCATTCAAAGCAGATAATACCCTTCTTACTATTAAAGTAATCATTGAAAATAAAGAAGCTTGTCAGCGGTATGCAGGGGTAACCATTAGTGGATTATCTGTGGCAGAATCACCTCAATGGTTAAAAGACAGGTTAACAGCTATTGGGCAGCGGACGATCAACAATATTGTAGATATCACCAATTTTATATTACATGAAACGGGGCAGCCCCTGCATGCTTTTGATGCCGATAAGATTACCGGTAATACCATTATCATACAAAACCTGCCGGAAGCCACTAAGTTTATTTCATTGGATGGGAAGGAAAGAAAAGTAAGCGGTGAAGACCTGATGATCTGTAATGCGGCAGAGGGTATGTGTATGGCAGGCGTATTTGGCGGACTGGATAGTGGTGTAACTGCCAATACAACCCGCATTTTTCTGGAGAGCGCCTGGTTCAATCCCATCAGTATCCGTAAAACATCTGTTCTTCATGATCTGAGAACGGATGCGGCTACCAGGTTTGAAAAAGGAGTTGATATTTCAAACACAGTGAATGTGCTGAAAAGAGCGGCCCTGTTAATGAAAGAAACAGCAGGTGGTTTAATAAGCAGTGAGGTAGTGGATATCTATCCAGACCCCAAACCAAAAACCGAAGTAGCCTTAAAAAATCATTACTTAAAAAAATTAAGCGGTAAAAATTATCATTCCGATAAAATTAAAAAAATATTGACCGGCCTGGGATTCGAAATTGTGCGGGAAAGACAGGATGAATTGCGTGTGGCGGTGCCTTACAGCAAACCTGATATCAGTTTACCTGCTGATATTGTGGAAGAAATTCTCAGGATTGACGGTCTCGATAGTATTGACATTCCGTCTACCATTACCATTAGTCCGGCAGTAGAAGAACTGGGACTGAAAGAATCACTGAAAGATAAGATTGCGAATTACCTGGTGGGGCAGGGGTTTGTTGAGATACTCACCAACTCCATTACCAATAGTAAATATTTTGAGGAAGAAGTATTGGCTACAACGGTGAAGATGCTGAATAACCTGAGCGAAGAACTGAATGTACTGAGGCCGTCTATGTTGGAAACCGGGCTGGAATCCATCGCCTATAATCTTAACCGCAGAAACAATGATCTGCAGTTATTTGAATTTGGTAAAACATATACCACAAAGGGCATTGGTGAATACCTGGAAGAAGAACACCTCTGTTTGTATATAACCGGTTCTGCTCATGCGGATACATGGAATGAGAAAGGAAAGCAACTGGATTTTTACCGGATCAAAGGCCTGGCTACCGCCCTTTTTACTTTGTGTGGGTTAGACGCTATTCGGTTTGCAGCAACTGAACAGGCAGGCGCAACATTGGATATTTACCAGGGAAAACAATTGATAGGAAATCTGGCAGAAGTGAGCCGGCATAAACTACAGACTTTTGATATTAAGCAACCTGTATGTATCCTTGACATTCAGTTTGCAGTATTGTTGGATGCGGTTACAAATAATAAGATCCGTTACAGGGAAGTAAATAAGTTCCCCGGCATGCAGCGTGATCTTGCCATGGTGGTAAGCCGGGCCACTACCTACGAATTAATTGAGCAGACCGTAAAAAAAGTAAAACTAACCAAGCTGAAAGGAATGCGTTTATTTGACGTTTTTGAAAGTGAAAAAATAGGGTCCGGTAAAAAGTCGATGGCCATCAGCTTTACTTTTGCCGATGAAGGTAAAACACTAACAGATGTGGAAGTAGATAGCATGATGGCTAAACTGGTAGAAGGTTTTGAAAATGAATTGTTGGCAGAGATCAGGAAATAAATTGCCATATTTACCGTTAATAATAAGTGCGGTAAAAATGCACGATTCTTCTGTATTGCAGTTATCTTAGACAGATGGTTGACCTTGATCTTCAAATAAAAAACATACAGGATAAGCTGCAGCAACTGTTGCGGCAGCAGGCTGTATTGCAGCGGGACAACCAGCGTTTAAAAAAAGAACTGGAAAAAACCGAAGGTATTGATGCCGGGAAGGACCGGCAGATTCAGTCGTTACAACAGCAAGTGGATACTTTGAAGATAGGTTCCCTGCATCTTAATGAGGAGGATAAAAGCGCTTTGGGCAAACGGATTGATATTTATTTGAAAGAGATTGATAAATGCCTGGCCATGCTAAATACCTAACTACATGCCTGAACTGATACCCGTAAATATCCTGATAGCCGATAGAAGTTACCGCCTGAAAATTGAAGTGGCCGATGAAGAAATGGTTCGTAAAACGGCCACGCTCATCAATGATAAAATCGGCGAATTCAAGACGCAGTTTGCCGGAAAGGATATGCAGGACTATGTTTCTATGGTTCTCCTCTGGTTCGCTACTGAACAAAACCGAACCGGTACGGATCAGTTAGCCCTTACTATTGCCGCAGAAAAACTAAGCTCCCTCGAAAAATTAGTTGATAAAGCCCTTCAGGAAAGTAAGTAAGCCGTCAATCCCCGATAAGTTCAAACTTCTTATCCCATACTTCTTACTTATTTAATTATCTTCGTTCCCTATCATTTACTTATTACAGTAATATGGTATGTGAAAAAAGACATATTGTGAACTATTTTAAAACTTGCCAAAAAAATGGAACCAACAGTACAATTGATTATAATTGGTGTAAGTGCACTAATTGTGGGGATTATAGCGGGTAGGCTAATCTTCTCTAAAAACACCAAAAAACAGATAGAAGAAGCTGAATACCAGGCTAAAAACATTCTGAAGGAAGCCGAACTCAGGGCTGAAACCATCAAGAAGGAGAAACAACTTGAAGCTAAAGAGAAGTATGTTCAGTTAAAATCTGACTACGACCGTGATGTACTTGACAGAAACCGCAAACTGGGTGAAATCGAGAACAAGATCAAACAAAAAGAAATCTCGATTAACCAGAAAGAGGCCTCATTAGATAAGCAGTTTAAGGAAAATGAGGTAATCAAAGACAACCTCAATCGCCAGATTGAAGTGGTTAATATGAAGCGTACTGAACTGGAGAAGCACCAGGAAGAGCATATCCGACGCCTGGAAAAAATTGCCGGGTTAAGCGCGGAAGAAGCCAAATCTCAATTGGTGGAAAGCCTGAAAGCAGAGGCCCATTCGCAGGCTTTGACCCTTCAGCAGGAAATTATTGAAGATGCTAAGCTGAAAGCAAATAAAGAAGCACGTAAGATTGTTATACAATCTATCCAGCGTACTGCCGCAGAGGTAACCATTGAGAATACCGTTACCGTATTTAACCTGGAAACCGACGAGATTAAAGGTCAGATTATTGGTCGTGAGGGACGGAATATCCGGGCCATTGAAGCGGCCACCGGGGTAGACCTGATTGTGGATGATACACCTGAAGCGATTATTCTTTCTTCATTCGATCCATTACGCAGGGAAATAGCCCGTTTGAGTTTGCAAAGACTGGTATCTGATGGACGTATCCACCCCGCAAGGATTGAGGAAGTAGTGGAGAAAACACGCCGCCAGCTGGAAGAGCAGATTATGGAAATTGGTGAAAGAACCGTGATCGAAATGGGTATTCATGGTTTGCATAAAGAACTGGTAAGACTGGTGGGTAAGATGCGTTTCCGCTCTTCTTACGGGCAGAACCTCTTAATGCATAGCAGAGAAACTGCCAATTTATGCGCTATAATGGCCGCAGAATTGGGTATGAACCCCAAATTGGCCAAACGTGCCGGTCTTTTGCACGATATTGGAAAAGTGCCCGATGAAGAAACTGAACTGACTCACGCGCTGTTAGGAGCTAAATTAGCAGAGAAATATGGCGAAAATCCGGCAGTAGTGAATGCTATTGGCGCACACCATGATGAGATGGAGATGCAATATGTGATTTCTCCTATTGTGCAGGCCTGCGATGCCATTAGTGGTGCCCGCCCGGGTGCCCGCCGTGAGATTATGCAACAATACCTGCAACGTATCAAGGACCTGGAAAACCTGGCCATGGCCTATCCCGGTGTTGAGAAAGCCTATGCTATCCAGGCTGGACGTGAATTGAGGGTAATTGTTGAGGCAGATAAGGTTAGTGACGTGGACAGCGATAAATTAAGCTTTGAAATAGCCCAGAAAATACAGACAGAAATGACCTATCCCGGTCAGATTAAAGTAACCGTCATCAGAGAAAAGAGGGCGATAAACGTAGCGAGATAAAAAAATTACTAATTACTAAGTTATTAATTATTAATTATTTCCCTACCTTTGCCGTCCGAAAAATAAAAATTATGAACGCAGCAGTTCAGTTTGTACACGACCAGTTAACAACCCAAAAAACCCATCCCGCCTTTAAGGCAGGAGATAATATTACCGTTAACTATAAAATTGTTGAGGGTGGTAAAGAGCGTATCCAGAGTTTTCGCGGAGATGTGATAAAAAAACAGGGAAATGGCGCTACCGCTTCATTTACTGTTCGTAAAATATCTGATGGGGTGGGCGTGGAACGTCTTTTCCCTATCCTTTCTCCCAATATTGATTCTATCTTACTGAATAAAACGGGTAAAGTTCGTCGTGCCAAATTGTACTACCTGCGTGAGCGCAGTGGTAAAAGCGCCCGTATCAAGGAAAAACGCTTCTAAGAACCCCGGTTTACAAAATAGGTAAAGGCGGAAGACCCTTAGTGATGACTAAGGCCTTCCGCCTTTTTTATGATTTTTAACATAGTGGGCAATATATATTTTTAGGACAAGACATTTGTTTTGCCTTAACTTTGATTCTCTTAAAACAATTTTTATGGGCAACTTAGGATTTCAGGAAATAGCGCTTATCGCTGTGGTAGTATTGGTATTATTTGGCGGAAGAAAAATTCCGGAATTTATGCGCGGTTTAGGAAAAGGTATACGGGAATTTAATGATGCCAAGAACAATGTGAAAAAAGAACTGGAAGAAGGAATGAAAGAGAAAGACCAGTCTACTACAACGCAACCGTAATTAACATCCCACTAAAGCATTTTAGCCTTTGTTTCGCTACAGCACAATCAAAGACTATCATATAGCATTGCAGAACGGCCAAACCACCTGTGTGGAGGCCGTTCATAGTTATATACAGGCGATCCATGATCGTTCCTCTCTCAATGCATTTCTTGAAGTGTATGCGGCAGAAGCCTTGCAGTATGCAGCATTATTGGATGCACAAAGAACTACCGGAACGCAACTGGCTCCCCTGCATGGTGTGGTAGTTGGATTAAAAGATGTGATTAGTTATAAAGCACACCATCTTTCCGCGGGCTCACATATTCTTGAAAATTTTACAGCTATCTATAACGCAACGGCAGTTGATAAATTACTGGCCGCAGGCGCCATCATTATTGGCCGTCAGAACTGTGATGAATTTGCAATGGGCAGCAGCAATGAGAACTCTGCATACGGTTCCGTTAAAAATGCAGTAGATGAAACAAGGGTACCCGGTGGCTCTTCGGGTGGTTCGGCCGTAAGTGTGCAGGCCGGTTTGTGTATGGTTAGTTTGGGAAGCGATACAGGGGGCTCTGTAAGGCAACCCGCTGATTTCTGTGGGGTAGTAGGACTGAAACCCACTTATGGCAGGATATCGCGTTATGGCCTGGTAGCGTATGCCTCTTCTTTTGACCAGATAGGCATATTTGCAGGATCTGTGGATGATGCCGCATTGGTTTTAGAAGTAATTGCCGGTACAGATGATTTTGACAGTACCGTATCAGCGAAGGAAGTACCGGCCTATTCTGAAGAATTAGCTGCTGCACCCAAAAAGTATAAACTGGCTTATTTTAAAGAAGCTCTCGAACATCCCGGCCTTGACCCTGCTATCAGACAGCAAACTAACTATTTTATCAAAAAACTAACAAATGCCGGGCATACCGTTCAATCAGTTGATTTTGAATTACTTGAGTATGTTGTTCCAACATACTATGTTTTAACCACTGCAGAGGCATCCAGTAACCTTTCAAGGTTCGACGGGGTCAAATACGGCTACCGTGCACCGCTAACTGGTATTGATCTCACAGAACTGTATAAAGCGTCCAGAAGCCAGGGTTTTGGTAAGGAAGTGCAGCGCAGGATTATGCTGGGAACCTTTGTACTGAGTGCAGGATATTTTGATGCTTATTTTACTAAGGCTCAACAGGTTAGAAGGCTTTTGAGTGATCGTACCCGCGCTATCTTTGCTGAGTTTGATGCGATCATTTCACCTACGGTACCTTCCACTGCTTTTAAATTAGGAGAGAAGAGTAATGACCCGGTTGAAATGTTCCTTGCAGACATCTATACCGTATTTGCCAACCTGGTTGGTATACCCGCTATTTCTATACCCCTGTTCCAACACCCTAATGGACTGCCCTTTGGGCTGCAGGTGATGACTTCTCATTTTGATGAGGTATCTTTGCTGCGCCTTTCAAAACAGCTGATGGACATTTCCAAATAACCCCGAAAGGCTAAATGGGTTCTTACAAGGCCTGAATTTTCATCGGCAGAGCGCGTTTGGCGCTTACCCACTTTTAAAAGATTCGACAATGATGCAATGGTTTGGGCTCAATATCAATAATCGTATATCTATCACCAAAATAACCCTGGTGGGCTTTGCCTTTGCATTGGGTGGCATTGGCACTATGTCGTTCACGGATCGTTTGGGCTTTCAGGCATTTCAGGATGCAGATTCTACTATATCGGATAAGAGCGGTTTCAAAAGTCTTTTCGGCAATAACAGTTTTGATGCATCCAAACCCTATGCGGCACAGTTAAACCCAAGGGCGGTTTCATTTGTACAGGAATATATCCGCAAGCAGGGTAAGGAACTGGAAAGGATGAAAAGCTGGGGCAAACCATACCTTGATCTGTATGACAATATTCTTGTGCTGTATGGATTACCCAGGGAAATGAAATACCTGAGTGTGATAGAGAGCCATCTTAGTGCAGGACTGGTTTCCTGGGCAGGCGCTGTGGGGCCATGGCAATTGATGCCTTATGAAGCCAAAAGGTTTGGACTGCGAACCGGCAGAATTGATGACAGATCAGATTATTATAAAAGTACCCATGCCGCCGCTAAACTGATGAAGGAATTATATGATGAATTTGGAGATTGGTTATTGGTAGTTGCTGCCTACAATGCCGGTCCCGGCAGGGTAAAGCAGGCTATTCGTAAAGCAGGCAGCAGAGATTTCTGGAGCCTGCAATATTATTTGCCCGAAGAAACGCGTAACCATGTAAAAAAATTCATTGCAACGCATTATGTATTTGAGGGAACGGGCGGCTGGACAACGATGACAGCCGGTGAAACCCTTGTGCAAAAAGCAAATGCCGGTAAACCCGAAGAAGTAATACTGAATGCTGATGAGGTTGCGAATACTACGGTTATGGAAATTGGTGGACGGTATAATTCATTAATCGTAACCAATAACCTGGCTATAGATATTAATCAGTTTAATAAATGGAACCCGGGCTTCGACAGAATACTGGCCTCCGGTAAAAAATACCCGATGCGTTTACCAAAAGAAAAAGCCATTCTGTTTGAAGCATCTAAAGCAGGCTTATTGATGGAGTCGGTTAGGGCTTTGCTGGAAGGCACGGTGGTTGCTAAATAACCGGTAATCTATCATAACCCCGCAAGGCCGTTTGTATTGCGGCGGCTTTTAATAAACATTCTGCATACTCTTTTTCAGGATCGCTTTGAAAAGTAATACCACCTCCCACTAAATAGCATAGATACCTGTCCGCGGCATTGTATAAAATACTTCTGATCACCACATTAAAATCAAAATCATTATCAGGGTTTATATAGCCAACGGCTCCTGAATAAATACCCCTTTTTGTTTTCTCATACTGTTCTATCAACTGCATCACTTTTAGTTTGGGGGCGCCTGTCATACTACCCATCGGAAAAGTAGCTTTGATGATGTCTGCGAAACCTGTTCCTTCATCGAGTTCGCCACTAATGGTTGATATTAGCTGGTGTACCTGTGGAAAACTGTAAATGCCAAAAAGCTCAGCTACTTTAACCGTACCTTCCTTGCAAACACGGCTCAGGTCATTTCTTACCAGGTCTACAATCATTACATTCTCACTTCTGTCTTTTTCACTTTGTTGTAATTGAGCCTTTAATACGGCATCTGCCGCCGCATCGGATAGCTCTCTTTTACAGGTACCCTTAATGGGTTGTGAAATGAGTTGGTTTCCTTTTCGCTGGATATATCTTTCCGGACTGGCACAGAGTAAATAGGTATTATCGAGTTTATAAAAAGCAGCAAAGGGTGTAGGTGAAACAGCGGTTAATCGGGTATAAACAGTAACCGGATTAATCAATGCATTCTCTGCATAAAACTCCTGGCATAAATTGATCTCATAGCAATCACCACGCAGAATATGTTTTAATAGCCGCTCAATGGTTTGTAGGTATTCCTGTTTGGTGATGCGTGGCTGGATGGATACGGTGTAGGATGCGCCATCCGCGATAACTGAAGTGTTTATGATCTCATTGAAAACAGTTTCCGGATTTTTTGTTAATGATGAGATGATGCATCGCGCATCTTTCAGTTGAACCACTATTTCCGGTTGAAAAAAAAAGACATCAGGAAAACCAATAGGGTCGGGATGGGCGGACTGCAGGTGGGCTATTTCATTTTTCAGATCGTAACTGAGGTGACCGAATAGCCAGTCGTGATTATTTGTACAGAACTCATTCAGTTGTTCGAGGATATTGTTTTGCGCGGTAAATATCTTTACGGCTCCCACTGCCGCAATACATTCAATAGTTTGGTAGTGGGATGGGTAATGATGGTTATCCAGGAAACAACAAATGTTGAATTGGTTGGCCCAGTTCAACATTTGTTGTTTACATAGCGTTGCATCCTTTACCGGGAAAGAGTAAGTAATTCTTTTCACCTTAGTATAGCGGGATAATCAAAAATCATCGTCTTCATCATCATCAAATCCACCAGCTTTATCATTGAAGAGATCGAACTCTTTAAAGTCGTCATCTAATTTAAAATCATCATCCCCGGCAGCTTTTGTTTTTCCTGTTCCGCCTGAAGCTTTCTTCCCTTTACTTTTTGGAATATCAAATTCGTCAAAGTCTGGATCCCAATCATCCTCTTCTTCGGGCTTTTCCCAATCATCCGCTACCTCTTCAGCTTCCTCTTCCTCTTCCTCATCTTCCGCTGCTTTCGATTTTTTAGAAGCTGATTTTTTCGCTGATGGTTTCGCTGATGGTTTTATAGTTGTTTCATCATCAAAAGTAGCATCATCTAAATCCTCCGTCTCTTCCTCTAATTGTTTTTTATTTTTAGAAGACGGCTTCGCATCGGCATTCTTTGCCGGTGTGCCTTTTGGTGTAGTGGATTTAATATCCTTATCAGATTTCGGTACCATATTTCTAATAAGATTGTTTGCGTAAAATTTAAACGCAATTTATAATTAACCAAAAAAAGTTTTCAAACACAAATGCAATGCCAATTCCTGCTATACATGAACTATCTGGTCCCTGCCCGGTCCGTTTGAAACAAATTTAACCGGGGCCCCAATATAGTTATTGATAAAGTTAATATAAGTATTCATAACCTCAGGTAAAGCGGCAGCTTCTTTAATGCCGGTAGTATCCTGGTTCCAGCCGGCAAATTTTTGCAATACCGGATCAATCTTCATACGCGACATTTGGAAAGGAACCTCCCGGGTTTCTTTCCCGTTGATACTATAGGCGGTACAAACGGCCAATTCTTTAAAGGAATCCAATACATCAGCCTTGGTCATAATTACCTGGGTTACCCCATTAATCATGCAGGCAAAGCGTAAAGCAACCAGGTCAATCCAGCCGCAACGGCGTGGTCTGCCTGTAGTGGCGCCAAACTCATTGCCAATTTTTCTTAGTTCTTCTCCGGTAGCGTCTTCCAGTTCACTGGGGAAGGGGCCGCTACCAACCCTTGTACAATAGGCTTTGGTAACACCCATTACCTCATTGATCTGTTTAGGCGAAACACCTAATCCAGTGCACACACCCGCCGAAATAGTGTTGGAGGATGTTACAAAAGGGAAAGTGCCAAAATCTATATCCAGCATACTTCCCTGGGCTCCTTCAGCCAATACTTTTTTGCCGGCGGTTATCTGGTTATTGATATAATATTCACAATTGATCACATTAAGTGTTTTCAGAAACTCCAATGCTTCAAAAAATTCTTCTTCCCATGCGGTGATATCTTCAATAAAATGAAAATTATCGAGCAGTTTCTGGTGCTTGAGCCTGAGCTTGATATATTGTGATGTGAAATTTTTATCAAGCAGATCACCTACCCGCAGTGCATTTCTACCGGTTTTATCCATGTAAGCCGGACCAATTCCTTTTAAGGTAGAACCAATCTTGCTTTCTCCTTTGGCTAACTCAGATGCCTTATCCAGGGCCCGGTGCGTGGGAATAATAATATTGGTTCTTTCAGAAATAAATAAATTCTTCTTTACATCAATACCATAGGCAGCTACCGCATCACATTCTCTTTTCAGTGTAACCGGATCCAGTACCACTCCATTACCAATCACATTCACTTTATTCTGGTGGAAGATGCCCGAAGGTATCTGGTGTAATACCATTTTTTTCCCGTCAACATATAAAGTATGCCCCGCATTCGGACCGCCCTGAAAACGGGCAATGATATCATAATTGGGCGCGAAGTAATCAACAATTTTGCCTTTGCCTTCATCTCCCCATTGTAAACCTAAAATTACGTCAACCATAAAATTTGTTTGAATCGCGACAAAAATAGGGGTTAGTTTGTTGTTTGCGGTTTGTTGCTTGTTGTTTATTTTTTAATTATTGGAAACTGCCGCGAACAATGCACAAAAACCGGCGGTTACCCTTCTGTATCAAAACGATCAACTGTTTGTATTCCGTTCAAAGATTTTAAGCGGGATACCAGTAATTCCAGTTCTTCCTTATCGTGCACAAATACTTTGATTGTGCCGTTAAACATACCTTCTTTTGATTCGATGGTAAGGCCGGCGATATTGATGCGAAGATCGCCACTAATCACATTGGTTATCTTGTTGATGACGCCCACATCATCCAACCCAATTATTTTTAACCCGGTGAGGAATGAAATCTCTTTGTTTTTTGCCCATTTTGTTTTTACAACCCTGTGCCCGTAATTAGCCATCAATTGCGCCGCATTGGGGCAATTGGTGCGGTGTATGATCAATCCCTTGCCGGTACTTACAAAACCAAACACATCATCTCCGGGTATAGGATGACAACATTTGGCGAGTGCATACATAATTTTGTCGCTGCTTTCTCCAAAAATGATCAGTTCAGCGTCTTTCCTGTTTGCCTGTTTTTGATGCGTGGTATCTATATGAACTTCCTGAACAACCGGTTTGGGCCTGGGGATATCTATTTTATCGCCCAATACCTGAAATTCTTTCAGTTCTTTCAGGTCAATGGCCCTGGTGGCTATTTTATAATTAAGGTCGAGCGGAGAAGGTAATTTGTAAAACTGAACCAGTTCATCAATATTATAATGGCTGTAAGCCGCGCCCATGGCTTCCAGTTTACGTTGCAGCGTATATTTGCCATCTTCCGCAATTTTTCTTTTTTCTTCCCGAAGGGCATCCTTGATCTTGCTTTTTGCTTTGGCAGTAACCACCATATTCAGCCAATCCTCGGATGGCTTTTGTTTGTTGCTGGTGATAATCTCCACCTGATCCCCACTACGGAGTTTATGACTGATGGGCACCAGTTTATGGTGCACTTTGGCGCCGATACATTTAGTTCCGATGGCAGAGTGAATAGAGAATGCGAAGTCAAGCGCCGTACTGCCCGTAGGCAACATTTTTACTTCTCCTTTGGGGGTGTACACATAAATTTCTTCTGCCAGGAAGGAGGTTTTAAAATCCTGCAGAAAATCAACGCTATCCGTATCCTGTGTACTTAATACTTCACGTATCTGGCCAAACCATTTGTCAAACCTGTCCTCATCCTGGTTGCCTTCTTTGTATTTATAATGGGCGGCCAAACCTTTCTCAGCAATTTCATTCATCCTTTTGGAACGTATCTGTACTTCTACCCATTTGCCCTGTGGTCCCATTACCGTGGTATGCAGCGCTTCATACCCATTATTCTTTGGATTACTCAGCCAGTCTCTCAAACGTTCCGGTGAGGGAGTATATTCATCGGTGATCATGGAATATACTTTCCAGCAATCTTCTTTCTCTTTTTCCGGAGCCGAATCCAGTATTACGCGGATGGCAAACAGGTCATATACTTCTTCAAAGGCAACCCCTTTCTTTTTAATCTTGTTCCAGATAGAGTGAATACTCTTGGGCCGGCCATAAATTTCGAATTCAAAATCACCGGCCATTAATTTCTCTTTTAACGGACGGATAAATTCATTGATATAGCGGGTTCTCTCTCTTTTTGTTTCGGAAAGTTTTCTGGCAATTTCCCTGTATGCATCGGGCTCCATATACTTCATGGCCAGATCTTCCAGTTCTGTTTTGATAATGTACAAGCCCATCCTATGGGCCAGTGGTGCGTATACCCAAACGGTTTCGGAGGCAATCTTCAATTGCTTCTCACGCTTCATGTGATCAAGCGTTCGCATATTGTGTAACCTGTCGGCCAGCTTTATTAATATTACCCGCGGATCATCGGTGAGGGTAAGTAATATTTTTTTAAAATTTTCGGCCTGCTGACTGGTATTGGTATCAATAACACTGGAAATTTTGGTTAATCCATCTACAATCTTTGAAATTTCGTGGCCAAATTCCCTGTCAACATCTTCCAGTGTAATATCAGTATCTTCTACTGTGTCGTGTAATAAGGCACAGATGGTACTTCTTACCCCAAGACCTATCTCTTCCACACAGATCATGGCAACAGCCAGGGGGTGTATGATATAGGGCTCACCACTTTTGCGGCGCATGGTTTTATGCGATTCGGCGGCCATCTCAAATGCCTGTCTGATCAATTCCTTATCGCCTTTTTTCAGCTTGGGCCTGAGACCGCGCAACAGGGCACGATAGTGCCTGATGATCTCATTCTTTTCCTGTTCTTCCGTTAAATTATATTTAGGTAAAACAGGATCATACAAACTATCCGTTGCTTGCTCCATATCTGTAGCGAATATACGAAGGAATGGGTTCAGCAAAATGAGAGATGGGTTGGGGGTTTGTACCGTCATTTTCTACAATCGGTAAAATAGACTGTTAGGAGACTCCTTATCTTTGGCCAATACCATGAGTCAGTCGCCACAAAAAAAAATATTTGATATATCATTGTTAGTAAGGGTTTTTCGTTTTGTGAAGCCTTATCGTTCACTCTTTTATCTGAGCCTGATGCTGGCCATACTGATGGCGGCCTTTGCGCCCATACGGCCCTACCTGATCCAGTTAACGCTTGATGCTGCAACGGGTAGAACAGTGCTGATACCTGGTTGGTTAAAAGCCGTATTATTCAAAACAGATCTGTCGGATGCCACAAAATTCATTATCGCCGTTAGTCTTTTTCAGGTCATTTTTTTATTGGTAGAAACCACCATCCGTTTCCTGTTTACTTTTATCACCGCCTCAATGGGGCAAAGTGTGGTCAAAGACATGCGCAATGCGGTTTACAGTAAAATACTCAACCTTAACCTTAGCCAGTTTGATAAAACACCCATCGGTACACTCACTACCAGAACCATTAATGATATCGAAAGTATTAATGATATTTTCTCAGATGGATTAATACCCATTATTGCCGACCTGCTCACGATCATCATCACTTTGGTAACGATGTTCTGGATTGACTGGCGGTTAACGCTGATAAGCCTGGTGCCTTTCCCCCTGATGATACTGGCTACTTATTATTTTAAAGAAAATGTAAATAAAAGTTTTATCAGGGTAAGGAATGCCGTGGCTGCATTGAATGCTTTTGTTCAGGAACACATAACCGGCATGCAGGTTGTTCAGGCTTTTGCCGCGGAAGACAGGGAGTTCAACAAGTTCAAAACCATCAATGGAGAGCACCGGAATGCCAATGTAAAAGCCATTTTCGCTTATTCCATATTCTTCCCACTGGTAGAAGTAGTGCTGGCCATCAGTACCGGTTTACTGGTATGGTGGGTTGCCGGCCGGACCTTACACGCGGGATTATTAGTGGCATTTATTTTATACCTGAACCAGATATTTCGCCCGCTCAGGGTAATTGCCGATAAGTTCAATGTATTGCAGATGGGCATGATTGCCGCGGAAAGGGTATTCAGGGTTTTAGATAATGCAGATATTACCCCTCCCTCCCTGCCCGATGCGTATAACCCGCATTATATTAATGGCAGCATCGATTTTAAGCGGGTGTTTTTTGCCTATACAGGGAAGAATGATGTGTTGAAGGATATCAGTTTCAGCGTAAAAGCCGGGGAAACAGTAGCCCTGGTGGGACATACCGGAAGCGGTAAAACCTCCATTATCAGTCTGCTAAACAGGCTGTATCCTATACGGGAAGGGGAAATTCAGATTGACGGGGTGAATATTGAGCGTTACCGGCTGGATAGGTTACGCAAAGGAATCGGGGTGGTATTGCAGGATGTTTTCTTGTTTTCAGGTTCGGTTATGGATAATATTACACTGCGTAACCCCGATATCTCGCGTCAACAGGTGATAGATGCCGCCAAAATGATAGGGGTTCATGAATTTATCATGAAATTACCCGGTGGGTATGACTATGATGTAATGGAAAGAGGCAGTACGCTCAGTTTGGGTCAAAGACAGCTATTATCCTTCATCAGGGCGCTATTGTATAATCCGGCCATTTTGATACTGGATGAAGCCACTTCTTCTATCGATACAGAAAGTGAGCTGCTGATAGAAAAAGCTACTGATACCCTGATCTCGGGACGAACATCCATCATCATTGCCCATAGGCTCTCTACCATCCGTAAAGCGGATAAAATTATCCTGTTGGATAAAGGGGAAGTTAAAGAAATGGGTACCCATGAAGAGCTGCTGGCATCGGGTGGATTTTATGCAAAATTATATGAGTTGCAGTTTGATAAGAAATAGGCGCCCGTAGAGCCCGGATTTTTCTCTTTTTTCTCCCTTTTCATGTAGGGTTTTCACCCCCTTACCCCTATCTTTGCCGCAAATCTTAGAAACAGGTATGGCCCCTAGAACTGTGAAATTATTACTGGTAGCGACTCTCAGCCTTTTTACTTTTGTATTTTCTGCTCCTTTGCCTGCCCAGGATAGCTTGCACCGGGAAGCCACGGAGGGGCATGGGGCCGGGGAAGAGAAAAAAGAAGCATTTAACGCGGCAGAAGTGATTTTCGGCCATATACTCGATAACCACGAATTTCATTTTACAGCGTTCCACGATAGCGAAGGAAAATTGCACCATGTTTCCCTGCCCTTACCCATTATTCTTTATTCAAAAGAAAGGGGGGTAACAGCGTTCATGTCATCTAAATTTGAACACGGTGAAGCCACCCATAACGGATATAAAATAGAAGAAGAAAAAATTGTAGCGGTAAAAGAAGATGGTACCGTTGAGGAAAGTATTCATGTGTACGATTTTTCTTTAACCCGCAATGTGGTACAAATGATGATTGCACTGGCCATCTTAACCTGGCTAATGTTATCTATCGCCGCTGCTTACAAGAGAGGGGAAGGCGTAACCTCCGCGCCTAAAGGCAAACAAAGCCTGCTGGAACCTGTGATTACTTTTGTACGTGATGAGGTAGCTAAACCTAATCTGGGACATAAACACGAAAAATACCTGCCTTACCTGTTAACCACTTTTTTCTTTATACTCATCAACAATGTTTTTGGGTTGCTGCCGGGTACCGCTAATGTTACGGGTAATATCGCTTTTACGGTTGTATTAGGACTGATCTCTTTTGTAGTAATCATATTCAGCACCAACAAACATTTTTGGGGACATATTTTTAACCCCCCGGGCGTTCCTAAATTTGTGAAACCCATTTTGGTATTGGTAGAGTTTTTAGGCGTGTTCATCAAACCCTTCGCTTTGATTATTCGTTTGTTCGCGAATATGGTGGCAGGGCATATTATTATTATCTGCCTGATTTCTTTGATTTTTATATTTGGTCAGATGAATACGTATGTTGGATGGGGTACAACCCCCGTTGCGATTGGGTTTACGGTATTCATTTATTTGATTGAGATATTGGTTGCCTTTTTGCAGGCATTCATTTTTACCAACCTGACAGCGGTATTTATCGGCGCGGCTTTTGAAGGGGAACATCCTAAAGAAGCGGCGCATCATTAATTAGTTTTTTTTAACTGTAAATAAAACGATCATGAGTTTAGTTGCAATTTTATTGGATGGTACTGCAAATGCAGGCGGCGCCATCGGTGCGGGTTTAGCTGCCATCGGTGCAGGTTTGGGTATTGGCCAGATTGGTAAAGGCGCTGTAGAAAGCATCGCGCGCCAGCCTGAAGCCATGAACGATATCCGTGCTAATATGATCCTGGCTGCAGCCCTTGTAGAAGGCGCCGCATTGTTCGGAATCATCGTAGGCTTTATGGCTATGGTTTTAAAATAAACCATTCCCCAAAGAGAATACTGCACCTGAAGTACAGGACGGAGGGTGCAGTTTTTTACTTCCTTTTCTTTTACCAATTAGCTTTTTATTGGTGAGGTAGCAGGGAGTTGACAGGAACAAAAAAAATCGTTTAAAATTCCGTTACTAAGCGGACATAGGAGAATAGACTTATGAAATTGCTTACACCAGACCCGGGGTTATTATTATGGACCCTGCTTGCTTTCTTAATCGTTTTCTTTATACTGAAGAAAATGGCATGGCCCGCTATCCTGAAAGGATTGAAAGAAAGGGAACAAAGTATCACTGATGCTATTGCTACTGCCGGGAAAGTGAAAATAGAAATGGCGGCTCTGAAAAATGAGAATGAGGCCCTGATGGCCCAGGCACGTGAAGAACGCAGCATCATGATCAAAGAAGCCAGGGAACAAACGCTTAAAATGATCGGTGAAGCGAAAGACAAAGCGAAGGGTGAATACGATCGCATTGTGGCGGATGCGCAGGTTGCCATCTCACAGCAAAAAAATGCGGCCTTAACTGAAGTAAAAAACCAGGTGGGCGCTTTAGTAATAGAAGTTAGTGAAAAAATATTACGCCGTGAACTCAGCAATAAAGCCGAGCAGGAAAAATATATCAATCAGTTAGCGGAAGAAGTGAAACTGAACTAATTTTCAAATTGAATTAAATGCCGAATCCACGTTTAGCAAACCGGTATGCCAAAAGCCTGATTGACCTTTCTACCGAGAGAGGTGAATTAGAAGCGGTGTACGCCGACATGAAATATTTACAGGCCGTATGTAAGGCCAGTAAAGAATTTGTGGCACTATTGAGAAGTCCCATTATTAATAACGATCAAAAAAATACCATTGTAACGGCTGTAACCAAAGGGAAAGTGGGCGGGTTAACCGCCGCTTTTAATACACTATTGGTAAAGAAAGGCCGCGAAAGCGATTTGCCCGAAATAGCTTTCGCTTTTATTGATCAGTATAATGAACTCAAAGGAATACACAGGGTTAAGTTAACAACAGCGGTAGCGGTAAGTGAAGAGGTAAAAAAATCAATTGAATCAAAAGTTCAGGAAGGTCAACAATTCGGATCTATAGAACTGGAAGCGGTAGTTGATGAAAAATTGATAGGAGGATTTGTATTGGAATTTAATAATAAGCTGGTAGATGCGAGTATTCTGCGCGACCTGAAGGATATTAAAAAACAATTCTCAGAAAACCTTTTTGTACAACAGCTTCGATAAACAGACAAATATTAATAACGATAAATTTTAAAAGAATATAGATCATGGTAAATATTAAACCCGATGAAATATCAGCGATACTGAGGCAACAACTCAGTAACTTCAACACCGCCGCTGACCTGGAAGAAGTGGGTACCGTATTGCAGGTGGGAGATGGTATCGCGCGCGTGTATGGCCTGAATGGCGTACGCAGTGGTGAGCTGGTAGAGTTTGAGAACGGCGTAAAAGCCATTGCACTAAATCTTGAAGAAGACAATGTGGGTGTGGTATTGATGGGCGAAAGCGGTTCTATTAAAGAAGGCGCCAAAGTAAAAAGAACCGGACAGATCGCTTCTATTAAAGTAGGGGAGGGTGTAGTGGGCCGTGTTATTAATACGCTGGGAGAACCCATTGATGGTAAGGGCCCGTTAACAGGTGAATTATATGAAATGCCATTGGAGCGTAAAGCGCCGGGTGTTATTTATCGTGAGCCGGTTAAAGAACCCTTACAAACGGGTATCAAGGCCATTGACGCGATGATTCCCATAGGTCGTGGACAACGTGAGTTGGTTATTGGTGATCGCCAGACAGGTAAAACTGCCATCTGCCTGGATACCATCATCAACCAAAAAGAATTTTACGATGCAGGAAAACCTGTATACTGCATATATGTTGCCATTGGTCAGAAAGCTTCTACTGTTGCGGGTGTGATGAAAACATTGAGCGATAGTGGCGCCATGGCTTATTCAACCATTGTGTGCGCTTCCGCCTCTGATCCGGCTCCTTTACAGTTCTATGCGCCATTTGCCGGAGCTGCTATCGGCGAATTCTTCCGCGATACCGGTCGCCCTGCCCTGATTATTTATGATGATCTGTCTAAGCAGGCTGTAGCTTATCGTGAGGTTTCCTTATTATTGAGAAGGCCACCCGGACGTGAAGCCTATCCCGGTGATGTATTCTATCTGCATAGCCGTTTACTGGAAAGAGCCGCGAAAGTAATTTCGAATGATGATGTGGCTAAGAATATGAATGACCTTCCTGCTTCTATCAAGCACCTTGTAAAAGGTGGTGGATCCTTAACGGCTTTGCCGATTATTGAAACACAGGCCGGTGATGTATCCGCTTATATTCCAACCAACGTAATTTCTATTACTGACGGACAGATATTCTTAGAAGGTAACCTGTTCAACGCGGGTATCCGTCCGGCTATTAACGTGGGTATCTCTGTAAGCCGTGTAGGTGGTAATGCGCAGATCAAATCCATGAAAAAAGTGGCGGGTACTTTAAAACTTGACCAGGCTTTATACCGTGAGTTGGAAGCCTTCTCAAAATTTGGTGGTGACCTGGACGCGGCTACTAAAAATGTAATTGATAAGGGTGCACGTAACGTAGAAATATTGAAGCAATTGCAATATTCACCTATGTCTGTTGAAAAGCAGGTAGCCATTATTTACCTGGGTACACAAGGTTTATTGAAAGAAGTAGCTGTTAGAAAAGTAAAAGAATTTGAAGCACATTTTCTGGTAGAAATGGAAAACAAATTACCTGATGTACTGGCCGAGTTTAAGAAAGGACAATTGAATGATGAGAGCATAGCCAGGATGGAATTACTGGCTAAAGGATTAACTGCTCAGTATAAATAGGATGGCGGAGTGTGCTGATTCGGATTTATGATTTTTATGAAAGACAACGGCCCCAATTTTTTTGGGGCCGTTTCATTGGGAAGCTGGGGGTGAATTTAAGTGGATTTTTTAGTTCTGCAATTTCACCAACGCAAAGAGATAATTTGAGCTGGTAATTTTTTTACTAGTACCTACATTTCCATTATGGAAATGTAGGTACTCATCTTCATAGATTTTGTACTTTTGAATTAGATGAGGCATCAATATCTTATACTATTACTTTTTTGGGGTTGCAGCAAATCCACCCCACCGCTGGCATCTGAACCGGATGTGTATTTCCCCTGTGTTAATATAAAAGACTTTGGTGCTGTTGGCAACGGATTAGCTGACGATACTCACGCATTTGAATTGGCAATGGATATAGCTGATTCTCTTAAATTACCCGTGTATGTTCCGGTTGGAATCTATAAGGCTCGCGTACAATTGTCACATGACAGTTTAAGAATTATTGGCCAACGTCAGCCGGGCGCTGATGTAACTTCCGGCTCCATCGTTCTTGGACTGATTGATTGCAATTATAAAAAATATGTCTCTGTCGAAAATATCGGCATCGATTCCAGAGGTCAATTACGTGCCACAGATGATGCTGCCTTGACTTCGGGAGTTTATGCTAACTCACTTGTTTTGCACCAGCAATTTAAAAATATCAGCATGATTGGGGATGGGTATATGGCGTTTAAACACGGCCTGTTATGCTCAGTGGGTTCAGATATTATTATCAGGAATGTTACCGTGTCTTTGTTTTATCATGGGATTGCTATTCGCAGTAGTAATGTAAGTATTGATAGCGTATATGCCTATAATTGCGGGTTTACCTCAATTGTAGTGAAATCAGACCAAGGAGATAATATCCTTACCGAAAATGTTTCTATAAACCATGTTTTCATTAAAGGTGACCCGAACGATGCCTATAACCGGGGTGGCGCGGTCATGATAACCTCCTATGCTGACCCGGCAAGTATCACGCGCAACGTAACTGTTCAAAATGTGCATAGTACGTATGGAGGTGTGGCATGTGTGTTGGTATACCAAAATAATGGTCTTGTTGACAATGTTTCTATACAAGATTGCGCCTCAGAGGGCCAGGGTGATTCAAACATACGTGCTTGCTATGATATTGATGGCGGCTCTAATATTACGTTTACCAATTGTACGGCTACAAATTCTAATGGATATGGATTCAGGTCAATTGGGTCTGTAAATAATATAAAAGTTGTCAATTGTTTTGAGGGCAATTCAGGTGCAGGCAATTGGATAGGAACTTATAAATACCTTCAGTTAAATGGTATTGAAATTATTAAATAATTTAATTTAAACAACCCGGCTCACTATTTTCATAATATTGCCCCTTTTCTTTGGTATGCCAATAAAGTCATTTTTTTAAGCTGTTATGCTTGTATAGAGGCCTACTTAGGTTTTCCTTGTCTCCAAAAATTTATTTTATTTATTATCAATGACTGTTCAGTAGTAAAAATTCAGTAAAAAATAGTCTATAATTATTTGGTTTATAAAATAAACTACTCTACGTTTGTGTTGTCAAACTAAAATATTGATGAAAAAGCTAACAATCCTGCTCATAATCATCTTAACAGCAGGCTGGGTAAATGCCCAAACGAGGATAAGCGGATCTGTAAAAGATAATCGTGGGCATATTATGGCCGGGGCCAGTATTGCGGTAAAGGGGTCTTATGACGGCGGGGTAAGTGATTCTGCCGGATATTTTACTTTCAAAACTTTTGAAAAGGGTGAGCAGATTATTATAGTTGCCAATGTTGGCTATAAACCGGCAGAACAGATAGTAATGATTGATAAAGATATTGCCGGTCTGGTATTTGGGTTAAAAGAAGAAATAAATGAACTGAAAGCGGTTACCGTTACTGCCGGGAGTTTTGAAGCCGGCGATAAAAAAAGAGCGGCAACCGTACTGAGCTCTTTAGATGTGGTTACCACAGGCGGTGCCAATGCCGATATTTCTACAGTTGTTAAAACATTACCCGGTGCACAACAAGTGGGAGAACAGGAAGGTCTTTTTGTGAGAGGTGGGGCGGGCTACGAAACCAAACAATTTATTGACGGCACCCTGGTAAACAATCCTTATTTCAGCAGCGTGCCAGATCTGGCGCAGCGTGGCCGTTTTTCTCCTTTCTTATTTAAAGGTACCGTGTTCAGTACGGGTGGCTATTCTGCATTATATGGTCAGGCATTATCTTCTGCCTTGATATTAGAAAGCGTTGATATTCCCGTACGTTCAGAAGCGTCTGCTTCCCTCTCTCCCATATTCTTAGGGGCGGGATTGCAAAAAGTGAATAAAGAAAAAAAATCATCATGGGGTATTAATTACGGTTATACTAATCTTGCTGTATATTTTTCACTCGTACCCCAACTGGTTGATTATTTTACTGTGCCTGCCTATCATGCTGCTGATGCTAATTTTCGTGTCAAGACAAAAAAAGGCGGCATCCTAAAATACTATACTACTTTTTCTGCCAACCAGTTAGGCATCCGCAGACCCAATATTGATGACCCCACATTAAAAAATGCATTTGGATTAAAAAATACCAATTGGTATCAGAATCTAAGCTGGAGAGAAAACTTAGGACAGGGCTGGAAAATGAATCTGGGACTGAGTTTCAGCACAGATCACAATGACATCACAAATCAAATTCAGAACCAACAAAATTTTCCGGTATATACAGGCCCAAGCTGGATCGATAGCACCAATTTTAATTTAATTACACGCGGCGATCTTAGTCAGGTAAAAGCCGTATTCGATAAACGATTAAGTGGCATTAGTGTATTGCGTTTTGGTGGCGAGTACCAGTATAGTTATAATAAGACCATCTATAATCAGTATGCTGCTGTGTTACCCGATCATTTCAAAGCCGTTTTTAGTGAGGCTGATTTGTATATCACTAATGCATTGGCTGCAAAATTGGGTGTACGGTTTGAACATTCTTCCCTGATTAATAAAACCAATCTGGCACCAAGATTATCACTTGCCTATAAAACAGGTAAGGGTGCACAAATGAGTATCGCGTTTGGGATATTTTATCAAAAGCCCGAAAATAATTATCTGTTTACGACTACTAATTTTGGATATGCAAAAGCAACGCATTATATCATCAATTATATTAAGAATACGAGTTTACAAACTTTTCGGGTGGAGGCATTTTATAAAAAGTATTCCGGCCTGGTTAAAACATTTCCAGCATATACAAATGATGGAACCGGTTATGCCAAAGGGGTTGAATTATACTGGCGCGATAAGAAGACGATACAGGGGCTGGATTACTGGGTCAGTTATTCTTATCTCGATACCAAACGCGATTACTTAAATTATCCAAACCAACTAACGCCCAATTTCGCAGCGAAACATACGAGTTCTTTGGTGGTAAAAAGATTCGTGCCCAGTTGGAACACTGGTTTTAATTTCACCTACTCTTATGCAACAGGCCGACCTTATTATAACCTGGTAAAGAATGGCAGTAAATATGATATTGCAGACAGAGGAACCACTATCGATTATCACTCATTAGGATTTAGCATGAACTACCTGTTATCATTGGGTAAAGCGTATGCAGTGGTGGTAGCATCAGTAACCAATATGTTTAATAGTAACCAGGTATTTGGGTACAATTATTCGTACGATGGACTGAGAAAAGAAGCCATCACCCCCGCAGCGCCCAGGTTTTATTTTATAGGCGTGTTTTTAAGCTGGGGAGTGGATAGGAGACAAGATGCGATTAATAATAATTTATAACGCTAAACAGTTTACGCAAACCAATAAATCAACAATCTAAAAAAATCAACAAACTAAACATCATGAAACAATTACTGGTAATCATTAGTATGTTCTTCTTTGGCATGGTGGCTGCACAATCTAAATATGAAGGCGCTATGGCCAAAGGATTAGAACAGTTACAGGCAGTTAAAAGCGCTGACGATATGGGCGCCACTGCCGCATTTTTTGAAAGAGTGGCCGATGCTGAAAAAGACAAATGGCTCCCTTATTATTATGCAGCCTATGCCAATCATTTAACCGGCTGGATGAACCCGAAAGCAGATAAGGATAAAGTGGCTGAAAAAAGCAAGGACCTGATTGCAAAAGCGGAAGTACTTGAACAGAATAATTCAGAAATCTTCTGCCTGCGCCAAATGGTAGCTATCCAGCAAATGACGGTTGATCCAATGGCACGTTGGCAAACCTATGGCGCTGAAGCTAATAACGCTTTAGAAAGTGCAACCAGGGCCGATCCCAATAATCCAAGGATTTATTATCTGAACGGACAAACACTCATGAATACACCCGAGGCTTTTGGTGGGGGCAAAGCAGTGGCTAAAAAATTATTCGAAAAAGCCGTTGAATTATACAAGACATTTACACCGGCCTCTTCTTTCCATCCTGGCTGGGGCAAAGAAGATGCGGAAAAATTATTAGCAGCCTGTCAGTAATAGGTGCATCCAATCTGGCAGTGGTTGAGAAACTACTGCTATGTTTGTATAAATAGCTGATAGCATTCAGCTCAGCTTTGGTTTTCAATGTTGAAAACAAAAAAAATAATATATGCCAGAAGAAAAAAAACTAACAGAAGCAGAAAGCCTTGCCTTAATTACCTCAATGATTAATAAGGTTAAAAATTCGTATATCGAATCTGGATTTGGTCCACTGCTTTGGGGAACCTTAATTACGTTTTGTAGTTTGGTTTCCTATGCAAAAATAAAATTCAATTTTGATCTTGGGTTTGATGTATGGCTACTCACCATTCTTGCGATTGTACCCCAGGCTTATTTTGGATGGCGATCCAGAAAACAAAAAAAATTTATCTCGCATAATGAAATTGCCATGAACTATGTGTGGTCAACTTTTGCCATAACGATATTCATGGTCTCTTTTTATAATTATAAGGTAGCACCTGCCAATAGCATTGCCTTGTTTATGTTAATCTATGGGGTGCCTACATTTATAACCGGGGGCATACAAAAGTTTAAACCTATGCTTCTTGGTGGGATCATTTGTTGGTTATGCAGTATTACCAGTTATTATACTTCACTTGCCAATGGATTATTGCTGATGGCATTATCAGCTACCACTGCATGGCTAATTCCCGGAATTATTTTGCGCAGAAGATACCTGAAACTGAAGCATGTTTAAAGAGCTGGACCCAATATTACATTCACAATTACGGCTTGCTGTAATGAGCTTGCTCATTGCGGTAAAAGAGGCTGAATTTACCTATATCAAAGAAAAAACACATGCAACGGCAGGCAACCTCAGTGTTCAGGTACAAAAACTAAAAGAAGCCGGGTATATTGATGTAGTTAAACAATTTAGAGACAATTACCCCCTAACCACCTGCAAAATAACTACTGTTGGCATTGATGCATTTGAATCGTATGTGAAGGCGTTGCAGGAGTATTTGCATGCGGGAAGGGAGAGGTAGTTAGGAGTTTGGAGTGAGGAGGGCGCGCGAATGGTGGAAGCAGTAATTTCCCCGATTAATTTCCTCACACATGAACCACTTGCGTAACTTTGCCGTTATTATGTCTCATGCAAGCAATCGTTAATGTTACGGGCCTTACCAAACAATTCAAAAACCTCACTGCCGTAAGGGATCTTTCTTTTTCTGTAAATGAAGGAGATGTGTATGGTTTTCTGGGCCAGAATGGGGCAGGTAAAAGTACTACCCTCCGTATGTTGGTTAGCCTGATTGAACCTTCAGCGGGTGAAGTAGAGATTTTTGGTAAAAAATTAAGAACCCATCGCAACGAAATCCTCCGCGAAGTGGGCGCCGTTATAGAAAAACCGGATGTATATAAATATTTATCCGCATACGAAAACCTGAAACTCTTTGCCAGGCTGAGCGGGGTGAAAATAACCAACGAAAAACTAATGAGCCAACTATACCAGGTGGGATTGGCTTCCCGCGCGAAAGATACCGTTAAAACTTTTTCGCAGGGGATGAAACAAAGACTGGGTATCGCCATCGCGCTCGTGCACAACCCGAAATTGATTATCCTGGATGAACCCACCAACGGGCTCGATCCCCAGGGTATCGCGGATATCAGGAACCTGGTTCTTCACCTGAGTAAGGACCTGAAAAAGACGCTGATTATTTCATCCCATTTATTAAGTGAGATAGAGCAGGTGGCCACCCGGGTACTGATTATTGATAAAGGCGGTAAAATTATTGAGGGAAATGCAGCCGAATTATTTGATCCCTCACAAACCATTGTTGAATTACAGACTTTTAATAATGTATTTGCCTTACAACAATTGCAGCTAAGTTCCTGGAAGGCTCATCTGCAGGCACAACGGGATACGGCTATATTAATCAGGCTGGACAGGCAATTAATACCACAATTACACCGCAGCCTGGTAGATATGGACATACAGGTATTATCCTTGCAACCCAGGCATTCACTGGAAGATTATTTTTTACAGGTAACCTCAGGAAATCAACATGTGGACACTTATTCAAATTGAATTATTTAAAATTTTCCGCAGGCCAAGAACCTATATCGCGTTTGCGGCGATAACGGGCCTGATAGGCATTATTCAATTCGGTTTAAAACTGGATGGAGATTCCTATGTTGATTTTATGATGCGGGATATCAATTCATCAATAACCGTTGAAGGTAAAATACTGAATGGTTACCAGGTCTGTTACATTGTACTGCAGATATTATTGGTGCATGTACCCTTACTTATTGCCTTAGTAGCGGCAGATATGATATCGGGAGAAGCCAATATGGGAACACTGCGTATGATGCTCACCAGGCCAATCAGCAGAACGAAATTTTTGCTGGCCAAATTCATGGCTACCGTTGCCTATACACTTATGTTATTGGTATGGCTGGCCATACTGGCATTATTTGTGAATATGCTCCTGTTCGGTACCGATGATCTCTTTCTCTTAAAATCGCAATACGTTGTATTATTAAAGAAGGATGATATTTTCTGGCGTTATCTATGGGCATTCGGATTTGCCGCGTTGGCCATGACCACCGTGGCGGCGCTGGGGTTTTTATTTTCTTTGTTCGCCGAAAATTCAATCGGACACATTGTCGCTACGATGAGTGTGATTATATTTTTTACCATTCTTAGTACATTAAATATCCCGGTGTTCAATAAAATAAAACCTTTTCTTTTTACCACACATATGATTGGCTGGAAAGAATTTTTTGATATCAGGGTGAATGATGCCAATGAGGCGATTATAGGAAGTATACAGAATCCGCAAAAGATACTCCACTCCGCACTGGTACTGGTGTTACATATTGCGGGGTTTGTTACTGCTTCGATTGTGATATTCAGGCGGAAGGATATATTGAGTTGATTAATAATTATTAATTCAAAATTCAAAATTCAAAATTCAAAATTCAAAATTCAAAATTCAAAATTCAAAATTCAAAATAATTTTTCTGATGCGCAAGGTATTATTGTTTCTTTTCACTTTTCACTTTTCACTTTTCACTTACTCCCAGGACATGACGGCCCTGGTGATGAAAGTGAAAGCTAAGCTTGATCTCATCAGTGATTATGAAGCGGAAGGACGGATGAAAACGGATGTGGCCTTTATTAAGGCGCCCATTGGTAAGGTGAGGGTGTATTATAAGAAACCCAATCAGTTTCGGTTGAAGAAGGATGGGGGTATTTCCTTATTACCCAAAGGTGGTGTATCTGTTAATATGAATACGGTTTTTGCTACCACCGATTTTGTGTCCCTGGCCTCAGGAGAAGCGGTAGTGGATGGCATTAAAACCCGTGTGGTGAAACTTTTGCCTACCAATGAAACCAGTGATATTGTATTAACAACCATGTATATTGATGAAGCTAACCTGCTGGTAAAAAAAATGGTTACTACAACCAGGGAAAATGGTACGTATGAAATTGAAATGACCTATGGTAAGTTTGCCCGGTATGCCTTACCGGATAAAGTAGTGTTTGCATTTAATACCAAAGATTATAAATTACCCAGGGGAATTACGCTGGAGTTTGATGATAATGAAAAACAACTGACCGATGCCGAGAAGTTAAAGAATAAAAAGGGCAGGGTAGAGATTAGGTATACCAATTATTTGATCAATAAGGGCGTTAGCGATTCAGTGTTCAATTAAATAGTCTACGATTGTTCAGTTACTGTAAATTTTTTTCTCCGGCAAACCCATGGCTCCCAATGAATAATATTTGCATTATTCCGTTTCTTCAATTCTTTCATCCACCGAATTGGCAATAAGCCTGGCGCTTATTTTCTTTAAAGGGTTACGGCGCATATCAGCATAGCCGAATCTTTTGCGGATAATTTCAATACATTCAAAAGCGGCGGCAAGGAATGAACTGTTATCGGCTTTGCCTTTACCGGCAATATCGAAAGCCGTTCCATGGTCAGGACTGGTTCTGATTACGGGTAAGCCTGCTGTATAATTGGTGCCTTCGCCCAGGGCCAATGATTTAAAAGGTATCAGGCCCTGGTCGTGGTACATGGCCAGCACCGCATCAAAACGTTCAAACTGTCCGCGTGCAAAGAAAGCATCAGCGCTATAAGGGCCAAATACCATCATATTGTTGTGCCTGGCATCTTTAATACCCGGTTTGATGATGGTCTCTTCTTCATTACCAATTAAACCCTCATCACCCGCATGAGGGTTCAGTCCTAATACCGCAATCCGCGGTTTATCCACTCCAAAATCTTTCTGTAAACTGCTGTGAATGATTTTTAATTTGCTCAGTATATTTTCGCGGGTAATATGTTGTGCTATTTCTGTTACAGGTACATGTTCTGTAACTAAACCCACGCGCATATTTTCTGCTACCATCAGCATCACCACATCATTCACACCAAAAAATGCTTTGAAATAAGGCGTATGCCCGGTAAAATCAAATTCGGCTGATTGTATATTTTTTTTATGGATGGGGGCCGTTACCAATCCCTGTATATGTCCATCTTTCAAAGCCTTTGTGGCCTGTTGTAAAGAGATGAGCGCGTATTTTCCGCCAATATCAGTTAACTGTCCCGGCGTAATGGCCACTTCTTCTTCCCAGCAATTCACCACATTCACTTGTTTAGGATTCAGGCGGTTCAGCTCACGGGTATTGGCATAACTAAAATTATAATCGGCCAGTCCCTTCTTATAAAAGTTCAGACACTTATTACTGGCAAAAACAACGGGTATGCAAAAATCGAGCAACCGATGATCGGATAGAGTCTTTATAATCAGTTCAATTCCTATACCATTCAGATCGCCGCAGGTGAATCCAATGACCGGCTTTTGCAGTTCGTTACTCATTTTTGTTGTTTAGGCTGTAAAAATATGAAGATTGGAGCAGGAAATGGCAAATATGCAGATGAAAGCTGCAATGCACTTCTGCCGAAGTAAAGCCTTATTTTTGCTATCCATGCAATACACCTTAAAAAAATCTCTTGGGCAGCATTTTTTGAAAGATGAACAGATATGTAAAAAGATAGTAGATGCCTTGCAGGAGAATGCCTTTGAACGGTTGGTGGAGGTTGGTCCGGGCGGTGGGGCATTAACCAAATATTTGTTAGCCATACCCGGGATTGAGTTTAAAGCAGTGGAACTGGATGATGAAAAAGTAGTTTACCTCGAGAATACCTATCCTTCTATCAAAGGAAAAATTATTCACCGGAGTATACTGGATATTGACGCGCCGTTTAGTGAAGATTTTACAGTAGTAGGAAATTTTCCCTATAATATTTCTTCTCAGATATTATTCAGGGTATTGGAATGGAAAGCGCGGGTGCCGGTTATGATTGGGATGTTTCAGAAAGAAGTGGCACAGCGTATTGTTTCGCAACCGGGTAGTAAAGTGTATGGTATATTGAGTGTATTGGTACAGGCATTTTATGAAGTGGACTATTTATTTGATGTGCCGCCGGAAAGTTTTAACCCGCCACCCAAGGTAGTGAGTGGCGTAATCAGGTTAAGAAGAAAACCAAATCCTGTTGCCATCAAAAGTGAACGCGATCTGTTTGTGCTGGTAAAAGCCGCTTTTAACCAACGCAGAAAAATGCTGCGTAACGCGGTTAAGGGGCAATTTGAAGAATCGGTATTGAAGGATGAACTATTTACAAAAAGAGCGGAACAACTAAGCATAGAACAATTTGCGGCCCTTACCTTTCAAATGAGGTAACCTATTTAGTAAAAGTGAAACAGAAAGTAATTATTACAGCAAAAGCACATGAATACCTCCTGCAAACGCTGGAAGCAAAAGGGTATGAAGTAAGCTATCGGCCAGCCATCAGTTATGAAGAACTGAGCGAGGTAATGAATGATTACACGGGGCTTATTGTAACCACCCGCCTGGGTATCGATAAAAAAATCATAGAAAAAGCCTCAAAGCTAAAGTGGATAGGTCGTTTGGGAAGTGGTATGGAACTGATAGATACTGATTATGCAGCTACTAAGGGTATTCTTTGTGTAAGCAGTCCGGAAGGCAACTGTAACGCGGTAGCCGAACATGCTTTGGGCATGTTATTAAGCCTGATGAACCGGATCGGCAGCAGTAACCAGGAGATCAGGGAAGGCAAATGGTTGCGGGAACCGAACCGTGGGGATGAACTGACGGGCAAAACAGTAGGCATTATTGGTTTTGGCAATACGGGCAGTTCCTTTGCAAGCATTCTTTCTTCTTTTACAGTTACGGTGTTGGCGAATGATAAATACAAGGTTGGTTTTGCCAAATCCTATATCAGGGAAGCGGGTATTGAACAAATTGCCAGCCAGGCGGATGTTATAAGCCTGCACCTGCCTTTAACGGCGGAAACCCGGTACCTGGCCAATGATATTTTTTTCAATTCCCTCAAAAAACAGCCTTATTTTCTGAATACCTGCCGTGGTAAAGTAACGGATACCAAAGCGCTGATTCGGGCGCTGCAAAGCGGCAAGATCAAAGCAGCCGGACTGGATGTATTGGAGAATGAAAAGTTAGCGACCTATTCTTCTGAAGAAAAAGCTGACCTTGACTGGTTGCTGGCACAGCCAAATGTGATCATTACACCCCATATTTCCGGGTTAAGCAAGGAAGCTTTCTATAGGATGGCCAAAGTTTTACTTGAAAAATTGGCCATTTGATAGATATATTATAGATTGATTCCTTACTTTTGACGCCCTGCAACGCTGCAATCAAATGTGGCGTTGTATTTTTTTTGACTCTTTTAAACAGAAAGATTATGAGTGATGCTAATATGTACGTAACGAAAGAGACATTTGAGAAGATGCGTGTAGAGCTGCATAAGATGAAATCTGTTGACAGGCCGGCTTCATCGCGGGCCATTGGTGAAGCGCGTGAGAAAGGCGATTTAAAGGAAAATGCGGAATATGATGCAGCGAAAGAAGCGCAGGGCATGCTCGAAGCCAAGATTAAACAACTGGAAGGGGCCATAGCCAATGCGAAGATCGTAGATACCAGTTCTATTGATACGAGTAAGGTTATGATCCTGACAAAAGTTACCATCACCAATATCGCCACCAAAAAAACCATCACCTATCAGATAGTTGGTGAAAAAGAGGCCGACCTTAAATTGGGTAAGATATCCGCCGGTTCACCTATTGGTAAAGGTTTAATGGGTAAGAAAAGAGGAGAGGTGGCAGAAATTCAGGCCCCCAATGGTGTAATGAAGTTCAGAGTAGATGAGATAACTGTATGACCCTTTTTTCTAAAATAATTGCCGGAGAAATTCCTTCCTATAAAATAGCGGAGAACGACAAATTCTTTGCCTTCCTCGATATTTTTCCAATGGTAAAGGGGCATGTATTGGTAGTGCCTAAAATGGAAGCAGATAATTTCTTTGATTTACCGGATGAGTATTTAACTGGTATACTAAGTTTTGCAAAACCTATTGCCAAAGCCATTGAAAAGGCTTTCCCCTGTAATCGTTGTGGCATCAGTGTAATGGGACTTGAAGTGCCCCATGCACATCTGCACCTGATCCCTATTAACAGTGCGGATGATTTAAATTTTAACCGCCCCAAGCTTACGTTAACTAATGAAGAGTTGAAAGAAGTGCAGAAGGCTATTGTTGCTTTGCTTTAGTTAGGAGTTGGGAGTTAGGAGTGGATGGGCAATATGGCCTAACCAAAGTAGCCCCACAACTTAATAGACCGCTGCATCTTCAGTTGACTACAATTTGTAGCCAACTAACTTCCTTCTGCTTTTCATTCTTCGCAGATTGTCCGGCTAAACAGGAAATTCGGCGCAGTTTATATGTTTGAATTCGCGAATTGAGTTTGCTAAATTCAAAGAAACGAAAACATATGAAAAGCGAATCAACTAAACTACGGGATTTTAGCGGTCAAAATATTTATG